>ENA-UOUJ01000018-UOUJ01000018.1-activated-sludge-metagenome-genome-assembly--contig:-NODE-18-length-189800-cov-37.355430_pt1 | contig 189800 bp, 172 predicted proteins | sample MGYA00249839_ERZ747224 | MGnify/ENA primary metagenome ERZ747224 (study PRJEB28782, sample SAMN03220277) | activated sludge metagenome | biome: wastewater; feature: sewage sludge; material... | reverse complement strand
CTGGTGCTGGTGCTGGTGCTGGTGCTGGTGCTGGTGCTGGTGCTGGTGCTGGTGCCTTCAGTTTGCTCTTGCAGAGATCCCGACTTCTTTTTTTTGTGGGCAATAAAAAACGCCCTTAGGCTGGATGCCTCAGGGCGTTTCTCTATATTCAGGGGCTTCTTTAGACAAGGCCGTGCCGGCTGTGGCTGTCTTTATCCCCTCAAGTCATGCTCAGGGCGCCACCGGCAATGCACGTTTATGCGCCGAAGCACGGAAGGTTTTGATGATGATCTGCGTGGCTTCATCATCAATCACCTTGCCTTCCAGAAAATCATCAATCTGGTCATAGCTGACACCAAAGGCGTCTTCATCCGGTTTCAAGGGGCTAAGACTTTCCAGATCGGCAGTGGGGACTTTGAACACCAAGGCGTCAGCAGCGCCCATCGCACTCGCCAAGGCACGCACACGGCGTTTGTTCAAGCCAGCCAAAGGCGTAATGTCAGCAGCGCCGTCACCAAACTTGGTGAAAAAACCCATCAGGGCTTCAGCGGCGTGGTCTGTACCAACCACCAAACCACCGTTCGCACCGGCAATCGCGTACTGCGCCACCATACGTTGACGGGCTTTAATGTTGCCCATCAGAAAATCCTGTTGTGCCGCGTCGCGGAACTTCAGGCCGGAGGCCAGCAATTGCTCCAGCATGGCATCCGATGCGGGCTTCACATTCACGACCAAGGTCTGATCGGGATTGATAACCTTCAAACCACCTTGGGCGTCTTTCTCGTCAGCCTGCTCACCGTAAGGCAAACGCACGGCGATGAATTGCGCTTGATGGCCTTGCTGACGTGCCTGCTCTACGGCTCGCTGAGACAGACACCCTGCTGCCAGGGAGTCCACGCCCCCGCTGATCCCCAGGACCAGGCTGCGGCAACCGGTACGCAGCAGATAGTCACTTAGAAAGCGGACGCGACGTTCGATTTCTTCCTGAGCATCGAAATGATCCGTGATCCCCAATTCCGCACGGATACTGGCTTGCAAAGCGCGTTGATCATCTGTCATGGCGCAGGCTCTCTACACAAAGTGAACAATAGTTCGATTGTAAAGGACTGGGAGAGCTGTGCCATACCGCCTTATCAGGGGCTTTTAAAAAATTGGGATCCTTATTCATTAAAAATGGATTCTGTATATAATCTTCAGTCAAGAAAAACAAATCGCCCTTACTGAGACAAGCCCCTTAGCTACTGCTCGGGCACCATAAAACCAGCCCATGCCATCCGGTGCCTTGCGCGACATTGAGCGTGCCTACGCGCTCGGCTGGCAGCAAGCTCACCAGACGTATCCCATGAGATCCTCAACTGAAATCGCAGACGAAATCCTGAGACGTATTCAGTCCGGCCACTACCGGCCCGGCGACTCGCTAAGTCAATACGAGCTTGCGGAGGAGTTTCAGACCAGCCGCACCCCTGTTCGGGAAGCCCTGCGTTTTCTGGAGGCACGCCGCGTGACCTCGTTGACCAAGACCGGGCGCACGATTGTGGCTATTCCTTCTGCCAAATCAATCCGCGAGGCATTTCAGATTCGGGCCGAACTGGAAGGCTTGGCAGCGCAACTGGCGGTGGACTGGATCAAGGACTCGGATCTGGAGATCTTGATGCAGCATCAGTCCGACTATGCCCGCACCTTGCGAACGCGTGTGCGCAGCGAGGAGGGGTCAGAATGGTTGCAACACAACCGCGCTTTCCACGACTTGATCACGATCACCAGTCACAACGAGCGCCTGCACGAGCTGATTCAGGAGCTGCAAAACGACAGCGTCTCCAGCGCTTTAAGTTTTGCCTCGAAAATGCCGCCGCGTTTGATGGAAGAAAATATTCTGGAGCATGAGGCTATCATCGCCGCGCTGGCTGATCGCAATGGCACCGCCGCTCGAGAAGCCATGACGGAACACGTTGCCAAGACCATGAATCTGGTCCTGGACTGGTTGCCAGAGCGCTAAGCAAAAAAACAGTGCCACCCGCAAGGAGAGGTGGCACCGCACAATCAAGGTGGTTTGCGATCCCCCGGACAAACCACCCGATTGTTAAAACCGCGGCCTGCGCACTTGCAGGCAATCCTCTACCAGCTGGGCAACGTCCACCAGCCACTCATCCTGATACAGCCCCCCCACCAGTTGCAGCCCCACGGGCAAGCCAGAGGCGCTGATTCCGGCAGGCAAGGAAATGGCAGGCTGCCGCGTCAAATTGAAGGGATAGGTATAGGGATTCCAATCCAGCCAATTCTGCGAAGCGGCGTCAGACGGCGCTTCCCGGCCCGCCTCAAACGGCAATATCGGAACGGTAGGCGTCAGGACCAGATCAAACTGCGCAAAGTGTCTAAGCATGGCTTCACCCAGCTTTTGTCGGCCAATCAGGGCTTGGTAATAGTCCGGCAAGCTGTTCTTCTCGCCCTTACTGGCAACCTGGCGTAGACCTTCGTCCACTAAAGGACGCTGTGCCGCAGAGACTTGATTCACCAACCAGGCCGTACCAGCTTCCCAATGCGCTGTAATCAGCTCTTTTGCACCGGCCAGGGGTAGCTCGGTAGGCACAATATGCGCCCCCTGCTCTTGCAGCTTGTCAGCCGCCGCCTGGATGATGCCCCTGACCTCGGGGCTGCACTGCTCATCCAGATGCAAACCAATACGCAGGCCCTGCAAGGTACGAACGGGAGCTCGCACATGACGCGGCAAAGGTACCGAGTTCCAGTCGCGTGGGTCGGCTTGCATCATGACGCTCAGCAAGCCTTTCAGGTCCGCCACGGATCGGGCCATGGGGCCTACATTGGATAAAGTCAGCATCGGGCCAGCAGGCCAGGCCGGTACGCCCCCAAAGCTAGCTTTCATGCCGGTGATGCCGCAAAAACTGGCGGGAATCCGGGTGGATCCGCCGCCATCCGTACCGATTTGCAGCGTCCCCATCCCCGCTGCCAGCGCCGTGGCCGCACCTCCGCTGCTGCCTCCGCTGGTCAGACTGAAGTCCCAGATATTACGGGTGACTCCCGTTAGGGGACTGTCCGCCGTTCCCTTCCAGCCAAACTCCGAGGTCGTCGTTTTGCCGATCAGTACCGCCCCGGCCTCACGCATCCGCGCCACCGAAGGCGCGTCATCCTGGGCAGCGTCCGCCATCTTTGCTGCACTTGAACCATAGCCAGTCGGCAAGCCACGCACCAGAAGCAAGTCTTTAACTCCGTACGGAATGCCATCCAAAGGACCACGTGCCGCACCTGCCATCCAGCGAGCCTCTGATTCGGCAGCCTCTTGCAAGGTCAAGGCACGGTCCAAATAACAGTAGGCATTCACAATGGGATTCCAGCGATCTACCGCATCCAGCGTAGCCCGCGCCACATCTACAGGAGACACCACTTTGCTTTGATACAAGCGCTGCAGTTCATCCGCACTGGCATAAATCAGATCCATAGAAGTGGGAGACTTCATGTCCACGGCGCTCTCAGATTTGGCGATTGGCTCATCCTTGTGGGAACTGCGCATCATGCTGACGCCTCCATCAAACGAACCAGCACCAGGGAGATCTCAGGCACATAAGCCAGGATGAACAGAACGATGATGGCTGCAATGACAAAGGGCATGACCCCTCTCACCACCACCTCGTAAGGCTGGCCAGACACGGAGACCGTCGTGAACAGATTCAGGCCAAAGGGAGGGGTAAAGAAACCCACCACCAGATTGACGCAGAACACCACACCCAAATGGATAGGATCCACACCCAAGGCAATGCCGATAGGAACCAGAATCGGTGCCAGGATCACGATGCTGGCTGCAGCATCCATCACGCAACCCACCAGCAGCAAAAACACCACCAACAAAGCCAGGTACAGGAACTGTGTATCAAGCAAAGGCGTCAGTTCCGCCACCATCAGCATGGGGATACGCGCCGAGGCCAGAATCCAGCCAAAAATACCGGCTGCACCCAGAATAATGCCCACCATGGAAGAGGTTTCCACCGAGCTTTTCATGACCTGCCACAGAGTACCTACGGTGAACTGGCGATAGCACACGCCCAACACCAAGCTGAATACCACACCCACGGCGGCGGCTTCGGTAGGCGTGAACACACCACCATAGATGCCGCCCAGAATCACAACAGGCATCAACAAGGACGGAATCGCCTTCAAAGCCACCATGACCATCTCTTGCGAGGTATAGGAACGCGTTGCGCTTTTAGGCACTTTCAGCTTTCTGGTCAGCAGCATGTGGGTCAGCATGAAAGCCAGAGCCATCAACAAGCCGGGCAGGATATTGGCTACAAACAGCTTGGGGATAGAAACGTTGACGGTTGCGCCATACAGAATCAAGGCAATGCTGGGCGGAATGATATTGCCCAAGGCACCGGACGAAGCCGTAATCCCTGTCGCCAAAGAAGCCGGGTATTTCTGCGCGATCATCGCGGGCATCATGATGGCACCAATAGCCGCCACCGTTGCCGGAGCCGAGCCAGTCAAGGCACCAAACATGGCACAAGCAATCACCGTCACATAGCCCAGTGCGCCATGGACGCGCCCGACCAGCATGTCGATCAGATCAATCAGGCGCCTGGACAGACCCGCCTTTTCCATCAGGTTTCCCATCAGGATAAACAGCGGCACCGCCAGCAAGGGGAAGGAGTCCAGCCCCGCCATCACACGCTGCGGCACAACAATCAGTGGCCGCATGCCGGTAAACAGCAAAAACAGCGCACTGCACAGCAATAAGGAAAAAGCGATAGGAATGCCCGCGATGAACAGCGTGAACATCAAGCTAAAAAGTAAGAGAGCTTCTTGCATTTACACCCCCTGCGCCGCTGGGCTGGGCTGATCCCGATACCCGTCCAGCAAGGCATTCACACACTGCACGGCAATGATGGCGCCACCTACCGGCAAGGCCGCGTACACATAGGCCATGGAGATGCGCATGGCAGGACTAAGCTGTTGGTAAACGATGGCAATCAATTGCAAACCCTGCACCAGCAGGACCAGTGCGCAGGTCAAAATCGCAATCTGAACCAAGCCGCTATGCACTTGGCGGGCTTTGCCTTTCAGTCGCATCACCAGCAGGTCAATCACGGCATGACCATTGCTTTTAACCAGCACAGCTGTGCCCAGCATGATCATCCAGATAAAGCTGTAGCGTGTGATTTCCTCAATCCACGGCGGGGAGTAACCCATAAAATAGCGCCCGGCCACCTGTATTGATGCGGCCAGCACAATCAGCCCCAGAAATGCCGCCCCCAAGGTTCTGCATAAGCTATCCAGGCGGGTACTGACTCTATCGGCCCAATCGAGCAAAGAGTGTTTCATGATGGTTATCCGCCAGGATTATTGAGCAAGCGCCGCAGCACGGGTGACCAGATCAGGATCAATCACCGTCTTGTATTTTTCGTAAATCGGCATGACGGCTTTGCGGAACTGCGCTTTATCCACATCGGCATTAATGGACACGCCTGCCTCCATCAGTTTCTTCTCGATCTGCGCTTCGCTCTGGATCAGGAACTGACGTTGCTCCTGCACCGACTCACTAGCCGCTTTCTGGAAGATGGCTTTTTCATCAGCCGATAAGGTGTCCCAGACCCGCCCGGAAATCACCAAAGGAATCGCCACATACACGTGCTCGGTTCGGGACAGATAAGGGGCCGCTTCGTAAAAGCGACTGGTATAGAACAAGGCCGTGGGGTTCTCTGCACCATCAATGGTTTTTTGCTGCAGGCCAGTAAACAGCTCCGGATACGCCATGGAGGTGACATTCACGCCCAGCGCCTGCCAGGTATCCACATAAATAGGACTTTCCGGCGTACGCACTTTCATGCCGCTCAGATCCGACAAACTGCGGATTGCGTGCTTGGAGTTATACAGATTCCGGAAACCGCCATGCCCCCAGCCCAAAATTTTCAGGCCGGACTTTTCCAGATCAGCCTCAATCGGATCCGTGAAACTGGAGTCCAGAGTTTTGAAGGCGGTCTGGTAGTCCTTGAACAGATAAGGCAGGTCAAACACCATCGCTTTTTTCTCGAAGGTGCCCAAGGTGAAGCTGGCCAGCAGGCTCATGTCCACCGTGCCCAACTGCATGCCTTCGGCCACATCGCGCTCGCCACCCAGTTGAGCTCCGCCCAACACTTGGACCTTGATGGCCCCCTTGGTTTGATCTTCCACTCGCTTGGCAAAATTCGTTGCCAGGTGGTGGTACATGTCTTCGCTCTGCTCTACCGAAACGTGGGCAAGCTGTAGCGTTCGCGGGCCTTTGCTCTCGTTGTTGGCGGTATCGCCAGAACCGCCTTTGTCACATGCGCTCAGCGCGCCCAGCATCGCCAGAACCGCGATTCCCACTCGTGTCATTCGTTTCATGATCGTCCCCCTGCATCCTGTGGTATTGAATTTCTGTTCAGTTTTATTTGTGTTTCAAGCCAGCCCTGATCGGGCTTTTTTTGCTTGTTGATGCTGCCCATACGCAAAGGCATGGGCAGCTTTCCTGTAGCTCGCTGTTAAAGCGGGACTGCTTACACCGCTCTGGACTCTTCCTCTAGGGAACGGCGGGTTTTCATATTGAAGCGGCCTTCATAAATCGCAGGCTGGCGGGTGGTCGGCCCCATGTACTGCACGTACAGAATCTCGCCATCTTCCAGGGTCGTCAGTGCGTGCTCGTAATGCGGGTCCGGGTGAAACACCATGGTGCCCTCGCCGTAGATCACGCCATTGATCTCGAACTTGCCCGCCAGGATGTACCAGATCTGGGCAAAGTAATGGCTGTGCAAAGGGTGCCCGGAACCCTTCAGATACTTCACGACCCCGGCGTTGGGAATGGTGGGGTCGTCTTGCGTGGGGTGGAACATCATCTTGGTGAACTGCCCTTCGTAGCGCAGGTTGTCCCACTCCAGATCATCCCGATGCTTGACCGCCATTTCCCGGTGAGCTGCCGTCAGCGGGCCACCAATGCCACCCGGATTCAGAATCGGAGCCAAGGTAATTGGATCTATTTCACTCATCACTTCCTCCTTAAAAACCAAATTAACAAAATGGGATCCCGTTTTGCATGAAATGGATTCTATCAGGACGATGGCACTGGAATATTCGTATTTACCCGGTACGTTTCTACCAGGCATAAAAAAACCCCACCTGCTTCAAGGCAGGTGGGGTTTTTACAAGCAGAACTAGTGCTTAGCGGTCCAGTTGCGACACATCACGCACGGCACCACGGTCAGCCGATGTTGCCAGCGCGGCATAGGCTTTCAGTGCTTGCGACACAACGCGCTCGCGGTTCACTGGCTTCCAGGCCTTGGAGCCACGCGATTCCATTTCGGCACGGCGTGCGGCCAGTTCTTCATCGCTGATGGCCAAGTGGATACGACGGTTGGGGATGTCAATCTCGATGGTGTCGCCATCTTGCACCAGGGCGATATTGCCACCTTCGGCAGCTTCAGGTGACGCATGACCAATCACCAGACCGGACGAACCGCCGGAGAAGCGACCATCGGTGAACAAGGCCGAGCTTTTACCCAGGCCCATGGATTTCAGATAGGAGGTGGGGTACAGCATTTCCTGCATACCTGGGCCGCCTTTGGGGCCTTCGTAGCGAATAATGACCACATCACCCGCCTTGACCACGCCGTCCAGAATGGCAGCCACAGAATCGTCCTGGCTTTCGTAAACGCGAGCAGTGCCGGTGAAGGTCAGGATGCTTTCATCCACGCCAGCGGTCTTGACGATACAACCGTTGATGGCCAGGTTACCGTACAACACGGCCAAGCCGCCGTCTTGCGAATAAGCATTAGCCTTGTCGCGGATACAGCCCTTGACGCGGTCTGTGTCCAGTTCCTGGTAGTAACGGTCCTGGCTGAAGGCCACTTGCGTTGGGATACCGCCGGGGGAAGCGCGGAAGAAATCGCTAATGGCTTTGACGTTGTCGCCCTTGACGTCCCAACGCTTGATGGCTTCACGCAAGGTGCCACTGTGTACGTTGCCCACATCCAGGTTCAGCAAGTCGGCCCGGGCCAGTTCGGCCAGAATAGCCATGATGCCGCCCGCGCGGTGCACGTCTTCCATGTGGAATTCGGGGGTGGCGGGAGCCACTTTACACAGGCAAGGGACGCGACGCGAGATCTTGTCGATATCGGCCATCGTAAATTCCACACCGGCTTCCTGGGCTGCGGCCAGCAAATGCAGCACGGTGTTGGTGGAACCGCCCATGGCCACGTCCAGGGTCATGGCGTTTTCAAAAGCCTGGTAGGTGGCGATGTTGCGTGGCAGGACGGATTCGTCGTCTTGCTCGTAGTAGCGTTTGGCCAGATCCACGATCAGGCTGCCAGCGCGCTCAAACAAGCCTTGGCGGCGAGCGTGGGTGGCAACAATGGTGCCGTTACCGGGCAAGGACAGGCCCAGCGCCTCGGTCAGACAGTTCATGGAGTTGGCGGTAAACATGCCCGAACAGGAACCACAGGTCGGGCAAGCGCTACGTTCAACAGCTTCAGCCTGTTCATCAGTGACATTAGGGTCAGCGGCTTGAATCATGGCGTCCACCAGATCCAGCTTTTGCACCACGGTCTTGCCGTCTGGCGAGTAGACCTTGCCCGCTTCCATCGGTCCGCCCGACACAAACACCACAGGAATGTTCAGGCGCATGGCGGCCATCAACATACCGGGGGTGATTTTGTCGCAGTTGGAGATACACACCATGGCGTCGGCACAGTGGGCGTTGACCATGTATTCCACCGAGTCGGCGATCAGTTCGCGCGAAGGCAGGGAATACAACATGCCGCCGTGGCCCATCGCAATACCGTCGTCCACCGCAATGGTGTTGAACTCTTTTGCCACACCGCCGACCGCTTCAATTTGACGGGCAACCAGTTGGCCCATGTCTTTCAGGTGTACGTGACCCGGTACGAATTGCGTAAAGGAGTTCACCACCGCAATGATCGGTTTAGAGAAATCCTCGTCTTTCATACCGGTGGCGCGCCACAGGGCACGCGCGCCGGCCATATTCCGACCGTGGGTCGAGGTACGGGAGCGATATTGGGGCATGACTACTCTCTGAACAGGAAAATTATGTAAAGATACCTATCATAAACGTCCCAAGGCGCTTTGTGCGCGTCAAGGTCGGGAAGGCGTCTTACCGTAGGGCGGCTACCGATCTGGCACCCAGAATCCTTTGCAGCAAAACCCCTTATTTAACAGGAGATATATTATGCCGCAGGCCGTGCCTGACCTTTCCAACCTGCTTCGACAGGACATCCGCTTTCTGGGCAAGGCCCTGGGAGAGGTGATTCGTGATAGCGAAGGAAAGGCGACCTTCACGCTGATTGAAGCCCTGCGCCGGGCGGCTGTCAGTTTCAGACGTGAACACGATCCGCAGCAAGCACGGATTCTGGAAAAAGACATTCCCAAGCTGAACGATGCGCAGGCCCGTTCCGTGGCCCGTGCCTTTGCCTACTTTTTGCACCTGTCCAATATTGCCGAGGACCGCGACCAGAACCGTCGCCGCGAAGAGCAAGATCCTGCGAAACTGCTGGGCAGCCTGCAACACGCCATTCAGACCTTGATGGACCAGGGTCTGAGCGCCAAGAAAATTCGCCGCTATCTGCAAGAAGCCTGTGTGATGCCGGTGCTGACGGCTCACCCTACCGAAGTTCAGCGCCAAAGTACGCTGGCTGTGCATATGGCCATTGCCGATGAATTGAACGGACTGGATCACAAAGCCAGCGCCACACAATCAGCCCGCACCCAGGAAAAGCTGACCGGTCTGGTGTCCCTGCTGTGGCAAACCCGCATGCTGCGCGATCACAAGCTGACGGTGATGGACGAGATCGATAACGCCCTGGCCTATTACGGCTCCACCTTCCTGCCCACCATTCCGCAGCTGTACCACGACCTGGACCGTTTGCTGGAACCGGGCAAAAAAAGCCTGCTGGATCAGAAAACACGTTCTCTGCCCGCCTTTTTGCGCATGGGTAGCTGGATTGGCGGTGACCGCGATGGCAACCCCAATGTGGGCCCTGAAACCGTTGAGCAAGCGGTGCTGCGCCAGTCGACACGCGCGCTGCAACACTATCTGGAGCAGATTCGCTTACTGGGTACGGAAATCTCCGTGTCCGACGCACTGAACCGTGTCAGCAAAGACCTGGCGGCCTTGTCGGCCAGCAGCCAGGACCCGTCGCCACACCGTGTAGACGAACCTTATCGCCGCAGCTTTATTCATCTGTACGCCCGTATGGCGGCCACAGCGCAGAACTTGCTGGGCCGCGACCTGGCCGATCGCCCCACTTACGCCGCCCCACCCTATGCAAACCCGCAAGAATTCAAGGCTGATCTGCAAATCATTGCCGACTCTCTGGCTGAAAACAAAGGCGGCGCCATTGCCGGCCTGCGCTTGAACGAATTGATTCAAGCTGTGGAGGTTTTTGGCTTCCATCTGGCCACTTTGGACCTGCGCCAAAGCTCGGACGTGCACGAGCGCGTACTGGACGAACTGTTCCGCGTGGCAGGCACGCTGTACAAGGACGAACCCGTCAATTACCGCCAACTGTCCGAAGAGGACCGCGTCACTTTGCTGCGCTCGGAGTTGCGCCACCATCGCCCCCTGGTTTCGCCCTGGTATCGCTACTCGGAAGAAACCGAGAAAGAACTGTCCATTCTGCGCAAAGCCGCCGAATGCCGACGTCGCTTTGGTGCGCGTGCGCTGGAACAAACCATTGTGTCGCACACCGAAACGCTCAGCGATTTGCTGGAAGTGCTGGTGCTGCAACAGGAAACCGGCCTGATCGTGCCCAACTCCAACGAGCCCGAGCATCAAGGTCTGATGGTTGTACCGCTGTTCGAGACCATTCCTGACTTGGAGCGTGGCCCGCAAATCATGCAGGAATGGCTGGATATGCCTGAAATCCGCCAGCGCGTGCGTCACGCTCAGGACAGCGTGCAGGAAGTGATGCTGGGTTATTCGGACAGTAATAAAGACGGTGGCTACCTGACCTCCAACTGGACGCTATACCGTGCCGAGCGTGAATTTGCGCAGGTATTCTCGCGCCGCAAAGTACGTCTGCGCCTGTTCCACGGCCGTGGCGGTTCGGTAGGCCGAGGCGGTGGTTCCAGTTTCGACGCTATTTTGGCGCAGCCTCCAGGCACCGTGAACGGTCAGATTCGTCTGACCGAGCAAGGCGAAATGATTCAAGGCCGCTACAAGGATGCGGACGTGGGTCGCTGGCATCTGGAGCTGTTTGTCGCTGCCACGCTGGAAGCCAGCCTGGGTTCACGCAAAGGCTCGTCCAATGACGACGAACATCTGGCTGCGTATGGTGACGCCATGGCCTGGATGTCCGAGCAGGCTCATCAAAGCTATCGCCAACTGGTCTACGGTACGCCGAACTTTGATCAGTACTTCTTCCAGTCCACGCCTATCAAGGAAATTGCTGGCCTGAATATCGGCTCGCGTCCTTCCTCGCGCAAGGCCACGCAAAGCATTGAAGACCTGCGCGCCATCCCCTGGAGTTTCTCCTGGGCACAATGCCGTCTGCCTATTCCTGGCTGGTACGGCGTGGGCACGGCCTTGAACCGCTATCTGGAATCGGGGCTGCCCAATGATGGCCTGAACCGCAGCAAGCGCTTGGCTCAGTTGCAAGCCATGGCGCGCGACTGGGCCTTCTTCCGCACGCTACTGTCCAATATGGAGCAGGTGCTGGCCAAGACTGACCTGGATATCGGCCTGAAATACGCCGGTCTGGTCGAGGACGAGGAACTGCGCGAGACCATCTTCACGCAAATCCGTGACGAGTTCGAACTGACACACCGGCTGTTCCGTGAAATTACGGGCCACGAACTGCTGGCGCACGATCAGGCTTTGCAAGATGCCCTGGCCGAACGCTTTGCCTATATTGACCCGCTGAACCACTTGCAGGTGGAACTGCTGCGCCGCCATCGCCGTCAAGGTGAAAAGGCCAACAAGCCCACACGCAGCGGTGTGAACAAGCAACACGTCATTCACCTGACGATCAACGGTATTGCGGCTGGCCTGCGTAACTCGGGCTAACTCCAAGCCATGGAAATTGACCTATTTAATTACTTTTATAAATAAGCTAATTTCCAAAAGAAGTTAAGAGCGTACAATAAGCCATTACTACGCTTTCTGAAAAAGGCGTGATCCCTACCGGGGTCACGCCATATGGCTTATGGCGCTTGCAATCATCCTGGGAATTCTGACTGGCCTGTCGCTGGGCCTGACTGGCGCGGGTGGCGGTATTTTGGCCGTGCCCGCTTTGGTATTGGGCATGGGTTACAGCATGACGGCGGCCACGCCAGTGGCCTTGCTGGCTGTAGGCGCCGCCGCTCTGGTCGGCGCGCTGGATGGTCTGTACAAGCATATCGTGCGCTATAGAGCTGCCATGTTCATGGCTATCACGGGCGCTTTGGTCACGTCTTTGGGCGTACGCATCAGCCACGCCTTGCCGGAAAAAGTGCTGGTAACGCTGTTTGTCGCCATCATGCTGTGGATCGCCACCAAAATGCTGCGTCGTCCGGCGGCAACGGCCAATGCTCATACACCCTGTTGTCTGAACCCGGAAACCGGCCGCCTGCGCTGGACACCAGCAGGCACGGCCACCTTGGCTTCAATTGGTGCGGTAGCGGGTTTGTTTTCAGGCATGTTGGGCGTGGGCGGCGGCTTTCTGATCGTGCCTGCCCTAAAACGTTTCAGCGACCTGTCCATGCATAGCATTGTGGCTACATCCTTGATGCTGATCGCCCTGATTTCCCTGAGCGCGTCGGCCATGAGTCTGGCACACGGGGCGGAGATTCCCCTTAGCGGCTGGGTTTTTGTGGCCTCGGCCATGGGTGGCATGGTGATAGGCCGACAACTAGCCCCTCATATTCCTTCTGTGCGCTTGCAACAGGGTTTCAGCATCCTGACCGCTGTTGTGGCCCTGTCCATGCTGGCACGTACCTATCTGTTTTAAGCCGCGATTCTGTACACGCGCTCAAGCAACACCGGATACATGGTTTTGAGCCAAGCGCCGCGCTTGGCTCAAAACTGCACATGCTTTACTCGCAAATACTGCCACCACCGTCTTGCGGATTCAGACGATAATCGCTGAAAGAGCCGCCCTCACGCGGACGCACGGCGACAATGCGCTGAACAATATGGTCCGGATCGGCCCGGAAACCATGCTCATACGCCACGATATCCAGGTCCGCACACCAGCGCAGCAGCTCCCCCGGCTGCAACAGGAAGTCCGGATTACGCGGCGTGTTGTATTGCTCGTTGCCCACCCCAAAGGTTTCGTAAACCAGCACCCCACCTGGCTCCAGACTCTCCAGCAAAGTCGGCATCAAGGGGCGCCACAAGTACTTGGTCACCACCAGAGCATTGAACTTGCGCCCGGCAAAAGGCCAGGGACCGTTTTCGATATCAGCCTGGATAATTTCCCCGTAAGGCGAAGTCGCTGCCACCGCTTCCGGGTCCCGGTCTACACCGATCACGGTATTGCCGCGCTCGGCCAACCAGCGGGCATTGCGCCCCCGACCACAGGCCACATCCAGGACCGTGCCCGGATTCGGAATCAAATGGGCCCATGCCTGTAACCAGGCGCTGGCCTGTCCCCTGTCGTTCATCCTTACCCCTTTGCTAAGCAAACAAAACGCCCATGGTAACGCAGCAGTGGGCAAGCTCAAGCACAGCACTGGCCTGGGCTACAATTGGCCCCGATTCCACGCTATTTTTTTGAGGGTGTATGAAAGTTCTGCTGCAAAAACCCATATTGCTGATGGCCGTTCTGTGCCTGCCTTTATGGTTTGTCTACGGCAACTTCATCCTGGCCGCTGCCACCTCCATCCTGATCGGGATGCTGGTGGGCATGATCCGCACCCTGCACCAAGTGACCCAGGCCAAGAAAGCCAGCGCCAAGAGCGCCGCCCCGGCTTCTTCCGAGACACCTAACGACAAGCCCAACTGACGCCATGAACGTATTGTCCGCCCCTGCCCTGCCACACGGTTTGCCTCCCCTGTCCGAGGAACTGAAGAAACACGTCGCACAGGTTAACGATTACTTGCTGGACCGCATTGCCGATGAAGGCGGTTTCCTGCCATTCGACCAATGGATGCACCATGCGCTGTACGCCCCCCATCTGGGCTACTACACCGGCGGCAGCACCAAGTTTGGCAGCAATCAGCCAACGGGCGACTTTACGACGGCCCCCGAACTCTCTCCCCTGTTTGCTCAGACCTTGAGCCGTCAGGTCATGGAAGTACTGGAAGGCAGCCAATCCCTGTCCGTTCTGGAGTTCGGCGCGGGTAGCGGCGCTTTGGCCCAAGCGCTGATTACGGAGCTGCGCAAGCAAGGTATCGAGCCGCAGTATTCAATTCTGGAAGTATCGCCTGATTTGCGTGCGCGTCAGCAAGAGCGTCTGGCCCCCCTGCAAGCACAAGTGCAGTGGCTGGACAGCACGCCACACAGCTTCAAGGGTTGCGTGGTGGCTAATGAGGTTCTGGATGCCATGCCTGCCAGCCTGTTCACGTTTGATGTGGCTGGCAAGGTGCTGGAAGTGGGCGTTATTGCAGCAGACGACAGCACAGCCCAGGGCCTGCCAGCGCCTTTCTACCTGGCTACCCGCCCGGCTCCCGACCATCTGGCTTCGCTGGTGGCCGAACGCGTGGAAGCGCAGCCCTTCTACCTATCCGAGATCAACCTGCAAGCTGAAGCCTGGGTGCGCAGCATGGGTACTTGGTTAAAGCAAGGCGCGGCCATTTTGATCGACTACGGTTTTCCGCAGCGCGAGTACTACCACCCACAACGTGACAAGGGCACCTTGATGTGCCACTTCCGTCACTTTGCTCATGCCGAGCCGCTGGTGCTGGCTGGCTTGCAGGACATTACCGCCCACGTGGACTTCACCGCCATGGCGGATGCCGCCCTGGAGGCCGGTTTGGATGTGCTGGGCTATACCAGCCAGGCGCGCTTCCTGATGAATTGCGGCATCACCAATTTCCTGGCTTCTCCGCCGGAAGACCCATCGCCCGCCGTGCAACAGCAATGGGCACAGACCATGAGTGCCGCCAACAAGCTGCTGTCTGAAGCGGAAATGGGGGAACTGTTCAAAGTGCTGATTATTGGGCGCGATATTTCAGCCCCAGTGCTGGGCACAATGAGCGGAGATCGACGCGAGCGTCTGTAAAGCGGCCCTTGGGGAACTTCCTGAGGGCATTTCCCTCAAGAGTCATAAGCAGAGATCAGCAAACGGCAGGGTATATACCTTGCCGTTTTTACGTGAAGCAACCGCGCCAGAACACTCCCCCGAGACATCGCCCCCTAGACGAACACGCACTCAGCAGAAAAAAATAAGCGGCCTATTAGCCGCTTATTTTCTGAGTGTGCACTCCAGGCTGCTCACACATAGACTAAACAGACTGCTCCAAAGCTGCCAATCGAGCTGCGCGCACCGCTTCACGGATTTTGCCTGGCTCGGCCTTGTATCGAGCAGCAACTGCACCGGCATCCACACTGGCCATCACCTTTCGCAAGAAGTCCCATTCCAGCTCTGGAACGTCCTGCTGACAGGCCGCCGCACTGATCAGCTGAGTAAAGCGCTCTGGTTTGCGCAAGGCATCCAACGACTCCATGACTTGCAAGGCAGACTCCACGTCTGCACGAGGCTGCAACAAGGCAGGGCTGGCTAACAGCACTGGCAAAAGACGGGCCTGGTCGCGCCATTCAGAGGGTGCACGAATCTGTTCGGCCACCTGTCCTGGGGTGTCCGAAATATGGCACAGAACGGCAAAGCAGCTTGCCAGATCCAGACGCCTGTCTTTGGCGATCTGCACCTGCTGACCCACCTGATCGTTGTAGTTCAAGCCGGGCATGACACGCTCTAACGCGCCGACCTCCCGCAGTACCTCGAACATGCGAGCGGGCTGCTGGGCAGATAAACCTTTCGCTATTTCCAGATAGATGCGCTCAGGCACCAGCTCGTCCACTTCGCCCTGCTCGACCAGATCACGTGCCAGAGCCCAGGTATCGTCGGCCACGGTGAACTCGGAAAAGCGGGCGGCAAAACGTGCCAGACGCAGCAAGCGTACCGGGTCTTCGCTAAATGCGGTGCCCACATGCCGGAATAGACGGGCCTGCAAATCCGCCAAACCATTCAAGGGATCATGCAGATTCCCCGCCGCATCCACGGCCATGGCATTGATGGTCAGATCACGGCGACGCAAATCGTCCGCCAGGCTCACGTCTGTGCCGGTGTAAAAGGTAAAGCCCTTGTAACCACGGCCCGACTTGCGCTCAGTTCGGGCCAGGGCAAACTCTTCTTTGCTATGGGGATTCAGAAAGACAGGAAAGTCGCCACCTACGGGAACAAAGCCGCGCGCGGCCAGGTCTTCGGGCCGGGCACCGACTACGACCCAATCCTTGTCACCCGCTGGCAGCCCCAGCAAGGCATCGCGAACCGCGCCACCCACCACATAGACCTGCAAACCGTCCAGAACAGGATCTGGCGGCCCCATCAGGGCCGCCAGAGCTGCTTGCTGTCTGTTATCAAGCATGGACGGACTCATCAAGGCGAGATCGTACCTAAACGCCCTTTGAGGGACTGCGGCTGACCGCTGAACATCATGGCGTAATAGGTCGCGTTGGAGAGCACGTTTTTCACGTACAAGCGCGTTTCAGTAAAAGGAATGGTTTCTGCAAAAATGGCCCCTTCTACCGGAGTGTTCAAGCGCGAGCGCCACTGGCGGGGACGACCTGGCCCTGCGTTATAGCCTGCCGATGCCAGAACCTGCGATCCATCCAGTTGACCCAGAACCATATTCAGGTAATTGGTACCCAGCACCGTATTCACCTCGAACTCGTTCACACGGGAGGGAGAGAAGTCGCGCATATCGATCTTGTTGGCCACCCATTTGGCGGTGGCAGGCATCAGTTGCATCAAACCCGATGCCCCGACACCCGAGCGCGCATCGGTAATAAAGCGCGATTCCTGACGGATCAGGCCATACACCCAGGCCGGGTCCAGATTGATGGACTTGGCCTGCTCGGTTACGCGGCCTTCAAAGGGCGCGATAAAGCGCTGGCTGAAGTCGATCTCGTTCTTGGTCAACAGGGAGGTATTCACCACGCGATCATAGATATGCTGCTCGCGCGCAAACTCGGCTGCTGCACGCAACTGTCTGTCGTTCATGCCACGCAAGGCAAAGTTCCACTCGGGTACCGCTTCCGGACGCCAGCCCAGCTTGAACAGCTCCACCGCACGCAGCAAGCCCGCATTGGTACGGGCATCCTGCATGTCCAACGGCGTCAAAGGTTGCGGCTGTGGGGGCAAGGAAGGTGTCAGGCCCAACTCTTCCGTGGCCAACTGACCGTAGAAGTTCAGATCACCCACAATGGACTGGAACTTGGCACGAGCTTGCTCCTTATGCCCCAGCGCCTCATGAGCACGACCCGACCAGTACACCCACACCGGCTCGGCCTTTTGCGCATCGTTCATCTTGTCGATGGCGGCAGAGACATGCTTCCACTCGATGGTGCTCTGACGCAACTCGGCGCGCACTTGCCAAGCGTTGTTGTAATCCGTCATGGGGGTACGACCGGAGCGGCGATACCATTTGGCCGCATCGTCTTCCACCCGCAAGGCACTGATCAGACCAAACTGGCCCCACACCCAATTCAGGTTCTCTTGAGGGATCTTGCCCGCCCAGGTACGGTCTATATAGGCCGCTGCGGCATCGCGCTGACCACGGCCCAAACGGGACAAGGCCAAGGACACCAGCTCCGGATTGACCGAACTGTTGTTCACATTACGATCCAGCCATTTCTGTGGCGAAGCCATCAAGGCGGTGTAATCCTTCATTTGCGGCGCAGTGAAGATAATCGCGGCCAGGCGGCGGGCCTGGGATGTACGATTATTTTCCAGAGCATCACGCATCAGATCACGGACCTGATTCTTGCTGATCACTTTACGGGCGTACAACTGGTCCAGTGCCGACCAGCAGGCCTGGCTTGGAGAGAACGACGCCAGCAAGTCCTGCACATCCACAGGCTGACCGGCCATGTTCTGTGCCGACGCTACTGCACACTTCACAGCCGAGGTAGGGGCGTGAACGGGGGCCAGCTCACGCACCAAAGCATAGTTGCCGGTACGCGCGGCCGCCACAATCCAGTCGGACTTCAGGCGATTTTCCAGGTATTCGTCTTGATTGCCGCTCAGGAACAAACGAATTTGCTCATCGGGCACGGGCGTGGTCGTATCCTGCAAAATCCGGCGCAAGCGCCAGTATTCGGCGTAAGAACCCAGAACAGGATCATTCGCGGCAACCGGAGCCAGAGCATCGAGCGCCGTCCAGCGCTTGGCCTGCATGGCATCACGGGCGTCAATCAAAGCCTGGCGGGCCGTTGGCGGCACAGGCGGGACTCGATCCCAGCGACGCACGGCTTCTTTGGCAGGCTGCAACGCGACAGCTTGCTTGGCAACGGCAGGATCCGGGGAATGAGTCTGGGCTTGCGGCGACTGCGACCCCGCACAGCCGACCAAACCCAGGGCAAACACCACCAAAGCGCTCAAGGGCGGGCGAGGAAGCATGGATGCCATGCCCCAAGCTGGTGTTTTCTGGTACTTTAGCTGGTTGATACCCATAGTGACGGCCTTTAGAAAATCACCCATGATTCAGAACGTAGAGCATAACGCAGCCGCGCTGCGCACGCGACTAAAAGACCTGCGAGCCGGGCAGCCCTCCATCGACACAAACCGGGGCGCTTTGCTGATACGGGGCCGTCTATTTACCTGGCTGGCCACCAACCGCAGCCGCCTGCGTGAACAGGGCCGTACCGAACCCACTACCATTGCCGCTTTCTGGCCTATGGCCCAGGAGCCGGACTTGCGCCCACTGCTGCTTCAATGGGTGGAAGAGGAAGGCATCAATGTCTGTCTGCCCGTTGTCAAAGAGGCCGATGCCCCTTTAAGCTTTGTCGAGTGGACACCCGAGACCGAAATGGAAAAGGGTCGCTACGGCATCGAAATCCCCATTTCCACTAAAACCATGCAACCGGATATTGTCCTGGTCCCAACCCTGGGCTACACCAGACAGGGTGATCGTCTAGGGTATGGCAAGGGTTACTACGACCGGACCTTGGCGGCGCTGAAAGAACAAAACCACGCTTTTACCAGCATTGGTATTGCCTGGGCAGTGGGCGATTTATCCGGCCAGGCCTACCAGCCCGCCCCGCACGACCAACGCCTGGACAGTATTCTGACTGATAAAGGCTGGGCTGTGCCCGCTCCGGAACTATAAGTAACCCGCTACCACAAACTGTTTAATCCACAACTCTGTTTGCCAAGCAGTTGATTAAACCGGGTCAGATGCTGGCTAGTCTGTTCCCCATGAAAAAACCCGCCAAATGAATGTGGCGGGTTTTTTTTCGCGACGCGAAGTGCTTAGCGCCAGGTCAGATTCGGCAAGATAGCCATGCTTGCATCTGCCCCGTTCAGGGTGTACATGTGAATGCCAGGAGCGCCGCCATCGAGCAGGTCCTGACACAAGCGTGCCACCACATCGATACCGAAAGCACGAATCGATGCACGATCATCACCAAAATCGGCCAGTCGCAGGCGAATCCAGCGCGGCACTTCTGCACCGCACATGGTCGAGAACCGCAGCAACTGGGACGAGTTGGTAATGGGCATGATGCCCGGTGTGATCGGAATCGTGACTCCTTGCGCCTGGGCTCGCTCAACAAAGCTGAAATACGAGTCCGGGTTGAAGAAGTACTGCGTGATCGCACCGTGCGCACCAGCCTTGACCTTGTTCACAAAGTGACCCAGGTCGTCGCTAAAGCCTGTGGCCTGAGGGTGCATCTCGGGATAAGCGGCCACTTCGATATGGAAGTGTTCGCCATAGTTTTCACGAATGAATGACACCAGATCGCTGGCATAGCGCAGTTCGCCCGCGTCACCACCCATACCCGAAGGCAAGTCACCGCGCAGGGCCACGATACGTCGTATGCCCTGATCGCGGTAATTGTCCAGCATCTCGCCAAGCTGCGCGGGCGCCGTACCAATGCACGACAAGTGCGGTGCGACATCAAAGCCCAGTTTTTGCAGCAGTGCTACCGCATCGACCGTGCCAGCACGGGTGGAGCCACCGGCTCCAAACGTCATGCTGACATAGGCGGGGTTCAGGCCCATCAAGGACTTGGCGGTGCGCACCAGTTTTTCCTGCGCCGCGATATCTCGCGGCGGGAAAAACTCCAGGCTCAAGGTTTGCTTGTTGCTCATTTCATTAACAATCCCGACAGCAGCCCGGAAACCAGACTGTAGACGATCGCCCCAATCACGGCCCACCAGAAGCCTTCAACCTGGAAGCCTTTGAGGATGGAGCCCGCAAACCAGAACACCAAGGCGTTGAGCACCAGAAGGAACAAGCCCAAAGTCACAATAGTGATGGGCAAGGTCAGCACAATCAGCAAAGGTTTGACCAAGGTATTGAGCAGGCCCAGTACCAGCGCAGCGATCAGTGCCGAGCCAAACGAGGCAACCGTAATACCAGGCAGGATGTAGGCGACAACCAGCAGGGCAACAGCATTCAGGATCCAGACAAGTAGCAAAGTCATGATAGGGCTCCAAGAATAGGCGTCCGAAGACGCCGGTGCGTTTTAGTAGCGGTAGTGCTCAGCCTTAAATGGCCCTTGCACAGGTACGTTGATGTAATCCGCCTGCGCCTGAGACAAGGTCGACAAGTTCACACCCAATTTCTTCAAGTGCAAACGAGCGACTTTTTCGTCCAGATGCTTGGGCAGTACATATACTTTACCCGTTTCGTAGCTCTCGCCACGAGTGAACAGTTCAATTTGTGCAATGGTCTGGTTCGTGAACGAAGCCGACATCACAAAAGAGGGGTGGCCAGTAGCACAACCCAGGTTCACCAGACGGCCCTTGGCCAGCAGAATGATGCGCTTGCCATCAGGGAAAATGATGTGATCAACCTGAGGCTTGATCTCTTCCCACTCCAGATCTTCCACCGAGGCCACGTCAATTTCATTGTCGAAGTGACCGATATTGCACACGATGGCCTGATCTTTCATGCGTTCCATGTGCGAGCGGTCGATCACGTGGTAGTTACCGGTGGCAGTCACGAAGATGTCAGCCTTGTCAGCGGCTTCTTCCATGGTCACAACGCGGTAGCCTTCCATCGAGGCTTGCAGGGCGCAGATAGGGTCAATTTCGGTAACCCAAACCTGGGCGCGCAAGGCGGCCAGTGCTTGAGCACAACCTTTACCCACGTCACCGAAGCCGCAAACCACGGCGATCTTGCCGGCAACCATCACGTCGGTAGCACGCTTGATACCGTCTACCAGGGACTCGCGGCAGCCGTACAGGTTGTCGAACTTGGACTTGGTCACCGAGTCGTTCACGTTGATGGCAGGGAAAGCCAGTTCGCCTTTCTTGGCCATCTGGTACAGACGGTGCACGCCTGTGGTGGTCTCTTCGGTCACACCCTTGATTTGGGCCAGACGGGTGGAGTACCAGGTTTTGTCGTTTTGCAGACGGGCACGAATGGAGGCGAACATGACGCGCTCTTCTTCGCTGCCGGGTTTGTCCAGAACGGACAGGTCTTTTTCTGCACGGGCACCCAGGTGCAGCAACAAGGTTGCGTCGCCACCGTCGTCCAGAATCATGTTGGCCTGTTCGCCGGGCCAGTCGAAAATGTCGTGGGCGTATTGCCAGTACTCTTCCAGGGTTTCGCCCTTGACGGCGAACACAGGCACGCCAGATGCGGCAATGGCAGCGGCTGCGTGGTCTTGAGTCGAGAAGATATTGCATGATGCCCAGCGCACTTCAGCGCCCAGGGCGGTCAGGGTTTCAATCAGAACCCCGGTTTGGATTGTCATGTGCAAACTGCCGGCAATGCGTGCGCCCTTCAGGGGCTGGGAGGCAGCAAATTCCTCGCGGGTGGCCATCAGGCCAGGCATTTCGGTCTCGGCAATGGTCAGCTCGCGGCGGCCCCATTCAGCCAAGGAAATATCGGCAATTTTGTAATCGGTAAAAGTCACAGTCGGGCTCCGTTATACGGCACGCAGACTGCAGGGAGAGCAAATGAATTCTCACCAGCAGCCCGCCATGCAGGTCGTGGTGAGCGTCGTTCTCCAAGGTGGATACCACCTATCCATGCCCCGAGCCTGGCAAGACCGTGAGTCTTGTCGCAACGCCCCTCGAGGATGGCAAATGAATGTGGGTGATTGTACCCGTTTGGATCATCTTGGGAAGACAGCCCCACGGGTAAAAATCATAATTTCTTCTCATGAGACTGGCACTTGCCCGTCCCACCCAGCGTTGCTTGCTGACTGGTTTCCCGGCCCCGACAACGCTGTCAAACTGCAGCAAAGCGCCGCCCGCAAGCGGCCTTTGCCTATCTGCACATCGCTTAGATAGCCTGACGCAAAGCCTGGGCCTTGTCCGTAGCTTCCCAGCTGAACTCGGGTTCGCTGCGGCCAAAGTGACCGTAGGCAGCAGTCTTGGAGTAGATGGGACGCTGCAGATCCAGCATTTCGATGATGCCGCGTGGGCGCAAATCGAAATGTTGGCGAACCAGCTTGGCGATCTCGGTGTCGGGGATCACGCCTGTGCCTTCGGTGTAGATGGTGATATTGATAGGCTCGGCCACACCAATGGCGTAGCTCAGTTGCACCTGACACTGACGAGCCAAACCGGCTGCCACAATGTTCTTGGCCACATAACGGGCGGCGTAGGCAGCGGAACGGTCCACTTTGGAGGGGTCCTTGCCGGAGAAAGCACCACCGCCGTGAGGGCATGCGCCACCGTAGGTATCCACAATGATCTTGCGACCAGTCAGACCGCAATCGCCTTGAGGGCCACCGATCACGAACTTGCCGGTGGGGTTCACCAGGAAGCGGGTTTTCTCGGTCAGCAAGTCCGAAGGGAAGCATGGACGAATGATGTGTTCGATCACGGCTTCGTGAATGTCTTTCTGGGACATTTCAGGCGCGTGCTGAGTGGACAGCACCACAGTATCCACTTCGGTAGGACGGCCATCCACGTAGCGGAAGGTCACCTGGGATTTGGCGTCAGGGCGCAACCAGGGCAAACGGCCATCTTTGCGCAGCTCGCTCTGGCGCTGCACCAGACGGTGTGCGTACCAGATAGGAGCAGGCATCAGATCAGGGGTTTCGTCGCACGCGTAGCCAAACATCAGACCCTGGTCGCCAGCGCCCTGGTTCAGCAACTCTTCTGGGCTGCGATCCACACCTTGGGCGATATCGGGCGACTGCTTGTCATAGGCCACCAGAACGGCGCAGGACTTGTAATCAATGCCGTAATCGCCATTGTCATAGCCAATGCGCTTGATGGTGTCACGGGCAACCTGGATGTAATCCACGTTGGCGTGCGTGGTGATCTCGCCAGCCAGCACCACCAGACCGGTATTGCACAAGGTCTCGGCAGCAACACGTGCCTGAGGATCTTGCTCGAAAATAGCGTCCAGGATGGCGTCGGAGATCTGGTCAGCTACCTTGTCGGGGTGGCCTTCAGAAACGGATTCGGATGTAAAGAGAAAGTCGTTGTTGTTCACAGCGTAGCTTCCTTGAATAAGGGCTGATAATCAGCACGAGGTTGAACAAACTGCGTTGCACCTCGAAGCCAGCGATGTGGATACGATAGACGGGGCGCGACGCTTTAGCGGTTTATAGTGGGCAGTTTGCTGCCCGATCGCTCCGCAAGTTGTCGTTTAACTCAGCGATACAATCCATTTTAAGCGAAAATACGTATTTATTTCAGCAAAACTTCACACTAAAGGATTGCCTGGCCCATGCTCGCGGCACTTTTACGTCTGATGGCTCGTCTGCCTTTACCCGTTCTTCATGGGCTGGGCAAAGGAATCGGACGCCTGATTTACGCTTTTCCCGGACGCTACCGCCGCCGTCTGCAAAGCCACTGCCGACAAGCGGGTTACGACTCCCCCGCATTTTTCCGGCAAGCGGCCGGACAAACCGGCGCCATGATCCTGGAGACACCGCGCGTCTGGCTGCATCCGCAAGCCTGTCTGGCCCGCTGCACCGTCGATGATGTGGCCTTGCTGGAAGCCACCCATGCCGAAGGACGCGGCGTGCTGTATCTGACCCCGCACTTGGGTTGCTTTGAGATTACGGCACGTTATCTGGTGGGTTTAGGCCCACTGACCGTGATGTTTCGCCCACCACGCCAGGCCGTACTGGAACCCCTGATGGTGGAGTCACGTGAACTGCCCGGCCTGCATGCCGTCCCCGCCAATATGAAAGGCGTGCGTGAATTTGTCCGCGCGTTTCGCAAAGGTGAATCGGTAGGCATGTTGCCCGACCAGGTTCCCAGCGGTGGCGATGGCGTATGGGCACCCTTTTTTGGCCGCCCTGCCCTGACCATGACACTGGCTGGCAAATTGGCCCGTCAGTCCAATGTGCCTGTGATTGTGACCGCTGCCGAGCGCCTGCCTAAAGGGCGCGGCTGGCATATTCACACCTTGCGCCTACCCGAGCCGTTGCCCAAAGACCCGACGGAACTGGCCACCCTGATCAACGAATCCATGGAAAGCTTGATACGCCGTTTCCCCACCCAGTATCTGTGGGGCTATAACCGCTACAAGATTCCCCACGATGCGCCCCCTTTGCCTGGCGATACCACCCCATGAGTTTTAATTCTTACCCGCTGCTCAAATCCGTTTTCACCTACTTTGGCCGTGCCTCGGTACGCACGCGCCAGCGTTGGGGTGCTGTGCTGGGCGGGCTGGTGCATCGCTTTGCCTCCCGCCGCCGTCACATTGTGCGTACCAATCTGGACCTGTGCTTTCCTGACACCCCCGAAAGCACTCGACGCGAATGGGAAAAGCAGCACTTTCGCCTGCTGGCCCAATCATATCTGGACCGGGGCCTGCTCTGGTTTGGTCTGCCCAGCACTATTCTGAACACTCTGCACCTGACGGGCGAAGAACACATCACCCAGGCTCTGGAACAGGGTCGCAAGGTCATGCTGCTGGTGCCTCACTTTCTGGGTATGGATGCGGCGGGTACACGCCTGTCCATGTCCATCTCGCCGTTGGTTGCCTTTTACACTCCCCAACGCGACCCCCATGTGGATCGCCTGATGTACGAAGGCCGTAGCCGCTTCTCCTCCGTCCCGCTGATTTCTCGCAAAGACGGCATTCGCGGTCTGATGCGTGCGCTGCAAAAGGGCCAGCCGATTTATTACCTGCCTGATATGGACTTCGGCACCAAGGGCTCGGCCTTTGTGCCCTTTTTCAATGTCCCGGCGGCCACGCTCTTGTCCACAGCCCAGATCGCACGCAACCAGGACGCACTGGTGATTCCGGTTATTTCCCGCGTGGACGCCGAGACTGGTCACTACCATATTCAGGTGCTGGAACCCATGTCCGACTTTCCGGGTGAAGGCAGCCTGGAAGAAGCCACGGAACGCATGAATGCCCTGATCGAAAAATATGTGCGCGAGGACCCTCCGCAGTATTATTGGGTACATCGACGCTTCAAAACCCGTCCTGAAGGCCAACCCGGCATTTACTAGGCCCCATCATGCACAGCTCCACCACACCCCAGCCCGCTTCCTCGCTTTGGCGTTTCACCAAAATGCACGGCGCGGGCAATGACTTTGTCATGCTGGATGGAGTCAGGCAAGGCATTGAAATGACTCCCGAACGCGCCCGCGCGCTGGCGGATCGTCACTTCGGCATTGGGGCAGACCAGATCTTGCTGGTGGAAGCCGCAACCGAACCCGGTGCAGATTTCCGATACCGCATATTCAACGCTGACGGTGGCGAGGTCGAACATTGCGGCAACGGCGCTCGCTGCTTTGTCCGCTTCGTACACGAACAAGGCCTGTCCTCGGCCAACCCTTTACGAGCACAAATTCGTACCGGCATCATCAGTTTGAATGACGATCCGGAGCTTGGCGTGGATGTCATGATGGGCACCACCCGATTTGCCCCGGCCGATGTCGCTTTTGACCCTAGCGGGCTGGAACAAAAAACTCAGGGCGAAGATACGCTGTGGCTTCTGCCCGTACCCGATCAAGCCGAACCTGTCGCCCTGTCGCTGGTGTCCATCTCCAATCCGCACGCCGTGCAGGTGGTAGACGATGTGCTGAAAGCTCCGGTTGCCAGCGTCGGCCCCTTCATCGAATCTCATCCGCGTTTTGCTCAGAAGGTCAACGCCGGTTTCATGCAGATTCTGGACGCCCATCACATCAAGCTGCGCGTCTACGAGCGCGGCGCCGGTGAGACCCTGGCCTGCGGTACAGGCGCTTGTGCGGCTGTGGTGGCAGGCATACGGCGGGGATTGCTCCAAAGCCCGGTTGTCGTTGATACTCGTGGAGGCAGTCTGCGCATTGAATGGGACGGACAGGCGCTACGCATGAGCGGCCCGGCCCAAACTGTCTTTACCGGACAAGTCGATATAGATGCACTGTGTGCGTCCCTAGCCAGAAAGGAAACCTTCTAGACATGGATACCCCCAACAGCCTTAGCGCCGTGGAAGTGGCCCAGTTTTTGAAAGCCAACCCTGATTTCTTCGACGCGCATGCCGATGTTTTTTCCAAACTGATGGTGCCGCACCCCCATCAAAGCCGCGCTATTTCACTGGGCGAGCGTCAGATCATGCTGCTGCGCGAGCGCGGCAAGAAAACCGAGCGCCAACTGGCCACGCTGGTCGCCAATGCCCGTGGCAATGAAAAAATTTCGCGCCAACTACACCAATGGAACTGCCAGATGCTGGCCGAGTCCGACCCGGCAGCCCTACCCGAACTGATCTGCAGCAGCCTGGAGCGCATCTTTGAAATGCCCGTGGTCCGTCTGCACTGCTGGAATCCGGACGAAGTGCTGGCTGACGACGCCCTGGTCAGCTGGGCCTACACCTTGATCAACCCCTATTGCGGCGCTCGACGCGAACAGGAGTTTCTGGCCGATTTGCAGCAAGACGCGCAATCGGTGGCCATTGTGCCCTTGACGTTTCCGGAGTCGAACACCCTGTTTGGTCTGCTGGTTCTGGGCTCGCCTGAAGCCACGCGTTTTACGGCCGATATGGGTACGGACTTTCTGGAAGGCATTGGCGAATTGTGCAGCGCCGCCCTGCAGCGTTTGTACAAGCCCAGCAGTGTTGATCAAAGCGAATGTCCGGCCTGAAAAAACAAGATCACTCCCCTTCTGGGGACACGCCTCAAAAGCAGCCAGCCGCCCCCCAGGCCCTCAGCCCGGCCATGCAAAGCTGGCTGCATCAACTAAGCCACGAAAAACGCTATTCGGAACACACCCTTAGTGCGTACCGCAATGATTTGCGCCACTTGCTGGCGCAGTACCCAGGTACAGACCCCGACACACTGACTCAAAGCCAGTTGCGACAGGCTGCCGCCCGCTTGCATGCGCAGGGCCTGGCACCACGCAGCCTGGCCCGCATTCTGGCAGCCTGGCGTGGCTACTATCAAGCGCGCACTAAAGAACTGGGTTGGCCCTTGAACCCTGCAGCCAGCCTGAAGGCACCCAAGATAGGCCGCCCTCTGCCCAAGGCCTTGTCCGTAGACCAGACCCAGCAGCTATTGGACCGCCCCACCGCCCCCATTCAGGACGACCCGGTCAGCTGGCGCAATCAGGCCATGTTTGAATTGTTTTATTCCAGCGGACTACGTTTGTCCGAGCTGGTCAGCCTGGACACGCACTATCACCAGGACGCGCACTATCAGTCCAAGAGCTGGTTACTGCTGGATGATCGTGAGCTGGTGGTCAGTGGCAAAGGCGGCAAGACGCGCCGCCTGCCTGTCGGGGAGAAAGCGCTGCATGCCTTGCAGCAGTGGCTGGAAAAGCGCCCGGCTTTGGCATCACTGGCGACCAGCGCAGATGCCAGCGCGGCCCTGTTTCTGGGTGCCCGTGGAGCCCGCATTCACCCACGCGTGGTGCAGCAAGAACTGGAAAACTATGCCCGCGCCAGCGGCCTGCCAGTGCATGTCCACCCGCACAGCTTGCGTCACAGCTTTGCCAGCCATTTGCTGCAATCAGCACAAGACTTGCGGGCGGTGCAGGAACTATTGGGTCATACCAATATTTCCACGACTCAGATTTATACCCGTCTGGACTTCCAGCATCTGGCCCAGGCTTACGATCAGGCCCATCCTCGGGCACAACGCAAGAACCGGGCCAGTGACAAGCCGGAGGAGTGAATCAGGGCTGCAAGGCCTTGACCAACTGGTCTGTGTTCGAGCGCATCATGCCCAGGTAGGTATCCACGCCCGAGCCTGGGGCTCCCAAAGCATCGGAATACAAGGTGCCGCCGACTTTGGCGCCGGTCTCCCGTGCCACTTGCTCGACCAGTTTTGCGCTGACCGTGTTTTCCACAAAAATGGCCTGAATCTGCTCGCTACGCGCTTGCTGGATGATCTGCGCAATATCACGGGCTGAAGGCTCCGCCTGGCTGGATACCCCCACCAAGGGAATGAAACGGATGTCGTAAGCCTTGCCCATATAAGAGAAAGCATCGTGCGAGGTAATAACCTTGCGCTTTTCTACCGGCACCGCCTGCAGGCGGGTTTTGATGGAATCGTCCATCTCCTGAATGCGCTGTGCGTAATCCTTGGCGCGACGCTGGTAGTACTCGGCATTGGCCGGATCAGCCTGCTCCAGACCTTTGCTGATATTACGAACATAGATCTGTGCCAGGCCCAGGCTTTGCCAGGCGTGGGGGTCCTGGCTGCCGTGCTGATGACTATGGTCATGCCCGCCGTGGGACTGTGTATCCTCTTTGGCGTGGGTCTGCTCATGGTCGTGGGCATGCTCAGGTTCGGAGTCGTGACCGTGGTCATGGTCATGGTCATGGTCATGGCCATGACCAGCATGATCCTCGTGTCCGCCACCTTCAAATGCCAAAGGCGTAATACCTTCTGTCGCCACGACTTGCGGCCCTTTATAGCCTGCTGCCTGCTGCAAGCGTGGCAACCAGGTCTCGAACTCCAGACCATTGATCACCAGCAGTTGCGCGTTAGCCAAGGTCTTTGCATCACTGGGACGCGGCTCAAACGAATGGGCATCCCCATTGGCGGGCACAATCGTGCTGGCCATAACCTTGTCGCCGCCTATCTCCTTGACCATATCGTTCAAAATCGAGAAGCTGCTGACCACACGCAAAGGCTCCGCCTGCACCGACAGGCTGGCCGCCAGCAAGCCCAGGGCCAGCACCGTGCGGCCTGAGTAAATGTCTCGCATTTTCATCAATCGTGCTCCAAGAGAGAGGCCATGCGCCGACGCCGTGCACGCCATTGGGAATAAGCACGCAGCAAACCGCCTTGGGGGCCAAAGGTGATAGAAAGAAAATAGAAGGCGCCGGCTGCCAAAATAATCGCGGGCGAAGCAGGCACGTTGTAGTAGTACGAGAACAGCAGGCCCAGATAGGCGCTGATCATGCCCAGCAAGGCCGCCACCAGCATCTGACGACCAACGGAATACACCCAGAATCGGGCCGAGGCAGCGGGCAGCATCATGATCCCCACCACCATCAAGGTTCCCAGCACCTGGAAGCCAGCCACCAGCGTGATGACCAGCATGAACAAGAACAACATATGGACGACGGAACCGCGCCCGCCTTGCGTGCGCAAAAAGATCGGGTCCATGCACTCCAGCACCAGAGGCCGGAATACCAAAGCCAGAATAATCAGCGTAACCGTCGTGCTGCTGGTCACCAGCAGCAAGGAGGCATCATCCAGGCCCAGCACCGTGCCAAACAGCACATGGATCAAATCCATATTGGAGCCGCGCAAGGACACCAGCAGCACCCCCAGCCCCAGGGATACCAGGTAGAAGGCCGCAAAACTGGCGTCCTCCCGTTGTGGTGTCAGGCGGGCCACCAGTCCGGCCAGCAAGGCGACAACCAGGCCGGTAATCATGCCGCCTATGGCCATCGCGCTTAAAGACAGGCCCGCCGTCAGAAATCCAACCGCCACACCGGGCAGGATGGCATGTGCCATGGCATCGCCCATCAGGCTCATGCGGCGCAACACCAGGAATACCCCCAAAGGTCCGGCCGCTGCAGCCAGGGCGAAAGAACCAGCCAGTGCGCGCTTCATGAAACCAAAGTCCATGAAGGGGCCAAACAGCACATCAATCAGCGCCATCATAGGTAGTCCCCCGCGCACAAATGGCGAGCCAGATGCAGGTTCTCCGGCGTCAGCACCGCCTCGGTCTCACCCCAGCCCACCACCTGCCCGGCAAGCAGCACGGTTTGCGGAAAACAGCTACGCACCATATCCAGATCATGCAGCACGGCCATCACGGTACGGCCCTGTTTGTGCCAGTCCAGAATCAGGTTCATCAATTCGTCCGAGGTTGCACGGTCCACCGCAGCAAAAGGCTCGTCCAGCAACAATATCTGGGCGTCCTGCATGATCATGCGGGCAAACAGGGCTCGCTGTAATTGCCCACCCGACAAAGTGCCAATGGAGCGACGCGCAAAGTCGGCCAGCCCCACCTGCTCCAGCGCATGGCCAATACGTTCATGTTCTGCCTTGGGAAATCCGCCCCAGGCACCCACGCGCTTCCAGGCTCCCATGGCCACCAGGTCATGCACTGTCACAGGGAAGCTTTTATCCAGATCGCCCATTTGCGGCAACAAGGCCAACTGATCCAGAAAACCGCTATCGACGGCAATGCGCCCTTTCAGGGGATTGATCTGCCCTGTCAGCCCTTTCAACAAGGTGGATTTGCCCGCCCCATTTGGCCCCACAATGGCCGTCAGCGAACCGCGTTTGAAACAGCCGCTGATGTCGCGCAAGGCTATCTTGTCTTTCCAGCCCAGCGCCACATGGTCAAGCTCGATCAAGGTTTGGTGTGAACTCATGCCTCTACCACGCACCCAATGCCCAGGTGGTCAGCAACCACAGGACTGCTGACACGCACAAAGCGCCCAGTACGCGCTGCCCGGCCGAAGCCAGCAGGAGCGAACGGCGGGGTGCCGCACTACGGGGAGTCGAGGAAAATTGAGAACAGGACATGAAACAGGGATAATGCGGCTAGATTGGGAATTTAATTTTTCCAAAGATGTTATAACATAACAAACACCTCATCAAGCGCCATGCCTGTACATATTCTTACGCCCAACGCCATTGAAGATCAGCTTGCTACCGCTGAACAGCTTTGTCTGGAACGCGGTAAACGGCTGACTTCAATTCGCCGCCAGGTGCTGGAAATCCTGATTCAGGCCCAGCGCAGTTTGCGCGCCTACGAACTGCTGGATCTGGTTCGCGAGTTCCAGCCCGGCGCCAAACCCCCTACCGTTTACCGCGCCCTGGACTTTCTGACTGAAGAAGGCCTGATCCACCGCCTGGATGCCGTCAATGCCTGGACGGCCTGTGTGGATGCCGGCGGCCATCCCCACGACTTGCTGATTGTCTGCACCCAGTGCGGCACCGTGGTGGAGCTGTGCGCTCCGGACCTGAGCCAAAGGCTGGCCGACTGTGTGCGCGGAGCGGGCTTTGCCCTGTCCGGCCACGAAACTGAACTGCGCGGCCTGTGCCAACGTTGCGTTGCAGCTAAAAACGAGCGAAAACCCTTATCTGCCCCCTAAAACGTGGTATTTTGCCGCCAATCGGTATATATTCCCCGATCTATTGGCAAACCTCTGTGAATTTTTACAGATCACCGTTTGCCCAACAGGCAAGGCTGTGATGTAATCGCACGTTGTTTTCGTGCGGAGCAGATGGGTGCAGGAAGCCGCGGTTGGTGCCGTGCCTTGTACCTTTCGCCCGCCACTGCGAGGCATGTTTATGAACGCGGCATCAGATCTGAACAACATGGTTCCAGTCACTGTTCTGACTGGTTTTTTGGGCGCTGGTAAAACCACGCTGCTCAAGCGCATCCTGAGCGAATATCACGGTCGACGCATTGCCGTCATCGAAAACGAATTCGGGCCCGAAGGTATCGACAACGAACTGTTGGTGCAGGACTCCGAAGAAGAAATCGTTGAGCTGAGCAATGGTTGCGTATGTTGCACCGTGCGTGGTGACCTGATGCGCACCCTGAATGATTTGCGCGTTCGCCGCCAGGCAGGCGAACTGAAGTTCGAGCGCGTCATCATCGAGACCACCGGCATGGCTAACCCCGGCCCGGTCTGCCAGACCTTCTTCATGGACGATGATATTGCCGACTACTATCGGCTGGACGCGGTCATCACGGTCGTGGATGCCAAACACGGCATGGCCACACTGGACCAGCAAGAAGAAGCTCAAAAACAAGTTGGTTTTGCGGACCGCCTGCTGATCTCCAAAAAAGATCTGGTCAACGATGTGGATTACGAGGCCCTGCGTGCCCGTCTAATCCGCATCAACCCGCGAGCCACGATTACGCCGGTTCACTTCGGTGAAACCGACATCAAGGATTTGCTGGAAGTCAGCGGTTTCAACCTGAATTCCATTTTGGACATTGATCCTCAATTCCTGGCAGAGCAACACCCCGATGCGGCGGACGGCCATGATCACCACCACGATCATGCCCACGGCGACGAAGGCGAGTGCGGTCCGGGCTGCGGACACGATCACCATCATCACCACCACGAGCACGCAGCTCACAATGACGAAATCGGGGCTTTCGTGTTCCGTTCGGACCGTCCTTTCGACCCCGAGCGTCTGGAAGATTTCCTGTCGGGCATTGTCCAGGTATTTGGACCAGATCTGATGCGCTACAAGGGCATCCTGTATCTGAAGGGCATCAATCGCCGTATGCTGTTTCAGGGCGTACACATGATGATGAGCGCCGAGCCTGGCAATGCCTGGCTGGCCAAAGATAAAAAGGGCACCAAGCTGGTCTTTATTGGCCGCAAATTGCCACAAGACATATTCACCCAGGGCCTGGAGAATTGCCTGGTTTGAATTAATAATTATTCAGTAAATGCGGAGCGATTGCGCGTGACGACAGTTACAGGCTCCCAGACGTCAACAAGAGGTAAGCATCATGGCAACTAAGTCACATGACAGTACTACAACCCTGCTGACCGAGCAGGAGCTTTTGGCGATGCCTGAGTCAGACTACATGAACGCCGCCCAGCTGGAGTTTTTCAAGCATCGCTTGCGCCAGCTGGAGCAAGACATTCTGGCCAACGCGGGTGCTACAACGGAAAACCTGCGTGAAACCCAGTTCGTTCCTGACCCGGCTGACCGTGCCACGATCGAAGAAGAACACGCTCTGGAGCTGCGTACCCGCGACCGCGAACGCAAACTGCTCAAGAAAGTGCAACAGTCCATCGCCCTGATCGATTCGGGCGAATACGGCTGGTGTGAGGAAACCGGCGAGCCCATCGGCCTGCCACGTTTGCTGGCACGCCCAACGGCTAACCTGTCTCTGGAAGCCCAGGAGCGTCGCGAGAAGCGTCAAAAGATGTTTGGGGATTGATAGGCGGCAACGCCCATCACCCTGATAAAAAGCCCGCCCGATCATTCTGGCGGGCTTTTTTGTGGGTCACCCAACTCGATCCAACCCACTTGTGTACGCTGCTGAAAATAAGCAGGCTCAAAAAAGCCGGCTGCGTCTACCGCTAGCAGGCCAACAGGCTGCTTGCACGCCAAGAAGCCAGGCGACATACGAGAACCCCTGCAACAGCCCCTGCCAAGGGAAGCCACCCTGTTTCAGCCCGGTTACCAGGCACGACCCTCAGTCGGCAAAAACTTCCTGCTGTCATGCGCTTGAAATTTCTTGCCCGGCCCCCAGATGGGAACCTTAAAGGAAGGAAATCATGGAACAATTTCACGCCACTACTATTGTCTGTGTACGCCGCGGAGATCAGGTCGCCATTGGCGGCGATGGTCAGGTCACCCTGGGCAATATCGTCATCAAGGGCACGGCCCGCAAAATTCGCCGTTTGTACAATGACAGCATCCTGGCCGGTTTTGCCGGTGCGACGGCTGACGCCTTCACCTTGCAAGAGCGCTTTGAAGCGAAGCTGGAAAAGCACCAGGGCAACCTGCTGCGCGCCGCCGTCGAACTGACGCGCGACTGGCGCACCGACCGCGTTCTGCGCCGTCTGGAAGCTATGCTGTTGGTGGCGGACAAGGAGCACACGCTGGTGCTGACCGGCAATGGCGACGTGCTCGAACCCGAACATGGCCTGGCCGCCATCGGCTCGGGCGGCTCCTATGCCCAATCTGCCGCCATGGCCTTGCTGCAAAACACCGATATGGCTCCCGCCGACATCGTCAAGAAATCGTTGGAGATCGCAGGTGATCTGTGCATCTACACCAACCAGAACCATATCGTCGAAACACTCTGACAGCCGGATACACCACCATGTCTACACCTAATATGACTCCCGGAGAGATCGTCTCCGAACTGGACAAGCATATCGTTGGCCAGGGCAAGGCCAAGCGCTCCGTGGCCGTGGCCCTGCGCAATCGCTGGCGCCGCCAGCAGGTTGCCGAGCCCCTGCGTAGCGAGATCGTCCCCAAGAACATTCTGATGATCGGACCCACCGGCGTGGGTAAAACCGAAATCGCCCGTCGTCTGGCCAAGCTGGCCAATGCGCCTTTCATCAAGGTCGAAGCCACCAAGTTCACGGAAGTGGGCTATGTAGGCCGCGACGTTGAAACCATCATTCGCGATCTGGTGGATATTTCGGTCAAGCAAACCCGCGAAATCGAAATGCGCCGTGTGCGCACCCAGGCCGAGGAAGCCGCTGAAGACCGTATTCTGGACGTGCTGGTGCCCCCTTCGCGCGATGCCCACGGTCAACCCCAACGCGAGGACAACTCTGCCCGCCAGGTGTTCCGCAAGCGCCTGCGTGAAGGCAAGCTGGACGATACCGAGATTGAAATCGAGATGGCCCAGGCCATGCCTCGTATGGAAATCATGGCCCCTCCCGGCATGGAAGAGATGACCGAGCAGCTGCGCGGCATGTTCTCCGGTCTGGGTCAGGAAAAGACCAAAGCCCGCAAGCTGACAGTCAAGGAAGCCTTCAAGCAACTGACCGAAGAAGAAGCGGCCCGTCGCGTCAATGAAGACGATTTGCGCACTGCTGCAGTGGCCAACGCCGAGCAGAACGGCATCGTGTTCCTGGACGAGATCGACAAGATCACGGCGCGAGGCGAAAGCCAGGGTAGCGGCGGCGATGTGTCCCGCCAAGGCGTGCAGCGCGACCTGCTGCCTTTGGTAGAAGGCACCACCGTCACCACCAAATACGGGGTGGTACGTACCGACCACATCCTGTTTATTGCCTCGGGTGCGTTCCACCTGTCCCGCCCATCGGATCTGATTCCTGAACTGCAAGGCCGCTTCCCCATCCGTGTGGAACTGGAATCGCTAAGCGCCCAGGATTTTGTACAGATTCTGTCCACGACCGACGCTTCGTTGACCAAGCAATACGCAGCCTTGCTGGGCACCGAAGACGTACAACTGGACTTCCGTCCCGACGGTATCCAGCGTCTGGCCGAGCTGGCCTTTGAGGTCAACGAGCGTACCGAAAACATTGGTGCCCGTCGCCTGTACACCGTCATGGAAAAACTGCTGGAAGAGCTGTCCTACAGCGCTGGCAGCCACGGTGAGCAAAACGTGGTCATTGATGCGGACTACGTGAACAGACAGCTGCAGGAAACCGCAGCCAGCCAGGATCTGGCGCGCTACGTGCTGTAAGCCTGACTTCGATCGGACATGAAAAAGGGGCAGATTTCTCTGCCCCTTTTTTTACATTTCGCTTGCAGACCACATCCAACACGGCATCAGGCTCTACCCTGTCAACGTAAACGCGATGGTCATCACATCACCCTGTCATCTCGACCACGAACCCACACCAGTGTTTCTCCTGCGTCGGAGATGAAAAAACCGGGCGAACCCGGCTTTTATCAACCCACTCAAACAGGCTTATTTGCTGATCTTGGTGACCACGTAATCACCACCGTCACGTTTGGCAGTGAACTTTACCTTGTCACCCGGTTTGATGTTGGCCAGCAAGGCGGGATCAATTTTGTACACCAATGTCATGGCGGGCAGTTCCAGGTCGCTGATCTCACCATGCTTGATGGTAATTTTGCCGGCCTCGGCATCCAGTCGGCGCACTTCACCCGACGCACTGGCTTCCTGAGCCTGGGCGACCACGACATATGCCGAGCCAGCTACCACACCCAAAGTTCCCAACGCCAAGGCTGCGCTTCGTTTCGTCCACGTCATTTTTCACTCCTGCAAATTGGGCAGAGCCAGACAATTAGCTCATAATGCCTACTTTCGGACGCCTGAGGCGTCTGTTTCCGATCAAGCATAACGCTAAACCTTTGCAAAAGCATGAGCGAATTTATTAAAGGGTATGTGCTGCGTCCAGCCACCCCCGCAGACCTTCCGGCCATTTTGGGCCTGATGCGCGATATGGCCGCCTTTGAGAAACTGGAGCATATTTTCAAGGCCAGCGTTGAGTCTCTGCGCAACAGTTTCTTCTCCGACGAGCCCAGTGCCTACTGCCTGGTGATTACTCCTGAGGATCAGCCCGACGCACCAATTTCTTACATTATGTGGTTTTACAACTACTCCAGTTTCCTGGATCGCCGCGGCATCTATCTGGAGGATTTGTATATAGACCCGGCTCACCGCAAGCACGGTCTGGGCGCTGCTGCCCTGCGCCATCTGGCTCAAATGGCCGTGTCCCAAGGCTGTGGCCGCCTGGAGTGGGTAGTACTGGACTGGAACCAGAACGCAATCGACTTCTACAAGTATCAGGGGGCCCAAGTGCTGGAAGACTGGCGCGTGGTACGCGTCACTGGCGATGCCCTGGTCAATTTGGCTCAAGGCACCCCTACTCCTGCCGAAACATAAGGCTTCTTCATGTCCACACGACTTTCCATTATCAGCACCCGCACCGGCGACGATGGCACAACGGGCCTGGGCGATGGCAGCCGCCTGCCCAAGACTGCCCCCCTGATTCATGCCCTGGGCGACGTGGATGAACTGAACAGCCATATCGGCGTCTTGCGCAGCATGGCACTGCCCGAGGATGTTGATGTCCTGCTGTCCGACATTCAGCACGACTTGTTCGATATGGGGGCCGAGCTGTGCATCCCTGGCCATCAGGTCATAGGCAGCGTCCATGTAGAACGTCTGGACCAAGCGATTCGTCACTACAACGAGCCCTTGGGCATACTCAAAGAGTTCATTTTGCCCGGTGGCAGCCCCGCAGCCGCACAAGCACATGTACTGCGTTGTGTGGCGCGTCGTGCAGAACGTAGCGTCGTGGCGGTGCCCTCAGAATCCTTGCCGCAAGAAGGCCCGCGCTTGTATCTGAACCGCCTGTCGGATTTGTTGTTTGTGCTGGCGCGTACCTTGAACCGCCATGCAGGCCGCTCTGACGTGCTGTGGGAGCCCAAGCGCAACGAGCCTGGCAAGGGCTGATCGCCCCATCGCGACTGCGACTGCGACTATAAGAATAGGACCCTGCTTTAGCAGAGCCCTATTCCTTTTCAGGCCAGATCAATGCGAGTGGTATCCGCAAACCTCAGCACAGGCTCGTCCGTGGGGTCCTCATAGACCTGCCACTTCAGGGACTGGCTGCCCACCTGAATATCCACAGTAGCCAGGGTGTTTTCCGCATCACTGTCCGCTGGGTCACAGCGCCAGATCGGAAATTCCGCATGGTGCTGATCCGCCAGGACGGTCAAAGGATCAAGCGCAGCACCGGCTTGTGCCAACAATTGATCCCCACGCTCCTGCCGCAGTTCGGACGACCGGGTAATACGCTGTTCAAAGCCTTTCATGGACGGATGTACCGCATGGTTGGCGTGCAGATGGTTTTGCTCAATGGTCTGCACAGAAACGGCCTCGGCACTGAACTCCACGCTCAGCAAGCGTGGATCGCCACGCTGCGCCAGGCTCAAATGGAAAGCGCCGGAACGTGGGTGATCCTGCAAGATCCCTACTGCCTGATCCAGATCAGGCTGATCCAGCATGGCGCGGGTCAGGACCATGCGCGGCACCCCTGGGGCCACATGCCGAGCCCGCACATTATTCACCGTCATGGCCAAACCGGCCTGGGTCACTGCAAAGCTATGGCCCGGCAAGGAAGCAGGGTAAAGAAAAGAGACAAAGGACATGCCGCTGTCGGGGATGAATTTGGCCACCCCGCAGTAACCGGCAAAACCTGGATCACCATCTTCGTTATGCACCAGACGAGGCTCGCCCTGGGCGGGCATTTGCACGGTGGTGCAACCATCGGGAGCCATGGCCCACAAGTCGCCCCGGCAATTCCACAAGAAAACATCCTCAAAGGGGAGCTCCAGACCCAATGCCAGGCCCTGGAGCTCGGTCCATATTCGGGGGAAATAACGCTCGGTGTACTGAGCCAGCTGACCGGCTACAGCCGTCCCCTTCGATTGCATGATGCCTTGCCATGCTGCTGAGTTCAGCAAGTAGGCATGCACGGCGGGGGCTCCGAAACGTCCCAAAGAATGGCCAATTTCTTTGGGACCACCACTTAACTCCAGATAGGACAACTTAGCCATTGCGTCTATTTCCAGTAAGCACCGGACTGGTGCAATTGATTTTCAACCAACTCAATACCGCTGACAGCACGACTGCCCGCCTTGGCCAGAACCTGTTCCAGCAAGACCTCCACCAGTGCCTGCGCAGCAACCAGAGAAGGAAAAAAAGACGGACTGTCGGTTCCAAACAATAATGTGGCATCTGCCTGCTGCGCAATAGGGGCAAGCAAGCTGTCGCAAATCGCCAGGATTTGTGCATCTGCCTGTCGGGCCGCTGCATGGGCCAGCACGGCTTCCTGGGAATACGGTGCAAAACCGAACAAGACCAGCACATCCCCTTTTTGCAGCGCCCGCAGATCCATATCCAGAGTACCGGACTCGCCACGCAACAAGCCAATCGAGGGCCGGAACAGACGGTACTGATAATGAAAGGAAAAAGCGGGTGCAAAAGAGGCTCTGAACCCGGCCACAAAAACCCGCTTGGCCTTGTTCAGCAATTCCACAGCCTGTGGCAAGCGTGCTTCATTCACCTCGCGCAGCAGCGCCAGAGTATCCATTTGTGCTGTCAGCGTCTGCGCCAGGCGATCTTCTTTATTTCGATTGCGTACCACCGCCCGGGCCTGATCGGCATAACGCCGTGCACCCTGGCCATGCAGCGCCTGGGTAAACACAGCCTTGAACTCTGCCCAACCGCCAAAGCCCAAAGACTGGGCAAAGCGCAGCAAGGTGGCAGGCTGCACCTGTGCCTGCGCGGCCAACTGACGCATGGACATCAAGGGCACCTGATCGGCATGATCCAGCACATAGCGCGCGCTTTGCTGGAACTGCGGCGACATGGTGGCAAACACTGCCTGAATACGCTCGGTCAGATTGCTCAAGGAGTTCATGGGCCAACACGCTTCAAAAGGGGACATCAAGTATATATCGGGCGCAAATGCAGTCTGGGCGCAACAGTGAGGCCTTTATCCACCTGTCCCGACAAATCAATGATGATTTATTTGTTGAAAGTATTATTATATATTCAACATACGTTGAAAATCCTTCCGGGCCTACTTTCTGGATCTGCGCCATGACACATGTCTTTCATCGCAACCCCAAACAAACCTTGCCCTGCGCCGTCAAAGGTGATGGTATCCGCATCGTGGACAGCAATGGCAACGCTTATATAGACGCCAGCGGTGGCGCGGCCGTATCCTGCCTGGGCCATAGCCACCCTGTTGTGATCGCTGCCATCAAGCAACAGCTGGACCAGATTGCCTACGCCCACACCTCCTTTTTCAGCAGCCAGGCCGCCGAGGACCTGGCAGATTTTTTGACCAGCCGATCCCCCGGTGATCTGGACCATGTGTACTTTCTGTCCGGAGGCTCGGAGGCCGTAGAAGCCAGCCTGAAGCTGGCACGGCAATATTTCGTGGAGATTGGCCAGCCCGAGCGTCATATTTTCATCGCACGCCGTCAGAGCTATCACGGCAATACGCTGGGGGCTTTGGCCATTGGCGGCAATGAATGGCGTCGCAAGCCGTTCCTGCCTCTACTGGCTCCGGCCCAGCATGTCTCGCCCTGCTACCCCTACCGCGACCAAGGCAGTGATGAAAGTGCCGAGCAATATGCCGACCGTCTGGCTCAGGAACTGGACGACATGATTCAAAGCCTGGGTCCCCAGAACGTCGCGGCCTTTGTCGGCGAGACTGTAGTGGGCGCGACCGCTGGTGCCTTGGCGCCAGTAGGCGATTACTGGAAAAAGATCCGTCGGGTCTGCGACAAGCACGGCGTGCTGCTGATTCTGGATGAAGTCATGTCGGGCATGGGGCGTACCGGCTATCTGTTTGCCTGCGAAGAGGACGGAGTCGTGCCGGACATCATGGCCATTGCCAAGGGTCTGGGGGCGGGCTATCAGCCTATTGGTGCGATGTTGGCCAGTGACCGGATTTACCAGGCCATCCTGAATGGCTCGGGCTTTTTTCAGCACGGCCATACTTATATGGGTCACGCCACAGCCTGCGCTGGTGCTTTAGCCGTGCAACAAGTGATTGAGCAAGACCAGTTGCTGGAAAACGTCCGTCAGCGCGGCGAGCAATTGCGCCGGGAGCTGCATCAGGCGTTGGACAGCCACCCCAATGTGGGTGATATACGTGGTCGTGGCCTGTTTGTCGGAGTCGAACTGGTGCAAGACAAGGCCAGCAAGCAAGCGCTGGACCCTGGCTTGAAAACCCACGCCAAGATCAAGCAGCATGCGTTTTCCCAAGGTTTGATGCTCTACCCTATGGGTGGCACGATAGATGGAGTTCACGGCGACCATATCTTGCTGGCACCGCCCTTTATCTGCACCGAGGCCGACATTCACGAAATCGTGACACGTCTGACCCAAACCATCGAACACATCCTGCCCCGATAAACCCGTCGAGCAGAGCGTCGAACAAACAGTCAGAACGCTCTGCTGACTGCGCTGCGGCAAGCCAGCCGCAAGAGGCACCGCTAGTTATACATAAAGGAGAACCATGGCCCGCCTACCCTATGCTGACCTGAAAGCCCCCGACGCCGCCCCATTGGTAGAACAGATCATTGCAGAGCGCGGCAGCGTCTTGCACCTGTACCAGATGCTGCTGCACAGCCCACCCATTGCCAAAGGCTGGCTGAATCACCTGACCGGCATACGCCACAACAGCAGCCTGCCAGGCGATCTGCGCGAACTGGTCATCATGCGCGTAGCCCTATTGAACCGTGCCCCTTACGAGGCCGATCAACATGCCCCTATCGCGCTGGCAGAGGGGCTGAGTCAAGCCCAACTGGATGCCCTGCCCGACTGGCAAGACTCCGATGCCTTCACGCCCATTCAGCGTGCTGTGCTGGCTTACACCGATGCCATGACTCTGAATGTGCAAGTGGAGCCCGCTGTTTTTCAGGACGTACGCCAGTATTTTGATGAAAAACTGACGGTTGAGCTGACCACCACCATCGCTACCTACAATATGGTGTCGCGCTTCCTTGAAGCCTTGCACATTCATTCCGACGACTCGCGTTAAAACGGCACCTTGAGCGCCTCCGTCCGGCCACCTCCCAGGCGCCCCGCCAGAAACTCCACAAACAAACGCAATTTGGGAGGCAAATGGCGGGTGGGCGGATACAAGGCCCACAAGGCACCACAATACTGCGTGCGGAACTCCCAATCGGCCAGCACGCGCACAATACGCCCTTCCAGCTCCGGCTCCCTGGCCACAAAGCAGGGCAAACTGCCTATCCCCAAACCACGCTCTACCGCATCCAGACGCACACCCGTATGGTTCGCCGCATAGCGCCCGCTAACCGACACATTCAGTACCCGCCCGCCTTTATTGAAACGCCAACGTGAATCGCTGGGTGCCTCGCCCAGGTAGATGCAGCTATGTTCGCGCAACTGCTGGGGATGAACGGGCAGGCTGTGTTCGGCCAGATAATCCGGACTGGCGTACAAGCCATGCCGAATATCCGTCAGATGACGCCCCATCAAACCAGGCGGCGGCTGATCCGTGATGCGTATCGCCAGATCCAGCTGATCGTCGATCAGGTCTGCATAGCGATCATCCAGATTCATCAGCACATTCACTTTGGGGTGCGCCGCCAGGAAATCAGGCATATGCGGATGAATCAGAAAATGCCCCACGGCTTTGGGAACACTCAAGCGTATCTGCCCCTCCGGCTCGGTCTGGAACTGCCCTGAGATCTCCATCGCGGCCTGGGCGCAGGACAGCATGTCACGGGCATGCTCGTAAATCGCCTGGCCACTGTCGCTTAGCCGTAATTTACGCGTCGTGCGCTGCAATACCCGCGTTCCCAAACCTTTCTCCAGACGCGCAATGGAGCGGCTGACTGCCGACGGGGTATAGCCCAGGTGGCGAGAGGCTTCGGAAAAGCTGCCGGTCTCCACCACTTTGACAAAAACCACCATATCGCTCATCAGGGAAGTGAGATTACTTGTGCTCATAGGGAATAAATTATTTCAATGAATTGCAATTATCAGGACTGCTCACTATGCCTACAATGCCTTAAAACCAACCTACAGGTAATAAAATGCAAGATAAATTATATTTGACTAGCAATAGTCTTACCTGCATAGCGGAAATCCTGGAGTGTTATCACTCCGAAAATGAGCGTTATGCTGTCAGGCTGGATAAAACCTTATTTCATCCCCAAGGCGGAGGTCAGCCTTGCGACAAAGGCACGATAAATGGGCACGAGGTCCTGCATGTGGCTCAAAACCGCGACGGCCACGTGCTGCACTACCTGCATGTGCGCCTGCCCCTGGGGCTCGTAGAACTGCATATTGATCGCGCTCACCGACTGGAGCACGCCCGCCTGCATACGGCCGGCCACCTTATCGGCCATCTGGTTGAACGCATAGGCTGGCAGGCCGTAAAGGCGCATCACTGGCGGGGCGAGTCACGGGTGGTCTTTCGCAACCCCAAGGATGCTCTGCCCCCCTTTCTGGATGATTTGTCCAATCGTTGTGCTGAACAGATTCAATTGGCTCAGCCAATTTCCATCAGTTTTCAGGAAGGGCTCCGCGAGGTTGCGATTGGTAGCCTGGGGTGCTACCCCTGCGGCGGCACACATGTTGAAAACACATCCGAATTAAATGGACTGAAAATAATCCGTATAAAAAACAAAAAAGATGAATTGAGCATTCATTATGAAATGATGAATTAATAAATAAAAAAAACCATGGCAGTGTATTAGCTTTGGCTATTATCGGAAAAGAAAAACAATTCTTTTAGAACCCCCAAGGGAAGTGAGATATGTATTTAGAGACCGAACGATTGCGGACTGAGCATATGCAGTCCCTGCTAAATGGCGAACTCCTGGCTATCCGCCTCTCCGGCTTCATTGATGCGCCCACCTCACAAAAGCTGGGCGAGCAAATCATAGACAAAGGCTTTGATCGCTATGTGAACGCTCCGAGCATTGGCCGCATTGGCATGGCTTTTTACGAAGCCGAAAACCAGCCCGAACGCATGGCCTCCTATTTCGAGGGGGTTTTTGACAATATCGACGAACTGCGCCGCCGCTGCGCCCCCTACCTGTCCCCGATTGACGTGCTGCGTTGCACGCTGGATGAAGTCTGGCCTGCCGGAGCCACACTGGAGACCTTGTACGGAAAGAAAATGTATGTGGGTTTGTCGCGCGTGGTGCAACCCGATGTGCGCTTTCTGGCGCATCACGACATTTTGGCCAAGGACGCCCCCGGTAATTACCAGGCCATCAGTCTACAAGGCCAGTTGGCCGCCAATGTCTATTTGAAAATGCCCGAACAAGGAGGTGAACTGCAAATCTGGCAAACCGAACTGAGCCCGGATGAATTTGATGAAATGCGTGGCGACAGCTATGGCATCCATCCTGATTTGTTGGGCACCCCCGAAGTACAGATACGCCCCGGTCCGGGCGATCTGATTATTTTCAATTCTCGCAAAATGCATGCCGTCACCCCCGGCAAGGGCGATTTGCGCCTGAGCCTGTCTTGCTTTGTGGGATATCGCGGTCCGGCCATGCCGCTGACCTTCTGGAGTTAACGTGTTGCAAACCTATTGGCCAGAGTTCGCTACTCTGGCTTTGATTCATTTTTTGGCCGTTATTGCCCCTGGACCAGATTTTGCTGTCACCATCCGCCAAAGTGTGCGGCTAGGCCGCCAGGCCGGTATTGCCACTGCCATTGGTATTGGCGCCGGAATCTCCGTGCATGTGATCTATACCTTGATGGGCGTGGGAGCCCTGCTGCACTCCACCCCCTGGCTGATGAGTGTGGCCGAGGTATTGGGAGGTGCCTACCTTCTCTATATAGGCTGGGGATTCCTGCGCCAGGCCAGCACACCGATGGAAGTGAGCCTAGCCGAGTCCGACAATGGCAAACCCGCTGCTGTCAGCGTGCGCCAGTCCTTGACGCTGGGCTTCATGACCAATGCCACCAACCCTAAGGCTACGCTGTTCTTTCTGGCCGTGTTTACTACCGTGGTCAGCGCCAGCACGCCTTTGACGACCCAGATGCTCTACGGCGTCTGGATGTGCCTGGTTAATGCGGGCTGGTTTATTGTGGTCAGCCTGATCTTTACCAATCCTCGCGTACGTCAGCGATTCCTGCGTATGGGGACCTGGTTTGAGCGCGTGACAGGGGTTCTACTGCTGGGGTTTTCGCTGCGCCTGCTGATCCATGCCGGTCAGCGCATCCTGCTTTAAGCCCGCCAACAAGCCATGGAGCCCAAGGCTACGAGTGATAAGGTCTGCGCAGCAGAACCATCAGACGCTAAACAGCACACAGGTTTGACTTCATGCCTGTACTCACCATCTTGGCCTGAGCACCGTCTGGCACCTATGCGGCGCTTTGGTCTTGGCTTGGGCTCTGCACACCATAAAAAATCCCCGCCCTGAACACAGGGCGGGGATTTTTACTCCTTAGACCATGGACTCACCCGTCTTGCGGGCGTTGCGCCAGTCACGTACCAGGTTACCGACCAGCAGAACCAGAATGATGGCCGACATGACCGGCCAGACCAGAAAGTAAATCGTCATAAGCATAGTGTTCTCCTTTTAACGTCTTGTCTCATACTCTCAAGCACGAGCCGAGGCCGGCTCACCTTGTTTCGACTCCCGAACTTTCTGCTTGCTCGGTGCAGGTGTGTCATCGTAGTGAAACGACTGCACACGCTCGGCAAGCACAGAGAAATCAAAGCGTTCCTGACTACGCAAGCTGATGGCCACACACACCACAGCGCTAACGCCATAGGCGGTCAGGGAACCCAGCAAAACAATGTACTCACGCAAGAAGCCAATGAAGTTGGGCAAAAGAATCGCAGTGGCAATCACCCCCACCGCAATCGCAATACGGCTGCGGAAGAAGGCAAAAGCCATCAGACCGGCAACCACACCGCCACCAATCGAAGCGGTAATCTCGTAGAACACGGCGACCGCACCTTCGATAGGAATCAGCTCGAAACGCACGATCGTAAACAGCACGACGGCACACAACACCGACCAGCTAAAGGCCTTGTTGGTAACACGATCCCAGTAAAAGCTGACAATGACCGGGAACACAATCGCGCCCCACAACGCACCCACAAACACCAGCATGACCAGAATATCCAGCTTCAGGCTGGCGAAGATCACACCCACCATCGTGGCAACCACCATGGTCATACGGCCCCACCACAACATGCGGGCTGGTTTTGGACGACCACGTGCAATGTTCTTGGCGTAGATGTCGGTCATCACAATGGCCGACAGTGCAGCCAGGTCCGAGTCCGCCGTGGAAGACAAGGAGCCCACCACCAGGATGAAGAACAAGGCAATGCCAAATGGCGGCAAGTAGGTGGACGCCATCTGCGGGATGATGTTGTTCATGTTTCCATCCACAGGCTGCAAGCCGGTGAACAGAGCCAGCAAACCCAACATGCCCAGACCAATCACCACGGCACCATAGCCAATGGTGGCCGTCAGGAAAGTGGGTTTGATCAGGTCCTCGCGTACGGCGAACAGGCGCTGGGCAATAGTTTGGTTACCAATCGCGTAAGCCAGCACCGCCACAAAATACGGCGCCCCCTGCTCCAGAATTGCCTTGGTGGAATAGAAGTTGGCTTGCTCGGAATCCAGACGCCACCAGTTGGCCTGCACCATCTCCGGGCCACCGGCGTTAAAGAAAATCAGCGGGATAATGACCACGGCCGACAAAATCATGGCAACCAGCTGGGCAAAGTCCGTCATCACCGAGGCGCGGAACCCCGACCACAGGGTATAGGACAAGACGCCCAGACCCGCAATCAGCACACCTTGAATAAATGTCAGAGGGCTAAGGATCGAGACCAACGCACCTGCCGCGGTGAAGTTCACCATCAGGCTGATACCACTGCCTACCACGTTGGAAATCGCCATAATCATCTGGCTGGACGAGCCGTGCCGTGCATGCAGCACCTCGGCCAGGGTGTGCGCCTGCGGGGCCAACTGGCGAAAACGTCGCCCGAAGGGGTAGATGAACAAGATCATCAAGGCTCCCCATAGCCCGTAATGCAGAGGGCCGGATAGCCCGTACTTGAAGCCCGAGGTCGCGCTTGCATAAAACGACGCCGCCCATACCCAGGTGGCAATCATGCTGGCCGCCGACAGGCCAAACCCCACCGCACTGTTGGATACCATGTATCCGTCCACGTTTTCTTTCTTTTGACCAATCATGAGCGACATCAGGAACGTCGCGCCATAAAAGCCGACCAATAACAATATGGCCGTCGTGGTTGAAAGCGTAAAAAACTCCGCCTCTTGCATGTCTTTCCTTTTCTCTTCTGCGCGAGAGCCACTTGCACCACCTGGCTCACTCGCATGCATGCCGATTCCGCATTAACGCGCTGGGCGACACCCATCCCAGGACCAGAACCGAAACACTTGAACCGAACGCGCGCGCACACGCCCCCGCCCTTGGCACAAGCCAAAGCGAGAAAAAAGCAAGACACAGCGCAAAGTGCCTCACATTGCGGCGAGTCTGCGGGCCTTACAGCAAATAAACATGGCCAGAGACAAGCCGCTCTGTTGCAGGCCGATGTCGTGTGAGACAGTCGGCTGGTTGTTCCGCGACCCAAGGGCCGGGCAAGGTGTTTCGGGCTAAAGCCGGGTTGTTGTGCAACAACCTGTTGAAGAACGGGCCGTCATTTTTTTATGCAATTTTGTCGCACCTGAACGGCCTGCTCGAGAAGCTGATTCAATGAACCAGAGCGACCAATTATACATATTTAAAATTTAAGGGTCTATATCATGCTGTTTCAGCATCGAGAACGGGCTATCAAGCCCTTTCCGAGTCATTCATAGACCTCATCATTATTAAGGCTCACGCGTGCCAGCTCCTGACATGCTACGGGCACTTTACCCACAAAGGCGTAGCCTTCCCCGCGCACCGAACGAATGGGCAGCTCCTCTCCCATGGCGGTTAATTTACGTTTCAAGCGACTGATCAAAACGTCCACAGAACGGGCAGTTGCCTCCCGCCCGTCCTCCAGCGGAAAAAGACGATCGCGCTCTACGGTTTGGGGGCTGACAGCAAAGAGAACCTGGACAATACGTCGCTCGCCGCGAGTCAACATGACCGAGTGCCCTCTGGGCGTGATCATGGTCCAGCCATTCTCCATCAAATCCCAAAGCTGGGAATCTGGCTCCTGCTCGGATCTATAAGCGATATTGCCTGCTTTGACCGGCTCTGCAGGAGAACCACGCAAGCTTCGCTGCAGAGCATAACCACGCCGGCGCAAGGCCTGCACGCAAGCGACCACCTCCACCGGCAAAACCTCCTGATCGAAGCAGGCGTCCGCCCCGGCAAGCAACAAATGTCCACGTTCCAGGCCGGCCATTTTGTCGCGCCGCACAACGATGACGCCGGCAGCAGGAAAATCCATACGCAAACGATTGATGTGTAAAAAAACGTTGTCTGCCTGACACACCAAAGCAAACACCGTCTCCGCCCCGCAAGCATGTGCCTGAGACAGACACTGCTCCATCGTCTCTACCGTCTGGATCCTGCCCCCCCACTGCTCCGACTCCAAAGCGATCTGCTGCAAACCAGCCTTGTCGTCATACAACAGAAAAATCTGTTCTACCGTCATAGTCCTCACCCTTGCTGGCCCTATCAGGCACTTTATGTTTTTTTACCCTTGGACCTGCCTTAACAAACGCTGTGCTGCTGCGTCGTCAGGCATGGATAGATAAATAGCCCCCTGCTTCAAGGGCTCGCCAATTCGGGCGACTTGTGCCACCTGATCTTCCATGACCAAAACCAGCAAGGCTCCCACATTACCAGAGCTGATCTCGGCCAACTTACGCGCGCCCAAAGAATTCAGTTGGAATCGAACAAGATGCTGTCCCTGTTCGGTCCGCAAGGACGCCACACGCGTCAAATCGCTGCGTTGCACAACAACTTGCGGATACAACCACAGAGGGCCTTGCGGTCCCTGCACTTGCACCAGACCGGGGGAGGCTTGGCGCATTCCCACGTAGAAATCTACTTGAGGAACCTGCACCGAGCGCTGTGTCTGAGAGGCCAAAAAACTGCGTGTTCCATCTGCCCCTTCCCGCTCATAGTTGCTTGCCAGTGCAGGCGGGCTCAAATCAGCCCCGCCTCCTGCTGCTGTGGTCTGGCACCCGGCCAGTAAAAACAGCATCATGCCTATCGCCGTGCCCAGTACTGCTTGCCCTGTTTGACTATGCGTTGTCGCCATATTCACTCTCCGCTTTGACCCGCCGCTGCGGCCCCGTTCAAGACACCGGGCATAGCCCAGAAAAAAGGGCCGCGTGCCCAGGCACGCGACCCTTATCCCTCACCCCTTTACCATTGATACCCCACACCCACCGAGCCACCGTAATCACCACGGGAGGATCCCGCAACGTTGCCCTTCAGGACCCAACTGCCGCTGTCTGTCACCGTGGACAAACCCATGGCGTAGCCACTTTCACCACGCCATACACCGCCAGAAACGGAGAACATGCTCTTGCCGGGAACATAGGCTTGCGGCAAACCGGCCATTGCCATGGCGGCTGCCACGCCAGCACTCGCCCGGTTCTCCACCTTGTCGATACGACGGTCCAGATGGTTGAACTGATTGGTGATATTGGAGGTCGCCTGGTTCAACTGCCGCACGTTGACGGCATCTTGCGGTGCCTGACCATCGGCCAGATTGCTGATGGTCTTGTCGTGCATGTCGATACCCTGCTGATTCATGGTTGGGCCATCGACAATCTTCACTTCATTGGTAGTGACGGACTTGGCCACCACACTGTTCACCTTGATGTCCTGCGCCAGGGCTACTGTCACGTCCGTACCGGAGCGCGAGATTTCGATGTTGTCGCCATTAAGGAACTGCACTGTAGACTTGGGGGCCACATTGCTGGCCGTATCGCCATTGGTCTGGATGTTCCAGCCCGCACTGGCCAGCTCGGTCACGTTCTCTACCTTGGTATTCAAGCCACCCAAAGCATCGTTCACGTTGTTGTAGGTTTTATCGCCTACGTTCAGCTCCGTAACCAGCTTGCCGTTCTCGAACTTCGAACCCCCACCCATGCCGCTGGCGATGCTTTCACCCATATCGTGAATCTGGCTGCCATTGACCGCATCGGTACTGTTCGCGGAGATATCACCACGCGCCACATTAGTGATGCCCGTGCCACCCGTACGACCGCCATCAGTAGACTCGGCTCCGGCCATGGTGACCTTGCCATAGTTCACTGACTGGTCCGGATTCAGGTCGTACTTGACAGCACGATCCCCCAGATTCTGGGTTTCGCCCCGCACCAGATCCAGTTGCTCTTCAGTGGCGGCACGACCGCTCTTGCCAAAGTTGGCCCCCGTCAGGGTACGGTTGCTCAAGCCGGTAATGTCATTATCCGTTGCCGACACCATCACGTTGCCAGCGCGCAGTCCGGCAGTGCTCAAGGCAATGTTCGTCCCGATGGCAAAGCCCAGATTATTCATGACTACATCAGGAGCGCCACCCGTGCCTTTCACGGTCACACTCTTGAGGTCCAGATCGTCATTCAAGGCAATGCTCAAGGTATCGCCGCCGTCGCCACTGGTGCTCAGATTGCTATTGCTGCCCACAATCTTCAGCGTCTCTCCCAGATCACGATGCACTGCCGTGCCGGTGCTGCCCGCAAAGTTCATGCCCTTGGCGGTCAAACCATCATCACGGCCTTCCAACTGACTGACGTTCACCGCATCAGTAGGCGCCACGCCTTTGGCCACGCCGGTAATCTTCTGATTACCAGCATTGATGCCCTGGTCATTGATCACCACATTGAAGGCGGTCAGACCGGCATTGGTCAGATTGACTTGCCCGATCGTCAAGCCGGTATTGCCCAGAATGACATCAGGTTTGCCCGTGGCACCCTTGACCTTCACTCCCGCGGTCGTCATCTCGGTATCACCTGTGGTGACGCTGGTCAGTGTCAGATCATCATTCAGAGCCACTTGCACTGTATCGCCCCCCACCGTGGAGGTACTCAGATTGGCATTGCTGCCCTTGATGGTCAGTGTCTGGCCCAGATCACGATGTACGGCTGTACCGCTTTGTGCAGCAAACTCCATGCCCTTGGCCGTCAAGCCACCTTCGGCGTCCGTCAACTGGCTCAGATTCACCGCGTCGGTACCTGTGGTTCCCTTGGCCACATTGGTGATCTTCTGGCTGCCCATATCAGCACCCTTGAAGAACGGGGTCTCGGCAATCTGTACCTGCAACTGACCATTCAGGACCTGGGTGCGCAGATTGGCACCGCTGTAATTACCCGCAGTCGTCGCCCCACCCAGAATCTCCAGGCGTTGCCCCAGATTCTTGTGAATCGTCGTATTGCTGTTGCCGCTACTGAAGTTATTGCCGCTGTAGTTGGTCCCCAGGGTCGTCAGATCCTGGTCCAGCTTGATCAACTGAGCAACGTTGACCGCATCAGTCAGATCCTGACCACCGGCCAGATTGGTGATACGGCGTTTTTCTGAACCATTACCGATCGATACCACACCCTGCCTGGCTTCCTGGGTAACCGTGCCTGTATAACGCGCAGTCGAGGACGTGTAAGCCGCATTCGTTGTGGCCCCCGCCCCCAGCGCCACTGCACCGGCTGCCGACACGGTTGCACCCGCACCCAGAGCCATACCCTGAATTGCCGTCTCATTGGCAATCGCGCCCTGCCCCATCGCCAGCGACTTCTCGGCAGAAGCGCGCGTATCCTTACCCCAGACCTGGGACCCGGCCGCCAAAGCCTGGGCATTAGTCCCCAGAGCCGAGGCATCCAGGCCTTCGGAAATGGCCTTGAAGCCCAGGGCCAAGCCACCATCTTCCTTGGCGTTGGAGCCTGCGCCCACGCTCATCGCCCCTTCACCGTGCAGGATGTATTCGATCAAGCCATTGGGACCTGTTTTTTCTTCAATCCAGCCGGCTTTGGCCTTGTCACCCACAGCAATGGAACGGCGACCATCAGCCTCGACATCCGAACCGGCCCCCACAGCATTGCTGGCACGGGTCTTGCTGCCTTGACCCAAGGCCAGGGAGCCACTGCCTGCCACAAAAGCCTGATGGCCCAGCGCCACGGACTGGCTGCCCGAGGCCGAGGAGCCACTGCCCAGCGCCACGCTCTGCGATGCTCCCCGAGCAACACTGGAACTGGTACCAATCGAGATGCCATCTATCGCTTGATCGTAGGCATTGCGTCCAAAAGCAATCCCCCCTTCCTGGGTAACTCGAGCCTGCTCCCCGATTGCCACAGCTCCTTTGGCATGCGCCAGCGCATCACCCATCACCTCTGCTTTGTAGCCAATGGCCACCGCGTAATTCGACGTATCCGATACCCGCGACTCCTGACCAAGGGCAATGGAGCTCTCGGACGCTGCCGTGGCAGAGGTGCCCAAGGCGGTAGCCCCCAAGCCCGAGGCCTCGGTATGTGAACCAATAGCGGTGGTCAGATTTGCCTGCGTCAACCCACCCGCTGATGAATTCAAGCCAATCGCCGTTGCCCCTGTTCCGGAACCACGAGCCACAGCCCCAATGGCTATCGCATCAGCACCAGTGGCACCGTTATTATTTTCATTGGGGTTATTGGAGGAGTTAACACTGACATAGCGCTGGCGGCTCGCAATCAGCGTTGACTCCAGTTCTTCCAACTGTCCTTTGTTGACAGCATCACCTGCAGCTATCCCTGCGGCCAAATTGGAAATTCGCACAGGTGCTCCTGTCGAACTGTCAAGATCAATCAAGCTGCGATCGGCATTGGAGTAGGTGACAGCAGACAGTCCCGAAATCGCTCCTGCTACCCCCGTGCGCATGGCCTCAAATGCGGACCCGATAGAGGTATAGGTATGATCATTCCCGTTTTCGTCTTTAATAATAAATGCCGGGCCAGTCATCTGCCCGTTTGCGTCCCATTTCAAGTTGCCACCCACAATGGCCGTTAAATCTCCATGGAGCAGCTTGAGCTGACTGACATTGACTGCATCCGTATCCAAACGGCCAGCAGCCAAATTGCTTAAGCGACGCTCCCCTCCTACCGTGCCAATTGACACACTGGATGAAGGTAACAATGCCCCAGATGCGGAACCGTAACCCGCTCCCACTGTCTGGACGGACCTCGAATTGGCACCAATTGCAACGCTATTGGCATGCGTGACATGAGCCTGATCGCCCAACGCAATTCCACCTGCAGCCGCATTGGTTGAAGTACCCGCATAAACCAATGCCTGATTACCAATCGCAATGCCGCCAATATCGTAATCAACGACGGTAGCCATGGAACCCAATGCAATAGAGCCATCTGCACCTGAACGAGACCGCTCACCAATGGAGACTGCATGTGCCGCTTTCACGGGTGGGGCAACCGGGCTGCCTGAACCCGTTTGACCGGGCAGATTATTGGCACCGTAGCCAATGCTGACCGTACGGTCGCCAGTAAGCTTGTTGCCCGCCTCCCGTCCAATAGAAACCGTATCGTCGCCCGTGATATCACTACCTGATTTGTAGCCAAGAGCGACGTTATAACCACCATATACTCCCTGCCCTGCCAGCCCCCCTACAGCCACTTGACCGAAGCGGTTGCCAATCACCGGTGTACCCGCATTCGAGCCGGCGCCTTCTCCAATAGACACACCTGAAGTGGTGTTACTCATCGCCCCTGCGCCTACTGCCACCGAATTACTACCGAATGCCTTGGAGCCACTCCCCCCGGCAAAAGCAGCACTACCGGATGCCTCGGCCACGTTACCAATCGCTGTGGATCCTGTCCCGGAACTACTTGCACCAGTGCCCATTGCGGTACCAGCGACGCCCCAAACCCTTGCTCCTGAACCCACCGCCGTTGCCCCGGCAGCATCCTGCGCAACGGTGGAGTTGTGCCCCAATGCAATTGCATTGGTCGCCAACAAACCTACATTCGCGCTATTGCCCACCGCAATAGCTCCAGTTGCCTTGGCCTGGGCTTGATTACCAACCGCAACCGTGTTGTCGACTTCCAGAGGATCGACCAAGCTGGCCGCCGCATTACCAATTGCTACATTATTGTTACCTTCCAGCCGCTGGCCCGCCTTGTTACCCAAAGCAACCAAGCCATTGCCTTTGCTCTGTATCCCGGCATCACTGCCAATCATCACCCCATTGACAACCGTGTTGTCGACTCCAGCACGAGCACCCAGGGAAACCGATTCCTTGCCCGCAGCCTGGGACTGCAGCCCCGCCGCCAGAGCTGCCTCACCGGAGGCTAAAGCCTGCGGACCGATAGCCAGCGCATCCGCTGCACTGGCCACTGAATCGGCCTTGGTTGACTTACTATGGAAATATTTCATTCCATCGCCCGAGTTCAACGCACCATACAAAACCTTGCCAGACACTGCCTCCGTGCTGGCAGCGCTGACTGTCGCATCCGCCAAGCCAGTGATTTTGTTGTTATTTACATTCACCCCGCGCAAGCTACTGTTGCCTGCAACTGTCAAACCACCGGTGTTCACATTACCAGCCGTCACAGTATTGGTAATAGCCGCAGAGCTTGCCTGTAATCCGCCTTGCAAGACGGCTGAGCCCGCGCTTAACTGCCCAGTGAATTCCCCACTCGCCCCTTTGATTGCGCCAGTGGCCGTGACAGAGTCCACATTAAGTTCAGAGCTCAATGCAACAGAGACGGCCTGACCTGTCTGGGTCAAGACCATATTACTGCCCGAACTCAGGACGAACGCCCCACCCGGAATAACATGGAAGGGAGTGGCCCCATCCACGCTAAGCTCCCAACCGTCTGTTATCTGGGCGGTAACAGGAGAGGAAAGTCCACCCAGGAGCAGTAAAGACAGAACAACTGAGCGCAACTGCAGGACCGGTCGCAAGCCTGCAAAAGCTGGCGATGCACTGCACCCTGCGCTGCTGCGCTTACCGCAGGTTTTGGTATTTTCCGCAACAGCCACAAAGGTTGCTGTCCGCTCGTTCCAAACCGACTTATAGATTCTGTTCATGATCTGTTCGCTTACAAAAGTAATTAGTCATGTCTGCCCCCCTGAGCTCATTCCTCGCGCTGGCGTAACAAAGTTTCAAGGCACAGCACAGCCCCTCACCTCGTTATGGCGATAAATTGAAATTTATTACTCAGAAAAGTCTTACCGAACCCTTACACCTATTCGGATATTTTTTATTCTCTTACCAACTTTTAATAATTACTTTTGAATTTTTACGTTAACCGTTTGAATTATTGCAAAACATGAGCTTTCATTGAATCATCAATTTAAATTTAGCTCTAAATACTAGTTCTGTTCTGCTGCCTGTAGACTGAGGGTGACAAGCCGCTGTACTGCCTGAAGGCAGTAGCAAAATTGGCAGGGTTCACATAACCGGCCTCAACCGCCACGTTCGTGACAGCTATATCCGTGCCCCTGAGCAAATGCATGGCATATCTCATCCGGCTGGAACGCACGTAATCATGCACAGTCAAGCCGCAGCTTGTCTTGAAAAGCTCATTCAGGCGTCTACCCGTCGTCCCGAACAAGTCGGCCAGACTCTCTGTGCTCAGGGGCTCAGACAGATTGTGAAGCACGTACTGCTGCACAGCCTGCACCAAATGATGGCGCACCTGCAGCCCATGACAAGCCTCCAGGCTAGAAGGGGAATCATGAGAACCACCCGCTTGAGGCATCTCCTTCAAACTCAGATGCAAACGAATCCGTTCCAGTACCAACTGCACATTCGTTCGATAGTCGATGAAGTCACGAGCACCACTGCGCAACGCCATCAACTGGCTGTCAGCACACGACAAGGCCGACAGAAATACGACAGGGATAGCCGCCGTCTGCGGGTTGGCGCGCAACAGACGCATGAAAGAATCCCCGCGCAAGCGAGGTAGATGATATTCACTCAAGATGAAATCAGGCCGCAGAGACTGGCATCGAGCCAGACCTTGTTGCGCATCCAGCGCAAAACTGATTCGACCAAAATTAGTGCGTAATAAAACCAGCAAGTCTGCAACACCGGCCGGTTCCGGAGCAATAAATAGAATATGAGCTTCAGACGAGACGTGCATAAGCTATCCACCCAAGATCAGACAGGCCGTATTACTCCAAATTAGAACAAATTCTAATAATCAAGAAGACTTGCTTATAAATGAGCTATTTTTCTTAAACCCCCTATTTACTTAATTTCCAAAAACAAAAGTTACACTATTTCAATTTCTTTCTTTAAACACCCATTAATTGCTTAGCAAACCGCAACGAATAGAAATTAAACCTGCATTAAACATCCATATTTTATTTTTGTTTCTAAAGAGTAAATATAGATTCATAAAGCTACGGAAAATCCAAATAAAAACCCCGCTGTAGCGGGGTTCATCGTGTCCAGCTGGGTCAAACCCAAGAATCAGGCGCGGCGAGCATAGCCTGCACGAGCCAGCACACCCAGTGGGCCAATTTGGCGGACCAGATCTATTTGCTCGGGGGTACGCACATAAATGCAGCCTGCATACGACAGTGCATTGACCGAAATACCGTCAACTAACTCCACGCTGCGAGGCACCACCAGCATCCACCCCTGGCCTGCCAACATATTATGTGGCGGCAGCAAGCCATCTTCTGCCGTTTCCAATCCCAACTCATTGCAGGCATTTCGGTACGAACTCAAAAGACTGGCTGTCAAGACATCCGGCTCCTGCGCATCCTGCAACCGCACAAAACAGTGTTCAAAAGCCAGCGCGGGATGTTGATGCGCACTGCCTGCCGCAGCCTGGGCAGGGAGCTTGTCCAGATACAGGGCCAGCGAGCCGTTGCTAGCCGCCTGCGGAATCCATTGTGTATGTTTATGACGCTGACTGGCCCCAGCCGGGCCACCGCCGTTATAAAAGCCCAGACCGCCTTGCACGGCCAGGAAATCCGCCAGAATTCGGAAATCAATCTCGCGCAACGGGCTGAGCTGTTCGGAAAACACCTTGTCGGCCAGCACCAGATGCAGATCACAGACGGCAAACTTGTTCAGCACGATATTGTGCGTACTACTGGCGTCATCCACTGTCAGTGCCGGAGCAGGTGGCAAAAAGGGATTGAAGTTGGGGTCACGTGGTCCACCTGGAATCGAGACGCTGGCGGCATCCTTGGCCGCCAGAGTGGATACCCAACGCACAAAAAATGTCAGTCCCTGATCGTGCAGCAGCTCTTCCTGAGCTTGCACGGGCAACAAATCACCGCTGGCCAGCGCGGCCTGGCTCAGTTGGTCCAGGCGTTGCAAAATTTCCTTGCTCACGTCGTCTCGCTCCTCATTTGAAGTTGTATAGTGACGCCTTATTGTAGGCAAGAGACGCGAATAAACGCGCATTGCTGCCTAGTCCGAATTTTCCACCATCCCTATCAGGAGTATTCCATGTCCGGTATCCGCCGTATTGCCAGCCCACTGCCACTACCCTTCTCGCGTGCCACCATGGCTGGCGGCTTTCTGTTCTTGTCCGGCCAGATTCCTTACGACGCCCAAGGTGAAGTGGTGCGCGGTTCCATCCAGGACCAGACCCACGCCGTCTTTGATCGCCTGATCGAAGGCCTGGCTCTGGCTGACGCCACCCTGGCCGATGTAGTCAAAGCAACTGTCTGGTTATCCGACATGGCCTTGTTTGCCGACTTCAACAAAGTCTACGCCGAGCGCTTTGGCGACACCCTGCCTACCCGCTCGCTGGTTGAAGCCAAGCTGGCCAAAAACGTAGACGTAGAAATCGAAGTGCAGGCCTGGCTGGGCGATCGCGCCTAAGCAGCCTTAAGGCCGACGGGCCGTCACACAAATTAACGCTGCCTGGCCCTGGCTATGGCACACTGAATTCCCCTAGTCCAAGGAGAATCCTGATGCGTTTTTTTGCTTCGGCCCGTCACATTTTGCTGGCTTGTTCTGCCTTAGGTCTTGGCGCCAGCAACCTCGCCTATGCCGCCAACACGGGCAAAACCGCAGAACCGACTGCGATCAAACGCTATCTGGGCGACTCGGACATGCCTTTTTCCCGCGCCGTGCAGGCCGGGGACTTTCTATTCCTGTCGGGACAAATCCCGCTGAATGAAAAAGGCGAAATCATACGCGGCAGCATTGAAGATCAAACCAATGCCACGCTGGACCGGATTGAAGAGACCCTGAAGCTGGCAGGTGCCGACTTCAGCCATGTCATCAAAGCCACGGTCTATTTATCTGATATTGCCTTGTACGAGCAATTCAACAAAATCTATAAAGAACGCTTGGGCAGCAACTTCCCGGCCCGCTCTCTGGTACAAGCCAAACTGGCGGGTGGTGTGGATGTGGAAATCGAGGTTCAGGCCTGGGTGGGTGCGCAAAACAGCCCCGCCAAGCATTGATGCAGGCCACTTACTATAGGCAATTCGATATAAGCAGCACGCTTACAGCCTGGCTATCTTGTATGGCACACTAACCCCTTAGCCAGACCCCTTACCTACGCCAGGCTTGCCGCCTGGCGTTTTCGTGCCTTTACGGAAACTCTCATGATCTACGCGATTACTGCCCTTTTCGCCTTTCAGCTATTAGGCGAGATCCTGGTGCAGACCTTGTCCTTGCCATTGCCAGGCCCTTTGGCCGGCATGCTGCTTCTGACTGCCGCCTTGCTGATTCGAGGCGGCGTGCCCAGCTCTTTGGAGAGCACGGCCAGTGTCATGTTGCAGAACTTGATGCTGCTGTTCATCCCCGCTGTCACTGGCGTGATGTTGTATTTTGATCGGGTAGCCGAGGAATGGCAGCCCTTTTTGATCGCCACCCTGGGCGGCACCGTCATCACCATGGTGGTCACAGCCCTGGTGCTCAATCGTCTGCTTAAGAATCGTCAGGAAGAAGAATAATGACGGACGGACTTTTTCAAATCTGGGTCTTTTTATCCAGCTCGCCCCTGCTGTGGCTGACCTTGACCTGCTCGGTCTACGCAGGCTCGGTCTGGATGTACCGCCAGTCCGGCAGTAGCCCCTTTTTGTTGCCGATTCTGGTCTCGGTCGTTGTGATTGTGGCCCTGCTCTTGCTGACCCGCACGCCTTACCCCGTTTACTTTGAAGGGGCCAAGTTCATTCACTTCCTGATTGGACCGGCAACCGTCGCCCTGGCTGTACCGCTCTACAGTCAACTGCGTCAGCTGCGCAAGATCTGGAAGCCGCTGACCATTGCCCTGATCATTGGTTCGGTTACCGCTATTTTCAGCACGGTCCTGATTGCCTGGGCTTTGGGCGGATCAATTGAAACCATCATGTCGGTTGCCCCACGCTCGGCCACCATGCCGATTGCCATGGCCTTGGCAGAACAATTTGACGGTCAGCCTTCCTTGGCTGCTGTGGCGGTTGCCATTACCGGGATTGCGGGCACGATCATGGCGCGCCCGCTGTTGAACTTGCTGCGTATTGATCGCCCCGAGGCTCGGGGCTTTGCGGTGGGTGTAACGGCACATGCCATTGGTACGGCACGTGCCTTGCAGGTTCACGAAACGATTGGGGCATTTTCCGCCATTGGCCTGAGCCTGAACGGGATCATGACTGCCGTGCTGGTTCCTTTTGTTCCTATAGTCCTGCGCTGGTTAGGCGTGGCCTGACCCGGCAAGACAGGCTGGCTCTAGCGCCACTCGTCTCGATAGACGAAGCGGGGCATCTGCCAATTGCGGTGCAAAGCCAGCATACGAAAACTCAAGCCGATGATCATGGGGCCCAGCAGGGTCACATACGGGTGCCAGTCCAGGTGCTGGGCACCCAAATACAAAGCACCTGTCAGCATGGAAACGCTGGCATACATCTCCTTGCGTAGCAGCAAGGGGATGTCATTACACAAGATGTCGCGCAAGACGCCACCGGCACAGCCGGTAATCATGCCGCTTAGCAGCACCACCGTAATGGGCAGCTTCATTTCCAGTGCGATCTGACAGCCAATCACGGTAAAGACCACCAGTCCCATGGCATCGAGCAGCAGGAACAGGCTGTGCAAACGCCGCATGATCGGAGCGATCAAAGCTGTAAGGATGGCCGCGCCTGCCGTGATCCAGAGGTACTCAGGATGCTGCACCCAGGTCAGCGGGTAATGCCCCAAAAGCACGTCCCGCACCGAGCCACCGCCCAGAGCGGTGACACAGGCGATGGTACAGACCCCCACCCAATCCATGTCACGACGGCCCGCGGCCAGCGCTGCGGTCATGGCCTCTGCGGTGATGGCGATAATGTAGAGAACAAGTAAGAGCATGATATTTTTTACGCATCAAGCTGTTGAATAAGACCCCGATAACAACGCAGCATCAGCAAGCCAGGCACAGCAATAAAGACGGTACAAATAAAAAAACCTGGCCAACCCAGGGATTCGACCAGCACAGGCGTCAGAGGCCCGGCCAGATAGGTACGCCCCACTGCCGACAGGGCCGACAGCAGCGCAAATTGAGTGGCGGAATAGGTCCGATTACACAAAGCCATCAGCAAAGCGACAAAAGCCGCTGTGCCCAGGCCACCACACAGGTTTTCCAGACCGACCACAATCCCCATCAGCCACATGGATGGCGCGGTTTCAATCGCGATCAGCCAATAGCCCAGGTTGGAGACGGCCTGCAAGATACCAAAAATCATCAAGGCCCGGTATAGCCCCAGGCGGGCCATGATCGCCCCCCCCATCAAGGCTCCGACCACGGTAGCAGCCAAGCCAAACACCTTGTTGATGGTGCCGACCTCGGACAAGGTAAAGCCGGCTGCACGAATCAGAAAAGTGGTGGACAAGGCGCCTGCAAAAGCATCACCCAGCTTGTAGAGCACAATCAGCGCCAGAACGCTCCAGGCACCTGGACGCGAAAAAAAATCGGCCAAAGGCGCGATCACAGCTTCTGACAAACTGCGCGGCGGACGGCTTTGTTCCTTTGGTTCGGGTGAAATCAGGGTCACCAGCGCGCACAGCGCCATGAAGGCACCCATCAGAAAATACGTGTTGGACCAGCCCAGCCAGCGGTCCGCCAGAATCAGGGCCAGGCCGCCGGACACAATCATGGCAATGCGATAGCCCATGACTTTGACCGCCGCCCCCGCCGCTCGCTCATGTGCTTGCAGCACATCCGTGCAATAAGCATCGAAGGCAATGTCCTGCGTGGCCGACAAGAAGGCCACCCACACGGCCAGCAAGGCCAGTACGGTCAAATTCACCGAGGGAGAAAACAGGCCCATGGCCGCAATGGAGGCGGCCAGCAGCAGTTGAGTGACAAGAATCCAGCCGCGCCTGCGCCCCATGAACGGCGGCGCGTAGCGATCAATCAGGGGAGCCCAGAGAAACTTCAGCGTGTAGGCCGAGCCGACCAGGGTCAGAAAACCAATCTCGGTCAGTGAAACATTTTCAACTGTTGCCCAGGCCTGCAAGGTGCCTGAAACCAGGGCCAGAGGCAGGCCGCTGGCGAACCCCAGAATCAGCAAAGGCAAGACTCGGGGACTGGTATAGACACGTGACACGTCAGGCCTTATTAGCGCTAAGCAGCAAGAAAATGGGGAGACTCGAAACGATACATGGCCAAGGTACTGCGCCAGCCCGGCAAAAAACGCACCGTGTCGCGACCATTGAAGGCAGCACGATCAAGAATACGTACGCCCACCGCCTGGGCCAGATCCTGAAAGTCTTTCATGGTGCACAAATGGATGTTGGGCGTGTTGTACCACTGGTAAGGCATTTCGCCCGTGACTGGCATGCGCCCGCGCAAAATGCTCCAGCCATGCGGCCAATAACCGAAGTTAGGAAACGAGACGATACCATACCGCGCCACCCGCGCCATCTCGCGCAGGATGTGCTCGGTATGGTGCATGGATTGCAGTGTCTTGGACAGGACAACGGTATCGAACTGCTGGTCGCTGAACAGCGCCAGGCCTTTTTCCAAGTCCTGCTGAATGACATTGACGCCACGGCGTACCGAGGCAATCACAAACTGGTCGTTCAGCTCCACCCCCGTTCCGACAACCTGGCGCGTGTCACGCAGATGCGCCAACAAGGTGCCATCGTTACAGCCCAGATCCAGCACACGCGAACCTGGCTCAATCCACTGCGCAATGCGCAGCAAGTCCGGTCTTAACATGGCGGCATCCACCTGAGTTTGCGGCTTAGTCATTCGGCCAACACCCCTGTAGTACGGGTGCGCGCAGGCAAGCCCAAATTAGCGGCAATCTGGTCATAGTATCCCTGCACAACGGCATGATAACGAGGGTCCTCAAGCAGGAAAGCATCGTGTCCGTGCGGAGCATCAATTTCGGCATAAGTGACCTCGCGCTGGTTGCGCAACAAAGCCTGCACGATTTCGCGCGAGCGCTCGGGCGAGAAACGCCAATCCGTGGTGAAAGACACCAGCAGGAATTTGGCCTGCACCTTTTCAAGCGCCTTGACCAGGTCCCCCTGGTGCTGGCGCGACGGATCAAAGTAATCCAGCGCACGGGTGATGATCAGATAGGTATTGGCGTCAAAGTAACGCGAGAACTTTTCGCCTTGATAACGCAGATAGGACTCGACCTCGAATTCCACGCCGTAGTTGTAGTGATACTCGCCGCCCTGGGCTGGGGCACGCTGGTTGCGGCCAAACTTCTCGGCCATGACGGTGTCGGACAGGTAGGTGATGTGGCCCACCATGCGAGCAACACCCAGGCCAGCCTTGGGCACCACACCGTGCTCGTAGTAATTACCGCCGTGAAACTGCGGGTCGGACAAAATGGCGCTGCGGGCCACTTCGTTAAAAGCGATGTTCTGGGCCGACAGGCGCGGGGTACTGGCAATGACCACGCAGTTTTCCACGCGCTCCGGGCAGCTGATGGCCCAGCTCAGGGCCTGCATGCCACCCAGGGAGCCACCCATAACGGCCGCAAACTTGCGAATGCCAAAGTAGTCGGCCAGACGGGCTTGGGCACGCACCCAGTCTTCTACCGTCAAAACGGGAAACTCGGAGCCCCAGGGTTTGCCAGTGGCCGGATTGATGCTGGACGGGCCGGTAGAGCCAAAGCAGGAGCCGATATTGTTGACCCCGATGACAAAAAAACGATCCGTATCAACGGCTTTGCCGGGGCCGACCATATTGTCCCACCAGCCAATGCTTTTAGGATCGTCGTCGTAATAACCGGCAACGTGATGCGAGGCATTGAGTGCATGACACACCAACACCGCATTGTTGCGTTCTTCGTTCAGGGTGCCGTAGGTTTCGACTGCCAGCTCGTAGCTGGGCAGCACTTGCCCACTGCGCAGATGCAGGGGTTCGTCAAAGGCGATCAGTTCGGCATGTACAGGGCCCACAGAACCTTCGGGGATCAAACCGCAGGATGGGCTAAGGGCGCCAGTGTCGGCGCTAGGGACGGAATCAGTGGCCATCAGGACCTCTTTAGCTGGATTTATGGAGCGCCCGCAAGCGGATCAGGCAAATCGGCGCAAAACGTATAAGACAAAATTCTAGCATCGCTGCGGCGCGGCGTCCAAATCGACCAGCCAGGATCGATTCAGAACTCTGGGCAACGGTAACGTCAGAGAAAAGACAATGCTTTGATTTACATCATTATTTTCATGCACATTTGTCTGCCAGCTAAGCTAAATTTGAGTACATTGGCCCGACGTCTACCACGAATGCATGAGGAATGGCTTTACCGTGACGCACTTAACTTCACGCGAGCAGTCCTGCCTGAACTGGGCTGCCCATGGCAAGACCAGCTGGGAAATCAGCATCATCCTGGGCATTACTGAACGCACGATCAACTTCCACTTCCAGAACGCCTACGCCAAGCTTGGAGTCTATAGCCGCCAAGCTGCCATTACCCTGGCCTTGCAGCAGCACCTGATCAGCGGCGACCCGGCTAGCGAGCTAAGCCGTCAAAGAAAACCTTTGCCTGAGCCGCGTCCGGGGCCTTCCCGGAATCCGTCATAACAAAGCCCTGCACCAGCCAGCCCGGCTCCATGCGTATCATCGCTTCCAGGCGCAAGGCCACACCGCCCACATCGCGCGTCATGAAGAAAATCTGTCCGGGTGGTGGCAACTGTATCTGGTTTTTCTCGCTGACTTGCCCATCGGGTATGAATTTCTCGCGCAGGGAATCGTGCAGTGCCTCGTACAAGCGTTGGCGAGCGGCCTCGTCCTGCTGCAGTTCCTTGGGCAAAATCACATGGCCCACGGTGTAGCTTTGCCCGCCCGCCGTGGCGGTAGTCAGGTAAAAATCCAGTTGATGCTGCTCGAAATCCAACAGTCGGTGACTGGTCGTGGGCTTGCCGGGCAGCATGGCCGACAGGCCCGTTTGTTCAAGCTGAACCTTGCGCCAGTTAAACTCTGGACTGCAGGCTGCCAACATCAAGAAAGCCGCCAGTACCGCGGTAATGCGCCTGATCATCATGGTGCTAATCCCATATCCCGTTTCATGCTTTTCATCGGCTGGCTAAACAGCCGTCTTATACTCGCCCTGCCCGATACGCCTTTTGGCGCAACTTAACAAAGCAAGTCTGGTCGGACTACTATTTATAGACGGGGCCAGGCCCCCTTGAACAGTCCCGTATCTTGCACCCGATTTCGAAAGTGGGAAACACCACCATGAACACCAGCCACGAACGCCGCCTTGCCCTGCAACAGAATCCCGAGATTTTGACGGGAATCTTGCGCGGCATCGAAAAAGAAGGACTGCGCGTCGATGCGCTGGGCCAATTGGCAAACACCCCCCACCCGCAAGCCATTGGGTCGGCCCTGACCAACGGCCATATCACGACCGACTACGCCGAGGCCCTGCTGGAGCTGATTACCGAGCCGCAAGCCCGGGTCGAGGACGTGCTGCAGGAGCTGACCGACATCCACACCTTTGTGGCCGGCAAGCTGGACCAGGAGATTATCTGGAACCAGTCCATGCCCGCATTGCTGCCCGCCGAAAAAGACATTGCCATTGCCTGGTACGGCAAGTCCAACACGGGCATGCTCAAGCATGTATACCGCCGTGGCCTGGCCGAACGTTATGGCAAGCCCATGCAATGTATTGCCGGCGTGCATTACAACTTTTCCCTGCCTGATGGCATCTGGCCCTTGTTGAATGTCTGTGGCGACAATCTGCAAGATCAGCGCTCCAATGGGTATTTGGCGTTGATCCGCAACTTCACGCGCTATTCCTGGCTACTGATGTACTTGTTGGGTGCCTCGCCCGTGCTGGATGCGAACTTCCTGCAAGGTCGCCGCAACAATCTGGACAAGATCGACGAGGACACCTTGACCATGCCCTGGGCAACCAGCTTGCGCATGAGCGATCTGGGCTATCACAACAAGGAAGCCCAGGCCGAGCTTCAGCTTTGCTACAACGACCTGGACACCTTTGTGATGCGCATGTATCACGCTGCCGTAACTCCTTGGCCGGATTACGAAAAACTGGGTACCCACCGCGATGGCGAGTGGATTCAACTCAACACCCATATCCTGCAGATTGAAAACGAGTACTACTCCAGCATTCGTCCCAAGCGCACCACACAGCGCAGCGAGCGCCCGGCTACAGCCCTGGCCCAGCGCGGTGTGGAATACATCGAAGTTCGCTGTCTGGATATAGACCCTGAATCGCCTACTGGAATTTCCGAGCAAACCTGCCGCTTCCTGGATACGTTCCTGCTGTTCTGTGCCGTGCAAGACAGCCCCTTCTTCCCGGACGGCGGCTACTGTCAGGACAGCAAGAACAATTTTGCAACCGTCGTGCGCGAAGGCCGTCGCCCCGGCCTGATGCTGACCAATCAGCAAAAAGAGAGCGTCAGCCTGCAAGACTGGGGCCACGAAATTCTGGAATCGCTGCTGCCGTATGCGCAAATGCTGGATCAGGCCCTGAACACCCAAGGTCACACCGAAGCCGTGCAAGCCCAAATCCGCAAGCTGGAGAATCCGGAGCTGACTCCGTCGGCCCAACTGCTGAGCCGTTTGCGCGAAACCGGTTTGAGCTTTCACGACTACGCCTTGCAACGCAGCCGCGAGCATCACCAAACCTTGCTGGCCCATCCCTTGCCTGACGACAAGCAAGCCGCTTTCGAGCAACAGGCCAAAGAGTCTCTGCAAGCCCAGATTGATATCGAAGCACAGGATCAGGAGTCCTTTGAGGACTACGTCCATCGCTACGAACGCAATCTGATTCCGCCTGAAGTGGAAAACAGCTAAGCGTCACACAATTACAACAAGCCGCCGCCCCAGGGCGGCTTTTTTTTGACCGTTACCTGCAGGCTCATACAGCAGGAAGTTTCTCTTTCTCCCTTTTCTCAAAATGGCTTTTCCTCTATTTCGAATAATTATTGTTATGTTATAACATATCGAAAATTAACAAACCGGAAGATGAGATGCGTTTCCAACCCCGCCCCCTGCCACTAGCCCTGGCTCTGCTTTTGTGCGCCTCTGCCCAAGCCAATGAAATTGAAGAAGCTGTCCCTGAACTGGCCCCTATCCGAATCTCTGCCAGCCCCCTGGCCTTGCGACAAACCGAGCTGGCCACCGCCAGCACGGTCCTGCAAGGCCCCAAACTGGATTTGCGCCGCAGCAGCACCTTGGGTGAATTGCTGGACGGTGAAGTCGGCATCCATGTAGACAGCTTTGGTAGCGGTGCCAGCCGCCCCGTCATTCGCGGCCAAACTGCACCCCGCGTCAAAGTTCTGAGCGATGGCGCAGAGGTCATGGACGCGTCGGCCATCTCGCCCGACCACACCATCACGGTCGACACCTGGCAAGCGGATCGCATTGAAGTGCTGCGCGGCCCATCGGCCCTGCTTTACGGGGGCGGTGCTATTGGTGGCGTGGTCAACGTGCTGGATCGCAAGATCCCCACGGCCATTCCCGAAAAGGGTTTTGAAGGCTCGGTAAGTGCCCAGGGCTCCACGGCTGACCGTGGCAGAATCGGCGCAATCGAAATGACAGCCGGCGAAGGCAATATCGCCTTGCACGTAGAAGGTGCCTCGCACCGTAGCCGCGACTATCGCGTCCCCAACTGGACCGATGGACGCGTCAAGGACTCCGACTCCAGCACGGACACAGGCAGCGTTGGCCTCTCCTTTATTGGGGACCGTGGCTATATAGGCGCGGCCTACTCCTACCGTGAAGGCAGCTACGGTCTGCCCGGTCACAGCCACGAATACGAGGACTGCCACCCGCACGGCGCCACTCTGCATTGCGGCGGCCACAGTCACGATCACGGCCATGCCCACGATCATGGCCACAGCCACGAACATGATCACGAACACTCGGCCACCGCTCACCTGCGTACTCAGCGTTTCGATATCCGTGGCGAACTGCGTGACCCTCTGCCCGGCTTCAAACGGGCTCGCCTGCGCGCTGGTGCGACCAACTACCAGCACGTTGAAAAAGATGGCGATATTGATGGCACCCGCTTCACCAATCGCGGTTACGACACGCGCCTGGAGCTGGAACACAACCCTTGGGGACCGTTTGAAGGGGTCATCGGCCTGCAGACCAGCCAGTCTGATTTTGCGTCCCGCGACGGTGCTGAAAACTTCATTCCGCCCACCCGTACTCGCAGCCAGGGCCTGTTCCTTCTGGAAAGCGTGAACTGGGACGACTGGCGTCTGGAACTGGGCGCTCGTCAGGAATGGCAAACCGTTACGCCCGACTCGCAAACGCTGGAACGCCGCAAAGGCACGGCGACCTCCTTCTCTTTAGGTACGGTCTGGGACTTCGCACCCGAATACGCCGCCAGCCTGTCCGTGTCCCGCTCTCAACGTCTGCCCACGGCTCAGGAACTGTTTGCCAAAGGCGTGCACTTTGCCACGCTGAGCTATGAGCGTGGCGACCCAAACCTGGATCGTGAGACCAGCCATACTGTCGACCTGGGGCTACAAAAACACCTGGGCGATCTGCGCTTTGATCTACGTACCTTCTACACCCGTAGCTCGAACTACATTTATGGCCGCAGCCTGGATCGTCACGAAGACTTTCAGCTGATCCAATACAGCCAGGACAAGGCCCAGTTCTGGGGCCTGGAAGCAGAAGCCTCTTACCCCGTCAGTTCCTGGGCCTCGGTCAGCGTGTATGGCGATCTGGTGCGCGGTAAACTGCAAGATCCTGGCCGCAACCTGCCCCGCATGCCCGCCGCCCGCCTGGGTATTCGCACGGAGCTGAACTGGCAGAACTGGTCCGGCTTTGTCGGCTACACCCACACCTTTGCGCAGGACCGACTGGCTGAACATGAAGAGCGTTCGCCGTCTTACGGTTTGCTCAGCATGGGTTTAAGCTACCGCCTGCAGATGGATCAGAACACCTACACCCTGTACCTGAGAGGAAATAACTTGCTGAACAAGTTGGCTTACCGCCATACCTCCTTTATTGCCCGTCAAGCCCCGCTGATGGGACGCAACATCCTGGCCGGGATACAGGTGGAATTTTGAGCAAGACCGCCATACACACGGGTAGCCGCCTCTACCAGATCGTGGCCGACATGCAGGGCGAGCGTCCTTGGGGCAACTTTCTGGATGCCGGCACCGGCAAGGGTTCGCTGCGCTGGTTGCTGACGCTGGACACAGAACGCTGGACGGCCATTACCGCCTCTCCCAGCATGGCCGAACAAGTCACCCGCGAGCTGGGCGATCAAAAACGCCCCGAGGACCGTCTGCTGGTGGGCAACTGGAGCGACCCTGAATTTTTGCAGGGCGAACGCTTTGATACGGTTCTGGCCGATTATCTACTGGGTGCCATAGACGGCTTTGCCCCCTACACCCAGGACCAGTTGTTCAGCCGCCTGCGGCCGCTTACCGGCCAGCGTCTCTACATTATTGGTCTGGAGCCCTACGTGCCCTATAGCAGCACGGACCCGGCGGGCAAATTGATTGTGGAAATAGGCCGTTTGCGTGATGCTTGCCTGCTGCTGGCAGGCGAGCGCCCGTATCGCGAGTACCCGATGGACTGGGTCCTGCGCCACCTGCGACAGTCCGGCTATCGCTGTGTGGATGCGCAGCGCTTTGGCATTCGTTACGGCGACAGCTTTATCCACGGTCAACTGGATATGTGTGACGGGCGCTTGCGCCGTCTGAAGGACCGCAACCTGGCCATGGCTTTGTCCGAGCATGTCCAAGCTTTGCGCAAGCAAGCTCTGGCCTTGAACCAGACCTTGGGTGGTCTGCGTCATGGCCACGACTATGTAATTTGTGCCGAAGCTGTTTAAAAACCAGAAAGCTGCTCAGGAAAAAGCAAAAGGGGCCTCGGCCCCTTTTGTCTTGCATAGACTGCGATGGCAGCACATCTGGTTGTAGCGACGGCCACAAGTTCAAGACTCCAGGCACTGCCTGTCCAGACATCGCCTATACGCCTGATCGTCGTCCCGGCCAAACTCCCAAGCGCAAGCTCGCCTGTCAACGCAGGCGAATACGCAATTTCGTCCCAGGCCAAATGATCAGGATCAATAATTAGCCCACTTCACCTGAGCCGCGCATGAGGCCGTGTTTTGACAAACAACAGACACAAAAAAAGCAGCCTTTGGCTGCTTGCATCGCGACACTTTATAACTGGAAATTCAAGCCAGGTCTTGAAAAGCAGCCCTAAAGAGCCGTATAAACAAGAAGTTCTGGCGCGTCCGACAGGAATCGAACCTGTATCGAGGGCTTCGGAAACCCTAATTCTATCCATTGAACTACGGACGCCAAGCTCGCTATTGTAGCGCGAGTTTGGAGTTTTTTTCAGCATCTATCCGGCAATTATGAGTGCGCTAAATCAAGAGTCAGATACAAGAGCGACACACTCCGCTATAATCCATGGTTGCGCGATCTGGGTCGGTGGCTTGGTAGACACGTCCTTGCGCACACCCATTAGGTAGGCGCAAGCCTTTATTGGTGGCCTTTAAAGGCCCTCCCGTCATTTCTTGTACGAACTCGCAGGATCCGATAATGAGCAACACGGAACAAAAACCCGAAGAACACAACGAGGGTCACTCAGCCATGATCAAAACCCCTAAACAATTGCTTGTGACCGTGGCTCTGGCTTTCTTGGTGCCCATCGCGATTATTGTCATGCTGGTCAGCCTGGTTACCTCCACCATGGGTGCTGGTGCTGGCTCCGCCGCCCTTTCCCCTGAAGCCATTGCAGCCCGCATTCAGCCTGTTGCCGGTTTCAAACTGGTTGACGCCAATGCCGTCAAAGAGCTGAAGACTGGTCAGCAAGTTTACGAAACCACCTGTACCGCCTGTCACGGCGCCGGTGTAGCCGGTGCGCCTAAATTTGGCGACAAGGGCGCTTGGGGCGAGCTGATCAAGCTGGGTCAGGACGAGTTGGTCAAGAACGCTATTCATGGTATCCGCGCCATGCCTGCCAAGGGTGGTAACCCTTCGCTGGACGACATCGAAGTGGCTCGTGCCGTTGCTTACATGGCTAACGCCGCTGGCGCTGACTTCAAGGAACCCGACGCTCCCGCACCAGAAGGTGAAGAAGCCGACGCCAAGCCTGAAGCGACTGCTGCCGCCGACACCAAACCTGCTGAAGCGGCTGAGGCTCCTAAAGCCACGGAAACCGCTGCCGCTGCCGCTGACGACAGCAAGGTCGACCCAGCTGGTATCAAGCTGTACGACACCATCTGCTTTGCCTGTCACGCTGCCGGTGTAGCCGGTGCGCCCAAGTTTGGCGACCAAGCTGCCTGGAAGCCATATATCGAATCCGGTATGGACACTATGGTTCAAAAGGCCATCCACGGTGTAGGCGCCATGCCTCCACGCGGTGGCTCGCAAGCCTCTGACGACGAAATCCGTGCTGCCATTCAGCACATGGTCAACGCCGCCAAGTAAGGCTGCGACAAGGCTCTGGCACTGTACAGAGCCTGCGAATACAAAAAGCCCGATGAATATTTATCGGGCTTTTTCTTTGTCCAAGGCTGTTTGCAGATGACTGAGGCAGGAACTGCCCCCTACAATCGAACCCTCGGATCACTGCACTCCGCCGCCATCAAACAGTTGCGGGCACTTACCATGACACGCCTTCCTTCCCCTGCTCGCCTGGCCGTTACGGGCATCCTGTCAGCCCTGGCCGTTTTGATCTTGCCGTCGGCCCAGGCCTTCGCCAATGAGTCGGCAACGGCAGCCACTCGGAACACTGCACAGGCCACTAGCGTCCTGAATCGGAGTAGTCTGGACAAAGCCATGCACACGCTGCTGCAAGCCACCATGGACAGGGATCTGAAAACGATTCTGCAGTTTCAGTCACCACGAAAGATCCAGAAAATGTCACAAGCGATGGGCAAGGACTATACAGAGACCATTGCCGAACTGATCCGGCTGGGCCGCTCTATGGATGAGCATCAGCCCGTACAGATTCTGTCTGGCCACTACGACGTGAATACCGCACAGTTCGGTAAAACCAGCACTGGTCGCGACTACGCCGTACTGAACTACAGCCGTACCTTCAAGAAAGACGGCACAGCCTTTGAGCTTAGCTATCCCACATTGGCCAGCGTAGATGGCAAGACGATTTTCATCATCCCGCTCAGCGAGGATGCGCTGCTGCCAGAACTGATCGAGCTATATCCGGACCTGGCCTCGGTGAAAATACCTGCGGCGAAAACACAGAAGTGAATCCTGCTCTCCTTGGACCCTAAGCCCGGTCCCAGCATCCGTTTCTTTAGCACCTGATTTAGGCTGTCTTTTATATGTAGGCGGGATTCGCCATAGCCTTAGCACCAGGAGCTACCCGAACAACAACTCCTCCTGCAGCTCCCTTCTGACAATAAAAAAGCCTGAGTCCGGTGTCATCCCGGACTCAGGCCTACTCATAGCCTTGCTGGCTGATCCATCCCTAGAACACGCTTTAAAGCCTCATAAAGCGCCCAGGAGAGCAATCTGAGACGTCTTTTACTGCGCCTTGCACTGCGCCAAGGCCGTCAAGGACATGCCCAATTGCACACGGCGTTGCAACCAAGGGCTGGCGCGGTAACGCATATCGCCCGTGACCGCTTGCAGGGTGTTCAGCACATCCAGCAAATCCCGCGAGCCGACGGCATCACCCATGGACAGCGGGCCATTGTGCGGGTAACCCAGCCCCAGACGCACCGCAGCGTCGATGTCAGACGGTGTCGCAATCTGCTGCTGAGCGATATCGCTGGCGATGTTCACAATGGTAGCCACCAAACGCTGGGCCACAAAACCGGCAGAGTCTTCGATCACGCTAACCGCCGTACCATCGCTGGCCAGCATGGCCCAGGCTTGATCGCGCCATTCTGGTGTGGTCGCAGCCGAGCACATCAGCACGCGGCGGCGGCCTTTCTCCAAGCCGAACAAGGTATCCAGCGCCACAGTGCGAGCTGGGTCCAGGCCATGCAAAGACACCAAAGTCGCCACGTCTTCACCGTACGGCGTCAACAGAATCAGCGCATCGGCAGGTGGCTGGTCGCCTTCCACCACTTTCACGCCCAGTTCGCTCAGCAATTGCAGAGCGCGCGCCTGACCTTGTTCGTGGTAAGGCGAGACCCACACAGGAGCAAAGGAGGTGACAGCGGGAACAGCAGGCTCTTGAGGAACCTGTTTCTTGCCATCTTCATACTTGTAGAAGCCTTCGCCGTTCTTGCGACCAAACAATTTACCGGCGTGACGCACGGCGGTAATGGGCGAAGGACGGAAGCGCGGCTCGTCGTAGAACTGACGGTAAATGGATTCCATGACCGGATGGGACACATCCAGCGCGGTCAGATCCAGCAGTTCAAAGGGCCCCATGCGGAAACCGGCCTGCTCGCGCATGATGGCGTCGATCTGGTAGAAAGGCGCCACGCATTCCTGGGCGATTTTCAGGCCCTCGATGTTCATGCCACGACCGGCGTGGTTCACGATAAAGCCGGGCATATCCTTGGCGCGCACCGGCGTGTGGCCCATATCGCGCGACACTTGCATCAAGGCATCGCCCACTTCCGGAGAGGTGCGCAGACCGTCGATAACCTCGACCACTTTCATCAGCGGCACGGGGTTGAAGAAGTGATAGCCAGCCACACGCTCGGGGTGACGGCAGGCTTGGGCAATGGCAGTAATGGACAGCGAAGAGGTATTGGAGGCCAGCACGCAATCGGCCGACACAATCTCTTCCAGCTGTTGCAGCAAGCCTTGCTTGACGTCCAGACGCTCCACAATGGCTTCCACAACCAGATCGGCAGGGGCCAAGGCTTGCAGATCGCTGGCGGTTTGCAGACACGCTTTGGCCGCGTCCACCTGTTCCGCCGTCATGCGGCCTTTTTCTTGCAAACGACTCCAGACGGCGTGTACATCCGCCAAAGCAGCCTTGACCGAATCCGCATTCAGGTCATACAGCAAGACCTGCTTGCCAGCCTGGGCAGCAATCTGGGCAATGCCCCTTCCCATAGCACCTGCGCCAACAATAGCGATGGTTTGTATCTGTTTCATGATTCACAACCTGATCGAAAAGCAATAAAAATTAAGCCTGTGCAGCGGAGCCGGACATCAGGGCCTCGACCTTGTCGGGCGACAGCTCCAGCACTCGTGCCAGGACCTCGCGGGTGTGTTCTCCCAGACGCGGGGGCGCACTGCGATACTGCACCGGCGTGGCCGACAAACGTAAAGGACTGGCTACCGAAGGCACGCTCCCCCCCTGCCCGGTCGGCAAGTCCAGGCGCAAGCCGCGCGCCAGCACCTGCGGGTCCTGATAAACCTGTTCCATCGTATTGATGGGCCCGGCTGGAATACCCACGGCTTCCAGCGTCTGCAACCAGCTATCGCGCCTGCGGCTTCGCATGATCTGCGCCAGCATGGGCACCAACTCATCCCTGTGCATGACGCGTCCGGCATTGCGCGCAAAACGGGGATCATCCGCCCACTCGGGGTGACCCAGCTCCCGCGCAAAACTGCGAAACTGGGCATCGTTGCCCACCGCCACAATCAAATGCCCGTCACTGGCCTCAAAGACCTGATAGGGCACCAAATTCTGATGTGCATTACCGGGGCGCTGTGGCGCCTGTCCGGTACACAAGTAATTCATGTTCTGGTTGGCCATCATGGCCACCTGACAATCCAGCAGAGCAATATCCAGATGCTGACCCAGGCCACTACGGTGGCGCTCCACCACGGCTGCCAGCACAGCCACGGTGGCGTACATGCCTGTCATGACATCGGCCACAGCCACACCCGCTTTTTGCGGTTCACCACCTGGCTCACCTGTCAGGGACATCAAACCACCCAGCCCCTGGATCATGAAGTCATATCCTGGACGGCTTGCATAGGGGCCAGTCTGCCCAAATCCGGTAATCGAACAATAAATCAGGGCCGGGTTGATGGCTTGCAGGCTTTCATAGTCCAGTCCGTACTTTTTCAGGCCACCGACCTTGAAGTTTTCCACCAGAATATCGCAGCGACTGACCAGCTGACGCACCACCTCAGCACCTTGTGCAGTGCCTATATCCAGGATGATGGACTCTTTATTACGGTTGGCAGCCCCAAAATAGGCCGCATCTTCCGTGTCCGCCCTGTGACCATCCTGCAGATACGGCGGCCCCCAGCCTCGGGTGTCGTCCCCGGCACCGGGACGTTCGACCTTGATGACTTCTGCACCCAGATCAGCCAGGTTTTGAGTACACCAGGGCCCGGCCAGCACGCGCGTCAAGTCCAGAACACGCAATCCCGCCAAGGGCGCTTTTCGTTCAGTCGTGGTCATAGCAAACAAAAATCCTTCAAGTCGCTTATTGTGCACTACGTCTTCTTAGTCCGGTCTACGGACAGAAAAAAGTGCTCAAACCATGGTCATTTTCGAGGCCGGAGGAATTTGTGCAGCGCACCAAGCCGGGCGACGATAAACCGTCCTAGAATAGGTGACGATAGATTATCAGCGGCAGATCTTCCTTACAGGACCCCGCCCCTTCAAGAGGCAGGGCACTTCTTTCGATAACAGGAGACCGACCTTATGCCATCGGCATTAACGCAGCAGCTTTATCAATCTATGACCCTGCCTGTAATGGCAGCGCCCATGTTCATTGTTTCGAACCCCGCCCTGGTGATTGCACAATGCGCCAGCGGCATCATCGGTTCCGTCCCCGCCTTGAACGCCCGCCCCCAGGAAAAGCTCAAGGATTGGCTGGACGAAATCGACGACACCCTGGCCGAACTACGCGAGCGCCATCCCGAGCGCCGCATCGCCCCCTACGCCATCAACCACATCATCCACCAGTCCAACGACCGCCTGGAGCAGGATTTACGTGTGTGCGCCGACCACAAGGTGCCACTGGTGATTACCAGCCTGCGCGCCCCGCAAGACATCGTGCCGCATGTGCACGCCTGGGGTGGCAAAGTCTTCCACGACGTAACCACCTTGCGTCATGCTGAAAAAGCGCTGGAAGCGGGTGTGGATGGCCTGATCGTGGTGGCTGCAGGTGCTGGCGGCCACGCCGGTACCTTGAGCCCCTTTGTGCTGGTTAACGAAATCCGTCAGATTTTTGATGGCCCTATTGCCCTGTCCGGCGCCATGAGCCGGGGTCGCGACATTCTGGCGGCCCAAGCCATGGGGGCCGACATGGCCTACATCGGCACGCGCTTCATTGCCAGTACCGAAGCCAATGCCTCGGACGATTACAAAAATATGATCGTCAAGGGTCGTGCCGCCGATATCGTCTACACCCCGCTGTTTACCGGCATCCCCGGCAACTACCTGAAGGACAGCATCCGCGCTGCAGGCCTGGACCCGGACAAGCTGGACAGCGAAAAAAATGCCGACACCGCCTTCGGTTCGGGCATGAGCAAAGCCTGGCGCGACATCTGGGGCGCTGGTCAAGGCATTGGTGGCATTGACTCGGTGGAATCTACTGCCGACATCGTGGCCCGTTTGCATCGCGAATACCAGGAAGCCAAGGCAGCGCTGCTGGCCTCCCCCTTCGCCTGAACAGGAGCACGCCATGATACGGACTCATGACGCAGGCCATTGGCTGGAAGTCATTCTGGACCGCCCGGAACGACGCAATGCCTTGACAGGCCCCATGTACGAAGAGCTGGCCGACATCATCGACCAGGCCAATCAGAACCAGAAATATCGTGCCCTGATTCTGACCGGCGCGGGCGAGCATTTCTGTGCCGGCAACGACATCTCGGAGCTGTCCAATGTGCGCAATAGCGACATGCCGCCACCGATCAAATTCCTGCGCAGTCTGGTCCAGGCCGACATCCCACTGATCGTGGCCGTAGAAGGTCACGCGGTGGGTATTGGCGTAACCTTGCTGCTGCATGCGGACTTTGTGTACGCGGCCCGTGACGCGCGTTTGCGCATGCCCTTCACCGCACTGGGCCTGTGCCCGGAAGGCGCCTCCAGCCACCTGCTGGCGCAGTACGTGGGGCCACGCCGTGCCAACGAATGGCTGCTGCTGTCACAAGCCTTCAGTGCCGAGCAAGCCATGGAAGACGGCCTGCTCACTGAACTGACCGACCACGGCAATAGCCTGGAAGCCGCCCGTGCCTGCGCTCACGCGTTGTCCGAGCAGCCTCCCATTGCCTTACGCACCAGCAAGCGTCTGCTACGAGAACCCCAGCGCGAAGTTTTGCTGGAGGTTCTGGAACGCGAGCGCAAGCTGTTTTCCGAACTGCTGGAAGGCGAAGAAGCTCTGCAGATTCTGGGGCAAATGAGCCAGAACCGCAGCGGCAAATAGCGCTTGTGTGGACCTGATTTCTGCGCAAACCCGCATGTGCAGCGATCTTGCCACACTGCACCCGGTTCAGACGGGTGATAAGGGGCCTGTGAGAGCAGGTCCCTAATTTTTTTTACCGTATTCGCAAAAAAATCTTGCGTGCAAAAAAAAAATCGCTGTATTTTATTTTTTGCGCTGCAACAAATGCACCGCTTTAACACGTTCTTTGCGGATACGCCCATGACACACTCCTGTCCCCCCCAAGCCCAAGGCTTGTACCTTCCCGCTAACGAACACGACGCCTGCGGCGTCGGATTTATCGCACACATCAAAGGCCAGGCGAGCCACGCCATCATCACCCAAGGCCTTAAAATCCTGGAAAACCTTGATCACCGCGGCGCTGTAGGCGCAGATCCCTTGATGGGCGACGGTGCAGGCATTCTGATCCAGATCCCCGACCAGCTTTATCGCGAAGAAATGGCCGCTCAGGGCGTGACCCTGCCGCCCCCCGGCGAGTACGGCGTAGCCATGGTGTTCCTGCCCAAGGAAACCGCTTCCCGCCTGGCCTGTGAACAGGAGCTGGAACGTGCGGTACGTGCCGAAGGCCAGCACATGCTGGGCTGGCGCGATGTGCCGGTGGACAGCACCATGCCCATGTCGCCCACCGTCAAGGCCAACGAACCGGTGATTCGCCAGCTGTTCATTGGCCGCGGCCCGGATGTGATGGTGCCCGATGCGCTGGAGCGCAAGCTGTACGTGATCCGCAAGACCGCCAGCCACGCCATCTACCGCATGGCATTGGCCCACGGCCAGGAATACTTTGTGACCTCGGCCTCGGTGCGCACCATCGTCTACAAAGGCCTGCTGTTGGCTGACCAGGTTGGCCGCTACTACCGCGATCTGGCCGACCCTCGCGCCTGTTCCGCCCTGGCCCTGGTGCACCAGCGCTTTTCCACCAACACCTTCCCCGCCTGGCCGCTGGCCCACCCCTACCGCCTGATCGCTCACAACGGCGAGATCAACACGGTACAGGGCAACTTCAACTGGCTGCGTGCCCGTGAAGGCGCCATGGAATCGGCCGTGCTGGGTTCGGATCTGCAAAAGCTTTACCCCATCGTGTACGAAGGCCAGTCCGACACGGCCACTTTCGACAACTGTCTGGAACTGCTGGTGATGGCCGGCTACTCGCTGCCGCACGCCATGATGATCATGATGCCGGAGGCCTGGGAGCAACACGCCGAGATGGACGAAAGCCGTCGCGCTTTCTACGAGTACTACGCAGCTCAGATGGAACCATGGGATGGTCCTGCTGCCATCGCCTTTACTGATGGCCTGCAAATTGGTGCACTGCTGGACCGTAACGGCCTGCGTCCCGCCCGCTACGTCATTACCGACGACGACATGATTGTGCTGGCCTCTGAAGCCGGTACCCTGCCTATTCCTGAGCACCGCATCGTCAAGAAATGGCGTCTGCAACCGGGCAAGATGCTGCTGATCGATCTGGAACAGGGCCGCATCATTGACGATGCCGAGATCAAATCCCAACTGGCTAACACCCACCCCTACAAGCAATGGATTGAACGCCTGCGCTTGCGCCTGGACTCCCTGCCCAGCGTGCCCGGCGTGCGCCCCCAATTGGCCACACGCGACCTGCTGGATCAGCAACAAGCTTTTGGCTGGACTCAGGAAGACATCAAAGTCGTCCTGCAGCCTATGGCCAGCAAGGGCGAAGAGGCCACTGGATCCATGGGTAACGACGCACCGTTGGCCGTGCTGTCCGACAAGTCCAAGCCCTTCTACAACTACTTCCGCCAGCTGTTTGCTCAGGTTACCAACCCGCCTATCGACCCGATTCGGGAACAGATGGTGATGTCGCTGGTGTCCTTTATTGGCCCCAAGCCCAATCTGCTGGACATCAACAACGTCAACCCGCCGCTGCGCCTGGAAGTGTCCCAGCCCGTGCTGAGCCCGGCTGACATGAACCAGATCCGGCGCATTGAAGCGGCCAGCAATGGCAAGTTCCGCAGCCAGGAACTGGACATCATCTACCCCAGCGCCTGGGGCCCGGAAGGCATTGAGGCCAGCGTGGCCGCACTGTGCGCCCGTGCGGCAGATGCCGTGCGCGATGGCTACAACATCCTGATCCTGACAGATCGCCGATGTGACGCCGAGCATGTGGCCATCCCCGCCCTGCTGGCAACCTCGGCCATTCACCAGCACCTGATCCGCATCGGTCTGCGTACCCGCACGGGTCTGGTCGTGGAAACTGGCTCGGCCCGTGAAGTGCATCACTTCGCCCTGCTGGGTGCGTATGGTGCCGAAGCCATGCACCCCTGGCTGGCTTTTGAAAGCCTGCAACATCTGGCCCAGGACCCGATCAACCAGATCGACGCCTCCCAGGCCGAGGGCTACTACATCAAGGCCATCAACAAGGGCTTGTACAAGGTCATGTCCAAAATGGGCATCTCCACCTACATGTCCTACACCGGCGCGCAGATTTTCGAGACCATCGGCCTGTCGCGCTCGCTGGTGGACAAATATTTTGTGGGTACTTCCTGCCCGGTGGAAGGGATTGATATCTTCACCGTGGCCGAAGAAGCGCTGCGTCAGCATCGCGCCGCCTACAGCAAAGACCCCGTGCTGGAAAACCATCTGGAAGCCGGTGGCGAATACGCAGTACGCGTGCGCGGCGAAGCCCATATGTGGACCGCCGACTCCATCGCCAAACTGCAACACGCCACCCGCAGCCAGAACTACAGCACCTACAAGGAATACGCCCAGCTCATCAACGAGCAAAGCCGCCGTCACATGACACTGCGTGGTTTGTTCGAACTGCGTCTGGACCCGGCTCAAGCGATTCCTTTGGAAGAGGTGGAACCGGCTAGCGAGATCGTCAAACGCTTTGCAACCGGCGCCATGTCGCTTGGTTCGATTTCAACCGAAGCCCACGCCGTACTGGCCGTGGCCATGAACCGGATTGGCGGCAAGTCCAATACTGGTGAAGGTGGCGAGGACGAGTTGCGCTACCAGCACGAAATGCAGCACGGTAAAAGTGGCATCCGCCAGGGTGACACCTTGGCCAGCGTGTTAGGCCAGGATCGCGTATTTGCCGACATTGAGCTGCAAGAGAACGATTCGCTGCGCTCGCGCATCAAGCAGGTTGCGTCCGGTCGCTTTGGCGTATCCGCCCAATACCTGTGCAGTGCAGATCAAATTCAGATCAAGATGGCACAAGGGGCCAAACCCGGTGAAGGCGGCCAGTTGCCCGGCCATAAAGTGTCCGAGTACATCGCCAAGCTGCGTTACTCGGTGCCTGGTGTCGGCCTGATTTCGCCCCCACCGCACCACGACATTTACTCCATCGAAGATTTGGCCCAGCTGATTCACGATTTGAAGAACGTGAACCCACAAGCAGATATCTCCGTGAAGCTGGTGTCCAAAGTCGGTGTGGGCACCGTGGCTGCTGGTGTTGCCAAAGCCAAGGCCGATCACATTGTGATTGCCGGTCACGACGGTGGTACAGGCGCCTCGCCCCTGTCTTCCATCAAGCATGCCGGCACCCCCTGGGAACTGGGTCTGGCTGAAACCCAGCAGACCCTGTTGCTGAACCGCTTGCGCAGCCGTATCCGCGTGCAGGCCGACGGCCAGATGAAAACCGGCCGCGATGTGGTGATCGGTGCCTTGCTGGGTGCGGATGAGTTTGGCTTTGCCACCGCTCCGCTGGTCGTGGAAGGCTGCATCATGATGCGCAAATGCCATCTGAACACCTGTCCCGTTGGCGTTGCCACTCAGGACCCCGTGCTGCGCCGCAAGTTCAAGGGCAAGCCCGAACACGTAGTGAACTACTTCTTCTTCGTTGCAGAAGAAGTGCGTGAACTGATGGCCAAGCTGGGTGTACGCCACTTTGACGATCTGATCGGTCGCAGCGACTGGCTGGATATGCGCAGCGGTATCGAACACTGGAAAGCCCGGGGCCTGGACTTCTCCCGTCTGCTGCATAAAGTGGACAATGAAGAGTCCCCACGTCAGATCGCTACCCAGGATCATGACCTGGAACACACGCTGGATCGCCAACTGATCGAGCGCAGCGCCGTGACCCTGAATCAGGGCACGCCGTTGTCTTTCATCACTCCCGTACGTAACCGCAACCGCAGCGTCGGTGCCATGCTCTCGGGCGTGTTCACCAGGAAATACGGCCATCAAGGTCTGCCTGACGACAGCCTGCACATTCAGTGCAAAGGTACAGCGGGTCAAAGCTTTGGCGCTTTCCTGGCGCAGGGCATCACCCTGGATCTGGTGGGTGAAGCCAATGACTACGTAGGTAAAGGCTTGTCCGGCGGCCGCATTATCGTGCGCTCGCCCAACGACTTTCGTGGCTACGGCCCGGACCACATCATCGTGGGCAATACCGTGCTTTACGGCGCCCTGTCCGGTGCGGCTTACTTCAACGGCGTGGCCGGTGAACGCTTTGCTGTGCGTAACTCCGGTGCCAGCGCGGTTGTGGAAGGCGTAGGCGATCATGGTTGCGAATACATGACGGGCGGTACCGTGGTTGTCCTGGGCGAAGTGGGCCGCAACTTTGCAGCCGGCATGTCCGGTGGCGTGGCCTACGTGTGGGACCCGCAACGTCGCCTGCAACTGCGCTGCAACCCCGGCATGGTGGATCTGGAGCCTGTGCTGAGCAAGGCCGAGCAAGAGATGAACAGCAGCATGGCGCAATGGCACAGCCGTAGCGCCCAGGGCGAACGTCAGACCGACGATGCAATCTTGCAAACCCTGGTTCAGGAACATTTCAAGGCCACGGGCAGCTTCCAGGCCCGCGAGCTCTTGAAAGACTGGGACAGCGCCCGCGCACAATTCGTCAAAGTCATTCCACGCGAGTACCGACGTGCATTGAGCGAATTGTGGCAAGGCCCGCAAGCGAGCAAAGCCGCGCCCAAAAGCAGTAAAACCCGCCGTTCGGCTTCGGCCTGAACCCTTCCCATCACCATCAGGAAACGACACATCATGGGAAAGACGACTGGATTTCTTGAGTTTCAACGTCTGCAAGAAGCCGTAGAAGCTCCTTTAAAGCGGGTCAAGCACTGGAAAGAATTTGTCCAGGTATTGAACGACGAGCAGGCAGGCCAGCAGGCCGCCCGCTGCATGGATTGCGGCATCCCTTTCTGCCACAACGGCTGCCCGGTCAATAACATCATTCCCGACTGGAATGATCTGGTTTACCGCCAGCAGTGGAAAGAGGCGCTGGACGTGCTGCACTCCACCAATAACTTTCCGGAAATTACCGGCCGCATCTGCCCCGCTCCTTGCGAGGCAGCCTGTACCTTGAACATTGACCGTGCGCCCGTGGGTATCAAATCCATTGAGCACGCCATCATCGACAAAGGCTGGGCAGAAGGTTGGGTTGAACCACAAGTACCTACCCACAAAACTGGCAAACGCGTGGCCGTCATTGGCTCCGGCCCTGCCGGATTGGCCAGCGCCCAGCAATTGGCACGCGTCGGCCACGAGGTCACCGTGTACGAGAAAAGCGACCGCATTGGTGGCCTGATGCGCTACGGCATCCCCGACTTCAAGCTGGACAAACACTTGCTGGATCGCCGTATCGCCCAGATGCAGGCCGAGGGCGTGCAGTTTTTCCCCTCTACCTATATTGGCCAAGCACAAGACCAAGCCGCCCAGGAACCGGGGCTGACCGTGCTGTCCCCTACCGATCTTGAGCAACAGTTCGACGCCATCATCCTGGCAGGCGGCTCCGAAACACCACGCCTGCTGGACGCCCCCGGCAGCCAACTGCAAGGTGTACATCCCGCCATGGACTTTTTGCGCATCCAGAACCAGCAAGTTGCCGGTTCGCGAGGCGCTCCCGCCATCAGCGCTCAAGGCAAGCATGTCGTAGTGATTGGCGGCGGTGATACCGGCTCGGACTGCGTGGGCACCAGCACACGCCAAGGCGCAAAATCGGTCACCCAATTCGAACTGATGCCCCGCCCGCCCGAGCAGGAAAACACGGAGCTGACCTGGCCCTACTGGCCCATGAAGCTGCGCACCTCGTCCTCGCACGAAGAAGGCTGCGAGCGTGACTGGGCGATCAACACCGTAGAGCTGGAAGGCAAGAACGGCCAAGTCAAAGAACTGCGCGCCGTTCGGGTGGAATGGAAAACCGATCCCGCGACAGGCCGCATGAGCATGACGCCCATCGCCGGTTCCGAAATGACCTTCCCCGCCGACCTGGTCCTGCTGGCCATGGGCTTCACCGCTCCCGTACGCCAAGTGCTGGACGCCTTCGCCGTAGAAGCCGACCAGCGCGGCAACGTCGCCGCCAACACGGATGACTACCAAACCAGCCGAGCCAAAGTCTTCGCCGCCGGAGACATGCGACGCGGCCAGTCCCTGATAGTCTGGGCCATCCGCGAAGGCCGCCAATGTGCCCGTTCCGTAGACGAGTTCTTGATGGGGAGTTCAACACTTCCCCGCTAAGTCTTCTTGGCAGTACCAGTAAGCAAACAGCCAGCCGCGATAAACGGCTGGCTGTTTGTCTTCAAGCGAGCGAGATCACTTCCAGGCCCCCTGACTTCGCGGGTTCTTATTTGTTGTTTGCGGCTCGCTGCCTGCTGCCTGCTGCCTACGAGCCTGTCATCCATATCTGCCAGCTTTATTTGCCTGGCAACGGATTGCAGCAAGAAGCAGCCAGAGCGATTAGTTGTGGGTTGTCGGCTGTTGGCTGTTGGTTGCCACCATTCTGAAGCCCTTGCTGGCTTGAGGCTGGGTTGGAGCATTCAGGGGGCTTGCCGCCGTCTGGGGCTGTTGTAGGGATGCAAGCACCTTGCTGTTTGAGTTCAACGCTTGTGGTTTGTCCGGGGGACAAACCACTGAACGAGTTCAAGGTGCGCCCTACAACAGCCCCAGACAAGGGCACCGGTGCGCAGCACCGGCAAGCTTCCGCTCCGACCCAGCCTCAAGCCAGCAAGGGCTGCCGCAAGGACTCCACTCCCCACCTAAAACCCGCAAAACCCTGCAAGCCCCACCCCCATAAGCCTTTGATTTAATTTCCCTTTCCAAATAACCCTAGGGTTTTCCCTTAAAAACCACAGGCTAATCCAATCACTAGGGTTTACCCTTGCTTTTAGACTAGGGAAAACCCTATAATGAGGACTCGTAACTTAGACCTTCACCTTAAAGGGAAAGCAAATGTCTACCATGACCACTTACTCGCACTACATTCACTGGAGTGATGCTGTTGAGCGTGGGGTAATGCAGCATGCCCTGGAAAATGGTGAATCCGTGTCTTTAACTGCACTGACCAAAGCAGCGGCCAAACAAGTTTCCAAAGCCGCAAACGTGGTGTTCAAGTACATGGTCGAACTGACCCGTGCCTTGAACGAAGCCCGCATCCGCGATTCCCGCATGTCGGCCAGCTACTGGTAAGCCACGCATCACCGTCGTAACGCTCAAGCAAAACACCGCTTGATGTTGAAAAGCCTGCTGATTTAGCAGGCTTTTGTTTTTTCTGCGTTTGCTAATACGGCCTTTCCAGCGGCACACTTTCATCCACCGCCCGGGACCTTGGCTCATTGGGCGCCAGCACCTCACCACGCGTCTCCCCAGCCCCAAGATCAAGACAAGCCCAGGCACGGAGAGCGTTTCCTCCAGCGCCGCAGAAAATGAAAAAGGCCAGCAAAAGCTGGCCTGCAGAACGACGGTGCCTCACAAAACATAGGCCCAACACGAAATCGTCCTTGATCAAGAAGCACTGCTCAAGACTTGTTCAACAAGTTCTTCAGCATATCCAGCCGCTGCTTGGGACTTAAAGCCGCCTGCGCCGGATCTTCCTGGGCACCAGGGTCTTCAATCTTCATCTCATCAATAAAGCGCGATCGCTCACGCACCAGATTCTCACGTGCGCGTCTGCGCTTCTTGCACCAGCTCAAGCGCAAACTGCGCTGCGCACGCGTAATACCCACGTACATCAGACGCCGCTCTTCCTGAATGCGCTGGGCCAGAATATCGGCTTCTTTATCCGGGTCTATATCTTCGTCATCGCGCCCAATGTGCGGCAGCAGCCCCTCTTCCACCCCCACCAGGAACACATGCGGATACTCCAGCCCCTTGGAAGCATGAAGCGTGGACAATTTGACCGCATCCGGGTCTTCATCCTCACCGCGTTCCAGCATGGTGATCAGGGCAACTCGCTGCACCAAGTCATTCAAACTCAGTTGATCGTCTGCCGCTTTGGACTTCAGCCAGGTAATCAACTCCAATACGTTTTCCCAACGAGTCTGCGCGGGTCGCTCGTCGAACATATCGTAGAGATAGCGCTCGTAATCAATCGCCCGCAGCAGCTCGTCCAGCAATTCGCTGACGGCCGTCTCGTGTCCTTCCTGATCGCTCTCTACCCGGTCCGCTCTTTGCTGGATACGGCCAATAAACTGCGCAAAGACACTTAAAGGCTCCAACTGCCTTTCCGGTAAGCGATCCGTCAGAGCGATTTGCGAGACGGCGGAATACAAAGACAGCTTTTGTTCCGCCGCAAACTGACCCAGCACCTGCAAGGTAGCCTGCCCAATTCCGCGCCTGGGTGTCGTCGCTGCGCGGATGAAAGCCGGATCATCATCGTCGTTCGCAACGACTCGCAAGTAAGACAGGATGTCGCGAATCTCGGCCTTGTCAAAGAAACTCTGCCCACCCGAAATGGTGTAGGGAATGCGCAGATTGCGCAGCGCCTGCTCAAAGATACGGGCCTGATGGTTTCCACGGTACAGCACCGCAAAATCTCGCCACTCGGCCTGACGCTCGAAGCGCTCTGCCGAGATACGCATGGCCACTGAATCGGCCTCGTTCTGCTCGTCGTCCGTCACGTGGACCTGGATAGGCTCACCAAAACCCAGGTCAGACCAGAGCTTTTTACCGAACACGACGGGATTATTGCCAATGACATTATTGGCAGCCTGCAAGATGCGCTGCACCGAACGATAGTTCTGCTCCAGCTTCACGACTTTCAGGTCCGGATAATCCTTGGGAAGCTGCGCCAGATTCTCCACGGTAGCGCCACGCCAGGCGTAAATGGCCTGATCGTCGTCCCCCACTACGGTGAACATATTGCGCTGCCCCGTCAGAGAACGCACCAGCCGATACTGACAGAGGTTAGTGTCCTGATACTCGTCCACCAGCAGATACTGCACCCGACGCTGCCAGCGCTCGCGTACTTCCTGATTGTCTTCCATCAACTGCGCAGGCAGGCGGATCAGATCATCAAAGTCCACCGACTGATAGGCAATCAAGGTGGCGGCGTAGTCGCGGTAAATACGAGCCGCCTCGATCTGGCTGGGCGAGTTTGCAGCACGCTCCGCATCGTCCGGCCCCATCAAGGCGTTTTTCCATAAGGAGATTTCCTGCTGAACGGACTTCAGGCGGCCTTTATCCGTGGTAGCCAGCAGTTCCTGAATAATTGCCAGCGCATCGTTGGAATCCAGAATGGAAAAGCGCGGCTTCAAACCCACGTGCTGTGCTTCCTCACGCAACATGCGCAAGCCCAGAGAGTGAAAGGTGCTGACGGTCAGCCCTCGCAACAGCTTGGGATCTACCAGGGCGCGAATCCGCTCATTCATTTCACGCGCCGCTTTATTGGTAAAAGTCAGCGCGACCACTTGCCGGCCCGTGTACCCACACTCACGCAGCAGATAAGCGATTTTCTGTGTGATCACCCGTGTCTTGCCACTGCCCGCTCCGGCCAGCACCAGGCAAGGCCCATCCATATACAACACGGCCTGACGCTGCATGGCGTTCAGGTCGGTGGGGACAGTATGGCCTGGAGTAGTTACGGAGGTGGACATGGTGGAATCAGTGAATACTAGGCAAGAAAACGAGGTTCAACGCCAAACAACGTGCAGAACTAAAAGTGACATCCCAGCCAGGCCGAGTACGGTTTGATGACAAGCGAAAGGCTGACACAGAGACACAGCAGCAGCGAGGTACAGCGGCATGGCAACGGCAGAGCAATCATCACCCTACAGCCATCGCTCCACAGCTTCATGGCTATTGGCTCATAGCTGCATAGCTGCATAGCGCACAAGGATACACCCTGATGTACTGAAGATGCTCCTACCGTCCTGCATATACATGAGCCTGGAGAATCTTAAATCTCGAGGGGATCGACCTCAATCGTAATGCGCACTTTATGCTGCTTGGCCAACTGCGCGACCTGTGGCCCCCAATAGCGCACAAAGGCTTGCAAGGCCGGACGATGGGCGCTTTCCAACAGCAACTGGGCACGCTCCACTTTGGCAACGCGCAAAACACGTAAGGGCACGGGATCGTACAGGAAAACCTGATCCGCGCCCGGAAATTCATTCGGATATTCTTCAGGCAAACGGCGCGCCTGGGTCAACAAGCGAATGGCATCTGCCAATTGCGGCGCTTCGGCAGACAGAAGCACCTGATAGGCAAAAGGCGGCAAGCCCACGGACTCGCGCTCGTTCAAGGCGCTTTGAGCAAAGCCTATGTAATCGTGCTTGATCAGGCTTTGATAAACGGCCTGCTCCGGGTAGCCCGTCTGGATGATGACATCCGCCCCTTCGGTATGGCGACCGGCCCGGCCTGCTACCTGCATCAGTTGAGCAAACAGACGCTCGGGCGCGCGGAAATCATGGGCGAACAAGGTAGCATCGGCATTGAGCACACCGACGACGCTCAAGCGGGTGAAGTCATGACCTTTGGCCACCATCTGGGTGCCCACCATGATGTCCACTTCGCCCGCATGCACCTGCTCGAACAATTGCTGCGCGCTGCCCTTCAAGCGGGTGCTGTCCGCGTCGATGCGCACCAGGCGGGCATTGGGAAAACGCTCGCCCAGAAACTCTTCAATACGTTGAGTGCCACGCCCCATAGGCTGCAAGTCCTGATCGCCGCAATCCGGGCAAGCACGCGGCACGGGGGCCTGATAACCGCAATGGTGGCACTGCAAATTGTGCTTGAAGCCATTTTGCCGGTGCAGCACGGTGTACACCGTGCAACGCGGACATTGAGACAGCCAGCCGCAAGAGGCGCAATGCAGCACAGGCGCGTAGCCACGCCGGTTAATGAAAACCAGCGATTGCTCGCCGCGCTCCAGACATGCTTCCAGCGCATCCAGCAGTTGGGGAGAAAAGCCCGACTCCAGGCGCAAATGGCGGGTATCGACCAGACGCACTCGGGGCAAGGAAACCTCTCGCGCACGCTTGGGCAGGCTCAACAGGCTATAGCGCCCTTGTCGAGCATGATTCCAGCTTTCCAGCGAAGGGGTGGCTGAACCCAGCACCACTGGCACTTTCAGATCGTAGCCACGCCACACAGCCAGATCCCGAGCGGAGTAACGCAAGCCATCTTGCTGCTTGTAAGAAGCGTCGTGCTCCTCGTCCACAATAATCAGGCCCAGCTCGGGCATGGGGGTAAAAATGGACAGCCGTGTTCCCAACAAAATGCGCGCCTGACCACTGTTGACGCGCAACCAGGAGCGCAACCGTTCACCTTCGGAAAGACCACTATGCAAGACAGCCAGCACATCGCCGGGCAAGACGCGCGCCAAACGAGCACGCAAGACCTGCTCGAACTGAGGTGTCAGATTGATTTCGGGCACCATGAACAGGACTTGCCGACCAGCGGCCAGCACTTGTTCCAGCACCCGCATATAGACTTCGGTTTTCCCGCTACCCGTTACGCCATGCAGCAATAGGCAGCTACCGGGTTTGGCCGCCACAATGCCATCTACCGCAGCCTGCTGTTCGGCATTGAGCACAGGCAGGACATCGCTGTCCACCGGCTCCACCTTCTTTTCCTTGCGCTTGGCCATACGCAGTACCGGACCACCTGCGGAACGCTTGCCCAGATAGGCAGAAGGTTTACGCAAGGGCCCCGGCAAGGACGGCATCATGACCTCGCCCAACGGACGGTGGTAATAGGTGGACGCAAAGCGCGCCATCCGTAACCAATCCTCCGGGAAGGGAGGCAAGTCATCCAGCAGTTGGTCAATCGGTTTGACCTGCTCGGGCGGGTAGGAAGGTTGTTCCGGCAAGGCGACCACCACCCCTATCATCTGCCGCCGACCAAAATGCACAATGACCCGCTGTCCGATCAGGACGGGTTCGTGGTGCTGATAATCAAACACCCCATCCAGGGGAACGTCCAAAGCCACATGCAGCCAGAAAGGTCCGGTGCTTGCCGATGCAGAAATAGCGTCAGGAGTGGCGGTCATGGATGGTGGTTCAAAAAAGGGCTGGCCTGGCTGAAAGCCTGATAAGTCAAGAGCTTAGCGACCTGTGGATAACTTTGGGGAAAATAACATGAACAAAAAATACAAAGAAGCAAGCACAGATACAATTTAATTTTCAATATCTCTGAAATAAGGATAAAACGCAGAGAAATCAACTAATTAAAACTGGGTATTGAAATTAAACCTTAAATATAAAGACCTCAAACCCAGCTCTGTCTGTGTGCATAACTTTGCGCACAAGCTGCGACAGCCCGTGCGCAAAGACTATCAAACGCTGTGGTGTCGACGGCTGTAGGAGTGCACTTCGTCGACCAGAATGCCCACGGCTTCCGGGTCTGTGAAACGCGAAATACCGTGACCGAAGTTGAACACGTGACCGCCCTGACCCACAGGGCCAAAGTCGTCAATAACGCGACGGGCTTCACGGCGGATGGCTTCTTCGCCACCGAACATGGTCATGGGGTCCAGATTGCCTTGCAAGGCTAGTTTGTCACCAATACGAGCGCGCGCACGGGACAGGTTCACCGTCCAGTCCACACCCATGGCATCAGCGCCACAGCCAGCAATATCTTCCAGCCACATGCCGCCGCCCTTGGTAAAGACGATGACAGGGACGCGCTTGCCGTCATGCTCGCGAATCAGGCCATCAACCACTTTACGGGTGTAGGCCAGGGAGAATTCCTGGAACAGGGAGTCGGACAACACACCACCCCAGCTGTCGAACAGCATCACAGCCTGTGCACCAGCACGGATCTGATTGTTCAGGTATTCGCAGGTGGTTTGGGCATTGATTTCCAGCATGCGGTGCATCAGGTCCGGACGCTGATACATCATGCTTTTCACCAGACGGTAGTCGTCCGAGCCCTGGCCTTCCACCATGTAGCAGGCAATGGTCCAGGGGCTGCCGGCAAAGCCGATCAGCGGTACTTTGCCGTCCAGTTCCTTGCGGATCAGGGATACGGCATCAAACACGTATTGCAGCTTGGACATGTCCGGCGCTTCCAGCGCCATGACGTCGGCTTCGTTGCGTACAGGACGGGCAAAACGCGGGCCTTCACCAGCGACGAAATCCAGACCCAGGCCCATGGCGTGTGGCACGGTCAGGATGTCCGAGAACAGAATGGCGGCATCCAGATCGAAACGACGCAGGGGCTGCAAGGTTACTTCGCACGCAAATTCGGGATTCTGAGCCAATTGCATGAAGGAGCCAGCCTGGGCACGGGTGGCATTGTATTCAGGCAAATAACGCCCGGCCTGACGCATCAGCCAGATGGGGGTGTAAGGCACAGGTTCGCGCAACAGCGAGCGCAGAAAAACATCGTTTTTTAATTGAGGTAAAGACACGGCAATCCCTATTGAAAAATGCCTGTTAATTTTAACCATCGTGTTCGTCGTCTGGGTTTGACGCGGATCGAAAGCGTGCTGCATCGATATGGTGTTTGCGCATCAGTGCCCAGAAAGCACGCCGGTGCTTTTGCGCGGAGCGGGCCGCCATGGCGATATTGCCGCTATGGCGATCAAGGGCGGCGTGGATATAAGCCTGCTCGAAGCGGGCCACTATCCGTCCCTTGGCAACTTTGAAAGATTCCTGGCTGCTGGCGTAGCGCGAGGCTACCGCAGCGGCATAGGCTTCCAGCGTTGTCCCCTCCTGTTGCAAGATCGTTTGCGACAGGCGCTGCTCCGTTGGGCCGGGGTGCAGGACCAGATCCTGGTTTTCCTGCACCCTATAGTGTATCCGACCCGACAGCCCCGGTTCATTCAAAGCGTGGGAAGAGGTCTGTAAACGCTGACGATTGATGCGGGCGCGCAAATCGTCCAGGCATAAAGGCTCGCGCACGTAGTCTGCCAGACCCAGTTCCAGCAGGTCTGTCAGGGCCGCGGCCTTGATGGCACCCCGCAGCAAACCAAAGACCGGCACTGGCAAATGACCTTGGGCCACCGACAAGGCTCGACGCACGTGAATCAGGGTGGCCGCTTCGATGGGAATCAGACAGGCATCAAAACGTAGCAGCAAGGCCGATGCGCTGCGCAAAAACAAATACTCCTGATCGGGATGGGGCGGTGGTGGCGCCTGCAGAACATGCAGCTGCAAGCGCTCGCAAGGCGGGACGATGGCCTGTAAATTCTGAGCCCACGATGGCTGGGTGTGCAGCAACGCACAATCGAGGTGTAGACGCATAAGACTGTCCTTGAGAAGCCGGGCGAACCACACCGGCCGCCCCATAATCATGAGCCTCTAGGATAGAAATCCGACCCGTCTGCGATAAGTCGGAGTTGCGTCTACGTAGCTGTACTTAATCGCCGCAAATACGGCTGCGACGCCATTCGCTGGGCGATACGCCATAGCGTCGCCGGAAGGCGTGGCTGAACACGGCCGCGTCGGAAAAGCCCATTTGCCAGGCCAGCTCACTGATCTGCCGACCGGGTTTGCCGTCCACCAACAATTGACAGGCGCGCTCCAGGCGGGCGGCCATGATGTAATCGGCAGGCGCTTGCCCGCACAGCTCGAACAGCTTGTAGAGATAACGGCGTGAAATGCGAAACTGCAGCGCCAGGGACTGGGCATTCAAACCGGTATCACCCAGATGATCCTGCACGTATTGCTGAATTTGCAGCAGCTGCCCGCGCCGCACTTCGTCCAGGGCGGACTCGGTCGTCACCGGGCGACCATCGGCCAGGCTCAGAGCCATCATGCGAATCACGGTCTGGGACAGTTCGCTCAAGGCCGAGGGCGACAAGTGCCCGCGCTCCTGCAAACCCAAACGCAGCATATCCATGGCAATTCGGGCCGGACCTGTCGTGGCGGAGAACGAGCGGGCCACCGCATCGCTTAGCCAGGGCAACCAAGGCAGCAAACGCTCTTCCTCGAACTGCAAGACCAGAAAATGGGATTGATCCTGCACGGCCACTTCGTAAGGGCGGGTGGTGTCATAAATGCCCCACTCCCCGGCGTGCAAGATGCCACTACGATTATCCTGCTGAATCTGACTGCTGCCACTGATCTGCAAGGTGACCTTGTACAGTGCCTGCTCGGATCGGCTGGCCAAGGCCTGGGTACGACGCACGCGCTGCGCGCTGGTACACAGTTCCATGACATCGACCGAACCCATGCGATCGGTTGCCGCCCGGTTGGAGAAACCACGGCGAGAATCCGGCTGAACTTCCAAGGGCACAAAGTACGCGCACACCACTTCCTGCCAAGCAGCCAGGCTCTTGAAAGAAGCAGAGGGAGTGCGCAATAACATAGACATTGCCTGAGTGCCCTTTCGGCCAACGCAATTGATCGGGGTAAGGGGCAGAATATGCCCCCTTTCTTATAGCCCTAAAAAATTCAAGCGTCTACGGTCGTTAACCCGCTGTATCAGCGATCCATGGAGCCGTACAGGTAGGGCGCAGGCTCCAGACCCATACTGTTCATCTTGACGGTTAGCTCCGTACGCGCCTTGAGTACATCATCAAAACGATGCCGGCGCGATGCCCCTACCTCGGCCGAGGTAAAGGGTCGGTAATCGGGTGTCATTTCTTCCGGGCTGAACTTGGCCACAATCCAGTTCAGCACACGAGCCAGATCGGCATTATCCAGTTGCGACTGCGAGGCACCGGGCACTCGAATCATATAGTCCCGTCCAGCTGGCAGGCGTGTAAACAAGCCAATGGACTGGTTGAAATTGGGGATGCCCCGATGCGTCAGGCCCTGGCCATCGTAGCGATGGCAACCTGCGCATTGCAGCATATAGTCTTTGAAAGCCTGCGAACTTTGCAGGTAATCGCCCGTTCCGGCCATCTCTTCTTGGGCATGGGCCCAAGGCGTAAACGCCAGGAGTACGGCGCCCAAACAGGCCAGGCGCAAAGATGTCCACACAGTGATGCCTCCTTAAGTGACCGAACGCCATCCTGGCCGCCCGGCACCTTGTTCAAACCCTGGGGCTGCCTATGCAGGAAAGAACTGGCGTCCCAAGGACCGTTCTTCCCGCATGACTGGCAGCCCGACGGGCCCTTTTTTAGTTTTTAGCCAAGCCAACCAGTACCGATGTCGTGCAATGGAAGGTGCTGTTCTCGTTCGCCATGCACCAGTTCACGTCATTGTGCAGGAAGAACTCGTAACCAGGACGCTCACGGGTCTGCGTGTTGCACTGGCAGCGGCCGCAAGCGGTCTTGCCGCAGCAGTCGTGGTAGCTGATCAGGTAGTCCTTGCCATCATGCGGGTTGTGGCAAGTGCCAATCCACGAGATGGGCGAAGGCGTCGAGCCCGGAGGGCAGGTGGTGGTCGTGCCACCGCAGCAAGAGCACAGGAACCCGTCCACCGCACAATGACGCCAGTAGTCGCAGGAGTTCACTTCGTCTTCATTCGCCAGATCGGGATTCAGACTGATGTGATCGGCACCACTGCTGCTGCCACCACCACCGGCGGCGCGAGCCACCGGCAATACAGGCAACACAAAGGCCGAACCGACCATTAATTTGCCCACCGAGCGCAGCACGCTGCGACGCGAAGTCTTGTGGGCCACAGAACGGGAGAGGTTCTCCCCAAATTTATCCAGCCAACGCATTGACGTTCTCCTTTCGTGATACCTGCACTTGCTTCATGCCCGAGTCACCGGCCAAGTATTCTTGCGCCGAGGCCACGCCCAGGTCTTTGGCGGTAAACAGGCTTTCCAGCTGTTCACGCGAATTGACCAGACCCTTGCCGCGCACCACACCGTTCTCGTCGATCAGGACGGCGTAAGGCAGTTTGCTGATCTGAAAGCCCATGCCCAGCTGTGTGGACAGGACGTAAGGGAAGGCGTCCAGTTGTGCTTTCTGGTAGAAAGCCAGATGCTCGGGCATCTCGCCATCACTGGCCAGCACAATATCTACCCACTGACCTTCCGAGCCCTGAATGGACTTCAGAATCGGCAAGAGCTTCTTGCACACCGGGCAGGTAGGCGACATGAAGAAAATCAACTGGCTACGCGGGCCAGCCACGCCCACGGTAACGGCACGACCGCGCAGGTCCTGCAATTCCATGACGGGAGCGGCATCACCCACCTGCGGGCCTTTATCCATAGTCAGGGCGCCCATGGGGGCAACCCGTTCATACAACACGCCAATCTGGCGCGACAGGGCAAGTACAACCAGCACCAGGGCCAGTACGATTACCCATAAAATGACGTTGGAAATCATTAAAGCGGTCATTTAGGTCTCCTAAGAATTCTGCATTTTCTGGAATTTCAGATGGGATTCGATCAGTTGGTTGGCCGCATAGTACAGGCCCAGCAAGGCCAAGGTGGCACCAAAGAAGGTCAAACCGTCCACCCAGACCAGTTCACGGGCGCTGCTGATGGCCCAGTCACCGCTGGCCACGGCCAGCGCAGCCAGCAAGGCATTGCGAGCCACCAGCCACCAGGACAGACCACCGGAGGATTCCCCCAGCCCGGAGCAGCCGCAATCCACATCGCGGCGGCCACGCAGCAGGTTCATCACAATGCCACTGGTGGCGACCAGCAGGACGCACAGGGCCAGAACCGCCCCCAGCGAACGGCTGGCTGGCCACAGCAGCAAAGGCGCACTCAAGGCCTCGGCAGCGACAAACAGCACACTGAACGGTCGTAGCAACACTTCCGGCAACAATCGATAACCGCCAACGGCTGCCTCGAACAGGCTGAAGTGACGCAGTTTATCCAGCGCCCCCAGTCCCATCAGCACGGCCAAGCAAGCCAGGCTGGCGTAGGTCAGGACCGGGTCCATATCAGACACCCCCAACTGGGTGGAACTGAACTTGCAAGGATGCTTCTGCGGCGCCTTCAATGGTGCGCAGCAACTTGGGTTCAGGCTGGCTGATGTCATAGACGTTCACATTGCCACCGTCCAGGGTCAGCATCAGATTGCGTTGCTGATCAATGGTCATGGACAAGGCATCACGCCCTGGAATACGGGCTACACGCTGCTTGGTCTTGGTGTCCATGACCCAGATCTCGGCCGCGGGGAACTTGTGAGTGCCCTCTTTGCCATCGGGATGCATGAACACATACATGCGACCGCTGGCGCGATGCAGACCCACCAGGTTGTAGCCACCGGGCACCCAGTTCTTGGCCTTGTCTTGGTCGTTCAGCAAGGACCAGGGGCCATCTACCTTGACCTCGTCACCGCTGAAATCAGCACTGTAGACATTGCCGTAGTAGGACACGAAGTGAGCCTTGTCCTTATCCAGAGCCGGAGCGATAAAGATCGGATCATCCTTCACGGAGAACATCTGCTTGCTGCGCGACTGGCTGGCGACCTTGCCGTCTTCGCCCAGATTGATGGTCAACAGGCCACCATCACCACAAATGGTCATGAAGCTGCGGGGGCGATTGGGCTGGGGAATCACGCTCCAGCAACCGGCGGCAGCTGTGACGTCTTCCACATAGTCGCCCTTGGCCACGTCCACGATCCCGATCGAGGTCGCTGGCGAGGCGTTTTGCAGCACGATGAACTTGCCGTCCGTCGTCTGACGGAACAGACCGTCATAGTTCAGACCTTGCACACGCTTGGGTGGCAGGGAAATTTCCTTCTCGAAGGTCAGCTTGTCGGCATCCCACACTTCCACTACATCCGAGCGCTTTCCACGCGTAATGCGCTCGTGATAGGTGGTCATGGTGTAGATTTTCTTGCCGTCGTTGGACACCTGCACGTGGCCGTTAAAGGCGGTGGGTACCATGCCCAGGAACTTGCCGTTGGTGTAGTCATAAACGTGCACACGGCTTTCGGTCAGGTGCATGAACACCGAGTCCATGACATAGATACGGTTTTCCTGCGGGGCAGACACACTGTGACCACCCGTCAGGACTTCGCGCGGCTTGTCCTGGGCCTGCGCGCCACCGGCCAGTACCATCAGCCCCAACATGGCGGCGGCGGTCGTTAATTTAAATTTAGACTTCATTGGATGTCTCTCCTCATGGGCGTCCACGCTGTCAGAACGCATAGGCATAACGGAATTGCAGGCCGCGCATGCGCGGGCCATTCTCGACTTTCAAATCATGGATGTACTGCAATTGCACCTGGTGAGCGTCAGTCAACTGGTGGGTAATCTCGGCGGCCAACTGGTGGTTACGTGCACGCGTCGCCGTGGTCTGGCCATTGACCCGCTCACGGCCACCTGTCTCGTAGCGGTAGCGCATACCCACATAAGTCTTTTCAGTCAGGTTGGTTGAAACCAGGGCCATCAGGCGGATTGCCGTGTCTTTTTTCAGAGTCTGGCCGTAGTAGTTCTTGTTGTTGCCAAAGAACTCGAACTCCGCCACACCTTCAATAAAGGAAGACTCCCCAAAGCCTTTCACAATCGCAAAGTCCTGGATGGTGCTCCAGCGGTTCTTGCCGGAAGACACATCGGCCTGCGAGCCGTGGTAACGACCTGTAGGAGCCGTAATGAAAGGCTCCCACGCGAACCAGAAACGGTTCTCCGGATCGTTGTGCAGCCACACGGCGGCACCGGCAGTCACATCACCAATCCCGGTCATGCGATCGCGATCCTGTCCTGGAACATCCAGCGTGTTGCGAAAACCGGGCACGATCAGCTCGTACTGCACCGTCTTGCCGGCCAGTTCGCGAAAGTGCATCTGGCGGTAAATCATGCCTTGCACATTCAGCTTGGGGCTATCGCCAATTCGTGAACCCTGATCATAAAAACCGTGAGACTTCAGGCCCATCATGTAGACGGCCAGGATATTGGTCCCTACCGGAGCAGGAATCCAGTCCCGCGCACTGGGGTCGCCCGCAAGGGCGGCACCGGCACTGACGCCGCTCAAGGCCAAGGCCAGAGCGGTCCGCTGCAAAATTGCATACATTATTGTTGTCTCCTCAAAGAGGCGCGAACGGTATCGTTATTGTGTTCGCGCCTTTATCCCTAGCTAGGCTGCCGGGTAGGCCATGCAGACCGATTTGGTCTCCAGGTAAGCCTCTACCGCAGCGCGCCCGTGCTCCCGACCCAGGCCGGACTGCTTGTAGCCACCAAAGGGCATGCTGGGGTCCAGCATGTTGTGGGTGTTGACCCACACGGTTCCGGCCTTGATACCAGTGGTCAAACGCTGGACGCGGGCCAGATCCTGACTCCAGACGCTGGCACCCAGGCCAAAGTCTGTATCGTTGGCCAACTGCAGTGCCTGCGCCTCGGTATCAAACGGGGTCGCAACCACCACGGGACCAAAGATTTCTTCACGCATGATGCGGGCATCGGGAGCGACGTCGGCAAACACGGTAGGGCGTACAAAGTAGCCCTGCTCAGGGCGAGCACCCTCGCCTGCCAACATGCGACCGCCTTGCTGGCGACCCACATCGATATAGTTCTGCACGCGCTGCTGATGACGGGCGGAAATCAGCGGAGCAATCTGGGTGGACTGCTCAAAGCCCGATCCCAGAGTCATGGAAGAAGCCAGATCGGCTACGCCCTGCACCACGCGCTCGTAAATGCCTTTTTGCACGAACAGACGCGAACCGGCGGTACATACCTGACCCTGGTTAAAGAAGATGGCGTTGGCCGCACCTTGAATGGCCATGTCCACATCGCAATCGTCCATGATGACCACGGGGGATTTGCCGCCCAGCTCCAAGGACATGCGCTTCATGTCGTTGACGGCCTGATGACCAATCAACTTGCCCACTTCCGTGGAGCCGGTAAAGGAAATCTTGTTCACGCCAGGGTGAGCCGTCAGCGCGGCACCCGTGCTTTCACCACGACCCGTGATCACGTTGATCACACCAGCGGGGAAACCGGCTTCCAGAGCCAGTTCGGCCAGACGGATGGCGGTCAGTGGAGTTTCTTCAGCAGGCTTCAGAACGACGGTACAACCGGCGGCCATGGCGGGAGCAATTTTCCACACCGCCATCAGCAGCGGGAAGTTCCAGGGCACGATGGCGCCCACAACACCGACTGGTTCCTGGCGGGTGTAAGCGTGATATTTCACGCCGGGAGGAAAGCCGATGGAAGGCGAGAGCAATTCGCCATTCATCTTGGTTGCCCAGCCAGCCATGTAACGCAGCCATTGTGCACTGGCAGCCACTTCCAGGCCGTAGGAGAAGAACAGCAGCTTGCCGTTGTTCAGGGTTTCCAGACGAGCCAGCTCGTCCGCGTGGGATTCAATCAAATCAGCCAGACGCAACAAGAGGCGCTCGCGCTGAGCGGGCAGCATCTGAGCCCATTCGCCCTGCTCCAGAGCCTGGCGTGCGGCACGCACGGCCAGATCCACGCCTTGAGCACCGGCCTCGGGCTGGTGAGCAATCACTTGTCCCGTTGCGGGATCGTAGACGGGAATCGTGGGTCCTTGAGATTCAGTGACGGGTTTGCCGTCAATAATCATGTGTTCGCGAATCGCCTTGCGCTCGGCTTGTACGTCCTGCCCCATAGTCTGTCTCCACACGGAATAGTTAATTCTTAACGAATCCAGTATAGGGACGAGGACAAGCCCGGACTTGTGATTCTGTGCACGGGGGCTTGTTGATTTGGGTACGGAGTGAGCCCTGTTCTGCTTTAGAACAAATCCAGCTGGGCGGGCATGCTGGCCTGAATATCGCCCGTGCCAGTTAAATGCACACGGCGTTCAAAGTCCAGCAAACTGGCCTTGCGATGCAAGCCGGAGCTAAAGCCGGTCAACATGCCATTGGCACCCTGCACGCGATGGCAGGGCACGATGATGCTGATGGGATTGAGGCCGCAGGCCTGGCCTACGGCACGGACCGCCTTGGGACGGTCCAGATGTTCGGCCATCTGGCCGTAGGTCCAGGTTTGACCATAGGGAATGGTCAACAAGGCCTGCCAGACCTGTTGCTGAAACTCGGTCCCTTGCAGACTGAAGGGCAGATCAAACTGTTGCAGCTTGCCGGCAAAATATGCGTCCAGTTGAGTCTGCACGGGCTCGGCCAAAGCAGGTTCCGGGATCAGCCCGGCCAGTTGCTCGGGTGTCAGACCATGTACGGTCTCTTCCTCGAAGTCCAGACGCAGCAAGGCTCCTTGAGCGTCCACCAGCAGACGCATCGCCCCTAAAGGCGTATCAAAGCAGGCAGTACGCAGCCCGACATAGGCAAACATGGCAATCCCGATCCAAGGGCAGAATGTCTGATCATACTGCGCGGCTCCTGCCACTTCAAAAACTCCGGCAATACCCAGGCAGGCTAGAGGCCAGCTCCTGGTCAAAGGCTTTTCAACCCAAAGCCGCCTGGCCGCAGCACCTCTCGTCCTTGTACCAACTCCTTATGCGCCTATAAAAGCGCCTGAGTGAGCAAGAAAACCTAAAAGAACAAGAGACTGAGACAACAACAATCACCGTGACAAGCGCATTGGCTTTGGCGTCAAAGACGCACGACAAGCTCCCGATTACGCACAACATTTTGTTGAGCGGGATATCCTGCGCAAGGTTCATGCTCCCATGAAGTGCCTGGCTCTCAATAGTTAGTGCTTGGCTCCTATTTTTGCGTCCCCCCACACCCACCGCTAACTATTGAGAGCGACGACCAACACGCAAACCTCGCTCCCTCAAGTTCCTCACGCCGCTACAGCAGCCCAAAGGGCTACATACCGCCAGGCCCAAAAAGGACGAAAGTCTCATATTGATAGTCATTGTGAGCCGATCTGGGCCGGGGGCCGTCCTCTGGGCGATTCAGGCTTCTTGCCGCAGGCAGGCTTGCTATTCGGGGTACAAGCGCCCTGCTGTTTGAGCGAAATGCTTGTGCCTTGTCCGGGGGACAAGGCACTTTCGCGAGTTCAGGGCGCGCCCGAATAGCAAGCCTGACCAGGGCACCGGTGCGCAGCACCGGCAAGGAGCCAAGCCCGGAGGACGGCCCCCGGCCCAGACCGGCGTTTTCACGAAGCACTATCTAAACATGCAGGCTCTCTGCGCTCCTTGTCTCACAAACCTTCTGCTCTGCACACAAACAGCGCCACTCCCCAACGCTCAGGAAACTGAAGAAGAAGAAGAAGAAGAAGAAGAAGAAGAAAGAAGCGCAAGCAAAAAAACCGGCTAAATAACGCCGGGGCCCCCCAGACGTTATTTACCCGGCAAATCCAACAAATGCAGCAGTTACTCAAGAACAGCAAGGTTTAAACGGTTTGCACACCCGTTGCAGACAAGTCCAGACCCACACGGCGCACCACAGCCTCAAACTCGTCCCGGCTGATATGGTCCAGAGCCGTCGCCGGATCACGCGTCGCATCGCAGGCGATGATGCCACGGCGCATATAGGAATACTTGCGCAAGGCCAGCGCCACCAAAGGCTGAAACTCGTAACGAATCAGCGAACAATAACGGTCAAACACACGGGCGGCTTCCTCCTGTTCGCCCTGACGGTGCAAGGCATAGACCTTGAGCAGAATCTCCGGGAAGGAGAAGCCGGTGACCACGCCATCGGCCCCCCGTTGCAGCTCTTCCAGAAAATGCATGCCACCCAGGCCACTCAAGATCGGCAAGGCATCGCCAGACAGACCCCGCACAGCGGTAATCTTCTGTCCGACGGGTGGGTCTTCGGAATTCAGAATGGACACACCCGCCTCTGCCTTCAAACGCACAGCCAAGGCCGGACTGATGCGGGCGGCGAACAGTTCCGGGAAGTCGTGAATGACCACCGGCAAACGAATAGCCTGCACAATCTGGCGGTAAAAGGACACCTGCATATCGTCATCCGCCCCCGCCAAGGGAGCGACAAAAATCGCATCGGCCCCCAGATCTTCAGCGCTGCGAGCCTGCTCCACCGCCGCTGCCGTTCCCATGGCCCGCACTCCCACCCAGACCGGCACCGCACCGCGCACTGCCGCCACGACGGTTTCAATGACACGCCGACGCTCAAAGGTACTGAGCTTGTGCAGTTCACCCATCACTCCCAAAATCGCCAAGCCGTGAATACCGGCTTCCAGCTGGAAATTCACCAGACTGACCAGGCTTTGCAAATCCAGCTCGCCACCCGGTTTGAAGGGAGTGGGGCAAATGGAAAAGACACCTTTATTTTTCATAATTACGCTTAGGCTCAACGTGGAATAACAAATGGCTTTTGCATACGCGAAATCATGCGTACCAAGGGCCAGAGAAGAATGAAGTAAATCAGCGCAGCGGCCACCAGCGGGGTCTGGCTATAGGTCTCGCCCTGCACGATCTGGGCCGAACGCAGCAGTTCAGGCAAGGCCACAGCCGAAGCAATCGAGGTCTGCTTGATGGCTTCCAGCGTGTTGCTGGCCAGATCCGGAATTACATTGCGCACACCTTGGGGCACAACCACATAGGCCATGGCCTGACGGGCGTTCAAACCCGTGGAGCGCGCCGCCTCGTTCTGTCCGGGGGACACCGACTCCAACCCGGCACGGAAAATCTCCGCGAAGTAACCACTGCTGTTCAAAACCAGCGCCAGCACCGTGGCGGAAAACTCATTCAAGGGCAGGCCCAAAAAAGGCAGGCCGTAGTAAATGAAGATCAGCAGCACCAAAGGCGGGAAGGCACGGAAGAAATCCACGTACAGCAGAATCAGGCGGTTCAGCCAGCGATGTTGCTGATAATGCAGGCAAGCGATCACCAGACCCAGCAAGGCAGCCAGCGGCACGATGATCACCGAGAGCTTGACCGTCAGCCACAAGCCCTGAAGCAGCAAGGGCCAACTGGCAGCAAGAATCTTCGGGTTCAGAAAAGTATCGATCAGTTCCATAGCGTCACTCCTACGACTTGATCGCATAGCGCCGTTCCAGCACCCTCGTCAGATGAACGAAGGGGAAGAAAATCAGGCAGAACAAAATGGCCCCGGCCGTAAAGGCGGTGGGGTTGGCAATGTTGGACTGGATATTGCTGGACACATTAAGCAGCTCAGGCACGGCAATCACCGAACCCAAGGTGGTGCCTTTGGTAATCCCGATAGCGCGATTGGTCAGTGGTGGAATCGCCAGGCGCACGGCTTGCGGCAGGATGATGGCAAACAGCGTCTGACTGAAACCCATGCCGGTGGAGCGGCCCGCTTCCCACTGCCCCGTAGGCACTGAAGCAATGCCAGACCAGAAGATTTCTTCAGCAAAGGCAGACAACACCAGGCTCAAGGCCAGCACCGTGGCGGGTACGGGCTCAATCACAATCCCCAGGGACGGCAAAGCGAAGAACACCAGCACAATAATGACCAGCTGCGGAATCGCACGGAACACGTCCACATACAAGGTCATCAAGATATTGACGGGGCGCCAGCCGTAGCAACGCAACACGGCCAGACCCAGGCCCAGGACAGTGCCCAGAACCACGGTCGTCACGGCCATTTGCAGCGTGACCCAAAAGCCCTGCATGATCTCGGGCAAATAGGGGCTGATCAGCGTCCAGTTAAAGAAGTAATAAATTATCTGATCCATGGCCGGCCTCAGTTCATGCGGCTCAGAAAATCCTGAATACGCTTGTGACGCGGCTTACACAGAATTTCATCGGGACTGCCCTGGTCCAGAATCACGCCCTGGTCCATGAACACAATGCGGTCCCCTACTTCGCGGGCAAACTGCATTTCGTGCGTAACAATCACCATGGTCATGCCCGCATCGCGGGTGCGTTTCATCACGTTCAGCACTTCACCGACCAGCTCCGGGTCCAGACCCGAGGTAGGCTCGTCAAACAGCATGACTTTGGGCTCCAGCGCCAGCGCGCGGGCAATGCCCACCCGCTGCTGCTGGCCGCCGGACAACTGGCTGGGATAGTGTTCGATACGCTGGGCCAGACCCACCTGTTCCAGATGATGGCGGGCCTGCTCTTCGGCCTGCGCCTTGGGCACTTTTTTCACCTTGCGCAGCGCCAGCATCACATTGCCTAGCGCCGTCATATGCGGGTACAGGTGTATGCCCTGAAACACCATGCCTATGTTCTGGCGCACCTGGTTCAGGTCGGTGCGCGGACAGGTCACATCACTGCCAGCCACCACAATCGTGCCGCTGGTCGGGGTTTCCAGACGGTTGATGCAGCGCAGACAGGTACTTTTGCCCGAGCCCGAGCCGCCAATCATCACGACAACTTCGCCGGTGTTGACGCTCAGGTCTATGCCTTTAAGAATTTCGGCCTGCCCAAACGATTTGCGCAAGCCCTGGATGCGGACAATTTCACTCATGGTCGCTCCTTGACCGCCTGCCAGTCGGGCAGGCGGGGACCGGCCCCTGCAGGGCCATATAGCTAGAGAAACAGCGCGAAGGCGCTTTTAAGGACGGGAGCAGTCGGGGGTGTGCTCGGTGGGCTCGTAGCCAGGGAAGTCGGGCACGCCATAGCCGGGGAAAATCACCGTCATGGCCGTACCAGCATTGGGTTCCGTACCAAACCACTTCACATGCAGCTTGGACAGGGAGCCGTCCTGCTTCATGCATTCCAGCACTTCATCCACGCGATTACGCAGGGCCATGTCGTCCTTGCGGAAGGCAAAGGCGTAGTTAGCCTCGGTGGTCATGTCGTAGACCGGGGCCAGTGCGGGGGTCTGGGTGGCGATATAGCGTGCCAAAGGAGTCTCGGACATATTGGCAAAGGCGCGACCAATAGCCACGGCCTGCACGGCATCCGTGTTCTTGTTGAAGCGCTGGATCTTGTAGCCGTATTTTTCCTGATTGTCCTGCAACCAACGGTCCGAGAAGCTGCCGTTATTGACCGCAATGGTCTTGCCTTTCAGGTCTTCCAGTGCATTGACGGTCGCGCCCTTTTTAGCCAGAAAGCTCAGGCCGCCCGCCATATACGGCTCGGCAAACAGCATTTGCTCCGCACGTTCACGTGTGGTGTTGGTGGGAGCCGCCACCATGTCGTAGCGACTGGAAAACAAGCCCGCAAAAATAGCGGAAAACGGGGTGTCGATGACCTCCGCCCCCTCGTAACCCATGCGTCGGGCCACTTCCTGGGTCAGATCGTTAGAAAAGCCATCCAGCTTGCCATCGGTGCCGCGCATGAAAAACGGAACCAGGCCCACGTCTGCAGCCACCTTGAACATCTTGCCCTGATTGGGGTTGACCGCATGAGCGGGCAGGCTCAAGGCCACGCCGGCAGCCAATGTGGCCAGCATCAAGCCAGCTTTGCTGCTGACACGTCCCCAGCGGGACAGGGTGTTTTTGCGGGATACAGCCGCAGCCAACGGGGCGATTGTGTATACGCCTTGCATAAGGTCTCCTTGCCATCCATTTTCTGTTTGTAGTGCTTTAATTCTAGGATTGGCAAAACCTTGATGTCATATGCTTTTTTATTAACCCTTCATAACACAGGGTTAAGCAAATACCCGTACCCCTTATACGCGGCGCAATACGCGAACACGCACATTTCCCGACAGTCGCCCTTGATAAGGGTAAGTCCCCCCCTGGAGAGGCCGCCAAGCAAAAGCGCGTGGGGGGATGGTTTATTTATGGATGAATCACTCAGGCCCAGCCTGCCCGCATGCCTCGGGAGGCTGTGGAAATCACCACTTCCATGAAGTCGTGCGCCAATTGCGACACCGGTACCACATTGGAATGCAGCATGTGCAAAGGCATGGTGGTGCGCGGATTAATGGGGCGTACCACCACATCCGGCCAGACCCGGCCTGCCACGGCCAGCTCGTCCACAATTGCAATCCCGGCTCCAGCCTGCACCATGGCACAGGCAATATGCGTCAAACGCACTTCTACCGCCAGTTGCGGCACACCAGGACGGTTACCAAATAACTGCTGCACCATCTGGCCATAAGGTGTGTCATTGCCATAACCAATCAGGTCCAGTCCTTCCAGATCGCTGGCGTCCAGCTCCTGCTTGTCGGCCAACGGATGGCTGGCTGGCAACACCGCCACCAGATGGTTTTCATAAATGGATTGCGCATGCAAGCTGGGATGTGTCAGCGGCACGATAGCCACACCGACCTCGGCCTGCTGGGTGACCAAAGCCTGTACCAGATCACTGGAAATCAGCGTGCGCACATACACCTTCACGTCCGGGAATGCCTGGCGAAAACGCGTCACCGCCATGGGGATCAAGGTCTGGCCCAGACTGGGGCTGACGGCAATGTGCAAGCTGCCGTGGCGCTTTTCGATCAGGTCGGTGGCCACCTCGTTTACCCGCTGCACGCTGTTATGAACCTGCTCCACCTCCTGATAGAGCCGACGCGCCTCGGGCGTGGGGTACAGACGCCCCTTGATGCGCTCGAACAGCACCAGACCAATACGCGATTCGGTATAGGACAGCAGGCGGCTGATGGCCGGTTGCGACACGTTCAGCAATTGCGCCGCCTTGCTGATGGAACCGGTCAGCATAATCGCGCGAAAAACCTCGATTTGACGAAGATTGAGCAGCATCCCTTAACGTAGCCTTATGTTTCGAGCACAAATAAGCATAAGACATTTTGATTTGCCTATGTTTCAATTTTTTCAAGCTGCCATCCCGGCGCGCCTTGATCGCAACGGGCTTACAGAGCGGCTTCATAACTACGACACGGAGACAAAATCATGCAAACCCTGCTTGCTCGCACCCTGGCGGTGCTGGGCTTGGGACTGGCCGCCGCTGCGCCCGCCGCCCACGCCGCTGACAACGTTCATCTCATGCTGGACTTCATCCCCACCGGCGACTATGCCCCGTATTACTCGGGCATTGCCAACGGGATTTACGAAAAACACGGCATCAACCTGAAGATTACCCGTGGCACCGGTTCGGGTGACACAGTTCTGAAAGTGGCTGGCGGCGCGGCCGATATTGGCTTGGCCGATATTTCCGCCATTCTGAGCTCGCGTCAGAACAGCCAGACTCCCATCAAGGCCATTGCTTCCACCTTCTCGCACTCGGCCCATTCCCTATTTGTGCGCAAAGATTCGGGTATTACCGATTTCTCCGGCCTGGAAGGCAAGAAAATTGCCGTCTCGCCCGGTAACAGCCACAAGCTTTACTTCCCCATGGTGGCGCGCAAGGCCAACACCGATCCCGACAAGATTCAGTGGGTGACCGTTGACGGCTCCTCCATGGCACCGCTGCTGATCAACGGCAAAGTGGACGCCGCTCCTTTCCTGGCCACCAACTACTACTACCAGAACAAGCAGGCCAAGCGTTTTGGCAAGGAAATCGTGGTGCTGCCCTTTAGCGACCAGGGTTTCAACATCTACGCCCTGTCCGTATTCGCCACCGACAAGACACTGACCGAGCGCCCACAAATGGTTCAGAACTTCCTGGACGCCACCATCGAAGCCTGGGAAGCCGCCCGCAAGGACCCGGACACGGCTTGTCAGGCCCACGTAAAGGCCAATCCGGAAATCGACCTTGATGACTGCATGGGCAACCTGAACGCGGTGCTGGGCTACATCTACACCGATTTCAGTGCCGAGCACGGAGTAGGCAGCCTGGAAGAAGGCCGCATGAAAAACACCTACGAGGCCGTTGCAGAGGCCCAAAGCCTGGATCCCGCCTGGGACTATCACCAAGCCTACGACACCCAGTTCATCGTCAAGGCCAACGGCACGGCCAAGCCCTGAGCTGAACTGATTTTCGCGCGTGCTCCGGCTTGGCCCAGGCGGGCCGGCGCGCGCCTAGGAGCGCATTGTGATACGCATTCAAGACGTCAACCTGATCTACGGTCGTAATACCGAGCGAGAGACTCAGGCGCTGAAACAAATCAATCTGGACATCCAGGACAACGAAATCATTGCCATTGTCGGCGCTTCGGGCTGTGGAAAATCCACGCTGCTACGCCTGATCGCCGGCTTGCTGATGCCCACCACCGGCACCGTCAGCATTGATGATGAAATCGTTGCCCACCCCCGCCAGGACACCGGCATCGTGTTCCAGGCCCCGACGCTGGTGCCGTGGGCCAATATTCTGGACAACACCCTCTTGCCATCGAGCATCATGGGTCGCCTGGACGATCAGGCCCGCAGCCGCGCCACGCGCCTGCTCACTACCGCCGGGCTGGGCAATTTTCTGCACCACCACCCCAAGCAATTGTCCGGTGGGATGCAACAACGCGTAGCCATTTGCCGCGCCCTGGTCCACAACCCCAAAGTCGTGCTGATGGATGAGCCCTTCGGCGCCCTGGACGCACTGACACGCGAAACCATGACGCTGGAGCTGCTGCGCCTTTGGTACGAAGACCCCAAAACCATTGTCTTTGTGACGCACTCAATTTCCGAAGCCGTCATGCTGGGCCACCGCATTGTGGTCATGTCGCCGCGTCCCGGCCAGATTACCGAAATTCTGGATGTAAACCTGCCCCGCGAACGCGACTTTTCTCTGGTGGGCACGCCCGAATTTACGCGCTGTGCCGCTGCCGTCCGTGAACTCATTTTCCAACACGAGGTGGCTTGATGAGCGAGCAAACTCAAACCCTGGGCGCCGCGCCCGTGCGCAAGCGACGACTGCGCCTGCGCGATTTCAATGAAATTACCGTCCCGGCCATCACCCTGATTGCCGTGGTCATCCTGTGGGAGCTGGCCAGCCGCCTGTTTGATATCCCTGAATACCTGGTGCCTGCCCCCTCGCGCATCTGGGCCGATTCCATGCAAATGAAAGAGGCCATGCTGATGCACACGCTGGTGTCCACGCGCACCATCATGCTGGGCTTTTTGCTGTCGATTGTGATCAGCTTTCCGCTGGCCGTGCTGATTACCTACTCGCGCTTTTTCGAGCAGGCCATCTACCCGCTGCTGATCCTGACCCAGTCCATCCCCAAGGTGGCCCTGGCTCCGATTCTGGTCATTATCTTTGGACCCACTGAGCTGCCACGCGTCGTGGTGACTTTTCTGGTGGCCTTCTTCCCGCTGGTGATCTCCATGACCTCAGGCCTGCTGGCGGCCCCGCCCGAGCTGATCGAGCTGGTCCGTGCCTGCCGCGCCACCCGCTTGCAAGAGTTTTTCCGCATTCGCCTGCCCTTTGCCGTGCCCTTTATTTTCTCGGGCCTGAAAGTGGCCATCACCTTGTCCGTGGTGGGTGCTGTAGTCGGTGAATTTGTAGCCGCTGACCAAGGTCTGGGCTACTTGATCACCACCTCTACAGCCTTCTTCAAGACACCGGTTGCCTTCGGCGCCATGGCGATCTTGTCCGTGCTGGGCATTGTGTTCTTCCAGGTGATTTCTGCCGCCGAACGCATCCTGTTCCCTTGGGCAATCAAGGACAATCGGAGCTGATCATGACATCAAGTTATACCGTCATCCGTGGGGGCCTGGTGCTGGCCCACGCCCAAGCCAAAGCCGAACCTCTGGACATTCTGATCAAGAATGGCGAGATCGAAGCCATGGGCCCGCCCGGCCTGCCCGCGCCGTCTGAAGCCACGGTGGTGCAAGCGGATGACCAACTGCTGCACCCCGGCCTGATCAACGCCCACACCCACGGCCACGGCACCTATGCCAAGGCCATGGGGGATCGCTGGTCGCTGGAGCTTTTATTGACGGCTGGCCCCTGGATCAATGGCGACCGCCATCTGGAAGACAAATACCTGAGCACTCAGTTGAACGCGGCAGAAATGCTGCTCAAAGGCTGTACCGCCAGCTACGACCTGTACTCCGAAGTCCCGGTCCCGACGGCGGAAGGCATGAACACGGTTGCCCAGGCCTATGTGGATGCTGGCATGCGAGCCACGGTAGCGCCCATGATGGCGGACCTATCCTTTTACCAGTCCGTCCCCGGCCTGATCGAAGCCCTACCGGAAGAGCTGCAAAAGTTTGTGGCCCAACTGGCACCGCAATCGTTCCGGGCTACGCTCTCGGGCCTGACGGACTTTCTGGATCAGCAGCGCAACCCCGACCGCATTCGCGTGGCCTTGGCCCCGACCATTCCCATGCTGTGCTCGGACGAGTTCCTGCAAACCTGCGGTGAAATCAGCGCGGAGCGCAATATCGGCCTGCACAGCCACGTTGGCGAGTCCTATGTGCAAGCCCTGACCGGCATGAAACGCTATGGCACCACCATTGTTCAGCATCTGGACAAGCTGGGCCTGATCTCGCCCCGTTTCACCCTGGCACACGCCATCTGGCTGGACGAGCGCGACCTGGACATTCTGGCCGAACGCGGTGCCATGGTGGCCCACAACCCCGGCAGCAATATGCGTTTAGGCAATGGAATTGCCGATGTGAACTCCATGCTGGAACGCGGCATTACCGTGGGCCTGGGCACGGACGGCTCCAATAGTGGCGATAACCAGAATATGTACGAGGCCATGCGTCTAGCCTCCTTCTCGTCCAAGGTGCGCGGCCCGGATACAGAACGCTGGGTCACAACCGAACAAGCGCTGTACGCCGCCACCGAAGGCAGCGCCCGCTGCCTGGGCATGGGCGAGCAGTTGGGACGTCTGGAACCGGGTCGCAAGGCCGACATCGTGTTTCTGGATCTGGCCCATATCAACTGGATTCCGCATAACAACACAGTCAATCAGCTGGTGCATCTGGAAGACGGGCTGGCGCTGCGCCATGTCATGGTCGACGGCCAGTTTGCCGTGCGCGACCGACAGTTAACACAAGTGAATATGCCTCGCCTGCGCCAACAAGTGGAGCAGGCCCAGGAACGCATCACACGCAATACCTACGACAAGCGCCACATCACGGAAAAACTGGCCAAAGCCGTAGGTTCGTTCTGCCTGTGCCTGGGCCACGACCGCTATCACGTGCAGCGCTGGGCGCACTCCAAGCAAGACTTAACATGACGTTATGTTTTACCGATAAATAGGCATACGACATTCATGACTGGATTTGCTTCAATCATGGAAACGAACACGATTGCGGGCAAGCGAGACGCGCGGGCCCGAGCCATCCAAGGAGGAAGATAATGAGCGACTTTGATCTGGTAGTACGAGGAAATATTGTTGAACGCGACCGCATCATCACTGACGGCTGGGTGGCCGTCCGCGAAGGCCGAGTAGCAGCCCGCGGTGTTGGCGCGGCTCCTTCGGCCCGTGAACATGTGGATGCGCGTGGCATGTGGGTCATGCCCGGCGTGCTGGACGGTCAGGTGCACTCTGGTAGCCAGGCCAATCAGGAAGGTCTGGGTTGGGCCTCGCGTGCAGCGGCCGCCGGTGGCGTGACCACCATGGTGGAAATGCCGTACGACGATCCCGAACCCGTTGCCTCCCGCCCGCAGCTGGAAGACAAGATTGCCCGCATTGAAAGCGATTGCCACGTGGACGTGGCCTGCTACGGCACATTAAACGACCAGCACGGTCTGGAAGCAGCCGCTGGCCTGATTGAAGGCGGCGTTTGCGGTTTCAAATTCTCTACCTTTGAAGCCAGCCCCAACCGCTTTCCGCGCGTGGAAGAAGACATCCTGATGGAAGCCTTCCGCCTGATTGCCCCCTCCGGCCTGGCCTGCGGTGTGCACAACCAGGACCAGGAACTGACACGCAAGAACATCAAGCGCATGGTCGAAGCCGGTGATACGGGTTGGGACGCCTTCTTGCGCGCTCACACCCCTCTGATCGAAAACCTGGCCACCAGTGCCATTTATGAAATCGGTGCCCAGACCGGTGCCCGCGCCCACGCCGTGCACGTATCTCTGTCGCGCGGGTTTGAAATCTGCAATATGTACCGTCAGGCAGGTCACAAAGCGTCGATTGAAACCTGCGTGCAGTACCTGATGCTGAACCACGAAGAACACACCCGCCGCTTCGGTGCCAAGACCAAGCACTACCCTCCCATTCGCCCCAAGGCGGAAATGGATCTGCTCTGGACCCACATTGCCAACGACGAATGTACCTTCGTGTCCTCCGACCACGTCAGCTGGGGCCTGGAGCGCAAGCAGTTTGACAATGTGTTCCAGAACTCCTCTGGTGGTCCTGGTCTGGAAACGCTGCTGCCCGCCTTCTGGACAGGCTGCGCCGAACACGGCATTTCCCCCACTATGGTCGTCAAGCAATTGTGCTGGGGCCCTGCCCAACACTTCCTGCTGGAACACCGCAAGGGTTCGCTGAATGTGGGCGCAGACGCCGATATCGTGATCGTCAAACCCGAAACCTACCGTTTTGACCCGTCCACCAGCCTGTCCGCCGTCACCTGGAGCTCCTTCGAGGACCGCGAGTTCCAAGTGCGTGTGGAAGCCACCTATGTGCGCGGCCAACTGGCCTGGGACGGCAAAACCGTGCGTAACGCTGCGGGCGACGGTCAGTTCATCCGTCCGCACAAGGCAGGCGAATTGTCATGAGCCTGGCCATGCCCTTGTTGAATCAGGAGCGCCTGTGGCGCAGCACCCAGGAGCTGGCCGCGTTCACGCTACCCGACCAGCCCTGGACCCGCCGCGCCTTCTCCGATCTGTTTCTGCAATCGCGTCAGTGGTTGCTGAAGCAGTTCGAGGAAGCGGGCCTGACCGTACGCATGGATGCCGCGGGCAATCTGATTGGTCGGCGCGAAGGGCGCAAGCCCGGACTGGCACCGATTACGACTGGCTCGCACTGCGACACCGTGATGTATGGCGGACGCTACGACGGCATCATCGGCGTGCTGGCCGGGCTGGAAGTGGCCCGCTGCCTGAACGAGCAGAACATCCAGCTGGACCACCCTTTTGAAGTGGTGGATTTTCTTTCTGAGGAGCCTAGCGACTATGGCGTGTCCTGCGTAGGCAGCCGCGCCATGGGCGGGGTCTTGTCCGACGCCATGCTGGCCGAACGCAATCCGCAGGGCGAAACGCTGGCGCAAGGCATTGCCCGCGTCGGTGGCCGCCCCGAGGAACTGGCCCAGGCCCGTCGTGCGCCCGGTGATACCGCCGCCTTTGTCGAGTTGCATATCGAACAAGGCCCGGTACTGGAATCGCGCAATCTGCCTATCGGCGTGGTCAGCAATATCGTGGGTATTTGCCGCCACCGCATCATCATCACAGGTCGCCCGGACCATGCAGGCACCACCCCCATGGACATACGCCGTGATGCTCTGGTCGGTGCCAGCCTGATCATCAGTGAAGTGGAGCGCAAGGCCCGCCGGGCTCTGGGGGGACCAGACTATCTGGTCGCCACCATTGGCAACCTGAACCTGACACCCAACGCTTCCAATGCTGTACCCGGAAGGGTGGAGATGATGGTGGAAGTACGCAGCGACCGCCAGGAGCTGATGCAGAACTTCACCGAGGAACTGTTGACCCAGTTGCGCCCGGAAATCGAGGCCATGGGCCTGGGTCTGGACGCGGCGCAAGTCAGCCTGGCCAAGCCCACAGATTGCACGCCCGAGGTGATGAGCATCATCGAGCAGGCTGCCAGCGCTTTGGGATACCCGAGCATGGTCATGCCTAGCGGCGCCGGTCATGATGCGGTTTACATGGCACCCAGCGGCCCCATGGGCATGATCTTCATTCCCTGCCTGAATGGTCGCAGCCATTGCCCTGAAGAATCCATTACGTCCGAGCAGCTTCTGGACGGTACGCGTGTTCTGTATCAGACCGTTGTCATGTTGGACCAGAGCCTGGAGAGCTGACATGGACTGGTCCTGTGATCAGCTTGGCGAACGCGAACGCTACCGCTTGTTGGTCAACACCGTGTTGCCGCGCCCCATTGCCCTGGTCACGACCTGTGACCAGCAGGGGCGCGTGAACACGGCCCCGTTCAGTTTTTTCAATGTGATGGGCTCGGAGCCTGCCGTACTGGCACTGGGCCTGGAAAACGATGCGCACTCTGCCGATGGTCTGAAAGACACCACCCGCAATCTCCTGGCCACCGGCCAGTTTGTGGTGAACCTGATCAGCGCCAAGATGGCACGCGCCATGAACATCTGCGGCATTGCTTACCCGACCGGTCAGGCCGAGCACCTGCAGGCGGGCCTGGATCTGGCCCCCAGCGTGCAAGTGCAGCCGCCCCGTATCGCCCAATGCCCAGTGCAGTTTGAATGCCGCTTGCACACCGCGCTGGACCTGGGCCCGCTACGCCATATCGTCATTGGCGAAATCCTGCATTTGCACTGCGACGACGCCATCCTGACACCTGAAGGGCGCATTGATATCGATGCTTACGACCCAATCGGACGCATGCATGGTTCTGACTGGTATGTCGGACTGCAAGGCCGCTTTCAGTCAGAAAAACTAAGCCACCAAAACGGGCTACCGCCCACCCAAACATAAAAACATCATGAACCGTCGCCCTCATATCTACGTTCTGAACCCCAATTCCAGCCAGATCGTAACGGATGGCCTGGACCGTGCTGTCCAGCCTCTGCGTCTGGCCGATGGCCCGGCCATCTCCTGCCTGCGCCTGCCCCAAGGCCCGGCGGGTGTACAAAGCCAGACCGATATTGACACCCTGATCCCTCACTTGCGCGCCCAGGCCCTGAGCGTCAAGGAAGACGCCGCTGCTTATGTGGTGGCCTGCTTTAGCGACCCCGGCCTGTACACCTTGCGCGAAGCGGTGGATGTGCCTGTATTGGGCATTGCCGAAACCGGCGTGCTGACCGCCTTGTCACTGGGTCAGCGTTTTGGGGTGCTGTCCATTTTGCAGGCCTCTATCCCGCGTCACCTGCGCTACTTTGGTGCAATGGGGGTGACTGATCGCCTGGCCGCCGACCTGGCTATCAATATGGGCGTGTCGGAGCTGGCTGACGAGAAAAAAGCCCTGCAACGTCTGACAGAAGTCGGCCAGCGCCTGCGCGATGAGCACGGTGCTGATGTGGTGGTGCTGGGTTGTGCTGGCATGGCCAATCAGCGCGAGGCGCTGGAACAGGCTTTGGGCATTGCCGTCGTGGAGCCCACGCAGGCCACCGTTGCGGTGGCCTTGGGCCGTTGCTTATTAGGCTGGTAAGCCTTGATGAGTACCACACTGCAAACCGACTGCCTGGCGACGGCACAACGTCTGCTCCAGGCCCGCCAAGAACACCGTCCCATCGAAGACTGGCCCGACGCGCTGCGACCTGTGTCTTTTGATCAGGCCTATCGCGTCCAGGCCGTGCAAATGGAAACCCTGGGCCCCATAGGAGGCTGGAAAGTCGGCGCGGCCAATAGCGTGGCCCCGCCCACCTGCGCCCCCCTGCCCCGGCGTTCTCGTTACGCCAGCCCGGATGTGCCATCCAGCAAGGAGCTGTCCTTGCGCGGCATAGAAGTGGAAATCGGCCTGATTCTGGGACAAGACTTGCCGCCCGGCCAGGCACCGTATTCCATGGAACAAATCTGGCAGGCGGTCAGCCAGATCTGTGTAGCCGTCGAAATTGTGGAATCCCGCTTTGCGCAGCGTGACTCCGTAGGCCGTCTATCCACCTTGGCCGATCTGGCTAGCCACGGTGCGCTGGTCTATCAGCCGCAAGGTGTCGCCGCGCAGGATATGGCACTGCTACAACCTGCATGGGCACGCCTGCAAGTGGGGCAGCAACCCTTGCTGCAAGGCCCGAACCAGAACCCGGCGGGTGAGCTGACGCGACTGCTCATCTGGCTGGCTAATCAAGGCAGCCACCACCTTGGCGGGCTGCAAAAAGGGCAGGTCATCATTACGGGCACCTGTTTACCCATGCTGTATGCCGCCCCCGGCGACCGAATTCAGGCTGCCATTCAAGGGATCGGCGAGCTGAACTTTATCTGCGCCTAAGATCACATTGCCAGCGTCCGAAACGGCGCTGGTTTTGCCCGACAGAGCTTCTCATCAGGCAGCACAAACTCTGCACTGCTGGTCTAGGGAATGCCGCGTGCAAAGCCGATTTGCCAATAGTGGCTGACCTTGGGAGACAAAGACCAGTCGGGTTCAAAAAAACTCATCCAACAGGCAGAAGAAAGCGATGCGCTCGGCATCCATTTCCACGCCGTACAAAGCAAAGAAAGGCGCTAGCCACTCCTTGCCCAAATTGCGCTCTATGCTGCGCGCCGTCAGCGCCAGATCCTGATAACGATCTGCCACGCCCAAACGTCCGCAGTCGATAAAACCGCTGAACTGCCCTTGATGCACCATGAAGTTGGGCAAGCAGGCATCGCCATGGGTGACCACTAGATCTTCTTGTCCTGGGCGGCTGGCATACAGTTCGTCCAATAGGTTTTGAACCGGCATGCCCTGACGCTCATCGTCAAAATCTTCTTCATCAATCAGGCCCGCTTCCGCCCTGGCACTTGCATCGGCCAACCGATGCTCCAGGCGATGATCGAAGGGGCAGGCTTCAAGTGGCAAGCGGTGCAGGCCTTGCAAGGACGAAGCCAGTAACTCCACGGTTTGCTGGGGAGACAGGCCTTCAGTGCAGGCCAGATCGCGCCCAGGAACAGCACTCATCAGCAGCCAATGGCGGCCCTGCGCCAACAAGGTATCCAGCACCTCTGGGCAAGGCAGACCTTGCGTATGCATCCAGCGCAAGCGCTCAATTTCATCGGGCAGCTCGGCCAAGGGCAGATCGTCCTCTGCCTTCACAAACTGGCAGGAGCCATCCGGCCAGTCCAGACGCCAGACATCAGCCCCGGACTCCCCAATGGTTTGACGTTGTACCTTGGCGGCAGCCAGTCGGGTTTGCCAGGCAAGAGGAAAACTCATACTTAAAAACCTTGCTGAAAACAGTCGATAAAAACGGAGGGAGGGATCAAGCCAAACGAATCAAACCGTGATGCCCATCAGACCTGATACTGCAGGTGAATCAGCGGGTATGGCTTGCCCTGATCATCCACGGGCGAGCGTCCAATACGCTTGAAGCCCATTTTTTCGTAAAAGCCTACAGCCTGCTCATTCTGTTCATTCACATCAGTGGTCATGCTGGGATGCAGGCTCAAGCCGTGCAGCACCAAAGCCTTGCCTACGCCCGTTCCCCGGCTGTCCGGGTCCACAAACAAGGCCTGCATATGGCCCTGCTCAAGCAGCATGAAAGCCAGCGGGTAATCCGTCTCATCCACCGCCAACCATAAACTGGCCTGGGGCAGAAAACCGCAGACCATGACATCAATTTCCTGACGATCCTGCACGGATAAAAAATCGTGCGTGGCATCCACGGCCTTGCGCCAGATTTCAACCGCACGTTGCCCGTCCTCCGGGCGCGAATGACGAATCCTCATGGGGCGCATCCTGTGTGTAAAGTGTTAGCTGGCAAGCAGGACACTGATGTCAGCGGCAGGTACGTCAAGGCTGCAGCCGGGACAAGAACACCGGCCAGGCTCAAGACAAGAGTCCCTGCGATGCAAAAATCTTTTGATAAATATTCCGCACTACTGCCTGCTTTCGCTGGTTGTAATCCCGCACACTGCCAGCCCCTTCTTTAGCCTGCATTTTGGCCTGGGCATAGCGCTGCAAATCCTCGGGATGCGTACCCAGCCAGTCCCGAAACAGGATATGGCGAATATGTTCAGGGCAATCCGGGCCGAACACATGCAGATTCACACGCGGCTCTTCCTGACGCAGCATGCGGTGCTGATACCAGGAGCGCTCACGTATGCTCAACTCATAACCCAAGGCGTTCAACGCAGGAACATAGTCCTCTTCCTGCTCCGGGTCGGCCACCAGCACATCAATATCAATCACAGGCTTGGCAGGCAGACCGAGCACCGCGGTCGAGCCCACATGCGCAATAGTCAGGGCCTTATTGCCCAGGGCCGCCTGAATTTCCTGACTCAAGCGCTGATACAGCACCGGCCAGTTCGCGTCGTAGTCCTGAACCTCGATCAGCTCTGCTTTAGGCTCGCCTGCCACCCAGGGGTTCTCATTGGGGTCGCCATCCTCGAAGGTGGTGATTCTATCCAGTGCCCGTACAGGCACATTTTTGTTCTGATTATTCAAACAACTTCTCCTTGATACGACGGACCTTGCACCCTCAGCCTTGTGAGCCGGACAGAATCGGCCGGGTTTCCAGAAAAAATAAATGTCGCAAATGCTGTTCGGCCTGGGCAGGGCTCAGATCCGTAAAATCGGTCAACAGCATATTGGCCAAACCGTCATACATCGCAGATAAGCGCAGTGCCGTGCCCAGGGCATCGGCTACCTGCCAAAAACCTTGCTCCGTGCCCCGACTCAGGTAAGAGGCCAGTTGTTCCAGCATTCTTTTATGCACGCGGGTGGTCACTACGGCCAGGGCTGCATCGGTTTTGGCCAGATCAGTGGCATCAATCCACAAAAACCAATAAATGCGATTGCGTTCTTCAAAAGCCGTCTTCAGGTAGTCCTCCATCAGAACTCGAGGGTCTGCAGATTGCGCAGCCTCCCATTCCATGAGCTGATCGAAGATCTCGCCCCAAGCCTCGGCCCGCAATTCGGACCAGCGAAAGTAATGGTTCAACAGTCCACGGCCCACACCAGCCCGTTCGGTCACCATGCGAGTGGTGGCGGCACGAACACCAACTTCCATCAGGACCTCAACCGCGGCCTGTCGAATTCGTGTGGCACTGTCTTCTTTTTCACTCATCACCTTCCCTCCCTATTGACACATTGAGCAAGCGCTCAATATTATGGCATTGAACAAGCGCTCAATCAATAAACATCCATGTCTACGGCTTCTCGAAACTCCTCCATCGACCTGATTCGCACCGCCGCTCTGATCGGTATTTGTGTGGTGAACCTGCCCTATCTGGCGCTGAGCGACAGTGGCCCGACAGCCACATCCTCCTCCTATGACCACATGGCTGCCTTCCTGATCGAATTTCTGTTTCAGGGCAAATTCTTCCTGCTGTTCTCGCTGATTTTTGGCTGGGGTATAGAAATCCAGGCACGCTCTGCCGAACGTGCTGGCGTCCCCCTCAGCAGCCGCTACTTCCGCCGCATGTTCGGCCTGGCCGTGCTGGGTTGCTTGCACGCGACGCTGGTTTTTACCGGCGATATCCTGCTGCTTTACTCGGTGCTGGGTGTGCTGATCTGGCCGCTACGCAAGCTCTCCCCGCGCGGCTTGATCAAGGTGGCGTTGTTGATGGTGCTGGTAGAAATTGCCAGCCTGGCACTGATCGCTTATCTGCTGGCCGGTAGCGAAGACATGGCCCCGGTGTACTCCTTGGGCGGTGCCTTCTCCGAGGCAACGCTGGCACGCATCAGCGAATGGCCGGAGTCCTTTGCCTTCCTGTTTCTGTACCAGGGTCCATTGGCCTTTGGAGCCATGCTGATGGGCTTGGCCGCGGCCAAGAGCAACTTCTTTGAAGCCCATAGCGCCGGCCAACAAAAGCTGGGGCGCGCCCTGCCCTGGCTCCTGCCACTGGCTTTGGCGATCAACTTCTTTAGCGCCTCCGTGACCAACGAAGAAAACTTGATGGGGCTGACGGGTCTGTTCAGCATCGCCATCGGCGCGCCCTTGCTAGCCACGGTGTATCTGTACCTGCTGCTGCGTTGCGGACAATGGCTCAGCCTGCCCAATGTACTGATTGAGGCGGGCCGCAATTCACTGAGCGCCTATGTCAGCCAAGGCATTCTGGCGGGTCTTGTTTTCAGCAGCTATGGCCTGGATCTATTTGACTCCTTTGGCAATGCAGCACTGCTATTGATCTCCATTGGCCTGGCTTTGCTGGCCATGAGTCTGACAGGCCTGATCGCCCAGCGCTGGGGACGTGGCCCACTGGAGGCGGTTCTACGACGCATCACCTACGGGTCCAAACACGCCTGAACCGAGCGCCTTTTAACTGAACATGAAACCTTGAATTCATATGAGTGAACAAACCGTTTCCAAAGACGCCACCGTCTCTTTTCGTCGCATCAACTCGCAAACCGTCTACGAGGTATGTGAGCTAAGCGAGACCCTCTCTCCCGCACAGCGCAGCATGATTGCCGACAATGGCACCTCCATTGCAGAGGCGCACTTTTCCGAGAATGCCTGGTTCCGTGCCATCTACGCCGATGACACCCTGGTGGGCTTTATCATGCTGCATATCGGTGCCGACCACGACGAAGGCATTCTGTATCCTGGTGCCTTTTTATGGCGTTTCATGATTGCAGCCCCCTTCCAAAACCTGGGTTTCGGGTGCAAAGCAATTGCACTGCTGATCCATGATCTGAAGTACCAGGGCTACAAGGAAATTAGGCTAGGCTATAGCCGAGGTGAAGGCAGCCCGGAAGCGTTCTACTCGAAACTGGGCTTTGAGCTGACAGGCGGCACCTATGGGGAGCACGAGCTGGAAGCCGTGCTGAAATTTGTTTGATAGCCAAATGGCGAGGTGCTGAACGACGGCCTTCGCAAACCGTGTGCAGCCCTTGTGCAAACCGCATCCTAATCACCAAATAGGCTTAGCGCTGCCCGAACAAATCCGAAATGGCCGTGCGCAACCAGCGCACGCCTTCGTCCTGTCGACTGCGCTCATGCCAATGTACGCGTACATCAAAGCTGGGCAGAGCCAGCGGCGTAGGCATAATGCACAAGGCGGCAGGGTCCTGGAAAGACAGGACGGCCACATTGGGCACGGTCAGCAAATAATTACTGTTGACCAGAATCTGCTCCGCAGCCAGATAGTGGGGAATCGTCAGGCTGATATTGCGCCGCATATCCAGGGAGCGCAGGGCGTTTTCCACCAGAGAATGCCCGCTGCTGGTGGCATCAATGGCCAGATGATCAGCCGCCACAAAGGCTTCCAGATCCAGCTCATTTCTGGCCAGGGGATGGCCTTTGCGCATGGCTGTCACATAACGCTCGTGGCGGAACACGCGCGAATGCACTCGCCCTTTAATCATGGGCAAAGAGCCAATCGCCAGATCAATCTCGCCCGAACTCAAACCACTTTCCAGCGCTTCCCAGCCCAGATTCTTGATGACCAGACGAATACCCGGCGCGTGTTTGGCGACAAAATTGTTCAGCCCCGGCAAAAAAACCAGTTGGCCAATATCCGTCATATGGACCTTGAAAACACGCGTAGACTGAGCAGGATTGAAGCCTTGGGTTTGCGTCAAGGCAATGCCCACTTCTTCCAGCAACGGTTGCAGTTTTTCACGCAGTGCAATGGCGATCTGCGTGGGTGCCACACCATAGCGCGCCCGTACAAACAAAGGATCACCCAGCGCCTGTCGCCAACGTTGCACCATCAGAGAAATAGCCGACTGGCTGATCCCGATACGCAGCGCGGCCTGACTCAAGTTCTGACATTCGCAGATCAGGCAGAAAGCATGCAGCTCGGCCAGCGTCCAGTTATATGTTTTGTAAATATCAGATAGCACGCTGACACCACCTCAAGTCGTTTTTTGCTCTCTATTATGTGTGTTGGAAATAGTACAACGACAAGATAAATTGCCACTACGCCCCAACAAAACCAGGAGGAAAGCCCCATGAGTAAAAATGAAATCACGTGGTCCAACGGTCAATGGAATAGCACCAGCGCACCTTTGATTGGCGCGACCGACCATGCGTTCTGGATGGCCACCACGGTCTTTGACGGTGCCCGTTCTATTCAAGGCCATACTCCGGATCTGGACCTGCACTGCGAGCGCTTGAACCGTTCTGCCCTCACCCTGGGCATGGAGCCCGTGATGACGCCGCAGCAAACCGTGGACCTGGTGCGCGAGGGCCTGAAAAAGCTGTCTCACACTACGGACTACTACATCAAGCTACTGTATTTCGCACCCGGCGGCTTCTTGTTGCCCGACCCGGCCACCACCCAGCTGGCCATTCATATTTTTGAATCCCCATTGCCTGCTGACAGCGGCTTTAGCGCGACCTTCAGCGAATTCCTGCGCCCTGATCCGTCCATGGCTCCTACCGATGCCAAAGCCTCCTGCCTGTATCCCAACACCCAGCGTATTTTGCGTGATGCCAGCGCACGCGGTTTTGACAACGCCATCGTGCTGGACTCCAAGGGCAAGGTGGCCGAGTTTGCTGTTGCCAACCTGTGGATTGTGCGTGACGGCGTCGCCCTGACCCCGGCGCTGAACGGCACCTTCCTGAATGGCATTACCCGCCAGCGTGTCATGCAGCTGCTGCGCGACGACGGAATTGAAGTACGTGAAGCCAGCCTGGCACCACAAGACATACTGGATGCCGATGAAGTATTTAGCACCGGCAATAACGGCAAGGTCCTGCACTGCAATCGCATTGACGATCGCCACTACGCCCACGGCCCGATTGAAACCCGTGCTCACGAGCTGTACATGGCCTATACCAAGCGCAACTAAGTCTCAGAAAGTAGCCAACAGCATGGTTGGAAATGGGCCATGTGCCCAATAGAAAAACGGCTCATTATTGAGCCGTTTTTGTTTTTACATCTCGGCAGAAATCGAACTATCGCCCTGCCCCAAATCCGGTGTTTGAGCCCCCTCTGCCTGCGCTTGCGCCTGCTTCATCTGATTGAGCAAGCTATGCAGCATCTCTGTAGACAGACCGTGCAGCACCAAGCGGTAGCCTGCTCGCAAGGTCGACATGGGCACCAAGGGGTGACCATTGTTCACCAGAATCAAATGCTCGGGTGCCTGCAAAATCTTGGCCGCGTAAATCCCGATAGTCTCGTCCAGCTGCAGGGAATTGGCCGCACGCCAGAAGTCGTTATCAGTCAGCAGCAACTGGTACAGGGGTGTGAACAGTTCGATGGCACTTTGCAGATCCATCTTGTTCAGCGGGCCTTGCGGCATATCGTCCAGCGCCAAAGGCACGGGCTGGATCATGGAGAAATCCACGCGCTGCGGCGGGCCGATTTCCTGATTATTGTCCCGCAAGGTCTGATTGAGCCGGATCACGAAATTGAACAGATTCAAATCGTGCTTCACAAAGGTGTGATCACGCAATTCGTCGATGTTCATGGGCGTGAGCGGCGTGGTCGGCACCTTGGTGGGCGAATTGGCCGCGATAAAGGCCAGCACCTGTGATCCCAAATGGAAGTGACGCAGAATCAACCAGTTGGCCTGTGGCGAGACAAAGCGCTTCAGCCCCCACACCAGAATGCGATGCAACAGCCCCGAATGCGACCATTTGCGCGGCAAAAAGGTTTTAACGACCTGAATCACAATAATCATCAGGCGCGCCAATGGCCGCAGGAATGGCAGCAGGTACTGGCGTGACGACGAGCTGGAGTCAGCTAGCCAGGCCTGCTTCACTTCATCCGGCAGGGGCGTGCTGCGATCCAGATACAAGGCCCGCCAAGGATTGGGGTCCTGCGGGTCGTGCGGCTTGCTTAAAAAATCCGGGATTTGATCCATGACTTAAAACTCTTTCGCGTATTGGAACTGCATCAGGTACAGGGCGGCGGTACGACGCGCGGTTTCAATAATAATCTGCTCGGCGCGGCCTGTTTCATCACAGTCCAGAGCCAGTTCAACGGCCACCAGCCAGCGGGCCAGGTGATGCTCGTCGTTCATGCCATGGTAGTGCAGGAAACGGTACATATTCGGTTCGAGCGACAGCGAGGATTTCAGTAGCGGTAACAAGGCAGGAACAATGCGCTGGCCGGTGCCCTCAATAATGTAAATCGCACCCAGCAAACCAATCGGGTCCTGGCTGGCCGCCAGGGCATGCAAGTAAGCGTTCAGCGCCTGACCGCCGGGATTACGGCTCAGCTGCTCGATCTCGGTCGCGGTGCCACCGGCATGCTGATAGTCCTCGAACAGAATCTTGAAGTCGTCCTGTTCTTCGCCGGCGTGCAAGCGAATCAGCTCGGCTAACGGAGCATAGGTGGGCGACAGGGAATCGCACGCTTCGCGCATCCACTTGGCGCCTTCACGTACCTGGGGAATCCAGTCTGCCATCCACTTTTGATAATCCTGCATGCGGATCGAACCGTCGTGCAGGCTGCGCAGCAAGGGCGTACGCCACACTTGGGAGCGATAGTCGTGCCAGATGGGCGCCAATTGCGTCAGCAGATCGCGCAAACCTTGCGGGGCGGTGGCCGGGTCATGCGGAGGGGCAATATCCACCTGATCCACCGAGGCCGGAGCCGACTGTTTGGCAGACGGGTAAGACACAGCCGGGGCTGGTGCATCGCAGGCTTCTACTTCCAGCAGCATGTAGGCCGTCATGAAGCGGCCTGACTCGGGCACGTAGCACAGGATTTGCTCGCCGGGCGTCAAGGTCCGGTCGCGCATGAACTCGGCCAGCATGATCAGAATGGACGCTGCGCCCGTATTGCCGCGCCAGCGCAGATTGCTGTACCAGCGCTCGGCAGGAATGCCCAGGCCAGCCTGTTCCAGCAAATCTGCCACCACGGGGATGAATTTTTCGGAGGAGTAATGGCACAGAAAGTGGCTGATGCGCTCGGGGTCTACCCAGCCATCACGCACCAGTTTTACGTATTCGTGAATACCGATGTCGAACAAGTGCGGCAGCAGGCGAATGTCCTGGCGCAAGGACAAGGCACCGGCCTGCTCGGCGTCGGCCCAGGAGTCGTAATCCAGGTGGCTGCGGGTGGAATCGCGTGCCGCACCTAGCTGCATGCAAACGGGATAGTCACCGGAGAAGGATTTCTGATGAATCCAGCGCAGGCGCAAACGCACACCGGGCTGCGTGGTGGGCAGCACCTGATCCTGATGGCTGAGCAAGGCCGCACCCGCGCCATCGGACAGCATCCAGCGCAAGAAATGCGCATCAAAGTCTGCCTGATAATCTTGCGATGCAAAACGCGAACGGCGGAACAGGCGCGAAGGCATTTCACTGGCTACGGCCATGCCATGACGATGCGCCCCCAGCTCAATACCTTGGGCAACCGTCTGCAAAGCCGTGACACCCGCGGCACAAATGCCGTGTACGGAATGCACTTCCAGCGGAGGAGCCGCCAGTTCACCCTGAATCGCGTTGGCAAAACCGGGCATCAACAAATCACCACCCGACGAGCCGCTGGCCAGCAGACCGATATCGCCCATGTCCAAACCCGCCTGCTCCAGGCAACTGCGGATGGCATTGGCGGCCATGGCCTTATTGCTCCAGCGCGTGCTGCCATCTTCACCAATGGCGTAGTAGCGCTGCTGAATACCGTTCTCGGCCAGAATGCGCTGCTTGATGCGCCCCGAAATACGATTCAAGGGGGCAATAAAGTTATCCATTGCGGTGTTATCGACCGGCTCTCCGGGCATAAACCACTGGGCCTGATGGATAACAACGTGCTCAAAGGCCACGGGCATAGAAATACTCCTGATTACACGGAATCACGCCGACGCTCCGTCTGGCCCACGGCGTTCAAGGATTGACTGCGGTAGCGGGGCACAAATAGGCCCAGCACAAAAACACGCAGCATATAAGGCACCAGCCCCCCTTCGTTCAAGGCGTCCGGGGTGCGGGCTCGGTATTCGGTGTCGTGCAGCCGGGTCAGCTCGGACCAGTGCGCGCGAGAATGCTCATGGTGGGCCACATGCAGGCCGATATTAAAGAGCAAGGGATTGACCAGGCCCTCGAAATTGCGGGCATAGGCCAGTTGCTCGCCATGACGGCCCTCATGACTGCCATCAGCATGGGCATGTTGCAGATAATTCGTGGTCAGCAGCCAGTGCAAACCGTGCAGCTGCGGCAGGATCACGTACAAAAAGCCTTTTACCGGGTCCAGCGCCAGGGCCAGCGCCCAGCTTCCCAGCCACACGCCGTACTGCGCCATGCAATAGGCCCAGACGCCCGGCCAATGACGGCGCAGGCTACCCAGCCAGCCAAAAATCATGGGGTACAGCGCAGGTACGGCCTCAAAAGGGTGCATCAACCAGCCCAGCGTGTCGTTGGTATCGCCCCGCCAGAAACGGTAGGTGCGGGCCACATCTTTTTCACCATGTTTGTAGCGATGGTGATTGCGCCCATGCGCAGGCCAGAACACGCAAGCGGGGTGGCCCTGTACCAAGGTCAGCCAGAAATCCGTCAAGCGATTGGGGATAAGCCCCCGCCACATGCGCAGATGGTGATGGTTGTGGTTGATGACGCCAACGCCCAGCGACAGGAACAGCAGCAAGCCGTACAGAATCCAGGAGAAGCCGCCCCGCCAAAGCGCGACCACCAGCACAGGATAGGCAATCAGGTACAGCAGGCTTTGCCAATCGCGCGGCTGACGCAAACGCCACGCAGCGCTCATCCCCGCGCCTCCTCGGGGCGATCGGGCAAGCGGGTGCCAAACAGGCGATCCATAAAGCTGAATTGAAAACCGTAATTGCCGTTGTACTGCGCGTGATGGCGTTGGTGACGACGGCTGGCCGCCAGCCAATGGCGGCTGGAAACATGGGGGAAAAAGTCGTAATTGGAGTGGCCGATACTGTTGAAAAACAGGCTGAACAAGGGCACGGACAAAAGCGACCAGAAACTGAAGTCATGCACCACCATGGGCAGCAAAATCACATTGCCCAGCATGATCGACTCCAGCGGGTGGAAACTGTAGGTAGAGAACGGCGTCACCACAACGGAAGAATGGTGCGGGCCGTGATAACGGCGCAACCAGCGGGTATGCAAGAGACGGTGATTGATCCAGAAATGCACGTCGTTCCAGATCACCAGAGCCAGAATTTCCAGAACAATACGGGTCGCGCTGGCATTAGGCGTCAAATGCGCCCAGCCTAGCTGCAAAAAACCCCAGGGAAAAATCATGCCGGTGCCAAAAATCAGAATGGCCGTACCGGATTGCTTCAGTTCCCGGCGCAGTTGGCCAGGACGCAAAGGGCGCGTGTCCAGGGGGCGTCCCCAACCCAAGGCAGGTAAAAGCCAATGTGTCAGCGCCAAGGTGCCTAGTGCAAACAGCACGTAAATGCCGCCGAAGAACAATAAGCCCACGCCCATTACCTGCCAGACGCTCAAGGCCTGAAAAGCCTGCCCCATTCCACTCTCTACGTAACAAAGTGCGCTAATGCTAGCGCGGTCAGGAAGATTACGTTTGTTAATTTGGTTACTAATTGCTCACATTCGTCCAGCCCGCCCAAGCAATACAGTTTTGCAATAGCGGGGGCTAATCATAGCGGGGTTTCGCCCCTATCCTTGAAGGCATGCGCTTTCAATCGGAATCCATGCCATGAAAAAGGTCGTCAGCATCCTCAGTCCATGCCCCTCTTTGGCGGGTGACGATGGCCTGGCGGCGCGTACCTTGTTCAGCCATCAGGACCACGCGGACCGGCACAGCCCCTTTCTGCGCTTGAATTATGCCGCCCCCACCCCCTACCCGGCCCGTAGCCGTCGCCACAAGGTACATGGCTCCCCGCAGCGCGGCTTTGAAACCGTCACGCTGGTGTATCAGGGCGAGCTGGAGCATCGCGACTCCAGCGGTCATAGCGGCATTCTGGGTCCGGGCGATGTGCAATGGCTAAGTGCGGCCTCCGGCCTGCTGTATCAGGCCAGCCACTCCGAGCCGTTCGCCCGTCAGGGTGGTACTTGGGAAATGGTGCAGCTATGGATCAACCTGCCTGCTTGTGCGAAAACTCTGCCACCCAGCCAGCAGTCTCTGCCCAGCACAGACATTCCCGTTCTGGCCCTGCCCGATCAGGCCGGACAGATACGAGTGATTGCCGGGCAATACCGGGACCAGCCCGGCGCGGCCCGGCATCACAGCCCGCTCCTGTTGTGGGACATACAGATCAAGGCCGGGCATCAAGCCTGTTTTCAGGTGCCCGAGGGCTGGAACACCAGCTTGCTGGTGCGAAGCGGCGAAGTACAAGTGAACCAGCAAACGCGAGTGCGCCCCGCTCAGGTCGTGTTGCTAAGCCTGGAAGGCCAGACTATCCGGCTGAACGCCCAAAGCGACACCCAGCTACTGTTGCTGGGCGGCGAGCCCATTGACGAGCCCGTTTTGACCTACGGCTCTTTTGTGATGAATACACAACAGGAAATTACCCAGGCAATTGCCGACTTTGATCAGGGCCGGTTTGGCTGCCTGGGCTGAGCTTTCCCTCTCCTATTTCCAAGCTGCCACGCACCCCGATGGCGGCCCCTGCCACCCCGACCTGACCATCCATCATCACAGCACACTTGCATTGAGCCAGCCCGCATACGATATACTGAACCGTCATCGACTTCCCTTAGACACTATGAGACGCTGGTTCGTCGTCGTCTTGCTTCTTATTCTTCCCCTGCAGGCTTACAGCTCCCACTACCACGCAACCGTGCAAGGTGGTCAATCGGCTTTATTCGCTCAACACGAATCCGATGCAGCCGAGTCTGCGGAACGCCGTGTCTCATCCGCCGATCATCCTCTGCATCAGCTCAGCGCCATTTTGGCGCACACGCCCATGCAACAGTACGCCGATCACGCGGATACCCCCTTGCCCTGCCCGGTTCAGTCTTTTTGGCTGCATGCCTGGCCATCGGCTTGTCCGACCTATTGCCTGCCAGCAATTTGCTGCGAATTTGCCCCGGAGCACCGCCCGCCCCGCGTCTGACGCCTGACGCGCCGCGGCGCCCTGCTTCTTTGCTTTTTTGCACTTATTTATCTGTCTAACAGGACAACATCATGGAATGGCTACTCGATCCCAGCATCTGGGTCGGCTTATTAACTCTGGTGGTGCTGGAGATTGTTCTCGGCATCGACAACCTGATCTTTATCGCGATTCTGGCCGATAAACTGCCCCCGCATCAGCGCGACCGTGCTCGCCTGATCGGCCTGTCGCTGGCGCTGATCATGCGCCTGGGTCTGCTTACTATCGTCTCCTGGCTGGTCACCCTGACCACGCCACTGTTCTCCATTGGCCCGCTCAGCTTCTCCGGGCGCGACCTGATCCTGCTGCTGGGCGGTCTGTTCCTGCTGTTCAAGGCCACCAGCGAACTGCATGAGCGTCTGGAAGGTGGCGATCATCACTCCAGCACCAACAAGGCCTATGCCAGCTTTGGTGTCGTGGTAGCCCAAATTGTGGTGCTGGATGCCGTGTTCTCGCTGGACGCGGTGATTACTGCCGTGGGGATGGTGGATCAACTGCCCGTCATGATGGCAGCCGTCATTATCTCGATTGCGCTGATGATCTGGGCCTCCAAGCCACTGACCACCTTCGTGAACAACCACCCCACCGTGGTGGTGCTGTGCTTGAGCTTCTTGCTGATGATCGGTCTGACGCTGACCGCCGAAGGCCTGGGCTTCAAGATCCCCAAGGGCTATCTGTACGCGGCCATTGGTTTCTCCATCCTCATCGAGTTCTTCAACCAGATTGCCCGCCGCAGCCTGCAGCGCTCGCAGTCACGCCGTCCTTTGCGTGACCGTACTGCGGAAGCCGTACTGCGCATGCTGAGCAACCGCAAGAATGAAGACAAGGACGACAACGGCAACGAGGGTCAGCTGGAACTGGACGAACAGGCATTCCGCACCGAAGAACGCAATATGGTCAGCGGTGTGCTCAGCCTGGCCGAACGCCCGATTCGCTCCTTGATGACGCCTCGTCAGGAAATTACCTGGCTCAATATCGAGGACTCCGCCGACACCTTGCGCCAGCAACTGCGCTCTACCCCGCACAGCTTCTTGCCGGTGTGTCAGGGCGATCTGGACCAGGTGGTGGGTGTGGCTCGCGCCAAGGATTTGCTGGCCGATCTGGACGACTACCCGCAGGTCAAACTGTGGCCGGATCTGCGTGAGCCCATCATCGTGCACGAACACACCGATGTACTCAGTGCGATTGCCATGTTGAAGCAGTCCAATGGCCAGTTCGTGCTGGTAACGGACGAGTACGGCGCGATTGAAGGCCTGCTGACCCCCATCGACATTCTGGAGGCCATTGCCGGCGAGTTCCCCGACGAGGACGAACAACCCGCCATTCAGCAGATTGGCCCCAATCTGTGGCAAGTGGATGGCAGCATAGACCTGCTCTTGCTGGCCCAAGCCGTGGAAGCGGACGACCTGCTTTTGAAAGACAGCAGCTTCAATTCCGTGGCCGGCTTTTTGCTGGAGCGTCTGGACTCCCTGCCCACGGTAGGGACGGTCGTTGAGGCAGACGGCCTGCGCTTCGAGATTACCGAAGTCAGCCAACGTCGTATTGCAACGGTACACGTCAGCCGCTTGCAGGAACCCGAGCAGACACAAGAGTAAAAGAAAAGGCCCGCTTCACAGCGGGCCTTTTTCAATCAGGCTCGGCTTAAAAGAGCGATTCCGCCAGGCAAGCGCGTCACCGCCACGCCATATAACTGCTGCAAAATGTCCAGCGCCTCAGGCAGATTATCCAGACTGACGGCAAAGCTGACCAAGACAGGGCCTAACGTGGCGTCTCGCAAAATCAGATGTCCTGACCAATAGCGGTTCAGCTCGACCAGCACCTGCGACAAAGGCTGCTCATGAAAAGTCAGACGGCCCTGACGCCAGGACGGGAAGTCCTCCGCCGCAACTGTCTGCACCGAGCTGATCGCATGGCGACCGTAAACAAGTTGCTCACCGGCAGCCAGCCGATATCCCTGTCCACCAAAATCCACCTGCGCACTGCCGGACAAACAGGTGACTTCGGTTTTGCCATCCAGATAGCGGATATTGGTACGGCCATTAAAGGTCTGAATGGAGCCCGCACCCGCAAACACCGTACACACCGAGGCCGAGCGCTCGGACTGTCGCACTTCCACTTCCCCATCCAGCAAAGCCACAATTCGACCCAGATGCGGGTCGTCACCGACGTTCAGGCGACTGCGCGTATTCATATCCAGCCAGACATGGTCCAGCAACTGCACGCGCCGCTGCTCGCCCGCACCCGTGCGATAGTCAGCACGCAAATCAGCCAAGGAAGGCCACAACTGCATAGGAGGCTTGGCGACCAGATACAGGCCACCACCCAGCAGCAAACCGCCCAGCAAGGCGCGACGCAAAGGCTGGTGGCCACGTTTTTTCATCAACTTGGCTTCGCGCAGCCAATCTTCACGATCTTGGGGCATGGCATCCCACATTTCGCGCGCGTGCGCAAAAGCGGATGCATGAGAAGGACTGCGCCCACACCAGCGGCGCAGCTCCCGAGCCTGACGAGAGGTCAGCGAGGACGTTTTCAGGCGGCTGACCCAGGCTCGTGCCTCCTTGTGCAAGGTGTCTTCATCCAGATTCAAGGCATTAGCAGGGTTCATCAACAATCAATTCAAAAAGCACTACACAGGGACTGACAAACGCAATCCAAAACGTTTTATCCAGCCGTTTAAACGGATAAAAACGAGAATTCAAAAGTAAACATAAATTGTCGGAAACTGCAGGCCCTATCGTCAAGCCATAGCCCGTCATAAAGAGTAAAGACGGGCTTTAACAGCACTGCATCAACTGCTGGCGCAGCCAGACATGAGCCGGGTCCGCGTGGCGACGGCTATGCCAGACTTGCTGAAACAAGACCGAGGGAATGGGCAGAGGAGGCTGGAAAAACACCAGTTCAGCCTGTTCGCGCAAGTGCTCGGCACTGCGGCTGGACACCGTCAAAATCAGGTCCGTGCCCGCCAGGACTTGGGCAGCCGCACTCCAATGCGGCAAGGACAAGGCAATCTGCCGTTTAAGACCGAGCCGATTCAGGACGTTGTCGACCTCACTTTCCCCTCCCGGACGCATGGCCAGCAACACATGCGGGCGCTGCAACCACTCTTCCAAAGCAGGGGCTTGCCCGCCGCTCAGACTGGCCCGATCCGCAATGCAGATCAGGTGTTCCTCAAACAAGGTCTGCGCCTGCAAGCCGGCCGGAATTTCCGAGAACACGCTCAAGGCCAGATCAATCTCGCCATCCCGCAGCTGACCCTGCATGGCTTCCCGGCTGGCCTGGCTGACCGCCAGCCGAATACCCGGTGCGTCACGACGCAGGCGGCGCATCAACGGTGGCAAGACAATTTGCGCGCCGTAATCCGACATGGCCAAGCGAAATTCACGTTGTTCACTGGCTGGATCAAAGCCACCCGCATCCAGCAGGCCATTGAGCTGCTGCAAAGCCTGCTCCAGAGGACGCTGCAACTGCAAGGCCAGCGCGGTCAGCTCCAAGCGGGAACCGCGGCGTATCAACAAAGGATCGTTGAACACTTGGCGCAAATGAGCCAAGGCATGACTGACGGCAGGCTGGCTTTTATGCAGACGCTGGGCAGCCCGCGTCACATGCTGCTCGGTCAACAAGGCATGCAGGCTCAGCATCAAATTCAGGTCTATACGGCGCAGCTCATCCATAGAACGAATAATGACTGTGCACACTATTAATTTCAATAAGAATTGCGAATAGTGCAAGATAGAGCTTTGATTCTTATGGAGATACGCTCATGCCCGGTACCGCTTTGTTCAGTATGTTGGTGGCTGTCTTTGCCGGTTCGGCCGTGCCGTTTCAAGCTGCCAGCAATGCCGTTCTGGGTAAGGTCCTGGGGCATCCGCTCTGGGCCACACTGGTGTCGCTCTGTATCAGTGCGGCTCTGGTGCTGCCCACAATCTGGCTGATGCGCGCCCCCGCTCCCCTGACCGCGCAACTGGCGCATGCCCCCTGGTGGGTATGGACGGGTGGCGTTGGCGGGGTCATTTACATCAGCGCCGCCCTGATTCTGACGCCACGCATGGGCGCCGCCAGCTTTATTGTCTGTGTGGTGGCCGGGCAAATGCTCAGCTCCATGCTGATCGACCACTACGGTTTGATGGGCCTGACACCACGCCCGGTGCATATGGGACGCATTCTAGGCGTGCTGCTGATTTTGGCTGGTATGGGCTTGGTGCAATGGTTTACGCCTTCCGTGTCTGCGGCGGCTGAAAGCAAAAGCGCCACTGCAGATCACAGTGGCGCTCAGGAAAACAATCCAAGCCTGGCTCAACGCGCTGGCGCTGACAGCAGCACCCGATCCTGATAGGGCTTAGGCGGAAGCCTCGGTCGATTTGGAACGGAACTGGCTGCACCACCAGAATCCGGCCGACAAGGCAGCCGCCGACAACATGCCCAAGGCCAACAGCAAGCCGCTATCGAACAGCAGCGGAGCCACCACTCCGGAAACGGTGGCAAACAAAAGCATTTGCCAGGCACTTTGTACCGAGGAAGCCAGGCCGCGCATGGTGGGGAAGGTGCCCAAGGTCACCACCGTCATGCCCGGCAAGGCCATGGACATGCCAAAGGCGTACACAAAAATAGGCATCACGGCCCACGGCACTTCTGCCTGGAACAGGAGGTTGTACACGGTGTTGAACGCCGCGCCAGCCAGCATAAGGGACAGGCCCAGACGAATCATGCGTGCCGGAGCCAGCTTCTCGGCAAAGCGGGCATTCAGAATAGAGCCACCCAACATACCGCCAATAAAGGGCAGGAACAGCCAGGCAAAGGCGGTTTCTGTCAGGCCCAGCACACCAATCACAAAGCTGGCCGCCGACGAAATGTACAAGGCAAAGCCGCCAAACGCACAGGCAATGGCGGAGATCGCCAGCACGAAGCGGCCATTGCTCAAGGCCCGTGCGTAATTGGCCAGAATCACCCACAGCTTCAAGGGCTGGCGCGAGGCCACGGGCAAGGTTTCAGGCAGTTGCCGCCAGCACAGCGCAATCAGGGCAATACTGAGCACCGTCAGCATCCAGAACACCGAGCGCCAGCCCGAATAACTACTTAAATAGCCGCCCATGACCGGTGCAAGCGCCGGGGCCAGGCTGAACACCATCGTGATGTGGGCAAACAAGCGCTGAGCTTGCACCCCTTGTACACAGTCGCGCGCCAGGGCCTGACCGACGACACGTCCGGCACCTGCCGAACAGCCCTGGATCAAACGGAAGAACAACAGCCAGGAAAAGCTGGGGGCCAGCGCCGAGCCCACCGACCCGATCAGAAACAGGATCAGGGAGGCCAGAATCACGGGACGCCGCCCGAAGCTGTCGGACAACATGCCCCAGAACAGGCTCATGAAGGCAAAACCAAACAGATACAGACTTAAGGTCTGCTGAACCATTGACTGGTCAACGGAAAATTCAACACCGATACGGTGAAATGACGGCAGATAGGCATCGGTAGCAAAAGGCCCCAGCATCGCCAACGCCGCCAACACCAAGGTCAGCTTGCGGTAATTCATAGATAGCTTTGGAAAACAGGGAGGGCGCCAGAATCAGCGCAGGGATAGGGGCATGGTACCCCTTAACCGGACCGTACGGACACATCCGCACGGTGCACAGTGTATCAAACGATATAAAGCGGATCGAGCCAAGCCGCTTTCATGCTAGCTGGCCCGGTAGCCACTTGTCTGAAAAAAAGATCAGCGTCTGCCCGGCGACGGCGTACCAAAAGCCTCGCGGCTGGTTTGTCCGAAACCGCTTTGATGCAGCAGGCTGCGCTCAATAAAGCGGCTGACCAGGGAGCGCACTTCCGGCAACCACGGGCCTTGGTCAAACACTTGCGGGAACTTCATGCTGAACCAGGCATAAAGGCTGATCTGCTTGCTGAGCAATTCGGCGTCTTCCAGGCGGGAGGGGCTGGCGGATTTCAGCCAGGACGGCGCCGGTGGCAAGGCCATGGGGCGTTGTGTCACATAGGCAGACAGACAACGCTTGAAGTAATCCAGCTCCGTATCCTTATCCACGGACACCGGCGCGCAGGCAAAGGTGAACTTCTCGCGCAAATCCAGCTTGGGAGCCAGGCGGTCTACACAAAAGCCCAGCTCGATGGCGTCTTTCAAACCCGCTGTCTGAAACAAGGGGCTATCGGAAGCCACTTTCTGCGCAAAGTACTGCAGCACAGCGCCGATATTGTTGTTATCCAGTAAAGAGGCCAGCGCCTGCACGTGCTCGGGGCTGGGTGCAATGGGCAAGCGCAAATCCACGCTGGGGGCGTCGCTTTGCAATTGGGTACGAATATGGTTCAGATCCTGCTTGTCCATCGCCCCCACATAGCCTTTGGGGTACAAGCCATAGCGGCCTGCCCGTCCGGCAATCTGGCGCACTTCGGTTGCGTTCAAGGCTCGCATGGAGCGGCCGTCAAACTTGTGAACCGTAGAGAACAGGACGCGGCGAATCGGCAGGTTCAAGCCCATGCCAATCGCATCGGTGGCTACCAGCACATCGGCCTCGCCTTGGGAAAAGCGCTCGGACTCGGTGCGGCGCACTTCCGGAGCCAGCGCGCCATAAATGGTGGCAACTTTCCAGCCTTGGGCGCGGTAACGCGCACTTAGCGTTAGGACATCCTTACGGGTGAAGGCCACCACCGCATCACCTTTGGACACGCCCTGAGCTTCACGTTGACGATCTTTGCGCCCCCGCCACGGCGCTTCCTGACGCCCTTGCTTGCCTGTGGCTCGCGGCGGGTCTACCGGATAAGGCATGACCTCCAGCGGGGTTTTGCGTTCGGTAAATTCCAGCTCCATGGTCTCTTCCATGGAACGCACCAGACGCTCGCACGGACGCAGGACGGAAGCATCACCACAGACAAACAGGGTACGGGCCGGAACACCGACCAGAGCTGCAGTCCAGGCCCAGCCGCGCTGCTCGTCTTGCAACATTTGAATCTCGTCCAGAACGGCCACGCGCACTTCCATCGTGGGGTCCATCATCTCGACCGTGCAGGCAGTGTGCTGGGCACCGGGCACCATCACGCGCTCTTCGCCCGTAACCAGATTGCAGGGGATGCCCGCGTTCATCAGACGATCACGCACCTCCATGGCCAGCAGTCGCAGCGGAGCCAGATATACGCCGGATCGGGCTTCCATCAGGGCTTCCAGGGCCTCGTGCGTCTTGCCCGAATTGGTCGGGCCCAAACGGAACACCAGATGGCGGCGGATGCCTCGGGCCAGGCTGAACATTTCCGGGAAGTCGCCCAGGCGCATCAAGTCCTGGGCACGCTGTTGCTCCACACTTTCCAGAATGCGGCGCACCGGGCCATTGAGCAGACGCTTTTCAAAATCCCCGGCCTCGATTTCCTTTTGCTCGATGCCCTCTTCCAGAGCCATGCGCAAGGCTTTGGCCAGTTCCAGAAAGGACGAGCCATCAATCAGGGGGCGCTGGGTTTGCAAAAATGCATCCAGCGAATCTTCCAGACGTTGGGACAAGCGGTTTTGAGCCGCTGCATTGAACAAGACCGTGACGCGGGCAGGCAGTCGGTCCAGTTCCGAGCCGGTACGTGGCAAAGGCACGGCGGCCTGCATACGAACATTGGCGCGCCAGTGCTGACGCTCGCCCGCTACAGGCACATTCACCGCCAGCCACAAGTCCTTATGCCACCACAGGCGCAAGGGATCTTCCGGGTCAATTTCGTAATCGCACGCTTCTTGCTTCTTGATCTGGTTCAGCACTTGTTGCTGACGCCATTGCGTGCGGGCGCGGTCAGCCGCTCGCTGGTACTGCGCACGCTCACGATTGCTCAAGGTGCTGGCGTATTGCTCGCGCCATTGCTCAATCTGGCTTTGATCAATCGCTGCCAATAAATCCGGGTGATGGGCAACGCGGTCACGGCCGCCAGCGGCTCCGCCACGCACTTCCAGTTTGGTACTGGGCAAACGGCGATCAGCCAGCCATAGCTCGTATTCCTGACGAGTAATGCCCAGCAAGGCCATCGTTTCTTCCGACCCTATGCACTCCTGCTCCCAAGCCCAACGCTGCTGTCGTTGCTCTCTCTGACGCTCCTGGCGTTGGGCTTGAGCCTGCAGCAAAAACTCCTGCTGCTCGGCATCCAGCTTGAACTCCTGGGTCAAGACAGCGGCACTGGCATTGCGGCCATACACGGTCATGAACCAATGGGCAGGTTCCCCGGCTTGCAGGCCCTCGAAGGCCTCCAGGGTGATGCGTTGCGGCTCGCAACCTTGCTCTTTCAGCCAGGCTGTCAAACGCTCCTGGGCCTGATTGAACTTGCGCTGTTTGTCGTTTTGTTCTTTTTGACGCGCTTGTTCACGTTCTTTTTGGGCCTGCTCCCAGCGCTGACTGCGTTGCTCGCGATCGCGCTGTTCGGCCTGTAACTGCCACAAATAGGTCTGCGCCAAAGGCATGGACTGCCAGGCCTGCACCAAAGCCTGCAAGCGCGGGCCGCGCTCGGCTTCGGGCCAGTTCTCGCTTAAAGGCAAGGACTGGGAGGCTATCGCTCCGGCCAATTGAGCGCGCTGTTCAAGCAGTTGCTCACGCAAGGCTTCATAAATATCCGCTTCCAGCTTGTCCACGCTCATTTGATACAGCAGGCGCAGGGTACGAATCACGACCTCGGGCACACCTTGGGACTGTAAACGCTGGTCCGCATCCTTCAAACCCAGTTCGGCAGCGATGATCTGATTGAAAAAGGCGGCGTCCTGCGGCAAGCGCCAGGCTTTCAGCCACACGCGCCGTATGCCTGCCCGGTCCTGAAAACGCGCTTTCTTGGCGACCTGACGAGCCACACCTTCCAGACGAGGGTAATCCAGCCATTGAGGATGGAGCAGCAAGCCCGCTTGAGTGGGAACGGGAGAATCGGAAACAGACGAAGCGCGACGCGCAGCCATAGGGCGGGGACCTGAAAATACGGGAAGAAGAGAACGAGAAAGGCAGACAAGCCGGTTCAAGCAAGCATGAGCAGCATTATACGGGTCTGCTCGGGGACGTTCAGAGGATACAGGCAATCACCGTGCTGCACGTCTTTGTGGGTAAGAAGACACAGGACTACTCAGCCAACCATTCCAGACAAGCTTGCGGCAAAGCAGCCAAACCGGACTGGCTGTGATTACAACCCGGCACGATGCGAAAACGCGGCTCACCACCTTGTTGCTGCGCCAAAGCCTGCGCCAGTTCGCGGGTGCCATCCACCATGCGGCGCTCTTGCAAACGTAAACGACGCAGCTCGCGCTTGTCCTCAGGCATGGCTTCTTCTGCCGGGCCCAGGCTTTGCTCGAACTCGCCAACGGAGAACTGTACGGGCATCGTCATAGCGGCTTTGGGCAAGGGTTGGGCCAGCAGTCGAGCCAGATAGCCCTCCCCCCACCAGACCGAGGGGCTGGACACCACCAGTGCATCGAACAATTCTGGCTGTTGATACAGCAGATGCAAGGCAAACAGGCCACCCAGGGAATGGCCGCAGAGCAAACGCCGCTGCGCATTCAAAGGCGCCTGTGCGTAGGCCCAGGGCAAGAAAACGTCCTGCATCATGGCCAGAAAATCTGGCGCGTGGCCCGCTTCTCCATTGAGCGCGGGGGTGAAGTCCTGATCGCGCCAGACCTCCGCGCCATAACCTATCCCCAGCACGGCACAGGCTTGTGGAGCCTGCTTTTCACAGGTGGCCAACACCGCTTCAAATTGCGGTAGATCAAGCACACACAGCAATGGCCAGCCCTGCGCAGGCGCTGGCACGTCCGGCCAGGCCAAAGTCAGACGATACTGTCGGCCCAATGGGGAAAGAAAATCCAAATGTTCAAGCTGCATAAAAGAATCGCGGTAAGGACGCCAAAGCCCGGCTGATGAACTATACTTTCTTTCTATGTAAACGGTTATCATTCAGACACTTAATGTCCACATCTGCTGTTCCGGCTCCTGCGCTGGCCGACTATCAACACATCCTCAGACGTCGCTGGCTCCTGGTTGGGGCCCTGGTTCTTGTGATTCTGGCCTCGATTGTGGCCGACTTCATGTTGGGGCCCTCGGGTCTTAGCCTGGGAGAACTGAGCCATGCGCTGTTCAACCCGGAACAGTCCGACCCGACCACCCGCGTGATCGTCTGGGAAATCCGCCTGCCTTATGCCTTGATGGCCATGGCCATTGGTTTGGCACTCGGCCTGTCCGGTGCGGAAATGCAGACCATTCTGAATAACCCACTGGCCAGCCCCTTTACCTTGGGGATTTCCTCGGCAGCGGCGTTTGGCGCGTCCCTGGCCATTGTGCTGGACCTGTCGATTCCCGGCATTCCGCAAGCCTGGACCATTGCCGCCAATGCCTTTATTTTCGCCCTGCTGTCCGCCATGCTGCTGGACGCGGTCGCCCGCTGGGGCGCCATGAGCACCGCCAATCTGGTGCTGTTTGGCATTGCGCTGGTGTTCTCCTTCAATGCACTGGTTTCGCTGGTGCAGTTTGTGGCCAGCGCCGAAGCCCTGCAAGGGCTGGTGTTCTGGACCATGGGCAGCCTGTCGCGCTCCTCCTGGGGCAAGGTCGGCATCATGCTGGCGGTGTTTGCGCTGATTCTGCCGCTGTCGCTGCGTGATACCTGGAAACTGACCGCCCTGCGTCTGGGTGAAGACCGCGCCACCAGCTTTGGTATCAATGTCTCACGCCTGCGCCTGGTGTCCTTGCTGCGTATCAGCTTGCTGGCCGCACTGGCCGTATCCTTTGTGGGCACCATCGGCTTTGTGGGCCTGATTGCGCCGCATATTGCCCGCCGCCTATTTGGTGAAGACCACCGTTTCTACCTGCCCGGCAGTGCCTTGGTGGGTGGGGTGATTCTGTCTCTGGCCTCGATTGCCTCGAAAAACATTGTGCCCGGCATCATTATTCCGGTCGGCATTGTCACCTCGCTGGTGGGTGTGCCCTTCTTCCTGGGCGTTGTGCTGCGACGCCAAATAAAGTGAACCATGCTTGAAGTCCACGATCTGAGCCTGTCTTACGGCAAACGCGAAATTCTGTCCAAGCTGACCATCGAGCCTTTGCAGCCCGGTCAACTGGTGGCTTTGCTGGGCCCCAACGGTAGCGGCAAATCCACCCTGCTCAAGTCCCTGGCGGGACTGCTCAAGCCCACCACCGGCGAGATCCTGCTGGACGGTCAGGAGCTGAGCGGCGTCAGCTTCGAGCAGCGCGCCCAAAAAGTGGTGTACCTGCCCCAATCCCTGCCCGCCTCGGTCCACCTGCGTGTGTTTGAATCCGTACTGGTGGCGGCCAATGCCTCGGCCCCTGGTGGCCACGCCCGCGATGTGGATCATGAGCACATCATGCACATCCTGCAACGCCTGGGCATTGCGCACTTGTCCATGCACTATCTGGACCAGCTTTCGGGCGGTCAGAAACAGCTGGTGGGCCTGGCGCAAGCCCTGATACGCAAGCCTACCCTGCTGCTGCTGGACGAACCCTTGTCGGCTCTGGACCTGAACTATCAATTCCACGTGATGGACTTGCTGGCCCAGGAAACCCACGACAACAATCTGATCACTCTGATCGTGCTGCATGACCTGAACGTAGCTCTGCGCCATAGTGACTATGCGCTGATGATTGAAGGCGGTGGTCTGCTGGCGCAAGGCGAGCCTGCCAAGGTGATTACCCCCAACTCGCTGGCCCAGGCTTATGGCGTACGCGCCCGCGTGGAGAGCTGCTCGCAAGGCACCTTGCAAATCATTATCGACGGGCTGCAAGAGCCTGTGCTGTGACCTTCGGAGAACCCATGAACATCCTGCGCCACCTGCTGCTGTCGCTGACCTTGCTCTTGCCTTTGGGCGTGCAGGCCCAGCCCATCGAAGTTACTGATGCCATGGGTCGTACCGTTACCCTGCCTGGCCCCGCCAAACGCATTGTGCTGACTCAGGCACGTCACTTCCCGGTACTGGCTTTGGTCCACCCCGAACCTGCAAACCTGATTGCAGGCTGGTCGGACGAGTTCAAAACCTCCTTCTCCAACGAGTACGAGACCTATCTGAAGCGCTACCCGCAACTGGCCAATATCCCTATTGTGGGTCGCCATACGGCAGATACCTTCTCGATCGAACAGGCCCTGGCCCTGCGTCCGGATCTGGTCGTGCTGACGGCCGCCTTTGCGGGCCTGACTCCCGGTCAGGACACACGCGACTCGGCCCTGATCCAGCGCCTGACTGCCGCCAAAGTGCCCGTCATTGTGATCGACTTCTTTGTGAACCCGCTGGAGAACACCGTACCCAGCCTGCGCGCATTGGGCTACGCCGTGGGTGAGAAAGAACGCACCGACGAGTTCATCCAGTTCTACGAAGAACACATGCAAGGCGTTGCCCAGCGACTGGCCGATCTGCCCAAGGAAGATCATCCGCCCGTTTTTGTGCATGCCCATGCAGGCAGCACGGACTGCTGCAACTCGCCTGGCGCAGGCACCTTTAACGACATGATCAGCTATGCAGGCGGCCACAATATTGGCGCGGATGTCCTGAAAAGCTCCACCGGCAAGCTGAATTTTGAATACATCAATTCCCGCGCGCCTGTGGTCTATGTGGCTACGGGCACAGGCGCAGGCAAGCGCACCACCTCCGGCGGATTGGCTATTGGCACAGGCGTCAGCGAAGACCAGGCTCGTAAAAGCCTGCAAGCCATTATTGACGGCAATCGTCTGCAAGCCCTGCCAGCCGTGCGCAGCGGCAATAGCCACGGCATCTGGCATGCCTTCAACGATTCACCTTTGCACATGATCTTTATCGAAGCTCTGGCGGCCTGGATTCACCCCGACCGTTTCCAGGGCGTATCGGCCTTGAAGACATTGGAAGAAGTGAACCAGCGCTTCCTGACCGTGCCGATGGAAGGCACCTACATGATTGATTTGAAGCCCGCCCCCTAAGCCTTCATGTCACGCCTGATTCCACTGGAACTGCCGCCTGCGGGCGGCCATCCCCATCACGTCTTGCTACGCCTGCCAGACAGCAAGCCAGAACACGGCCCCCTGCCTTTGCTGTGCCTGCTCGATGGTCAGTGGACCTTGCCCTTGCTGGAAGAAAGCGGCCACCCCGCCTTGCAGCACTGCGCGATTCTGTCGCTGGGTTACCAAGGCGAGCGCGATCAGATCACACGTTATCGCGCTCTGGATTACACCCCGCCCAGCCCGGACGGCACTCTATGGGAAGACCCACGCGTCCCCCAATGGCAGGCGGGTGGCGCTCCTGCCATGATCGAACAAGTGCGTATGGCGCTAGCCTTGGCCCAAAGCATGGAGCCTGCGCTGACCCGTTCGCGCATCAGCCTGTACGGCCACTCCTACGCTGGCCTGTTCGTGCTGTATGCCCTTAGCCGGCAAAGCCTGCCCATTCAGCACTACCTGTGCGCCAGCCCTTCCTTGTGGTGGCGTGATCCCCTGATCTGGACCTTGCTGGAGCGGGTAGACAAGCCGGTACTGGTAGATATTCTGGCCGGTGCCTCCGAGGCCTGGTATCCGCTTAGCGCTCAGGCAGCGGGCCCGGAAGGACGCAAAAATGGTGTGCCTACCCTGCCCACCATGCAAAAACTCCAAGCGCACTTGCAAGCCCAAGGCATGCAGGCGAATCTGCATGTTCTGCCCGGAGCCGGCCACGGCCACGTTCTGGCACAAGCCACCTTGCGTGCCCTGGAACTGGCTTGTGGCGCGGCTTAGCCGTGTTCTCCCGGCGCGCATGACGCGCCTTTTCACTTCATATCCAAGTTTTCCCGCCCTAGGGTAACTCCCCCCATTCATCCTCTTGTTTTAGGCCTCAACTTCTTTTAGTCTGTATTTATATGCAAGTGCATAGAAATCAAAAAAAGAGATTGGAGACAAACATGAAGGTAGCGGTATTAGGTGGCGGGCACGGTTGTTACGCAGCAGCGGCAGACTTGAGCGAACAGGGCCACGAGGTCCGTTTATGGCGTCGTGATACGGCCCAGTTGCAGCCCTTGCTGGACCGGCCAGTCATGACCTTGAAAGACGAAGCAGGCGAGCGCGAAATCCCCATTGCCAAAGTCTGCGCTGATATTGGCGAGGCCATCGCCGGTGCCGATCTGGTACTGATTCCTTCGCCCGCCATTGCCCAAACCGATATTGCCCGCGTCATGGCTCCGCACCTGACAGACGGCCAGGTCGTATTTCTCCCCCCAGGCACCTTTGGCTCCTTCATCATGAGCGAGATCGTGCGCGGCACCGGCAACAAGGCCGATGTCAGCTGGGCCGAAACCGGCACCCTGCCCTGGCTGGCCCGCAAGCATGGCGATACCGTCATCAACATCACCACCCGCGCCACCCGCCTGCCTACTGGCGTGTACCCTGCGCGGAACACCGATCATGCCCTGGAGGTGATTGGCAAGGTCTTCCCCAGCGTGGAGCGCTGCGAAGATGCCCTGTCCGGTGCCCTGATGAACGCCGGCCCCATCATCCACCCACCGCTGATCATGATGAACGCAGGCCCGCTGGAGCACTTTCCGGCCTGGGATATTCATAACGAAGGCACTCAGCCCTCGGTCCGTGCCGTGACCACGCAACTGGACAATGAGCGCATGCGCATTCGTGAAGCGCTGGGCTACGGTGCCCCGCACTTCCCGCTGTCCGACCATTATGAAAACGATCAGTGGATGTATGGCGACCGTTCCTCGCACTCCAAGCTGGTGAAAAGCGGCGACTGGCGCGAGAAGATCGACCTGCACGAACATCGTTACATGCGTGAAGACACCATGCTGGGTCTGGCCTTCTTTGCATCGGTAGCCGACTGGGCCGGTGTAGATGCTCCCGTCACCAAAGGCTTGCTGGCGATTGCCGGTGCCATCGTGGGTGAAGATTTGCGCCAAGGCCAACGCACACTGGCCAGCCTGGGTCTGGACACGATGAGCCGCGAGCAACTGCAAGAGATGCTGCAAGCCGGGAGAGCCTGATGAACGCGCCCGCCCCGATCAAACGTATCGTTGCGGTGGGCGCAGGTCGCATGGGGCGGGGCATCGCCCTGGCCTATGCGCTGCGCGGCCAAGCCGTGACCTTACTGGATTTCAAACCCCGTCAGCCTGCTGATAGTGCCCGTCTGGAAGCCGAAATACGCCAGGAGTTGCGTGCCACGCTGGAACAACTGGCCGAACTGGGCATGTTCGCCACCGAACAGATCGACGGCCATCTGGCCTGCATCAGCGTCGCCCCCTTGAGCGCAGCGGCGCAAGTGCTGGGCCAGGCCGATCTGATTTATGAAGGCGTGCCCGAAACACAAGAAGCCAAGACCGACGCCCTGGGACGTATCGGCGAACTGGCCCGGCCCGATGCGCTGATCGCCTCCACCACTTCCACCATGCTGGCCTCGGATCTGGCCCCCATGTTGAGCCATCCGGAGCGTTTCCTGAACGCACATTGGCTTAACCCGGCATTCCTGATTCCACTGGTCGAAATCAGTGCCCACCCCGGCACCAGCGAGCAGACCTTGAGCCGTCTGCAAAGCAATCTGGAATCCATCGGCAAAGTGCCTGTGGTCTGTGGTTGCCACCCCGGCTTCATCGTTCCACGCCTGCAAACCCTGATCATGAATGAGGCCGCTCGCATGGTTGAGGAAGGCGTAGCCAGCGCAGCCGATATTGATAAGGCCACCCGCTACGGCCTGGGTTTCCGCTTTGCCAGCATCGGCGTGCTGGAGTTCATCGACTACGGCGGCAACGACATTCTGTATCACGCCGGGCAATACCTGTCGCAGAACCTGGACCCGGAACGCTACGCCGTACCCGACATCATCACCCGTTATATGGAAAGTGGACGCAACGGTCTGCGCAGCGGACAAGGCTTTCACGAATACCCGGTGGACCAGCAACAAGCGTATCGACGCGACGTGCTGGCCCGCGTACTGGGAATGCTGGATCACATCGGCCTGGCCCCTGCCCGCGCCGAACACCTTGCCAAGGAGACACAGGAATGAAAAAAACCGCTGCGTTGCTGTTTGCCCTGATGAGCTGTCACGGTCTGAGCCAGGCTCAGGAAGTCCCCACCTTGCGGGTAGGCTGGACCATTCCGGGCGAGGAAGCCAAGTACCTGATGGCCAAGCGCCCCGAGCTGTTCCCGCAACTGGGCAAGAAATATCAAATCCAGTGGACTCAGTTCCAGGGCACTTCGCCCATGGTGCAAGCCATGCGTGCTGGCGTTCTGGAATGCTCCACCATGGCCCCCATGTCGCTGGCCAATGGCGCTATTGAAAGCGGTCTGGAAGCCTATATCGTGGCCCAGCACGTGCACTCGGACGATGACCACTTCTCCGTCTACTGGGCCGTGAAGGAAGACAGCCCGATCAAAACCGCGGCGGACCTGAAAGGCAAGGTCATTGGCACCAATGCTTATGGAGCCGGTGTGTACTTCGACATGCTGCTGTGGCTGCGCCAGAACGGTATTGACCCGGACAAGGATGTAAAAATCGTTGAAACCGGCTTTCCACCTGCAGCTGACGCGATTCGCAGTGGCCGTATTGATGCCGGTCCCATGGCCCAGCCCTTTGCCCTGCTGAACGAGAAGAAAGGCGGTTTGCGCAAACTGTTCTCCCTGTCCGAAGTGGCCAGCCCATCCGTACAGATTTTCGAAGCCTGCAGCAAATCCTATAGCGACGCCAATCCCGAAGTGGTGCGCGCCTATGTGCAGGACTTGAAAACGGCCATGGGCATGCTCAGCAAAGACCCTGCACTGGCCGTAGAAGTCACGGCACAAATTACCCGTGCGCCCAAGGACTTGCTGGCCCAGTACCTGTTCACCGACAAGGACTTTGCCCGCGTCCCGGATATGCAGCCCAATCTGGAATCCATCCAGGGCACCTACGACCGCTATCACAAGGCTGGTTTCCTGAAGAAAGCCTTGAACGTGCAGGACTTTTATCGGGCTGATTTACGCGAGGCAACACCATGATTGAACTGGATGGTGTCGGTAAAACCTTTAACACCCGGCAGGGCCGCAGCCATACGGCCCTGCAAGACATCGCCCTGAGCATTCCGGCAGGGCGATTCGTGTCTATTCTGGGACCCAGCGGTTGCGGCAAAAGCACCCTGCTCTATATGTTAGGGGGCTTTGAGTCCTGCTCCAGCGGCCAGATCCGCGTCAAGGGCAAGCCCATTACCGGCCCAGGCCCGGACCGGGGCCCGGTGTTTCAGGAGTACGCCCTGTTCCCCTGGAAAACCGTGCTGGGAAACGTGGCCTACGGCATGCGCGAACAAGGCATGCCCAAGGACCAGGCCGAACAGCGCGCCAGCGAATGGCTGGACAAGGTCAAGCTGGGGCCTTACGCCTCCTTCTATCCACGTGAACTGTCCGGCGGTATGCGTCAGCGTGCGGCCATCGCCCGCACCCTGGCCTATGAGCCGGACATCCTGCTGATGGACGAGCCCTTCGGGGCGCTGGATGCCCACACGCGCGTCACCCTGCAAACGGAACTGCTCAGCTTGTGGGAGCAGTTACGCAACACCGTGGTCTTTGTGACGCACGGCGTGGACGAGGCCGTCTTCCTGTCCGATACCGTGATTGTCATGACTGGCTCGCCCGGCCGCATCAAGGAGGTAGTGGAGATTGACCTGCCCCGCCCCCGCGTCCGTAGCGAGCTGCTGCGCAATCCGGTCTATCAGGAAACCATTATTCGTCTGGAGCAATCCTTGATGGCGGAGGCCCACCCATGACGCCACAGCACTGGTATGAACATCGCTGGGCCTCCTTGGTCATGGCGGCCATTCTGGTGCTGCTGGCCTGGGCAGGGCTGGCCCGTTGGGTAGGGCTGGATTCCTTCCCCAGCCCTTGGGCGGCCTTGGGCGAACTGCCTGCCCTGATCAGCGACCCGATGGCCTGGTCGGCAATCCTGCAGTCGGTTGGCCGCATGTTTGCCGGTTATGCCCTGGCACTGGTCGTGGCCGTCCCCCTGGGTCTGGCCATGGGCCGCAGCCGCCTGGTCTATACCGCTTTCTATCCTCTGGTGGCCCTGGCCTATCCCATGCCCAAAGCGGCCTTGATGCCGATCTTGATGCTGTGGTTCGGTCTGGGGGATTTCTCCAAGATCCTGGTTATTGCGCTGGGCGTGTCCCTGCCTTTGCTCTATCACAGCTATCACGGCGCAACCCGCATCGAGCCCAAGCTGATCTGGGTCGCCCAGTCCATGGGCATGGGACCCATTGCCCGTCTGGGCAAGATTGTTCTGCCCGCCTCCTTGCCGGAAGTCATGATTGGCTGCCGTGTCGGGGTGGTCATGGCCCTGATCGTGATGGTGTCCTCCGAGATGATTGCGCGTCAGGAAGGTATAGGCAATCTGCTGTTCACCTCCATGGATATGGCGCAGTACTCCACGGTGTATGCCGTCATCATGCTGCTGGCCGTGCTGGGCATTGCCTGCGATGCGCTGTTCGAGTTTGTCCGCAAACGCTGCACACACTGGCATGACTCGACCCAGAGCCTGATGGACAAAGGATGACGCTATGACCACCAAAACCTTAGCCTCACCGGGACAAGCTATGCGTTCTACTCCAACCCGCCCGGCCAAACGCCGGGACTTGTCGGGACTGTCTTTGTGCATCAGTCCAGCCTTGATGCTGATTGTCTGGGAGCTGTGCACGCGCTCGGGCTGGGTCAGCCCGCAATTATTGCCTGCCCCCTCTTCCATTCTGATGCGTGTATTGGAACTGGCCGGTCAGGCGGACTTCTGGCAGAACCTGGGCATCACCGTCTACCGCCTGATCAGTGGTTTGCTGATTGCCTGTGTGGCCGGTGTGGCCCTGGCGCTGATTGCACAGCTGACGCGCTGGAGTTCGTTTCTGCTGGATGCCCTGATCCGTCTGCTGGCCCCTATCCCCAAGATCGCCCTTTACCCGGCACTGATCCTGATCATGGGGTTTGAAAGCTCATCGAAAATCGCTCTGGTGGTCTCGGATGCGATTTTCCCTGTGCTGATGGCCAGTTGGGTGGCTGCGCAAACGGTGGACCGCAAGCTGATCTGGTCGGCACGTGCCGCCGGGACATCTCGCAGCGCCTGCCTGTGGAAAATCATTTTGCCCGCCATCAGCCCGACCGTGCTGGCCGGTGTACGGGTGGCAGGCGTCATTGCCTGCGTGGTGGTCTTTCTGGCCGAGATGATTGCCTCCACCGACGGTCTGGGCCATATGCTGACCGCCGCCGCACGCAGCTACCGCACGATTGATATGTTTGTACCCTTGGTCTGGATCTGTGTGCTGGGCTTCGCACTGAACCTGACGATTGCCGCTTTGCAGCGCAAAGTGGATCATACGAACTGACGCTGAACCAACCACTTGCCCGGCCAATGGCAGCGCTGGCCGGGCTTTCGCAGGCTCACTCAATCACTCTGAACGAGTAGCCTGCTTTTTTTTGCATCAAGGAAGCCGCTTCACTATGGCCAGCCGTACTCTGACTGACGCCTATACCGGGCACGATACGTTTATCCCCTATCTGCTCAATCGCAGCACCTCGGCCTTAAATGCTGACTTTCAAACCTTGCTGCGCAGCCATGAACTGACCCTGCTGCACTGGCGTGTGCTGGCTTTTCTGAACGAAACCGATGGCCTGGGCGTCAGTACCCTGGCGCAATATACCGACGTGGATCAAACCACCTTGTCGCGCGCCCTGGTGGTAATGGAAAACGCGGGCCACCTGTCCCGCCAGCCCGACCCGCTGGACCAGCGCCGTGTACTGATCCATCTGCATGAGCAAGGTCGCCAGCACTTTCTGCGTGTTCTGCCCGCGGCTCTGGACATTCATCACCGCGCCATCCAAGGCTTTTCGGCGGAAGAACTGACCCAGTTGCGCCAGTTCCTGAACCGCATTCGCGCCAATATCAATGGAGATGCGCGCTAAATAGCCCGCCCTGTGCCTTTTTATAAAGCGTCCGCGTGACCGTTTTCATGCCGTTGTCACCCTGAATCCGCCCCCAATCGGGGCGCGTTGCCTTTAAAGACCCACGCCCGAAATGGACATTCAAGGGTATGAGCCTTTATTTACGTCAGGAAAGACCATAAAATGATAATGATTAACATTTAGTAGCGCAGCCTCCTGCCTGAGATGTCCTGCCAGGCAAGCTTGGCTTTCTTACGGAAAATAAGATCTCGTGACTCTCTCCCCTACCCGTGCTGGACGTCGCCAGCTTTTGCTGGCTGCCGCAGCCAGCCCTTTGCTGTTTGGCGTTCCCCGCCTGCTTCGCGCCCAAGACGGTCCCCTGAAAATTGCCCTGCTGACATCTTTGTCCGGCCCCTTCGCCTCCTTGGGCGAAAGCATGCGCGCCGGTCTGGAGTTGATGCTGCAACAGTGCAATTACGAGATGGGCGGGCGCAAGGTGCAGTTGCTGGTAGAAGACGACCACGGCAAACCGGACGAAGCCATCCGTAAAGTGCGCAAGCTGATCGAGCGCGACAAGATCGACGTTCTGGGCGGTGTCATCAGCGCCAATATCGCACTGGCCATTCGTGACATCGTGCACGATGCGCAACTGCCTACCTTCATTTCCAATGCCGCTGCCAATGGCCTGGCTCGTGAAGCAGCCAGCCCCTACGTATTCCGCCCCACCAAAACCAGCTGGATGCTGGGCCACACCGGCGCCTTGTGGGCCTTCGAGCACATTGAAAAATCCGGCGGCATCACGCTGGGTTCGGACTACACCGCTGGCCGCGAATACATTGAAGACTTCGCCAATACTTATCAGGAACAAGGCGGCACGCTGGGTGAGCGCATCTGGACGCCCTTGGGCACACCCGACTTCGCACCTATCCTGATGAATCTGGCCGCCAGCAATCCCAAGTTTGTCTACACGTTTCTGGCCGGTGCCGACGCTGTGCGTTTCCACCAGCAAATGCAGGACTACCAACTGCACGGCAAGATCCAGATCGTGGGCCCCGGTGCCCTGTTCGATCAGGAAGACGTGATTACCGCTGTGGGCGAAGCTGCTTTGGGTGGCGTCAGTACCTTCCACCAATCGCCCGGCGCTCCGGCTGCCCAGGACTTTGTGGCTGCTTACCAGGCCAGCCGTGGCCGTTTGCCCGGCGAAGCCAGCACCTCCGGTTACGTGACCGGCCAGGTCATCAAGGCCGGTCTGGATGCGGTCAAGGGTGATTTGTCCAACAAAGTGGCCTTCAAACAGGCCCTGCTGGACAAACCTATCAACACCGCCTTTGGCCCCATGGCTTTTGACCCGCGCAATAACCAGTCCATTCTGGATATTTACGTCAACCGGGTGGAAAAAGACGCGCAAGGTCGCCCCTTTAACACGGTGGTCCACACTTACCAGCGTATCCAGGACCCCGGCCCGCGTTCTTGAGCTCCACCTTGTCTTATTTTCTGCTTCAAATCCTCAATGCCCTGTCCTTCTCAGCACTACTGATGTTGGCGGGGCTGGGGCTGTCTTTAGTGCTCAGCCTGATGAACTTCATCAACCTGACACACGGCTCTTTTTTCCTGCTGGGCGGCTATATCAGCGTCCAGTGGCTGGCATCCGGCGCGCCCTGGTGGCTGGCCTTTCCCGCCGCTTTCGCACTGTGCGGGCTGATGGGCCTGTTGCTGGACCGTTTCCCCTTTCGCCAGTTCTACCAGCGCACCCACTTGATGCAGGTGCTGCTGACCTACGGCCTGTCCGTCATTCTGGCGGATTTGATGCGCTGGGGCTTCAGCGCCGACACGCTCTCGCCCATGCTGCCGCAAGTGCTGCGGGGCGGCGTGTGGATCATGGGCCTGCCCTTCCCCACCTATCGTCTGTTCCTGATCGTCACCGGCCTGACGCTGGCCTTGCTGTTCTGGTTCCTGCTGGATCGCACCCTGTGGGGTGCCGCCATTCGCGCTTGCGTGCAGGACGCCCAGATTGTCGAAACCCTGGGCTTGAACTCGCGTCGCCTGTTTGCCATCGGCATGGCGCTGGCCGCCGGACTGGCCGGTTTGGGCGGCGCCCTGGGCGCTGGCATGCTGTCGGTTTACCCCGGTCTGGATGAAGAAATCCTCTTGCTGGCCTTGCTGGTGGTGGTCATTGGCGGCTTGAACTCGGTACGCGGCACCTTGTTGTGCGCGCTGATTCTGGGTTTCGTCACCACCTTTGCCCGCGTCTGGGCTCCAGCCTTTGCCAATGCCGCCACCCTGGCCGTCATGCTGGGCCTTCTGCTTTGCTGGCCCAATGGCTTGAGCAAATCCGCTACGCGTCAGGTTTAAATGAACAAGCTCAACACCTGCCTGCTGCGCACTGGACTTTGGCCTGCTCTGGCTTGCCTGGTCTTGCTGAGCAGCTATTTCTGGGGCGACGCCTTCTTGTGGCGCTTTGGCACCGAAGCTCTACTGATCGGTTGCGCTGTCCTTAGCATCAACCTACTGATTGGTTACGGCGGCCTGGTCACCCTGGGCCACGGTGCGGTTTTCGGCTTTGCCGCCTACGCCACCGCCGTCAGCAGCCAGTATTGGGGCGCGTCCCTGCCGCTGATGCTGTTGGTGGGCATTGTGGCGGGCACCCTGCTATCCATATTGATGGCGCTGATCAGCCTGCGCAGTTCCGAGCTGTTTTTCATGGTGGCTACGCTGGTAGCCGGGCAATTGATCTGGGAAGTTGCATTTCGCTGGCGTGATGTCACCGGCGGTGCCGATGGCCTGCGCGGTTTCCCGCGTCTGAGCCTGGGCGATCTGCCCTTGAGCGCCCCTTACACCCTGATGATTCTGGCCCTGGCGCTGGCGGTCATCTGCTGGTTGCTGCTGCGTTCTTTCAGCCGCGCCCCAATCGGGCTGGCCTTGACCGGTCTGCGCGATCAGCCCTTGCGCATGGCCGCCCTGGGTTATCAGGCATGGCGTATCCGCCTTTACACCTTCATGATTGCAGGTGCGGTAGCAGGTGCTGCTGGCGGCCTGTATCCCTTTGCGAATCAGTACGTCAGCCCGCAGCAAGTGCATTGGAGCTTCTCGGCCACGCTCATCATCATGGGTGTGATCGGTGGCATACGCACCTGGCGCGGCGCATTTATTGGGGCCACCTTCTACCTGTTTGCCCAGACCTACCTGAGCTCCTACACGGATCGTTGGCAGTTACTGGTAGGTTTGATCTTTGTGCTGACAGTTCTGTTCATGCCCAATGGTCTGGCAGAACGACGCAAGAGGTCTGCATGAGCGTTTTATTAAGCACTCGCGAACTGGCCTTGCATGTAGGCGGTCTGGATATCCTGACGGACGTCAGCCTGGAGCTGCGTGCGGGCGAAACCCTGGGGCTGATTGGCCCCAACGGCGCAGGTAAAACCACGCTGTTCAACATCATCAGTGGTCTGGCCTCTCCTTCCAGCGGTCAGGTCTTCCTGGAAGGCAAGGACCTGCGCAGTCTGGGCCCGATTGAACGCGCCAAACAAGGCATGGTGCGCAGCTTTCAGACCAGCCGTATTTTTCCTGAACTGACCCTGCTGCAAAACCTGGCTCTGGCCGTGCGCATCAAAAAAGATTGCGCCTACCACTGGTGGGGCCGCAAGGCCGCCCGCGCTGCCAGCCAAGAAGCAGCCGAAGCATTGCTGGAACATAGTGCCCTGGCCGGCCGGGGCCATGTGCTGGGTCGATCCTTGTCCTATGGAGAGCAGCGCATTCTGGATTTGCTGATCGCCCTGGCGCAGCAACCCCGCGTGCTCTTGCTGGACGAGCCTACCGCTGGTCTGTCCGAGTCCGAATCGCGTGAAGTCATGGCATTGGTCCACGCCATGCGCGGCCAATGTGCCGTGCTGCTGATCAGCCATGACATTGATATTGTTTTCCAGGAATGTGACCGGATTGCCGTGCTGTCATCGGGCACCTTGTTGACCTGCGACACCCCGGACGCCGTGCGCCAGCACGAAGGCGCGCGTCAGGCCTATCTGGGCGAACTGGCTTTGGAGGCGGCATGAGCACAGCGCTGAACATCTCCGGCCTGCATGCACGCTACGACCGTGCCGACATTCTGCAAGAAATTTCGCTGGATATCCCCGCCGGGCAAAGTGTGGCCCTGCTGGGCCGCAACGGCGCCGGAAAAACCAGCCTGCTGCACTGCCTGTTCAATATGGGCCCGCAGTGGAGCGGACAAATCAATGTGCACGGGAAAAACATTGCAGGTTGGCCCACGCACAAAATCGCCCTGCTGGGCATGGCTTTGGTACCACAAGGCCGGGGCCGTTTCCCAACGCTGACCGTGCAGGAAAGCCTGCGTTTGGCCGGGCTGGCACGGCGTCCGCGCTCGGATGATCGTTGGACGCTGAACAGCATCTACGAAGCCATGCCGCGTCTGTACGAACGCCGCCAGTCCTCCTGCTCCGCCTTGAGCGGTGGCGAACGACAATTGCTGGCACTGGCCCGTGCGCTGCTGACGCAGTCCTCCATTATTGTTCTGGACGAACCCAGCGAAGGCCTGGCTCCCATGACGATTCAGGACACCTTGTTGCCGCAGCTGCAAACGCTGAACGAGCAAGGTATTACCGTACTGATCGCCGAACAGAATTTAAGTCTGGCTCTGCAGTTGGCCGAACGCGCTTTGTTATTGGGTAATGGTCAGCTGGTGTATGACGGCCCTGCCGAGCAACTGCGCCAGGACGCCGCCCTTTTGCAACGCCATCTGGGACTTTGACATGCTGTCCGTATACAGTTTGTCGCTTCCCTTGCCCGACGGTATGGAATCCTGGTTACGAAACCAGGTTCCCGACCACACCTTGGCGGTGATTGCCCGTCGCAGACAGCAGTCGGACCAGCATTTAAGCCTGCTGGCCCACGGTGCGCTGCGCCATTTTCTGGCGCCCTTGCTGGGCTGCACGCCACGCGCTGTTCCTATCGCCCATCTGGAACATGGCAAGCCCGTGCTGGATCTGGACGATGCCGATCTGCACTTTAGCCTGTCGCACAGCGGCGAGCGTGTGCTGATTGGAATTGCCAACCGAACTATAGGCGTAGACATCGAGGCCATGCGCCTACCCGTCAAACCAGGGCTGGTCGAACATTGCAGTGTGCCGTCCGAGCGTTCCTGGCTAAAGAGCGATCTGGACTTCTACGCGCTTTGGTGTGGCAAAGAGGCCGCCCTGAAACATGCAGGCACGGGTTTTCATATTCAGCCTCAAGAATTATCCTTGGACGGTCACCCAGATCATGGATGCACCGTACAATCCCCCCATCCCATCTTGCAAGGTTTGGTGGTGCACAGTCACCGGCCGGTGGAAAACTATGCCGCCGCCATCTGCCTGAACACCCCCTTTGCTCCGTGGTCGGTCAGCTTTTTGGACAGCGCTCAACTGCCTGACACCAAGCTGACTGAGCACGAGTAAATCTGACAAGCCTACTTATTTATGTAATAGTTCTCATTACCATGATGAAATCTATTCCTGTTGAACAAATTTGGCCTGACGCTTTTGCCCAGCGATACCGCGATGCTGGACACTGGCAAGGGGAAACGTTTGGCGCTTTGCTGCGCACGCGCGCGCAAAACCACCCGGAACGCGAAGCCATTGTTGGCGGCACCCAGCGCTGGACCTATGGCGCGCTGGACCAGTACGCCAGTCAGATCGCGGCGGGCCTGCTGCAAGCCGGTCTGCGCAAGGGCGACCGCGTCCTGGTGCACCTGCCCAACATCCCTGAGTTTGTCAGTGTGATCTTTGGTCTGTTCCGTGCCGGTCTTTTGCCCGTGTACGTCCTGCCTGCGCACCGCATCACCGAAGTCGAACACTTTGCCAATACTGCTCAAGCGCGCGCCTATATTGGTGTGGACGCTCATGCCGGTTTTGACTACCTGCCTTTGGTGCGCGAACTGCGCGAACGCTGCCCACAGGTCGAGCAGGTTTACATCGTGGGCGACGCACAAGAATTTACGTCCCTGGCCCAGTTGCAAAGCAGCGCTGCCAATGTAGACGTACCCGTATCGGCGGCCCAGCCTTCCGAAGTGGCGTTCCTGCAAATCTCGGGGGGCAGCACCGGCTTGTCCAAGCTGATCCCCCGCACGCACGACGACTACATCTACACCTTGCGCGAGAGCGCCAAGATTGCCGGACTGGACGAGAACAGTGTGTTTCTGGGCGCTTTGCCCATTGCCCACAACTTCCCCATGAGTTCACCCGGTTTTCTGGGTGCACTGTACGCCGGAGCCAAAGTGGTGCTGAGCCCCGCCCCCAGCCCGGACGTTTGCTTTGAGCTGATCGAGCGCGAAGGCGTAACCGACACCAGTCTGGTCCCCCCGCTGCTGATGCTGTGGATGGATGCAGCCACCAAGACCGATGCCAAGCTGGATTCATTGAAAGTAATCCAGGTGGGCGGAGCCAAGTTGAACGCCGAAGCGGCCAAGCGTGTACGTCCTACTCTGGGCGTGACCTTGCAGCAGGTGTTCGGCATGGCCGAAGGTCTGGTGAACTACACCCGCCTGGACGATCCCGAGGACACCATCATCAACACACAGGGCCGTCCCATCAGCCCGGACGATGAAATCCTGATCGTGGACGACAACGGCAATCCGGTCGCCCCTGGGGAAACCGGCTATCTGCTGACACGGGGTCCTTACACGATCCGTGCCTACCACAACAACCCCGCGGCCAATGCCCGCTCCTTTACCGAGGACGGCTTCTATCGCACAGGCGACGTGGTACGCATGACGCCCGAAGGCTACTTGATGGTTCAGGGTCGTGCCACTGACCACATCAACCGCGCTGGCGAAAAAATCTCCGCCGAGGAAATTGAAGATCATCTGCTGGCTCACCCGCAGGTCTTTGATGCTGCCGTGGTATCGGTGCCCGACGAGTTTCTGGGCGAGCGCAGCTGCGCTTTCATCATCCCCAAAGATGACAAGCCCCGCGCGATTGAACTGAAGAAATGGATACGCAGCCGCGGTCTGGCCGACTTCAAAGTGCCGGATCAAATCGTGTTTGTGGACCGTTTCATGGAAACTGCGGCCCTGAAGATCAGCCGCAAGGAATTGCGCGCCCAACTGCGCGAACAACTCGAAAACACAACGCAAGAATAATCATGAGTACTGCACTTACCCTGGAACGCATGCGCGCAGATATTGCCGCCATGTTGCATGAAGACCCCCAGGACATTCTGGATGATGACAATCTGATCGACCTGGGTCTGGACTCCATGCGCGTCATGACCCTGGCCACCCGCTGGCGCGAAGCTGGCGCTCCTATCGAGTTTTCCGAGATGGCCTCGGTGGTCACCTTGGGCCAGTGGTGGTCCCTGATCGAACGCGCCCAACAAAACGGCCGTTGATTTTCTTACTGCAACACGCTTATGTTTAGCTCCCCTTCCGAACTGCCATTGCGCCCCCTGACCGAAGCACAAGAAGGTCTGTGGTACGCCCAGCGTTTGGACCCGCTCAACCCGATTTTCAATACCGGGCACTGCACGCATATCCATTCGGCGCTGGACACCGCGCTGTTTGCGCAAGCCATCAATCTGACGCTGACCGAAGCCGATGCCTTGACCTTGCGCATGGTGGACACGCCCAACGGCCCGGCCCAGTACCTGCGCCCGCAAGAGCCCATTCAACTGGAAATTGTGGACCTGTCTGCCCACGCAGACGGGGCCGAACAAGCCCAAGCCCAGCTGATGGCAGACCTGCGCACACCGCTGGACCCAACCGTTGCGCCACTGGCACGACACATCCTGTTTGTACTGGGGCCCAAGCACCATCTTTGGTATCAGCGTATCCATCATCTGGCCGCTGACGGCTATGGCATGGCACTGATCGAGACGCGAGTGGTCAAGCTCTACAAGGCCCTGCTAAGTGGCCGTGAAGATCATGGGCATGCGCTGGAATCGTTCACCCTTTTGCAGGATGACGATCAAAGCTATCGGAATAGCGAGCGCCGCAGCAAGGACAGACAGTTCTGGCTGGACACATTAAGCGATGCAGAACCCGCCCAAAGCCTGAGCGAATCCCAGGCTTTGAGCGATCATCATTTCCTGCTGGCACGCAGCGCCGTCAAGCCCGAACTGACAGCCAGCCTGCAAGCATTGGCACAACGCAGCGACATCAGCTGGCCAGACATTCTGACGGGCCTGACCGCCGCCTATGTGCGCCGTCACACCCGCCAGGACGAATGCACGGTGGGCGTGCCCTGGATGGGCCGTCTGGGCCATATCAGTGCCCGTATCGTCTCCACCGTCATGAACGTGGCTCCGCTGCGTTTGCAGATCGACGAATCCCAGCCCTTGAATCAGTACCTGATCCAAGTTTCCAAGGCTCTGCGTCAGGCACGTCGTCATGGCCGCTACCGTAGTGAACAACTGCGCCGTGATCTGGGTTTGCTAGGTGGCATGCGTCGCCTGCACGGCCCCATCATCAACGTGCTGCCGTTCGATGCACCCTACGAACAAGCGGGCCTGACCGCCAGCCAGACCGTGCTGTGCGCTGGCCCCGTGGAAGACTTGAACTTCACCTTCCGCGCCCAACCCGATGCCAGTGGCTTGCGTCTGGAAGTGGAAGCCAACCCGCGTCTGTACACCGACGCACAGATTCAAACCCATCTGGTCCGTCTGGAGCAGTTCCTGCTGCGCGCTTTGCAGGCTGAAACCCTGTCTGCCGTGCCGACCTTGACGGATGCCGAACACCACCACTGGATTGAGACCGTCAACCAGACCGCTCACCCGGTTCCTGAAACAACGCTGTGGGCACTGATCCACGCCCAGTTGCAGGCTCACCCGGAACAAAGTGGCCTGGAATTTGAGGGCAAGAAGCTCAGCTACGCCCAGATCAACGAACAAACCGCCAATCTGGCCGCGCAACTGCGTCTGGCCGGTGTGCAGACCGGCGACATCGTTGCCGTGGCCCTGCCTCGTTCGCTGGAGCTGGTGCTGTCCTTGCTGGCTATTCACCGTGCTGGTGCTGCCTACTTGCCGCTGGATCTGGACCAGCCTGCCGATCGCCTGAACACCATCTTGCAGGCCGCTCAACCGCGACTGCTGGTCGGCCAGCCCGGTTGCACGCTCAATGCCTCTTTGCTGGTCCCGCAGCCTGAACAAACCTGCACTGCGCCAGACTGGGCCACCGCCGGTCCGCACGATCCTTCCTACCTGATCTACACCTCCGGCTCTACCGGCACCCCCAAAGGCGTGCTGGTCAACCACGACGCCATCGTCAATCGTCTGGTATGGATGCAAACGCACTACAGCATTGGTGCCGGTGATCGAATTTTGCAGAAAACCCCGGCCACGTTTGACGTGTCGGTGTGGGAGTTCTTCCTGCCCTTCCTGTCAGGTGCAACCTTGGTCGTCGCCCCACCACAAGCGCACCGCGATCCGGCTCATATTGCCCGCCTGATGCGCGAACAAAGCATCACAGTGCTGCACTTTGTGCCCTCCATGCTCAGCGCCTTCCTGGATGAGCCTGCCGCTCGTGGACTGGCTCCGCGCCTGGTGTTTTGCAGTGGTGAAGAACTGTCGGCCGCTACCCGCGACCGCTTCCATTCTCTGCTGAACGCCGAGCTGCACAATCTGTACGGCCCAACCGAAGCTGCCGTGGACGTGTCCTACTGGCCTGCGTCGCGGGATGACCAATCCCAGCCTGTGCCCATCGGTTTCCCCGTATGGAACACCGCCCTGTACATTCTGGACGAGCAGTTACAACCTGTACCGCCCGGCGTGGCCGGTCATCTTTACCTGGCTGGCCGACAGTTGGCACAAGGCTACTGGGGCCGCCCGGACCTGACTGAAGAACGCTTTGTGCCCGACCCTTACGCCCTGCATGGCGACCGCATGTACGCCACCGGCGATGTGGCCCGCTGGCGTGAAGATGGCGCGGTTATTTTCCTGGGCCGCTCCGATCACCAGATCAAACTGCGCGGTCAACGTATCGAGCTGGGTGAAATTGAAGCCTTGCTGGCGCGTCATCCCGATGTGGCCCACGTAGCCGTGATTGCCCGTGAAGACATACCCGGTCAAATGGCGATTGTGGCTTACTGGGTACCGCAAGCAGGCAGCCAGTGCACGGACAACACGCTGGCCGCTTATGTAGGCGAGCACTTGCCGTCCTACATGGTGCCCAGCGCCTGGATCAGCCTGGATGCCCTGCCGGTGACAGCCAACGGCAAGCTGGACCGCAAGGCGCTGCCCGTTCCTGCCTTGCAGGCCCGCTCGGCAGGCTTGCCGCTGGACGGTGCCACTCAGCACCAAATTGCCGCTGCTTTCGCCACCGTACTGGAAAGCAGCGAAACGTTTTACGCCGACGACGACTTCTTCGCCTTGGGCGGACACTCGCTGCTGGCTGCCAAACTGGCCTTGATACTGCGTGAAGCACGCGGTCAGGCCGTATCAATTGGCACTATTTTTGAATACCCCACTATTGCCCGTCTGGCCAAACATCTGGATCAGTCTGGCAGCGCGGCAGCCGATGGTTTTGGTGCCGTCATCACCTTGCGTCCGGGGCCGAACGATCAGCCCGCGCTGTTTGTGGTTCACCCGGCCGGTGGTTTGTCCTGGTGCTATGCGGCACTGGCACGTCACCTGCCTGCCGGCCGCGCTGTTTATGGCTTGCAAGCCAGTGTGCTGTCTGACGCCTCGCTAGGTCTGGATGGCAGCCTGGATGCCATGGCCAAGGTGTATGTGGATCGTATCGAGCAAGTTCAAGCACAAGGCCCCTACCATCTGGCAGGCTGGTCCGTGGGCGGCATTATTGCTCAGGCCATGGCCGTGGAGCTGCGTCGTCGCGGTCAACTGGTAGGCATGTTGTCCTTGCTGGACGCCTATCCCAGCGACGCGTGGCGTAACGAACCGGCCCCCGAGCCCAATGCCATCTACAAGGCGCTGCTGCATATTGCGGGCCACGACCCAGACAGCTTGCCCGACGTTTCCCTGACCCGTCAGGGTGTGGTGGACTTCCTCAAGCGCAGCGGTCACCCGCTGGCCGAGTTGCCCGACACGCGTCTGGACAGCGTATTTCAGGTAGTGGAAAACAATAACCGCCTGGTGCGCCTGTACGAGCATCACGTCTATGACGGCCCCATGCTTTATTTCCGCGCAGCGCTGGATCACGCCGGCACACAATTGCATCCCGATTTGTGGAAGCCCTACACAGGGCAGTTGGATGTGCACGACATTGCCTCCTTGCACGCGCATTTGACCGGTACTGAAGCCGTGGCCATCATGGCCCCGCTGATGGACTCGGCCATGGCTTTTGCCGAACAGGCACAAGCCCAACCTGAACTCGATGTATAAGCCATGTCTGTAAGACGTTTCTTTCTGGATATCTCGCCACTAATCGAAAGTCGAGCATTCCGCTTTGCCTACTTCGCTCGGGCCGCCACGGTGCTGGTCACCGGCATGTTGATGGTGGCTGCCAGCGTGCAGCTTTATGAGCTGACCAAATCCAGTGTGGCCGTTGCTTTCCTGAACGTATCCATGGCCACCCCCATGGTACTGGCACTGATTGCCGGCGGTGTCTTGTCGGACCGCATGGACAGGCGCAGCCTGATGGTCTGGTCGCGCAGTGTCTACATCATCAGCGTGGTGCTGTTCCTGCTCAATACGCTGCTGCCCAACCCGCAGGTCTGGTTGATCTATGTGGCCGCTGCCATTGGTGGTGCGGCAGGCGGGATCAGCGTCCCGGCCATGATGTCCGCTACCCCGACACTGGTCGGTCGAGACAAGCTGGCCGCTGCGGCCGCCCTGTCCGGTCTGGCCATGCAGTTGGGCGGTATTATCGGCCCCGCCTTGGCAGGCGTACTGATCTCCGGTCCTGGTCTGATTTTCTGTTACGTGATTGTCCTGTGCGGTGTCATCGTCACCCCTTTACTCTTGCGTGCTCTGCCGCCCTTGCCTCCGCAAGCGGGCAAGCAGCCCCAGAAAAACGCCTTCCAATCCCTGCGTGATGGCCTTGGTTTTGTGGCCAGCCACCCCTTGCTGCGCGCCCTGTTGCTGATTGATCTGGCTGCCCTGATTCTGGCCACTCCCTTGGCCCTGATGCCCGAGTGGGGCGACACCATTCTGAAAATGGGTGCCACCGCCACCGGCTATCTCTACGCCGCTCCGGCCGTCGGTGCCACGCTAGCTGCCTTATCCAGCGGCTGGTGCCGCCAAGTGTCCCGTCCAGGTGCTGCCATTGTGATTGCCGTGCTGATCTGGGGCCTGGCGGTTGCGGCCCTGTCCCTGCAAACCACGCTGTGGTGGGCGCTGATCTGCCTGGCCATCATGGGTGCTGCCGACACCATCTCCAAAATCATGCGTATGGCGTTGGTTCAGCACCACACCCCCGATTACCTGTTGGGCCGTGTCTCCAGCTTGTGGATGACGCAATATTCCCTGGGCCAGGCCCTGGGCAATATGCAAATGGGTTATCTGTCCCGTCTGCTAGGCCCGGCAGTCGCCGTGGCCGTGGGTGGTTTGGCCTGTGCCGCTGTCGCTTGCGGTTTCGGCGTGTTTAACCAAGGCCTGCGTTCGGCCAGCAAACAGGATGGCCCGCCCAATGCCTGACATCTCGCTTTTGTTCTACCCACGCCTGCTGCACGCCTGTAGAAAGATCTCCTACATGGACCGTCTTGTCGACCGAACCTTTATTTAGGATTAAAAGATGCTAATCAATGTCAATTGCATTCGCCGTACCCCTGCCGCACTGCTGCGCAAGGCCGGCCTGAGCGCAGCCGTCCTGTCCCTGTCCCTGGCCAATGCCTTTGCGGCCCCCGCTTTTGACCAGCCTGATGCTGACTTTCGCGGTTCCCTGAATGCTGCTGGCGTGGTCTATGCAGGCTCCGAAGCCCAACTGGCTGGCCGTGGTTTCACCCCCGGCCAGGAAGTGATCCTGCTGCAAAACGGTCACACCCTGACCCCTCAAGCCCTGGTTGCCGACAAAGAAGGCAATCTGAGCACCAAGATCGCCATCCCCGCTGACGCCGCTGTGGGTGTGCACCCTGTCGTCATGCAAGTCAGCAAGCCCTCGACGGCCGATATCTTCAATCTGAAGGTGTCCCCAAAAGTTGAGCTGAGCGGTCAGGACAAATTCGAACTGCAATCCCAGCACCTGGTTCCCGGCTTGTACCAAAGCGCCTACAGCCCCAAGAACAAAGTGCTGTTCGTGACTTCCGCCGTGGGCCGCCCACCCGTCAAGCAGTCGCAATTGGTGAAAGTGAACCCCAAGACCCTGGCGGTTGAAGCCAGCGTGACACCTGCCGCCCAAAAAGGCCGTGACGATGGTCAGGTTCAAGCCGTTTACGGTGTGGACGTGGACGACAAGCAAGGCAATGTCTGGGTCACCAACACCCGCAGCAGCTCCATTGCTGTCTACAGCCAGAAAGACCTGAAACTGGTCAAACAGTTTGAAGACGGCGTCGTCAGCCACCCACGCGACGTGGTTGTAGACGAGAAAACAGACCGTGCCTACGTGTCCTCGCCCGGCGCCAACACCATAGCTGTATTCGACACCAAGAAGCTGACTCAGCTGGACCCGATCGAACTGCAATCGAAAACCCGCAACAAACCCGGCACCATGAGCCTGGCACTGGATGCTGAAAAAGACCGTCTGTACACCGTCAGCGCCAGCACCAACGAGCTGATCATTGTTGACCTGAAAAACGACAATGCCCAAACCGTGTTCCCCGTACCTGGCGCACGTGGTCTGGCTGGTGTGTCGGTAGACAGCAAGAATGACCAGGTCTACGTCGCCGCCCAAGGCAGCGACAACCTGCTGATCATCAATGCCAAAGACGGCTCCGTGCAGCACGACATCAAGATCGGCGCTGGCGCTCTGAACGTGGTGTTCGATCCCGAGACATCCCTGGCTTACGTGGCCTCCCGCGGTGCGGGCACCGTGACGGCCGTGAATGGTAAGGGTGAAATCGTTGCCAACCTGGACGGTGGCAGCTTCCCCAACCACGTCTCCCTGGATGGCGAAGGCAATGCCTATCTGGTCAACAAATCCAAAGGTAAGGATGACCAGACGGCTGACCGCGTCACACGCCTGCATCTGAAGTAAACCGCCCGATGCGCCCCTTCCATGAAAAGGGGCGCCAAGGCAAAACCCTTGCCCCAAAAAGGACTCCTATGAATAGCCGTATAGCCGACCAAGTCCGCCATGCCACCATTGAAGAATGGTTAGGTCATTACCAGGCCGACAGCAGCGTATTTGCCTCTCCCACCGTCAGTTTGATGGCACACGGCACGGCACTGGAGCGGCATACCAGCAATGCCCAAGGGCAACTGCTCTCTGATGCCCAAACCTTGCTGGCGCAAGCCGCTCGGCAAGGTCTGGATGCCCCCCTGTTGATGGGAGTGATCCCCTTTAACCCGACTCGCCAGGCTTACCTGCGCGTTCCCAAAGAATATCAGCGCGATCCCGTCCTGCTGCGCCCGGTACAACGCCCGCCGTTGGCCAAATCCAGCAACAGCATTGCCAGCCAAAGCCTGCTGCCTGATGGCGAAGGCTACGAAGACAGCGTCAGCCGCATCCTGGCCACGATGCGCGAACAGAACATTTCCAAAACCGTGATGGCCCGCACTGTCACCATCACTTTGAACGAAGCCCTGGACCGTCAGACTGTGTTGAGCAATATGCTCCACAGCAATCCTGCCGGCTACACCTACGCCCTGCCCTTGCCGGGCGGCAAGGCTCAAGACCCGGATCTGTTTTTTGGGGCCAGCCCCGAGTTGCTGGTGCGTCGCCAGGGCGATCTGGTTACCGTCAACCCGCTGGCAGGCACCGCCCCTCGCTTTGCCGACCCACAGCGCGACCAGGCCAGCGCCGACAGCTTGATGGATTCCAGCAAAGACCTGCGCGAGCACGCCTACGTGATCCAGGACGTGGTGCGCATCCTGTCCCAGTTCTGCGACTCCCTGGACATGCCTGATGGCCCCAGCCTGACCAGCACCGCCAACCTGTGGCACCTGTCCACCCGTATCAGCGGCCGTTTGCGTGACCCGTCCGTCACCTCTTTGGAGCTGGCACTGGCCATGCACCCCACGCCGGCCGTTTGCGGCCTGCCCACCCAGCCCGCCATGCAGGCCATCGAAGCCACTGAAGTCTTTGATCGCGGCTACTTTGCAGGCGCCATAGGCTGGAACGACCACGAAGGCAACGGCGAATGGGCAGTCGCCATTCGTTGCGGCCATTACACCCAGCAAGAGCTGACCTTATCGGCTGGCGCCGGCATTGTGGACGGCTCCGTCCCTGCCCTGGAACGCCAGGAAACCGGCAATAAACTCATGACCCTGATTAACTCATTGGGTCTGGCCCAGAACATAACCCTCTAAAGGAGACACGATTCATGACCATTCACGCCTTGCCCAGCTACGAACTGCCTCAAACCCCCGTAGCCAACCGCGTCAATTGGCGCCCACAGCCCAATCGTGCCGCCCTGCTCATTCACGATATGCAGACCTACTTTCTGCAGAAATACGATATGAGCCAGGCTCCTATCCCCATGTTGATCGAACGCATTGCCGCCCTGCGCGAGGTTTGCCACAAGCTGGGAATACCCGTGTTCTACACCGCCCAGCCTACCGAGCAACCCGAGAAAGACCGCGCCTTGCTAAACGACTTCTGGGGCCCCGGCCTGACCGCCAGCGAATTTCATGAGCAACAAGCCGTGGTTCCCGAGCTGACACCGGCCGAAAACGACATCATGCTGACCAAGTGGCGCTACAGCGCCTTCCAGCGCTCCGACCTGCGTGAGCAACTGCGCAATCTGGGCCGCGATCAGCTGATCATCACCGGCGTTTACGCCCACATCGGCTGCATGACCACCGCCCTGGAAGCCTTCATGCAAGACGTGCAGCCCTTCCTGGCTATCGACGGCGTTGCCGACTTCTCGCTGGAAGAACACCACATGGCGATCCGCCACGTCTCGCAACGCTGCGGCGTCAGCCTGACCTGCGCCGAAATCCAGGACAGCCTGCAAAGCTAAACAGGAAGCACACATGAGCCCACAAGAATTTGCAGGTGAATGCATAGCCGTCACGGGCGCGGCCCGTGGCATTGGCGCTGCCGTCACCCAACTACTGCTGGAACGAGGCGCCAGCGTCATCGCCCTGGACCTGGACGTAGAAGGACTGACCCAACTGAGTCAATCCGAATACAGTGATCGGGTTTCCTGCCACCTGGTCGACATCAGCCAAGCCGATGCCGTCGATGCAGCGCTGGCCCAAGGGCAGGAAAAACTGGGGCCCATTCATCGTTTAGCCTGTGTCGCGGGCGTCCTGCAAATGGGCCGCATCACCGAGCTGAGCAACGAACAATGGGATCGCACCTTTGCCATCAACACCACCGGCGTCTTCAACGTCTGCCGCAACGTGGCCAAAGGCATGATCGAGCGCAGGCAAGGCGCGATCGTCAACGTCAGCTCCAACTCCGCCGCCACACCACGCATCGCTATGGGAGCCTACGCCGCCTCCAAAGCCGCCGTCACCCAACTGAGCCGCTGCCTGGGCCTGGAACTGGCCCCACACGGCATCCGGGTGAACATCATCTCCCCCGGCTCCACCGACACCCCCATGCAACAAGCCATGTGGGCACAAGGCAGCTCGCGCGAAACCGTCATCGCGGGTTCCGGCGAAAACTACCGTCTGGGCATCCCCCTGCAAAAAATCGCCACCCCCGAAGAAATCGCCGAAGCCGTCCTGTTCCTGCTCTCGGACCGCGCCAGCCACATCACCCTGTCCGACTTGCGCGTGGACGGCGGTGCCACACTGGACCAAGGCTAAACAGCCAGACGCAAAAAAGGGCGGAATCTCCGCCCTTTTTATTGCCCATCGGAACGAGGCCGGACAAAAGCATACGAACATCCCTACTAGTGACAGTGCCGATAAGGACTGACCACCTATTGCCAAGTCAAGGAAGAATACGAACGAACCGAAACATCGTAAATGCGGCTCAATGAAGACAGACTCAGTCAGGTCAAATCGGATCGAATCAGGTCAGGTCAGGTCAGGTCAGGTCAGGTCAGGTCAGGTCAGGTCAGCATCAGATTAGACCTGCTCAGTGCAGGTAGCCTCCTATCAGCTACCTCTTAATTCCGTCGAGTCTGTGAACTAGATCGAGCAGCTCCAGCGTGCCAACCGCCCCCGCCAACAACCGTTGAAAGCAGGCCCACTCAAGAGCACTGCCACCATGCTGCTCGGGTCGGGGCAGGCTCAGGCGGGGCGGATCAGAGTGCTTGCCGCGGGCCTGAGATTGCGTAGGGATGCAAGGGGCCTGCTGTTTGAGCCAGGCGCTTGTACTTGGTCCGGGGGACCAAGTACCTGGCGAGTTCAGGCCCCGCCCGTAGCAATCTTATGCCAAGGGAACTGGTGCGCAGCACCAGCAAGCGCTCAGCCCCGCCGGAGCCTGCCCCGACCCGAACAGCCCCCCGGTCCAGCCTCCTGAGCCTACTTTTTACCCTCGACCGGAGCCTCAACCTGCTCAATCCCGAACAAATGCTCCAAACCCAAGGCCAAAGCATCCCGCCACGCCACAAAATCATGTGCCGTCGCACTCTCCACGTAACGCACGTCATACCCCCGCGCCCGCAGCACATCATCCAGATGACGATTAGCCTGCACCAGGCTGACATCCCGGCTGGAGCCTGAAGACTCAAACACCCCGGCACTCATATAAATCTTCACTGGCACAGCTTCTGAGTCCGCCATCTGCCGCGTCAGCCACTGCCCACGAGTATCACCCGGCGGAGCCCACCAGAACGACCCCGACATGCTCAGAACATTGCCAAACAGTTGCGGCAAACGCCAAGCGGCATTCATGGCTGCCAAACCACCATAGCTGGAGCCGCCAATCGCCGTCTTGTCCGCTGTCGACTGCACCCCCTGGGCCTTGAGCCAAGGCATCAACTCCTTATCCAGAAACTTGATATAAGCCTCATTGGGCGGCAACTCCCGCGCCCGTTCCGCCATGCCCGGATTGTCCACCAGGACCAGCCACATAGGCTCCACGCGCCCCTGCGCAATCAAGGTATCCAGCATGGCCGGCGCACGCGCCAAATCCCGATAGTCCCGACCATCGAACAAAATCAAGGTGTGATCAATTTCCTGAGCCCGAGTGCCCGCAGGCTGATAAATCTGCACCTGCCGTTCCACACCCAAAGCCTCGCTGGGCAAGCGCTCCGTACGCCATTGCCCCTGCCCCAACTGCTGCGGCTCCAGGCTCACCACTTCGGCAGGTGCCTGCGTCAAACGCAAGACCGACTCACCATCAAACAGATCCTTGCTGTTTTCCGGCAAAGCCTTGGCATTATGAGGATCGCGCTGCAACGCCGCCCGCAGCACTTCGCGCGCCAGGTTCTGGCCCACATAAGGCACATCCGGCGCCATGCGATAGGCAAAGCGGGCATCACGCGGCAAATCGTAGGTGATGTACCAGATATCCGACTCACCCAAACGATGCATGCGATCGCTATACGAGAAAGGCCCGCCATGCAGACGCACCTCGTTCTGGGCACCGCGCCAGACAAACGTGACGCGATCATGCGTAGTGCTGTAGCGCTCCACCAAAGGCGAACCTACACGCTGCACATAGTCCCAGAAACCGCGAGACGGCTCGCCCGCGCGCAAGCGCATGCTCCACTGACGGATCACATCGCCTTGCAAAGGCTCGGCCTGAGCCGGCGCTTGGGGAGCCGTAACCGATTCAACCTGCCACTGATACTCGCCCTGCCCCTGCACACGCAAACGATATTCGCCCGCCGTGCTGGCAATAAAGCCAAAAGGGCCACCCCGTTCCGGGGCATCTGCCCAATGACGAATCGCCTTGCCATCCGGGCCGAACAATTCCAGCGCCACATCACCACTGTGCTGCCAACTGCCTTGCACCAGCTCATTTTGCTGCAAGCTCAGTATTCGTTCATGATGTTCGTGCGCCTGAACCTCACCTTGAGCCGAAGGCAGCGTAGCCGCCCAAGCCGACCCAACCATTCCCACCATCAATACAGCAACAACAGGTGCGCGCAACATACATCCTCCTAAATGCCGGTTTGCCGCAGGACAAGCCCAGTACCAAGAAGCAGTATACGATCAAAAATAATCAGCGCACCCCTCGGCTGGCTCGAGGCGGCGCCATTCATCACTCTAGACGGAAAGCCTGAATCAAACGATCCAGCTCTTGCACCTGCTCCTGCAACTCGCTGGAGGTGTGCGCCACCTGGTTCACCATCTCCGCGTTTTGCTGAGTGGCCGAATCCAACTGCCCCACCGCCACGTTGATTTGCTCGATACCAATGGTTTGCTCGCGAGTAGAAGCCGCAATCTCGTGAACAATCGTCATCACTTGCGAGCTGCCGGTGACCATCTCCTCAATGACCTCACCGACCTGCCCCATCAACTGCACGCCTTCGCGGGTGCTATTGGAGGACGCTTCCACCAATTGAGCAATCTCCTGGGCTGACGCCGTCGTGCGCTGCGCCAGAGCACGTACCTCACCGGCCACCACCGCAAAGCCTCGACCTTGCTCACCGGCTCGCGCCGCTTCCACAGCCGCGTTCAAGGCCAGAATATTGGTCTGAAAGGCAATCGAGTTAATCACCGTGGTAATGTCCGCCACCTTGCCACTGGTATCGCGAATCGCGCCCATGCGGTCCACCAGTTCACTGACCATCTGACCACCATGCTGGGCAGTTTTCTGCACCTGGCTGGAGACTTCCTCGGCACGCATGGCGTTTTCTTCGCTCATGCGAACGGTGCCCGTCATCTCTTCCATGGCCGATGCTGTTTCCTGCAAGGCCGCCGCCTGCTGAGTCGTGCGACTGGACAGCTCCAGATTGCCCACAGACAGTTGCGAGGTATCGTCCGCAATCACTCCACTGCTGTGTTGCAGCGTGCGCATCACCTCGTTCAACTTCAGGCGCATCTGCTCGATGGAGGCCATCACGCTATTGTCCGGAATCGAACGTAGGGAATGAGCAACCCGCAAATCCCCATCAGCAATCGCTTGAGCAGCATCATGCAGCACCTTAGGTTCAGCCCCCAGCTCGGCAAAGATCTGGCGCGCCAGAAACACAGTAACCGCTGATACCAGCAGCACGATCAGAACGAACACGAGTGACGAGCTGAGCAGATTGCTCAGGAAGCGCGCCTGAATATTGTCGATATAAACGCCCGAAATCAGCACCCAATCCCACTGCGTCACCCCTTTGCCAAAGGCCAGTTTGGGGGCATTGCTCTTGTCGCTAAGCTTGGGCCAGTGATACTCCAGAAAACCTTCGCCACCATTGCGGCCGATGCGGCTCATCTCGGCAAAAGGGTGCACGCCGTTGCTGTCGACCACGGCACTGACGTTCTGGCCGTCCAGCTCCGGTCGGCTGGGATTCATGATGGACACCACATCGGTCGATAACACCGACACATAACCTTCCTGCCCAAAACGAATACTAGCGATGCGTTGCAGCGCCTGCTTTTGCGCCTCTTCCTTGCTGAGAACGCCTTTGCTGACCAGTTGCTGATAGTCCTGCGTAATGTTTACTGCAATATTGACGATGTGCTGCAAACTACTTTTTCGCTCTTCCATCTGTGCCTGATAGAGCTGATAGTTCACAAACGCAAAAACCGCCACCAACGCCATCAAGCACAAGATCAATGGCAACCACAACTTCTGTTTCAAGCCCAAACGCATCATATTCCCCGAGCAACGCTGAAAAGACAGGTCCCAGGTACGCAAAAACCGACCGTGTCACCACGGTCGGCCTGCATGGAGGCCCCATCGAACAAGCTGGGTAACGGCCTCGGGCTTGAAATACTTAATTAAAGTTACATATCGAGATAATTAGATGCTAAGGCGGCTTATAAAACACTACCGCTCAAGCGTCGGGAAGCTTCATGGCCTTGGCCAAAAGAAGGTTCGCTGCTGGCCAGAGTCAGCAAGAAGCCATCTTCAGACATCAATTCCGAGGTCAGACGCCCCTGGTAATGACCCAGCTCCAGATTCAAGGCAAGATCGCGCTGTTCCAGGTTATCGACGCCTTTGATAACCAGCTCAAAACCCTGCTCGCTCAGTAAATGGCACGCGGTTTCCAGCAATGCCTTGAACGTCGGTTCACGGCAGGCGCGCTGAATAACCTCGGCTTCCAGTTTGACGCCGCTGATTGGCCAGCCACGCAAACGGTTGAGCTTGCTGTTCTCAATATCGGGGCTGGTCAGCCAGACCTGAATGTCCTGTTCTTTCAGAAACTGCAAAGCCTGGATCAGTTCTGGTGTTTCTTCCAATTCCTCGTCGCTGAACAAGTCCAGCTCTACACAGCAAGGTTGCAGCTCGAACTGACTCAACATGCTGGGCATGCGCTTATAGATGGGCAGCAGCATATCGATGGGCAACTTCAGACCAATATGGCTGGCACGCAGCGAATACTCCTGCCACCAGCGACGCACGTCAGCCATCAGAGTACGCAGCATCCATTCGCACAAAGCCTGACGGTGAATGGCGTCAGGCATATGGCGCAGCACCAGATCCGATGACAGACGCAAGCCTGTGGGCGAGGTCCAGAACACCTGGGCGTCCACACCACTGTATTGGCCCGTACTGGTCGCCACCCGCAACTGATAAGAGAAAGACAGCGCTTCGCTGGCCTGCGGATCAAGCACATCCAGAGTTTCCAGCGCACGCAAGAGTTCCAGCGGCGTGGGCTGGGACGCTTCCTGCTCGTCGCGCTGGGCGTAAAACTCCATGATTTCAGTATCTTGCGGCTCTTGCTGGGCGATCAACTTGCCCGTAAAGGTGTAGCCCCAGCCGTGCACCGACTTGATCGGCAAGGCCACCCCTGCCTGAGTGGCCTTGCGGCGCAAACGGCTGATCAGGGAATCCACTGCACGGCTGTCACTGGCAGCCAGGCCTTTGTCGCGCATCAGGTCTTCACGGCTGAAACGGGCATCCGCATGGCGGATGAATGCGTCCATTAATTGACGTTCGCTATGCGTCAGTTCCAGTCCCACCCCATTGGGAGCCACCAGAGTCCAGCCTTTATCGCGCAAGATCCATTCCTGCTGGCCACTCTGATCCTGAACCTCTTCCATCGCCTGGGCGGCACCCACGGCGGCATACACATTACGGCGGCGCACGGCATGGCACCAGGCCATCAGCTCGGGAACTTGCACATCCATAGCCAGACACGCATCAGCACCCGTCAGCAGCAACTGCACACGAGCACTGGCAGACAGGCCGGACTGAACGGCCACAATACCCAGCGAGCCAAAGTCATTGCGCAATTTGGCCACCATCAAAGGCACGTAGCCCGTCTCAACAGGAAACAGCAACAGATCGGCCTGGCTCAGACGCGCCTCGGCTACCTTCTCCAGGGATCTGACAACGCTTGTCTTGGTACCGAAAACCCGCAGTTGCTCCAGCCAGTAGTGCAAGCCTTCGCCTTCTTCCAAAACAATCAACACGCAGTGTGCATGTTCCATAAGCGCCTACTATTTAATTATTGTCAGTCCCACGACGGTCCCGGCGAGGGCCGACAATACTATTTTTATCAATAGTTAGAATTATCACTTCTAGAATACGGAGCACAAAGTAAAGAATGGTCAAATGTGGCGTTTGAAATTTTTTGTCTTCAAAATAACGTCCGCCTTACCGCCTGAACCATCTCGGGATTATTTTCTAATCGCTGTTTTTTTAAAATCATGCCCCACAAATAATTATAGTTTCCATAACGATGGGGCATAAAAAACCCGCTCGAAAGCGGGTTGTTCTAGCTCAAGACCAGGCAGAATACTTACTGGGCGGCAGCGTCCAGGCGAGACTGCAACTGGGCAGCAGGCAGCCAGCCATCAGCGCGGCTACCATCGGCAAAGTAAATGGCCGGGGTACCTTGAACGCGCAGTTTTTGTCCCACTGCCAATAACTGATCCAATGGATGCTCACACGAGGCTTTCTCGGGTCGCACTCCGCCCCCCATCCAATCACTCAAGGTTTTAGCGGGGTTTTGGGCACACCAGATGTCCTCGGCTTTGCGGCGGCTATCCGGTCCCAGGATGGGAAACATCAGGCTATAAACCGTAACATTGTCGATCTCCTGCAAAGTTGTATGCAGACGTTTGCAATAGCCGCAATTGGGATCTTCAAAAACCACCATTTGACGGCTACCGTCGCCTTTTACCAGCTTGATAGCCTTATCCAGCGGCAAGTCATTCAGCGACACACGATTGAGTTCCTGCATGCGCTGCTCGGTCAGATCAACACGAGTTTTGCTATCCAGCAAAGAACCCTGCATCACAAAGCTGGCCTGCGGGTCGGTGTAGAGCAAGGTGCCGCCCACTTCCACTTCCAGCAAATTGGGAAATGGTGTGGCGCGAATACCATCGACCGTCACGCCGGGGAAAGCGGCTTCAAAGGCCTGGCGGGTAGTCTCGAAACGTGTGTCTACTTTGGCGGGGCTGGCGGCCTGAGCCAGGCTGCACAGCGACAAAAGCGCCAGTGCCAATACAGAACGAAGGTGCAACATCATGACGTACTTCCTTTGCTAATCGACAAGACCCTAGCGGCCTTAGAACAAGAGCGCGCCGGGGCTGACGCCGGCAGCATGCGCAATCAGGCGGCGTTTCACCCAGGGCAGGCGGTCCACCACTTGCATACCGGCATTGCGCAGCATGGAAGCCGGTGCCCCCGGTGCCGCAAACAGACGATACAAGCCATCGGTGGCTGCCCGCATGGCCGCAATCGGTTCAGCGCGAGCGCGCTTGTAGCGATTGAGTACACGCATATCACCGACCGAATAATGCGGGCCGCGCTCGGACAAGACCTTGATCAGGGCTTCGATATCGCCCAGACCCAGATTCAAACCCTGGCCAGCCAAAGGATGGACGCGATGTGCCGCATCACCCACCAAGGCCACACCGGGCGACACCAGGCCGCTACGCTCAAAGGTCAAAGGGAAACCGTGTACCGGGCTACGTAAGCTTAATTGCCCCAAACGGCCATTGGATAAAGAGAACAAGCTGTTTTGCAGATACTGCGCCTGCTCCTCTGAGGGCATGGCCAGCACCTTGTCGGCCTGCGCTTGCGGCACGGACCAGACCATGGAGACTTGAGGTTTACCATCCACATCCGGCATAGGCAACAGGGCCAGAATCGAATCGCCAGTAAACCACTGCAAGGCAACTTGCTGGTGCGGGCGCTCTACGTTGAAGTGGGCCACCAAACCGGCGTCCCCATACTCACGACCATGATGCTCAATACCAGCGGCAGACCGCAGGCCGGAACGGGCACCATCTGCCCCCACAAACAAATCGGCGCTGATGCGCTTCTGTCCGGCGGTGATGATGGTCTTGCCTTCCAGACGCTCGAAACGGTCTTCAATCCAGGGCACACCGAACACTTGCAAGGCCTGATACAGCGCCTGCTCCATCTGTCCGGACTCAACGATCCAGGCCAGATAATCCTGCGCGTCCTGCCAAGCATGCAGATTCAGGCAACCGCCGCCATCACCATGTACTTCCATGGCCTGCACTGGCGAAATGCGCTGGGCCGACATCAAGTTCCAGGCACCCAACTGCGTCAGAAAACGCTGGCTGGCGACCGAGACGGCGTAGACACGGGGGTGATACTGCCCCGCCGCCAGTTCCATAGGCTTGTAAGCGGGGGACAGGATGCTGACATCAAACCCGGCCTTGCGTAAACCCAGGGCGCTGGCCATACCGGCCAAGGCCCCTCCACACACCACAATTCGTTCTTTGCTCATCGTGCGCTCGGTGCTCCTGCCTGACGTGGCCACAACAGCCACATTTGACCTTGCTGCTTCATGCGCCCTGCCTGCGCACCAGCCTGATCGCCCGTGCCCCAGTACAAGTCGGTACGTGCGGCACCTTTAATCGCCGCGCCCGTGTCCTGAGCAAAAACCAGTCGCTGCAAAGGTTGGTTAGAAGCAGGCTGCGAGGTAGCCAAGTACACAGGCGTACCCAAAGGCACGTACGTGGGGTCAATAGCCACGGAACGCAGACCAATCAAGGGAATGCCATAGGCACCTTTAGGGCCCAGCTCCGGATCCACAATGGCCTCTTCGCGGAAGAACACCATAGCGGTATTTACATTCATCATTTCCTGAACGCGATGCGGATTGCGCTTGGCCCAGGCCTTGATGTTTTGCATGGAAGTCTGCGCCAAAGGCATCTCGCCCTGCTTGGCCAGCCATTGGCCTACCGAGGCATAAGGGCGACCGTTATGGTCGGCATAGGCCAGACGCACGGCGCTGCCATCGGGCAGGACCGCACGACCCGAGCCCTGGATCTGCAGAAAAAAGCCTTCTACCGGATCTTCCGCATACACGATCACGGGTGGCTGGCGCTCCTGCCTGGATACGATCTGCTCGCGAGTGTCGTAAGGCACAATGCGTTTGCCCACTTGCTTGCCGCGAATACGCTTGCCAGCCAGCTCGGGATACAAGCTACCCAGATCAATCGTCAACAAATCATCCGGCGCAGCGAAAAGCGGCCATTGATAGCTGGAACTACGGGTGCGCGAGGCCTTGAGCAAAGGCTCGTAATAGCCCGTGACCGTATTTTGAGCCACCTTGCCGTCGCCGGTCAGCAAACGCCAGGGCTGCAACTGTTGCTGCAGAAAATCACGTACAGCAGCCGTATCTTTGGTGTCAGCGCTCAGACCGGCAGAAGCCGCAGCCTGACAAACAGGCTGCCAGGCACGGGGATTGGCACGTGCGGGCATGGCCAGCGAACCGCTGACAGGACGCATCAGGCCCTTGCAGTTATTGATGAAACCTTTCCAGACATGGTCCAGCGAATCAGCCTGCCAGCCCGGCAAGGCGGACCAGTTCACGGCTTGATAACGCCCTGCCAACGCACGCGCCGGGGTTTCCGGCAGTGCCGACAAGGACGGCACGCGCAACGGTTGCAGAGCGATATCAGGACCGCCTTCTGCTGTACCCGGAGCCGTTGGCGAAGAACCCTGATCCCCAGGAATGGTGGAACAGGCACTTAATGCCAGCAGTACGGCTGGCACGCAATAAATTATCTTCATGGCTGGGTTTGGCCCTTAGTGCAAGGTACGGGGAGAGGAAAGGATGAACTCCTGAATGGCGACCTCAAAGGGCACACCATTTTCACCAACACATTGATAGCTGCCGCGCATGGTGCCAAACGGCGTGTTCAGGGGGCAACCACTGGTGTACTCAAAGGTCTCACCTGGAGCCAGCACCGGCTGTTGCCCTACAACGCCCAAGCCACGCACTTCCTGAACCTGCTGATTGTCGTCCGTAATGATCCAGTGACGACTGATAATCTGGGCCGTCTGCTGTCCATTGTTGGTAATCCGTACGGTATAGGCAAAAACATATTGATTGCTATCGGGCTCGGATTGCTCAGGCAGGTACTGGGGCGTGATCTGCACCTCAATATCGTCAGGCTTCATGATGGATTCCAGGTTACGGCTGTACAAATACGGGGCGCTGCACAGCCCCCCCGCTTGAAACTATAATGATGACATATGGCCACGATTTTCGTGATGTCTAATCTTTACGGCACCTATTATGTCCCAAGCCAGCTCCACACGTATCGCTCCCAGTATTTTATCGGCCGACTTCGCCCGCCTGGGTGAAGAAGTCCGCAATGTTATCGCCGCCGGTGCCGACTGGGTTCACTGCGACATCATGGACAACCACTTTGTACCGAACCTGACTTTCGGCCCCATGGTCTGTGCTGCGCTGCGCCCCCACACCACTGCCCCCATCGACGTACACCTGATGGTGGAGCCCGTGGATGCGCTGATCCCCGAATTTGCCAAAGCCGGTGCCGATTACATCAGCTTTCACCCCGAAGCCTCGCGCCACGTGGACCGCACCCTGTCGCTGATCCGTGACCACGGCTGTAAGGCCGGCCTGGTATTCAACCCGGCCACCCCGCTGAACTGGATGGATCACCTGATGGACAAGCTGGATCTGGTCCTGCTGATGTCCGTTAACCCCGGCTTTGGCGGCCAGGCCTTTATCCCCAGCGCCATGGACAAGCTGCGCCAAGCCCGCGCCCGCATTGATGCGTGGACTGCAGAGGGTGGTCAGCCCATCCTTCTGCAAATCGACGGTGGCGTGAAGGTGGACAATATCGGCGCCATCCGTGCAGCCGGTGCTGACACCTTTGTGGCCGGTTCGGCTATTTTTGGTCAGCCCGACTACGCTCAGGTCATCCGCGACATGCGCGCGCAAATCGCTCTGGCAGAGCAGGCCTAAATCCTGCGTCCGGCCTGCTGTTTCCGCTACTGCAACGTCGTATTGCGGCTATAACTGCTCTGCCGAACCGCACTGTCGGGGCGGCGGCGCTCCACAAACAAGGCATTGCCCTGTACACGCTTGGCCTGTGCCTTGGCAGAACTGGCCAGCTCCGCAATTAAAGAGCCCGAATACAATTCGGGCTCATCGACTGTGACCACACCTAAAGACAGGCTCACTAGCGGGTGAAACACCAGCACGCCTTGACGGTTTTCAGCCAGATAGCCGCCTGCTTGCCGATGCTCCACTCTATACAAGGACTCCAGCTCTTTTTCCAGCTCGTCCAGAATGCTTTGGCAGCGCTCGGCCCAGTCCGGGCTGGTAAACACCAAAATAAAATCGTCACCCCCCACATGGCCCACAAAGTCCATGCGAGCCACCGCGTAACGGGTGAAGAGCTCGGCCATGGAGCGTAGCAGCTCATCGCCTTTGCGATAGCCGTACAAATCGTTATAGGGTTTGAAGTGGTCCAGATCCGCATAGCACACAGCGAAGTTCTGCCGATTACGCAGCAAACCATCAATATGCTCATTAATCGGCACATTACCCGGCAATTGCGTCAGTGGATTGGCATAACGCGCCGTCATGATCTGAATCTGCGTAATTTCACGCATCAGCTCCACACTGGAGCCCAGGCCCAGATACTCACCCGCCCCGGTAATGATGAAACCATCACTCAAGGCATCCCCCGCTCCCTGCGTCATCAAGGTGCCCAACTCCAGCAAGCTGGTATCGCAGTCAACAATCAGCGGTGGGGTTTCAATAAACAGGGAGCATGGCTTATTGCCATACAGTTCGCGGTGATAAGGCCGGGCAAGCTGATCATAAAGCTGACTACGACGCAAAATACCCGTCGGCCTGTCCCCTCGCACCAGAGCCACGGCACTAAGATCCGGGTGGCTTTGAAACAGCTCATACACACGATTCGTGGGTGTATTATCAGGCACCGCAGGCGCGGCACGCAGTAAACGCCGCACGCTCATGGAATCACGGCCTTGCACTTGACGCTGAGTGCGCACAGTGGATGGTCCAAACAGCGCGGCTTGCGCGGGCTCCAGCTGAGGCGGGGGGTTAGGTTGAGGGCGACACAGCAAATAGCCCTGCCCACAGGCCACGCCCAAATACCGCAAGGTGCGTAGTTCCGCGCCGGTTTCAATCCCTTCTGCAATCACAACGGATTGCGCATGGCTGGCAATATCGCAAATGGAACGTACCAATTGCTGCTTGAGCACATCAGTATCAATATCGCGCACAAAGTATTTGTCGATCTTGACGTACTCGGGCCGCAATTCGGACCACAAGCGCAGCGAGGCATAGCCTTCACCCAGATCATCAATGGCAAACTGCAGGCCTTCTTTTCGATAAAGTTCAATAGCCTGATTCAGATAGTCGTAGCTGTCAGTACGCTCGGATTCAGTCAATTCGACCACCACCCGGCTCCAGTCAATGCCATCCAGCTGTGGCATACCCGTACGCGGTTCGATGCGGGCCGAAGGCAACATGCGCATCACCACATCCGGGCTGGAGTTCAAAAACAGTTTGCCCGCCAAACCCTGCTGCTTGAAACTGCTGACCAAGGTATGGCAACACAGCTCTTCCAGATCCCATAAGCGGCCACATTGCCGGGCGGCGTCAAACAAGGCCAAGGGCGAATAAAAACTGCTGTCCTTTGGCCCTCGAATCAAACCCTCGTAACCCAGAATCAAGCCGGACTGCAAATCCACAATGGGCTGAAAGACCGGCGTAACTTGTTTTTCTACGAGAATCTGATGAAATGTATCGAGCATCATACTTCCGCTCCTAGGGCCTTTCTGAACGGACTATCGAAAGCCAATCTTGTACCAAAATACGGTTTGCTCACTAAATTGATAAGCCCGCGTGCAGTAAGGAGCTTTAACATGATGAATCAAACGAAATGAAAACCCGACGTTCCGAAAACTTTTTTCTGCTCGACCTTAACAGGAATTTGACAATATTTTGTCACAAGTCCGCTACAAAAAGATGAATATTTTCTCTGTGCTGTTTGATTTGGATGGAACCCTGCTCGATACCATTCCCGATCTGGCCTCGGCATGTAATGCCATGCGTATCGACCTGGGTTTACCCCCGCTCCCAGAGGAGCGCATCGCCACTTTCGTGGGTAAAGGCTCGGAAAACCTGGTGCGACGCGCTCTGACCGATCTACCTGAACCTCCTGCCGACTACACCCCGGCATTGGAATCATTTTATTACCATTACCAATTATGTAATGGCCAACACAGCCGCCTGTATCCGGGTGTACTAGAAGGATTGGATGACTTTAAAAGCCAGGGATTGCGTCTGGCTGTGGTCACCAACAAGCCCGAACAATTTGCCCGCCCCTTGCTGGAACAAACAGGTTTGGGCCCGTACTTCGAACTGGTGGTGGGCGGTGATACCTGCCCGCGCAAAAAGCCCGACCCCATGCCTTTTGTCTACGCCTGCGAGCAAATGAAACTGGCTCCCGAACAGGCCTTGGTCATTGGGGATTCCATGAATGACGCCCAGGCAGCGCGTGCGGCGAACATCCCCGTACTGTTGGTTCCTTACGGCTATAACGAAGGCAAGGATGTGCAAAGCCTGGATTCCGATGGTATAGTTGCCTCTATTGCCGACGCGGCCACCTGGCTGCGCAATAAACGCAACACCATATTTACGTCATAAAATTCATGTCTACTCGCACTCACGCATCCACAATCTACGGCGCTTATTGGCGCTGGTGGCGTTCGTGTATCGGGTAGATATAACCTTGAAGTCTGGCGTCCCTGCAAAGTAGTACACAGCGGACCGCCTCCAGGAAAATAAGCCCGGTAATCACAACGACCGGGCTTTTTTTGTTTCTGTCCGGCTCGTCGTACCCACTGACCCTCGAGATCCCAATGACAGAAATAGAATTCAATGCCCTAGCAGCAGAAGGCTTTAACCGCATTCCCCTGATTGCGGAAACCTATGCCGACCTGGATACGCCCCTGTCGATTTATCTGAAACTGGCGCACAACGGCCCCGAAGGCGGACGTTACAGCTGCCTGATGGAATCGGTTGTGGGCGGCGAGCAGTTCGGTCGCTACTCCTTTATTGGCCTGCCTGCCCGTACCGTGATCCGCAGCTACGGCCGTCATACCCAAGTGCTGCACGATGGCAAAATTGTCGAAACAGCCGAAGGCGATCCGCTGGAATTCATCGAGCAATTCCAGGCCCGTTTCAAAGTAGCCCTGCGTCCTGGCATGCCCCGCTTTGCGGGTGGTCTGGCCGGTTACTTCGGCTACGACACGGTGCGTCACATCGAACCGTCCCTGGGCATGAACCGCAAACCCTTCCCTTCCGACCAGGAAGAAGGCGTGCCGGACATCATGCTGCTACAAGTGGACGAACTGGTGATTGTGGATAATCTGGCTGGCCGCACTTACCTGCTGGTCTACGCCGATCCCGCCCAGCCCGAAGCCTACGTACTGGCCAAGCGTCGTCTGAAGGATCTGCGCGAAAAGCTGCGTTCACCCGTCGTGATCCCTTACGCCTACGCCAGCATGCAAACCGAATGCGAGCGCGACTTCGACAAAGAGGATTACCTGAAGGCCGTGGCCCGCGCCAAGGAATACATTGCAGCCGGTGACCTGATGCAAGTGCAGATCGGCCAGGTCATCACCAAACCTTTCCGCGACTCGCCCCTGTCCCTGTACCGCGCCCTGCGTTCGCTGAACCCATCGCCTTACATGTACTTCTGGAACTTCGACGACTTCCAGGTCGTGGGTGCATCGCCAGAAATTCTGGTGCGTCAGGAAGAACACCGTCAGGATGGCCGCAACATGGAGCGCGTCACTATTCGCCCACTGGCCGGCACTCGCAAACGCGGTGCCACACCTGAAGCCGATGCTGCACTGGCCGCCGAGCTGAAGTCCGACCCTAAAGAACGCGCCGAACACCTGATGCTGATCGACCTGGCCCGCAACGATATTGGCCGTATCGCCAAAACCGGCTCGGTACAAGTCACGGATACCATGGCGATCGAACGTTACTCGCATGTTCAGCACCTGGTCTCCAATGTCTGCGGTGAACTGCAAGACGGCATGAGCCAGATGGACGTGCTACGCGCCTCCTTCCCTGCGGGCACCCTGACCGGCGCCCCCAAGGTACGCGCCATGGAAGTCATTGATGAACTGGAGCCAGTACGCCGTGGCGTTTACGGTGGTGCTGCTGGCTACCTGAGCTACTCGGGCGAAATGGATCTGGCTATTGCCATTCGCACCGGCGTCATCAAGGACGGCATGCTCTATGTGCAGGCCGCCGCCGGTGTCGTGGCCGACTCCGATCCCGAAAAAGAATGGCAAGAGACCGAAGCCAAGGCACGCGCCGTGATCCGCGCTGCCGAACAAGTGCAATTCGGTCTGGACGAGCCTATTTAATCGCCCCACTGCCATCCTTTTTTTGCCGGAGAATTCTCATGCTGTTCATGCTCGATAACTATGACTCGTTTACCTATAACCTGGTCCAGTACTTTGGAGAACTGGGTCAGGAAGTAGTGGTACGACGCAACGATCAAGTCACACTTGAAGAAATTGAAGCCTTGAATCCCAGCCATCTGTGCGTCTCGCCCGGCCCCAAATCCCCTGCAGACGCGGGCCTGTCGGTTGCACTGATCCAGCACTTTGCCGGCAAGCTACCGATTCTGGGCGTCTGCCTGGGTCATCAAGCAATCGGACATGCTTTTGGTGCGCGCATTATCCGTGCGCAGCAAATCATGCATGGGAAAGTCTCCCCTATTACTCACCAGGGCACGGACGTATTCAGCAACTTGCCCTCGCCCTTTAACGTCACCCGTTATCACTCCCTGGCCATCGAGCGCGACAGCCTGCCCGACTGCCTGGAAGTAACCGCCCAAACCGAAGACGGCGAGATCATGGGTGTCCGTCACCGCGAATTGCCTATTTATGGCGTGCAGTTTCACCCCGAGTCGGTGCTAAGCGAGCATGGCCACGCCTTACTGAAGAACTTTCTGGACCTTTAAATCATGAACACCATCACTCCTACCGAAGCACTGGTGCGCTGTATCGAACACCGGGAAATCTTCCACGACGAAATGCTGCATCTGATGCGTATGCTGATGCGCGGCGAAATGTCGCCTCAGATCGCGGCTGCCTTGCTGATGGGCCTGCGCGTGAAAAAAGAAAGCGTGGGTGAAATTTCTGCCGCCGCCCAGGTGATGCGCGAATTTGCCACCCCCGTCATTACGCCTAACCCGGACGAACTGCTGGATATGTGCGGTACAGGTGGCGACGGCTCCAATACCTTCAATATCTCCACCGCTTCCATGTTTGTGGCCGCCTCCGTAGGGGTGAAAGTAGCCAAGCACGGCAACCGCAGTGCGTCTTCCTCGTCCGGCAGTGCAGACGTGCTGGAAGCCCTGGGCGTGAACCTGACCTTCTCGCCCGAGCAAGTGGCCGACAGCATTGCCGAAACCAATATCGGCTTCATGTTCGCCCCCGCTCACCACGGAGCCATGAAAAACGTGGCTGCCGTCCGCAAAGAGCTGGGCGTGCGCACTATTTTCAACATTCTGGGCCCGCTGACCAATCCTGCCGGTGCAACCAACCAGCTGATGGGCGTCTTCCACCCCGACCTGGTCGGTATTCAGGTGCGCGTAATGCAACGCTTGGGGGCCAAACACGTGCTGATCGTGCACGGCAAGGACGGTATGGATGAAGCCTCTCTGGGTGCGGCCACCCTGGTGGGCGAACTGAAAGACGGTCAGGTGCGGGAATACGAAATTCACCCCGAAGACTTTGGCATGGCCATGACCTCCAACCGCAGCATTCGCGTCTCCAGCAAGGAAGAATCTGCCGTGATGATTATGGAAGCCCTCAATAACCAAGAGGGTACGGCTCGTGATATCGTGGGCTTGAATGCTGGTTTGGCCATCTATGCTGCCAACCACGCCGACTCCATTGAACAAGGCCTGCGCATGGCTTTTGAGGCCATTGCCAACGGTGCCGCACGCGAAAAACTCGAACAATTCCGCGCTTATACAAGGAAGTTAAACCCATGAACGACATTCTGGCCAAGATCCTCGACACCAAAAGAGCTGAAGTCGTCACCGCCCGCCAACTGCGCAGCGAGTCCGATCTGCTGCGCGAAGCGAAGAACCGGAACGACCTGCGCGGCTTTGCCAGCGCCATTGAAGACAAGATTGCTCAAGGCAAGCCTGCCATTATTGCGGAAGTCAAAAAGGCCTCCCCGTCCAAGGGTGTGATCCGTGCCGACTTCAACCCGACTGAGATTGCCTCCAGCTACGCCGCCCACGGCGCTGCCTGCCTGTCGGTCCTGACCGATATCCAGTATTTCCAGGGTTCCTACGACCACCTGCGCCAGGCCCGTGCCGTATGCGCACTGCCCGTACTGCGCAAAGATTTCATTATTGACCCCTATCAGATCATCCATGCCCGAGCCATGGGTGCCGACTGCATCTTGCTGATCGTCGCCGCGCTGGAGAAGGATCAGCTGATGGAATACGAAGAAATGGCCCACGAACTGGGCATGGACGTACTGGTTGAAGTACATGACCGCGCCGAGCTGGATATTGCCTTGCAAATGAAGACCAGCCTGCTGGGCATCAATAACCGCAATCTGCGCACCTTTGAAACCAGCACCCAGAACACGCTGGACCTGCTGCCCTTTATCCCCAGCGAAAAACGCGTTGTCACCGAAAGCGGTATTCACACCATTGAAGATGTGGCCCTGATGCGCGAGAACCAGGTGCAAGCCTTCCTGGTCGGTGAGGCCTTCATGCGTGAACCTGATCCAGGCGTTGCCTTGCAGAACCTGTTCTTCGGTCAGCCTGCATGAGCACCCACGCTTGCCCCCTGTGTGCCTTGAAACCCGATCAATTGCTATGGTCGGGTGCAGGGCTGCAGGTATTGGCCGTCACGGACAGCCCGTTTCCCGGCTATACACGAGTAATCTGGCAAGATCATGTGGCTGAAATGACAGACCTGTCTGAAGAACAACGGCAGCACATCATGGCAGCCGTATATGTGGTTGAGCAGACTCAGCGTGAACAACTGGGAGTCGCCAAGATCAATCTGGCTCAATTCGGAAATCAGGTGCCGCATCTGCATTGGCACGTCATCCCTCGCTGGAAGGACGACCCGTTCTTTCCGGACTCTGCCTGGTCACCCGCCCCCATGCGCACAGAAGAACAAAAGCAAGGCTGGGCTTCCCACGAAGAACGCCTGCTTGAGCAAGTCAGCCAGTATCAGCAGGCACTTTGTATTGCGCTAAAAGCACGATTCAAGCACTAAACCCGCTATTCAAGTCCTGCTATTAAAGAAATACCCGCTGGCCTGTAAAAAGTCAGCGGGTATTTTTTGCCTCCCGGAAAAGAGACGGCGCACTGTAACAGACAAGTACACCGCTTATCCGTGGAGCCCGCTACAGTGCGACTCCACCGGCAGGAGCCAAGCTGCTGTTGTGCTACTTGCACGCAACCCACATAAACAGCTTGCTTGCTTGCTTGCTTGCTTGCTTGCTTGCATAGCATGGCCATAGCCAACTCTTTATACCTGGCAGCATGACCACCTCGACTTCACAAATCTCCACCTACGAACGATCAGAGTAAGGAGTGCCCAACGACTTCTTTCCGACAACCCCCTTGACCCAGTCACTTCGAGCACAAAATTAACCTAGATCAAGCCTGGACGACAATCGCCTAGCCCCTTCAAAAACCACCATATATAGTGTCGTGAATCCTAAAAATCACTATATATAGGTTCTGGTGAAAAATATGGCTACCCAGGAAACTGCCTCGCGTCCAGCTGCTCAGCTGGACATCATCCGTTCCATTACTGAATATCTGGACCGCCAGGACTGGCGCGTGCAAGCCAATGCCAACCAGGGCTACTCGCTGGGCGGTCTGATTCTGAACAGCTCGGGCAAGATGATTGCCAACTACTGGCTCAGCCACGTTTACCCCGAAGCAATCGGCCAGGCACACCGTCAGGCCGACCTGCACATCCACGATCTGGACATGCTCTCTGGCTACTGCGCCGGCTGGTCCTTGCGCACTTTCCTGAACGAAGGGCTCAATGGCGTACCCGGAAAGATTGAATCCGGCCCACCGCGGCATCTAAGCAGTGCAGTCGGTCAGGTCGTCAATTTCCTGGGCACCCTGCAGAACGAATGGGCCGGAGCCCAGGCCTTCAGCTCCTTTGATACCTATATGGCGCCCTTCATCCGCAAGGACGGCCTGAGCTACAAACAGGTGCGCCAATGCATGCAGGAGCTGATCTACAACCTGAACGTACCCTCACGCTGGGGGACGCAGACGCCCTTTACCAATCTGACCTTTGATTGGGTTTGCCCCGAAGACCTGCGCGAGCAAGTGCCGCAAATCGGTGGCGAAGAAATGCCGTTTTGCTACGGGGATCTGCAGGCCGAAATGGACATGATCAACCAGGCCTATATCGAAGTCATGAGCGAGGGTGATGCCCGTGGCCGTGCCTTCACCTTCCCGATTCCCACCTACAACATCACCCGGGATTTTGACTGGCACAGCCCGAATGCCGAGCGCCTGTTTGCCATGACGGCCAAATATGGCCTGCCCTACTTCCAGAACTTCATTAACTCCGAGCTGGAACCCAATATGATCCGCTCCATGTGCTGCCGCCTGCAGCTGGATCTGCGCGAGCTGCTCAAACGCGGTAATGGCTTGTTTGGCTCTGCCGAGCAAACCGGCTCCCTGGGAGTGGTCACCCTGAACTGCGCCCGCTTGGGGTATCTGTATCAAGGCGATGAAGCTGGTCTGTTTGCCCGTTTGGATGAGCTGCTGGAAATGGGCCGCGACAGCCTGGAAATCAAGCGCACGGTGATCCAGCAGCATATGGACCAAGGGCTGTTTCCCTACACACGCCGCTATTTAGGCACCTTGCGTAATCACTTCTCCACGCTGGGAGTTAACGGCATTAACGAGATGATCCGCAACTTTACCCAGGACAAGCAGAATCTTTGCACGCCGTGGGGGCACCGCTTTGCCTTGCGTTTGCTGGATCACATTCGGGAGCGCATGGTGGAGTTTCAGGAAAGTACCGGCCACCTGTACAACCTGGAAGCCACCCCTGCCGAGGGCACCACTTACCGCTTTGCCAAAGAAGATCGCGCCCGCTGGCCCGACATTCTGCAAGCAGGGACCGAGCAAATGCCCTACTACACCAATTCCTCACAGCTGCCGGTGGGCTTTACTGAAGACCCCTTCGAGGCATTGGAGCGACAAGACGAGCTGCAAGGCAAATACACCGGCGGCACCGTGCTGCACCTCTATATGACCGAAGCACTGTCCAGCACTGATGCCTGCCGCAATCTGGTGCAACGAGCCTTGAACCGTTTTTCCTTGCCTTACATCACCGTTACGCCCACATTTTCTATCTGCCCCAAGCACGGCTATCTGTCTGGAAAACATGAGTTTTGCCCGCATTGCGACAGCGAATTGCTGGCCAACAAGTTAGCTCAAGCTCGGGCCGAGGCTGACGTTCAAAACGAAGTTATCGCGGACACGTCAACGCCGTCGTCGACACCGACACCGACACCGACACCGACACCAGTCCATTAAAGCCGATCTCTTCAAGCCAATTTTTTACCAAGACAGGCTAAACCCAATCCACTTGGCTCAACTAAAACCAGGCTTTTGGTTGTCCTCAGTCTTTATCTACAACCAGCCTCTTGGCACACACCCAGGCTAGTCACATCCGCATAGCGTGACGGCCCTTTTTTCCAAGGAGTTATTCATGAACACCGACACCATCACTCTTCAAGATTCCGAACGCCAGCCTTGCGAAATCTGGACACGCGTCATGGGCTATCACCGTCCCATGTCGTCTTTCAATATTGGCAAGCAAGGTGAGTTTCATGAGCGACGCTACTTCACCGAAGCCAGCGCCTGCGCAAGCAATGCCGTCCCCACCCTATAAACAGCCCGGTCAAATTCCATGACTTACGCCACGCGCCATCTTTACCCGGCCACGCCTGCCCACAAAGTGGCATTGAAAGTGGGTGGCTGCACCCCTTTCTCGGCTACGGATTACCCCGGCCAATTAGCCGCTGTCATCTTTGTGCAAGGCTGCCCCTGGCGCTGTGGCTACTGCCACAACCCCCACCTGCAAGAGCGCACACCAGACAGTGCTATTGATTGGAACGCCTTGCTGGACTTTCTGAATCGCCGCGTCGGCCTGCTGGATGCCGTCGTCTTTAGCGGCGGCGAGCCCACACTGGACCCGGCCCTGGGCTCCGCCATCCGCGCGGTGCGCAGGCTGGGTTTCAAAATCGGTTTACACACCGCAGGCACACATCCGGCCAGACTGCTGGAAATCCTGCCTTGGGTGGACTGGATAGGCCTGGATATCAAGGCAGAGTTCAGTCACTACGACGCCATTACTCAACGCAGCAATAGTGCCGCTGCGCCCTTACGCAGTTTGCAGTTGCTGCTGAACGAAGACGTTCTGTTTGAGTGCCGCAGCACTATTCATCCCCAACTGCACAGTCCCGCCTCGGTACAAGCTTTGGGACAACACCTGCATGAGCTGGGCGTCCAGCGCTATGCCGTGCAGATTTTCCGCACACAAGGCTGTGATGATGATTTCCTGAATGAAACTGGGCAGGCTTTGCGGGCCTACCCGGGAGCGGAAGTTTTGGAAAACCTCCAGAAGCTGTTTCCGCACTTTGAAGTGCGACGCTCTTAATTGTCTCAGGAAGAAGCGGGGGTGCGTATCGGGCGGCGCAGCACATCCTGTAAAGCCGCTTTACCCTGTTTAAGCACTGCAAGCGGATGCAGAATATCGGGGTCCAAGGCGTCCAGGGTGTTTTTCACCATCAGACCCAATTCGGTATCACCCTCAATCGACAGACGTCGATTAAAGAACAAGGTATCCGGATCTTCCTGCCGCTGCAAAAGCTGATAAAAAGCCCAAAGATCCGCTTTCAGAGTCAAATCCGGACGTTGTACGCGTGCCGACAGAGGATAAAAAGCCCCTTGGCGCCACGTATAGTCAAACGCTAAGCCGGCATCCGCCACCTGTATGCGTAAAGCTCGCCCTTCCAACCGTTCCGCAATGTCAGCCGGCAAGTGCGGACGCATCAGCACGTTCAAGCCCGTACAAAACAAGCGGGAGCCGGGCCACGGGGGTAAACGGCTTAAAACACCCGCCACAACAGCAGGTAAACGGGGAGTCGTTATTTCATTCATTCTTCCATCCCTCCCTTAAAAACGCTCTGACACCGGCGACACCCATTCCAAACCGGGGCGACCATGCCAGAAACCGTTGCAGGCCTTAGCGGGCAGTAAAGGCAGCATATCCTCGTGGGCATCCCTTGCCTGAATACGCCCCTGAATCACGTCATTAAACAAATGCACGACCGCATCCATATGCTGAGATTGCGGACTCAAACGCAGCATATTCACACCCAAATCGCGCAAATCCTGTACCTGCTCCAGTAAGGTGTACACCCAGGCGGATTGAGTCTGGATACCGTTAATCGTCAGAAAACCCTGCCCTTCACGGGTTTCCAGCAGCAAGCCATCGGGATAGTCCATGCATACGTACTGGCAATTGTCCTTAGGCAGATTGCGGTTACGCGCCGCAAAGCAACGGGCCGAGAAAGCCAGGGGCAAACGCCCGAAGGCAAAGACCTCGGTTTCCAAACCGGCAGGTCTGTCTTGCTGCAACTGCGCCAATCCTGCACGGCCCATTTCCAGAGGCATCACCCAACGCACCGCGCCTTGAGAAGCAATCAAATCCAGCACTGGCCCGTTATAAACATTTAAAAAAGGGCCGGCGACAAAGTCCCGACCCTGCATCAAACGTACTGCTCCCATATCATTGGCTTCGACCAGATAATCAGCCTGTTCGGTGACCTTGCGTAGCGTATTCACGTCCCGCCCGGACTCCAGCAAGACCTGACTAGACAGAACCGGCACCTTGCCAGCCTGGGCCAGCATCTGGGCAATATCCAGCCAATCATCCAGTCGTAGCTCATGACGACGCGAACATACGGTCTCGCCCAGATACACCACATCGATCGGCCAGTCGCAGGCCGACTCATAAAACTGCATCGTGGCAACGCGGGACCAGTAATACTGCAAGGGGCCTAAAGATAATTTCATGATTGAGCCTCCCATGCTCTACTTCCAGGGCCGAGAATAGGCACCCAGCGTATGTTGCTGCCCTTCGGCCAGTTTGTTCAAAGCCCCCATCCAGGCCGGATGGACTGAATAACGGGCTGGCGTGGATTTGGCCGAATCAATGGCTTGCCGCCATACCTGAGTAACTTGAGCCACATAAGCCGGGCTGCGCTGTCGGCCTTCAATCTTGATTGCGCTGACACCCGCCGCCAACAGTTGTGGCAACAAGGACAAGGTGTTCAGGCTGGTGGGCTCTTCCAGTGCGTAATAGTTTTCGCCCGCCACATCAAAACGCCCTTTGCACAAAGTGGGGTAAGCCGCGTTTTCACCATCCTGATAGCGGTCGATCAACACACCATTCAGACGCGACTCCAGGCCCTGATCTGTCTGCTCCCAGCGCACATGCCCGGCGGGGGAACAGACTCCATGTGTATTGGGGGACTCACCAGTGGCATAGGAGGACAAGGCACAGCGGCCCTCCACCATCACGCACAAGCTGCCAAAGCCAAAAACCTCAACCTGAACAGGGACCTGCTCACAGACCTGCTCCACTTGGGTCATGGACAGGACACGCGGCAAAACCACGCGCTGAATACCGAAGTTCTGGTGGTAATACTTGATGGCTTCCGGATTGGTGGCTGAACCCTGCACCGACAAGTGCAAGCGCAGATTGGGATGTGCCTGACTGGCATAGGCCATCAATCCTGGGTCTGCCATGATGACCGCATCGACCTGAGCCTGGGCAGCTCTGTCCACCGCGTCGCGCCACTGTTGCCAGGCATTGGGTTGCGGGTAGGTATTGAGAGCCAGCAAAACTTTGCGGCCGCGCTGGTGTGCGTAATCAATCCCTTGTGCAATCGCCTGTGCATCAAAATTAAGCCCGGCAAAGTTCCGGGCATTGGTGGCATCCCGGAACCCCAGATAGACACTATCGGCTCCGTTATCAATGGCTGCTTTCAAAGCAGGCAAGCTGCCCGCTGGGCAAACCAGTTCCATCTGCGGGTTATCGGACGCGGCTAAAGCCGTGGACGCTGTATTCATGACACTCCCCGATCAGCAATCTGGCCAGGGTGGATCCTGGCTCGACAAGACCACCACTATGCCTGCTCTGAAATTAAGGGGCCTTAACGCATATCAAATTCTTCCCACCTCCTGACCCGTGGCAAACAAGTCCCACTTTGCCTGCGCCATAGGCGGGCAGAATGGTCCACAATGCCTTCCAAGCCTTTCGTGCTGGAGTCTTGATGACACAAACTGAGATCATCACGCTGGATACTCGCGGCCTGCCCGCACCCGAGCCTTTGGAGCATTGCCTGGAAGCACTGGCTGAACTGGCTCCCACCCAGGCCTTGCTCATGTGGCTGGATCGAGAACCTTTCCCCTTGTATGAAATCCTGCGACGCAGCGGCTTCAAGTATCACGGCACCCACCAAGAAAACGGCTTCAAGCTCATCATCCGCAGGAACTAAGTCTATGCAACGCGCTTTATCGCTGGATCAGTCACCCTCTTTGTCACTGACCTTGCCCCTGTTTGCGAATGTCCCTTTTTTTGGACTGCTGGCTGCCATGCTGGCGCTCTATAGCGGACCGGAATTATTCAACTCCCGCTGGCACCCCGCCACCTTGGCCATAACCCATGCCTGGACCTTGGGGATCGTGGGCAGTGCCATGTTTGCCTCTTTGGCACATATTCTGGCCGTGGCCTGCAATGTGCGTATTCAGGTGTCACGCGGTCAGGCGCTAGCTTTTTGGGGCTTGCTCAGCGCTGGCACACTATTTCTGATGACGGGCTTTCTTAGCTGGCAAAGCTGGGCTTACACGCTGGCAGGCGCTTGTCTTGCCTTTGCTTTGGGGGCTTATCTACTGACTGCCATGCTGGCCTTGTGGCGCTCTCGGCGCGACGTCTTTCGCGGCGCCAAAGAAATCGTTGCTCCTATCCGACTGGCTTTGCTGGGACTGTTGCTGACTGTCTCAACGGGGCTTGCCATGCTGGTCGCCTTGGCAAGCGAACAAGCCGTCGCCAATTTGCTGAATCTTCACATGACGATGGGCTTGGCAGCTTGGGCAGGCTTGCTGCTGATTGCCATGTCGTTCCAACTGCTGCCTATTTTTCAAATCACCGAACTCTACCCGGCGCCTCTAGTACGTTGGCTACCTTGGGTCGTAGGAGCCTTGTTGATTGCACAGTGGGCCCTGGCCTCCTTACCTGGCTCCTGGTTACCTTTGCGTGATCTGGTCACCTACCTGATCTTTTTAAGCTACGGCTTATGGGCGGTGATTACGTGGGCGCGCCTCTGGAAACGCAAGCGTCCGACAGCAGGAGCCAGCACTTTATTCTGGTATAGCTCCTTAAGCAGCCTGTTGATTGCTGTTCTGTTGAACTTCTGGACCCACAATCCCGCCGCCTCCAACGCAGAGCTGGCGATTGGTGTCTTGCTCATTATGGGAGCCTTGGGTTCCGTCGTCTGTGGGATGCTCTATACCATCGTGCCCTTTCTGCTTTGGCGCGAGGCCCAGGAGCATGTCAGCATGGATACGGACAATACCGAGCACACGCGTGCCCTCTTGCGCCTTATCCCCAAGACTGCCAACTACATCCCCGCGTCCACCGCCCGCGCGCATTGGGCTTTGCATAGCCTAAGTCTGGTGCTTTGGACAGGTGCGAGCTTGGGGATCGAGTCTTTCGCCTGGATAGCTGCTCCTGCTTTGCTGCTGTCTTTTGCAAGCTTGACTTGGAATCTATGCACAGCCTGGCAGCGCTATCGCCGTAGCCTGCGCGCTATCCGCGCATATCAGGCAGAACACCATATTGCCGCAAAGCCGCGCTGTCCAGAATCGTAAAATTACGTCGCTGAACCCGAATCAGATCCCGGTCCATCAAATCACGCAAGGTACGTGATAAGTGCTCCGGGGTCAGATTCAGGCGGGAAGCAATGACGGACTTACCGACATCGATCCTGAAGGGGACACCCTCTTCGCCCGGCCACTCCTGCAAAAGGTAATTCACCAGACGTTGCACACCATTTTGCAGCGTATAGGCCTCCAACTCGCCCATCAAGCGATAAAGCCGCTCACTTAAACCAGCCAGCATCAGGCGAGCAACATCACTGCCCTTCCCCAGCTGCTCCATCAAGGTGTCTCTATTGATATGCAAAAGCAGAGAGTCCACCAAAGTCTGGGCCGTCACAATGTAATTACGGCCCATGAACATCAGCGCCTCACCAAACCCCTCTCCTGGCCCCACCAGGCGAACGACGCGCTCTGAGCCCGTGGACGAGACAAATACCAGCTTCACCCGACCATAGACCAACATGTGAAAGCCCAAACAAGGATCTCCACTGTGAAATAAAGTCGTACCACGCAAAGCGTGTACTTCCTGAGTACCTTTAGCAATGGGCTCCAGTTGTTCCGGTGGCAGCTCCTTGAATATAGGCAGATGAGCCAGCTGGGCCTTTATCCGCTTCCAGCGTCCCGGCCCTTCACCCTGCAGTAGCCTGGTGTCTGACAATTCTTCATTGCTTGCCTGCGAGGCCATGTCTTGAGCCGCCATATCTTTTCCGTATGCCAAATAGAACCATAGCTAGACTGACATACTCCGTTCCCTCTTGTTCAGATTAGCTCGGTGCCTGATTGATACACGTCAAACAGATAAATCGAGGCTTTAAAGAGGACGTAAAAAGATAGTCAGAACTGCTAGTTCAGCATGACTTAGGAACAGATCCAAGCAAAAAGCGGTCAAATTTGACCATGTTAGAGGTAGGGAATATTGAGAGGGGAAACTGATTGGGGACAGCCTCATTTCCAAATCGACTTGAATTCTGAATGGATGCAATAGGCCTTAGCAGAGCCAGCTACGTCGACGTTAAAGAGAAAACTGAGTAGGAATTTCGGAGGGCTCAGGGAGGACGAATACAGGCAGTGACTAAGTACGCTACAGCCCTAAGCTAAGGGGACAGATGTCGGCAGTTGCAGGCGCCAATCTTGGTCATCAAAGCTGATTGGTACAGAAAGCTCAGCAACTAATGCTACAAGCGCGAAGAGTAGAACGACCGACCACCCTGCAGGTAAGCAACGACGGATTGAAGGTCAATCCTAGGGTGCCGGGACAGGATGCCAAGACCGACCTGCTAGGCTTAGGCCAATCGGCGTCGGTAAGAATAAGGAATACACGCAGCCCGGAACGGGCCAGGAGGGGTGGCGGTACGCCTGAACCGGGCGGTCCAGGGTCAGGCCTTCGAGCAATCCGAGACA
>ENA-UOUJ01000017-UOUJ01000017.1-activated-sludge-metagenome-genome-assembly--contig:-NODE-17-length-190684-cov-8.899281_pt1 | contig 190684 bp, 161 predicted proteins | sample MGYA00249839_ERZ747224 | MGnify/ENA primary metagenome ERZ747224 (study PRJEB28782, sample SAMN03220277) | activated sludge metagenome | biome: wastewater; feature: sewage sludge; material... | reverse complement strand
CTACAACATGATCGGCGACGGCGACACCGTGATGGTGTGCGTCTCCGGCGGAAAGGACTCCTACACCCTGTTGTCCTGCCTGCTCGCGCTGCGCGAGCGCGCCCCGGTGGACTTCCGCATCGTGGCGATGAACCTCGACCAGAAGCAGCCCGGCTTTCCCGACCACGTGCTGCCAGCCTACTTCGAGTCGATCGGTGTCGAGTACCGCATCGTCACCGAGGACACTTACTCCATCGTCAAGGACAAGATCCCCGAGGGCAAGACGACCTGCTCGCTGTGCTCACGCCTGCGCCGCGGCATCATCTACCGCACCGCGAAGGAGATCGGCGCCACCCGCATCGCGCTCGGCCACCACCGCGACGACATGCTCGAGACCTTGTTCCTGAACATGTTCTTCGGCGGCAAGATCAAGGCCATGCCACCCAAGCTGGTCAGCGACGACGGCAACCATGTGGTGATCCGCCCGCTCGCCTACTGCACCGAGGTCGACATCGCGCGCTTCGCGCGCACGATGGCTTTCCCGATCATCCCGTGCAACCTGTGCGGCTCGCAGGAGAACGCCCAGCGCAAGCTGATCAAGAACATGCTGCAAGGCTGGGCGCGCGATTACCCCGGCCGCATCGAGTCGCTCGCCACCGCGCTCAAGAACGTGGTGCCTTCGCACCTGGCCGACGCGCGCCTGTTCGACTTCGTCGGCCTCACACAGCAGACCGTGGTCGAGGAAGGCGATACCGCCTTCGACCCTCCCGAACTGCCCGACCGCACGCTCGGCGCCAGCGTGCGGCTGTTCCGCGCTGGTGACCCGGACGAGCGCGAATGCACCTGAGGCCGGCTCGGATGGCGGCGTCTTGCAGATCCGGCGCGACATCCGCATGATCCTGTCCTGGGCCGGCCACGCCAGCCGGTAACCCCAACACGGAAAGCCCCCTGCGATGTCCGAGCGAAAGAACCTCTGCGTGCTGGTCGCCCTCCATCCGGTGGATCCGGTGCTCGCCGAGCGCCTGGGCACGGATGAGGCCCGCCATGCTGCCGAGCGCCATGCCAAGAGGATCGAGCGGGCGGTGGTGATGCAGGGTGGCCTGGTGCTGCTCGCCGGCGCCGAGCAGACCATCGCCGGATTCGATCGCACCGACGCAGCAGTCCATGCAGCGAGCGAGGCGCTCGAACGCGTACACAGCCTGCCGCCCCTGCTCGGCAGCAAGCAGACGGTGCGCATCGGCGTACATTACGGCGAAATCGACGCCGACGCGGAGCCCCCCGCCGGAGAGGGCCCCACGGTGGCGCGTCAGCTGGCCCACCTGGCCGAGAACGGGCAGGCACTGATCTCCGGTACCGCCGTGATGCTGCTCGGCGGCGCAGCCAGGCAGCTGGTCGGCTCGCAGCCGTTGAGCGGCCCGGTGTGGACGCGAGTCGGGATCCCCATCCATGCGATCGGCCAGCGCAGCGGCATGGTGACCTCGGTTCCCGGCGCCGCGCGACTATCGAGCCGGCTGCGCCTGCGCCACCAGCAGGAGGTCCTCTTCGTCGAGGAGTTGCGCCCCGTGCTACTGCTCGGCCGTGAACTGGCCAACGACATCACCATCATGGATCCGCGCGCCTCGCGACAGCACGCCCGCATCGAGCGTCGCCCCGAGGGCTTCGTGCTGATCGACCAGAGCACCAACGGCAGCTTCGTTGCGATCGAGGGCAAGCAAGAGTGCTTCGTCAGGCAGGAGCGAATGCTGCTCGACGGCCCCGGCCGGCTCGGCTGCGGCTTCTCGACGACCGAGCTCGAGCGCGACCTGGTGTTTTTCGAGATCGTTTGACCCGCGCCCACGTGGAGAAAGGAAGGGCGCGAAGGGGATGGAGGCGCCCGCTCCCGCGGCACGCCTCACCGACACGACGGGATCAGCCGCTCATGCACTCGCCGATGAAGGCCTTGCGCTTGGCACCGCGCAGCGACTGCTCGGTGGCCGCGCGGTTGCAGGCCTTCTGGCGCGCCTTGTCCTCGCTCGAGAGCTTCGGCGCGGCATCCGCTGCGGGCACCACCGTCGCCGGCGCGGGCGCGCTGGCGACGGGCACCGCGGGCGCGGCCTGTGCGGGAACCGCGGCCGCTGCCGGAGCGGCAACCGCGCCCGGGACGCTCGCTGCAGAGCCCTCGTGCTTGCCCTGCAGGCAGGTACCCATGAAGGCCTTGCGCGCATCCCCCTTGAGCGCCTGCTCCTTGGCTTCTGCATTGCAGCGCTTCATGCGCTCATGCTGGGGGTTGGCCCAGGCCTGCGCGGGGGCCAGCGCCGCGAGCACGAGGACGGCGCAGGTGGCACCGAGAATTCGCTTCATGATCGTTTCTCCTCATCCGGTTTTACGCAAAATGCGTAGCCTGATTTTGCATACGACATATCTCGTAGTCAATTCCGTCCGGATTTTCAGAGATCCTCCCTGGCGTCGCGGCAGGAGACCATGCGCATGGTGAGCGGGGATCCGGCACTGCTCGCGGGGCTGGCCGCATCCGCCTTCCTCGCCGCGACCCTGTTGCCAGGCGGATCGGAAGCGGTGTTCGCCGCCCTGCTGGCGCTGCGCCCGGAACTGATGCCCACGGCCCTGCTCGTCGCAACCGCGGCCAACACCGCGGGCGGCATGAGCACCTATGCACTCGGCCGGCTGCTGCCACGCAAGGAGTCCGGCGCGCACGCGCATACGCTGCAGCGTTGGGGAAGCCTCGCCCTGATCCTGTCCTGGGTGCCGCTGATCGGCGACGCCCTGTGTGCCGCCGCGGGCGCACTGCGCCTCAATGCCTTCGCCTGCCTGGCGTGGATGACGCTGGGAAAGGGCCTGCGCTACATGGCGATCGCCTGGGCGCTGCCGTCGGTGGGTGCCTAATCCAGTTGCGCACGCGGGGCGATCGCATCCCACCGCGCAGGCTTCACAAACGCACGCGCGGCTCCCCTCGCCTATACTCGGACGCCCCTTTACCCGAACCGGAGCTCGCCCATGTCCGCCATCGAACGCCACGGTGTCACCGCCCGCTATGCAGACGCTGTCATCCACGCCGGCACCATTCACCTGGTCGAGGTCCCCGCGAACAGCACGGGATCGATCGAAGCCCAGACGCGCGAGGTGCTGGAGGCCATCGGTCGCCAGCTCGCGAAACTCGGCAGCGACCCGTCGCGCATCCTGATGGCCACGATCTACCTCGTGGACATGGCCGACTACGCCGCCATGAACGCGGTCTGGGACGCCTGGGTGCCGCCCGGCAGCGCCCCGGCACGCGCCTGCGTCCAGGTCGCCGGGCTCGCCGACCCGGCCTGGCGGATCGAGATCGCGCTCGCCGCCGCGCGCTGATGCCTGCCTCGCCAAGCCTCGGCGGATGAATCCCTGCTGGCCTTAAGGTCTTGATTTTTGCTGCATGGTGCACTGCGGTTCGCTAGAATGGATCGCTTCCCTGCAGCCGCTTCCGGGTAGTCCAATGAGCCAACGCCTGCGCGAGATTCCGTACAACTACACCTCGTTTTCCGACCGCGAGATCGTCATCCGCCTGCTCGGGGCCGAGGCCTGGGCGGTGCTCGACCAGCTCCGCACCGAACGTGTCACCGGCCGCTCGGCGCGGATGCTGTACGAGGTCCTCGGCGACATCTGGGTGGTACGTCGCAACCCCTACCTGGAAGACGACCTCCTCACCTCGCGCGAGCGCCGCGACGCGCTCATCGGCGCGCTCGACCACCGCCTCAACGAGATCGACAAGCGCCGCCAGGGCAACGACCGCGTCACCCTGCTGGTAGCGCGCGCGCGCGAGGCGGTGTCCAACTTCGAGCGCTGGTTCGACGACACCGCGCGCCGGCGCAAGGCGGTGCTCAAGGCGCTGGCGAAGCACACCCGCCGCGACAACATCTGCTTCGACGGCCACGCCCGTGTCTCCCACGTCACCGACGCCACCGACTGGCGGGTGGAATACCCCTTCCTGGTGCTTTACCCCGACACCGAGGAAGAGATGGCGCCGCTGGTGCGCGAATGCATCGCGCTCGGCCTGACCATCATCCCGCGCGGCGGCGGCACCGGCTACACCGGCGGCGCCATCCCGCTCGACGCCAGCTCGGTGGTGATCAACACCGAGAAGCTGCTCGCCATCGGCGCGGTCGAGTCCACCGTGCTGCCGGGCGCCAGCGGCCCGATGCCCGAGCCCTACCCCACCATCCGCACCGGCGCCGGCGTGGTCACCGAGCGCGTATCGGAAGCGGCCGCGCTCGCCGGCCGCGTGTTCGCGGTCGACCCGACCTCGGCGAGCGCGTCCTGCATCGGCGGCAACATCGCGATGAACGCCGGCGGCAAGAAGGCCGTGCTGTGGGGCACGGCGCTCGACAACCTGGCGTGGTGGAAGATGGTCACGCCCGACGGCAACTGGCTGGAGGTCGAGCGCCTCGACCACAACTTCGGCAAGATCCACGAGCAGGAGACCGTCCGCTTCCGCCTGCGCCGCTTCGACGGCCTCACCAACGCCGCGCTCGGCGAGGAGATCCTCGCCATGCCGGGCGCCGCCTGTCGCAAGGTGGGCCTGGGCAAAGACGTCACCGACAAGTTCCTCGGCGGCGTGCCGGGGGTGCAGAAGGAAGGCACCGACGGCCTGATCGTGGCTGCGCGCTGGGTGCTGCACAAGATGCCGCCGGTGACGCGCACGGTGTGCCTGGAGTTCTTCGGCCAGGTGCGCGAGGCGGTACCGGCGATCATCGAGATCACCGACTTCTTCAAGCCGGGCGGTGCCGGCCACGCGGCGGGCGTGCAGCTCGCCGGCCTCGAGCACCTCGACGAGCGCTACGTGAAGGCGGTCGGCTACGCCACCAAGGCGCGCCGCCACGGCCGTCCCAAGATGGTGCTGATCGGCGACATCGTCGGCCACGACGAGGACGCGGTGATGAAGGCCGCCTCCGAGGTGGTGCGCATGACCAACGCGCGCGGCTCGGAGGGCTTCATCGCGGTCAGCCCCGAGCAGCGCAAGCGCTTCTGGCTGGAGCGCTCCCGCACCGCGGCGATCTCGCGCCACACCAACGCCTTCAAGATCAACGAGGACGTGGTCATCCCGCTGCCGCGCATGGGCGAATACTGCGACGGCATCGAGCGCATCAACATCGAGCTCTCGCTGCAGAACAAGATCGAGCTCTGCGACCGCCTCGCCGAGTTCCTGCAGGGCGAGCTGCCGCTCGACGTCAAGGACGAGGGGCTGGACCGCGAGGCGCTGATCTCCGACCACCGCGCCCAGGCGCTCGAGCAGGTCGCCGGCGTGCGCCGGCGCTGGCAGTGGCTGCTGGACAACCTCGATCTCGCCCTCGCCGAAGCCGAGCCGCAGTTCGCCGACTGTGGCATCCGGGCCGGCGAGCTCTCCAACCGCGCCGCCAGCCCGACGCTGTTCCATCGCCTGCAGGACTACTCGATCCGGGTGTCGTGGAAGGAGGAGCTGCGCCCGCTGCTGGAGCAGACCTTCGACGGCGCGCTGTTCGCGCGCATCCTCGCGCGCGTCGCCGAGATCCACCGCGAAGTGCTGCGCGGGCGCGTCTTCGTCGCCCTGCACATGCACGCCGGCGACGGTAACGTGCACACCAACCTGCCGGTCAACTCCGACCACTACGAGATGCTGCAGACCGCCAACCGCGCGGTCGACCGCATCATGGCGCTGGCGCGCAGCCTGGACGGCGTGATCTCGGGCGAGCACGGCATCGGCATCACCAAGCTCGACTATCTCACCGACGACGAGATGGCGAACTTCTGGGCCTACAAGGAGAAGGTCGACCCGGAAGGCCGCTTCAACCGCGGCAAGCTGATGCGCAAGGGGCCGATCCGCGGCAACCTCGACAACGCCTACACCCCCAGCTTCAACCTGATGGGCCACGAGTCCATCATCATGGAGCAGACCGACGTCGGCGACATCGCGCACGACATCAAGGACTGCCTGCGCTGCGGCAAGTGCAAGCCGGTGTGCTCCACCCATGTGCCGCGCGCCAACCTGCTGTATTCCCCGCGCAACAAGATCCTCAGCACCTCGCTGCTGATCGAGGCCTTCCTGTACGAGGAGCAGACCCGCCGCGGCGTGTCGCTCGCGCACTGGGCCGAGTTCGAGGACGTGGCCGACCACTGCACGATCTGCCACAAGTGCGAGAAGCCCTGTCCGGTGGATATCGACTTCGGCGACGTGTCGATCAAGATGCGCAACCTGCTGCGCAAGCAGGGCAAGAAGTCGTTCAACCCGGGCAAGGCCGCGGCGATGGCCTTCCTCACCATCAAGGACCCGACCACGATCAAGGCCATCCGCACCGGCATGATCGACTGGGGCTACAAGGCGCAGCGCTTCGCCCACGACCTGGGCAAGAAGTTCGGCCTAATCCAGCCACAGGTGAAGGCGCCGCCGGCCACGCTCGGCAAGGCGCCCCTCATTTCACCAACCGTTCGGGCGCAGGTGATCCACTTCATCAACAAGCCCATGCCGGGCAACCTGCCGAAGAAGACCAGCCGCGCGCTGCTCGACATCGAGGACGACAAGGTCATCCCGGTGATCCGCGACCCGCAGAAGGCCAACGGCGAGTCCGAGGCGGTGTTCTACTTCCCCGGCTGCGGTTCGGAGCGCCTGTTCAGCCAGGTGGGGCTGGCCACCCAGGCCATGCTCTACCACGTCGGCGCACACACCGTGCTGCCGCCGGGCTACCTGTGCTGCGGCTACCCGCAGACCGCCGCCGGCGAGGAGGACAAGGGCCAGAAGATCACCACCGACAACCGCGTGCTCTTCCACCGCGTCGCCAACACGCTGAACTACCTCGACATCAAGACCGTGATCGTGTCCTGCGGCACCTGCATGGACCAGTTGCAGAAATACGAGTTCGAGAAGATCTTCCCCGGCTGCCGCCTGCTCGACATCCACGAGTACCTGATGGAGAAGGGCGTGAAGCTCGAGGGCGTCGGCGGCGTGAAGTACATGTACCACGAGCCCTGCCACACGCCGATGAAGCAGTACCAGGGCATCAAGGTGGCCAACGAGCTCATGGGCACGCGCGTCGACCTGTCCGACCGCTGCTGCGGCGAATCGGGCACGCTCGCGGTCGCGCGCCCCGACATCTCCACCCAGGTGCGCTTCCGCAAGCAGGAAGAGATCGAGAAGGGTGCAGCGGCCTTGCGCGAGGGCGACGCCAGCGTCAAGGTGAAAATGCTGACCTCGTGCCCGAGCTGCCTGCAGGGCATGCACCGTTACGCCGACGACGCAGGCGGGATCGAGCCCGACTACATCGTGGTCGAGCTGGCCAGGCACCTCCTCGGCGAGAACTGGCTGCCGGATTACGTGGCGAAGGCGAACAGCGGGGGGATCGAGCGGGTATTGCTGTAATCGGGAGAAAGCCCATCGGCCTCCCGCGTCGCCGACGACCGGGACGCCGATGTTCGCGCCTTGCGGCACTCCTACAGGGGCCGGTCCTCCGCCGGATCCGCCGGATGCATCCTCCGCCACAGCGCGGGCAGGGCCTCGGCGGCGCACATGCGCAGGTGGTGGTCGACGATGGAACTCACCGTGGTGTCGCCGGGGTTGATCTCCACCGTGGGCACGCCCTGGCGAGACGCCCACAGCACCGGGCCGGCGATATAGGGGAAGACGCTGGTGGTGCCGATCGACACGACCGCGTCCACCCCCTGCGACAGCACGCTCTCGAGGCGCTCGATGGCGAGCTCGGGCAGCGCCTCGCCGAACAGCACCACGTCCGGGCGCAGGAGACCGCCGCAGCGCGGACATTCGGGCGGGATGGCGAGGCCGGCGTAGTCTTCCACCCTGCGCCCCTGCCGGCACGACATGCAGTAGAGCCGATGCACGGTACCGTGGATCTCGATCACGCTGCGCGAGCCGGCCGCGCGGTGCAGGCCATCCACGTTCTGGGTGAGCACGCAGACCAGCGCCTTCTCCTGCTCCAGCGCCGCGATCAGGCGATGCGCGGCATTGGGCTTTGCGCCCCGGCAGCTGGCCTCGATCTGAGCGATGTAGCGCCAGGCGATGTCGGGGCGGGTCGCCATCATCTCGCCCGACAGCGCCTCCTCGATGGTCAGGCCCTCCTCGGTGAGACGGTCGTGGTAGAGACCGCCGATGCCACGGTAGGTGGGCAAGCCCGAATCGACCGAGATGCCGGCGCCGGTGACGAAGAGGATGCGTTGCGCGCGCGCGAGGATGTCGGCCACCGCGGCGAGGGTCGTACTCGGGCTCATGCCGGCTCCACCTCCACCAGGCAGTCGTAGAAGGTCGGTCCGCCGCCCATGTCGGTGGGGCGCGCGGCGATGACGGCGTTGGCGTTGTGGCCGCCTTCGCACAGCTTGGGCCACCACACCGAGGGGCTGCACACCACGCCGGGGCGCACGTCGGTCGTCACCACCGCATGCGCGACGAAGTGGCCGCGGTCGTTGCGGATGCGCAGCCGCACGCCCTCCTGTATTCCGCGCGCGGCGGCGTCCTCGGGGTGGATCTCGAGCTTGGGCCCGCCCTCGTCGGCGATGAAGCGGGGCTGGTTGGCGAAGGTGGAATTGAGGAAGTTGCGCGCCGGCGGGGTGATCAGCGCGAGCGGGTAGCGTGCGGCCAGGGCCGGATTGCTCGGCACCGACTCGGCGGGCGGATGCCAGGCCGGCAAGGGGTCGAGGCCTTCGCGCGCGAGCGCGGCGGAGAAGAACTCGCACTTGCCCGAGGGCGTGCGGAAGCCGCCGTCGGCGAAGGGCACATACCCGGCGGGCAGCGCGAGCCGCGCCCAGCCCTGCGTCCGCAGGCCCTCGGCGAGGCCCGCCACGCGCGGGTCGTCGGCGCGGAAGGCCGCCGCCGCGATGGCGTCGTCGCTCTCGTAAAGCGCCGCGGCCGCAAAGCCGAGGCGCTGCGCGAGCGCGCGGAAGACCGCGGTGTTGGAGCGCGCCTCGCCGAGCGGCGCGATCGCCGGCTGGTTATCCACCACGTAGAAATGGCCGTAGGCCTTGTGCACGTCGCGGTGTTCGAGCTGGCTGGTGGCGGGCAGCAGGATGTCGGCGTAGTCGGCGGTGTCGGTCTGGAACTGCTCGTGCACCACGCAGAAGAGGTCCTCGCGCGCGAAGCCGGCGCGCACCCGATGGCTGTCGGGCGCAACCGCCACCGGGTTGGCATTGTAGACGTGGATCGCGCGCACCGGCGGATCGCGGGCGTCGAGCAGCACGTCGCCGATGAATGACATGTTGAGCGCGCGCGGCGGAAAGCGCTTCGCATCGGGATAGAGGTCGGGGCGGGCGAGCGCCCGCGCGTCCACCGGGAAGTTGCCCGAGGTCGACAGCAGCGCACCGCAGCCGGGATGCCGCCAGGCGCCGGTGAGCGCGGGCAGGCAGGCGACGTTGCGCACCGCCATGCCGCCACCGGCGCAGCGGTTGAGGCCGTAGTTGAGCCGGATGAGACTGCGCGCGCTGTGCCCGTATTCGATGGCGAGGCTGCGGATGGCCGCGGCGGCAAGGCCGGTGAGCGGCGCCGCCCACTCCGGCGTGCAGGTGTGCACGCGCGCGGCGAGCTCGTCGAAGCCCAGCGTGTGGCGGGCGATGTACTCGCGGTCGAGCAGGCCCTCGGCGATCAGCACCTGCATCATCGCGAGCGCGAGCGCGCCGTCGGTGCCCGGCAGCGGGGCGAGGTGGAGGTCGCACTTCTTCGCGGTATCCGTGCGGCGCGGGTCGATGCAGACGAGGCGGGCGCCACGCCGCTTCGCCTCCTGCAGGTGGCGCCAGCCGTGCAGGTTGGAGACCACCGGGTTGGCGCCCCAGATGAGGATCAGGCTGGCCTCGGTGGCGGCCTCGGGGTCGGCACCGAGCATGGCGCCCACGGTGGACTTCCAGCCGTGCGCGCCGGCGGTGGCGCAGATCGTGCGTTCGAGCAGGGACGCGCCGAGGCGGTGGAAGAAGCGCCGGTCCAGGCTCTCGCCCTGCACCAGGCCCATGGTGCCGCAGTAGCTGTACGGCAGGATCGCGCGCGGGTCCTCGGCGGCGATGTCGCGGTATTTCGCCGCGATGGTGTCGAGCGCCTCATCCCAGGAGATGCGCTCGAAGCGGCCCTCGCCCTTGCGCCCCACCCGCTTCATCGGATGCAGCAGGCGGCGCCCGGAATACACGCGCTCGAGGTAGTGCGTGACCTTGGTGCACAGCGCGCCGTTGGTGAAGGGCATGTCGGCGGCGCCGCGGACCTTCACCGCGCGGCCGTCGGCGACCGTGACCTCCATCGCGCAGGTGTCGGGGCAGTCGTGCGGGCAGGCCGCACGCACGCGGATGTCGGATGGAGGTGGGGAGGGCATCGCTGCCTCACGTTGCGGCCGCCCGGCCCGGCCGGGCCGCACGGCGGGAAGCTCATTGTCGCGGCATCGGCGGAATGCGCACGGATTCGGGCGCCGAGGTCAGCTCGACGTAGCGGCGACGGTGCTCCTCGAAGCGCTCGACCACCGCGTTTCGCTCGCGCAGCTTGGCCGCCACCACCGAGGACTGGGCGGCAATCTCGCTGTCGAGCAGGCGGATGTCGGCCTCCAGGCTGGCCGCCACATCGCTCTTGTCGGTATGTGTGGCCTCGTCGATCAGCCCGCGCTGGCGCTCGATCAACTCGGACTCTCGGGCGCGCAGCTGGCGGATGCTGCGATCGAGCTCGCGCAGCTCGCGATCGCGCCGGCTGTCGAGGTCCTGCACGCTGCGGTAGGTCTCGAGCAAGGCCTGGTCGAGACGCAACTGGCGCATGCGCTCGGCCTCGTCGGCACGGCGCTTGTGCTCGGCGGCTGCGCGCTGGGCGATCTCCTCGGCGGAAAGCGGCGCGGGCACGACGCGGCGCACGATGCCCGACGGGCTCACCTCGCGGTAGGCGCGTCCATAGCAGGCTGCAGGCAGGATGTCGCCGCACACCGGCTGGCCACCCACGTCGCAGCAGTAGATCGCCGCGGCCGAAGGCTGCGCCGCAATCGTGCCAGGCGAAACCGCCAGCGCGAGGGCGCAGGTGAAGCCGGCGAGGACGCGCTCAGCGCGAGGAGATCCCATACTGTTCCCGATATGCCTGGACTGCGTCGAGGTTGGCCGCGAGCTCGGGGCTGTCCGCCAGATAGGCGATGAGATCTTCGAGCGTGGCCACCGCAACGACCGGAATACCGAAATTCTCCTTGACCTCCTCCACTGCGGACAAGGCACTTTTACCGCGTTCCATGCGATCCAGCGCGATCACCACACCGGCGGGCTCGGCGCCGGCCGCGCGGATCAGTTCAACCGATTCGCGCACCGAGGTGCCGGCCGAGATCACGTCGTCCAGGATCAGCACCTTGCCGCGCAGCGGCGCGCCGATGAGCGTGCCACCTTCGCCATGGTCCTTGACCTCCTTGCGATTGAACGCGAAGGGCAGGTCCACGCCGTCCTCGGCAAGGCGGATCGCCGTGCCGGCGACGAGCGGGATGCCCTTGTAGGCGGGGCCGAAGAGCATGTCGCAGGCGATGCCCGAGGCGCGGATGCTGCGCGCGTAATAGCCGCACAGCTCGCGGAACGAGGCGCCGTCGTCGAACAGGCCGGCGTTGAAGAAATACGGCGAGTTGCGTCCCGCCTTGGTGACGAAGGCGCCGAAGCGCAGCACACCCTTGCGACACGCGAGGGCGATGAAATCCCGGCTAAAATCCACGGTTTTTTGGCTGCCTGGCAGCGAAACTGGAAACCGCCGATGTTACGCATCATCACCCTGAACCTCAACGGGATCCGCTCGGCCTGCACCAAGGGCCTGCTCGACTGGCTGCCCGCGCAGCAGGCCGACTTCCTGTGCGTGCAGGAGCTCAAGGCGCAGGACGCCGACCTGCGCCCCGAGATGCGCGCGCCTGCGGGCATGCGGGGCTGGTTCCACGCCGCGGAGAAGAAGGGCTACAGCGGAGTCGGCATCTACAGCCGGCACACGCCGGACCGCGTCGTCGAGGGCCTCGGCATCCCCGCGATCGACGCCGAGGGCCGCTTCCTGCAGCTCGACTTCGGCAAGCTGTCGGTGGTGTCGCTGTACCTGCCCTCGGGCTCGAGCTCGGAGGAGCGCCAGCAGGTGAAGTTCGACTTCATGGACCGCTTCCTGCCGCACATGGACATGCTCTACCAGAGCGGGCAGGAGGTCGTGGTGTGCGGCGACTGGAACATCGCCCACCGCGAGGCCGACCTCAGGAACTGGAAATCGAACCAGAAGAACTCCGGCTTCCTGCCCGAAGAGCGCGCCTGGTTGAGCCGGCTGTTCGACGAGCAGGGCTGGATCGATGTCTATCGCCGCCTGCATCCGGAGGCGACCGACGCCTGCTACACGTGGTGGTCGAACCGCGGCCAGGCGTGGGCGAAGAACGTGGGCTGGCGGCTGGACTACCAGGTCGCCACGCCGGGGCTGGCCGCGAGCGCATGCGGCGCCGAAGTGTACAAGGCGCAGCGCTTCTCCGACCACGCGCCGCTGACGGTGGATTACGACTGGACGCTGTAAGGGCCGCGCACGCGGCGATGCGGGAGGGCACCCGCCCCCGGGCGGCGGCGCTGCGGCCGGCCGCCCCTGACGCGCCGCGTCAGCGCTCCCAGCCGCAGCCTTCGAGCGCGCCGCCCCCGGCCGGCACCAGCGTCGCGCGCCAGCCGGTGAGCATCTTGCCGTCGGCCGTCCGGCACAGGCCGGGCGTGAAGCTCAGCGCCACGCCCTCGGCCTCGATGCTGCGCGTGCCCTTGTCGTCCTTCACCGCGTCGTAGGTGGTGCGCAGCTCGGGCGTGTCGGCGCGCTCGACGCGCAGCGCGCCTGCACCGGCCGCCGCCGCCCACTCGGCCTGCAGGCCGAGCGCGCGCCAGTCTTCCTCGTTCTCGGCTTCGCCGAGGCAGCGTGCGGTGGCATGGGCGAAGTTGAGCCCCGACACGCGCAGCAGGCCGCCCTCCTGCACGCCCATCAGCTCGACGTAGAGGTTGTTTCCAGGCGCCAGGCCGAAGTCGCGCAGCGCGGCGAGCACCGTGCCTCCCTCGGAGACGTCTTCCACGTTGACATAGCTGCGATCCCGGCAGGGCGCCATGAACACCCGCCCCTCGTGCAGCAGCAACAGGCCGCGGGCGATCTTGGGCTGCGCGGGCGCGGCGGCGGCGGGAAGCTGCGCCATCGGAGTCGTCGGCACCACCGAGGTCGTGGGCACCATCGGCGCAATCGGCGCGAGCTCCGCGGCCAGCGCGGGCAGGGCGGCCATCGACAGGCCGGCAACGAGTGCGGAAAGCAGAATCTTCATCGGTTCCCCTGAAATCCTTGCGGAGCCACCGGGCAAGCAGCCCGGCGACTTGAAAAAGCGGGAGTGTACTTAATGCGCGGGCCGTCCGTCCGCGCCCTCCTCCAGCACCAGCCGGAAGCCCACGAAGTCGAAGCGGGCGGTCGGCCGGCAGTGCATGTGGCGCTTGCTGCAGCGCGCGAAGCCCGCAGGGTGCGTCCACGCGCCGCCGCGCAGCAGACGCGCCGGGCCGCTGGCCTGGTAGTGCGGATTCTCGGCCTCGTGATGCAGGTAAGCGTCGGCCGCATAGACATCCGACACCCACTCCCACAGGTTGCCGCTCATGTCGTGGATGCCGAGCGCGTTGGGCGCATAGCTCCCCACGGCCAGGCTGCCGTCGCCCTCGCGCTCGGCGCGTTCGGCGGTGTTCGCCCCCTCGGGTGCGGCCTCGCCGCCGAAGCGCTCGGCGCGCCCGGCGCCGCGGCAGGCGTATTCCCACTCTGCCTCGGTGGGGAGGCGGAACACCCGGCCGGGGTTCTTCTCGCCCAGCCGACGCACGAACTCGGCGATGTCGGCCTGGTTGACGCTGTCGACCGGATGCGCCGGCGAGGTGGCGAACACCGACAGGTTGTAGTCCATCAGCCGGGTCCATTGCTCCTGGGTGACCTCGTGGCGGCCGATCCAGTAAGGCGTCATGCACACCTTGTGCACCGGGAGCTCGTTGGTCTCGCCGTCGCCGAAGGTGTCGCCCATGTCGAAGCACCCCCCCGGCACGCGGACGAACTCCATGCCGGTCGCCGGCTCCCGCCACACCGTCGCCTCCTCGGCGGCGGCGAGCGGCGCCGCAACCACGAGCGCGACGCAGAGCGCGGCGCGCAGGCGGGCGCAGGGCGACGAGAGGAATTCCCTGGTGCTTTTCTGGATTAAATCCCGATTATTCAAAAGAGAGTCCCTTTGCCTCATTTCCCGTCCATTCATTGAAATCTCCGAATACCCCGAGAACGCAGAGCGGGTTTTCAGGCGGCAGCGGGCTTCGTTCCGAGATGAATCGCGGCAATCCCGAAACTGAGGTTTTTCCAGCGCACCGCAGAAAAGCCGGCCGCCTCGATCATCGCCGCGAAGCGCTGCTGATCGGGGAAATTGCGGATCGATTCGATAAGGTATTGATACGCCGCCGGATTGGCGGCGACCCAGGCACCGAGGCGCGGGATCACGTGGAAGGAATAGGGATCGTAGAACACCTGCAGCCACCTCATCGGCCGCGAGAACTCCAGGCAGGCGAAGGTGCCGCCGGGCGCCAGCACGCGCGCGGCCTCGGCGAGCGCGGCATCGAGCCGGGTGGTGTTGCGCAGGCCGAAGGAGACGGTCAGCGCCTGCACCGAGCCGTCGGCGAAGGGCAGGCGCTCGGCCTCGCCGGCGATCCAGCGCACCGCGGCCGCGTCGGCGCGCGTGCCACCCTCGCGCATCATCGGGATCGACGGGTCGACCACGACCACCCGCCGGCCCGGCTTGCGCGCCAAAAGGGCCGCAACGTCGCCGGTTCCGCCGGCAAGATCGACGAACAGCCCCTGATCCGGCAGGCCGGCCACGAAGCGGCGCTTCCACAGGCGGTGGATGCCGAAGCTCATCAGATCGTTCATCAGGTCGTAGCGCGAGGCGATGTGGTTGAACACGTCGCGGATGCGCTGCCGGCGCTCGTCGGCCGAGACCGACTGGCGGCCGAAGGTCTTGTCGAGCGGCTTGTCACCGTCGTGATGCGGTCTCATGGAGATTCCGGAAAGTCGGGGGCAGAAGCCGGCCGTGCTGGCCGACGCTGGGACTGCGGTCGACCAGCAGGCATGGTCACAATCGAAGCGGGGGTCGAGTCGATTTTGAATTGATCCAGATCAAGATTAATTAAGCTGAAATTCAAGCTCTTCTCGACAATGGGGCAACAGTTTAGATGCCGGTCCACCATTTTTCCACCGCACTCCTGCACAAGGCGTGCACTTGATCCATATCAAGCTTGGTTGTCGATAAGCAGTCGATAATTCTGGCACGCCAGCATCGGAGGTCGACGCCGCGGAGGAGGGAAAGGTTTCACTCCCGGTATCCGCAGAAGCATGCGGGTCGTATTCGGTGAATGTGGCAGGCAGCCCCCGCAATCCGCACGCGTGTGGAAACACGACCTCCAGGCCGTACGGGGGCGACCGAGGTGGGCCGCAAGGGTGAAGGCAGTTCGAGACTGTTGTTTCTACGGGAGTTTCCAAAATGAAAAAATTTGCAGTAAAGACCACGGCCCTGCTCATCGCGGCGGGCCTCGGCGTGGGTGCGGCCGGCTCGGCGTTCGCCGCGGAGTCGCTGCAGGACGTCATGAAGCGCCGCAACCTCACCCAGCAGGACCTGCTGGCCGCGGCCAAGACCTACACCCCGACCGGCGGCCGCGACGAGTTCCTCGCCTTCGCTTCGGGCGGCCAGTCCGGCCAGATGATCGTCTACGGTGTTCCGTCGATGCGCATCCTGAAGTACATCGGCGTGTTCACGCCCGAACCCTGGCAGGGCTACGGCTTTGACGAAGAGTCGAAGAAGGTGCTCGCCGGCGGCAACATCGACGGCAAGTCGATCACCTGGGGCGACACCCACCACCCGGCGATCTCCGAGACCAACGGCGAGTACGACGGCCAGTTCCTGTTCATCAACGACAAGTCGAACCCGCGCCTGGCCGTGATCGACCTGCGCGACTTCGAGACCAAGCAGATCGTCGCCAACCCGATCATGAAGTCGGAGCACGGCGGCGCCTTCGCCACGCCGAACACCGAGTACATCATCGAGGCCTCGCAGTACGCCTCGCCGCTCGAGAACCAGAAGTTCTATCCGCTCGAGCAGTTCAACGAGAAATACCGCGGCGCCGTCACCTACTGGAAGTTCGACCGCGAGCACGGCCAGCTGAAGGCCGACCAGTCCTTCTCGCTCGAGCTCCCGCCCTACTCGCAGGACCTCTCCGACGCCGGCAAGCTGGACTCCGACGGCTGGTCCTTCACCAACAGCTTCTGCACGGAACGCTACGTCGGCGGCATCGAGAAGGGTCGCCCGCCGTATGAGGCCGGTTGCTCCGCCAAGGACACCGACTACATGCACGTGGTGAACTGGAAGCGTGCCGCAGAGATCGCGAAGGACGACAAGAACGTCAAGATCATCAACAACCATCGCGTCATCCCGATGGAAGTGGCGATCCGCGAAGGCATCCTGTTCCTCATCCCCGAGCCCAAGAGCCCGCACGGCGTCGACGTGACCCCGAACGGCAAGTTCATCGTCGTGTCCGGCAAGCTCGACACCCACGTGTCCGTGTATTCCTTCGAGAAGATCATGGACGCGATCAAGAACAAGCGCTTCGAGTCCAAGGACCCGTACGGCATCCCCGTCATCGGCATGAAGGACGCGCTGCACACCCAGGTCCAGCTCGGCCTCGGCCCGCTGCACACGCAGTTCGACTCCAAGGAGTGCGTGGCCTACACCTCGCTGTACGTCGACTCCATGGTCGCGAAGTGGAACTTCTGCGAAGGCAAGCTGCTGGACAAGATCGCCATCCACTACAACATCGGCCACCTGATGACGATGGAAGGCGACACCACCAAGCCCAAGGGCAAGTACCTGGTGGCGCTCAACAAGCTGTCGATCGACCGCTTCAACCCGGTGGGTCCGCTGCACCCGCAGAACCACCAGCTGATCGACATCAGCAACGACAAGATGCAGCTCCTGTACGACATGCCGCTGCCGCTGGGCGAGCCGCACTACGTCGTCGGCATCCAGGCCGACAAGCTCAAGCCCGCGATCCGCTACAAGGTCGGCACCAACAGCCGCACCGACCAGCAGCACGAAGGCAAGGTGCGCGCGGGCGAGGAGAAGACCGTCCGCGAAGGCAACCAGGTCAAGGTGTATGGCACGCTGATCCGCTCGCACATCACCCCGGAGACCATCGAGGTCGAGCAGGGCGACGAGGTCACGATCTACCTGACCAACCTCGAGCGCGCGCAGGACGAGACCCACGGCTTCACCGTCTCGACCTACAACGTGCACGCCTCGGTCGAGCCGGGCAAGACCATCTCGGTCAAGTTCAAGGCCGACAAGGAAGGCGTGTATCCGTACTACTGCACCGAGTTCTGCTCGGCGCTGCACCTCGAGATGCAAGGCTACCTCCTGGTCAAGCCGAAGGGCTGGAAGCCCGAGGAAGGCGCGCAGCTCGCCGCCGCCAACTACACCGAAACCGACTACAAGAACACCTTGAAGAAGGTTGCGGACACCCAGGCGGTGCTCGACCAGGTCGTCGCCTACATCACCTCGGTGAACTACAAGGCCTATCCAGAAGTCGTCGCGCTGATGGAAGACGCCACCGACCAGCTCGGCAAGATGCCGGACGCCAAGGCCAAGCACGAGGCCGCCGCCGCCAAGCAGGACTGGGAGCAGGCGAACCTGTGGGCCGAGCAGGTGTGGCAGTACCAGGTCAAGGCGGCCGACATCGGCCTGCGTGCCAAGACCTTCCTGGAGCAGAAGGGCGCCAAGTAAGGCCGGCCCCCTCGGAGTTGAATCGATAATCCGGTAGTCCGCGTCGGGGAGCGAAGCCAGAGGCGAGCTCCCCGACACTTTAGAAGGAACAGAAATCCATGAAGCTGATCGTTTCCCTGCTGCTGGCGGCCACCGTGTCCGCACCCGCGTTCGCCGCCCTCGACGGCGCCAAGCTCTACGCCGAGAAGACCTGCAACGCCTGTCACGGCGCCGACGCCAAGAAGCCGCTGCTGCCCACCTACCCCAAGCTCGCCGGCCAGAACGCGGCCTATGCCGAGCAGCAGATGAAGGACATCAAGAGCGGCGCGCGCAACAACGGCCAAACCGCTGCGATGAAGGGCGTGATGCACCTCGTCAACGACGAGGAGATCAAGGCGATCGCCGTCTGGCTCGAGAGCCTAAAGTAAGACAGTTCCGCTGCGCCCCGGGTCCATCGAGTCGGGGACGCAGGCGGGCTGACCATTCGGCGGACCGCCCCCCTCCGCCATGCACCCATAGAGGAAACCACCATGAAGATCACCGTTCTGCTCGCCGCCCTGCTCTCCGCCAGCGTCGCCTTCGCCGGACCTCCCGCGCCCAAGAAGGAAGGCATCGAAGGCCAGGGTTACGTCTGGAACGCCCAGGAAGGCGAAAAGATCGAAGCCCTGCAGAAGAAGGGCGACGTCACCCGCGGCGAGGAAGCCTACGAGGTCTGTGGCGCCTGCCACCTGCCCTCCGGCGCCGGCCGCCCCGACGGCACCTTCCCGCAACTCGCCGGTCAGCACACCACCGTGCTGATCAAGCAGATGGCCGACATCCGCGCCGGCCTGCGCGACAACCCGACGATGTACCCGTTCGCCGCGACCCTGGTCGACCCGCAGGAGCTAGCCGACGTCTCCGCCTACATCGAGAGCCTGTGCATCCCCACCGAGCACGGCAAGTACGAGGGTGCTGACGTCGCGATGCAGGTCGCCAAGGGCAAGGACTTGTACGAGAAGCAGTGCAAGGAGTGCCATGGCGCCAACGGCGAGGGCGACAAGGCCAAGTTCTACCCCGTCATCGCCGGCCAGCACTACAAGTATCTGCTGCGCCAGATGACCGAGATCCGTGACGGGCACCGCCGCAACGCCAACCCCGACATGGTCAAGGTCATCAAGCCCTACACCGACGACCAGCTGGTGGCGATCTCCGCCTACCAGGCGAGCCTGAAGATGCCGGGCTCGATGTGCGGCGACAAGAAGTGAGCCGCTGAGGCTGCTGCCGTACCGCCCGTCTCGCACCGGGGTGCGCGTGCATTCGCGCGCGCCCCCGGGGCTTCCAACCCCTCCCCTTGCGACCGGAGCTTGAAATGTCCGCAACCCAAAACAAGAACGGCCTGATCGCCGGCCTCACGTTCGTGGCGCTGGTGGCGATGGTCGCCGCCTACTTCGCCCCCCTGTGGTGGGTGTCGCTGACCGCCCCGAACTACCCCGAGGACGCCTTCCCCGACGGCATCCGCATCCACTTCCACTTCGACGGCGTCAAGAACGGCTGCTCGACGCCGCCCAAGACCTCCCGTCTCGCCGAAGAGACCATGGCTGAGGACATGGGTGAGGGCACCGGCCGCTTCAACCCGATTCTCGCCGAGCAGACCACGCTGACCGGCAAGGCCACCGCGCTCGATTGCGTTCACGAGATGAACACGATCAACCACTACGTCGGCATGTACCCGATCGCCACCGGCGGTCCGGTCGAGACCAAGCTCTCCAAGTTCTTCGTCACCTTCTTCGCGGTCATGCTGCTCACCTTCGCGGTGCGCGACCGCAAGCTGCGCCTAGGCATCATGGGCGTCGGCTTCGGCAGCCTGGCCGCATGGATGATCGTGGACCAGTTCGTGATGGGCAACCTCGCCGCCCACGTCAAGCACTACATGGACGAGTCCGCGACCTTCTTCAACGACCCCGAACGCATCGCCGCCTGGGGCAAGAACGTCGAGGTCATCTCCAAGGTCGCCATCTTCGGCATGATCGCCGCCATGGGCGTGGTGATCTTCGGTGTGCTCAAGCTGCGCAACTTCGAGCTGCTGCTCGCGCTGATCCCCGGCCTGCTGCCGCTGTTCTACCTGATCGAATATTCGGGCTGGCTGTGGTTCTTCGGCCACAACCTGCACCCCTGGGGCGCCTTCACGGTCAAGCCCTTCATGCCCACCGTGTTCGGAGAAGGCAAGGTGGCGCAGTTCTCCACCTACTCCTATCCGCACTGGGGCTACGGCCTGCTGATGGTGGTCTTCTTCTGCCTGATGCTCGCCTTGCTGCTGCGTCGCAAGCAGCTGCGCGAAGAGCAGGCGCGGACCGCGGCTTGAAGGGGACCACGATCCGTGAGCATGCTCCACAAGCTGACGGCGCTGGCCGCCGTCATGGCGCTCGCCCTTCCAACGGCGCACGCCCAGGACGACGACGAGGGAACCCGGGCCCGCGGGCCCGGGTCGGGCGCCGACTTCTCCACCGCGCCCCGGGTGGATGTCCACAAGCCGGTCCAGCTCATCCCGCTCTATATGCGCGACAAGCGCATCCACGGCCTGCAGCCCTTCCAGGAACTCGTCGACAAGACCCCTGAGGGCGGCGTGCTGAAAGTCCCGGCCGGGCACTACGCGGGTCCGGTCCACGTCAAGAAACGCATGATCATCGAGCCCGCGGGCGAGGGCGAGGTCGTGATCGACGGCGGCGACAAGGGAACGGTCTTCGTCCTCGAAACCAACGAGGCCACCCTGCGCAAGCTCACCATCACCGGCTCGGGCGAATCCCACGACGCCGACGACACCTGCCTGAACATCCGCGGCCACGGCAACCTGATCGAGAACCTCCACATCGCCGACTGCCTGTTCGGCATCGACCTCAAGCAGGCCGACCACAACATCGTGCGCAACAGCAAGGTGCGCTCGAAGGACTTCGAACTCGGCGTGCGCGGCGACGGCATCCGCCTGTGGTACAGCCACGACAACCTGATCGAGAACAACCTCGTCACCGACACGCGCGACATGGTGGCCTGGTACTCGCACCGCAACATCTACCGCGGCAACGAGGGTCGGCGCAGCCGCTACTCGATCCACTTCATGTTCGCCAACGACAACATCGTCGAGAACAACCGCTTCTACGACAACGCCGTCGGCATCTACTTCATGTACATGGAGGGCGGCGCAGCGCGCAACAACATCATCTCGCACGCCACCGGCGCCACCGGCATGGGCCTCGGCTTCAAGGAGTCCTCGGACATCCTGCTCGAGAACAACGAGATCATCTACTGCGCCGTCGGCGTCGGCTCCGATCTCTCGCCCTTCCAGCCCGACACCACCATCCGCTTTGTCAACAACCGCTTCGCGTTCAACGGCATCGCCATCCAGCTCACCAGCGAACTCGGCGGCAACGAGATGCACGGCAACACCTTCGAGGGCAACCTCACCGACGTCTTCCAGGCCGGCCGCGGCCGTGCGGAAGGCGTCAAGAACAAGTGGGAAGGGAACTACTTCGACACCTACCAGGGGTTCGACCGCGACGAGGACGGCGTCGGCGACACCCCGCACGAAGAATATGCCTACGCGGACCGGATCTGGATGGAGATCCCCAACGCGCGCTTCTTCAAGACCTCGCCCGTCCTCGAAATGCTCGATTTCCTCGAGCGCCTCGCGCCGTTCTCGACCCCCGACCTGCAGGCGAGGGACCCCAAGCCCCTCTACATCAAGCCTGAGCGGCGCATCGAAGGGAGTGCATCATGAGCGAGAAGGAAAACGCCCCCGCAGCCGCGCCCGCCAAGGGCGAGGTGCCGGTCTCGCGCGAACGCGCGCGCCAGGGCCGGCGCAAGGTCCTGCGCACCATCCTGCTGACCGGCGGCGTGCTCGGCGCCGGTCTTTCGGGATACCTGCCGCTGGTCTATGCGCGCACCAACCGCCTGCGCCCGCCCGGCGCGCTCGACGAGAAGGAGTTCCTCTCGTCCTGCATCAAGTGCGGCCAGTGCGTGCAGGTGTGCCCGGTCAACGCGATCAAGCTCGCCGACCTGATCGACGGCTTCGGCGTGGGCGTGCCCTACATCGACGCCCGCGCGCAGGCCTGCGACTTCTCCTGCGACGCGGTGCAGTGCATCCTCGCCTGCCCCACCGGCTCGCTGACCTATCACAAGCCGGACTTCATGACGGAGCGCGAGGGCGCGGCGCTGTCGCAGAAGCCCACCCTGATCGCCAAGATGAACGACCCCGAGCCCACGCTCAACATGACCGAGCGCATGGGCGTGGCGCGCCTCACCCGGCCGGAGTCCTGCCTCGCGATGAAGGGCGAGGGCTTCAAGGGCCAGGCCCGCGGCCCCGATTTCAAGGGCACGATGCGCTACATCAAGGTCGATCGCTGGAAGCCCATCCCGGTGGCCGACCACCCCTACGACCTACCGCTGTGCGACCTGTGCATGCGCGAATGCCCGATCGCCGGCGCCATCTCGCTGGAGAAATTCACCGGCCCCGACGGCCAGACGCGCGCGCGCCCGATCGTGCATGAGAACTGCGTCGGCTGTGGCGTGTGCGAGATGATCTGCCCGACCGAACCCGCCTCGATCACCATCATCCCGCGTGAGGTGTGGAAATCATGAGCAAGCTGCTGACCCGCCGCTACATCGACCAGATCAAGGCGATGTTCGGCAAGGAACCCGCGAAGCCGGCCGAGATTTCCCCGGCCGCACAGAAGATCCACTTCTACAAGAAGAACAACCGCGACGAGATCGGCGAGCTCAAGCACCGCCGCGCGCACGAGAAGCCGAGCCACAAGTGGCGCAACCGCCGCTGGGCGACGCTGATCTTCGCCAACCTGCTGTTCGTGTTCTCCTACTGGCTCGACATCCAGGTGCTTGAGGGCGCGCTCACCGCGTCGCGCTTCGTCGGCTTCCACATGGCCGACCTCAACTCGGCCCTGCAGGTGATGCTCGCGCACAAGCACATCATCACCAACCTGCTGATCGGCACCGCCACCGTGCTGCTGCTGTGGGCCCTGCTCGGCGGGCGAACCTTCTGCTCCTGGGTGTGTCCGTACCACCTGGTTGCGGAGTGGGCGGAGAAGATCCACCTGTACCTGGCCAAGAAGAAGCTGGTCACCGACCAGCCGATCGATCGCCGCCTGCGCACCGTGTTCTGGATCGTGTTCGCGCTGCTTGCCGTGGTGACCGGCTACACGGTGTTCGAGGCCATCTCGCCGACGGGTATCCTGTCGCGCGCGCTGATCTACGGTGCCGGCCTGTCGCTGCTGTGGGTGGTGGCCCTGCTCGTGTTCGAGGTCTTCTTCTCGCGCCGCGCGTGGTGCCGCTACGCCTGCCCGATCGGCCTGACCTACGGTGTGGTCGGCATCATTTCGCCGGTCCGCATCAAGTACAAGCTGGAAGGCTGTTTCCACGAGGGCGACTGCCGCAAGGTCTGTCTGGTGCCGCACGTGCTCGACACCGTCATCAAGGGCCGCGCCGTCGAGCCCGAGGTGCCGCTCGGTCCGGACTGCACGCGCTGCGGCCTGTGCGTGGACGCGTGCCCGACCGGTTCGCTCAGTTTCGAGGTCAAGGGGCTGTCCAAGCTGCTGTGAGGCAGCCCGGGCCCCCAACCCCGGTGATTCCGCAACAAATAACAAGAGTCGACAGATGATCCGACTACAGAATGTCCGCAAGACCTTCCGCAGCGCGCGGGTGCTGGACGGCATTTCCCTCGAGGTGGGCCTGGGTGAGCGCATCGCGCTGATCGGCTCGAACGGCGCCGGCAAGACGACGCTGATCCGCTGCCTGCTGGGCGAATACGTCCACGACGGCGAGGTCAGCATCGACGGCGTGAATCCGCGTCGCGAACGCGCCACCGTGCTGGCCAACGTCGGCTTCGTGCCGCAGTTGCCGCCGCCGCTGAAGATGCCGGTCGGCCAGCTCATCGATTTCGCCGCCGGGCTGTGCGGCACGGCGCCGGCGCGCATCGACGACATCGCGCGCCGGCTCGGCCTCGAGATCGACGCCATCCGTTCGCGCCAGTTCGTCCGCCTGTCGGGCGGCATGAAGCAGAAGCTGCTGATCGCGATCGCCCTCGGCCGTGACGCCAGGCTGCTGATCATGGACGAGCCCGCCGCCAACCTCGACCCCGAGGCGCGCAAGATCTTCTTCGACCTGCTCGCCGAACGCATGCAGAACGCCACCATGCTGATCTCCAGCCACCGCCTCGACGAGGTCTCGGCGCTGGTCAACCGCGTGATCGAGATGGACACCGGCCGCATCGTCCTCGACGACAAGGTCGCCGACATGGGCGCGCTGCACAGCCGGCTCGACTGCCGCATCGTGCTCAAGCAGCCCGATCCCGCGATCGCCAAGGCCCTGCAGGGCTGGAGGTTCGACTTCGACGTGCAGGACATCGCATGGACCGGCGAGATCGCCGGAGCCGACCGCCTGCGCTTCCTCGGCGTGGTGTCCCGCTATACCGGCCTGGTCACCAAGCTGGACATGACAGAAAGGCCCCACTGACCATGTGCGACCAACATCGACGCCAGTTCATCGGACGCCTGGCGACGGGGGGGCTTTTGCTCACTCCGCTCGCCGCCGCGCTGTCGGGTTGCACCGACGACAAGTGGCCCGAAGGCATGAAATCCATCATCTGGGATCGCGACACCTGCGTGCGCTGCAACATGGCGATCTCCGACCGCCGCTTCGCGGCCGAGTTGCGCGGCGGCCCAAAGGACACCGTGTTCAAGTTCGACGATCCGGGCTGCCTGGTGTTCTGGCTCGAAGAGAAGCGCGAGCGCTTCCCGTGGATGGCCGAGCCCGCCACGCGGATGTGGGTCGCGGACTTCAACAGCAAGAGCCGCGACGAGATGGTCTGGCACGACCCGCGCAAGGTGCGCTACATCACCCGCACCTCGCCGATGGGCTACAACTACGCCGCCGCGGCCGACATCGGCGCGGACAGCGCGAGCTTCGAGGAAATGCGGCAGCAGACGCTGGCGAAGGGAAAATAAGGCAAATGAAACAGTTCTGGCTCACCGCACGTCTGGACATCGTCGAGTCGCTCCGCGCCCGCTGGTTCCAGGTCTACACCCTGGTGTTCGGCGGCATCGTCGCCCTGCTCTTCCTGTTCGGCCTGACCGAATCGCGCGTGCTCGGCTTCATCGGCCTGTCGCGCCTGCTGGTCACCTACATCCAGCTCACCATGGCCATCCTGCCGATCTTCGTGCTCATCACCACGGTACGCTCGGTGGCGGGCGACCGCGAGGCCGGCGTGTTCGAATACCTGCTGTCGCTGCCGGTCTCGCTGTGGGCCTGGTTCTGGGGCAAGTTCGTCGGCCGCTACCTCGTCATCTTCATGCCGGTATTCGCCGCCATGGCGCTGGCCGTCGCCTGGGCGACCGTGCAGGGCATCGAGGTTCCGTGGGAGATGTTCGCCTACTACACCGCGCTGATCGCGGCGATGGCGATGTGCTTCCTCGGCTTCGGCATGCTGATCTCGTCGATCGCGCGCAGCACCGACGTCGCCCAGGGCGCGGCCTTCCTGGTGTGGCTGATCTTCCTGCTCTTCCTCGACCTGATCCTGCTCGGCGTGATGATCCAGGAGCGCGTCTCGCCCGAGATCGCCGTCACGATCGCGCTCGCCAACCCGCTGCAGGTCTTCCGCACCGCCGCGCTGTCGATGTTCGACCCGCAGCTGATCGTGCTCGGCCCCTCGGCCTACGTGATCCTCGACCTCTTCGGCGTCGCAGGCTACAAGGTGTTCGCGGTCGCCTACCCCGCCGCGCTCGGCGTGGTGAGTGCGGCGCTCGGCTTCCTCGTCTTCCGCCGCGGCGATCTGCCCTGATCGACGACCTGCGCGCATGAACGCCGACAAGTCCCTCGCCGAGCCCGTCCGCGATCCGTTCCCGAACGCATTTGCGCGCTACTTCGCAGCGACGCGGCCAGCCTTCCTGACGGTCACCTTCGCCGGCTCGCTGATCGGGCTGGGCACGGCCTTCGCGGACGGACTGGCGATCGACTGGGCGCGCGCGCTGGTCACGATCCTGTTCGCGCTACTCGCCCACGCGGGCGCGAACGTGGTCAACGACTACTTCGACGCCCTCAACGGTACCGACGCGCTCAACACCGAGCTGCTGCATCCCTATACCGGCGGCAGCCGCTTCATCCAGAACGGCTACTTGAGCCTGGCCGAGATGCGCCGCTTCGGCTATTTGCTGCTCACCGCGGTGATCCCGGGCGGGCTGTGGCTCACCCTCGGCTCCGGCCCCGGCCTGCTTGCGATCGGTCTGGCCGGCCTGCTGGTGGCCTGGGCCTACTCGGCGCCGCCCTTCAAGCTGATGTCGCGCGGCATGGGCGAGCTGGCGATCACCGCCGGCTGGCTGCTGGTGGTGCTGGGCACCGACTATGTGCAGCGCGGCGAGCTCGCCGTCCTGCCACTGGTCGCCGGCCTGCCCTTCGCGCTGCTGGTGGCGGCGATCCTGTACATCAACCAGTTCCCTGACCGCCGCGCGGACGAGGCGGCCGGCAAGCGCACCGTGGTCGTGCGCCTTGGTCCACGCGCAGCCAGCCGCGGCTACATGGCCCTGGTCGCCTTCGCCCACCTCTGGCTCGCGGGCGCGCTCGCCGTCGGCGCGGTACCGGCCGGCGCCGCGATCGCACTGCTGCCGCTGGTGTTCTCGGTGCGGGCCGCGCGCGCGCTGCTCGCCGACGCCGAACACCCCGCCCGCCTGGTGGCGCCGATCCGCGACACCATCGCCGCCGCCAACCTCTCCGGCCTCCTGCTCGCGATCGGGCTGGGCGCCGCGGGCCTCCTGGCATGAGCCGTCCCTCCGACCGCGTGCTCGGCTTCACCCTGCTCGCCGCCGCGCTCTTCGCCGCCACCTTCGTGGACGCGGCGATCCAGCGCGACACGCACGAGCCGGCCCTGCAGCGCACCGAACGCCTGGTCGAAGACCTGCGCCTGTCCGACCTCGTGCTGTTCACCGAGGCGCGCTACACCCGCCACCTCACCCAGGCCGACCTGCACTCCGCCTTCCAGGACCACCCGGTGGCGCTCGAGCACTTCCCCTCGGGCTCGCTGCTGCCGCCTCCCGCCCTCCTGCTGGACCGCCATGAACCGCTGGATCGAGAAGCAGCGCCATCTGATTGACTTCACCGCCAGCTCGCTGGCGCGGCGCAAGGGCAAGAGCCTCGGCCTGCTGGTCGTCTACACCCTGCTCGTGTTCGTGCTCGCTTCGGTGTCGCTGTACACCCACGCGCTGCGCAACGAAGCCACCCGGGTGCTCGCCGGCACTCCCGAGATCGTGCTGCAGCGCCTCATCGCCGGCCGCCACGACCTCATCCCGCCCGGCTACATCGAGAAGATCGGCCGCGTGCGCGGCGTGCAGAAGATCGAGGGACGGCTGTGGGGCTACTACTACGACAGCGTGCTCAAGGCCAACTACACCTTCATGGTGCCGAACGACCGCAGGATCGCCGAGGGCGAGATCGTCGTCGGCCCCGCGCTCGAGCGCTCGCGCGGGCTGGCGGCGGGCAACGGCATCTCCTTCCGCGCCTACTCGGGCGAGCTCCACACCTTCATCGTCAGCGAGGTGCTGGCACACGAGTCCGAGCTGGTGAACGCCGACCTGGTGCTGATGAGCGAGGCCGACTTCCGCCGCTTCTTCGCCTACCCGGAAGGCCACCACACCGACATCGCGCTGTGGGTCGCCAACCCGCAGGAGGTGCGCAACGTCGGCTTGAAGCTGATCAACGCCCTGCCCGATTCGCGCCCCATACTGCGCGAGGAGGTGCTGCGCACCTACGCCTCGATCTTCGACTGGCGCGAGGGCATGATGCTCGCCCTGCTGTCCGCCGCCATCCTCGCCTTCGGCATCTTCGCGTGGGAGAAGGCCGCCGGCCTCTCGGCCGAGGAGAAGCGCGAGATCGGCATCCTCAAGGCGATCGGCTGGGAGACCGGCGACGTGATCGCGATGAAGTTCTGGGAGGGCTTCCTGGTCTCGCTGCTCGCCTTCCTGGTCGGCTACGTCGCCGCCTACGTGCATGTGTTCCACTTCGAGTTCAGCCTGTTCGCGCCGGTGCTCAAGGGCTGGGCGGTGCTCTACCCGAGCTTCGCGCTCACGCCGCAGATCGACGGCCTGCAGGTGGCCACACTGTTCGTGTTCTCGGTGCTGCCCTACACCGCCGCCACCCTGGTGCCGATCTGGCGCGCGGCGACCACCGACCCCGACACCGTGATGCGGAGCTGACGCGATGCTCGAACTCGCCAACATCCGCAAGGCCTTCAACCAGGGCCAGCACAACGAATACTGGGCGCTCAAGGGCATCGACCTGGAGATCCCGCCGGCGCGCGTCAACGTGCTGAAGGGGCCCTCGGGCTCGGGCAAGACCACGCTGCTCACCATCCTCGGCTGCCTCGCCCGCCCCACCGAGGGCCGGGTGCGGCTCAAGGGCGAGGACATCTCCGGCCTGCCCGAGCGCTTCCTCACCGAGATCCGCCGCAGCACCTTCGGCTTCATCTTCCAGCAGTTCAACCTGGTGCGCGGCCTGTCGGCGATCGAGAACATCATCCTGCCCGGCTATCCCACCGGCACCCCGCGCGCGCGCCTCGTCGAGCGCGCCGAGGCGCTGCTCGCCGACATGCAGCTCTCGCACCGGCGCGATGCCAAGGTGGAATGGCTCTCCGGCGGCGAGCAGCAGCGCGTGGCGATCTGCCGCGCGCTCATCAACGACCCCGAGATCCTCGTCGCCGACGAGCCCACCGCCAACCTCGACAGCAAGCTCTCGGCCGAATTCCTCGCCATCCTGCGCCGGCTGGCCGAGGCCGGGCGCACGGTGATCCTCACCAGCCACGACCCGCTGGTGGTCGAGTCCGAGGTGGTCGACCGGGTGTATTCGCTGCGCGACGGCCGGCTCATCGAGGTCGTCGACACGCGCAGGGCCTGGCCATGATCTTCCAGCCCGCGATCATCGCCCTGCTGCTCGCCGCGGGCCTCAGCCTGGCCATGCTGGCGACCGCCTCGCCCTTCGCGGTGCAGCTGATCCGCCACTGGGACCTCGGCAGCGGCAGCGAGCGCCAGCTGCGCCTGGAGCGCCTCACCTACCTGTTCTCGATGATGGTGGCGCTGGTGTGCGGGCTGCAGGTGCTGTCCACGCTGCTGTTCGTGTTCAACGCCGACAAGATGTCGGTGATGTTCGTCGGCGCGATGTGCGCGGTGGGCGCGCTCAACGCCAACGCCTACGGCTTCCCGGCGCTCTACGCGCAGCTCGCGCTGTTCTTCTTCGCCTCCACCTGGCTGGCGATCAACCGGCTCGACAACCAGGCGCGCGACTATCCGCTCACCCGCCTCAAGTACGTGCTGCTGCTCGCCTACGCGCCGCTCGCCGCGCTGGTGCTGTACCTGCAGTTCAACTACTTCATCCGCCTCGAGGCCGACGTGATCACCTCGTGCTGCGGCAGCATGTTCTCGGAAGAGGCCGACACGGTGGCGAGCGAGGTCAGCGCGATGGCGCCGCGCCAGGCGATCGCGCTGTTCTACGCCGGCCTGGGCGCGGCGGTGCTGCTCGCGCTGTGGCACTGGCGCGGCGCCGGGCGGCGGGTGTGGAGCGGGCTCGCGGTGGGCGCGTCGTCCGTAGTCGCCTTCTTCGCCGCGCTGATGGGCATCGTCGCCTTCGTGTCGCTCTACATCTACGAGCACCCGCACCACCACTGCCCGTTCTGCATCCTCAAGCCGGAATACGACTACCAGGGCTACCTGCTCTACATCCCGCTCTTCGCCGCCGCCGCCGCGGGACTGGCGGCCGGCGTGCTGACCCTGTTCGCGCGCCGGCCCAGCCTCGCAACGCTGGCGCCGCAGGCGAGCGCACGCCTGGCCGGGATCGCAGCGGCGGGCTTCGCGCTCTTCCTCGTGGTGGCGAGCTTCATGGTGCTCTCCTCGAACCTGATCCTGCTCGAGTGACCCTGCCGCCGATGAGATCCTTCCTCCTCGCCCTCGCCTGCGCCCTGCTCGCGGCCTGCGGCACGCCCGACACCGGCCCGAAGATGGGCAGCGCGGCGCCGCGCTTCGAGGCGACGGACCTCGACGGCAAGCTGCACCGCTTCCCCGAGGACTTCGCCGGCAAGCCGGTGATCCTCGACTTCTGGGCCGACTGGTGCCGCTACTGCGCCAACAGCATGACGCAGATCGACCGCCTGCAGCGCGAGCATGCGGAAAGCGGCGTCGTGGTGCTGGCGGTCAATGTCGCCCAGGACCGCGCCACCGCAGCCGCCTTCGTCGCCGAGCTCGGCGTCGGCTATCCGGCGCTGCTCGACCCCGACTCGAGGATCACCCGCCAGTACGGCGTGAAAGGCCTGCCGATCACCTACTTCATCGATCGCGAGGGCCGCATCCGCGGGAAGATCCTCGGCGAGGCAGATCAGAAACTGCTAATATCCCAGCTGAACCACATACTCCCTGCTGCCCGCTAGACCGTCATCAAGGCAGCCCGGAGCACATGCGCGCAGGATCGATCGCATCTCGCCTTCATCCATCCCCCAGCCAGACTCAACCCAGGAGACCAGCCATGGATCGCAGGGAAGCCCTCAAGATGTCCGTCCTCGCCAGCATCGGCCTCGCCGCCGCCGGCAAGGCCAACGCCCAGTCCGCCTGCGCCGGCGACGGTACTCCGGCGCAATTCACCCCCAGGAGCGCGCCCGACCCGCAGCCCCAGGTCGACGACATCGCCAAGTATCCAAAGTGCCCGTACTGCGGCATGGACCGCAAGCAATACCACCACTCGCGCATGGTCGTGCATTACGCCGACGACCTCGCCGACGGCACCTGCTCGCTGCACTGCTCGGCGATCAGCCTGTCGCTCAACATCGACCGCGACCCCAAGGCGCTGTGGGTCGGCGATAACGCCGCGGAGGGCGACACCAAGCCGCTGGTCGAGGTCGACAAGGCGAGCTTCCTGGTCGGCAGCAAGCTGCCCGGTGTGATGACCGCACGCAGCAAGGTCGCCTACGGCAACGGCGACGCGGCCAAGGCCTCGCAGGCAGCCAACGGCGGCGAGCTCACCGACTTCGACGGCGCGCTGCTGGCCGCCTACACCGACATGTCGGCCGACGTCGCACGCATCCGCAAGAACCGCGCCGAGCGTCGGCGCAAGATGATGGAGCAGCAGAACAAGTCATGAAGACCCTGCTCGCCCTCGTCTTCGCGGTCTGGACGAGCTTCGCGCTCGCCCAGCCCCCCGCCGCCGAGCTGCCGAAACCGGGCGCCAAGGACCTCTGCCCGGTGTGCGGCATGCTCACCGCCAAGTACCCCAACTGGGTGGCGACCATCGTCTACAAGGACGGCCACGCCCACTTCTTCGACGGCGCCAAGGACATGTTCAAGTTCTGGCACGATCCCGGCAAGTACGCCGCCGGCCACAGCCGCGAGCAGATCGAGCGCATCGCGGTGACCGATTACTACGGCCTGCAGGCGATCGACGCCAGGGGCGCGTGGTACGTCGTCGGCTCCGACGTGCTCGGGCCAATGGGGCACGAGTTCGTCCCGCTCGCCAGCGCGGAGGACGCCGCGGACTTCCTCAAGGAGCACAAGGGCGCGCGCATCCTGCGCTTCGAAGAGGTCGGCGCCGCGCTGCCGGTGATGCTGGACGAAGGGCGCTTCGAGTAGAGCCCAGGGTCGAGGCGGGCACGCGACGCCGCTGAAGCGCGATGTTCGCGGCTTGCGCCGCTGCTACAACGCACCGCGCTTGCCGTGCCGCCTGGTTCGCGGCTTGCGCCGCTCCTACAACGTACCGAAGCGCGACGGCTTCCTGTAGGAGCGGCGCAAGCCTCAAATGCGGCGATTCAGCCGCCACCCACGCCCCATCGTCCCATCACTTCAACAGCGCCTGCGCCGCAGCCTCCAGGTCGGCGCGGCGCACCAGGCCCAGCTTGCTGCCGAGCGCCTTGCCGTCGCGCCCGATATAGACGGTGAAGGGCATCCCCGCCTGCGGATTGCCGAGCGCCTTCATCAGCGGGATGCCGTCCTTGGCGGCGATCACCACCGGATAGCGCATGTCGTAGGCCTTGGCGAAGTCCTTCACCGCCTCGAGCTTGTCGTTCTCCTCGATCGCGACGCCGATCACCTCGATCCCGTCCGCACCCTGCTCCGCACGCAGCCTGACCAGCTCCGGAATCTCGTCGCGACAAGGTCCGCACCAGCGCGCCCAGAAATTGACCACCAGCGGGCGGCCGCGAAACTTCTCCATCGCCACCTTCCCGCCATCGAGGCCGGTGAGTGTGGAAGAGAAGAAGGCTGCGGTGTCGATCGCTTCGCCGGCATGGGCGGGGGCGGCGACGAGACCGAGACTGAGACCGAGCGTGACTGCGAACTTGCGGATCATCGGGAAACCTTTCCTGGCAGACAGGGGTCCGTCATGGTGTGTGCCATGCCGGCCGGAAACGGGCACTGGGGCACCCGCGGACTTCGGCTCCATTTTGCCAAGCATCGCGGTCCGGCGCACCCGCCCGCGCAAGATCCTCCGGCACGACGCGGCAGCGGCCTGCACCGGCTTCAGCATCCGCTTACGCATCGTTCATTGCGGGCGGGAGCCCCGCGGGGTAGGCTTGGTTCAGGCATGGCACGAAACGCTTCAGGACATCTTTCCCGGACCACTCACAGGAGAACCACCATGGCAACGACCCTTCAGCCCTCCAAGGACAAGATCGTCGACGACCTCAAGTCCCTGATTTCGGACGCAGAGGAGCTCCTCAAGCTCACCGCCGACCAGCAGGGCGGCAAGCTCGACGACTTGCGCGCGCGCATCAACGGCCGCGTGGCGGTCGCCAAGGACCGCCTGGCCGATGCCGAGGCAGCGATCGTCGACTCCGGAAAGAAGGCCGTGCGCGCGACGGACGACTACGTGCACGAAAACCCCTGGCAGTCGGTCGGCGTCGCCGCCGGCGTCGCCTTCCTCCTCGGACTGCTGGTCAGCCGCCGCTGAGTCGATGAGCACCGAGCCCAGTCCATCCAGACCGCGTCTCTCCGAAAGCCTGCACGGCATCGTCGATGCGGGCCTGCAGACGGTGCAGACGCGGCTGGAACTGCTTGCGGTCGAGCTCCAGGAAGAAAAGCTCCGCCTCACCGGCCTCGCGCTCAACACGGTGCTGGCGGGGCTGCTGCTCGGCTTCGGGCTGGTGTTCCTGATGGTGTTCCTGACCGTGCTGTTCTGGGAGGAGCACCGCCTGCTCGCACTGGGCATTTCCACCGCGGTCTGCGTGGGCGGCGGGTTGCTCGCCGCGAGCAACGCGGCGCGCGCCTTCCGCAGCGGCACGAAGCTGTTCTCCGCCAGCCTCGCCGAGCTCGCGCGCGACCGCGCGGCCTTGAAGAAGCCCGACTGAAGGCGCACCACGCATGGACTCCCGCCAGGTCGAACTCGCGCTGCGCAAGCAGAAGCTGCAGCTGCGCGCCGAAGCCCAGCGCGCCGACATCACGCAGCGTCTCGCCGGCATCGACGGCGCGCTCGACCGCGTCGATTCGCTGCGCGACCACTTGGCGTGGGCGAAGGACAAGATCCCCGTGCTGTCAGTCGCGCTGATCGTCGTGCTCGCCGCGAAGCCGCGGCTCACGCTGCGCCTGGCCAAGCGCGCCTGGGTGGGCTGGCTGCTCGTACGCCAGGTGCGCGGGGGCGGGCGGCTGTCGGCGCTGCTGCCCACGGCCATCCCGCTACTGCGCGGGCTGCTCGCGCTGCTCAGGCGCCGGCTCGAGCCCTCGGAAGGATCACGTTCAGCAACACCGCGACGACGCCGCACAGGCTGACGCCCTGCAGGGTCAGGCCGTCGAAGTTCAGCGCCAGGCCGCCGATGCCCATCACCAGCACCGAAGACACGATCACCAGGTTGCGCGGCTCCTCCAGGTCGACACGCGCCTTGATCAGGGTGTTCAGCCCCACGGCCGCCACCGAGCCGAACATCAGCATCATGATCCCGCCCATCACCGGCACCGGGATCGACGCCAGCAGCGCGTTGAACTTGCCGAAGAAGGCGAGGATCACCGCGAACACCGCCGCCCAGGTCATGATCACCGGGTTGTAGTTCTTGGTCAGGGTCAGCGCGCCGGTGACCTCGGAATAGGTGGTGATCGGCGGCCCGCCGACCAGGCCGGCGAACAGCACGCCGGCGCCGTCGCCGGCCAGGGTGCGGTGCAGGCCGGGCCTCTCGGTGTAGTCCTTGCCGGTCACGCCGCCGATCGCGAGCACATCGCCGACGTGCTCGATCGCCGGCGCCAGCGCCACCGGCAGCATGAACAGGATGGCCGCGAGCTCGAAGCTCGGGGTGACGAACTGCGGCAGCACGAACCAGGGCGCCGCACCCACCGCGGCGAAATCCACCAGCCCGAACAGGATCGCGGCGACGTAGCCCGCGCCGACCCCGCACAGGATGGGCACCAGCTTCAGGAAGCCGCGCGCGAACACCGCCACCAGCACCGTGGTGCCGAACGAGATCCCCGCCACCGTGAGCGCGGTGGCGTAGGGCACGAGCTCGATCTTGCCGTCGCCGCTGCGCCCCATCGCCATGTTCACCCCGACCGCGGCGAGCGACAGGCCGATGATCATGATGATCGGCCCCACCACCACCGGCGGCATGTAGCGGTGCACGATCTCGGCGCCGTGCCTCCACACCAGGCCGGCGAAGACGAAGTACATCAGCGACACGCAGGCGAGCGCGCCCATGGTGGCGGGGATGCCCCAGGTCTGGATGCTGAAGATGATCGGCGCGATGAAGGCGAAGCTGGAGCCGAGGAAGATCGGCACCTGGCGCCGGGTGATGAGCTGGAACAGCAGCGTGCCGACACCGGCGCCGAGCAGCGCGAGCGAGGGATTGAGCCCGGTGAGCAACGGCACCAGCACCAGCGCGCCGAAGGCGACGAACAGGATCTGGGCGCCGGAGATCGCCTGCCGCCACAGCGGCTCGGCGGACTGGATGGGAATTTCACGCATGAGGGTTCTCCGCCGGGCGCACGCGGCCGGGGTGCCGCGCAGCCGGCATGGTTGTCGTTATCGATGACGCAGTGAGGACGCGATGGCGGCGGCACGGCCGCCCGCCGCAGGATCAGTTGTGCCGCGTGCCGAAGATCTTGTCGCCGGCGTCGCCCAGCCCGGGGATGATGTAGCCGTGCTCGTTGAGGTGGCTGTCGATGCTCGCGGTGTAGATGTCGACGTCGGGGTGCTTCTCGTCCATCAGCGCGATGCCCTCGGGCGCCGCCACCAGCACCAGCGCGCGCACGTGGGTGCAGCCCTTGCGCTTCAACATGTCCACGGTGGCGACCATGGAGCCGCCGGTGGCGAGCATCGGGTCGATGATCAGCGCCATGCGCTCGTCGAGCTGGCCGACGAACTTCTCGAAGTAGGGCACCGGCTGCAGGGTCTCCTCGTCGCGCGCGATGCCGACCACGCTGACCTTGGCGCTCGGCATCATGTCGAGCACGCCGTCGAGCATGCCCAGCCCGGCGCGCAGGATGGGCACCACGGTGACCTTCTTGCCCTTGATCTGCTCGACCTGCACCGGCCCTGCCCAGCCCTGGATCTCGACCGTCTCGAGCGGGAAGTCCTGGCACGCCTCGTAGGCGAGCAGGCGGGCGATCTCGGCGGTGAGCTCGCGGAATTTCTTGGTGCTGATATCGCCTTCGCGCATCAGGCCGATCTTGTGGCGCACGAGCGGGTGGCGGATTTCGTGGATGGGCATGGCGGTTTCCGGGGCGACAGGACGAAGACCCGCTTGTTTTACCGCGCCGCCGGTCCGCGCACAAGCGCACAAACCACAGCCTGCGGCATCGCAGCAACCCGCACGCCCCGGCCCCCCAGCGATGGCGGCGCCCTGCGGGGATCGGCGCTAGAATGACGCGTCCGAAAACGCACCGGGCAAGCGCCCGCAGTTCATCGACATGTCCCTGAATCTGGAAGAAATCAAGCGCGCCCGAGAAGAGGCCGACTGCCTCGCCGACGACGCCACCGTGGAGGCCGCGCTCGACCGCATGGCGGCGGACATCACCGTCCGCCTCGCCGACGCCAACCCGCTCGTCTATGCGGTGATGAACGGGGGCCTGATCCTCGCCGGCCGCATCCTGCCGCGCCTGCCCTTCCCGCTCGAGGTCGCCTACCTGCACGCCACGCGCTACGGCCACGCCATCCAGGGCACCCTGCTCGACTGGCGCGTGCGTCCCACCCAGGACCTGCGCGGGCGCACGGTGCTGGTGCTCGACGACATCCTCGACGAGGGCCATACGCTCGAGGCCATCATCGCGCACCTGAAGGAAGAAGGCGCCGCCGAGGTGCTGTCCGCGGTGCTGGTGCACAAGCTGCACGAGCGCAAGGCGAAGCCCGGCATGCGCGCCGACTTCACCGGCCTCGACATCCCCGACCGCTTCCTGTTCGGCTGCGGCATGGACTACAAGGGCTACTGGCGCAACGCGCCCGGCATCTACGCCGTCAAGGGCCTGTAAACAAGGAGCGACACCCCATGCTGGTCACCTTCAAGTCCCACGCGAGCGCCGACGTGATCATGTTCGGCGACGCCGCGAAGAAGCTCATCGGCATCCTCGGCAAGGACTCCGCCGACGCCAAGGGCATCGTCACCGTGCAGCAGCTCCCCGAGGCCATCGCCCGCCTGAAGGCCGCGATCGAGGAGGAGCGCGCCCGCCAGGCCGAACTCGAACGCCAGCGCGGTCACGCCGACGAGGAGGCCGAAAAGGAAGCCGGCAACACCGGCATGGCCGCCCCGGTCGGACTCGCCCAGCGCGCCTGGCCGCTGCTCGCCATGCTGGAAGAGTCGCTGCGCGAGGAGACGCCGGTGGTCTGGGGGGTCTGATCCCCCACCCCCCGCTCCACACTCCCTCCCGCTACGTTCAGCCGCGACCGACGAAGCGCGCGTCCACCTCCGCCATGCGCGCGCAGCCGATCAAGCCGAGCGTGCGCTCCATCTCGCTGCGCAGGATCTCCAGCGCGCGTGCCGCCCCCGCGCCGCCGGCCGCGGCCAGGCCGTAGAGCGTCGCCCGCCCCGACATCGCCGCATCGGCGCCGAGCGCGCGCGCCTTGACGAAGTCGCTGCCGCGGCGAAAGCCGCTGTCCACGATCACCGTCATCTCCGCCCCCACCGCCTGGCGCACCGCGGCCAGGGTCTCGATCGGCGCCGGCGCGGCATCGAGCTGGCGGCCGCCGTGGTTCGTCACCACCACGCCGTCGGCGCCCGCCTCCTTCGCGCGCAGCGCGTCCTCGGGCAGCAGCACGCCCTTCACCAGCAGCCGGCGCGGCCACAGCTCGCGCAGACGGCGCACGTCCTCCCAGGTCAGCGAGGTGTCCATCTGCGCGGCGAGGAAGGCGGCGGCGTTTCTCGCGCTGTCCATGCCCGGCGGCAGGAAATCGCCGAGGTTGCGGAAGCGCGGCATGCCTTGCGGCACCAGCACGTCGAAGATCCAGCGCGGGTGCAGGCCGACGTCGAGCACGTTGCGCCAGGTGAGCTTCATCGGCGCGCGGTAGTTGCGGCGGTCCCACTCGCGGTTGCCGAACACCGAGGCGTCGGTGGTGAGCACGATCGCCTCGCAGCCGGCGTGCTCGGCCCGCTTCACCACCGCGGCGAGGTTGTCGCGGTCCTTGAAGGGATAGATCTGCATCCAGTGGCGCACCCCGGTGGCGGCGATGTCCTCCAGCGCCACGGTGGACACCATGCTCTGGCAGAACGGGATGCCCGCCGCGCGCGCCGCCTCGGCGAGCACGCGGTCGCCTTCGTGGGTGAGCAGGCCGTTGAAGCCGGTGGGCGCGATCACCGCCGGCATGGCGATGTCGGTGCCGAACAGCGGTACCGCGAGCTCGCGCCGCGACACGTCCACCAGGGTGCGCGGCAGCAGCAGGATCTCGTCGAGCGCGCGCCGGTTGCGCGCGAGCGCGAGCTCGTCGTCGGCGCCGCCCTCGAGGTATTCGAGGCAGAAGCCGGGCAGCCGCCGCGCCGCCATCGTGCGCAGCTCGGCGATGTTCTGCGCGCGCGCCGGGTTGCGGCCGCGGCAATGCTTTCGTCGGGGATTCACGTCGGGATCGCTCTCCGGGAGGGCAGCGCCGGGACCCGCAAGCACCACCTGCCGCGGCGGCCGCGATCGTTCGATTGTAACCGTGGCCTGCGATGCTTCGCAGTCGCCACCCTGCTAGCGCCGGACGCGCGCCGCGGAGCGGGCTTGCCCACGAAGCGGGGTGGGCACGATTGCGAATACGTCACCAGCAGGGCGCGCCGGCGGCGCGTAGTAAAATGTTCGCCCCAACACGCCCCACCCCCGAGGACCCCGCCATGGCTGGCCGCAAGAAGAACCTGCCGCTCGTCTATTCCTGCTCGGGCTGCTCCAGCGCGGCGCAGATGGCCAACCACGTGGCGTTGCGCCTGGATCGCGAGGGCGAGGCCGAGATGTCGTGCATCGCCGGCGTCGGCGGCAACGTGCCCCACCTGGTGAACATCGCCCGCTCCGGCCGCCCCATCCTCGCCCTCGACGGCTGCGCGCTCGAATGCACGCGCAGCAGCCTGGCCGAGCGCGGCTTGCAGCCCGCCGTGCACCTGCTGCTCAACGAGCAGGGGGTGAAGAAGCGCTACGCCACCGATTTCGACCCGGAAGAGGCCGAGCGCGTCTTCGAGCAGGCCCGCGCGGCCGTGCGCGACCTGCGCGCGCAAGCCGGCGCGGTGAAAGCGGACGGTACGCCGGACTGAAGCTGCCCCCCGCGACCGGCCGCCCCGCGTAATCGCGCGCACCCAGAGGCTGCGAAGGGTCTGCGCCGCAAGCGCGGCGCGAAAAAACCTCAGCCGCGCAGGCGGCGTGACGTATCCACCAGCGCCGCCGCGAGCCCCTCCAGCATGCCCTGCTGGGCGGCGTCGTGCAGGCGTCCGTCGGCGCCGACCGCCTCGCCGGCCTTGGCCACCGCGAGCTGCTGCGGGATCACCTGCATGCCGAGGTAGCCGAGCACGTCGCGCACGTGGAACAGCACCCGCATGCCGCCGAGCGCGCCCGGCGAGCTCCCCACCACCGCCGCCGCCCGCCCCGCATACACCTTGCCGCCGGAGCGCTCGGGGTCGGCCGGGTTGGGTCGCGAGCACCAGTCGAGCGTGTTCTTGAGCAGCGGCGTGAGCGAGCCGTTGTATTCGGGATTGACCACCAGCAGGCCGTCGCTGGCGTGCAGCACGCGCTGCAGGCGCACGATGCCCTCGGGCAGGCCGGAGGCGGCCTCGAGGTCGCCGTCGTAGAGCGGCGCGGGGTAATCGTCCAGGTCGACGAGCTCGACCTCCGCGCCCGCGTCGCGCAGGGCGAGCGCACAGGCTTCCGCCACGCGACGCGACAAGGCCTCGCGCCGGCGGCTGCCGGCCATCACCACGATTCGGGGCTGCTTCATCGGTGATCCTCCTTCGCAACGAGATCCCGGCATTATCGGCCCGAATGCCGCTGCACACCCCATCCCGGCGAGACGCGACGGCCTGAGCGCCCCACCCTCGCCCACGCCGATGGACGCCGGCCCCTTGAATCCCGCCGCTTCGCCTCGACATCAGGGAAGTCTGAAATACTCCGGAGCCTCCCATGTCCGACGCCCTGCACCTGGTCTGCCCGCACTGCGACGCGGTCAATCGCCTCCCTGCAGCCCGCCTCGCCGAGGCACCCAACTGCGGCAAGTGCAGCAAGCCGCTGTTCACCGCCCACCCGGTGGAGCTCGACGCGGCGAACTTCGACCGCCACGTCGGCCGCAGCGACGTCCCGGTGCTGGTCGACTTCTGGGCGCCGTGGTGCGGCCCCTGCCGCACGATGGCGCCCGCCTTCGCGCAGGCCGCAGGCATGCTCGAGCCGCAGGTCCGTCTCGCCAAGCTCGACACCGAGGCCAATCAGGCGCTGGCCGCGCGCTTCGGCATCCGCAGCATCCCCACCCTGGCCCTGTTCCGCGGCGGCCGCGAGGTGGCCCGCCAGGCCGGTGCGATGGGCGCGGCGGACATCGTGCGCTGGGTGCGCGGCCAGCTCGGCTGAGGACCGGCCGGGCCCGCTCGCCACAGATGGCAGGAATTTTGCCCCGGCCTCGCCGCGGGGCGGGCGCAGGAGCCACGACGACCTGCCATGCTCCGCCAAGCTGACAGCCAACCCGTCAATTCTGACCGCGAGCATGCCCGCCACCCCTACACGAGAGGCGCACAAGCCCTGTGTTGGCATGGCCTCGGCAGCGACGCGCGTGCTGGCACGACTACTGCTTAAACGATCGTGCGACCCGGTGCAGCCAGGCCGGGCACCCCCTGCCCCAAAACCGCCACGGCGGCGGAACCCACGCGGTTCCGCCGCCGTCGGTCGTGAAAGGGCCGCCGCTCTTCCATTCAATCGCACAAAGTCCGCATCGGCAGACAACCCGTACACCGGAGCCCCGTCATGACGTTCACCGCACAGGCGGCCGCCCGCCTCGCCATTGCGTGCCCCTCCCGCATCGAGCACTTCCCCGTCGCCCTGTTCTCGATCGTGATGGGCCTCGCCGGACTCGCGCTCGCCTGGCTCAAGCTGTACCACCTCGGTGGCGCGCCCGTGCTCATCGGCAGCGCGCTGCGCGTGCTGGCGAGCACGCTCTTCGTGTTCCTCGCCGCGATGTACCTGGTCAAGCTCGTCCGCCATCCGCAGGCGGTGCGTGCGGACTGGATGCATCCGATCAAGCTCAACTTCTTTCCGGCGATCTCGATCGGGCTGATCCTGCTCGCGGTGTCGTGGGCGCGCGAGCTGCCCGTCTTCGCTGCCTGGATCTGGGGCCTGGGCGCGGCGCTGCACCTGGCGTTCACGCTGGCGGCGATGAGCAGCTGGATCCACCACCCGCGCTACAGGCTCGAGCACGCCAACCCGGCCTGGTTCATCCCGGTGGTGGGCAACATCCTGGTACCGATCGCCGGCACCGGCTTCGCACCGGCGGACCTGAGCTGGTTCTTTTTCAGCATCGGCGTGGTGTTCTGGCTGGTGCTGATGACCATCGTGCTGCACCGGCTGTTCTTCAACGAGCCGCTGCCGGAGCGGCTGACGCCGACGCTGTTCATCCTCATCGCCCCGCCGGCCGCCGGCTTCCTCGCCTGGGTCGCGCTCGTCGACCAGATCGACGCCTTCGCCCGCGTGCTCTACTTCACCGCGCTCTTCCTGACCCTGCTGCTGGCGAGCAATGCGCTGCGCTTCCTGCGCCTGCCCTTCGCGATCCCGGCCTGGGCCTATTCCTTCCCGCTCGCGGCGATGACGCTCGCCGCGCTGGAGATGGGCGCGCGCACCGGCTCGGGACTCCACCACGGCCTCGGCCTGATCCTGCTCGCGCTGCTCACCATGGTGGTGGTGCTGCTCGCGCTGAAGACGCTGGGTGCCGCACGAAAGGGCAGGATCTGCGTGCCCGAGTGAAGGGACCGGCGCGTGCTCAGCCCGCCCCGATCGTGCGCTTGGTGCGGAATTCGTCCACCGCGACATAGGTCAGGCGCGCCTCGGTCACCTTCACCACCACTGGGTTCTCCGGGTGGCGCTGGGCGTAGACCTCGACGTCCACGGTGATTGAGGTGCGCCCCACGCGCACCACCTCGGCGTGGAAGCTGACGATGTCGCCCATCGACACCGGCTGCTTGAAGACGAAGGAGTCCACCGCCACGGTGGCGACCTTGGAGCGCGCGACGCGGATCGCCGGCACTGCCCCGGCGATGTCCACCATCGACATGATCCAGCCGCCGAACACGTCGCCCGAAGGGTTGAGGTCGGCCGGCATCGGCACGACCCGCAGCACGAGCTCCTTGTCCGCGGGCGGGCGCTCGCCCCCCGGAGGCAGGGTGGACTCCGGGCCTACGACGCGCTTGCAGCCCTCGCGATCGACCGCGACGTAGGTCATGCGCGCCTCGGTCACCTTGACCACCACCGGATCGGCGGGATGGCGCTCGGCGAACACATGCACATCCACCGTGATCGAGGACTTGCCTACCGCGACCACGTCGGCATGGAAGCTGACCACGTCGCCGACCGAGATCGGCTGCTTGAAGACGAAGGAATTGACCGCCATCGTGACCACGTGCGAGCGTGCGCGGCGGATCGCAGGCAGGGCGCCGGCGATGTCGACCATCGCCATGACCCAGCCGCCGAACACGTCGCCCGCGGAGTTGAGGTCGGCCGGCATCGGCATCAGGCGCAGCGCCGGCTCGGTGGCGGGCGGCGTCGTCATTTGGGAAGGGCTGGAGGCTGCGGTCATTTCTGGCTCCACGAATCGCGTAGGGAAGGAGCCGCGCTCGCGCCGGACAGGCGGAACGCGGGATCGCTGGCCGAGCCTCAGCGCGCGAGGCGCTCGAAGAGCTTGACCAGGGTGTTGGTGTAGCGCAGCAGGCGTTCTCCCTCGTCGAGCACCGAGCGCACCCGGCCGATGCGATGCGGCTGGCGGATCGCGGGGTCGAGCGCGGCAACGAAGCGCGACCACAACCCGGCCGTGGCGTCGATCTGTGCCACCAGCTCAGGCAGATCGCCAGCGTTCTCGCGCAGGCGCTGGAGGTTGTGCTCGAAGGCCCGGCACGAGGCGGCGATCTGCGCTTGCGGGTCGGGGCAGCCCTCGAAGCCCTCGAAGAGGAAGAACTTCGCCACCCGCTGCGAGAGCATGCGGTTGCGTCCGGCGACGTTGACCATGTAGAGGCTGCCGGAAGCGGCGAAGCCGCCGGCCACGGCGTTGAGGAAATCGGCCGCGGTGATGAAGTCCTCGCTCAGCTGAAGCACCCGCGCCGCACCCGTCGGCGGGCGCTCGGCCGCACCCAGCGCATCACGAAAATCCGCCCACACGCGCCCGACGTCCTCGAGCGCCTCACCGAGCTCGGGAGCGAGGCTGGCGACCTGCAGCACCGCGAGGCTGCGCTCGAACTCGGCGATGCCCTGGCGCAGGCGCAGCTGCATCTCGACCGGGGCCACACCGTGGCCGATCAGCACCCAGTCGATCGCCAGGCGTTGCACCTGCAGGCGCAGGCGGCCGCACAGGTTGATCAGTTCGCCGACCGACATCGTCTCGTCGCGGCGCGCGCCCTTGTTGCGGCGCGAGAAGCTCAGGCGCTGCGGCTGCTCGCCCGCACCGGTGTCCAGCGTGGCGGCGTTCTGGATGTGGATCAGGCGCTTGTCGACCACGATCACGCCCTTGTCGGCAAGCTCGCGCAGGCTGCGCGAGAAGGCCTCGGGGGTGATCCCGATGCGCGCGGCGAGCACCTTCTTGGTCGAAGCCAGCTCCACCGTGGTCTCGCCGGCGAGCGCCAGGCTGCCGCCGGCGAGTTCGACCAGATAGTCGAGGATTCGCTGCGCGCTGGTGCGGCTGGCATGCTGGCCGGCGACGTCGAACTCGACCTCGCACAGGCGCACCGCCACCGCCTGCAGCATGCGCCGGGTGAGCGCCAGGCTGCGCCCGGCCACCTCCCGCAGCACGGCGGCATCGAGCGCGATCAACTCGCAGGCGCTGGCCGTCTCGCAACCGGATTCGTGGCGGTTGGCGCCGAAGAACTCGCCGCAGCCGAGCAGCTGCGGGGTGTGCACCAGCTCGACCACCTTGCGCGCATCGCCGCCGAGCTCGCGAAAGCGCACCACCGTCCCGGCACACAACGCGAACACCTCGTCGAAGGGCTCGCCGCAGCCATGCACCAGCGTGCGCGCCGGCAGCTCGAGCAGGCGCGCCGCGGCTGCGAGCTCGGCGAGTTGGGCGGCAGGCAGCCCTGCGAACAAGGGCACCGCGGCGAGGCGATCGCGCAGCGCCCGCCGCTCAGCGGGGGTCGGTGGCGTCATGCCGGGCCGCCCTCCCCCTCCTCGCCTTCGCCGAGCGCATCGAGGCGGGCGAGCCAGGGCGCGCGCTCGGCGGTGGACACGAAGCTCGCCTCCAGGCTGTTGCGCGCGATGCGGCGCAGCTCGGCACGGCCCAGGCCGAGCGCGCGCGCTGGCGATATAGTTCTTCGCCACATAGCCGCCGAAGTAGGCCGGGTCGTCGGAGTTGATCGTCACCTTCAGCCCGGCGGCGAGCAGCTGCCCGAGGTTGTGCCGGGCGAGGTCGGGGAACACGCACAGCTTGACGTTGGAGAGCGGGCACACGGTGAGCGGCACCTGCTCGCGCGCGAGACGCGCGACCAGCGCCGGGTCCTCGGTGCAGCGCACGCCGTGGTCGATGCGCTCGGCCTTCAGCACGTCGAGCGCCTCGACGATGTAGGCCGGCGGCCCCTCCTCGCCGGCGTGGGCGACCACGTGCAGGCCGAGCTCGCGGCAGCGGGCGAACAGGCGGGCGAACTTGGCCGGCGGATGGCCGCGCTCGGACGAATCCAGGCCCACGCCGTCGATGCGCGACAGATTGGGCAGCGCCTGCTGCAGCGTGGCGAAGCCCTCTTCCTCGCTGAGATGGCGCAGGAAGCACAGGATCAGGCGCGAGCCGATACCCCAGCGCAGGCGGGCCTCGACGCAGGCGCGCTCGAGCCCGTCGAGCACGGTCTCGAATTCCACCCCGCGTGCGGTGTGGGTCTGCGGGTCGAAGAAGAGTTCGGCATGGACCACGCCATCGGCGTGGGCGCGCTCGAAGTAGGCGAGCGCGAGATCGAAGAAGTCCCGCTCGTGGATCAGCGCCGCGGCACCGGCGTAGTACAGGTCGAGGAAGCTCTGCAGGTCGGTGAAGGCATAGGCGGCGCGCACCTCCTCGACGCTCGCCCAGGGTAGCGCCACGTTGTTGCGGCGTGCGAGTTCAAACATCATTTCAGGCTCGAGCGTGCCTTCGATGTGCAGATGCAGCTCGGCCTTGGGCAGGGCGCGGACGTAGGATTCGAGCTCCATGGCGGGTCTCCTGGGCGGGCCTGCAATGCTAGCGCCAATCGTGCCGATGTTCGCGCGCAAGCTGCATCAACGAGCTGAAAATGCGCGAACGGGCAGCGCCGTTCGCGCATTTTCAGCCGCGGCGGCACTTGCCCACCGCACAGGCCGGTCAATCCACCTCGAGCTTCCCGGTCTCGCCCACGAAGGCGAGGTTCTCCTCCTCTTCGGGGGCATGCACCGCGCTGCGCCCGACCATCGAGATCGCCAGGCCGGCGATCGCACCCGGGATGGCGAAGGCGAGGAAGTTGGTCTCCAGCGGCATCGAGATCAGCGCACCACCCAGCATCGGGCCGGAGATCGCGCCCAGGCGGCCGACGCCCGAGGCCCAGCCGATGCCGGTGGAGCGGATCGCCAGCGGGTAGTACTGCGCGACGTAGGCGTAGAGCAGGATCTGCGAACCGATCGTGGTCGCACCGGCGATCGCCACCAGCAGGTAGAGGACGACCATGTCGTTCCTGATCGCGAGCGCGCTGATCGACAAGGCCGCGATCGCGAACATGATGGTCAGCACCCGGCGCAGGTGGAAGCGGTCGGCCAGCCAGCCGCCGCCGATCGCACCGAAGATCGCGCCGAAGTTGAGCACGAGCAGGAAGCTCAGGCTGGAGCCGAGCTCGTAGCCGGCCTTGTTCATCAGCTTGGGCAGCCAGGAGCCGAGCGCATACACCATCAGCAGGCAGCTGAAGAAGGCGACCCAGAACATCAGCGTGCTGGCCAGACGGCCGTTCTGGAACAGCGCGACCAGCGCGACGCTCCTGCCCTTGCCGGTGACGAGGTGAAAGTCGTCGCCGGCGGCGGGGGAGTAGGACGGCTCGACGCGGGCGAGCAGGCGGCCGGCCTCTTCCTTGCGGCCTTCCTTGAGCAGGAAGCCGACGGTCTCGGGCAGGAAGATCCAGATCAGCGGCAGCAGCAGCAGCGGGATGCCCGCGACGAAGAACACCGACTGCCAGCCGTAGCTCGGCATCAGGTACATGCCGAGGAAGGCCGAGGTCATGCCGCCGACCGAGTAGCCGCTGAACATCACCGCGACCATCGTGCTGCGGATCTTCTTCGGCATGTACTCGGTCATCAGCGCGACCACGTTGGGCATCACGCCGCCGATGCCCAGGCCGGCGATGAAGCGCATCACACCGAACTGGGTGGGCGTCTGTGCGAAGCCGTTGAGGAAGGTCACCCCGCTGAAGAGGATCACCGTGATCATGATCACCTTCTTGCGGCCGATGCGGTCCGACAGCGGCCCGAAGATCAGCGCGCCGAACATCATGCCGAACAGCGCCGCGCTGCCGAGCGAGCCGGCCTGCAGCGGCGTCAGGTCCCACTCCTTCATCAGCACCGGCAGCACGACCCCGTAGATCACCAGATCGTAGCCGTCGAAGATGATGACGAGCGCACACCAGAACAGCACGTTCAGGTGGAATCTGTTGAACCTCGCCTCGTCGATTGTTCGATGCACATCTACTTTTCTCACGATGGATTCCTGGCGCTTGAGTTGGAGTTGTGGGGGCGGGTAGGTATCGCGACCGAAGACTGCACGGACGCACACGCTTGCGACGCTCGACTCGCCTCCTGTTCCCTCACGGATCAGGAAGATCCTTGTTCGTACGCCGCAATAGCCAAGGCGCCTGCCATCGAGGCACCCAAAAGTGCACTATATAGCATAAACAGAAATGCAAACACACATTTAATGCATAATAGTGCACCCTCTTCTTTTCCGCCCGCCCAAAGCACGGTCGCTTCCACGCAACACTTCCGCTGTGCGAGCGACCGCTTGCGGCAAGGCACCGCGCCCCGCGCGCACAAAAAAACCGCCCCGAACCAGGGCGGCCGGGGCGGTCGTCGTGAAGCTGCGGCGTCTTACTGCGTCGAGCGCGCGATCAGCACCGCCATCTTCGGGTTCTGCCCGGCCACTTCCTGGGCGAGCTCGGCCTTGGCACGCTGGCCGCCTTCCTCGGTGTTGAGGATGATCAGGTCGCAGCGCAGCTGCTCGGCCAGGTCGACCACCGCCTTGCCACGACCGAACAGCGTGGACGTCAGGATCTGGCCTTCGGCCGGCACGCCCTGGGCGTTCACCTCGTTCACATACTCCTGCAGGTTCGCCACGTGGCGCGGATCGATGGTCTTGTCGGTCTGGTCCACCTCGGCGGAGAGGACGTGCTCCGGCGCGAGGTACACCAGGTGGACCTTCGAACCGGTCAGCGAGACGAACTCGGATACGCGCGCGCGCGTCAGCTTGTTCCCGGTGTGATCGACCACGGCCATGATGGTGCCGTAGAGGCGGGACTTGCCGTCCGGCACGGCGGCCGCAGGGGCCGTGGTCGGCGCCATCGACTGCACGACCGCAGCGGCCTTGCCCTTCGGGATGACCAGGGTGAGGACCAGGCCGACGAGACTGATGCCACCGAGCACGTAGAAGATGCTGTGCAGTTCGCCGGAGAACTTGACCGCCAGGAAGGCGCCGAAGATCGGCCCGAAGATGCCGCCGATGCGGCCGAAGGCAGCCGTCCAGGCGACACCGGCACCACGCACGTTGGTGCGGTAGTAGTTGGCGGCGAGGCCGTAGATCAGGGTCTGCGTCCCCGAGGTCCCCAGGCCGGTGATCGCGATCGTGAGTAGCAGCAGCGCCACGACGATCCCGCTGACCTCGGCGAGTTGCTGGATCTCGCCGGCCTTGGCGACCGCCGGAACGTCGATCGTGGACGCGATCATGCCGATACCCCCCATGGCGAGCGCGCCGACCAGGAAGCCCAGCGCCACGATGCGCTGCGGGCTGTGCTTGTCGGCCAGGGTGGAGCCGTACAGCGTGCCCACCATGGCGCCGGCATTGAGCACCAGCAGCAAGGCCAGCGAGCCGTTCTGGCCCATGATCGGGAGCATGATCTTGGGCAGCCAGGTGTTCAGCGAATAGACCAGCAGCAGGCAGAACGCCGAGACGAAGCCGATGACGATGGCCGGAACGAGATAGACGGTGAACAGACCCGCCCAGCCCGCACGCGCGTCGGCGGCATTGGCGGCCGCGCTCTGCTGCGGCTTGATCTCGGTCTCGGGGATGGGCACGCCGGTGCGCTCGGAGACCTTGCGGGCCTCGTCCAGCCGGCCGCGCGATGCCAGCCAGGCCACGGACTCGGGCAGCTTCCAGATCGCCAGCGGCAGCAAGGTCACGAGCGGCAGCGCGCCGAGCAGGAACATGCCGCGCCAGCCGATGACCGGCAGCAGGAAGATCGCCAGCAAGGCCGACAGCAGCGAGCCGAGCGGAATGCCCGCGTAGGTGAATGCGGTGGCGAGGTTCTTCTTGCCGGGCGGGGCGAACTCCGCCGCCATCGCGCCCGTGGTGCCGGCCAGCGCGCCGACGCCCAGGCCGGTGATGAAGCGCCAGATGCCGAAGGCGGTGACCGATTCGGTCATGGCCGAAACCGCCATGCCGATCGAGAACCAGGCGATCGAGGCGAGCATCACCTTGCGGCGCCCGATCAGGTCGCCCAGGGTGCCGGCGACGAGGGCGCCCAGCATCATGCCGACCATCGCGTAGGAGCCGAGCATCCCGGCTTCCTGCGGCGTCAGCGCGCGGTCGCCGATCCACTTGGCGGCATCCGGGCCCATGAAGCCGGGCAGGACGGCGCCGTAGACGACGAGGTCATAGCCGTCGAAGACCAGGCCGATGAAGGCCAGGCCGATCACCCAGAAGATGGTGCTGCGCCGCTTGCGCGCCATTTCCGGGCTTTCGATTGGAGGAGCATTCGATTTCAAGATCGTGCCTCTTTGCAGGATGTGCTGCTGGATGGGGAGCTCGAACGGACGAGCGCTGAAGGGCAAGACGCACTTCAACCGCTGTCACGTGAAAGGCCGACAGGTTATGGCGCAATCCGCCCGGTCAATATCCAGGCTCTGCACCATCGATATCCAGTTCCTGCACACCCCGATCCGAGGCTCGAGGCACGCGGCAACGCATTCGCGGACCGATGCCGCGCAACGCCCCGGCCCCTGCATTTGCGCAGGGCCGGAGCGCGCTTCGCGTGCCGATGCCCGCGCCGCCTCAGCTGCTGGCCACCGCGCGGTTGGCGATGATGCGCGCATCGACCACCGCATACCCGTCGGCGTAGGCGATCACCGGGTTGAGGTCCAACTCCGACAACTGCGGATAGGCGCTGACGATGCTCGACACCTTCAGCAGCAGCTCGACCAGCGCGGCCTTGTCCACCGGGGGCTCGCCGCGCACGCCGGCGAGGATCTTGCGCGCCTTGAGCTGGTCGACCATGGTCTCGGCGTCGCGCCGCGACAGCGGGATGGCACGGAAGGCGACGTCCTCGAGAATCTCGACGAAGATGCCACCGAGGCCGAACATCAGCACCGGCCCGAAGATGGGGTCGCGAACCACGCCGACGATGACCTCCACCCCCTTCCTCGCCATCGGCGTCAGCAGCACGCCACGCAGGTCGGCGCCGGGGTCGTAGGCGCGGCAGCTCGCCATGATCTGGTCGTAGGCCTCGCGCAGCGCGGCCTCGCCGACCAGGTTCAGCTTCACGCCGCCGGCGTCGGACTTGTGCAGGATGTCCTTCGACACCACCTTCATCGCCAGCGCCTGGTCGCCGAACTTCTCCACCGCCGCGCCGAGCTCGTCCGCCGAGTGGGCTACGAGCTCCTCCGCCACCGCGATGCCGTGCGTGCGCAGCAGCGCCCTGGCCTCGTGCTCGTAGAGGTCGCGGCCCTCGTTCTGGGCGCGGGCGAACATCGCCTGCATCGCCTCGTCCGCCACCACGCCGGCCTGCAGCGGCTGGCCGTGGCGGTCCTGCAGGTAGAGCCCGCGCTCGGCAAGCGCCTGCAGCACCTGCACGGCCTGCTCGATCGAGGCGTACACCGGCAGCCCGGCCTCGTGCAGGCGGCGCAGCGCGGGTGGCTTGACCGGGGCGTAGAGGCTGTAGACCACCAGCGGCTTGGCGCTGGCGCGTGCGAGCTCGATCATGGCCTCGGCCGCGCGCATCTCGCCACCGAGCAGGGACTCGGCGAAGCGGGTGTGGTAGCCGCCGAACATGCCGACGAGGAAGATCGCATCGACGTTGTCGTCGTCGGCGACGATCTCCACGCAGCGCGCCAGCACCTCGGGGTCGGCGTCCGAGCTGCCGGCCACATCCACCGGATTCGCCAGCGAGGCCTGCGGAAACAGGATCGCCGCCAGGCGCTTGCGCGTGGCCGCGGACAGCTCGGCCAACTCCAGGCCGGACTCCGACAGACGGTCGGAGGTGATCGTGGCCTGGCCGCCGCCGTCGGCAATCACCGCGACGCGCCGGCCGCGCGCCTGCTGCATCAGCGCCAGACCCTCGGCCACCGGCAGGATCTCGTCGGAGTGATGCACCACGCTCACACCGACCTGGCGCAGCAGGTCCACCGTCATCGCATAGCTGCCGGCGAGCGCGCCGGTGTGGGAACTCGCCGCCTTCTTGCCGAGCTCGGTGGCGCCCGACTTGTACACCACCACCGGCTTCACCGGGGTGATCTCGCGCGCCACCTCGAGGAAGCGCTGCCCGTCGCGGAAGCCCTCCACGTACAGCGTGGCCACGCGGGTGCGCTCGTCCTCGCCGAGGTAGCGCAGGTAGTCGTTGAAACCGACGTCGGTCTGGTTGCCCGGGCCGACGTAGGTCGAGAAACCCACGTGGCCGTTGTGCTCGGCCTCCAGCACCAGCGCCAGCAGCATGTTGCCCGACTGCGAGATGAAGCCGATGTCGCCCGGCCGGGCGTTGCGCAGGTCGAGCAGGTTGACCTTGTGGTGCAGGTTGAACATGCCCGAGGTGTTGGGGCCGATGATGCGCACGCCGCCCGCACGCGCCGCGTCCAGCACCTGCTGCTCGAGCCTGGCGCCCTCCGGGCCGGTCTCGCGGAAGCCGCTGGCGAGGATCACCGCGCCCTTGACGCCCTTGCGCCCGCACTCCTCGAGCAGCGCGGGCAGGGTCTTCGCCGGGGTGCAGATCAGCGCCAGGTCGATCGGCCCGGGCACGTCGTCGAGCGTGGCGCAGGTCGGCACGCCGAGGATCTCGGGCACCTTGGGGTTGATCGGGTAGATGCGGCCGCGGTAGTCGCCCTTGATGAGGCCGACCATGGCCTTGTAGCCGCGCTTGGTGGGGTCGGCCGAGGCGCCCACGATCGCGATCGAGGCGGGGGCGAGGAAGTCGTGCAGCGGGCTGCGGCGCGCCGGGCTGCAGGGTACGGGGTTCGGGTTCTCGCTCATGTCATTCCCCCTTGAACACCGGCGCGCGCTTCTCGGCGAAGGCATCCACGCCCTCCTGCCAGTCACGCGTGGTGCCGACGAACATCATGCCTTCGAGCTCGGCGGTGAGGCAGGCGTCGAGCGTGCGCTCGGCCGCGAGGTTGAGCTGGCGCTTGGCGAGCTCCATCGAGAACGGCGCCTTGGCGGCGATCCTGCGCGCGAAGGCACGCGCCTCGTCGAGAAAGCCCGCATCGGCGAACACCCGGTTCGCCAGCCCGATGCGCACGGCCTCCTCGCCACCGATGCGCTCGCCGAGGAAAACCAGCTCGCGCGCCTTCGCCAGTCCCACCAGGCGCGGCAGCAGCCAGGTCACGCCGCCGCCGAGGAAGTTTCCGATCGAGATCTCGGGCAGGCCGAGCTGCGCACCTTCCGCCATCAGCAGGAAGTCGGAGGCGAGCGCCATCTCGGCGCCAGCGCCGAGCGCGTAGCCGTTGACCGCGGCGACCACCGGCTTCTTCAGGTCGATCAGGCGGCGGCACACGTCCTGCTCGCCCTTGAGGTACTGGCGGCGGTCGAAGGCGGTGCGCCCGGCCTTGTGCTCCTTGAGGTCGGCACCGACGCAGAAGGCGCGGCCCTCGCCGGTGAGCAACACCACGCGCGCCTCGCGCGCGGCCTCGGCGCGGCCGAGCGCGTCGTTCAGCTCGTCGTAGAGTTGCTGCGTGACCGCGTTGAGGCGCTGCGGGCGGTTGAGGCGGATCTCGGCGATGCCGTCGGAGAGGTCGTAGAGGAGGGTTTCGTAGCGCATGGAGACTCCCGGTCGGGGTTGGGGGGAGAGGAAGACGAAGCGGCGGAGGACACCGCGGCCACCGGCGGCGCGGGCTTGTGCATCAGCACCACGTCCTTGGCCGGCAGCTCGCAGCGCCAGCCGAAGCGGGCAGCGATCACCCGGAAGGTGGCCGCGCGGTAGAACACCACGTGGGTGGGATCGCGCCGGTAATGCCAGGCGGCGAAGCGGGCGTCCTCGGTCTGCAGGCAGGTGGTGATGCCGAGCCAGCCGCCGGGGTGCAGCAGGCCGTCGAGGCGCGCGAACTCGGCCGCGGGGGCGTGGAAGTGCTCGACCACCTCGGTGCAGGTGACGAAGTCGTAGCGGCGCGCGAGCGCATCGGGGTCGGGGGCAAAGAAGGGATCCCACACCCGCATCGGGTGGCCGGCCTCGCGCAACATCGCGGCCAGCGCCGGCCCCGGGCCGCAGCCGTAGTCCAGCCCCTGCACCGCGGGCGCGAGGCGGGCGCGCAGCGGGTCGGCCAGGCGCGCGAGGAAGCGGCGGTAGCCGGGGTCAGCGGGGTCGTTGCGGTGCAGGCGGTATTCGGCGCACTCGGCATCCGCCGCCGGTCGCTGGGCCGGGTGCAGGAAGGTCGCCTCGCAGGCTTCGCAGCGCAGATAGTCGCGCCCGCCCACGTGCAGGAAGGGGCGCACGGATGCGCCGAGGCAGACCGGGCAGCAGGACGCCGTCCCGGGAATCGGCTGATTCATGCGAGCCATTGTATCGACCCCCACCGGCGCTGCCCATGGCGGAGATCCCGCACTCGGGAAGGTCGGCGGAGGCGTGGGGCTAAGGTTCGCGCCTTGCGGCGCCTACAAAAACCGGTCGCATCGCTGCGAGCACCCCGTGTGGAGCGCCGCAAGGCGCGAATCCATCGACGAAAAAAGCGCCGGCGCATGGACAGCCGCCCGTTCGCGCCTTGCGTCGCTCCTACAGGGCCGCGTTCAGGGCCAGGACGCGCGGTGCGCGGGTTCACTCGCTCCGCACAATCGCCGACAATGCGCGCCGGACAAGCGTGCCGATCCTTCGCATCGGCCTTCCACGCCGCGGGCAGTCCCCGCACACGGCCGCCGGCAACGGCCAGCCATCAAGCCCCGGCGGCATCCCGCACCGGGGCGGCTTCGCTCATCGGGAGAACACATGAACCGCCGCAACTTCCTGCGCGCCGGCAGCCTCGCGGCCGGCCTCGCGCTGCCCGCGCTCGCGCGCGCCCAGCAATCCGCCCCGGCCGCGGTCCCCGCGCCGCTCGCCACCCCCGCCCCGCTCGCCGAACCGCCCGCCTTCGCCCCCACGCCGGAGACCGGCTGGCGCCGCTTCGAGCTGACGAGCCGCATCGAACCGCTGCCCGGCGACGGCCCGCTGCGCGTGTGGGTGCCGCTGCCGGCGATGCACGAGACCGCCTGGCAGCGCCCGATGGGCAGCCTCTGGCAAGGCAACGCCGACCTCATGGAGCGCGTGCGCGACCGCTCCGGCGCGGAGATGGTCTACGCCGAGTGGGCGCCGGGCGTCGCCCAGCCCCAGCTCGAGATCCTCAGCCGCTTCGCCACCCGCGACCGCGCCACCGACTTCGGCCAGCCCGGCACCACGCCCCAGGTGCTGCCGCGCGCCGAGCGCATGCTCTACCTGCGCGCCACCGCGCTGCTGCCCACCGACGGCATCGTGCGCGAGACCGCGCGCGACATCGTCCAGGGCGCGAAGACCGACGAGGACAAGGCGCGCGCGATCTACGACTGGATCGTGGACAACACCTTCCGCGAGCCCAAGGTGCGCGGCTGCGGCATCGGCGACATCCGCAGCATGCTCGAGACCGGCAACCTGTCGGGCAAGTGCGCCGACCTCAACGCCCTCTTCGTCGGCCTCGCGCGCGCGGCTGGGCTGCCGGCGCGCGACGTCTACGGCATCCGCGTCGCCGATTCGCGCTTCGGCTACAAGAGCCTGGGCAAGAGCGGCAACGTCTCCAAGGCCCAGCACTGCCGCGCCGAGGTCTTCCTCGAGCGCTTCGGCTGGGTGCCGGTGGACCCGGCGGACGTGCGCAAGGTCGTGCTCGAGGAGCCCCCGGGCAAGCTCTCCATGGTCGATCCCAAGGTCGCCGCGGTGCGCAAGCAGCTCTTCGGCGCCTGGGAGATGAACTGGCTGGCCTACAACGACGCCCACGATCTGCGCCTGCCCAACAGCACCGGCAAGGAGATCCCCTTCCTGATGTATCCCCAGGGCGAGCTCGCCGGCCAGCGCTTCGACAGCCTCGACCCCGACGCCTTCAGCTACTCGCTGAGCGCACGGGAGATCTCCTGAGGCAGGACCACGGCGGACCGGCTGCCCGGCGCCTCCCCGTCATCCACCACCCGCTAGAATGTTTGCCCCTACATTCCCACGAGAGGAAGACCCCATGACCTACCCCGACACCCGCCTGCTGATCGACGGCCAATGGTGCGACGCCCTCGACGGCCGCACGCTGGCGGTGCACAACCCCGCCACCGGCGAGGAGATCGGGCGCGTCGCGCATGCCGCGATCGCCGACCTGGATCGCGCAGTCGCGGCCGCCGTGAAGGGCTTCCAGGCCTGGCGCAATACCTCTGCGATCGAGCGTGCGAAGACGATGCGTCGCGCCGCCACGCTCATGCGCGAGCGCGCCGAGGACATCGCCCGGATCCTCACCCGGGAACAAGGCAAGCCGCTGCCCGAGGCGAAGATGGAGACCCTGGCCGCGGCCGACATCATCGAATGGTTCGCCGACGAGGGCCAACGGGTGTACGGCCGCATCGTGCCGGGACGGAGCCTATTGGCGACACAGATGGTGATCAAGGATCCGGTCGGCCCGGTAGCCGCCTTCACGCCATGGAACTTCCCGATCAATCAGGTGGTGCGCAAGGCCGCGGCGGCGCTCGCCACCGGCTGCTCGATCCTGGTCAAGGCTGCCGAGGAGACGCCCGCGGCGCCGGCCGAGCTGGTGCGCGCCTTCGTCGATGCCGGCGTTCCGGCAGGCGTGATCGGGCTGGTGTACGGCACCCCGGCGGAGATCTCCAGCTACCTGATCGCCCACCCGGCGATCCGCAAGATCACCTTCACCGGCTCGACCCCGGTCGGCAAGCAGCTTGCGGCACTGGCCGGTCAGCACATGAAGCGGGTGACGATGGAGCTCGGCGGCCACGCGCCCGTGATCGTGTGCGAGGACGCCGACCTGGAGCTGGCGATCAAGGTGTCGGCGGGGTCGAAGTTCCGCAACGCCGGTCAGGTGTGCATCTCGCCGACGCGCTTCCTGGTGCATGAGGCCGTGCGCGAGGCCTTCGCCGCGGCGCTGGCGCAGCGCGCCACGAACCTCAAGGTGGGCGACGGGCTGGCCGAGGGCACGCAGATGGGGCCGCTGGCGAATCCGCGCCGGGTGGCGGCGATGGCGGATTTCGTGCAGGACGCGGTGGCGCGCGGCGCGACCGTGGCGGCGGGCGGAGAACGCATCGGCGCCGCGGGCAACTTCTTCGCGCCCACGGTACTGACCGGCGTACCGCTGGATGCGAAGGTGTTCAACGAGGAGCCGTTCGGGCCGCTGGCGGCGATCCGCGGCTTCACGACGCTGGACGAGGCGATCGCGGAGGCGAACCGCCTGTCCTTCGGGCTGGCGGGCTATGCCTTCACGCGTTCGCTGAAGAACGCGCACCGCCTGGCGCACGAGCTCGAGGTCGGCATGCTGTATGTGAACCAGCCGGCGACGCCGAGCGCGGAGATGCCCTTCGGCGGCATCAAGGATTCGGGCTACGGCACCGAAGGCGGCCCGGAGGCGCTCGACGCCTACCTGAACACGCGTGCGGTGACGGTGATGAACGTGTGACTCGCGCAGCGGCGGAGCGGGGACGGCGGGCGCCGCCTGCACTCGCGGCCCGCCGCTGCGCTCCGGGCTGCCCGCGGTGGAGGACGTCGCGGGGGCGGCGACGCAAACTCGGCGCTGCGCGCCTCGGACATGCGTCGCCTTGTTTCCCCCGCGACGCCCTCCGCCTCGGCGCTCCTGAAGTTGGCGCCCGCCGTCCCCGCCCCACCGCCTCGCGTTCGAGGTGAACGAGGCGCCTCACGCCTCAGAAATGCCATTCCATCTGGAAGGTCGGCGCGCTGGTGTCGATGCCCGGTTTCTCGTTACCGTTCGCGAAGGCGTGGTTGCCGAACTTGTTGCGCCAGTACTCGTAGCCGACGCCCATCAGGAAGGTATTCTTCTTGCCCCAGGCCATCTGGCCGACATCGACCATCAGCGCGGTGCGCATCAGGGTCTCGGTGTGGGTCTTCACGCCAGCGTAGTCCCTGCCCTTCTCGCCGTTGATGTTGATGAAACCCTGGAACTTCAGCGGCAGCGGGCCGGCGCTGAAGGGGATGCCCCAGGCCGCGCTCACGATCCATTGCGGGTCGAAGCTCACCTCGGTCTGCGGGCAGGGATCGAAGGTCGAAGGCGCGACGGGATCGAGACCGCAGCGGTTCCACTCCTTGCCGACGAGCAGGCTGACGTCGAGGAAGCCCGGCACGTCGAACTTCAGGGTGGGCCCGAGCACCACGAGACGCTTGCGCGGTGAGAACGCGGTGTTCTTGGTGTTGAGATCGAAACCCGCGGTGACCGCGACCTCCTTGACCGGCCCGAAGGCGAAGCTGCGGTCGAACACCTTGCCGAGATGAACCTGATGCCGATAGGTCAGGTAGAACTCGGTCGCGCCGCTGCCGCCGCCACTGGCCGGGTCGGCCTTGTCCGACTGCAGGACGTCCAGGTTCACGAAGTTCTGCCCCACCGAGTAGCCGCTGGCGTGAGTGAACTGCAGCACGTGCTTCTCGACGTCCTTCGTGTTGGTCGGCTCGCGGAAGTCGCTGCCGTAGCGGTAGCCGACGAAAGTGTCGCTCCAGGTCGCGGCCTGGCCTGCGGCAGGGATGGCCAACAGCGTGCCGGCCGCGGCAAGCGTTGTGATGCGGGCGCTGAGTCTTGTCATTTCTTGTCTCCGGTCCTGTTTCTGGTTTGGCTTTCGGGCGCAGTGCAATGCGCGCGTTCGCAAAACTAACAGGCCAGGAAACGCCATGAATCTCGCTCGCCTGATACAGCGCATCACGAATACGGATGGTTGGTCGCGGATCGCCGATCGGAAATATTGCAGGCGACACCGCGGTGGCGGCGCGCCGACGGGGGCCTTGCTCCGCACCCCCTCAGAAATGCCACTCCGCCTGGAAGACCGGCGCGTCGACGTCCACACCCGGGATGCCATGGTTGCCGAACTTGTTGCGCCAGTATTCATAGCCCACGCCCATCAGGAAGGTGTTCTTCCTCCCGGAAACCATCTGGCCGACGTCGATCATCAGCGCGGTACGCATCAGGGTCTCGGCCTTGGTCTTCCTGCCGTTGTAGTCCGCGCCGCGCTTGCTCAGGTGGTTGGCGAAGCCCTGGAACTTGAGCGGCACCGCGCCGACGGTGAATGGGATGCCCCAGGCGGCGGCAAGGATCCACTGCGGGTCGAATGCGATCCGCTGCTTCGGTGAGCCGAGCTTGTTCTGGTTCCACTCCCTTCCGAACAGCAGGCTCACATCGAGGAAGCCCGGCACGTCGAACTTCAGCGTAGGACCGGCGACGAGCAGGCGCTTGCGCGGCTGCACCGGCGAGTTCTTGGTGTTGAGATCGAAACCGGCGGTGAGCGCGAACTCTTTCACCGGGCCGAATCCGAAGCTCTTCCCGAGCGCCTTGCCCAGGTGCAGTTGATGCCGATAGACGAGGTAGAGCTCCGTCGCGCCCTTGGAGCCCCCGCGCACGGTCGGGTCCGCCTCGTCCGAGCGGTAGGTGTCCAGGTTGAGGAAGTTCTGTCCCATCGTGTAGCCGCTGGCGTGGGAAAACTGCAGGACGTGCTTCTCGACGTCCCGGGGGTTGTTGGGCTCGTGGAACTCGCGGCCGTGGCGATAGCCGACGGAGGTATCGCTCCAGGTCACGGCCTGGCTCGCACCAGAGGAGGCGACGAGGGCGCAGGCGAGGGCGAGCGGGGTGATACGTCGGGGCGTGGTCATCCTGTGTTTCCGGTCTTGTCCAAGGGAGGGCGTGTTGCGGCGTGGCCGCATGCGCACGGCCGGCAAACTAACAGGCTCGAGGCTGGATCAGTGGTCGTATTTGCAGACACACCACATCAGAGGAAACGAATATTCATGCGTGCAGGCGTGCAATTCGCCCTTGCCCGGACGGAGTGGACCCGCTTCAATGCGCCAAGGACGCAACCCCGGAGAGGCCGGGCAGGACAATGAGCGAAGACACCGCCAACGAGGATCTCGAGCGCGACGAGCGCACGGGCGAGAACGATGAGGACGAGGCCCGGCGCGGCTTCACCTTCGAGGACATGCGGCTCGCCGTCGGCGACCGATTGCAGATCGAATGCACCGCACGCACCGGCGTGCGGCGCGCGTTCGTGCGTGTGGTCGGCTACGTCGAGGGCGTCAGCCTGATGGTGAGCACCCCTGTCGCGGCCGGACGACGGGTGGAACTGGTCGACAACGATCCGGTGATCGTCCGGGTGTTCTCGCGCCAGAGCGCCTTCGCCTTCCGCGCCTCGGTGCTGCGCGCCTGCAGGCTACCCTTCGACTACGTGCACCTGAGCTTCCCGACGGTGATCCAGGGCAGCGTGATCCGCAAGGCGACGCGCGTGCGCACGCAGCTCCCGGTACGGGTCGTATCCCAGTCCGGCGACGAGGCGGGTGAAGGCACGATGCTGAACCTGAGTGCGACCGGTGCGCTGATCCACACCCATGCCGCACTGGGCGAACAAGGGGCGATCGTCCAGTTGCACTTCGACGCGCTCCTCCACGAGGTCCACTCCGAGCTCAGGATCGCGGCCGAGATCCGCAACGTGCAGCAGGAGCCCGCCGCGGAGGGCGAAGGCCTCGAGTATCACTACGGGGTGGACTTCCACGAACTCGTCCCGGAGGACCGCATGAAGATCAAGAGCCTGGTCTACCAGACCATCATCGAGCAGCCGCGCCGGGTCATCTAGGCGCAGAAACGCTCGCGCCGCCCAGGGCGGACAAGACTCCGGCCGACCGTTCAGAGCATCTTGCCCGGGTTCAGGATGCCCCGCGGATCGAGCGCCTGCTTGAGCGTCCTCATCAGGGCGAGCTCGGAGGTCGTGCGCGAGTAATGCAGCCAGTCGCGCTTGAGCACCCCGATGCCATGCTCGGCCGACACCGAGCCGGCGTAGTCGCGCACCACGCCGTACACCGCCTCCTCGATCGCGTGCACGCTGTCGGCATCCTGTGGCACCTTGCACACCACCACATGCAGGTTGCCATCGCCGACGTGCCCGAAGAACAAGGCCTTCAGCTGTGGCCAGTCGCGCTCGAGGTTCGCCCGCACGCGCACCGCACAGTCGCCGATGCAGGCCACCGGCACCGAGACGTCGAAGTTCAGCGTGGGCGCGTAGTCGCGCAATACCTCGGCGACACCGTCGCGGATCGCCCACAAGGCCTCGGCGTCCGCCACCGATTGCGCCACCGCCGCATCCTGGATCCAGCCCGCCTCGATCGCCACCTCCAGCATGGCCTCGAAGCGCTGTGCATCGGTCGCCGGCTGGCCACAGTGCATGTCGGTCAGCACGTAGACCGGGTAATCGATGGAAAAGGGCTTGCGCAGGCGATTGGCGGCGACCGCCGTGTCGAGGTAGTCGTGCCACATGATCTCGAAGGCGCTGATCTGCCCGGACAGGCTCTGTTGCGCATGACGCAGGAAGCGCAGCGCGGAACCGAAGTCCGCCACCGCCACCAGCGCGGTGCTCGTGCCCTGCGGCAGCGGCTGCAGCTTGAGCACCACGCGGGTGACGATACCGAGCACCCCCTCGCTGCCGATGAACAGGTGCTTGAGATCCATGCCCGCGTTGTTCTTGACCATGCGGTTCATCATCGGCAACACCGTGCCGTCGGCAAGCACGGCCTCCAGGCCGAGCACCGAGTCGCGCGTGTTGCCGTAGCGGATCACGCGGTTGCCACCGGCGTTGGTCGCGACGTTGCCGCCGATCTGGCAAGAGCCGCGCGCACCCAGATCGACCGCCAGCAATGCACCGGCGTCACGGCAGGCTTCCTGAATGTTCTGCAGGATCGCGCCGGCCTGCACGGTGACCGTGCCAGAATCGAGATCGATCTCCTCGATCGCATTCATGCGCTCGAGCGAGATCAGCACCTCGCCGCCCGTGGGCACCGCACCGCCGACGAGGCCGGACAGCCCCCCCTGCGGCACCACCGCCTGGCCATGGGCATGGCAGATCGCCAGCGCACACGACAGCTCATCGGTGCTGCGCGGACGCAGGATGGCGAGCGGAATGCCGCCGACCGCCGTGCTCCAGTCCGCGAGATGGCGCGGGCTGGCGTCGCCAGCGAGGACCTCGTGGGCACCGAGTGCGGCGCGCAGCTCGACCAGTACGGCAGCCTGGCGATGGTCATGGGACATGCGGTTCTCCTGCGGGCGAGCGGCCCTCGAGTGTTGGGGATCGGCGGCGCGAGGATCGCGTCAGACGAAGACCGGCTCCGGTTCCAGGCGCACGCCAAAGCGCGCCTCGACGTCGACGATGATGGCCTGCGCGATGCGGCGCACGTCGCCGCCGGTGGCGCCGCCACGGTTGACCAGCACCAGGGCCTGGCGCTCGTAGCAGCCCACCGGGCCAAGGTTGCGCCCTTTCCAGCCGGCCTGCTCGATCAGCCAGCCGGCGGCGAGCTTCTCGCGGCCGTCGGCCTGCGGGTAGTGCGGCAGCGCGGGGTGCTCGGCGAGCAGGCGCGTGCAGCGCGCGGCGTCGACCACCGGATTCTTGAAGAAGCTGCCCGCGTTGCCGAGCACCGCCGGGTCGGGCAGCTTGCGGCGACGGATCGCGATCACCGCATCCGAGACCTCGAGCGCGCTGGGCTGCGCGAGACCGCAGGCCTCGAGCTCGCGCGTCACGTCGGCGTAGCGCGTGACCGCGCGCCACGGCCGCGGCAGGCGAAAGCGCACCGCAGCGACCAGCCACTTCCCGGGATTGCGCTTGAACACGCTGTCGCGGTAGCCGAAGGCACACGCCGCGGCATCGAAGCTGCGCAGCTCGCCGCTGTCGAGCTCGACCGCGTCGAGCGAATCGAAGCGCTCGACCAGTTCCAGCCCATAGGCGCCGATGTTCTGGATCGGCGCGGCGCCGACCGTGCCGGGGATCAGCGACAGGTTCTCCAGCCCGGGCCAGCCCTGCGCCAGCGTCCAGCGCACGAAATCGTGCCAGTCCTCGCCGGCGCCGGCCTCGACGATCCAGGCCTCGGCCTCGGTGCGCAGCAGGCGGCGGCCGGGGATCTCCACCCGCAGCACCGTGCCGGCGTAATCGCCGCCAAGCACGAGGTTGCTGCCGCCACCGAGCACCAGGCGCGGCGTGTCGGACCAGCCCGGCGCGCCGATCGCCGCGCGCAGCGCATCGACCGAGCGCACGCGCAGCAGGCGGGCCGCGCGCGCATGCAGGCCGAAGGTGTTGAGGGCGGAGAGGTCGGCATCGAGGACGAGGGAGGCATCCGCGGTGGCGCCCGGGGTGCTGCCTGGCAACATCTCAGCGCTCCGCCGCCAGCCCGGCCGCGCCCGTCCTGCCGTCGGCAGGCGGCGGCGCGATCGGGAACAGGCGGTCGTAGCCGAGATTGAACAGGAAGGCGTAGATCGTGTAAGTGATCGCCAGACCGATGTCGGCGATCAGCGCCTCGACCCAGCCCATGCCGGTCCACCACACGATCACCGGCAGCGTCATCACCAGCAGGCCGGACTCGAAGCCGAGCGCGTGCAAGGCGCGCAGCCGGAACGGGCGGCGGTCGGCGGTGCGCCCGGTGAGCCGGCCCTCGATCCAGTCGAAGGTGGTGTTGTAGGCGCCGTTCCAGATCGCCGCCATCAGCGCCAGCAAGGCGAGCAGGCCGATGGATTCGCGGATCGGCACCCCGCTCGCCCAGGCGAAGGGCGGGGTGATCAGCACCAGGCCGCCGATCTCGAACATCGCGATCTGGCGCAGGCGGTCGGGGAAGGTACGAAGCTTGGGTTTTGCGGACACGGGAGGAAACTCGGGCAGCAGCGGGCCGGTCGGGCCCGCGCCTCGTCCTGCGGGTCGTCCCGCGGGAATCCGACGGTCGCTGCACGATGCGCGCATGGCGGGCGGGGTCGTCCCCGCGTCGGACCGGATCGGGTGTCGCCGACACCCGGACGGACTTTTAGCAAGTCGTACGCGGATTGGCAAGCCGGACGAGGCGATCGCCCCCCGGGCGGGCGTCCGGAAGGCGCCGGAAACCCATTGCTGTTAAAATGTTTTGTCCAAAAGATGATTCCCGTTGCACGACGACCGCCCCCATCCTGGACGGACAGTCGTCCGACGCAAGCCCATGCTGCCCACCCTCGTCCCGATCGGCGCGCTGCTCGCCGGCATCGCCCTGCTCCTGCTCGGCTCCGGCCTGCTCAACACCGTCGTGTCGCTGCGCGGCAACCTCGAGGGCTTCTCCGACACCACGCTCGGCCTGATCGGCTCGACCTACTTCCTCGGCTTCTTCCTCGGCACCTTCGTCGCCCCCAAGCTGATCCGGCGCATGGGCCACATCCGCGCCTTCGCCTTCTTCGGCGCCACCGTCGCGACCTGCATCCTGCTGCATGCGATCGTCGTCCACGCCTGGTTCTGGATGGGGCTGCGCGTGCTCACCGGCATGAGCCTGGTGGGCTTCTACGCGGTGATCGAGAGCTGGCTCAACGACCAGACCGCGCCCGAGCGCCGCGGCCAGGTGTTCGCGGCCTACATGATCGTGAACCTCGCCGCGCTCGCCGGCGCCCAGCAGTTGCTGCGCCTGGACACGCCGGCCAGCTTCACCCTGTTCGCGATCGCGGCCATGTTCGTCTGCCTGTCGCTGCTGCCGGTGACGATGACGCGCTTCCCGCAGCCGCAGATCGCCACCCGCGTGCGCCTGCGCCTCCGGATGACCTGGCGCGCGGCCCCCGCGGCCTACGTGGGCGCGCTGTCCTCCGGCCTGTCGATGGGCGCGTTCTGGAGCCTGACCCCGGTGTACGGCGAGCGCGTCGGCCTCGACGAGGCCGGGATCGGTCTGCTGATGACCGCCGCGATCGTCGGCGGTGCGCTCCTGCAGTGGCCGATGGGGCGCTTTTCCGACGCCGGTGACCGCCGCCTGGCCCTCTCCTTCGCCGCCTTCGGCGCCGCGCTCGCAGCGGGCGCGGTCGCGCTCTTCGGCCACGTCGAGCACGTCCCGCTGGCGGGGCTCTTCCTCTATGGCGGCATGGCCTTCGCGGTCTATCCGATCGTGGTCGCGCACCTCGTCGACCATCTGCCGCAAGACCAGATCCTCGCCGGCAACACCACCGTGCTCTTCCTGCATGGAGTGGGGGCGGCGGCCGGCCCGGGCATCGCCGGCGCGCTGATGGGCTGGGTGGGGACGATCGCATTGCCCCTGCACCTCGGCCTCGCCTTCGTGCCGCTGGCCCTGTTCGCACTGGTGCTGTCGCGGCGCAGCGAGGACGAGATCGTCGAGGGGGCCGCCCAGTTCACCCCGATGATGCGCACCTCGCATACGGTGCTGGAGATGGTGTCGCCCGAGAATGCCGAGTCGGTCGCCGAAGCCGCCGAGGCGGCCGAGGCTTCGGGAGCCGCCGAAGCGGCTGGGGCGACCGCGGAAGCGGAGCCCGTCGCGGAAGACGTCATCCACCCAGCACCCGACCCCGGCGCCCTCCTCAAGCCCCCGCCATCGTCTGCGCCCACCACAGGTACAGCGGGATCCCGAGCAGCAGGTTGAAGGGGAAGGTGACCGCGAGCGCCGCCGCCACCCCGAGCGCCGGGTTGGCCTCGGGCACAGCGATCCGCATCGCGGTCGGCGCGGCGATGTAGGACGCGCTGCCGGCCAGCGTCATCATCAGCACCGTGCCGCCCACGCCCAGGCCCATCAGCTGCGCCACGCCCCAGCCGGCCAGTGCCAGCACCGGCGGCAGGGCGAGCGCGCTGCCGACCAGGAACAGCCCCGCCTTCTTCAGGTCGGGCAGGCGGTCGGCGGCGATCAGGCCCATCTCGAGCAGGAACAGGCACAGCGCGCCCTTGAACAGATCGACGAACAGCGGCGACAGCGGCTCCAGGCCCTGCGGCCCGGCGACCCAGCCGATCAGGATGCCGCCGCCGAGCAGCACCACGCTCTTGTTGGCGAACACCTCATGCACCAGCGCGCCCGCGGTGGAGCTGCCGTCGGCCGACTTCACCCCCCAGCGCGCGATCAGCGTGGCGACGATCAGCGCCGGCGCTTCCATCAGCGCGGCGAGCAGGGCGAGGTGGCCCTCGACCTCGATGCCGCGCCCGGCCAGCACCGCCGCACCCACCGCGAAGGTGACGATGGAGACCGAGCCGTAGTGCGCCGACAGCGAGGCGGCGTCGGGCCGCGAGAAGCGCAGGCGGAAGAGCGGGAAGACCAGCAGCGGGATGATCGCGCCCAGCCCGATCGCCAGCAGCGCATCGACCCACAGCGTCGCGCTCTCGGAGCGCGCGATCTCCACGCCGCCCTTGAGGCCGATCGCCAACAGCAGGTAGATCGACAGGGTCTCGAAGACGGCAGCGGGCAGGCGCAGCCCGGAGCGGGCGAGCGAGGCCACCGCGCCGAGGGCGAAGAAGAAGGGAACGGCATCGACCATGTGTTGTTTTCCTCGATGAGCGGACCGCGCAGGAGCGGAACCGGGAGAGCGCCGCGACGGACCTTCGGAGGCCGCGGCTGCGTCAGTGCGGTGCGCATTTTGCCGCGGCGCACACATGGAGAAAAATGATTTATTTCTGCTTTTGAAATAGACTTTTCTCTATGTTAATCACCCAGCCCGCCCGCCGCCCATGCGCCTCACCTTCCACCAGCTACGCCTCCTGCTCGCGGTCTCGCGCGAGGGCAGCGTGTCGCGCGCCGCGCAGCGCCTGCACCTGACCCAGCCCACGCTGTCGGCGCAGCTGCGCCAGCTCGCCGAGCAGGTCGGCCTGCCGCTGTTCGAGCGCGTCGGCCGCCGCCTGCACCTGACCGCGGCCGGGCGCGTGGTGCTCGACACCGCGAACCGGGTCGAGCAGGAGCTGGAGCGCCTCGACGAGACGCTCGCCGAGCTGCGCGGCGACGTGGTCGGCCGCCTGCGGCTGGCGGTGGTCAGCACCGCGGAGACCTTCATCCCGCGCCTGCTCGGCGACTTCCGCCGCGAACGCCCGGCGGTGGAGGTGTCGCTGGTGGTGCTCAACCGCGACGCGGTGATCCGGCGGCTGGCCGACAACCTCGACGACCTCTACATCATGAGCCGACCGCCGCAGGCGCCGCCGGTGGTGGCCACGCCCTTCCTGTCGAATCCGCTGGTGGTGGTGGCGTCCACCGAGCATCCGCTCGCCGGATGCAGGAGAAAGCTTCCGCTCGAGGCGCTCGCCGACGAGGAGTTCGTATTGCGCGAACCCGGTTCCGGCACCCGCCAGGCGGTCGAGCAGTTCTTCGCCACCCACGGCCTCGCGCTGCGCCCGCGCCTCGAGCTGGGCAGCAACGAGGCAGTGAAGCAGGCGGTGGCGGGCGGGCTGGGGCTGTCGCTGCTGTCCGCCCACGCGCTCGCGCATGCGGTCGATGAAGGCATCGCGGTGCTGCGCGTGGAGGGGACCCCGCTGGCCACCCAGTGGCAGGTGGTGTATCCGGCCGGCAAGCGGCTCACCCCGCTCGCCGGCGCCTTCCTCGAGTTCCTGCGCGAACGCGCCGCCGAGCTCGAGCGCAGCGCGCAGGCGCGCCTGGACGCCGCGCGGCGCTAAGCCGGCACAAAGACGCGCCTCGTCGGCCAACGGCGGATCGGGCGCTAGCGTTCGGCGGCCGTCGCCTGCTGCAGGCGCCGCGCGGCCTCGTAAACGGCCTCGAAGGCGAGCGGGGAAACGTGGAAGGTCTTGTCGTTGCTGGCCGTGGCCAACAAGGCTCCATCCGGGCTGAAGGCGATGCCGCGTACCTCGTTCTTGTGCACCGTGATGGTCTTCACGAGGGTGCCCGCAGGCATCTCGAACAGGCGCACGCCGGCATCGTTGCAGCCCACCGCCAGCCAGCGGCTGTCCGGGCTGTAGGCGAGGGTCGCGCAATAGCGCGCGCCCTCGATGAGCGGAAGGCGGAGCGGTTCCACGGGATCCGGTGCCTCGAACGCGGTGACCGGCCAGACCCGCACGCGGCGCTGCACCACCGCGGCCACGTAGGCCCCATCCGGGCTGAAGGCGAGGTCGGAGATGTGTCTGCCGAGCTTGCGCTCGTCCTCCGGCAACGCAAGCTCTCCGAACGGCTCTCCCGACAGAGTCCAACGCTTCACCTTGCCGTCGAAGCCGCTGCTGGCCCAGGAGTCGCCCAGAGGATGAAAGGCCACGCCCGAGACCTGGGTCGTGGCCCCTCCATGCAGCACCGAGATCGGGCTCGCCTGCCCCGCGAGCGGATAGAGCCGCGCATGGCCGTCGGCCCCTGCGCTCGCCAGCAGGCGGCCGTCCGGGCTGAAGGCCACCCCCCTGAGCTGATCCTTGTGCCGGTGCTCGGGCGGCACGCCCGGCAGCGCGATCTCCGCGCCGCTCGCGACGTCCCAGAGCCGCAACTGATTGTCCAGCCCTGCCGTCGCCACGCGCGCACCCGAGGGGTCGAAGGCCACGCGATGCACCTGGTCGGAGTGGCCGCGCAGGGTATGCCGCAAGCGCGGGGTACCTTCCGCCAAGTCCCAGATGCGGGCGGTTCGGTCGCTACTGCCGGTGGCCAGCGTACGACCATCCGGGCTGAAGGCGATGCTGGTCACCGTGTTGAAATGCCCCTCGATGTTCCATAACTTGACCGTGCCGTCACGGCTCGCAGTCGCCACGTGACGCCCATCGGGGCTGAAGCGGGCTGCCTCCACGTAGGAGAGATGCCCGGTCAGCACGAGCAGGTTCTCGCCCGTGCGCCGGTCCCAGATCCTTGCCGTCCCGTCCCCCCCCGCACTGGCGATCAGCCCGCCGTCCGCACTCACCTCCACGTTGCGGATGCGGTCTCCGTGGCCCGCCAGCATGCGGCGATTCCAGGAGGGCCCCTCACCCCGGTGCGCGCCACCCGCCGCCTTGCGCAGCAACGCATCGAGCCCCACCCCTCCGGGCTCCCAGACGCGCAGCCAGCCGTCACGGCTGGCGGTCACCAGCGCACTGCCATCGGGTGCGAATGCGATCGCGTCGCTCGGCTCGTCGAGCGGCAGGGAGAAGATCTCGCGCCGGCGCTCGAGACTCCACAGGCCGATCGCCGTTCGCTCGGCCTTGCCGCGCTCGACCGCGGCGGTGGCGACGCAGCAGCCATCGGGACTGAACGCCAGCCCCATGATCCACGCCCCCTCCACATCCAGGGTGAGCAGCGGCTCCGCCGCATCGGAGTCGACGTCCCAGATCCGGATCACGCGCGCCGCCCTCGCGCCATCCCCGGCGGTCGCCAGGCGCCGCCCGTCGCCGCTCAGGTCGAGGGCGGAGTAGATGTTCCCGCCATGCTCGAAGCTGCGCACCGGGGCGTCCGGCCGCGCGAGCGCCCACAGCCAGGCGCGGCTTCCCGATACCGTGAGCACGCGCTCGCCATCGGGAAGGAAGCGCCCCCGCCGCACCCAGGCCTCATGCGCGAGCGTGACGAGCGCTTCGGCGGGACGGCCGCCGCGGATATCCCACACGCGGGCCGTCTGATCCTGGCCGGCAGTGAGCAGCCGGCTGCCATCGGGGCTGAACTCCACATCGGACAGCGCCCTCCCGCTCGCTGGCAGGGTCCATGCCAGGCGCGAGGCCTGGATGGCCTGGCGCAAGGCGTCCTCGGCGGCGGCAGTCGGCGTCAGGTGCAGGCGGGCCCCTCGAGCGACCGACATCCCGGATGGGACCGTCGCCTCCACCGCCTCCAGGGCAAGGTCCAATGCGCGTGCCGTGTCGAAGGACGCGTTCGAGATCGACTGCGCCGCCTTCTCGTTGGCCGCCGAGCGCATCCCCTCCCAGGACGCATAGAGCCATCCCGCCCCAGCGACGCAGCTCATCACGCCCAGGCCCGCGAGCCACCTGCGCAAGGCACGCCGGGCCGCGCGCTCGCGCACGACCTGCGCCTCCTGCTCTCGCCGTGCGGCTTTCTCGCGGGCCCCCCTGAGCGCCTCCTCGCGCTGCCGGTCGGCCTCGAAGCGCTGGCGCCAGTCGAGGATCGCGGGCGCGAGGACGTCGTGGTAGATCTCGTAGCGCATCGCCTCCGGGTTGTCGGGGACGGGCACGGTGCGCAGGATGCGGTTGCGCGCATCGCTCAAGGCCTGCAGCACGGCCGGCACGTGCGGCGCGAGATCGCCCGCCCAGCTGATCAGGTCGGGCGCGCCGCAGGCGATCTTGCTGCCGCTCGGGGTGACCAGGCGATCGAAGAAGCTGGCGCACACCGCCTGGCTCGTCGCGTCGAGGCGCGCCATCGCCACGTCGAGGTGGGTGCGGACGATCTCGTCGGCACCGCCCAGCCGGTCCAGCGTCGCCCGCCGCAAGCGGTCCGAGCCTTGCGCGCGTTCTTCCTCCCACAGCCGCACCATGACCAGCTGCAGGAAGGGCGCCTCGATGCAGCCTTCGTCGTGGCGCGGACCACCGCTCCCCCCGGGGCGCCCGGCCGAGACCTGCCCGATGCGGACCTGGCTCAGCAACTCGCCGACCAGCTCCTCGTCGATGCCGACCTCTGGCACGCCCGCAGCCTGCATCGCGTTCCATACCGCCAGCGGCTTGCGGATCGCGTCGCCCGCCGCCTCGGTATCCAGATGGTTGAGCCGCAGGCGGTTGCTCAGCAGATTGTGGATGCGCTCCTGGAAGCGGTCCAGCCGTGACAGGCTGTCGTCGCGCAGCGCGACCAGGAAACCGACATCGACGTCCTCGCGGTTCACCGCACGCGCGAACTGGGCCTCGAAGGCCCCGGCGGCGTCGCTGTCCTTGGCGTGATAGAGGAAATACTCCTCGAACTGGTCGAAGATCACCAGCACCGTCTCGTGCGCCGCCTCCGCACAAGCGCGCAGCACCTCGTCGAGGGGCAGGGTCTCGGCCGGCCTGGGCTGGTCCGCGCCCATGGCCCAGACGGTCTCGATGCAGGAACGGGTCAGCGCAAGCTGAAAGTCGCGATCCACCCAGTTGCGAAACACGACCACCGGGGTCCCTGGCCGCTCGCGATGGAGTTGCGGCACGACCCCCGCCATCAGCACCGAGCTCTTCCCGACCCCGCTCGATCCGTAGAGGATGGTCAGCGGCGACGAGAGCAGGTTGGAGATGATCACCCGCTGGTCGCGCTCACGCCCGAAGAAGAAGGCCCGGTCGGCCTCCTCGAAGGGCTGCAGGCCGACGTAGGGGCAACGCTGATCGATGCGGGGCTCCGTGTTCATGACGTCATCCTCGCGCGCAGCAGGCGGACGAACTCGTCCAGGTTCACCTCGTAGGGATACACCCCGCGCCGCTGCCAGAACTTGAGCTCGAGCTCGGAGAAGCGGTCGTCGATCGCCCATGACTGGATCTCGTCGTCGCCCGCGACCAGCCGCTTCGCGAAGAAGCGGTTCAGGCTCTGCAGGATCGTGCGGAAGCTCCAGTCGCGCAGGCTGTAGCCGAGGAACAGAAGACTGCGGTCGCGGCAATGCGAGGCAAACAAGGCGGGAATCGCCGACTTGCTGGCGATGCGCGAGAGCAGCTCGACATAGTCCGACTCGGTGATCACAAAGCTGTCTAGTTCAGCCGATTGCGGGACGATGGAGCCGTGCATCTTGAAGATCACCGTCGTCTTGTCGAGCTCGATGTAGAGCTCGTTCGGGGTCACCGTCTCCGGCTTCAGCGCGCCGTGCGGCCACCACAGGACGGCGTTTCCGAGCTCCTTGAGCTCGGAGTACACGACCAGGTCGTAAGGCTTCCGAGCCTCGCGGAAGACCTGTTCGATCAAGGTGTCGTAGTTGGTCGTGATGATCAGCAGCGGCTTCTCGAGGGTGGCGAGAAACGAGTAGAGCGGTGGCGCTGCGATCCTGTCCAGGGCCGCAGGCGCAAGCAGCGCACGCAGCCGCTCGTGCAAGGCATCGCGAGTCTGGAAGGCCTCGTAGTAGGACGCCACCTCTGCCAACTGGTCGCGTTCGGTCTGCGACGGGAAACCCGCCTCGTCGGCGAGACACGCCGACAGCTCGGTGCCGCTGGGGAGAAAGCGCGGTGCGTCGGGGTCCCAGGGCGCGTCCGAGGGGCGCCCCGAGCGGCAGATGCCGGGGCCGATGATCGGCACCGCAGATCCGCTGGCGAGCGCCTTCGCGATGCGTCCGTAGGGCGGCGAAACATTCACGCGCACGGTCTGCCCGTTCGCCCGCTCGACCTCCAGGCGGCGCTGGATGAAGGCGCGCAGATCCACGCGCAGGCGGTCGCGGAACTCCTGCGGCGTGTCGTACTCCGCGAAGCCCCCCGCAAGGGAACCATCCGCGTTACGGAAGCGCTTGAAGAAGTCGTTCGCCCGACGGTACTAGGCGAGGCGCTCATCGTAGTCGGCATCGAGCGGGTCGCCAAGCTCGGGCGGGCTGCGCCGACGGTAGACGAGGATATGGGGCTGCGGCTTCGCATTGAGCGCGTCCTCGTATTCCCATTCGGTGCCCGAGAGGTAGCGGCTCCCGTCGGGGCGGGCGCAGCTCGCCGGCAGCGGGGTCCCCATCCGCGCCCACAGCACGACGACCACGCAGTCGCACGCCGAAGGCCGCGGCAGGCCGCGATTCACCGCCTCCTGCGGGGTCAGGGTGGCCGGCATCGCCACCGGCGCCGCGGGGTCGTCCCAGCGCACCGCCTCGCAATCGACCAGGCCGCGCACGAAGGGATCCTTCGGCAACTCCTGCTCGATGACCTGCTGGGCGAATGTCCGCTCATCGGCGACATCGCCCGGCGACGACAGGAAGAAACGGAGACGCATGACACTCCCCTCGATGACGGCCTCGCGAGCCCGCATGACCAATATAGGCCCACGCCGGCGGGATTGAACCCTCTGCGCTGCGCGCGCCTCGCCGGACTGCGGCGCCGACGCGGATCGCCACGCGCCATCCGCGCGGCGCTCACGTGCTGTCGCGCCCTATGGAACCAGCAGGAATAAGCTTCGGAATATCAAGTCTTTTGAATGCATAAACGCCGCGGCTAAGCTCCAGCACCCGTCCATTCATGCCGCCATGTTGCTGCCCGAACTCCACGCCCCCCTCTTCGTCGGTCTCGTCCTCGTCGTCCTCTTCATCGCCTTCGTGCGCGAATGGGCGAAGCCGGACGTCGCGGTCATGGTGGCGGTGGGCGTGCTGCTCGCCGCCGGCGTGCTGAACAGCAAGGAGGTGCTCGGCGTGTTCGGCAACAGCGCACCGATCACCATCGCCTGCCTGTTCATCATCAGCGCCGCGCTGTCGCGCACCGGCTGCGTGGACCAGCTCGGCGAGTGGCTCGCCGCCGCGGCCGGCGCGGGCGAGCGCAGGCTGCTGCTGGCGCTGATCGCCGCCTGCCTGCTGGTGTCGCCCTTCATCAACAACACCCCGGTGGTAATGGTGATGATCCCGGCGGTGATCGCGGTAGCGGCCCGCCAGGGCCTGGCGCCCTCGCGCCTGCTGATCCCGCTCTCCTACGCCACCATCCTCGGCGGCCTGATCACCATGGTCGGCACCTCGACCAACATCCTGGTCGACGGCGTCGCGCGCGAGCAGGGCCTGGCGCCCTTCTCGATGTTCGAGATCAGCCTGCCGGCGATCCTGATGGCGCTGGTCGGCAGTGCCTTCATGCTGGTGTTCGCGCCGCGCCTGCTGCCGGTGCGCGAGACCCTGAGCCAGCAGTTCGGCGCCGGCGAGCGCTGGTTCATGACCGAGCTGTTCGTGCCCGAGGGCTCGCATCTGGCCGGCCGGACGCTGCGCGAGGCGCGCCTGTCCAACGGCATCATCAAGGTCTTGAACCTGGTGCGCGGCGACACCGAGCTCGCCGACCCCGCGCCCGACACCCGCCTGGAGGTCGGCGACCGCGTGGTCGTGCACAGCCGCAGCGACGCCATGATGGCGCTGCGCAGCAGCGACAGCGTCGGCCTGCAGGCGCCGGCGGGCACCGCGGCCCACGACATCGAGACCCTGCGCCGGCGCGACCTGGTAATGGTGGAGGCGATCGTCGGCCAGACCTCGCGCTACATCCTGCGCCCGATCCGCGACCTCGACCTGCTCGCGCGCTACGGCATCCACCTGGTCGCGGTGCACCGGCGCGACGCCTCGTTCGCGCAGATCGGCGAGGACTTCCAGCTGCTCGGCGGCGACGTGCTGCTGGTGGAGGGCACGCCGGCGCAGATCCAGCGCTTCTGCGACAACGGCGACCTGTTCGCGATCACCGAGGGCCGCCAGATTGCCAGCCGCCGCCACAAGGCGCCGGTCGCGCTCGCGACCATCGTCGGCGTGATGCTGCTCGCCGCGCTGAACGTGATGCCGATCGAGGGCCTGGCGCTGATCGGCGCGGCGATCGTGATCGCCACCGGCTGCCTCACCAGCGACGAAGCCTATAAGTCGATCGAGTGGCCGATCCTGGTGCTGATCTTCGGCATGCTGGCGATCAGCATCGCGATGCGCAATTCCGGCCTCGACCAGATGCTCGCCGCCCAGCTCGCCGCGCTCGGCGACGGCATGTCGCCGTGGCTGATGCTGTCCTTGGTGATCCTGATCACCTCGGTGGCCACCGAGGCGCTGAGCAACAACGCGATCGCGGTGCTGTTCACCCCGGTGGCGATCGGCCTGGCGCAGCAGATGGGGGTGGATCCGCGCCCCTTCGTGGTCGGCGTGATGTTCGCCGCCAGCTGCAGCTTCGCCACCCCGATCGGCTACCAGACCAACACCCTGGTCTATAGCGCGGGCAACTACCGCTTCGCCGATTTCGCCCGCCTCGGCGTGCCGATGAACATCCTCACCTGGCTGCTGTGCAGCGCGCTGATCCCGCTGTTCTGGCCCTTCCACCCGTGAGCCGGGGGCGCAGCCTGCCGCCTACTCGGCAGGCGTCGGCTGCGGCGCAGACTCGGGCCCCCCGGACAGCGGCGGCGGCCGGCAGGCGTCGGCGCGCGCCGGCTCCAGATGCGGGATCAGCAAGGGCCCCATCGACTTCAGGATCTGCACCGGCAGCCCGGAGGTGAAGCGGTAGCTCGCCGCCTCGGGGCCGATCACGTAGGCGGTGAGCGTGCCGAAGTGGCGCGGGCCGAGGTAGAACACGAAGGTGGCGGTGCGGTTGAGCGCCAGGCCGGCGCGCCCGCGCACCACGATGCGGTTGTCGCCGGTGCCGGTCTTGCCGCCGAGCGCCAGCTCGCTGCCGTCGGCCAGCTTGAAGGCGCCCGCCAGCCGGCGCGCGGTGCCGCCCTCGACCACATCCGACAAGGCCCCGCGCAGCGCGCGTGCGACCTCGGGCACCATCACCGGATCGCCTTCCACCGGGCGGATCGCAAACGCGGTTTCGTAGGGCGTGGCACGCGCGAAGCGCACCGTGTCGATGCGCTGCACGGGCAGCCGCAGGCCGTCGTTGACGATGATGCCCATCAGCTCGGCGAGCGCCGCCGGACGGTCACCCGAGCTGCCCAGCGCGGTGGCGAGCGAGGGCACGAGGTGGCCGAAGGGATAGCCCAGCCGCGCCCAGCGGCGGTGGATCTCGAGGAAGGCCTCGACCTCGAGCAGGGTGAAGATGCGCGAATCCTGCGCGCCCTTGGCGCGGGTGCGGAACAGCCAGCGATACACCTGCTGGCGCTCGTCCGCGCTCGCCGCCACGGCGTCGGACAGCGTGGCCTCGGGATGCTGCAGGCGGAAGGCGACCAGCCACAGCTCGAGCGGATGCACGCGCGCGACGTAGCCGCGGTCGGGCAGGTCGAAGGCCTCCGGTGCGTTTCGCGTGTAGAGCTGGGCGAGGCGTGCGGCGGCGGGCGGCTCGCCGAGGCGGCGTGCGAGGAAGTCGGCAAGGGCTTGCGGCGGGGCCGCGGGCTCGAGGTAGCGGAACACCGCGGCGAGGCGGTCGGCGGTCGGGCGCAGGCCGTCGAGCAGGGTCGAGCGGATCTCCTCCGGCGTGCTGTCCTGGTACTTGCGCCAGAAACGGCGCAGGAAGAGCTGGCCCTCGCGGTCCGCGAAGCGGACAAGGTAGTCGACGCGGCGCGGGTCGTCGTTGTCCTCGAGCAGGCGCGCGGTGCTGCCCGGCACCTGGTACATGGTGTGGCGCACGAGCTCGCGCATCAGGCGTACGAAGGGCAGGTTGATCGAGGCCTGCAGCGCCTCGCGCAGCGTGGGCTCGCGGGCGTTGTCGCTGGCGTTGAAGTTGCCGAAGCTGTGGCGCCCGCCGCCGGTGAAGAAGCCCTCGCCCGGACTCGCCGAGAAGCGGCGTTCGAGCGCGGCCTCCAGCATCGCGGGCAGGCTTCGGTCGTGCGTGGTGGCGAGATGGTCGATCGCCCAGCGCGTCAGGCGATCCTGGCCGTCCACCTCGACGCGGCGCAGCGCCGGAGGGTCGAGCACGGCGAGCCGGGCGTGGAGTTCGGCGACCAGCTCGAGGTAGGTGGCGAGCACGCGCAGCTTGGCGGTGGAGCCGAGCTCGAGCTTGCTGCCCTCGTTGATGTCGAGCGGCTGATCGGTGGTGTCGGTCTGCACGCGCACGCGGTTGCCGCCGGCGGTGCGCTCGACCAGGGTGAAGCTGTAACGCACCGCGCCTAGGGTGGCCGGCTGCAGCATGCGCTCGCCGATCAGGCCCTGGCTGCGCGCGAAGGCCGGGTCGGCGAGCCGTCCGAGGTAGTCGCCCACCGCCTGCTGCAGGCTGCCGTGCAGGGTGGTGCCGAGTTCGGCGTCGACGCGGTCCAGGCCGTACAGCGAGGTGTCGAGCAGTCCGGCGAGCCGGGTGCGCACCGCGGTCGTGCCCTTGCCGGGCGTGGCCGGAACCCAGGCCGGATCGCCGAAGAGATCGCGGAAGGCGAGCGGCTGGGCGAGCGCGGCGTCGCGCAGCCCGGTGCCGATCAGACCGGCCTCGGCGAACAGGCGCAGGTAGGCGTCGGTGGTGCGTGCCAGCTCCTCGCGCCCGCCGGCGAGATACCATGAGGGACGGCGGTGCGCGATCATCAGCGCCACCACCTGGCGCAAGGCCTGGCCCTGGGCGATGCGCGCCTCGCCCTCGCCCTCCGGCGCCGCCAGCAAGGCGTTCACGCGCTCGAAATCGGCGCCGAACCACACCCACAGCCCATCGCCCAGGCCATTGACCTCGCCGTGCCCGGGCGCGGCCGACAGCGGCACGGTGTTCAGGTAGTCCAGCACCAGCCGGCGGCGCACGGGCAGGGTCTGCTCGCCGTCGCGGTAGGCGCGCACCGAGGCCGACACCATCTGGCGCAGCTTCTCGCGCGCGTCCACGGTGACGCCTCCGGGCGAGTGGCGATACTTCTCGATCTGGGTGGCGAGGGTGCTGCCGCCGGGCGCGTCCAGATCCATATTGACCATGCGTCCGAGCTGCCCGAGCGCCGCGCGCGCGAAGCGCACCCAGTCCACCGCCGGGTTGAGCATCGGCCGAGACTCGTCCAGCAGGTCGCGGTTCTCGATGAAGAGCAGGGCCTGGGCGACGATCTCCGGCACCTCGTCAAAGCGCGCGTAGCCGCGCCAGGGATAGCGGAAGCCGTACAGCGATTCGCCGCGGCAGTCGAGGACGTCCAGGCCGGCGCGCGTCTTCTCGGCGTAGGGCGGGAACAGGCCGCGCTCGACGTGCTCGATCAGCGCGTCATTGAAGCGCACCTGCTCGACGAGCGCGAAGCCGCGCGCCTGCAGGCGCGCGGAGAAGCGCGCCAGCTCGGTGTAGCCGAGGCGGCGGTCGAAGGGGCCGTGGGCGGGAAAGCGGATCGCCGCGCTCGGCCCCGCCACCAGCGCGTAGTCGAGGCGCGCGGCGTAGCGCGCGAGCTCGCGCGCCTGCAGGCGCGAGGTGGCGGCCTCGTGCCGCAGCAGCAGGCCGCCGGCCACGCTCGCCACCAGCAGCGCCACGAACACGGCGACGCCCAGCACTCGCCAGGGGCGCAGGCGGCGCCCGGGCGGCGCCGGCAAGGCGTCTGGTGCGGAAGGCGGAAGATCGGGGGTCACGGACGGGCGGATTGATGTTGCATTGCGGAAATTATGCGCATCCTGCAGCAGAAAAATGACACTGTTACAAACCCGCCACAAACCAGGCGCATTCCTCCCCGGCACTCGACCGGCAGCGCGGAGGAGGAATAAGCAATGCGTTTTTTGTTGGTTCGGTTCGGCGCACGACGGGGATAGATTTTCTCCATCGCAATCACCGTAACGGAGACGATCCGATGAAACGCATTTCCCTCGGCCGCGCCCTGCTCGGCCTCGCCCTCGCCGCCGGTCTCGCCGCCAGCGCGGCCGCCGAGACCACCCTGCTCAACGTGTCCTACGATCCGACCCGCGAGCTGTACCAGGCGTTCAACCCCGAGTTCGCCCGCCACTGGAAGGCGCAGACCGGCGAGACCGTCACCATCCGCCAGTCCCACGGCGGCGCCGGCAAACAGGCGCGTGCCGTCATCGACGGGCTGGAGGCCGACGTGGTGACGCTGGCCCTCGCCTACGACATCGACGCCATCGCCGAGAAGACCGGCAGGATCCCCGCCGACTGGCAGCAGCGCTTCGCCCACAACAGCGCGCCCTACACCTCGACCATCGTGTTCCTGGTGCGCAAGGGCAACCCCAAGGGCATCCGCGACTGGGGCGACCTGGTGAAAGCGGGCATCGAGGTCGTCACGCCCAACCCGAAGACCTCCGGGGGCGCGCGCTGGAACTACCTCGCCGCCTGGGCCTACGCGCTACGCCAGCCGGGCGGCAGCGAACAGGGCGCGCAGGACTTCGTCACCCGCCTGATGAAGAACGTGCCGGTGCTCGACTCGGGCGCGCGCGGCGCCACCAACACCTTCGTGCAGCGCGGCATCGGCGACGTGCTGCTGGCCTGGGAGAACGAGGCCTTCCTGTCGCTCGACGAGCTCGGCGCGGACCAGTTCGAGATCGTCGTGCCCTCGCTGTCCATCCTCGCCGAGCCGCCGGTCGCCGTGGTCGAGGGCGTGGCGAAGAAGCGCGGCACCGAGAAACTCGCGCGCGCCTACCTCGACTACCTGTACTCGCCGGTCGGCCAGCGCCTCGCGGCCCGCCACCACTACCGGCCGATCCACCCCGAACACGCCGACCCGGCCGACATCGCCCGCTTTCCCGAGCTCGAGCTCGTCACCATCGAGCAGCTCGGCGGCTGGCAGGCAGTGCAGCACAAGCACTTCGCCGACGGCGGTGTGTTCGATCGCATCTACGCGCGCTGATGCGGCGCGGGTGAATCGGGGCCCGGGGAGCTGGCGGCTCAGCCGCGATGCACCGACAGGCCGGCGAAGGACTGCGCCACCGGCATCAGCTCGATGGTGTTGATGTTCACATGCGCCGGCCGGGTGGCGATCCAATACACCGAGTCGGCGATGTCCTCGGCGGTCAGCGGCTGCACGTCGGCATAGACCTTGGCCGCCTTGTCGTCGTCGCCATGGAAGCGCACGTTGGAGAACTCGGTGCCGCCGCACAGGCCGGGCTCGATGTCGGTGACGCGCAGCGCGGTGCCGAGCAGGTCGGCGCGCAGGTTGAGGCTGAACTGGCGCACGAAGGCCTTGGTGGCGCCATACACGTTGCCGCCCGGGTAGGGCCAGCGCCCGGCCACCGAGCCGAGGTTGAAGATGTGGCCGCGGTTGCGCGCCACCATGCCGGGCAGGAAGGCGCGGGTGACCTGCACCAGCCCGGTGCAGTTGGTGTCGATCATGGTGTGCCAGTCGTCCAGCGAAGCCCGCTGCGCCGGCTCCAGCCCGAGCGCGAGGCCGGCGTTGTTGACCAGCACATCCACCTCGGCAAAGCCGGCGGGCAGCGCGCCGGGCACCGCGGCGACCGCGTCGGCGTCGCGCACGTCGAGCTCGATCGGCAACAGCGCGTCGCCGAGCTCGCCGGCGAGCGCGTCCAGGCGGTCCTTGCGACGGGCGGTGGCGACCACGCGGTGGCCGCCCTTGACGAAGCTGCGCGCGATGGCGGCGCCGAAGCCGGCGGAGGCGCCGGTGACGAAGACGATCATGGGTGGGACTCCTGGACGAATGCGGTGAAGGCTGCGCCACGCCCCGACGGCGGGGCGGACGCGCGAACGCGGGATGGTAGCGAAGCCGGCGGAAGATGCCAAAGCGCGGATCGTTGCCGCGTCGGCTGCGACGCCACTGCACACGATGGCCGCGATGAGCGTAGTCAACGAATTTCGATCGCGCAGTCACGCAGTCACAAAGCGTCCGGTGGCATCGCCGGCTCACAGTCGGCAAGGGATTGGCACGATATGCCAAGCAGTGCGCCATTCCGAACGGATGCACGGCGCGTTGCCGATGCAGCAGAACGCTTCGCAAGCTGCTGCTCACGGAAGCCGCTACGTCTTGTCCGCTGCACACGCCTCTTCAGGATCGGCGCCGTCTCCTGAACGCATCCGCCAGCAGCAGACCGGCCCCCAGGATCACACCGGCCGCCAGCCCGGTCCAGCTCGTCACCGGCACCGGGTTGCGCACCACGATGTAGAGCAGCCCCGCCGGCAGGGCGATCGCAAAGGCGATGTTGCCGCCGTCGCGGGTGCGCACGAGGAGGGCGCACACGGCGTAGAGCACGCGCAGCAGCACGACCAGCATCAATGCCAGCACGAAATGTCCGATGAAATCCGTCAAGCGCCCGTCTCCGCGATCAGGGCCTGCATTGTAGTCGGCGCGGCGGTTTGGCCGCGGCACCGTGAGCAAAGCGTCCGCGCTCGGCGCACTGCAGGAAATCGCATAAGCAACGCTGTTTTTATTGTTTTTCGTCCATAAGGCGGGAATCTAGACTCGAAGCCATTCGCGTACCACGGCATCGATCATGAACACCGCAACCCTGGCCACACCCCTCCCCCGCCCGAGCGCGCCGCCGCGCCTGCGCGTGCTGCCCGGCTTCAGGCTGACGCTCGGCTACACCCTCGCCTACCTGTCGCTGCTGGTGCTGATCCCGCTCGCCGCGGTGTTCCTGAAGACGGCCGAGCTGAGCTTCGCCGAGTTCTGGGACGTCGTCACCGCCCCGCGGGTGGTGGCCTCCTACAAGCTGTCCTTCGGCATGTCCTTGCTCGCTGCCGCGATCAACGCGGTGTTCGGGCTGATGCTGGCGTGGGCGCTGGTGCGCTACTCCTTCCCCGGCAAGAAGCTGATCGACGCCCTGGTGGACCTGCCCTTCGCCCTGCCCACCGCGGTGGCCGGCATCGCGCTGACCGCGCTCTACGCCAAGAACGGCTGGATCGGCCAGTTCCTCGAGCCGCTCGGCATCCAGGTCGCGTTCAAGCCGCTCGGCGTGCTGGTGGCGCTGGTGTTCATCGGCCTGCCCTTTGTGGTGCGCACGGTGCAGCCGATCCTGGAAGACCTCGACACCGAACTGGAAGAGGCCGCCACCAGCCTTGGCGCGCAGCGCTGGCAGGCCTTCCGCCACGTGATCCTGCCGATCGTGTTCCCGGCGCTGCTGACCGGCTTCGCGCTCGCCTTCGCGCGTGCGGTGGGCGAATACGGCTCGGTGATCTTCATCGCCGGCAACCTCCCGATGGTGTCGGAGATCACCCCGCTGATGATCATCACCAAGCTCGAGCAGTACGACTACACCGGCGCCACCGCGATCGCCACGGTGATGCTGATCCTGTCCTTCACCCTGCTGCTGGTCATCAACGGCCTGCAGGCGTGGACCGCCTCAGTTCCCAAACCTCGTACCGGGAGGGACCGCTGACATGCCCGCCACGACCACCCTCCGCCTGGGCGCGGCGACCGACTTCGGCCAGACGCGCTTCGAGGCGCGCGCGGCGACGCGTGAAACACCCTTCGTGAAGTGGCTGATCCTGGGCACCGCGCTCACCTTCTTCACCGTGTTCCTGCTGATGCCGCTGATCGCGGTGTTCGTCGAGGCGCTGAGGAAGGGCTGGGAGACCTACGTCACCGCGCTGGTCGACCCCGATGCGCTGTCGGCGCTACGCCTGACCCTGCTCGCCGCGGCGATCGCGCTGCCGCTGAACCTGGTGTTCGGCGTGTGCGCGGCGTGGGCGATCGCCAGGTTCGAGTTCCGCGGCAAGCACTTCCTGATCACGCTCATCGACCTGCCCTTCTCGGTGTCGCCGGTGATCGCCGGCCTGATCTACGTGCTGGTGTTCGGCGCCCAGGGCTGGCTCGGGCCATGGCTGGCGGAGCACGACGTGAAGATCATCTTCGCCGTGCCCGGCATCGTGCTCGCCACCGTGTTCGTCACCTTCCCCTTCATCGCCCGCGAGCTGATCCCGCTGATGCAGGCGCAGGGCAAGGAGGAAGAGGAAGCCGCGGTGGTGCTCGGCGCCAGCGGCCTGCAGACCTTCTGGCACGTCACCCTTCCGAACGTGAAGTGGGGCCTGCTGTACGGCGTGATCCTCACCAACGCGCGCGCGATGGGCGAGTTCGGCGCGGTGTCAGTGGTGTCCGGCCACATCCGCGGCGAGACCAACACGCTGCCGCTGCACGTCGAGATTCTCTACAACGAATACCAGTTCGCCGCCGCCTTCGCGGTGGCCTCGCTGCTCGCCCTGCTGGCGCTGGTGACCCTGGGCATCAAGACCTGGATCGAGCACCGTGCTGCGCACGCACACCAAGACCTTCACGAAGGACAGTCATGAGCATCCAGGTTCGCAACATCCACAAACGCTTCGGCAATTTCGTCGCCCTCGACGACGTGTCGCTCGATTTCCCCACCGGCGAGCTGGTGGCGCTGCTCGGCCCCTCCGGCTGCGGCAAGACCACGCTGCTGCGGGTGATCGCCGGGCTCGAATCGGCCGACGCCGGCCAGGTGCTGCTCGACGGCGAGGACGCCTCGGGCACCCACGTGCGCGACCGCCAGGTCGGCTTCGTGTTCCAGCACTACGCGCTGTTCCGCCACATGAGCGTGTTCGACAACGTGGCCTTCGGCCTGCGCATGAAGCCGCGCGGCCAGCGGCCGTCCGAGAAACAGATCGCCGAGAAGGTGCATGCGCTGCTCGACCTGGTGCAGCTCGACTGGCTCGCCGACCGCTTCCCGGCCCAGCTGTCGGGCGGCCAGCGCCAGCGCATCGCGCTTGCCCGCGCGCTCGCGGTGGAGCCGCGCGTGCTGCTGCTCGACGAGCCCTTCGGCGCGCTCGACGCCAAGGTGCGCAAGGAGCTGCGGCGCTGGCTGCGCAAGCTGCACGACGAACTGCACGTCACCTCGATCTTCGTCACTCACGACCAGGAAGAGGCGCTGGAGGTGGCCGACCGCGTGGTGCTGATGAACCAGGGCGCGGTCGAGCAGATCGGCACGCCGGAAGAGGTCTACCGCCGCCCGGCGACGCCCTTCGTGTATGGCTTCCTGGGCGCGGTGAACCTGTTCCACGGCCGCGTCGATGGCGAAGGCCTGCGCGTCGGCGACGCGCGCCTGCCGCAACAGGCCGACGGCTTCGGCGAGGGCGCCGAGGTGCTCGCCTTCGCCCGCCCGCACGAGCTCGACATCGTGGTGGACGGCGAAACCGGCGCCGGCGAGGGCATCGCGGCGCGGGTGAGCCGCGTGCTGGCCTTCGGGATCACCGCGCGCGTCGAGCTCGACGGCCTGAACGGCGCCCGCGGCCAGCATTTCGAGGTGGAGATCACGCGCGAGCGCATCGACCGGCTCGGTCTCGCGGAAGGGCAGGCCGTGCGCCTGCTACCCTCGCACCTGAGCCTGTTCGAATCGCGTCAGGCCGCCACGACGGCCGGAGCCTCCCGATGAATTTCCAGCAGTTGCGCATCATCCGCGAGACCGTACGGCGCGGCTTCAACCTCACCGAGGTCGCCAACGCGCTGTTCACCTCGCAGTCCGGGGTGTCCAAGCACATCAAGGACCTGGAGGACGAGCTCGGCATCGAGCTCTTCGTGCGCAAGGGCAAGCGCCTGCTCGGCCTCACCCCGCCCGGCGAGGAACTGGTGGTGATGGTCGAGCGCATGCTGCTCGACGCCGCCAACATCAAGCACCTCGCCGAGCAGTACCGCGGTCGCGACCAGGGCCAGCTCACCGTGGTCACCACCCACACCCAGGCGCGCTATGCGCTGCCCAAGGTGGTGGCGGCGTTCAAGCGCGCCTACCCGCGCGTACTGCTCAAGCTGCACCAGGGCAGCCCGCAGGAGATTGTGCACATGCTGCTCGACGGCGAGGCCGACATCGGCGTGGCCACCGAGGCGCTGGCCGAGGTGCCAGAGCTCGCCTCCTTCCCGTATTACGGCTGGCAGCATGCGGTGGTGGTGCCCACCGGCCACCCGCTCGAAGCGGTGCAGCCGCTGACCCTGGAGGCGATCGCCGCGCACCCGCTGATCACCTACCACGAGGGCTTCACCGGCCGCACCCGCATCGACCAGACCTTCGCCCGCGCCGGGCTGACGCCCGACGTGGTGATGTCGGCGCTCGACGCCGACGTGATCAAGACCTACGTGGAGCTCGGGCTGGGCGTCGGCATCCTCGCCTCGATGGCCTTCAACCCCGCGCGCGACCCGGGCCTGCGCAAGCTCGACAGCGACCACTTGTTCACCGGGAACATCACCCGCATTGCGGTCCGCCGCGGCCACTACCTGCGCGGCTTCGCCTATCGCTTCATCGAGCTGTGCGCGCCGGAGCTGACCGAGACGGTGGTCGCGGACGCGGTGGGGGGCTCGGCAGGCTGAACGCGCAGCGCCGCCGGGCGGGCGGGTGCCGGGCGGAGCCGGCGGCCCGCAGGCTCTCAGTCGGCGAAGGCGCCCAGCGTCGCACGCAGGTTGGCCTCGTCGACGCCATCGCCAAGCACGGCCACCTCGGCACCCTCGAGCCACAGCGCCGTACCCTGCATCGTGAACGCTTGGCCCTGCTTGAGCGCTGCCACCACCGCCCCCGCCTCGCGTGGCGAGGCGAAACCCGCGCCCTGCAGCAGCAGGCGGTTGTCGGCGTCGACCAGCTTGAAGTGGAAGCGACCGTCGGCCTCGCGGTACTGCTTGAACTGCGGCAGCACGGCCTTCGACTTCTCGGCCTTGACCGCCTGCGGCACGCTGGCCAGATTGCGCAGGCCGACCGCGTGACGCAGCTCGGCCAGGAAGGGGGTGGCGATCGCCCGTGCCTTGGCGGCGCCTTCGTGCAGATGCTTCTCGATGCGCGCCGGCTCGGCGATCAGCGCCAGGTAGTGCTCGCGCATCGGCGCCACCGCCGACTCGATCTTCTCGAACAGCGCCTGCTTGGCCTCGCCCCAGGCGATGCCCTCGTCGAAGGCGTTGCGCATCGCGCGCGTCTCCTCGGCGGTGGAGAAGGCCTGGTAGAGCTGGAACAGCGCCGAGCCGTCAGCATCCTTGGGCTCGCCCGGCGCCTTCGAGTCGGTGACGATCGAGAAGATCAGCTTCTTCAGCTCGGCGGTGGGCGCGAACAGCGGGATGGTGTTGTCGTAGCTCTTGCTCATCTTGCGGCCGTCCAGCCCGGGCAGGGTGGCGACCGAGGCGTCGATGGCGGCCTCGGGGAGCACGAAGTGCTCGCCGTAGAGGTGGTTGAAGCTACCCGCCATGTCGCGCGCCATCTCGATGTGCTGGATCTGGTCGCGCCCGACCGGCACCGAGTGCGCCTTGAACATCAGGATGTCGGCGGCCATCAGCACCGGGTACATGTAGAGGCCCATGTTGACCCCGGCGTCCGGGTCCACGCCCTCGGCGGTGTTGCGATCGACCGCCGCCTTGTAGGCGTGGGCGCGGTTGAGCAGGCCCTTGCCGCACACGCAGGTGAGCAGCCAGGTGAGTTCGGGGATCTCTGGGATGTCGGACTGGCGATAGAACCACACGCGATCGGTGTCCAGCCCGGCGGCAATCCAGGTGGCGGCGATCTCCAGCGTCGAACGCTGCACGCGCAGCGGGTCGGTGGTCTTGATCAGCGCGTGGTAGTCGGCCAGGAAGTAGAAGCTCTCGACACCCGGCTGGCGGCTGGCGGCCACCGCGGGACGGATGGCGCCGGCGTAGTTGCCGAGGTGAGGCGTGCCCGAGGTGGTGATCCCGGTGAGGACGCGCTGGACAGACATGGATCGCTCCGGCTCAAACTGGACAGGGAGCGCGAGTTTAACGGCTTCGGCGCGCGCGCATAAGGCACGGGCGCAGGCCGCTCACTCCTGCCAGCGCAGCGACAGGCGGGCGCCGCCCTGCGGCACGAGATCCACCCAGTGCTCCTGGCGCTCGCCGGCGTAGGACACGGAGATGCGGTAGCGCCCCGGCGCAGGCACGTCGACCTGACCGATCGGCCCGCAGGACGCCTCGACGCGCTGGCCGGAGAGCGGCTCCTCGATCCGCGTCTCGACGTCGGTGAGCCAGCCGCCCTCGATCGTGGAGAACAGCAGGGTCAGCGCGTGCACATCGATCTCGGCGCGCATGCGCTCGGACTCCTCGAGCCCGATGCCGCCGCAGTCCAGCCGGAGCATGGGCGCATCCTGCGCCACCGCCTGCGTCCATCCAGGCGCGGCGAGCATGAGCAGGGCGAGGGCGGCGGACGCGCGTTTGCAGGGATGGATCATCTGGTCCGACTCCCGGAGCTGCCCGAAGCGGGCACCCGCATTGTTCCCGGCTCGCCGCAAGCGGGCAAGCGCACCCGGGAAAGCCGCTCCCCGCTCAGCGCGCCTCGGCACGGCTGCGCGACCACAAGGGCCGCAGCGCGATCAGCCCGAGCAGCGGGCCGGGCAGCAGCAGCCAGGCGACGCGCTCGCCGATCAGCGGCCACAGCCGGGTGACGAGCTCGATCGACACCATGGTGATCGCGAAGCCGATCGCGTTCTGAAAGGCGAGCGCGCTGCCCACGCTCTCGGGCGGGCAGGCGCGCGCGGACAGCGCCGAGAAGTGCGGCGAATCGGCCACCACGCTCGCGCCCCACACGAGCATCAACCCCGCCAGCGCCAGCGGCGCCCAGGCGGTGGCGAAGGGATAGACGGCACAGCACAGCGCCGACAAGGCCAGCGCCAGCGCGGCCACCCGCGCGCTGCCGATGCGCCGGCTGAGCCAGCCGCCGAGCACGCAGCCGACGGCGCCGATGCCGATCACCGCGAAGGCCGGCCCGGACGATGGCCCGGCCTCGGCCCCGCGCGCGGCGCTCACCAGCAGCGGCACCAGCGTCCAGAACGCATACAGCTCCCACTGATGGCCGAAGTAGCCGAAGGCGGAAGCGCGAAAGTCCGGCGCACGCAGCGCATACAGCCCCTCGCCCAGGCGCAGCCGCGGCGCACCGGCGCGGCGGGCGAGATGCGGGCCGTCGCCGAGCATGAAGATCATCGCCGCCGCCAGCAGCGCGAGCAGCGAGGACACCAGCAGCGTGGCTTGCCAGCTCCAGCCGGCATCGAGCATGCGCACCCCGTGCGGCAGCGCCGTGCCCAGGGTCAGCATGCCGACCAGCCAGGCCAGCGCCGCCCCCGCCTGTTGCGGCACCCAGCTCACCACCAGCTTCATCCCCAGCGGATAGACCCCTGCCAGCGCGAGCCCGACCGCAAAGCGCCACGCGAGGCCGTCGCCCAGCCCTTGCGCAAGCAGCGCGAAGCCAGCGTTGGCCACTGCCCCGACGACCGCGCAGACGGCGAAGATGCGGCTCGCCGGAAAGCGGTCGGCCAGGCCGCTGAGCGAGAATCCCAGGGTGCCTGCGATGAAGCCGAGCTGGACCGCGATCGTCAGCCGACCGATGTCTGCGGGCTGCAGCGCCCAGGTGCGCAAGAGATCTTCGCCGGCGGCGTTCGCGGAGAACCACAGCGAGGTGCCGAAGAGCTGGGCGAGGACGATGACGAGGAGCGGAGGGGCGCGCATGGCGCCGCAGTGTGCGGCACCGGATGCAGGCGCTCAAGCCGGGGAATCCCTCGCGCAGCACACCGGCTGCACAGGACCCGCGCCGCGCGGAGCCGCAGCCCCGTGGGCGCCATCGCCGGAACGGGTTAACATTGCGTCTCCCATGCCGCCTGCGCGCCCACAGCCGGGCACACGCTCCCCATCAGCGTCCGGCCTCCCTGCCTGGCCCTCATTGTCCGCCTTTCATTCGCAGTCCACATCGTGACCCAGCCCCTTACCGAACGTCCCCGCGTCCCCATCATCACCGTAGGCCTGCGCCCCCACCCCACCAGCCCGGACGCCGAGGCGCCCGGCCAAGGCCCGGTCGGACGCCTGCTCGCCACCATGTTCGCGCTGCCCGAAGGCGGTGCGGTGTTCGAGTTCCGCCTCGAGGATAGCCGCGTCGGCCAACTCGCGATCCCGGCGCCGGCCACGCCCGGCCACGCCGACGAGCTGTGGAAGCACACCTGCTTCGAGGTCTTCCTCGGCGCGCCGGGCGAGCCCGGGTATCGCGAATACAACTTCTCACCCTCTGGACAGTGGGCGATCTATGGCTTCCACACCTGGCGCGAGCGCATCGAGGACTACGCCCCCGCGGTGAAGCCCGAGATCCTCTTCGCCCCGGAGGACGACGGCCTGGTTCTGGAAGCCCGCGTGCCCGCCGAGCTGCTGCCGGTGGTGCCCGCCGGCAGCGACCTGCAGGTGAGCCTGGCCGCGGTGATCGAGCGCAAGGACGGCCGATTCGAACACTGGGCGCTGCGCCACGTCGCCGCGCAACCCGACTTCCACGCCCGCGAGACCTTCGTGCTGACCCTGGCCACCGCGACGCACAAGGCGGACTGAAGCCATGGCGCATCCCGTCCGCTTCGGCGTCGACCGCCTGCTGGAAGATCCCACGCTGCGCCGGCCCCTGGCGGGCAGGCGTGTCGCCCTGCTCGCCCACCCGGCCTCGGTCACCCGCACGCTCGTTCATTCGCTCGACGCGCTCGCCGCGCTGCCCGACCTCACGTTGTCGGCCGCCTTCGGCCCCCAGCACGGCCTGCGCGGCGACAAGCAGGACAACATGGTGGAGTCGCCCGACTACACCGACCCGCTGCTCGGCATCCCGGTGTTCAGCCTGTACGGCGAGGTCCGCCGCCCGACCGCGGCGATGATGGACACGTTCGACGTCCTGCTGGTCGATCTGCAGGATCTCGGCTGCCGCATCTACACCTTCATCACCACGCTGCGCTACGTGCTGGAAGAGGCGGCGAAACACGGCAAGGCGGTGTGGGTGCTCGATCGCCCCAACCCCGCTGGCCGCCCGGTCGAGGGCACGCTGCTGCGCGACGGCTGGGAGAGCTTCGTCGGCGCCGGCCCCCTGCCGATGCGCCACGGCATGACCATGGGCGAGCTCGCGCACTGGTTCGTCGCCACACTGCAACTCGACGTCGAGCTGCGCGTGATCGAGATGCAGGGCTGGCAGCCGGATGCCGCCCCAGGCTTCGGCTGGCCGCTCGGCGAGCGCACCTGGATCAACCCCAGCCCCAACGCGCCCAACCTGTGGATGGCGCGTGCCTACGCCGGCACCGTGATGCTCGAAGGCACGACGCTGTCGGAGGGCCGCGGCACCACCCGGCCGCTGGAGCTCTTCGGCGCGCCCGACATCGACGCGCGCACGCTGATCGCCGAGATGCGCGCGCTGGCGCCCGAATGGCTCACCGGCTGCGTGCTGCGCGAGTGCTGGTTCGAGCCCACCTTCCACAAGCACGCCGGCAGGCTGTGCAACGGCGTGCACATCCACGTCGAGGACCCGGCGCACTACGAGCACGCCGCGTTCCGACCGTGGCGCGTGCAGGCGCTCGCCTTCAAGGCCCTCCGCCGGCTGCAGCCCGACTACCCGCTGTGGCGCGACTTCCCCTACGAATACGAGCACGAGCGCCTCGCCATCGACCTCATCAACGGCTCGCCGCTGCTGCGCGAATGGGTGGACGACCCGGCGGCTGCGCCGGCCGCGCTCGACGCGCTCGCCGGCCCCGACGAGACGGCCTGGCTCGAAACGCGGCGGCCCCTCCTGCTCTACCCGGGCTGAGGCATTGCCGCGGCGACGCGGCGCGCCTCGGCGAGTGCGCGGTCGAGCTCGTCGTGCAGGATCTCCGCGGGCAGCTGCGGCGCGCCCAGGCGCAGCAGCTGGGCGTGGATCTCCGTCGGCACCACCACCCGCGCCGCGATCGACTGCGCGTGCAGGCCCTCGATCATCTCCTCCAGCGCGAACTGCGCCGACAGGTCCATGAAGGGCACCCGGCTGCAGTCGAAGACGACGACGCGGGTGCCGATCACCTGGTCCACGCGGTCGAGCAGCTGGCTCGCCGAGCCGAAGAAGAAGGCGCCCTCGATCTCGATCACGCGGATGCCACTGTCCAGGCCGGGGAGTTCATCGCCGGCGGGTACGCCGCCGGCCTCCTCCACCTGGGGCAGCGGGCGAACGCGCAGGCGGCTCTGGCGGGCGAGGCGGTGGATGATCAGCGCCATCGACAGGATCACACCGGCGCCCACCGCGACGATCAGGTCCACCAGAACGGTGAGCACGAACACCGCCACCATCACCGCGACATCGGCGCGCGGCGCGGTGCGCACCAGGCGCAGCATGCGGTAGTCGAGGATGTCCACGCCGACCTTGATCAGGATGCCGGCGAGCACCGCGAGCGGAATGCGCTCGGCGAGCGGCCCCAGCCCGAGCAGCAGGGCGAGCAGGAAGAGTGCGTGCACCACTCCGGAGCTGCGACCGCGTCCGCCCGACTTGATGTTGATCACCGTGCGCATGGTCGCCCCCGCGCCGGGCAGGCCGCCGACGAAGGCGCACAGCAGGTTGCCGATGCCCTGGCCGATCAGCTCGCGGTTGGAGTGGTGGCGGGTGCGCGTGATCGAATCCGCGACCAGCGAGGTCAGCAGGCTGTCGATGCTGCCGAGCACCCCGAGGGTGATGCCGAGCAGCAATACGGTCGTCCAGGTCTCGAGCGTGAAGCTCGGCAGCACCGGCGCGGGCAGCCCGGCGGGGATGTCGCCGATCACCGGCACCTGCAGCCCGGCGGCGACGGACAGCGCGCTCATCGCCACCAGCGCCACCAGGGGCGCGGGCACGATCCGGCTCACCGCCATCGGGGTGCGGAACACGATCAGCAGGGTGAGTCCGCCGAGCAGCAAGGCCTCGCCGTTCACGTTCGCGAGCACGCCCGGCAGCGTCAGCACTGCGCCCGGTGGCGAGGACGCCGGCGCCACGCCGAGCAGCGGCGCGCTCTGCAGCAGCACGATGATCACGCCGATGCCGCTCATGAACCCGGAGACCACCGGATAGGGGATGAAGCGCACCAGCCCGCCTGCGCGCAGCAGACCGAGCCCGATCTGCACCAGACCGCCCACCAGCACCGCCGCCATCGCCACGGCGAGGTCGCCGCCCACTGCCACGAGCGCGGAGGCGAACACCACGGTCATCGGCCCGGTGGGGCCGGAAATCTGCATGCGGGTGCCGCCGAGCAGCGCGGCGACGAAGCCGAGCACGATCGCGCCGTAGAGCCCGGCCGCCGCACCCGCGCCGGAGGCGACACCGAAGGCGAGCGCGAGCGGCAGCGCGACGATGCCGGCGGTCAGGCCGCCGAAGAAGTCCCCGCGCAAACGGCCGAGCGCCGAAGCCTGCGCATTCATGAGCGCCTCGATTCGAGTCTCGTCCGGGCGGTTCGGACGGGTTCGTCGGTGCTGTTCCCGGCCGCCATCTTTTGCGCAACGATGTGGCAAAAACGCCCGCTCCGCAAGCCCCTCCAGCACCTCGATGCGGCCTCGCTTCAGGCCGCATTCAGCTTCCTGATTCGCCCCGGGCTGCACTCTTCCCGTAGCATTGCGCCTGCGCCCGATAGAGCACCCCGCGGCTTCGATCCGGCGGTGCGCGAACCCACCACAGGAGCCTCCACCGATGATCAAGCACGGCCTCCAGATCTTCGCCTGCAACGCCAGCCGCGATCTCGCGTGCGACATCAGCAACCGCCTCGGCATGCGCCCGGGCAGGATCGACATCGCGCGCTTCTCCAACGACAACCTGCGCGTGCAGATCCAGGAGAACGTGCGCGAGCGCGACGTCTTCGTCGTGCAGTCCTTCACCGAGCCGGTGAGCGAGCACATCATGGAGTTGATGATCACGCTCGACGCACTGCGCAGCGCCTCGGCGCAGCGCATCACCGCGGTGATCCCGTATTACTCGTACGCGCGCTCGGACAAGAAGGACGCTCCGCGCATCTCGATCACCGGCCGCCTGATCGCCGACCTTCTGCAGACCGCGGGGGCGAACCGGGTGCTGACCATGGATCTGCACGCCGACCAGGTGCATGGCTTCTTCAGCGTGCCGGTCGACCACCTCACCGCGGTGTCGCTGATCGCCGAGCACTTCCGCAACCGCCACGACCTGTCGAACATGGTCGCGGTGGCCACCGACGCGGGCGGCGCCAAGCGCACCGGGCGCTTCTCCGAGAAGCTCGGCATCCCGATGGCGATCATCGACAAGCGCCGCGTGTCCGACACCGCGGTCAAGCAAGGCGCGGTGGTCGGCGAGGTCGCCGGGCGCGACGTGGTGATCTTCGAGGACGAGATCGCCACCGCCGGCACCCTGGTTTCGTCGGTGGACACGCTCAAGGCCGCCGGCGCGCGCAGCATCCATGCGGCCGCGACCCACGGCGTGCTGTGCGGACCGGCGATCGAGCGCCTGCGCGAGGCGGCGATCGACTCGGTGGTGGTGACCAACACCGTCGCCCTCCCGGCCGAGAAGCGCCTCGACAAGCTCACCGTGCTCAATGTCGCCCCATTGTTCGCCGCGGCGATCGAGCGCATCCACAGTGGCCAGAGCGTGGGCGCGCTGTTCGAGTGAGCCGACGACCGCGCCTTCAGTCGCCGGGGTGCACCGAAACCAGCCAGTAGGTCACGCCGAGCGCGAGCACGATGACACCGATCGCGAACAGGTACATCGGCTCGAGCGTCGTCAGGTCGAGCACGATCACCTTGCGTGCGATCGCCATCAGCGCGGTGGCGATCACCAGCTTGACGTGGATGACGTCGTCGCGCAGGTAGAGCGTGATGTTGACGAAGATCTCGATCGCGATCAGCACCGCGAGGAAGGCGGCGAAGACCACGAAGATGTCGTTCAGGTCGAGCAGCAGGAAGGGCGGATCGGACAGCTTCTCGTAAAGCACGAGGACGACGTCGGCCACCGTCCACAAGATCACCGCCACCATCAGCACTGCGAGCACGCGGATCGCCTGACGGATGACCCAGTGCAGGCGGTCGATCAGCGGATCGTCGACACGATCGCCGAGGTGATTGTCGTGGGCCTTGCCGGGTACGGGCCTCATTCCCTCCATCACTGCCTCCATCGTGGTGGTGGCGAGCGGACCGGATCGCTTCCGGCCCCGCTCGCCACCGGGTTCGGTCGGTCACGACCTAGTGCGGGCGTGACCCCCACTTCTCCAGCGCGCGGGCCAGCACCTCGACCTCCGCCGAGGTCTCCACCCCGTCGGCGCTGACGATGTCCTGCATGGTGCGCAGCAGGGACTGCTGCAGCTTCGGATCGGCGATGTCCTCGAGCAGCAGGTCGAGCACCTCGTCGGCCACCTTCAGGCGCATGCCGTCGAGGTAGTGTGCGCTCAGCAGCAGGTCGTCGCAGTACTCGCGCAGGATACGCTCGAACTCGACGTTGCCGATGCCGAGTCGGCGGGCGAGGTCGGTATGCATCATCGTGTCGACCTCGTTGCGGTCCAGGCCGCCGTCGGCGAGCACGGTGAGGGCGAGCAGGCGGGCAGCAGCCGGGGTGCTGTTCGTTTCATAGTGGCGCATGGCGTGGTCTCCTTTCGTGTGCGGTCTCTTGCGTCGCCGCGTGCTCCCCGGAGGGAAGCGCCGCGGCCGACGAGTGCAGACTACGGCAGAAGCCTCCGCCGAAAAAGTCGACTACGATTAGTCAATTGATCGATTTTTTCGACGGAACCGAAAGCCATGGCAAACAGCGACCTCAACTACAAGCACCTGCGCTACTTCTGGACGGTGGCGCGCGTGGGCACCATCGCCGAGGCCGGAAGGGTGCTCGGGCTGGCACCGCACTCGATCAGCGCCCAGCTCGCCACCTTCGAGGGCGCGCTCGGTGTGACCCTGTTCCGCCGCAGCGGCCGCCGCCTGGCGCTCACCGAGGCGGGCGAGCGCATCCTCGGCCAGGCCGAGGAGATCTTCGCGCTCGGCGACCAGATCGTGGAGACGCTGCGCGACGACAGCCTGCGCCGAAGCCTGCCGTTCCGCATCGGCATCCCGGACTCGATGCCCAAGTCGATCGTGCACCGCCTGATCGAGCCGGCGCTGCGCCTGGAGCGCCCGGGCCGGCTGGTGTGTCGCGAGTCGCCGCTGTCCGAGCTGCTCGCCGAGCTCGCAGTGCACCGCCTCGACCTGGTGATCGCCGACCGTCCGATCCCGCCCGAGGTCAGCGTGCGCGGCCACGAGAGCCTGCTTGGCGAGAGCACGCTGAGCGTGTTCGCCGCACCGTCGCTGGCCGAGCGCCTGCAGGGCGACTTCCCGCGCCTGCTCGACGGCGCGCCCTTCCTGCTTCCGGGCGAGGACGTCGCCTATCGCGGCGCGCTGCTGCAGTGGTTCGAGCGCATGCGTCTCCGCCCGGCGATCGTCGCCGAATTCGACGACAGCGCGCTGATGAAGGCCTTCGGCCAAGCCGGCGACGGCGTCTTCGCCGCGCCCACCACGATCGCCGACTATGTGTGCGTGCAATACGGGGTGCGCATGCTGGGCGAGGTGCCGGAAGCGCGCGCGCGGGTGTACGCGATCACGACCGAGCGCAGGCTCTCGCATCCGGCGATGCAGGCCATCCGCAACGCGGCCGCGCACGCGCTGACGCACGCGCTGCCGGGCTGAGGTCGGCCGACATCCTGCGCGAGATTCGTTCAGCTCTGCTGCGCGCCCGCCTGCTGCTCGGCGATCTCGGCGCGCACCTGATCCATGTCGAGGCCGCGCACGCCCTCGATCACCTGGTTCAGCGCACTCGCCGGCAGCGCACCCGACTCGCGGAACACCATGACGCCCTCGCGGATCACCGCGATCGTGGGGATGGAGCGGATCTGGAAGGCTGCGGCGAGGTCCTGCTGGGCCTCGGTGTCGACCTTGCCGAACACGATATCGGGGTTGGCCTCGGCCGCCGCCTCGTAGGTCGGCGCGAAGTTGCGGCAGGGGCCGCACCAGGCCGCCCAGAAGTCGAGGAACACGATCGGGTTCTGCTCGACGGTCTCGTTGAAATTGTCGGCGGTAAGTTCGAGGGTGGCCATCTGCGGCTCCATTGAATATCAGTCGAGGACGATGATACGCGCCCACACCCCCAGGGTCACGGAGGGGGCGGACATTTCGCCTAGAATACCCGTTTGGACCCAATCGAAAAGGAAGTGCCATGATCCGTTCCCGCGCCGCCGTCGCATGGGCTGCGAAGCAGCCGCTCGAAGTGACCGAAGTGGACGTCGCCCCGCCCAAGGCCGGCGAGGTGCTGGTGCGCATCGTCGCCACCGGCGTCTGCCACACCGACGCCTACACGCTTTCGGGCGCGGATCCGGAAGGGATCTTCCCGGCCATCCTCGGCCACGAGGGCGGCGGCATCGTCGAGGCGGTGGGCGAAGGCGTGACTTCGGTGGCGGTGGGCGACCACGTGATCCCGCTGTACACGCCCGAATGCGGCAAGTGCAAGTTCTGCCTGTCGGGCAAGACCAACCTCTGCCAGGCCATCCGCGCCACCCAGGGCAAGGGCCTGATGCCCGACGGCAGCAGCCGCTTCAGCAAGGACGGCAAGCCGATCTTCCACTACATGGGCACCTCCACCTTCTCGGAATACACCGTGCTTCCCGAGATCAGCGTGGCGAAGATCCGCAAGGACGCCCCGCTCGACAAGGTCTGCCTGCTCGGCTGCGGCGTCACCACCGGCATCGGCGCGGTGCGCAACACCGCCAAGGTGGAGGCCGGCGCCAGCGTGGCGGTGTTCGGGCTCGGCGGCATCGGCCTGTCGGCGATCATCGGCGCGGTCATGAACAAGGCCGGGCGCATCGTCGCGGTGGACATCAACCCGGAGAAGTTCGAGATCGCGCGCCAGCTCGGCGCCACCGACTGCATCAACCCGCTCGACTACGACCGCCCGATCCAGGAGGTCATCGTCGACCTCACCGACGGCGGCGTGGATTACTCCTTCGAGTGCATCGGCAACGTCAAGGTGATGCGCTCGGCGCTGGAGTGCTGCCACAAGGGCTGGGGCGAATCGGTGATCATCGGCGTGGCCGGCGCGGGCGAGGAGATCTCCACCCGCCCCTTCCAGCTCGTCACCGGCCGGGTATGGCGCGGCTCGGCCTTCGGCGGCGTGCGCGGGCGCAGCGAGCTGCCCGGCTACGTCGACATGGCGCAGCGCGGCGAGATCCCGCTCGACACCTTCATCACCCACCGCATGGGGCTGGAGGACATCAACAAGGCCTTCGACCTCATGCACGAGGGCAAGAGCATCCGCTCGGTGATCCTGTACTGATGACGGAGGCCGCGATGACGACCGCCCCCGAGCAGCTCGCCGCCAACCGCAGCTTCGGCGGCTGGCACCGCCGCTTCCGCCACCGCTCGGCGGTGCTCGGCTGCGACATGGTGTTCGCGATCTACCTGCCGCCGCAGGCCGAGGCCGGCCCGGTGCCGGTGCTGTACTGGCTGTCCGGGCTGACCTGCACCGACGAGAACTTCATGCAGAAGGCCAGCGCACAGCGCCTGGCCGCCGAGCTCGGCATCACGATCGTCGCGCCCGACACCAGCCCGCGCGGCACCGGGGTACCGGGCGACCCGGACGGCGCGTGGGACTTCGGGCTGGGCGCGGGCTTCTACGTCAACGCGACCGAGGAGCCGTGGCGCCGCCACTACCGCATGTACGACTACGTGGTGGAGGAACTGCCCGCGCTTGTCGAGGCGCATTTCCCGGTGAGCGACGCGCGCTCGATCTCGGGGCATTCGATGGGCGGGCACGGCGCGTTGGTGTGCGCGCTGAAGAATCCGGGGCGCTACCGCTCGGTGTCGGCCTTCGCGCCGATCGCCAACCCGAGCGCCTGCCCCTGGGGCGAGAAGGCCTTCGCACGCTACCTGGGCACGGATCGCACACGCTGGCTGGAATGGGACGCCTGCGCGCTGATCGCCGGCGCTGCCGAGCGCCTGCCGCTGCTGGTGGACCAGGGCGAGGCCGACGGCTTCCTCGCCGAGCAGCTCCGCCCCGAGGCCCTGCGCGCCGCCTGCACCGCCGCCGGCCACCCGCTGCACCTGCGCCTGCAGCCGGGCTACGACCACAGCTACTACTTCATCGCCAGCTTCATCGACGATCACCTGCGCCACCACGCCGCCGCGCTGCGCGGCTGAAGCGCCGTGTTCGCGCCTCGCGGCGCTCCTACATGAAAATCCTCGCGTGTCCCCTGTAGGAGCGCCGCAAGGCGCGAACACGGCGGTACCGGTGGCGACGCGTTTTCGGGCTGGATCTCCGCGTTCGCGCCTGGCGGCGCTCCTACATGAAAATCCTCGCGTGCCCCCTGCAGGAGCGCCGCAAGGCGCGAACACGGCGGTACCGGTAGCCGCTCAGAGCAGCGGCGCCAGCCAGCGTGCGGCCTCGTCCACCTCCATGCCGGTGCGGCGCGCCCAGTCCTCGAGCTGGTCGCGGCCGATCTTCTGGACCGCGAAATAATGGCTCTCGGGGTGGGCGAAGTAGAAGCCGCTCACCGCCGCCGCCGGCATCATCGCGTAGCTCTCGGTGAGCTCCATGCCGATGCGCTCGCGCGCGCCGAGGAGCTCGAACAGCGGGCCCTTGACGGTGTGGTCCGGGCAGGCCGGATAGCCCGGCGCGGGGCGGATGCCGCGGTATTCCTCGCGGATCAGCGCTTCGTTGCCGAGCGTCTCGTCGGCGGCATAGCCCCAGCATTCTCGGCGCACGCGCTCGTGCAGCCACTCCGCGCAGGCCTCGGCGAGGCGGTCGGCGAGGCTCTTCAGCATGATGGCGTGGTAGTCGTCGTGCGCGGCCTCGAACTCGACGACCCTGGCCTCGATCCCGAGGCCGGCGGTCACCGCGAAGGCGCCAACCCAGTCGGGCACGCCCGAGTCCTTGGGCGCGATGAAGTCCGCCAGGCACCAGTGCGGCTTGCCCGCCGGGCGCTCGTGCTGCTGGCGCAGGCCGTGCCAGACCATGGCGAGATGCTTGCGGTCCTCGCCGGTGTAGATCTCGATGTCGTCGCCCACCGCGTTGGCCGGGAACAGGCCGAACACCGCCTTGGCCTGCAGCCACTCCTCGGCGACGATCCTGTCCAGCATCGCCTTGCCGTCGGCGAACACGTTGCGCGCGGTCTCGCCCACCACCGCGTCGTCCAGGATGGCGGGGAAGCGGCCGGCGAGGTCCCAGGTCTGGAAGAACGGGCCCCAGTCGATGTAGTTCACCAGCTCGCCGAGCTCGACGTCGATCGCCTGCACGCCGAGCATGTTAGGGCGCGGCGGCTGGTAGGGGGCATAGCCAGCCTGGTGGGCGGTGCTGCAGGCGGCCACGCCCTCGGCAGTCCAGTCGGTGCGGAAGGCGTTGGCGCGAGCGGCCTCCACGCTCACCAGCTGCACACCCTTCTTGTTGGCGTGCAGGGCGCGGATCTTCTCGTAGTCGGCTGCGACCTCGGCCTTGAAGGCCTCGCTCTGGCCCTCCGACAGCAGCGCGGTGACCACGCCCACCGCGCGCGAGGCGTCGGGCACATACACCACCGGCTGGTCGTAGTGCGGAGCGATCTTGATCGCGGTGTGGTTGCGGCTGGTGGTGGCGCCGCCGATCAGCAGCGGCACGGAAAAGCCCTGGCGCTTCATCTCGGCGGCGACGTGGCTCATCTCCTCCAGCGAGGGCGTGATCAGGCCCGACAGGCCGATCGCCTGCGCGCCGTGCTCCTTGGCGGCCTCGAGGATCTTCGCGGCCGGCACCATCACCCCCAGGTCGATCACCTCGTAGCCGTTGCAGCCGAGCACCACGCCGACGATGTTCTTGCCGATGTCGTGCACGTCGCCCTTGACCGTGGCCATGATGATGCGGCCCTTGCTGCTGGCGCCGGTGCGCAGCTTCTCGGCCTCGATGTAGGGGATCAGGTGGGCGACGGCCTGCTTCATGACGCGCGCCGACTTCACCACCTGGGGCAGGAACATCTTGCCCGCGCCGAAGAGGTCACCGACCACGCTCATGCCCGCCATCAGCGGGCCCTCGATGACCGCCAGCGGGGGCTTGCCCTCGGCCTCGAGCTTGGCGCGCACCTCCTCGGTGTCGGCGACGACGAACTCGGTGATGCCCTTGACCAGCGCGTGGGAGAGGCGCTCCTCCACCGACCAGGCGCGCCAGGCGAGGTCCTGCGTGGACTCCCTGGCCTGGCCCTTGACGGTCTGCGCCAGCTCGACCAGCGCCTCGCCCGCCCCCGGCTTGCGGTTCATCACCACGTCCTCGACCTTGTCGCGCAGTACCGGGGCGAGCTCGTCATAGACGCCGAGCTGGCCGGCGTTGACGATGCCCATCGACAGGCCGGCCTTGATCGCGTGGTAGAGGAACACGGTGTGGATCGCCTCGCGCACCGGGTCGTTGCCGCGGAAGCTGAAGCTCACGTTCGACACCCCGCCCGAGGTCTTGGCGTAGGGCAGGTTCTCCTTGATCCAGGCCACGGCGTTGATGAAGTCGACCGCGTAGTTGTCGTGCTCCTCGATGCCGGTGGCGATGGCGAAGATGTTGGGGTCGAAGATGATGTCCTCGGCCGGGAAGCCGGCGCCGCCTTCGACCACGGGCTTGGTGAGCAGCGTGTAGGCGCGCTCGCAGATCTCGGTCTTGCGGCGGAAGGTGTCGGCCTGGCCCTGCTCATCGAAGGCCATCACGATCACCGCCGCGCCGTAGCGGCGCGCGAGCCGCGCCTGGCGCAGGAACTCGGCCTCGCCCTCCTTCATCGAGATCGAGTTGACCACGCCCTTGCCCTGGATGCACTTGAGGCCGGCCTCGATCACCGACCACTTCGACGAGTCGAGCATGATCGGCACGCGCGAGATGTCGGGCTCGGTGGCGATGAGCTTGCAGAAGCGCTCCATGGCGGCGACCGAATCCAGCATCGCCTCGTCCATGTTGATGTCGATCACCTGGGCGCCGTTCTCGACCTGCTGGCGCGCCACCGCGAGCGCGTCGTCGAAGCGGCCCTCGAGGATCATGCGCGCGAAGGCCTTGGAGCCGGTGACGTTGGTGCGCTCGCCGACGTTGACGAACAGGGCGTCGCCGCCGACGTTGAAGGGCTCCAGGCCCGACAGGCGCAGCTTCTTCTCGATGACCGGCACGGCGCGCGGCGCCAGGCCGGCGACGACGTCGGCAATGGCGGCGATGTGCGCCGGCGTGGTGCCGCAGCAACCGCCGACGATGTTCACCAGCCCGCTCTGCGCCCATTCCTCGATCTGGCCGGCGAGGTGCTCCGGCGTCTCGTCGTAGCCGGTGGGCGACAGCGGGTTGGGCAGGCCGGCGTTGGGGTGGGCGGACACATGAGTGTCGCAGACGTTCGACAGCTCCTCGACGTACTGGCGCAGCTGGTCGGCGCCGAGCGCGCAGTTGAGGCCGAAGCTGATCGGCTGCGCGTGGCTGAGCGAGTTCCAGAACGCCTCCGCGGTCTGGCCCGAGAGCGTGCGGCCGGAGGCGTCGGTGATGGTGCCGGAGATCATCACCGGCCAGCGCGCGCCCAGGTCCTCGAACAGCTTCTCGATCGCGAACACCGCCGCCTTGGCGTTGAGGGTGTCGAAGATGGTCTCGATCAGCAGAAGGTCGGCACCGCCTTCGAGCAGGCCCTTGGCCGAGTCGTAGTAATCGTCGACCAGCGCGTCGAAGCGGATGTTGCGGTAGCCGGGGTCGTTCACATCCGGCGAGATCGACAGCGTGCGCGAGGTCGGCCCGAGCACGCCGGCGCAGAAGCGCGGCTTGGCGGGGTTGTGCGCGGTGTATTCGTCGCACAGCCGGCGCACCAGGCGCGCGCCCTCGACGTTCAACTCGTAGGCCACCGACTCGAGCCCGTACTCCGCCTGCGACACCCGGGTGGCGTTGAAGGTGTTGGTCTCGATGATGTCGGCGCCGGCCTCGAGGTAGGCGCGGTGGATGCCGGCGATCACCTGCGGGCGGGTGAGCACCAGCAGGTCGTTGTTGCCCTTGAGGTCCTTCGGGTGATCGAGGAAGCGCTCGCCGCGGTAGTCCGCCTCGCCGAGCTTCTCCTGCTGGATCATCGTGCCCATCGCGCCGTCCAGGATCAGGATGCGCTCGGCGAGAAGCTGGCGGAGTTCGGTCGTGCGGTCGGCTTGCATTGCGTGTTCCTCGGTCGTTCGACGGTCGCCGGGCAACGCCACGCACAAATGCGAACGGCGCCACAAACCGGCTGAAGGTTTGTGAGCGCCGTTGATCGGTTGCCGAGCCTGGCCCCGGACGATCAGGGGGTCGCAGCGCTCCTCGGCAGGCCCCGGATTCTATCGGCAGCACGCGCCCGCTGCCAAGGGCGGTGGCCAACGGGGCGTCGGCCTACCAGAAGAAGGGATGTCCGAACGGCCGCGGGAAGAAGGGGCCGGGATAGCCCCAGCCGATCCCCCAGCCCCAGGGGTGGCCGTAGTAGCCGCTCCAGCCGCCATAGACCGCGCCGTCGCGCGGAAACACGTAGGTCTGGCTGGTGCGCACCACCTTGCCGTCGATGAAGTGCACGTTGAACAGGGTGGCGATGCCGGGTCCGTCGTTGCGGATATTCCAGTCCCACACCTCCTCGCCCGAGTTGCGGAAGCGCTGTTCGGAGCGGTGCGTGCCGAGCAGGCGCGACACCTGCTCCCTGTCCATGCCGCGCTCGACGCGGGCGAGGTTCTCGGGGGCGAGCGCATCCCACTGGCGCAGCACGATCCCGCCCGCATCGACCTGCACCATCAGGCAGCTGCGGCCGTTGGGCTGGGTGGAGTATTCGAGCGTGGTCGTGCCGTCGTCGTTGCTCCAGCGCCGCGTCGGTTCGCCGCGCGCGGACAAGGCCTCGGCCTCGGTGGTGTAGGGACGCGGCGGCTCGAAGCTGGCGCAGCCGGCAATGAGCCCCGCGAACAGCAGGAGCAGCAACCAGCCCGCCGCGCGCGGCAGGCTGGGCGACGACCGATAGGTGCGGACAGACATCTCGACCTCCCGTCTAGTGCTTGTACTGTGTATATCGCCCGGTACCCGTGACCCGGCCATCGTTATTGAAGGTCACGGTGAAGAAGACCGGATCGCTCGTACCGTTGGGGCCGTGCGAGATCCGCCACTCCCACACCGTCTCCTGCTTGAGCTGGAAGAACTGGCTGGAGGCGTGCTTGCCGAGCAGGCGGCGCACCTGCTCGCCGTTCATGCCGCTCTGGACCTTCGCGAAGGTCTCCTCGTTCAGCACCTGATCGATACGGCGCAGGATCTGGTCGGGCCCGATCGTGATCATGAAGCACTCGATGCCCTGTGGCTGGCGGCTGAACTCCCAGGTGAGCGAGCCGTCCTCGTTGCGCCACTCCATGTGCGGCGGACCGAAGCGCTCGCGCACCTCGGCGGAGGTGGACACCCCGGGCTGGAGCTCCTTCACGTTGAGGTAATCGCAGGCGGTGATCCCGATCGCGGACAACAGGCTGCAAAGCCAGGCGAGGATGCGCTTCATCTGGATTCTCCGTTGATCGACGGCGTGCGCCACGAACCGCCGGGACGCCCTCCAGCCAGGCGCAAGCCCGGCCGGGGGCGGATCGACGCCAACAGCATCGACGATGGCGACCCGATTTGCAATCGGCGAAAGGTGACGCTTTGCAATCGCACCGGGAAGCCGCAAAGGTTCGCGGCTACCGCCGCTCCTGCACGGGCCCCGAGCGCGGGATTCCGCAGGAACGGCGGCAGCCGCGAATGGGCAGCGTTGCCGCCTAACCCGCCCCCTACCGGGGCGGGCCACGATCACTTCATGTCGGCGATCGACTCGTAGCCCGTGCCGCTGACCTTGAAGAAGGCATAGTTGCCCGGCACGTCGCCGGCGGCATCGAACTCGTGGTCGCCGCCGGCGCCCTTGTAGTCGATGTCCTTGCCTTCGGCGATCAGCTTCTTGGCCTTGGCCCACTCGCCCGCCAGGATCGGCTCGCCCGGCGCGCTGGCCACCGCACGCAGCGACTCGGCGAGCCTGGCCTTGTCGCCGCCCGCCTTCTCGATCGCCAGGGCGGCGAGGAAGGCGGCGTCGTACGAGGTGGTGGCGAACACGGCGTCGATGTTCTCGCCCGCGGCCTTGAAGGCCTTGTTGAAGTTGTCGAGGGAGGCCGAGGCCTCGCCGACCGGCGCCGAGACGAAGAAGCCGCCGAGGTTCGCCGCGCCGATCGCCTTCACCAGGCCCTCGGACTTCATGCCGTCGGCGCCGACGAAGGTCTTGAAGAAGTTGTTCTCCAGCGACTGGCGCAGGATGCTCAGGCCGGTGCCGTCGCCATAGTCGAAGATGACCAGGGTGTCGGCGCCGCCGCGCGCGAGCGTGGCCAGTTCGGAGCGGTAGGAGGCCTTGCCTTCCTCGTGGCCCGAATAGCCGGCGAGCGTGCCGCCATTGGCCTCGAACTCGGCCTTGAAGGATTCCGCCAGCCCCTTGCCGTAGTCGTTGTTCAGGTAGGCCACCGCCACCTTGGAGATGCCGCGCGCCTTGAGGGTGCGCGCGAGCGCGCGGCCTTGGTAGTCGTCGGACGGCAGGGTGCGGTAGACGAGATCCTTGTCCTTGAGCTTGGTGATCTCGGGCGAGGTGCCGGAGGGGGTGATCATCAGCACGCCGGCGGGGATGGTCACCGAGTTCGCCGAGGCCAGCACCGCGCCCGAGCAGGCCGGCCCGACGACCGCGATCACGCGATCGATGTTGACCGCCTTGGTGGCGACGTCGGTGGCGTTCTGCGGGTTGCAGGCGCTGTCGCCGAGCACGGCCTCGAGCTTGCCGCCCTTGAGGATGCCGCCCTGCTCGTTGACATGAGTGACCGCCAGCCGCGAGGCCGCCGCCATCGGCGGGGCGAGCGCCGCGATCGGGCCCGAGATCGCGGCCATCAGGCCGAGCTTGACGTCCTGGGCGTGGGCCGGTGTGGCGACGACCGCTGCACCGAGCACGGCGCCGACGACTGCTGCGACTGTTCTTTTCTTCACCTTTGTCACCTCCTGAATGTGCCGAAGCACCTGATGGACGATCCGGGCCCCCGCGGGCCCGCTCTACGAAGTTCTGCTCACGGATCTCGTTGCGCGCCTCAGCGATGCGGCGGCGAGCCCGCCTGGCGCTCGGGCAGGATGCCCTCGGGGCGGAAGCGCAGCACCAGCTGCAGCGTGAGACCGATGATGAACACACGGGCGTACTTGGCCTGTACCGCGACCTCGGTGGGCAGGCGGTCGGTGAGCAGCTCGGAAACCGACCAGATGATCCAGATCACCGCCGCGCCGAGGATGGCACCGCGGTTGTTCCCCGAGCCACCCAGGATCAGCATGATCCAGATCAGGAAGGTGGCGATCATCGGGTCGATCGCCTCGGGCGTGACCGAGCGGTTGAAATGCACGAACAGCGCCCCGGCCAGCCCCATCAGCGCGGAACCGAACACGAAGGCCTGCAGCCGGCGGGCCTCGACCTGCTTGCCCATCGCCGCGGCGGCGAGCTCGTTGTCGCGGATCGCGCGCATCATCCGCCCCCACGGCGCCTTCACCTGGCGCTCGACGAGCAGATAGGCGATCAGCACCAGGGTGGCCACGATCGCCAGGTAGGCCACCTGCGAGGGCATGTAGTCGAGATCGCCGAAGGGCCGCGGGATGCCGGTGACGCCGCGCACGCCGCCGGTGAGCCAGCCTTCGGTGCGGATCACCAGGCGGATGATCTCGGCGATGCCGATGGTGGCGATGGCGAGGTAATCCGAGCGGAAGCGCAGGCAGATCTTGCCGATCGGCCACGCGATCGCCGCGGCCGCCACCATCGAGGCCAGCCAGCCCACCACCAGCGGCAGCTCGTAGCCCCCCAGCCGCCCGCTCGCCGGCAGGCTGGTGAGGATGGCCGAGGCATAGGCGCCGATCGCGAAGAAGCCCGCGATGCCGGCGTTGAAGAGGCCGGTGAAGCCCCACTGGATGTTCAGCCCGAGCGCGAGCAGCGCATAGATGCCGATCAGGATGGCCATGAAGACCGCGTAGTTGGCGAGACCGAGCAGATCCATCAGAGCACCTTGCCGTTGAGCAGGCCGCGCGGGCGGACGAGCAGGATCAGCAACAGCAGCACGAAGGCGGTGGCCGCCTTGTACTGCGCCGGCAGGATGAAGATCGACATCTCCTCGGCGATGCCCACGATCAGCCCGCCGAGCACCGCGCCCTCGACCCTCCCGACTCCGCCGAGGATCGCCGCGGCGAACATCGGCAGCAGCACCTGCCAGCCCATCATCGAGTGCAGCTCGTTGTTGATGCCGAGCATGAAGCCCGAGGCCGCACACAGCGCGCCCACGATCGCCCAGGTCAGCATGGTGACCTTGCGGTTGTCCACGCCCGACAGGCGCGCCAGGTCGGGGTTGTCCGACATCGCGCGCATCGCCTTGCCCCAGCGCGAGTGGCGCAGGAAGAGCGTCAGTCCGATCACGATCAGCACCACCGCGGCCAGCGTGTACAGCTCGCGGTCGCGCAGCAGGATGCCGAAGTAGTCGTCCGGGCGCACGATGCCGGTGGCGTAGGTGCGCGGATCGACGCCGAACACCACCTGCACCACCGCGCGCAGCATCAGCGCGACGCCGAGCGAGGCCATCACGGTCATGATCTTGGGCCGCGCCTTGAGGTAGTCGTAGAACAGCTTGTCGACCACGATCGCCACCACCGCCACCGCCGCCATCGCGACCGGCAGCGCCGCCCACGGGGTGAGGCCGGCGGTGACCAGCGCGAGCGCGATGAAGGCGCCGAGCGTGGCCATGTCGCCATGGGCGAAGTGGGCGAAGCGCAGGATGCCGAACACCAGCGTGATGCCGATCGCGCCCACCGCGTAGACCGAGCCGAGCACGATGCCCGGCACGAGGTGAAAGTTGAGGAATTCCAGGAAGCTCATGTGCGCCGGACTCCCTCAGCCGCCGAGGAACATTTCGGCCACCTCGCGATCGGCGAGCAGGGCCTGCCCGCTGCCCTCGTGGCGGTTGGCGCCGGTGGCGAGCACGTAGCCGCGGTCGCAGAAGGCGAGCGCCTGCTTGGCGTGCTGCTCGACGAGCAGGATGGAGACACCGGCGTCGCGCACGTCGCGGGTGATCTGGAAGATCTGTTCCATGTACTTGGGCGACAGGCCGGCGGTCGGCTCGTCGAGAAGGAGAAGTTTGGGGTCCAGCATCAGCGCGCGCCCCATCGCCACCATCTGGCGCTGGCCGCCCGAGAGGTCGCCGGCGAGGTTGCGGCGCTTGGCCTTGAGGTCGGGGAAGAGCCCGTAGATGCGGTCGTAGGCGGCCGAGAGGTCGCCGCGGCGCAGGAAGGCGCCCATCTCGAAGTTCTCGTGCACCGTCATCTCGCGGAACACGTTGTCCACCTGCGGCACGTAGCAGATGCCGCGCTGCACGATGCGGTCGGGCGCCCAGCCGGTGATGTCCTCGCCGTCGAACACGATGCTGCCGCCGCGGATGGTGAGCAGGCCGAACACGGATTTCATCGCGGTGGACTTGCCCGCGCCGTTGGGGCCGACGATGACCACGATCTCGCGCTCGCCCACGGTCATCGATACGCCGTGCAGGATGTCGGCGTCGCCGTAGCCGCCGCGCACGTCCTTCATGTCGAGCAGCGCCATCAAAGGTCCTCCCGGTGCAGTTCCCGCTCGCGCAACTCCTCGACCTCGGGGTCGTGCTCGGCGGCCTCGCGCTCGACCGCGGTCGGCGTCTCGCCGAGATAGGCCTCGAGGACGCGTGCATCGGAGCGCACGGTCTGGAAGTCGCCCTGGATCAGCACCTTGCCCTCGGCCATGCACACCACCGGGGCGCACAGCTTTTCGATCATCTCCATGTCGTGCTCGATGAGGATGAAGGTGTAGCCGCGCTCGCGGTTGAGGATGAGGATCTTCTCCTCGAGCTTGCGCAGCAGGGTGCGGTTGACGCCGGCCGCCGGCTCGTCGAGCAGCACCAGCTTCGCTTCGGTCATCATCGTGCGGCCGAGCTCGAGCAGCTTCTTCTGCCCGCCGGAAAGGTTGCCCGCACGCTCGCCGGCGACGTGGGAGAGCTCGAGGAAGGCGAGCGTGTCGTCGGCCTTCTGCCGCACGGCGTCCTCGGCCACGCGCACCTTGCCGGCCGCGAACCAGTTGGCGAAGAGGTTCTCGCCCGGCTGCCGGGGTGGGACCATCATGAGGTTCTCGCGCACGGTGAGGTTTTGGAACTCGTGCGGGATCTGGAAGGTGCGCACCAGGCCCTTGTGGAAGCGCGCGTCGGTCGGCAGCGTGGTGATGTCCTCGCCGAGGAAGCGGATCGTCCCCAGAGTCGGCTGCAGGGCACCAGCGACGAGGTTGAAAAGCGTGGTCTTGCCCGCGCCGTTGGGGCCGATCAGGCCGAGGATCTCGCCCTTGCTCACCCGCAGGGTGCAGCCGTCCACGGCACGGAAGCCGCCGAAGGCTTTGACCAGGCCATCCACTTCGAGCATAGCGTTGCGATTCCTTGCGGCGAGTTGTGAGGAACGGGGCAGGACGAGGCCTCACCGCCCACTCCCGACCAGGATCGGCCGGCGCGAGCAGGAGATGGATCCCGGGGCTACAGAACGAGGCGTGACCATAGCCGAACGCCTCCGCGACAAAAATAGGGGCCAACCACTACGGCCGCGACGTGATCGTACTACGCAATGTGTTCGCCGACCCGACCCTGCCCCGTACCGAGCCGCCGCCATGCCAGCCACGCGCACAGGCCGAGCGCGGCGAACATGCCCATCCCCGACGCCAGTCCGAGCGGAGCGGACCACAGCACAGGCGCCACCAGTGCCGAGCTCGCCGCGTTGAGACCGATCTGCAGGAAGCTCTGGCAGCTCGACGCCATGCCGCGGCGCTCGGGAAAGATCTCCAGCCCGAGCAGGCTCATGCTCGGCGTCGCCAGCGCCATGCCGCAGCTGAACAGGCCGATCGGCAGGACCGAGACCGGCACCCCGGGGACAAGCAGGCCGGACACGGCGACATTGGCGACCACCGCCGCGAACATCAGGACGAAGCCGAAGCCCACCGTGCGCACCGGCGACCAGCGCCCGGCCATGCGCTCGGAGAGCACCGAGCCGATCATCATCCCACCTACGGCAGGCCCGAACAGCCAGACAAAACCGCCGCTGCCGAGGCCGAGATGCTCGAGGATGAACACCGGCGCCGACAGCACGTAGAGGAAGAATCCGTTGAAGTTCAGTGCCACACCCAGCGCGAGCAGCATGAAGGCCGGGTGGCGGAAGATCCTCAGGTAGGCGCGCAGCAGCGGCAGCGGATGCAGCGGCTGGCGATCCTCCTCGGCGAGCGTCTCGGGCAGGAAGCGCCAGGTCGCCCACGCGAGCGCGAGCCCGAACAGGGCAAGGAAGAAGAAGATCGCCCGCCAGCCCGCCATCGCGAGCAGGCCAGCCCCCACCATCGGCGCCAGCGCCGGTGCGAGCGCGAAGATCAGCATCACCCGCGACATCAGTCGCTGCGCCTGCGGCCCCTCGTGCAGGTCGCGCACCACGGCGCGTCCGACCACGATGCCCGCCCCACCACTCACCCCCTGCAGGCCCCGCCCGACCCACAGCCACTCGATGCTCGGCGCCAGCGCGCACACCAGCGAGGCGAGCGCGAAGACCACGGTGAGCAGGATGAGCACACGGCGGCGACCGAAACGGTCGGCGAGCGCACCATGCCACAGCACCATCGCCGCGAGCGCCGCCATGTAGATCGTCAAGGTCTGCTGCACCTCGAGCTGGCTGGCACCGAGCGCCACCCCGATCGCCGGAAAGGCGGGGAGGTAGGCGTCGATCGCGAACGGGCCGATCGACGACAGCGCCGCCAGCAGGGAGGCGAGGCGGGCGTAGGTGAGCGGTCGGGTCATGTGCGCCTTCGGGCGGATTCTTGGTGTTCTCGGCCGGGACCGCGTCGCAGGCGGGCCCGCTTCGTTCAGCGGGTGTCCAGGCTGCGCCGGTACTGGATCGCCTCGGCCACCTGAGCGGCGCCCGGGCGCTCCGCGCCGGCGAGATCGGCGAGCGTGCGCGCGACGCGCAGGACGCGATGATACGCCCGCGCCGACAGGTCGAGCCGCTGCATCGCCTGGCGCAGCAGGACCTCACCGCCCGGATCGGGGCGACAGTGGCGCTCCACCTCGCCGGCCGGCAGGCGGGCGTTCGGACAGCCCTGGCGCTCCGCCTGCAATGCACGCGCTGCAGCCACCCGTGCGCGCACCGCGGCGGAAGGCTCTCCCGGCGGGCTCTCCAGCAGCGCCTCGGGAGCGATCGCCGGCACCTCGACGGTGAGGTCGATGCGGTCGAGCAGCGGACCGGAAAGCCGTCCACGGTAGCGCGCCACCTGATCCGGCGTGCACCGGCAGGCTCGGCGGGGATCACCCAGGTGTCCGCAGGGACAAGGGTTCATCGCGGCGACGAGCTGGAAACGGGCGGGGAACTCCGCGCGCCGGCGCGCACGTGACACCGTGACGGTACCGGTCTCCAGAGGCTCGCGCAGGGACTCGAGCACACGGCGGTCGAATTCGGGCAGCTCGTCGAGAAACAGCACGCCGTGGTGCGCCAGCGAGATCTCGCCCGGGCGCGGGACCGCGCCGCCGCCCACCAGCGCCGCCGCCGAGGCCGAGTGGTGCGGCGAACGAAAAGGCCGGCGGAGGAAGCCGCGCGGGTCGAAGCGTCCCTCGATCGAGGCCACCGCGGCCGCCTCGATCGCCTCGTCCTCGTCCATCGCCGGCAGCACGCCGGACAGGCGCTGCGCCAGCATCGACTTGCCGGTGCCCGGCGGCCCGAACAGCAGCAGCGAATGCCCGCCCGCCGCGGCGACCTCGAGCGCGCGCCGCGCCTGCAACTGGCCGCGCACATCGGCGAGATCGGGCAGCCCGGCGCCGCCCTCGCCCTCCGGGCCTGGAGCCGGCGCGCGTTCGAGCCGCGTGTGTCCGTTGAGATGCGCACAGACCGCGCCGAGGCTGTCGGCCGGGAGCACCGTGGCGCTGCGCGCGAGCGCGGCCTCGGCCGCATTGGCGGGAGCCAGCACCAGCGCGCGACCGGCGCGCGCGGCCGCAAGCGCTGCGGAGAGCACCCCACGCACCGGGCGCAAGCCGCCGTTCAGCGAGAGCTCGCCGCACAGCTCCAGGCGCGGGAGCTGCCGCTCGGCGACCTGGCCAGAGGCGGCGAGGATGCCGATCGCGATCGCGAGGTCGAAGCGCCCGCCCTCCTTGGGCAGGTCGGCGGGCGCCAGATTGACGGTGATGCGGCGCTGGGGAAACTCGAACTGCGCCGACTGGATCGCCGCACGCACGCGGTCGCGCGCCTCGCGCACCTCGGTGTCGGCGAGGCCGACGAGGTGGAACTGGGGCAGGCCGTTGCCCAGATGGACCTCGACCGTGACCGGCGGCGCCTCGATCCCGTCGAGCGCGCGCGCATGAACGAGGGCGAGCGACATCGGCGACTCCGGCGGAAAGGAACCGTCAGTCTAGCGGAGCCGCGATCGATGACAAAGAATTATGCGAAACGCACGACCGGGGAACATTCGGTCACGAGACGCATGCGGTGTTTCATGCAGGAGCGGGACCAGCGTGTAGAACGCAACAGGATCAGGCCTTGTCGCCACCGGCCAGCTTCGCCTCCAGCTCGGCGACGCGCGCCTCGAGCTCGGCGAGCTTGCGCCGCGCCTGCGCGAGGACCTCGCGCTGCACCTCGAATTCCTCGCGGGTGACCAGATCGAGCTTGCCGAAGGCCGAGCCGAGCATGGCCTTGGCGTTCTTCTCGATGTCGCGGACGGGGCTGTTGGCGGCGAGCTCGGACAGGCGGGCACCGATTTCGTCGAGGATGCGGGGTGTGCTCATGATGGCGTGGATTCCGGGTTGCAGAGGCGTCGAAGTCTAGCACGCACCATCCGGCACACCGGAAGCGCGCGCACCGGCATCGGCACACCACGGGCAGGCGCGGCGGGCAGCGCAGCGCCTCGATCGCGACTCGCATCGCTCCGGCAGTCCCCCTTTGCAGCGCGGGGACAGGCGAAGGTTCTCGCAGGAGCGACGCAAGTCGCGATCTGGCGCCAAGAACCGCCCACCATCGCTCGCACACCACGCAGGACGCACCATATTGGTGCTCAACGCCCCGAAATCGCGCGCCCAGCCCTGCCGCAACGCAACAAAAGCGGCCGTCCGACAAGCAGAAACCCTTTAATCACGAGGCTTTCCGCGCGCTGGCACGCCCCATGCTTAGGGAGTCTCGTCGCGAACTTCGAAACCCTCGTCAGGAGATGACCATGCGCATGAAACCGCTCGCCACCGCACTCGCCGCCCTTGCCACGATCGCCACCGCCGGCGCCGCCCATGCCGGCGACGGCCCCTTCACCGCCAACGTCGGCCTGGTCTCTGACTACGCCTACCGCGGCTGGAGCCAGACCGACGAGCGCCCGGCGCTGCAGGGCGGCTTCGACTACGCCCATGACAGCGGCCTGTATGCCGGCGTATGGGGCTCGAACGTATCCTGGTTGTCCGACGCCAACACGGACGTCAGCAACAGCCTCGAGCTCGACCTCTACGGCGGCTACAAGGGCACGGTCGGCGCCATCGGCTACGACGTCGGCCTGCTGCAGTACTACTACCCGGGCAGCTATCCGAAGCCCTACAACAGCCCGAACACGCTCGAGGGCTACGTCGGCCTGTCGTGGGAGTTCCTCTCCTTCAAGTACTCCTACGCCTTCACCGACCTGTTCGGCTACGACAAGTCCGACGGCAGCCAGTACTACGACCTCGGCGCCGCGGTGGACGTCGGCGGCGGCTTCACCCTCGCCGCCCACGTCGGCTACAGCGACATCAAGGGCCAGGACGACTACACCGACTGGAAGCTGGGCGTCACCAAGGAGTTCGGCGGCTTCAACTTCGGCCTGCACTACGTCGACACCGATGTGGACAACGCCGACCTCGCCGACGAGCGCGTGATCCTGTCGATCGCCAAGAGCTTCTGATCACCGCCATCCGGAACCGGAGAAAGACATGAAATTCATCGCCGCAATCATCAAGCCCTTCAAGCTCGACGAGGTCCGCGAGGCGCTCTCGGCCATCGGCGTGCAGGGCATCACCGTCACCGAGGTCAAGGGTTTCGGCCGCCAGAAGGGCCACACCGAGCTCTACCGCGGCGCCGAATACGTGGTCGACTTCCTGCCCAAGGTCAAGGTCGAGGCCGCCATCCCCGACGACATCCTCGACCAGGCGATCGAGGCGATCGAGAAGTCCGCAGCCACCGGCAAGATCGGTGACGGCAAGATCTTCGTCTTCGAACTCGAGCAGGCCATCCGCATCCGCACCGGCGAGACCGGCCCGGAAGCGCTGTAAGGGAGCAACGCAAAATGAGAAAACTCTTCACACTCCTGCCGGCGGCAGCCCTGCTCGCCGGCGCATCGGGCGGCGCCTTCGCCCAGGAGGCCGCGGCCGCCGCGGCCGAGGTGCACAAGGGCGACGTGGCCTGGATCATGACCTCGACGCTGCTCGTGCTGATGATGGCCCTGCCCGGCCTGGCGCTGTTCTACGGCGGCATGGTGCGCGCCAAGAACATGCTCTCGGTGCTGATGCAGGTGATGACCGTGTTCTCGCTCAACGCGCTGCTGTTCGCGCTCTACGGCTACAGCCTGGCCTTCACCGAGGCGAGCCCCTTCATCGGCTCGCTCGACAAGGTCTTCCTGTCCGGGGTGACGATCGAGACGCTCGCCGACACCTTCACCGAGACCGTGAAGCTGCCCGAGTTCGCCTTCATCGCCTTCCAGGCCACCTTCGCCGGCATCACCGGCGCGCTGATCGTGGGCGCCTTCGCCGAGCGCATGCGCTTCTCCGCGGTGCTGATCTTCTCGGTGATCTGGTTCACGCTGTGCTACCTGCCGATCTGCCACATGGTGTGGGGTCCGGGCGGCTACCTGCTCGAAGACGGCGCGCTCGACTTCGCCGGCGGCACCGTGGTGCACATCAACGCCGGCATCGCCGGCCTGGTGGGCGCCTGGATGGTGGGCAAGCGCATCGGCTACGGCCGCGAGGCGCTCGCGCCGCACAGCCTGACCCTGACCATGGTCGGTGCCTCGCTGCTGTGGGTGGGCTGGTTCGGCTTCAATGCCGGCTCCAACCTCGAGGCCACTGCGGGCGCCGCGCTCGCCTTCATCAACACCCTGCTCGCCACCGCCGCCGCGGTGCTGGCGTGGTCGCTCGGCGAGGCGCTGATCAAGGGCAAGCCCTCGATGCTGGGCGCGGCCTCGGGTGCCGTCGCCGGCCTGGTTGCGATCACCCCGGCCTGCGGGTCGGTGGGCCCGATGGGCGCGATCGTGATCGGCACCCTGTCCGGCTTCATCTGCATCTGGGGCGTGAATGGGCTCAAGCACATGCTCGGCGCGGACGATGCGCTCGACGTGTTCGGCGTGCATGGCGTGGGCGGCATCGTCGGCGCCATCCTCACCGGTGTGTTCGCCGCGCCCAGCCTGGGCGGCACCGGCGCGGAGGACTTCTCGATCGCCTCGCAGGTGTGGATCCAGACCTGGAGCGTGCTCGTGACCATCGTGTGGTCGGCCGTCGTCGCCTTCATCGCCTACAAGGTCGCGGACCTGCTGGTCGGGCTGCGCGTGCCGGAAGACGAGGAGCGCCAGGGCCTCGACACCACGGCGCACGGCGAAACCGCCTACCGCTACTGAGTCCTCGCAGGCAAACCTCTCCCGGAACCGCCCTCCTCCGGTTCCGAGCCACTCGCGGCGCCCCTCGGGGCGCCGTTTTTTCTTCGGCGCCGCAAGGCGCGCAAGCACCCTGACCGCCACCCGGAGCCGCCGCCGCTCGCATCAAGAGCCACGCCGGGGGCGTTAGACTGAGGGCTCCCCGCCCGAACAAGCGAGCCCCCGATGCTTTTCTCCGACTGGCACAGCTACGACCACTACGGCCTCGCCTTCGTCGCATTCTTCGGCACCCTCGCCGCCGTGTTCCTGATCCAGTGGGTGATGGTGCGCTCGCGCTGGTCGGGCTGGGTGCAGTCGCTGCAGGGGGTGGCGCCCCCGTTCATGAACGCCCTGGGCGTACTGTTCGGCCTGGTGCTGGCCTTTCTCGCCAACGACACCTGGAGCGCGCACGACCGCGCGATGAGCGCCGTGTATCGCGAGGCGGACGGCCTGCGCAGCATCGGCGCACTCGCCGCCACCCTGCCCGAACCGCTCGGCAGCGAGCTGCGTGCGATGGCGGCCGGCTACGCGCACGCAAGCGCCGCCGAATGGCCCCAGCTCGCCCGGCGCAGCGAAGCACCGGAGGTACTCGCCCACGCCGACGCGCTGCTGGCGCTCCTCGCCGACCCTGCGCTCGCCGAGGCTGCCGGTGCCAACGTGCAGGCCCTGCTGCTGCGCAAGGCGAGCGACATCCGCGCCGATCACGACCTGCGCGTCGCACTCAGCCAGACCCACGTCAATCCGCTGAAGTGGCTGGGGATGGCGTTCCTCGGATTCCTGACCCTGGTCTCGGTGGCCATGGCCCACCTCGAACGGCCCCGCGCTGCGTTCGCAGCGGTGCTGCTGTTCGCCCTCGCCGCAGCGCCGACCGCCGCCATCGTGCTGATCCAGGGCAACCCCTTCCAGCTGCCGAGCTCGGTCACCGCCGCACCGATCGCAGCGGTCGCGAAGGCACTGGAGCGCCCTGCAGCGCCTTGAGCGGACGTGCGACGCATCCCCGACCGACGGCACGGACATCCCCGCCCCGATCGCGTGTCGGGAAATTTGACACGGCGGCGATCCGGGGACAGCCAGGCCGACCCCTCGCTCTGATTCGGCACGCGCATTTCTCATTCGAATCAATCCGCTGTGACTTGCTTCCACACGCGCTGGCCCGATCATTGCTTAAGATCATGTCGAAACGGCGAGCCTTCGCCCACACCACTGCTCGCAACCGAACACAGCATCCAGCAAACAGGATCCAGCCATGTCCGCCCCCCTCGCACGCGTTCTTTCCACCCTCGTCGCAATCGGTGGCTTCGCCGCTGCCGGCGCCTCCCACGCCAGCCTGATCAACGGCGGCTTCGAAGAAGCGACAGGAACTCCCAGGGTCAACGACGCCAACTGGGCACTGTTCCACGAGAACAGCGTCGCCGGCTGGGAGACCACCGCCACCGACAACCAGATCGAGATCTGGGGCAACAACTTCGATTCGCTGAGCGGCGGCCCGGTGCCCGCCTACGAAGGGCGCCAGTTCGCCGAGATCAACGCGACCCAGTTCGCCACCCTGTACCAGGACGTGTTCGACATCGCCGCGGGCAGCGTCGTCGGTTTCGAGTTCGCACACCGCGGACGTTCCGGGGTCGACACGATGCGGATGATGATCACCGACCTCGGCCTGGACAACCTCCTCGGCGGCGGCGACGACAGCGTCCTGTTCTCCAGGGACTACGCGACCGGCAACACCGCATGGGTGTTCTACACCAGCGCGGGCGAGAGCCCGATCGTGGCGCTCGGCAATGCGACCCGCTTCTCGTACCAGGCGATCAGCACCGCCAACGGCAGCAACTCGGTGGGTAACTTCATCGATGCTGCCGACTTCGGCGTCGGCGTCCAGGCGGTGCCGGAACCTGCCTCGGTCGCGCTGATCGCGCTCGGCCTCGCCGGACTGGGTCTGCGCCGCAGACGCGGCTGAAAAGAGCCCGGTAGCTCATCCACCCGACAACACAGCCCCGGCGCTCCTCGCCCGGGGCCTTCTCATTTCGAGGCGCCGGCTGCGCAATGCACCGCCAGCCACAGCGCATCGGCGGAGCTCGACTCGACACGGTGGCGGCAATGCGCCGGGATCGTGATCCAGTCGCCCGCCTTCAGCTTCACGTCGTCACCGCCGTCGAAGCACAGCACCGCCGCGCCCGCCAGCAGCACCACCCACTCGTCGCCGTGCTGGTCGTACCAGTCGTCGGGCGCGCTGGCGTGGCCGTGCGAGACGATGCGCTCGACACGGCAGCCCGGATTGGCAAACAAGGTCTGGAAGATCTCGCCGCCGGCGGGCGGAGGCAGCGCGGCGAAGAGACTGCCGCGTCCGGCAGCCGGAGCATCGGCACTCATCCGGCGCTCACGAGACGATGTACGCCGCCGACCCGGTGGCGAGCAGCTTGCCGTCGGCGTCAAGGAAGCTCATCCGCGTCGAGGCGACGCGCGAGCCCAGGCGCAGGACCTCGGCCTCCATGCCGAAGGACTCGCCGATGCCGGGGCGCAGGTAGTCGATGCGCAGGTCGATGGTGCCCAGCTTGGAAAAACGGTGCAGGCGCTGGAAGGGCGGCTCGTCGAGGTGGCGGGCACCGATCGCGGCCATCACCGCGAGGCCGCCCATGGCGTCGAGACAGGCCGCGATCACGCCGCCGTGGATGCGGTTGTGCACGAAATGGCCCACCAGCTCGTGGCGCATCGCGATCCGGCCATGCACCCGCTCCCCGCCGATGTCGTCGATCTGCAGGCCAAGCAACGCGTTGAAGGCGATCTTCTGCTCGAAGATCTCGCGGACGCCGACGATGAACTCCGGCTCGAACTGGACCGGGAAACCCGGCGGACTGGCGTGTTTCGACATCGATGCATGCTCCCTTCGCGAAGATGGCGCAGCCCCGGGGCGTGATGGACACGCGCCGGGGCCCCGCGGGTAGTGTGATGGACTCAGGCGCGCCCGAAGATGTCCGCCGCCCCCTGGCCCATGCCGACGCACATGGTAACCATGCCGTAGCGGAGATTGTTGCGCCGCAGTGCATGAATCACGCTGGCTGCACGAATCGCACCGGTGGTGCCGAGCGGGTGGCCGAGCGCGATCTCGTCCGCGAACGAGCCCGCGACCTGGGCGACGAGCACAGACATGGTCGATCCTTGGATTGGGAGCGGGGCTCGGTTTTCAGGCCAGCGCCGCATCGGTGTCCATCAGCGCAGCACTACCGGCACGCGCGGCTCGCATCAGCATCGTGGTCTCGGGGAACAGGCGCGCGAAGTAGAAGCGCGCGGTCTGCAGCTTGGCGGTGTAGAAGGGGTCGGTGCTGCCGGCAGCGATCTTCTTCAACGCCACAGAAGCCATCAGGGCGAAGAAGTAGCCATACACCAGATGACCGGCCACGCGCAGGTAGGGCACGGCCGCGGCGCCCGCCTCGTCCGGATTCTGCAGCGCCTTGACGCCGATCTCGGTGGTGAACTTGGTCATCTGCTCGCCGAGTTGGGCGAGCGGATCGATGAACTCGGCCATCTTCTCGTTGACGCCCTCCGCCTCGACCAGCGCCCCCGCCAGGCGGGCGAATTTCTTCAGCGTGGCGCCACTATTGCCGAGCACCTTGCGACCGAGCAGGTCCAGGCTCTGCACGGTGTTGGTGCCCTCGTAGATCATGTTGATGCGGGCATCGCGCACGAACTGCTCCATGCCCCATTCCTTGATGTAGCCATGGCCGCCGAAGACCTGCAGGCACTCGTTGGTGGCAGCGAAGCCGTTGTCGGTGACGAAGGCCTTGGCGATCGGGGTCAGCAGTGCGAGCAGCTCGGCGCTGTCGCTGCGCACCTTCTCGTCCGGGTGGTGCAACTCCTTGTCCGAGAGCACCGCGCAGAAGCACAGCAGCGCGCGCGCGCCTTCGGCCCAGGCCTTGGCGGTGAGCAGCATTCGGCGCACGTCGGGATGCACGATGATCGGGTCGGCCGGCTTGTCCGTCGCCTTGGGGCCGGTCAGGCTGCGCATCTGGATGCGCTCCTTGGCGTAGGCGAGCGCGTTCTGGAACGCGACCTCGGTCAGGCCCAGGCTCTGGTTGCCCACGCCGAGGCGTGCGGCGTTCATCATCACGAACATCGCCTGCAGGCCCTTGCCGGGCTCGCCGACCAGGGTGCCGACCGCGTCCTCGAGCACCATCTGGCAGGTGGCGTTGCCATGGATGCCCATCTTGTGCTCCAGGCCGCCGCAATGGATGCCATTCCGCGCGCCGAGCGAGCCGTCGGCATTGACCAGGAACTTGGGGACGACGAACAGCGAGATCCCCTTGCTGCCGGCCGGTGCGTCGGGCAGGCGGGCGAGCACCAGGTGCACGATGTTGGCCGCAAGGTCATGCTCGCCGGCGCTGATGAAGATCTTCTCGCCAGTGATGCGGTAGCTGCCGTCGCCCTGCGGTTCGGCCTTGGTGCGCAGCAGGCCGAGGTCGGTGCCGCAGTGCGGCTCGGTCAGGCACATGGTGCCGGTCCATTCGCCGCTGGTCAGCTTCGGCAGGTAGGTCGCCTTCTGCATCGGCGAGCCGTGCGCATGCAGGGCCTCGTAGGCACCGTGCGACAGGCCGGGATACATGGTCCACGCCTGGTTCGCGCTGTTGAGCATCTCGTACAGGCACTGGTTGAGCACGAAGGGCAGGCCCTGGCCGCCGTGCTCGGGAGCGCAGGCGAGCGCCGGCCAGCCGCCCTCGACGTACTGCGCGTAGGCTTCCTTGAACCCCCTGGGCGCACGCACCTCGTGCGTGACGCGATCGAGCGTGCAGCCTTCCGTGTCGCCGCTGAGGTTGAGCGGGAAGGCGACTCCGGCAGCGAACTTGCCGGCCTCTTCCAGCACGGCGTTGAAGGTGTCGACATCGAGTTCGGCGTGCGGCGGGCAGGCCTGGAGCTGGCCGACGGCGTCGAGAACCTCATGGAGGACGAACTGCATGTCGCGCAAGGGCGGGGCGTACTGGGGCATCGCGGGTCTCCTTCGGGTGGAATCGGCCGCGGCCGCCCGAAGGCGGCCGCGGCACTAAATCAAACGTTCGTTTAATTTTATACCAGCATAAGGGCTTGTCAAACGACCGTTTGAACCACGCCTGTCTCCCAGGGTTCCCGCCGCATCCGGAGGCTGCGCGTGCGCAAGACGGGCGGAAGAAAAAGGGCGGCCCGCAGGCCGCCCATTTTTCTTCCTTCAAGACGCCCCACGGGGGCGCCGCGGCGCGTTCAGGCGCGCGGCACCGGCACCCCGGGCGTCACGCACAGCGAATGGTTGAGGGCGATGATCGCCTTCTTGTAGTCGCTGCGCTCGATGATGAACTGCATATTCACCTGTCGCAGGGTCTGCGACACGCAGTTCACGTTGATCTGCGCGTCGGCGAGCGCCTGCGCCGCGCGCGCGAGCACGCCGGGGATGCTGATGTTGGAGCCGATCGCGCACACGATCGCGCTATGCTTGACCGTGACCACCTGGTAGCGCGCCTCGAGCTCGGCGACCAGTTCGGGCGTGACCGAGCTCTCCCACAGCACGTGGGCGATCGAGTTGGCGTTGGTCGCCTTGAGGATGTAGGAGACATCGTGCTTGAAGAAGATCTCCATGATCCCGAGGTCGAAGCCGACGGTGCCGACCATGCTGGGGTCGTGGATCTCGACCAGGGTCACCTTGTCGCTGCCGGTCACCATCTCGACGCGAGCGCGCTCGCCGACGTAGTCCTTGGTGATCAGCGTGCCCGGGTGATCGGGCTCGAAGGTGTTCTTGAGGCGGATCGGGATGCCGGCGAGCTCCATCGGCTTGGCCGCCTTGGGGTGGATGGCCTCCATGCCGACGTCGGCGAGCTGGTCGGCGACGTCGTAGTTGGTCGCACCCACGATCACCGCGTTCTCCAGACCGACGATGTTGGGGTCGGCCGAGGAGAGGTGGAATTCCTTGTGGATCACCGCCTCTGCGGGGCGCACCTCGACCGCGATCTTGCTGAAGGTGACCTCGGAATAGCCGCGGTCGAACTCGCGCATGATGCCTTCGGTGCCCTTGGTGTAGCCGGTCGCGACGATCACGCTGTTGTCGAGATCGAGGCCCTTGAAGCTGTTGTGGATGCGCTCGTCGATGGTCCACGCCTTGTCGTCGTGGAAACCCGCGAGATCGAGCAGGATGGCATTCACGCCGTTCGCCTTGAGGACCTCGACGCTGTTGAAGGCGCTGTGCGACTCGCCCACCGAGGCCAGCACCTCGCGCGCGGCCAACAGCACGTCCTGGCGGCGGATGTAGCCGCTGGCGAGCACGTGCTGCATCGCGTCGAGGTACTTCTTGACCTCGCCGATGCGGGTGTCGACGAAGGCGTCGGCGACGTCCAGCGGCAGGGCGAGGTCGGCGAAGCCGGCATTGAGCTTCTTGAGGCTCACCGCGAGCGCGTCGAGCGCACCGTGGTAGTCCGAACCCTCGGCGAACAGCGCGTAGATGCCGCGCTCCCCGGTCTTCTTGTGCTCCAGCAGCTGGTTGGTCACGCCGGAATAGGCCGATACCACGTAAATGCGACCGAGGATGCGCAACTTGTCGTAGAGCATGATGTGGCGCAGGACATCCCCGAAGGCCGACATCGAGGTGCCACCGATCTTTTCAACCGAGATCATCCGTTTTCCCGAGCTTTGCATGACGTGTGTTCCAGTTCTGATTAGAGACCGACCGAAACCCGTCATCCTATTGTTTTGGCGCGAAAATGGACATAGCTGCGGACGAAATCGGCACGAATTCGCTGGCCCCGCGGCGCGAAGACCCGCTCGCCGGCGGTCTTCACGCAGGCGGGAAGCGTCTCGGCGACCGGCTCAGCAGGCCGCGGCGGTGTGCGTGGACTTCATGGCGGCGACAGCAAGCCCTGCCCCGAGGAAGCCGAACAGGTCCTTCGGATCGTCCAGCTCCGGGATCAGTGCCAGACGTTCGCCCACGCCCAGTTCCAGCGCGAGATCCCGCATGTAGCGCAGCGCCGAATAGTCTTCCAGCGCGAAGCCGACCGAGTCGAAGATCGTCACCTGGGCCGCGCTCGTGCGCCCCTCGATGCGGCCGGCGAGCACCTGCCAGAGCTCGGTCACCGGGAAATCGGCGGGCATCTGCTGCAGGTCGCCCTCGATGCGCGACTGCGGCTCGAACTCGCAGAAGACCGGGCCGCGCTTCAGCACGCCGGGGTGCAGCTCGGTCTTGCCCGGGCAGTCGCCGCCCACGGCGTTGAGGTGCATGCCCGGCTCGATCATGTCGGCGGTGAGGATGGCCGCGTTGGTCTTGTCGGCGGTCACCGTGGTCACGATATCGCAGCCGCGCACGGCCTCGCGCACGCTGTCGAAGGCGCGCCAGGCCAGGCCCATGCGCTCGAGGTTGGCGGCGAGCTTGCGGGTGGCGGCGGCGTCGACGTCGAAGAGGTGGAAGACCTCGACACCCAGCAGGTGGTGGAAGGCGAGCGCCTGGAACTCGCTCTGCGCGCCGTTGCCGATCAGCGCCATGCTGCGCACGTCCTCGCGCGCCAGCGCGCGCGCGGCCACCGCGGACATCGCGGCGGTGCGGATCGCGGTGGTCAGGGTCAGCTCGCTGAGCAGCTCCGGTACGCCGGTCTCGACGTCGGCCAGCACGCCGAAGGCCATCACGGTCGGCAGCTTGAAGCGGTGGTTCGACGGATGGCCATTCACGTACTTGAAGGCGTAGCTGCGGGCGTCGGACACCGGCATCAGCTCGATCACGCCGACTTCGGAGTGACTGGCGACGCGGGCGCACTTGTCGAAATCGTTCCAGCGCAGGAAATCCTGGCGCAGATAGCTGGCGACGCCCGCGATGCACTCGGCGAGGCCCTTGCGGCGCACGATCTCGGCGACATGCCCGGCGCTCAGGTAGCGGGTGTCCAGGCGTCTGGCTTCAGAGGCGCTCATGATCGGTCTCCGTCCGCGTTATTGGATGTGGCGCTGCGATGAGGCCATCTTGACCGAATGCCCTGCCAAACAGAATCCGCAACTCTGTATCGAAAACGTCAGCCTTCAGGCAGAATTGCCATGCCGAATTGCCGGAATGCTCGAATGGACTCCCTGGACCATCAGTTGATCGGCCTGCTGCGCAACGACGCCCGCCTGAGCGTGGCCGCACTCGCGCACAAGCTCCAGGTCTCGCGCGGCACGGTCACCAACCGCATCGCGCGCCTCGAGGACCAGGGCATCATCGTCGGCTACACCGTGCGCCTGCGCCCCGACGCGCAGCCGAACGAGATCCGCGCATGGACGAGCATCGCGGTCGAGGGAAACGAGACCCGCATGGTGATCGCCAGCCTGCTCGGCGAACCCGCGGTCGCCGAGCTGCACGACACCAACGGCCGCTGGGACCTGCTCGTCGGCCTGCGCGCGGCCAACCTCACCGAGCTCTCGACCGTGCTCGAGCGCATCCGCCTGATCAAGGGCATCCAGAGCAGCGAGACCAGCATCCACTTGCAGACCTACCGGGTGTAGGCCGTCGCCGCGGGGCTCAGCGGAACACGATCGTCTTGTTCCCATGCACCAGCACCCGGTCTTCCAGGTGGTAGCGCAGGCCGCGGGCGAGCACGGTCTTCTCGATGTCCTTGCCGTAGCGCACCATGTCCTCGACCGCGTCGGAGTGGTCGATGCGGATCACGTCCTGCTCGATGATCGGGCCCTGGTCGAGGTCGGCGGTGACGTAATGACAGGTCGCGCCGATGAGCTTGACGCCCTTGGCCCAGGCTTGATGGTAGGGCTTGGCGCCGACGAAGCTGGGCAGGAAGCTGTGGTGGATGTTGATGATGCGGCCCGGGTAGGCTGCGCACAGCGCGGGCGACAGGATCTGCATGTAGCGCGCCAGCACCATGGTGTCGCCGCGCACCTCCTCGAAGATGCGCCGCACCTCGGCGTAGGCGGCGGCCTTGTTGCCGGCGCCAACGGGCACGTGGTGGAAGGGGATGCCGTGCCACTCGACGAAGCCGCGGAGGGTGTCGTGGTTGGAGATCACGCAGGGGATCTCGATGTCGAGCTCCTTCGACTGCCAGCGCGCGAGCAGGTCGTACAGGCAGTGCTCCTGCTTGCTCACCAGCACCACCACGCGCTTCTTGACCGCGGAGTCGGTGATCTTCCAGTCCATCTCCAGCTCCTCGGCGAGCGGACGGAACTTGTCGCGGAACTCGGCGAGGTGGAAGGGCAGCGAGTCGGCCTTGATCTCGATGCGCATGAAGTAGCGGCCGACCTCGCCGGCGTCGAGCGGGGGCTCGGCGTGCAGCGAGGTCTCGAGGATCCAGCCCTTGTGCTCGGCGATGAAGCCGGAGACCTTGGCGACGATGCCGACGCGGTCGGGGCAGGAGGCGGAGAGGGTGAAGAAGCGTTGGCGGTGCATGGGTTGCGTGAGGAGCGAGGCGTCAGGAGTGAGGGGCGGAGCGGGGTCAGACGCGCGCGAACGCCTTGTCGATCTCGGCGCGCAGGCTGTCGTAGTCGCGCACCACCGGGAACTGCGGGAACTCGCGCACCACGTTCTCGGGCGGGTGGAACAGGATGCCGCCGTGGGCCTCGCCGAGCATCGCGGTGTCGTTGTAGGAGTCGCCCGCGGCCACGACCTTGAAGTTGAGCTCCTTGAAGCGCTTGACCGCCTCGCGCTTCTGATCGGGCATGCGCAGGTGGTAGTCCACCAGGATGCCTGCGGCGTCGGCCTCCAGGCTGTGGCAGAACAGCGTCGGCAGACCGAGCTGCTTCATCAGCGGCTTGGCGAACTCGTAGAAGGTGTCGGACAGGATCACCACCTGGTAGGTGTCGCGCAGGTCGTCGAGGAACGCGCGCGCGCCCTCCATCGGCCCCATGCTGGCGATGACCTCCTGGATGTCGGGCAGGCCGAGCTTCTTCTGCGCGAGGATGTCCAAGCGGTACTTCATCAGCGTGTCGTAGTTGGGCTCGTCGCGGGTGGTGCGGCGCAGCTCGGGGATGCCGGTACGCTCGGCGAATTCGATCCAGATTTCGGGGACGAGCACACCTTCGAGGTCGAGACAAACGATACGCACCGCGGACTCCTGGAGGCAGGTTGGCAAAGCCGGGATTCTAGCAGCCCGCCGCAGGCTCGCCGTATCGCATCCGCGCCCCGCGCCCGATCGGGCGATCTCCCGGAAACCCGCAGCCACCGTGATGGACTCGGCGAAGACCACCCCGCAAGCCGTGGCGAGCCGCGCATCTGCTTGCCATAATGCGTGCAGCCAACACCGACCCTGAAGCGTGATCAAGCTCGTCCCCGTCGCCCGGCTGCAGCCCGGCATGTACATCCACGACCTCAACTGCGGCTGGTTGCAGCACGACTTCGTGCGCAACCGCTTCCCGGTCGCCGGCGAGGAAGACGTGCGCAGGATCCGCGACCTCGGCGTCGCCGAAGTGTGGATCGACACCGCCCGCGGGCTCGACCCCGACGCCGCCCCCCCTCCAGCCACGGACGCTTCTGCCACCACGGCCACATCAGCCACACCGTCCGCGCCAGCGGTCCGCACGACCACCAAGACGGCGAGCAGTGCCGAGCGCGCGCTAAAGCTTCACCGCGAAGCCTGCCTGATCGTGCGCGACCTGCTCGATGACGTGCGTCTCGGCCGCCAGGTCGAGATCGAGAAGGTCGAGCCACTCGTGACCCGCATCGTCGACTCGATCTTCACCCGCGCCGATGCCCTGCTGCCGCTCGCCCGCCTCAAGCAGCACGACCGCTACACCTTCCAGCACTCGGTTTCGGTGTGCGCATTGATGGCAGCCTTCGCGCGCGCGCTGGAGATGCCGCGCGAGATCATCCGCGAGGTTGCGATCGGCGCCCTGCTTCACGACGTGGGCAAGGCCCGCATCCCCGACGAGATCCTCAACAAGCCGGGCAAGCTCACCGACGCCGAATTCGAGCGCATGAAGAACCATGTGGTGCAGAGCAAGATCATCCTGCTATCCACCCCGGGCATCAGCCCGATCGCGGTCGACGTCGCCGCCCAGCACCACGAGCGCTTCGATGGCAGCGGCTACCCGAACGCGCTGTCCGGCGAGGCGATCAGCCTGCACGGGCGCATGGCGGCCATCGTGGATGTGTACGATGCGATCACCTCCGAGCGCGTCTATCACAAAGGCATGCCGCCGACCGAGGCGCTGCGCCGGCTGCTGGAATGGTCCTCGAATCACTTCGAGCCGCGCCTGGTGCAGGCCTTCATCCGCTCGGTGGGCATCTACCCCACCGGTTCGCTCGTGCGCCTCGAGAGCAGGCGCCTTGCCGTGGTTCTCACCCAGCACCCGGACAAGCCGACGCAGCCAGGCGTGAAGGTGATCTTCCACACCGCCGGCCACTACCTGCAGCCGGAAGACCTCGACCTGCGCCGCTCCCAGGACCGCATCGTCGGCCACGAGGATTTCGCCGCGTGGAACATCGACCCGGCACGCTGGCTGCCCCTGTAGGAGCGCCGCAAGGCGCGAATCCGGCGGTCGAACGCGCGTGGTGCGCATCGAAAGCGCACCATTCGCGGCTTGCGCCGCTCCTACATAGGGTCCGCCACGCGTTGGTTCATGTAGGAGCGCCGCAAGGCGCGAACGGGCGGCTCGGCCCCCTTAGTCCGCCGGGATCGCCTCCAGCGCCTCGTGCAGCTCCAGCCAGCGCAGCTCGGCCTCCTCGATGCGCTCGGCGAGCTCGGCTTGGCGCTTGTTGAGCGCCGGCACCTCGCCGGCCTGCGGGCCGGAGTACAGCGCCGGATCGGCGAGCAGGGCGTCGATCTCGGCCTTCTCCTGGTTCCACGCCGCCAGGCGCTTGTCGATCTGCTCGACCTCCTTCACCAGCGGCCGGCGCGCAGCCAGCCGGGCCTGGCGGTCGGCGGCGGCCTGGGCCCGGTCGGCCTTGCGCGCGGCCTTGTCGGCCGCCTGGTCGGGGCAGGCAGCGGCGGCGGCGACTTCGGCGCGCCGGGTGGCGAGCCAGTCACGGTAGTCGTCGAGGTCGCCGTCAAAGGGCTGGATGCGGCCGCCGTCGACCAGCACGAAGCGGTCGCAGGTGGCGCGCAGCAGCGCGCGGTCGTGCGACACCAGCACCATCGCGCCCTCGTAGTCCTGCAGCGCCATGGTGAGCGCGTGGCGCATCTCGAGGTCGAGGTGGTTGGTGGGCTCGTCGAGCAGCAGCAGGTTGGGGCGCTGCCAGATCAGCAGCGCGAGCGCGAGGCGCGACTTCTCGCCACCCGAGAACGGCCCGCAGGGCGTGGTCGCCGGGGTGGAGGTGCCGCCCACGCCGTCGCCGCGGAAGTCGAAGCCGCCGAGGTAGTCGCGCAGCTCCTGCTCGCGCGTCTGCGGGTCGAGGCGGACCATATGCTGCAGCGCGGACTCGTCCGGGCGCAGGGTCTCGAGCTGGTGCTGGGCGAAGTAGCCGGTGGCCAGCCCCTTGCCCTCCAGCCGGCGCCCGCTGGCGAGCTGCAGCTCGTGGGCGAGCAGCTTGATCAGCGTCGATTTGCCGGCGCCGTTGCGCCCGAGGAGGCCGACGCGCTCGCCCGGGCGCAGGGTCAGCGTGATGCGCTCCAGGATCGTCTTGTCGCCGTAGCCCACCGCGCCGTCCTCGATCTGCAGCAAGGGGTCGGGCGCCGGAGGCGCGTCGCGGAAGGCGAAGCTGAAGGGCGTGTCCACATGCGCCGCGGCGATGCGCTCCATGCGCTCGAGCGCCTTGATCCGGCTCTGCGCCTGGCGCGCCTTGGTGGCCTTGGCGCGGAAGCGGCGGATGTAGTCTTCCATATGCGCGATGTCGCGCTGCTGCTTGTCGAACATCGCCTGCTGCTGCAGCAGGCGCTCGCCGCGCTGGCGCTCGAAGTCGGAATAGCCGCCGGTATAAAGGCCGAGTTTCTGCTGCTCGATGTGGGCGATGTGGGTGACGCAGGCGTCGAGGAACTCGCGGTCGTGCGAGATCAGCAGCAGCGTGCCCCGGTAGTCGCGCAGCCAGGCCTCGAGCCAGATCACCGCGTCGAGGTCGAGGTGGTTGGTGGGCTCGTCGAGCAGCAGCAGGTCGGACCGGCACATCAGCGCCTGCGCCAGGTTCAGCCGCATGCGCCAGCCACCGGAGAAGTCCGCCACCGGGCGCTCGATGTCGGACTGCAAAAAGCCGAGGCCGTCGAGCAGCGCCGCCGCGCGGGCGCGCGCCGAATAGCCGCCGATCTCGTGCAGGCGGGCATGGAGCTCGCCAATGTGCGAACCGTCGTGGGCGGCTTCGGCCGCGGCGAGCTCGGCCTCGATGCGGCGCAGCTCGGCATCGCCGTCGAGCACGTAGTCGATCGCCGGCTGCGCCAGGCCAGGGGTTTCCTGGGCGACGTGGGCAATCACCCAGCCCGGCGGCAGGTCGAGGTCGCCCTGGTCGGGATGGAGCTGGTCGCGCAGCAGGGCGAACAGGCTGGACTTGCCGCTGCCGTTGGCGCCGGTGAGGCCCACCTTCCAGCCCGGGTGGATCTGCAGCGTGGCGCTCTCGATGAGGACCTTGGCGCCGCGCGCGAGGCGCAAGTTGCGAAGACTGATCACGTACGGATACACGGCCGGACGGCCGCGGGCGGTTGCAAAGGCGCTATTCTACGCGCCGACTCGACCGAAGCCGGCACGCACGCGCCGGAAATCCGAGCCGAGCACTCGACCGCCGCACGGCGATCGTCGTGCTCGATCGCCCCGCTCGGTCACCCGAATCCGGAAACCGCACGCATGATCCCTATCCGCTCCCTGCCTTTACTCCTCGCCCGCCGCTCCATCCTGCCCGGCCTGTGCGCCGCGCTGCTCGCCTCCACGGTCCTGCCCGCCCACGCGCAGACTGCGGACGAGGCCGCCCGCGCCGCGGCGCTCGAGGCCGAAGGCAAGGCGCTGCGTGCCGAAGCCGACGCCACCTACGAGGCCACCGTCCCGGGCTGCTACGAGAAGTTCTTCGTAAACCGCTGCATCGACCAGGCGAAAAAGCAGCGCCTGGAGACGATCCGGCGCGCGCGCGAGTTCGAAGCCGAAGGTCGCCGCCTCACCCTGGCCGAGCGCCAGCGCGCGGCCGCAGCCAAGCCGGCAACCGGCGAAGCTCCGAACGCCCCGCCCCCGTCGACCGCGCTACCCGCCAGCCCCGCCCTGGCGCCCGCAGCACCGAGCGGCAACGCGGTGGTCGCCCCCTCGCCCGCAGCCGAGCGCATCCGCGCCGAGCGCGCCGAGGCGAGCCGCGAGGCGGAGGCCGCCGCGGCACGCCAGCGCGCCGTGCAGGATGCCGAGCGCGCCGCCGCGCGCCGCGACGCCGAGGACGCCGCCGCCCGCCGCGCCCGCCAAGCCGAGGAAGACCGCGCACGCTACGAGAAGCGCCTGCGTGACTACGAGCAGGAACAGGCAGGGAAGAAGTAAGGCCCCCCCCCCGCCGCTCCTACAGGAGGGATCGGGAAGCGCGGTGGTTCATGCGGGAGCGCCGGCAGGCTCGAATGCGGCCGCAGCCCCGGCCCTGCGCCCGGCCAAGGCGCACTGCGGCGGACGACCGATCAGGCCCGGCGGGCCCAGGCGAGCGCGTCTTCCAGGCGGTCGTTGCCCCAGAACAACTCCTCGCCGACGCGGAAGCTCGGCGCGCCGAACAGACCCAGCTCGGCCGCGCGCTCGGTCTGGCAGCGCAGCGCGAGCTTGTTGGCGTCGGCCTGTGCGCGCGTGATCACCTCCGCGGCAGGCAGGCCGAGCGTGCCGAGGATCTCGCCGATCACCGCCTCCTCGCCGATCTCGCGGTCCTCGGCGAAGTTCGCCGTCATCACCGCGCGAGCGAAGGGCGCCACCCAACCCTCCTCCACCCCCACCAGCGCCACCCGCGCGGCGAGCAGGCCATTGCGCGGGAAGCGGCTCGGGCGACGGAAGGGCAGGCCTTCCTTCTCCGCCAGGCGCTCGAGGTCGCGCCACATGTAGCGTCCCTTGGGCGGGTAGATGTTGAAGGGCGAGTCGTTCCAGCCCAGCGCGAGGAACACCGGCCCGAGCAGGAAGGGCTTCCATTCGATGTCCACGCCGGCAGCCTCCGCAGCGCGTTCGATGCGCATCACCGACAGGTAGGAATAAGTGCTCGCGAACTCGAACCAGAACTCCACGACAGGTCGGGACATGGGGCGCTCCTCGGAAGACGGTGGACGCCGTCACTATAGGCGATCGCCCCGCTCCACGCCCCACCGCGGGGCACTACGAGCGGTTCGCCACCCAGATCCCGCTGCCGACGAGAAACAGCGCGGCGAACACCGCCGGCGTGAGCGGCTCGCCGAGGATCAGCCCGCCGGCGAGCACGCCCATCACCGGGGTCAGGAAGGAGAACGAGGACAGGCGCGTGGCCGGATACTCGCGCACCAGCCAGAACCAGGCCAGATACGACACGCCGGCGACGATCGCCGCCTGGAAGAACAGGTTGGCCCACACCATGGGCGTGGGCGCGAACACGCCCGGCTCACCCATCGCCAGCGAGAGCGGCGGCAGCACCAGCGCCGACACGCCGAGCTGGTACAACAGGGTCTTCTCGGCCGAGGCACGCGCCAGCGCGCTCGCCTTGACCGTCAGCGTCGTCGCCGCCCACAGCACCGCAGCGCCGAGCAGCATCAGGTCGCCCACCCACGCGCCCTCGGCCGCCGAGAAGAGGTTTTCGCCGAACAGCGCCAGCACGCCGACGAACGCAAGCGCCATCCCCATCCACTGCCGCCGCCGCATGTGCTCCTGCGGAAGCAGCCACACCGCGCCGAGGGCCACGAAGAAAGGCGCCGTATAGAGGAAGATCACCCCGCGCGAGGCGGTGGTGTGCTGCAGGCCGAGGAAGATCATCGCGAACTCGCCGGCGAACAGCGCGCCCGCGAGCAGGCCGGGCGCGAGGCTGCGGTCGCGCTCGAAGAGCTTCACCCTGCGCAGCAGCGCCCAGGCGACGACGATCACCGTGGCGCCGATCGAGCGCAGGCCGGCCTGCCACACCGGCGAAATGCCGGCGCTGGCGAGCTTGATCGCGACCTGCTGGAGGCCCCAGATCGAGCACAGCACCACCATGAGGCCGATGGCGAGGCGGTCGAGTTCGGTCTTGTGCATGCGGGAGAGCCGGCGCGGGAGCGCGGGCGGGTGGGAGGCGAAGGCCGCGATTATCGGCCGCCGGCCGCGGAAACGCGAGCCGGTTCGGTGCAGGCCATGCCTGCGAACTGGCTGGCGAGCGCGTCGATCTCGCCCTGCAGGCGGCGGCGCTGGGCCTCGCCGGCCAGGGCGTGCAGGTCGGCGAGCAGCTCCAGCGTGCGCGCCCGGTTGTGTGCGACCGCCGCGCGGTGCTGCGCAGTCCAGCGCATCTCGCGCGGCGCCAGCACCAGCGTCAGGCGCGGGGTGAAGGCGGCGGCATCCGCGCGCACGCGCAAGGCGTCGAGCAGCTCGGCCTGCCAGCGCGCGCGATCCTCCAGCCAGGCTTCGGTGGTGGGCTGCAGCGCCCGGCTCCACGCCGCGATGCGCTCGCGCTGGGCTGGCGTCATGCGGCCGAACCAGCGCCGCAGGCGCTCCTCCATGCGCTCGACGCGGGCCGCGTGCTGCGCAGCCGCGTCGCCGGAGAGGAACTCCGCGCGCGCCTCCTCGCCGCGGCGGGCGAAGGACGTGGCGAGCTCTTCCACCTGCTCGGCGCTCAGGCCGGCCAGCAGCACGCGCAGCTCGGGCTCGAGCTCGGCGACGATCTCGCGCCAGAGCGCCTCGCCGCGCTCGAGGAAGGGCTCGAGGCGGGCAGCCTCGACGCGCTCGGCCGCCAGCGTGGCGTTCGCCGAGCGCAGCAGGCCGACATATTCAGGCAGATGGCTGCGGCAGTGCCAGTCGAGCAGGCCGGCCAGGCGCACATCCAGCTCGCTGCGCTGGCCGGCGTTCAGCGTGACGTAGTCGCGCAGATACCAGGGCAGCAGCCAGTCGAGCTGCGAATACGCGAAGCGCAGGCCGCAGCCTGCGAGCAGCAGCGCGCTGCAGGCGATCAGGACGAGGCGGCGGAGCGGACGGGCGGGCATGCGGCGTGAGACTTCGCCGGGCGCGGGCGAGTTCGCCCTCGCCGTCCGCTCGCCCGCTTCAGCGCGCCTCGGCGCGGGGCTCGGCGCTCGACGCGGTGACCGCCTCGGCGGCCGCGCCCTCTGCGCGGCGCACGCGCTCGGCGGCATCCACGTCGGCGGCTTCGGTCTCGGGCTCCACTGCACCGGAAGCAGCCGGCGCGGTCGCGGCCGCCTCCTGCTCGACCGCGGGCGCTTCGGCAGCCGCTGCCGCGCTCGCCGGGACAGGCTCGGGAAGGGCCTCGGCCTCCGGGGCCGGCGCAGGCGCCGCATCGACCACCGTGACCGGCGCGGTCTCGGCGACGGCCACGGTCTCAGGCGCCGGCGCCGCACCCTCCCCGGCATCCGGGCTCGCCGCCGCGGCGGCCGTTGCCGCACCCGCGAGCAGCGCGCCGGAGGCGGCCGGCTCGACCACGCGGCGGGGCAGCAGCGCATCGACGCGCTCCTGGAAGCGCTCGCGCGCCGAGGCGCCGGAGAGCTTGTCGTAGCCCGCGGATAGATGCTCGAAGAGCTCCTTGTAGGAGCCCGCCATCGACACGAACAGGGTCGCGGTCTTGTCGAAGTGGGCGTCGACCTCCTTGCGGTAGCGCTCGGCCTCCTCGCCCTTGCGCGCCAGCTCGGCCTCGAGTTCGTCGATGCGTCCCTTGGTGCCGGCACTCGAACGCCCGACGAAGAACGCGATCACGCCGACGATGACGACGGCGGAAATGGCGAGCAGCCAGGCGGTTTGCGGGGTCATGTCCATGTTGTCCTCCCTCCTTTGTGGATCTCAATCGACGACCGTCGCCTCCACCGGCGACGGGAACTGCAGGCGCGCACGCAGCGCGCGGGTGATCTCGACGCGGCCGTCTCCGGACACGCGCAGTGCATGTTCGATGCCGAAACGGCGGATCTGTTCGCGCCAGTCGTCACCGGCGAGATAGGCCGGCTTGCTCGGCGCGTCCGACAGCGTGCCGGCATTGGCGCGCGGGGTGACGAGCACGGTGAGCGACTGCGTGCCGTGCGCGGGCTGGCCGGTGCGCGGGTCGAGCAGGTGGGCGTAGCGCTCGCCGTCGAGCTCGAAGTAGCGCTGGTAGTCGCCCGAGGTGCCGATCGCCTCGCCGTCGTAGAGCGGGAGGGTCGCGAGCGGCGCGGGCGCGCGCGGGTGCTGGATGCCGATCCGCCAGGGCTGGTCGCCCTTGCGGCCGAGCGCCATGACGTTGCCGCCGATGTTGATGAGCGCGTTGACGGTGCCCGCCTCCCGCAGGATCGCCGCGGCGCGGTCGAGCGCGTAGCCCTTGGCGTAGCCGCCGAGGTCGAGCTGCACCGCCGGGTTGCGGCTCTCGACCCGGTTGCCCTCGATGACGAGGTCGGCCATCGAGGGGCGCGCGGCGAGCAGGGCCTGCAGCCTGTCGGGGTCGGGGCGCTGCGGTACGAAGGTGTCGGTGTGGAAGCCCCACAGCGCGACCAGGCCGCCGAGCGCGGGGTCGAAGAGGCCGTCGCCGGTGGCGGCGATCGCCTGCGCGTCCCTCAGGATCGCGGCGAGTTCGTCGGACACGGTGGCCGCCTCGCCGCGCGCGATCGCGGCGTTGAGCGCGGTGAGCTCGGAGGGCTCCCAGGCGTGGTAGGCGCGATGCAGGCGGTCGAACTCGCGCAGCACCGCGGCGGCGGCATGGTCGGCCTCGGCCTGATCCTCGCCGTACACCGCGACGTCCACCCGGGTGCCGAAGACATAGGCCTCGTGATGGAAGACCTGCGCGCGCGAGCAGGCCGCGAGCAGCAGCGCGCAGGCGGCCAGCGCGAGGACACGCAGCGCGTCCGCCGCTGCGCGCGGATCGGGGAAGGCAGAGAGGCTCGGGCGCAGGCTCAGCCGCACGCCTGCTCCAGCTTGTCGATCACCAGGCCGGCGACGTCGAAGCCCTGCTGGGTGGCGATCTCGACCATGCAGGTGGGGCTGGTGACGTTGACCTCGGTGAGGTGGCCGCCGATCACGTCCAGGCCCACGATCAGCAGGCCGCGCGCCCACAGCGTCGGCGCGAGGAATTCGGCGATCTCGCGCTCGCGCACGGTGAGCGCCATCGCCACCCCGCGCCCGCCGGCGGCGAGGTTGCCGCGTGTCTCGCCACGCTTGGGAATGCGCGCGAGCGAGAAGGGCACGACCTCGCCACCGATGATCAGCACGCGCTTGTCGCCGTCGGCGATCTGCGCCAGGTAGCGCTGCGCCATGATCGTGCGCGCGCCATCCTGGGCAAGCGTCTCGACGATCACATTGCGGTTGGGATCGTCGGCGCGCACACGGAAGATCTGGCTGCCGCCCATGCCGTCGAGCGGCTTGAGGATGACGTCGCCCAACTCGTCGATGAAGGCGTGGATGTCCGCCGGGTCGCGCGCCACCAGCGTGGTGGCGGTGAACTGCGGGAATTCGGTGATCGCGATCTTCTCGGAGTGGTCGCGCACCGCGCGCGGGTCGTTGAACACGCGCACGCCGGCCTGCGCCGCGCGCTCGAGCAGCCAGGTGGCGGTGACGTACTCGAAGTCGAAGGGCGGATCCTGGCGCATCAGCACCGCGTCGAAGGCGGCCAACGGCAGGGCCTGGGCCTCGCCGGCGCGATACCAGGCGGCATCGTCGTCGCCGACATCGAGCGCCACGCAGCCGGTGCCGATCACCACGCCCTCGCGCCAGGTGAGGCCGGCGCGCTGCAGCGCCCACACCTCGTGGCCGCGCCGCGCGGCGGCGCGCATCATCGCGATGCTGGAGTCCTTGTAGGCCTTGAGGCCCTCGAGCGGGTCGAGGATGAAGAGGAGCTTGAGCTTGCGGGTCATGACTTGATCACAGGTTCCATTGACTGCCCGTCTCCGGGCTGCAGATGCGGCAAGCGCCGCTCCTACCGGGCCGAGGAGCGTCATCCGGCCAGCGCGTCCTCCTCCACCGGCGCGGTCTCCTCGATCTCGACCGAGGCCGCGAGCAGCGCCAGCCTCGCGACCACCCCGTAGGCGTAGAAGCGGTTCGGCGGCGCGTCCGGCCCCTGCGCGGCGTCGGGCATGGTGCCGCTGGTGTCGAAGGCGAGCGGCTTGAAGTGCATGCCGGGCGCGTTGAGGTTCTCGTCGCGGCCGCGCTCGGTGTGGACGCGGTAGAAGCCGCCCACCACGTAGTGGTCCATCATGTAGACGACCGGCTCGGCGACGCCGTCCTCCACCGTCTCGAAGGTATGCACGCCTTCCTGGATGATGACCTCATGCACCTGCAGGCCTTCCTTGACCACCGCCATCTTGTTGCGCTGGCGGCGGTTGAGGCCGACCACCTCGGAGGCGTCCTTCACCGTCATCACGCCCATGCCGTAGGTGCCGGCGTCGGCCTTCACCACGACGAAGGGCTCGTCGGTGACGCCGTACTCCTTGTACTTCGCGCGGATATTGGTGAGCAGCGAATCCACCTGGGCGGCCAGGCACTCCTCGCCGGTGCGCTCCTGGAAGTTGATCTGGCCGCAGACCCCGAACGCGGGGTTGATCCGCCACGGGTCGATGCCGATTTCCTCGGCGAAGGCACGCGCGACACGGTCGTAGCATTCGGCGTGCTTCGACTTGCGGCGCTTGTGCCAGCCCGCGTGCAGCGGCGGGATCAGCCACTGCTCATCCAGGCCCTTCAGCACCTGAGGAATGCCTGCCGACAGGTCGTTGTTGAGCAGCACCGCGCACGGATCGAAACGATCCAGGCCGATGCGGCTGCCGCTGCGGCGCAGCGGTTCGAGGGTCAGCGTGGCTCCGTTGGCGAGCTCCAGCACGGTGGGCTCGACGATCTCGGGCAGCAGGCTGCCGATGCGGACATCCAGCCCGGTCAGGCGCAGGATGGACACCAGCTTGGCGACGTTCTGCAGGTAGAACTGGTTGCGGGTGTGGTTCTCGGGAATCAGCAGCAGCTTGCTGGCATCCGGGCAGATGCGCTCGATCGCCGCCTGCGCCGCCTGCACGCACAGCGGCATGAAGGCGTCGTTGAGGTTGTTGAAGCCGCCCGGGAACAGGTTCAGGTCGACCGGCGCGAGCTTGAAGCCCGAGTTGCGCAGATCGGTGGAGCCGTAGAAGGGCGGCATGTGGTCCTGCCATTGGGTGCGGAACCACTTTTCGATGTCGCAGGCGTTGTCGAGGAACTGGCGCTCGAGCTCGAGCAAGGGGCCGGTGAGCGCGGTGGTGAGGTGCGGAACCATGGTTTGGATGTCTCTCGTGAGGGGGCCGCCGCCCGGCGGGCGGCAGCCGATGCTTTGGCCGGAATGTTACACCAAGCGGGTCGACACCCGCCGGCGCCACACCGCCGGTCAGGCTGCGCTTGGTGGCGGGCGGATCGGCAGGCAGCGCTCATCCTTGACCACCTCCATCACCACATAGGTGTGGGTCTGCTTGACGCAGGGCAGGCCGGAGATCTGTTCGCCCATCACGCGGCGGTACTCGTTGATGTCGCGCGTCCGCACCTTGAGCAGGTAGTCGAAGTCCCCCGCGATCATCAGGCAGGACTCGATCTCGGGAATGCGCCGCACCGCTTCGTTGAAGCGGCGAAGGTCGTGCTCGGTGGTGCTGGTGAGCAGAACCTGGACGACGACGATGTGGCCGGCACCGACCGCGTCGGGATCGAGCGCGGCGTGGTAGCCGCGGATCACGCCGGCCTTCTCGAGGCGGCGGATGCGCTCGGCGCAGGGGGTCTTGGTCAGGCCGACCCGGCGCGACAGCTCGACGATCGACAGGCGGGCGTCGGCCTGCAGCTCCGAGAGGATCTTCTGGTCGATGCGATCCATTGCATTGCAGCAGGCGCTTGACCTGCCCAAAGTGATCAATACAGGAATTATGGCTTTATAAATGCAAATTTTGGAGCCATTAACTACGGTTTTTGACGAAAAATTCGGTCGATCCGGCGGAGCTTCCCCCCGCCCCCGCAACCGCTTGCCGCACGCCCGCCGCGGCGTGCGCACCGCCCAGGAGTGCCCGGCCGTGCCCGACGACATGCCTTCCAGCGCCCACGGCGCCGTCCCCGATGCGGCGGCCGCCGCCCTTCCGGCCGCCGCGCGCAGCGCCATCCGGCAAGCCATCGACGCCGCGTGGCGCACACCCGAGCCGGCATGCGTGCCCGCGCTGGCGGAGGCGGCACGCATCCCGTCCGAGCTGCGCGAACCGGTCCGCAGCCTGGCCCACGACCTCGTCAGCGGCCTGCGCGCCACGCGCTCGCGCTCATCCGGCGTCGACGCGCTGATGAAGGAGTTCTCGCTCTCCAGCCAGGAGGGCGTGGCGCTGATGTGCCTGGCCGAGGCGCTGCTGCGGGTCCCCGACAAGGCCACCGCCGACCGCCTGATCCGCGACAAGCTCGCCGACGGCGACTGGCGCGCGCACATCGGCAACAGCCCCTCGCTGTTCGTCAACGCCGCGACCTGGGGCTTGCTGATCACCGGCCGGCTGGTGTCGACCAGCAGCGCCGAGGGCCTGTCTTCGGCGCTCACCCGCCTGGTGGCGCGCGGCGGCGAGCCGCTGATCCGTAAGGGCATGGACCTGGCGATGCGCATGCTCGGCGAGCAGTTCGTCACCGGCCGCGACATCGACGAGGCCTTGAAGCGCGGCCGCGAGCACGAGCAGAAGGGCTACCGCTACTCCTTCGACATGCTGGGCGAGGCCGCGATGACCGCCGCCGACGCCGAGCGCTACTTCAAGGATTACGAGCGCGCGATCGCGGCCATCGGCACGGCCTCGAAGGGCCGCGGCGTGGTCGACGGCAACGGCATCTCGGTGAAGCTCTCGGCCCTGCACCCGCGCTACACCTGGTCGCAGCGCGAGCGCGTGCTCGCCCAGCTGCTGCCGAAGCTGAAGACCCTGTGCCTGCAGGCCAGGCGCCACGACATCGGCCTCAACATCGACGCCGAGGAGGCCGAGCGCCTGGACATCTCGCTCGACCTCCTCGAGGCGCTCGCCCTCGACGACGCGCTCGCCGGCTGGACCGGCCTGGGCTTCGTGGTGCAGGCCTACCAGAAGCGCGCGCCTCAGGTGCTCGACTTCGTCATCGACCTCGCCCGCCGCAGCGGGCAGCGCATGATGGTGCGCCTGGTCAAGGGCGCCTACTGGGACGCCGAGATCAAGCGCGCGCAGATCGACGGGCTGGCCGGCTACCCGGTGTATACGCGCAAGGTGTACACGGACGTGTCCTACCTCGCCTGCGCGAAGAAATTGCTCGCCGCGCGCGACGTCATCTACCCGCAGTTCGCCACCCACAACGCGCATTCGCTGGCGGCGATCTTCCACCTCGCCGCCGCCGATGGCCGCGCCTGGCAGCCGGGCGACTACGAGTTCCAGTGCCTGCACGGCATGGGCGAACCACTCTACGACCAGATCGTCGGCCGCGCCGACCGCCACCGCCTGGTGCGCATCTACGCACCGGTGGGCAGCCACGAGACCCTGCTCGCCTACCTGGTGCGCCGCCTGCTCGAGAACGGCGCCAACACCAGCTTCGTCAACCGCATCGTGGACGAGCGCGTGCCGGTGGAGGAGCTGATCGCCGACCCGGTCGAGCAGGCCGCGCCGCTCGCCGGCGCGCCGCATCCCAGGATCGCGCTGCCTTCCGACCTGTTCGGCGCGCTGCGCACCAACTCCGCAGGCCACGACCTCGCCAGCGAACCCGTGCGTGCCCGCATCGCCTTGGCGCTGGCCCGCTCGCGCACCACGCCCTTCTCCGCCGCCCCGATCGTGGCCGGCCACAGCGCGGTACCGACGGAGGTGGCACCGATCTCCAACCCCGCCGATCACGGCGAAGTCGTCGGTGGCGTCGCCGAAGCGACGACCGCCGACACCGGGCACGCGCTCGCCGCGGCCAGCGCGGCCGCGGCCGACTGGGCCGCCACCCCGGCCGCGCTGCGCAGCGATTGCCTGGAGCGCGCCGCGGCGCTGTTCGAGCACGAGGCCGACACCCTGCTCGCGCTCGCCGTGCGCGAGGCCGGCAAGTCGTGGGCCAACGCGGTGGCCGAGCTGCGCGAGGCGGTCGATTTCCTGCGCTACTACGCCCAGCAGGCGCGCGGCTTCGATGCCGCCAGCCACGTGCCGCTCGGCCCGGTGCTGTGCATCAGCCCGTGGAACTTCCCGCTCGCGATCTTCAGCGGCCAGGTCGCCGCCGCGCTCGCCGCCGGCAACCCGGTGCTCGCCAAGCCGGCCGAGCAGACCCCGCTGATCGCCGCCCACGCGGTGCGCCTGCTGCACGAGGCCGGCATCCCGGCCGCCGTGCTGCAGCTGCTACCCGGCCGCGGCGAGACCGTCGGCGCCGCGCTGGTGGCCGATGCGCGCGTGCGCGGGGTGATGTTCACCGGCTCCACCGAGGTCGCCGCGCTGATCAACCGCAAGCTCGCCGAACGCGGCGGCAACGTCCCGCTGATCGCCGAGACCGGCGGCCAGAACGCGATGATCGTGGACTCCACCGCGCTGCCCGAGCAGGTGGTCGGCGACGTGCTCGCCTCCGCCTTCGACTCCGCCGGCCAGCGCTGCTCGGCGCTGCGCGTGCTGTGCCTGCAGCAGGACATCGCCGACGGCGTGCTGCACATGCTGCAGGGCGCGCTCGCCGAGCTGCGCCTGGGCAACCCGGCGGATGTGCGGGTGGACATCGGCCCGGTCATCGACGCCGAGGCGCGCGCCGGGCTGGAGGCCCATGTAGCCGCGATGCAGACGAAGGGCGCGCAGGTCACCCGCCTGCCCTTACCCGCGGAATGCGCCCGCGGCACCTTCGTCGCGCCGACCATCATCGAGATCGATGCGCTCACCGAGCTCGGCCGCGAGCAGTTCGGCCCCATCCTGCACGTGCTGCGCTACCGCGCGTCCGAGCTCGACGGCCTGATCGACGCCATCAACACCAGCGGCTACGGCCTCACCATGGGGGTGCATACCCGCATCGACGAGACCGTCGAGCGCGTCGCCGCGCGTGCCCACGTCGGCAACCTGTATGTGAACCGCAACATCATCGGCGCGGTGGTCGGCGTGCAGCCCTTCGGCGGCGAGGGCCTGTCGGGCACCGGGCCGAAGGCGGGCGGGCCGCTCTACCTGCACCGCCTGCTGGCGCGCACGCCCGGTCCGGTGCTGGCGGACGGCGCGCTTTCCGTCAACGAAGGAGACGAGACCCGCGCCGCCGATGCCACGCTCGCCGCCTTCCTGGAATGGCTGGACGGCGCCGGCCGCAGCCTGCTCGAAGGCGACGAGCTCGCCGCGCTGCGCGATCGCGCCGACGCCTGCCGCGCGCGCCGCATCGGCGGCCTGCGCCTGGCCCTGCCCGGTCCCACCGGCGAGGACGACAGCCTGCGCTTCACCGCGCGCGGCACCATCGCCGGCGTGGCGGAAGGCACGGCGGGCGTGCTTCACCAGGTGATGGCCGCGCTCGCCAGCGGCAACCGCCTGCTGCTCGCCGACAGCCCGGCCGCCATCAAGGTGCAAGCTGCGCTCCCCGAGGCGCTGCGCAAGCAGGTCGCAGTGGATCCGGCCTGGTTCGACGAGGCGCTCGGCGCGGTGCTGTTCGACGGCGGCGAGACCGCAGCCGACGCGCTGCGCGTCCGGATCGCGTCGCGCACCGGCCCGATCCTGCAACTGCTGGAGCCCACGCCCGACTACGACCTGAGCCGTCTCGCCCATGAACGCACGCTGTCGATCAACACCGCCGCCGCCGGCGGCAACGCCAGCCTGATGGCGATGGGGGCGTGAGTGTTCAGGGTACGAGCGCACCGCGTCGGCGATCGCACCCCTGCACCGCCCGGATTCGCATGCAGGCGCGGCGCAAGTCGCGATCCTCGGCGCACCGAACCGGTCGCGACACCACCGAAGCCGGTGCATTCGCGACTTGCGTCGCGCCTACAGAAGAACGGAAGCGCGACTCGCTTGTAAACGCGCTTCGGCTAGGGCCATCACGGATGGCAAATTTGAATAATTCGCTTACCTTAGCCAGGCGCAAGCGGCACCCTCCGGCGCCGAATGCCCTGTCCAAGGCACAAAACCACAGCCACGAAGGAGACGTTTCATGAAAAAAACCCTGCTCGCCACCGCCGTCCTCGCGCTCGGCGGCTTTTCCACTTCGGCCCTGGCCGACCTGTCGGTGGCCATCGCCGGCCCGATGACCGGCCAGTACGCCTCCGCCGGCGACCAGATCCGCAAGGGCGCGGAGATGGCGATCGCCGACATCAACGCCCGCGGCGGCGTGCTCGGCGAGAAGCTCAAGCTCGAAGTGGGCGACGACGCCTGCGATCCCAAGCAGGCGGTGTCGGTCGCCAACACCATGGTCAACAAGGGCATCGTGTTCATGCACGGCCACTGGTGCTCGAGCTCGACGATCCCGGCCTCCGAGGTCTATGTCGAATCGGACATCCCGATGGCCACCGTGTCGACCAACCCCCAAGTCACCGAGCGCGGGCTGAAGAACATCTTCCGCATCATGGGCCGCGACGACCAGCAGGGCCTGGTGGCGGGCGACTACATCGCGGAGAAGTTCGCCGGCAAGAAGGTGGCCGTGGTCGACGACAAGAGCGCCTACGGCAAGGGCCTGGCCGACGAGATGGCCAAGGCGATGGAAGCCAAGGGCGCCAAGCCCACGCTGCGCGAATCCATCACCGCCGGCGAGAAGGACTACTCCGGCATCGTCACCAAGCTCAAGCAGGCCGGCGTCGAGGTCATGGCCTATGGCGGCTACCACACCGAGGTCGCGCTGATCCTGCGCCAGGCCCAGGCCGCCGGCCTGCAGCTCACGGTGATGGGCGGCGACACCATGACCAACTCCGAGCTCGTCACCGCCGCCGGCCCCGCCGCCGACAACGTGATGTTCACGTTCTCGCCCGACCCGCGCAAGAACCCGGACGCCGCCCCGGTAGTGGAGAAGTTCCGCGCCGCCAAGACCGAGCCGGAAGGCTACGTGCTCTACGCCTACGCCGCGATGCAGCTGTTCGAGCAGGCCGCCACCGCGGCCAAGAGCACCAAGTACGCCGACCTCGAGAAGGCGATGCGCGGCGGCACCTTCAAGACCGTGATCGGCGACCTGGCCTTCGACGCCAAGGGCGACCAGAAGGCGCCCGGCTTCGTGGTCTATCGCTGGAAGGGCGGCCAGTACGACTACGCGCAGTAAGACGCGCGCACGTCCGGCCTGAGGCCGCGGTGCCGCGGTTGCGGCGCCGGCTGCTCGTGACGGCAGCGTCGGCCCGCAGGGAGACCTGGGGCCGACGGCCGGCCGCGAGCGGCGACTATCGAATCAGCGCTTCATCGCGGCTTGCGCCGCTCCTACAGGGACGCGGACCCCGCCCGGGGTCGGCGCCATCCGCACCGCCACAGCAGGAGATATCGTGGCCTACGCCCTTCAACAACTGATCAACGGGCTCACGCTCGGCGCCATGTACGGCCTCATCGCCATCGGCTACACGATGGTGTACGGCATCATCGGCATGATCAACTTCGCCCATGGCGACATCTTCATGGTGAGCGCGTTCATCGCGGTCACCGCGTTCACCATCCTCGCCGCCGCCGACGTCACCTCGATCCCGCTCGCGCTGACCTTCGTGCTGATCGTGTCGATCTTCTTCACCTCGGCCTACGGCTGGGCGGTCGAGCGCACCGCCTACCGCCCGCTGCGCGGCTCGACCCGGCTGGCGCCGCTGATCTCGGCGATCGGCATGTCGATCTTCCTGCAAAACAGCGTGCAGCTCACCCAGGGCGCGCGCGTCAAGCCCATCCCGCCGGTGCTGGAAGGCGGCATCGTGCTGTGGGACGCGCCGGGCTTCACGGTGCAGATCGGCTGGAGCCAGATGCTGATCATCGTCACCACGGTGATCCTGATGAGCGCCTTCACCTGGATGATCACGCAGACCCCCTTCGGCCGCCAGCAGCGCGCCTGCGAGCAGGACCGCACCATGGCGTCGCTGCTCGGGGTCAATGTGGACCGCACGATCTCCTTCACCTTCATGCTCGGCGCGGCGCTCGCCGCGGTGGCCGGGGTGATGGTCACGGTGTATTACGGCGTGGTTGATTTCTTCATCGGCTTCCTCGCCGGCATCAAGGCCTTCACCGCGGCGGTGCTGGGCGGCATCGGCTCGCTGCCGGGAGCGATGCTGGGCGGGCTGCTGATCGGCCTCATCGAATCCTTCTGGGCCGCCTACCTGTGGGCGGAATACAAGGACGTCGCCACTTTCGGCATCCTGTGCCTGGTGCTGATGCTGCGCCCCTCCGGCCTCCTCGGCCGTCCTGAAGTGGAGAAGGTCTGATGAGCGCCGTCGTCTTTGCGCGTCACGCGATGACGCCTGCCGAGCGCCTGCGCGACGCCGGCTGGGTGGCCTTCGTCGGCCTCATCCTGGGCATCCCGCTGGTCGGCCTCACCACGGTGGACGTGGGCGGCCGGCTGGGAGTGGAAACCCGCTTCGGCCTGCTCGCCGCAGCCATCGCCGCGGTGTTCGCCGGCCGCCTGCTGCTGCGCTGGGCGATCGACCAGGCGCGCAACCGCAAGCAGGAACGCGACCGCGCCAGCACCGCCACCGCCGCCGACCGCGCCCACGGCGCGCAGCGCGTGGTGAACGTGCTCGGCTGGGTCGCGCTCGGCGCCTCGATCGCACTGCCGATCGTGTTCTCCGACAACCGCTATGTGGTCGACACCGCCACCACGGTGCTGATCTACGTGATGCTGGGCTGGGGCCTCAACGTGGTCGTCGGCCTGGCCGGCCTGCTCGACCTCGGCTACGTCGCCTTCTACGCGGTGGGCGCCTACTCCTACGCGCTGCTGTCGACCCAGTTCGGCTGGAGCTTCTGGGAGGCGCTGCCGGTGTCGGGCGCGATGGCGGCCACCTTCGGCATCCTGCTCGGCTACCCGATCCTGCGCCTGCGCGGCGACTACCTCGCGATCGTGACACTGGGCTTCGGCGAGATCATCCGCATCATCCTGGTGAACTGGACCGAGTTTTCCAACGGCCCCAACGGCATCAGCTCGATCCCGCGCCCGAGCTTCTTCGGCCTCGAATTCACCCGCAGCGCGCCGGAGGGCTCCCAGACCTTCGCCGGCTTCTTCGGGCTGGAGTTCTCGCCGATGCACCGGCTGATCTTCCTCTACTACCTGATCCTGGTGCTGGCCCTGCTCACCCACGCCTTCGTGTCGCGCCTGCGCAAGCTGCCGGTCGGACGCGCCTGGGAGGCGCTGCGCGAGGACGAGATCGCCTGCCAGGCGATGGGCATGAACACCACCAACATCAAGCTCTCGGCCTTCGCCATCGGCGCCATGCTGGGCGGCTTCGCCGGAGTGTTCTTCGCCGCGCGCCAGGGCTTCATCTCGCCCGAGAGCTTCACCTTCACCGAGTCGGCGATCATCCTCGCCATCGTCGTGCTCGGCGGCATGGGCTCGCAGATGGGCGTGGTGCTGGCGGCGACGCTGCTGGTGCTGATCCCCGAGTTCGGGCGCAACTTCGCCGAGTACCGCATGCTGCTGTTCGGCCTGGCGATGGTGCTGATCATGGTGTGGCGCCCGGGCGGCCTGCTGTCGCACCGCGAACCGACCGTGCGCCTGAACGCACTCGACAAGGCTGCATCGACCAAGGAGGCAACGCGATGAATGCACCCGCCACCTTGCTGTCGGTGCGCAACCTGACGATGCGCTTCGGCGGCCTCACCGCGATCGACGACCTCTCGCTGGAGGTGCCGGCCGGCAGGATCACCGGCATCATCGGCCCCAACGGCGCCGGCAAGACCACGCTGTTCAACTGCCTCACCGGCTTCTACAAGCCCACCACCGGCACCCTGCGCCTGGCCCACCCGCGCCGCGGCGAGATGCGCCTGGAGGCGCTCCCCAGCCACCGCGTCGCACGCGACGCCCAGGTGGTGCGCACCTTCCAGAACATCCGCCTGTTCCCCAAGATGACGGTGCTGGAGAACCTGATCGTCGCCCAGCACAACGTGCTGCAGCGCGCCTCGAAGTTCTCTGTCGCCGGCATCTTCAAGCTGCCCGGCTACCGCCAGGCCGAGCGCGAGGCCATCGAACGCGCGGCGATGTGGCTCGAGCGCCTCAAGCTCACCCACCTCGCCGACGACGCCGCCGGCGACCTGCCCTACGGCATCCAGCGCCGCATCGAGATCGCGCGCGCGCTGTGCGTCGATCCGGTGCTGCTGTGCCTGGACGAGCCGGCCGCCGGCCTCAACCCGCGCGAATCGGCGGAACTGAACGAGCTGCTGCTCTACCTGTGCGGCGAGTTGGGCATCGCCATCCTGCTCATCGAGCACGACATGAGCGTGGTGATGAACGTATCCGACCACATCGGCGTGATCAGCTACGGGCGCAAGATCGCCGAGGGCACGCCGGCGCAGGTCAAGCACGACCCGCAGGTGATCAAGGCCTACCTGGGCGAGGACGAGGAAGAAGACGAGAAGGTGGACGCAGTGACGGGAGGGGCCGCGGCATGATGCTCAAGATGGAGGGCGTGCACGCCCATTACGGCCACATCCACGCGCTGCGCGGCATCGACGTCGAGGTCCAGGTCGGCGAGATCGTCACCCTGATCGGCGCCAACGGCGCCGGCAAGTCGACGCTGATGATGAGCCTGTTCGGCAACCCGAAGGCCAGCGCCGGGCGCATCGTCTTCGACGGCGAGGACATCACCCGCGTGCACACGCACGAGATCGCCCGCCGCGGCATCGCGCTGGTGCCCGAGGGCCGGCGCATCTTCCCGCGCATGACGGTGATCGAGAACCTGCAGATGGGCACCGCGCACGCCGACCCCGCCAACTACGCCGCCGACACCGCGCGCGTGTTCGCGATGTTCCCGATCCTCGCGGAACGCCAGGCGCAGCGCGCCGGCACCTTGTCGGGCGGCGAGCAGCAGATGCTGGCGATCGGCCGCGCGCTGATGAGCCGGCCCAAGCTGCTGCTGCTCGACGAGCCCTCGCTCGGCCTGGCGCCGATCTACATCCGCAAGATCTTCCAGATCGTCAAGGAGCTCAACCGCGACCACGGCATGACCATCCTGCTCGTCGAGCAGAACGCCAACCAGGCCCTGCGCGTCGCCGACCGCGGCTATGTGCTGCAGCACGGCGAGATCACCCTCGCCGGGACGGGCGCGGAGCTGCTGGCGAGTCCCGAGGTGCGCGCCGCGTACCTGGAAGGCGGCCACGCCTAGTCGGCGATAATCGGCAGCCGCACGACCACCCCCTGCGCAAGGCCGGGCAACGGGGCGGGTGGCGCCAACTTCATGAGCGCCGAGGCGAAAGCCGGCGCGGGGGAAACAAGGCGACGCATGTCCGAGGCGCGCAGCGCCGAGGGCAGCCGCAGGCCGCGAATGCAGGCGGCGCCACCCGCCCCGCCGCCCGGCCGGGCCGTAGCCGCGCACCTCCGAGCCCGCCCGCACCGGGCAGTAGCCGCACACGCATCATCAACCACGCCCCTCTCCCGATGTCCCACTCCCCCCAACCCGCCCGCTGGCTCCCCTTCGTCGTCCTCGGCATCGGCCTCACCGCGATCTCCTTCGGCGCCATCTTCGCCCGCCTCGCCCAGGCCGAAGGCGTCAGCTCGCTCGCCGTCGCCACCTGGCGGCTCGGCTTCGCCGCGCTCATCATCACCCCGGTCGCCTTGCTGCAGTCGCGCCACGAGCTCGCCCACCTCACCCGCAAGCAGATCGGCATGGCGCTCGCCGCCGGCCTCTTCCTCGCGCTCCACTTCGCGACCTGGATCAGTTCGCTCGAATACACCTCGGTGGCCTCGAGCACCGCGCTCGTCACCACCAACCCGCTGTGGATCGGACTCGCCTCCTTCCTGATCTTCCGCGAGACGCCCACGAAGATGATGATCGGCGGCATCGCGCTGTCCTTCGCCGGCAGCCTGTTCATCTTCTGGAGCGACAGCCAGACCGCCAGCGCCGGCGGCGACCCGATGCTCGGCAACCTGCTCGCGCTCGTCGGCAGCTGGTGCTTCTCCGCCTACCTGCTCATCGGCCGCCGGCTGCGCGCCGGACTGGGGCTGCCGGCCTACATCTGGCTCGCCTACGGCGCCGCGGCGCTGTTCCTGTTCGCCGCCAGCGGCGCCGGTGGGGTGACGCTTTTCACCCTGTCGGACACCGCCTGGCTGGTGCTGCTGGCGATGGCCCTCGGCCCGCAGCTGCTCGGCCACACTGCCTACAACTGGTCGCTGCGCTACGTCTCGGCGACTTTCGTCGCGGTGGTCACCCTGGGCGAGCCCGTAGGCAGCGCATTGCTCGCCTTCATCGTCTTCGGCGAAGGCTTCGCGGCGCTGCAGTTCGTGGGTTTCAGCCTGCTGCTGGTGGGCATCTACCTCGCGGCGAAAGGCGAGAAAAGCTGACGCCCTCCCGGGTGACCTGCCGCCCAACCTTGAGAAAATGCAAATATCGTCACAGCCGGCAATATTCGTCATCTGATCCAGCGTATATGGGAATACACTGAAATCGTAATCAAGTGACTTCGATTCTGGCCCCACGGGCCACCGTTGGAGGCAGCCATGACGAGCGACGAGCCCCCCCTGCAGCTGCACCAGCATTTCCTTGACGCTACCAATGTCCCGATGCTGGCCGTCGATCTCGACGGCTGCGTCACCGATGTCAACATCGCCACGCTGCGCCACTCGCAACAGACGCGCGAGCAGTGGGTGGGCAGTGATTTCGCAGCCCACTTCATCGACCGCGCTGCGGCCGCTGAAGTCGTTCGTACGGCATTGTCCCGCGGCGAGCTCAGTGGCCGAACCCTGCGCACCACGACCGGCGACGGACACACCGCCGAACTCGAACTGCACCTGGCCCGCGCCCACGACGCCGGCCGGGTGCTCGGCCTCTTCGTCGAGGCACGCGACATCACCATCATCAAGGCCGTCGAGCAACGCCTGACGGCCGCCTCCCACTACGCGCGCAGCCTGCTCGAGGCCAGCCTCGACCCGCTGGTCACGATCAGCCCCGACGGCAAGATCATGGACGTCAACCGCGCCACCGAGATGGCCACCGGCTGCGCCCGCGACAAGCTGATCGGCAGCGATTTCAGCGACTACTTCACCGAACCCGCCAAGGCTCGTGCCGGCTACCAGCAGGTGTTTTCGACCGGCCACGTCACCGACTACCCGCTGGTGCTGCGCCACGCCTCGGGCACCATGACAGACGTGCTCTACAACGCCAGCGTCTACCACGACGAAAGCGGCCACGTCGCCGGCGTGTTCGCCGCCGCACGCGACGTCACCCAGCTCAAGCGCTCACAGGAGGCGCTCGAGAGCACCAACCGCGAGGTCATGCTGCTCGGGCAGATGACGAGCCTGCTGCAGAGCTGCCGCACCATCGAGGAATCGCTCCCCATCATCCGCGCGACCATGACGGAGCTCTTCCCGGGCGTCAGCGGCCAGCTCCTGCTGCTGCGCCCGTCCGGCAACCTGCTCGAGGATGCCGGCACCTGGGGCGAGCACCCGCAGTCGCTGCAGACCGCTCCGCCCTCGGACTGCTGGGCCCTGCGCCGCGGCCACATCCACGACATCGGCTTCGAGCGCACGATCAACCCGCCCTGCCGCCACATCGATGCCGAAGACAGGCCCTATCTGTGCATCCCGCTGCTGGCGCAGGGGACGGCGCTGGGCATCATCCATCTGCTGATCGATCCGGCAACGGTGACGGAGATGCAGAAGCAGCACTACCGCAATCTCGCGGCGACCGCGGCCGACAGCATCAGCCTCGGCATGGCCAATCTGCGCCTGCGCGAATCGCTGCACGCGATGTCGATCCGCGATCCGCTCACCGGGCTCTACAACCGCCGCTTCATGGAAGAAGCCCTGGTACGCGAGATCAGCCGCATGACGCGGGCGGACAAGTTCCTCGCCGTCGCGATGCTAGACATCGACCACTTCAAGCGCTTCAACGACACCTATGGCCACGAGGCTGGCGACGTCGTGCTCAAGGAGTTCGCGCTGCTGCTGTCGAGCTTCCGCGAGGGCAGCGACCTGGCCTGCCGCTACGGCGGCGAGGAGTTCCTGCTGATCCTGCCCGAGCTCCTCCCCGAACAGGCCATCAAGCGACTCGACGCATTCCGCGAAACGGTTGGCCACCTCGCCGTGATGCTGCATGGCAAGCCGCTGCCGAACATCACGGTGTCGATCGGCGTAGCCAGCCTGCCCGCGCATGGCAGCACCGGCGAAAGCCTGATCAAGGCGGCCGACGACGCTCTCTACCGGGCCAAGCAGAACGGCCGCAACCGGGTGGAAGTGGCCACCGTCAGCCCGGCCGCGCAGAGGGGTGCGGACCAGGCCGTACCCACCGCGGCCAGCGCCCCCGGTGCAACGCTGCAGCAGGCCGGATCATGACCGGCTCCGACGAGCCCCCGGGCACCCCCCGCGACGCGGGCCGCAGACGCCCTGCGAGCGACTGGCGCACGCCCTGGATCATCCTCGCCCTCGGCCTGGTCGCGATCGGCAGCATCCTCGGTTTCGACCTCTACACCGCGCACAAGGCCCTGACCGAACGCGAGGGCGACCGCCTGACCCACGCCGCGGAGGTCGTCAGCAGCACGCTGGCGCGCCGCCTGCAAGCGACCGCGAACGCGCTCGACGCCATTTCCCCCGACCTCGCCCAGCTGCTCGCCGGCGAGATGTCTCAGGCCGCTGCAAACAGCCGCATGGAAGCCATCGTGTCGGCCATGACCGGCGTGCGTACGCTGATCCTGGTCGATGCCGCAGGCGATGTGCAAGCCAGCAACCGTCCGCTGCTGCTCGGCATGAATTTCCAGGACGACGACCGCTATCGCGTCATCCGCGAGAACCCCGCGCCTCAATGGCTGCACGTCTCCAGACCTTTCATCACCCCACACGGCGTCTTCACGATTACCGCCGGCAAGGCAGTGCTCCACCCGGACGGCCGCTTCGCCGGCTATGCCGTCGCCGCCATCGATCCCGATTACTTCAGCCAACTGCTCACCGCCTCGGTCTACGCCGAGGACATGCGCGCACTACTGATTCATGGCGCCGGCACGATCATCTACAGCATCCCGGACGATCCCGCGCTCGCCGGCTTCGACCTCGGCGCCGCACCCGACTCGCTGTTCAACCACCACCTGGCCAGCAGCGCACGGACATCGCTGATCTCGGGCCTCACCGCGTCCACGGCCGAGCATCGCATCGCCGCGGTGAGCACGATCACCCCGGAGACCACACCCGCGGACTTCCCGCTGATGGTGAGCCTCAGCCGCAACCTCGATGCCGTCTACGCTCCGTGGCGCCGCAACCTGATCGTGAGCGGCCTGCTGTTTGGTGCTCTGGCACTGATCTCGACGGTCGGCTTGTGGATCTTCCAGCGCAGCCAGCGTCGCAGCGAAGCCGATCTGGCCGCCGAGGAAGCCGAGCGCGCGCGGCTCGAGCAGGCCCTGCGCAAGGACCGCCAATACCTCGCCGAGGTGGTCTGGGGAACGGACGCCGGCACCTGGGAGTGGAACCTGCGGACCAACGCGGTGCACTTCAACGAGCGCTGGGCCGAACTGCTGGGCTTTACCCTCGCCGAGCTCGCCCCGATCTCGATCGACACGTGGCGGACCCTCACCCATCCCGACGACCTCACGGTGCTCAATGAGCTGAGCGAGGAACTCATCCCCGGCCGGATCGAGTTCTTCGAGGCCCGGGTACGGATGCGCCACAAGGACGGCCACTGGGTATGGATCCTCGACCGCGGCCGCGCGGTCGAGCGTGACGCCGAGGGCAAGGCCCTGCGCCTGGCCGGCGCCCACCTCGACATCAGTGCCGCGCAGGACGCCGAGCTGCGCACCCAGGCGGCGCTGCGCTATGCGCGCGGGCTGCTCGAGGCCAGCCTGGATCCGATCATGACCATCGGCCTCGATGGCCGCATCATGGACGTCAATGAGGCCGCCGAACAACTCACCGGGCTGAGCCGCGCGCAGCTCATCGGTCGCAACTTTGCCGACTTCTTCACCGCACCGGAGCAGGCCCGCGAGGGCTACCAGCGCGTGTTCGCCCTTGGCCGCGTGCGCGACCTCCCGCTCGCGCTCGAACACGCGGACGGCACGGTCACCGAGGTGCTCGTCAATGCCAGCGTTTTCCGCGATGAGGACGAGCACATCGCCGGTGCCTTCGCCGCCGCGCGCGACATCACGCAACTGCGCCGCTACCAGCGCGCGCTCGAGCGCACCAACGCCGAAAGTCATCTGCTCGGCCAGCTCAGGGACATGCTGCAGAGTTGCCACACCGTCCTCGAGGGGGTACCGATCATCCGCAACGGACTGCAGCAACTGTTCCCCGATGCCAGCGGCCGCATCTTCCTGGTCGACGCCTCGGGCCACGCGCTGGAAGAAGCGTCGGGCTGGGGCCAGTACGGCGAGCAGCACGCATCGGCGACGGTCGCCACCGCCGACTGCTGGGCGCTGCGCCGCGGCCACGTCCACGACATTGGCTTCGGGCACACGCTCAACCCGCGCTGCCAGCACCTTGCAGGGAGCGCGCAGCCCTACATCTGCCTGCCGCTGCGGGCTCAGGGACAGCCGCTCGGGGTCATTCACCTGCTTGCCGGCGGCGGCGATGCCGACACCGGCGCGCACGTGCGCGAGCTTGCCGAATCGGTCGCCGACACGCTCAGCCTCAGCCTGGCCAACCTGCGCCTGCGCGAGAACCTGCTCGCCCTGTCGATGCGCGATCCGCTCACCGGGCTCTACAACCGTCGCTTCATGGAAGAGGGCCTGGAACGCGAGATCAATCGCAGCGGCCGTGCGCATCGGGCGCTGGCCGTCGCCATGCTCGATCTCGACCACTTCAAGCGCTTCAACGACGACTACGGCCACGACACCGGCGACATGGTCCTGGTCGCCTTCGCCAACCTGATGCACGGCTTTCGCGTCGGCAGCGACATCGCCTGTCGCTACGGCGGCGAGGAGTTCCTCGTCGTGCTCACCGACATCGACGCACCGCAGGCGCTCGACCGACTCGAGCGCCTGCGCGAGTCGGTCGCCCAAATGAGCCTGCACCACCGCGGCCAGGCCTTGCCGGCGGTGACCGTCTCCATCGGCATGGCCATGTTCCCGGCCGACGGGCGCAGCGGCGCCAGCCTGATCCGAGCCGCCGACGAGGCGCTCTACCGCGCCAAAGCCGGCGGTCGCAACCAGGTGGTGCAGGCCGACTCCCCGGTCACGGTGCCAGCGGCGCTCGACGCCGGCAGCTGAAGCGGGACCTGCAGCACGCCCGCGGCGCTGCGGTCGGGGAACGCCGGCGGCACGTTTGCCGTCGGACCATCGAGGAGACTCCCATGCGCCCCGATCCCGAGCACGATTCCCCCTTCCGCCTGCCCTGCAATCCACCCATGAGCCGCGCCCGCTTTCTGCGTCTGGCGGCCGCAACGGTCACAGGCTTCGCGCTGGGCACGCCGGCCGCCGCCGCGCGCGGCGCATCGTCGCCGGCCGCGACCATGCTCACCCGCCCCATCCCCGCCACCGGCGAAGCGCTGCCGGTCATCGGCTGCGGCACCTACGTTGGTTTCGACGTCGCCCCCGGCAGCGCCGAGTACCAACGCCTGCCCGGCGTACTGCAGGCGCTGTTCGACGCCGGCGGCTCGGTGATCGACAGTTCGCCGATGTATGGGCGCGCCGAAGCGGTCACCGGCGAGCTGCTCGCCGCCACCGGCGCGCATCGCCAGGCCTTCGTCGCCACCAAGGTGTGGACGCGCGGCCGCGCGGAGGGCATCCGCCAGATGGAGGAATCCCTGCGCCGCCTGCAGGTCGAGCGCCTCGACCTGATGCAGATCCACAACCTGGTCGACTGGCCGACCCATCTCGCGACCCTGCGCGACTGGAAGGCCGCGGGGCGCGTGCGCTACCTCGGCGTGACCCACTACACGGCCGGCGCCTACGCCGAGCTCGAGGCTGTCATGCGCGCCGAGCCGGTCGACTTCGTGCAGATCAATTACTCGCTCGACGAGCGCGAGGCCGAGCGCCGCATCCTCCCGCTGGCGGCCGAGCGTGGCATGGCGGTGATCATCAACCGCCCCTTCGGCGGCGGTGGCCTGCTCCGCCGTCTGCGCGGACGCCCGCTCCCGCCCTGGGCCGCAGACATCGACGCGAGCAGCTGGGCACAACTCCTGCTGAAGTTTGTGCTCTCCCACTCCGCGGTCACCTGCGCGATCCCGGGCACCAGCCGGCCGGAGCACATGGCCGACAACGCGCTCGCAGGCACCGGTGCGATTCCCGGGCGCGACTTCTGGGAGCGGCACCGCATCGACGCCGGCTGACGCCGCGATCCAGGACGGCCCGAGCGCTCGCGCAACCCGGTCCCCCGCCGCACGTCGAGATCCTCAGCGGACGCCGACGCCGGCCGGGCCGCCTTCCGTTCCGGGCGCATCGTCCAGGCCAAGCCGCCCGATCGCGGGCAGGCGCAGCGCGGGGCGGTTCAGGTCCACGCCGAAATTGAGCCCCAGCAGGTTCAGCTCGAGCCCCTCCTCGAACCCGACGCTGAAGCCGAGGAGACCGAGCAGCGAGAACTGCACTCCCGATCCGGACGGCGACACGCCGAGCGGCCGCTCCAGCGGTCGGTAGTCCTTGCCGATCGCGTTCGCCGGCAGGTCCAGGCGAAGCGCCGGCACCTCGCGGCCGATGTGGGCGAGGAAGGTGTTGCTGTTCGGGCCCGGATAGCTGCGGTACTCGTCCGCGTACGGGTAGCGCGCCACCGCTTCCTCGATCTGCGCGATCAGCGCATCCACGCCTTCGCCGCGATGATCGACCAGCACGCTCGGCACCGCCCCGAACCAGAGCCCGTCCGGCAGTGCGTAGTTGCGCCGCACCACATTGCCTCGCCCCCAGCCGATCACGTCGTAGCGCGTGTAGGCCGTCTCGCCGGCACGCTTGTAGATGATCCACGGATGCACCGCGAAGTAGCCGCGCCAGCCATAGGTGGCCGCGGCGAAAACCTGCACGATCGCGGTATCGGCAAAGCGCCCGGGGTCGGGTGCGATACCCGCGGAGTGGCGCGCGGCACCGCGCCAGCCACCTTCCGCGCCCACCCTGGCCGAGCGCGGATCGTTGGCGAGGCTGACCCCAACCGAAAACAGCAGCAATACGGCAAAGGCGCGGAGACTGATCGAGAGCGGACTCAAGTGTTTTCCCGGTAACGAGACGCGAAGACCTGCATATGTCTGATCACCCCCCGCAGATGAAGTTCGGCAGCGGCGCACCTGCAGATTAAATTCTAAAAAGTTATAAACATTTTCTTTAAAAGACATTTTTAGTATTTCAGCTTTCCCGTATTCTGCAGCGCGTCATGGCAGCGCCGCGCAGTCCGGCGCGCCGGCCCCCAGCAAACGCATACGACGGACGACACGACCATGCTGAAGAAACTTGCCCCACTGCCCCTGGCCATCGCCCTCTCCGCCAGCCTCGGCTTCGCCGCGCCGGCCTTCGCCAGCACCGCCGAGCACGCCCCCGCCACCGCCGCGCAGGCGACCGCCGCCGCGCCCGCGCCGCTGCTGCAGGCCGCCGAGCTCAAGAGCCTGATCGGCCAGCCCGGCGTGCGCGTGCTCGACATCCGCGCCGACAAGGACTACGCCGCCGGCCACGTCCCCGGCGCAGTGAACACCCCCTACGGCAAGTACCGCGGGCCGAAGGAGAACCCCGGCCAGCTGCCCTCAGAAGCCGCGCTGACCCAGCTCCTGCAGGCTGCCGGGGTCGACCGCGACACCCACGTGGTCGTCGTGCATGCTGGCAGCGACCACACCGACTTCGGCGCCGCGGCGCGCGTGTACTGGACGCTCAAGGTCGGCGGCCTTACGCGCCTCTCCATCCTGGACGGCGGCACCAAGGCCTGGCAGGCCGCCGGCGGCACGCTCGAGACCGCCGCACCGACGGTCGCGCCCAGCCAGTTCAGCTACCGCTACGACCAGGAGCAGGTCGTCACCAGCGAGGAACTCGCCGCCACGGTCAAGGCCGGCAACGCCCCGCTGCTCGTCGACGCCCGCCCGCCCAAGTTCTTCGCCGGCGAGACGCGCACCGACGCCGCCGCGCGCTACGGCACACTGCCGGGCGCAAAGTCCTTCGACAACGCGCAGTTCTTCCCGCAGGGCGGCACCACGCTCAAGCCGGCGAGCGAGTTGAAGGCTCTGGTCGCGCAGTCCGGCGCCGCCGCCGCGCCCGCGGTGTCCTTCTGCAACACCGGCCACTGGGCCGCCACCAACTGGTTCGTGATGTCGGAGATCGCCGGCAACAAGGCGGTCAAGCTCTATCCCTCCTCGGTCGTGGAGTGGAGCCAGTCCGAGCTGCCGATGGACAACCAGCCTTCGCGCCTGAGCGCACTGGTGCAGGACGCCAAGCGCGCGCTCGACAAGTAAGGCGGACGCGACGATGCGCTTGTTCTCCCGTTTCCTGCTGGTCTTCGGCGCACTCGCGGGCGTGCTCGCGGTGACGCTGGCGGCCGGCCTGCGCCAGGGCCTGCTCGCGCTGCTGGGCATCGGCTTCGGCGCGGTGCTGCAGGGCGCGCGCTTCGGCTTCACCACCGGCTGGCGCGACTTCATCGAGCGTCGCGACCCGCAGGGCCTGTGGGCGCAGATGCTGCTGATGGTGCTGGCCGCGGCGCTGACCCTGCCGCTGCTCGCCGGCAGCGGCGGCGAGCTGGTCGGCGCGGTGGCGCCGCTGACGATCAGCCTGGTGCTCGGCGCCTTCCTGTTCGGCGCGGCGATGCAGCTCGCCGACGGCTGCGGCTCGGGCACGCTGTACAAGGCCGGCGGCGGATCGCCGCTGTCCTTCGTGGTGTTGCCCACCTTCGCCTTCGGCAGCTTCCTCGGTGCCTCCCACCAGCCGGCCTGGATCGAACTCGGCGGCCTGCCGGCAGTGGACTTGCTCGCCTTCGGCTGGCCGACCGCGCTCGCGCTCACCGTGGCCGGCTGCAGCCTGGTCGCCTGGCTGGCCGGGCGTGTCGCACGCAACGCCCGCGGCGACGCACCGCCCTCGCCGCAGGCCGTCGCCGAACAGCTGGTGCGCACCGGCACAGCGAGCTTCGTCGCCGCCGCGAGGCCCGCGCAGTCGCGCTGGGCCACGCGCTGGTGGCTCGGCGCGCTGCTCCTGGCCGTGCTCTACCTCGCCCATCTGGTCGTCGCCGGCCAGCCCTGGGGCATCGTGTACGGCATGGGCGTGTGGGGCGCGAAGGCGGTCTCCGCGCTCGGCTGGGACCTCTCGGGCGACGCCTTCTGGGGTGTGGCGCCGCATGCGCAGCGCCTCGTCGAGCCCATCCTCGCCGACGTCACCTCGGTGACCAACATCGGCCTGATCTACGGCGCGATCGCCGCCTCGCGCTGGAACGGCGCGCCGAAGTTCACCGCGCCCTCGGGGCGCCGGCTCGCCGCCGCTGCCGTGGCAGGGCTGGTGATGGGCTACAGCGCGCGCATGGCCTTCGGCTGCAACGTCGGCGCCTACCTGGGCGGCATCGCCTCGGCCAGCCTGCACGGCTGGGTGTGGTTCGCGCTCGCCTTCGCCGGCTCCATCGTCGGCGTGCGCATCCGCCGCCGCGTCGGTGCGTAGGGAGGAAGACATGGACAAGGAAAGACTCTTCCGCACCGGCTTCGCGATCTTCTGGCTGGTCGCCCTCGGCCTGCTCGTGCTCGACACCGCGAGCAGCAGCAACATCCGCGTGGAGCCGCCGCCGATCGCGCTCGGCAGCGGGCAGGCGGCCTCCGGGGGGCATTGCTCGGGGCGGTAGGCGGCAGGCGGCAGGCGGCAGGCGGCAGGCGGCAGGCGGCAGGCGGCAGGCGGCAGGGGCGAGAATCCCATGCGGGCTAGCCGAGTCCCACCCACACCAGGCCGGCGAGCAGGCCGAGCGCGACGCTGACCATGCCGGCAGCGGCGCGCAGCGCGAGGGCGCGGCCGCCGATCGCCGCGGCGAGGCCGAGCTTGAAGCCGAGGTTGGCGAGCATGGCGATGCCGACCGCGGTGACCGTGGCGATCAGCTCGAGGCGCTCGAGCGCGTACAAGCGCAGGCTGGACAGCGTGATCGCGTCGACGTCGGTGAGGCCGGACACGAAGGCCAGCACGTACAGGCCGCGATTGCCGGCGAAGTCCGACAGCCAGGCCGCGGCCAGCAGCACCAGCGCGTAGACGGCGCCGAAGCCGAGCGCGGTCTTGAGTTCGGTCGGGTTGCCGGTGGTCGGCAGCACCGCCTCGGCGCGCTCGGCGAGCTGGCGCCACAGCCAGAACGCGCCGAGCGCGCCGAGCACCAGCGCCGGGACGATCACGCGCAGCAGCGTCGCGGCGACCCCGGGTGCGACGACGGCGGCGATTGCCCCCACCCGCATCACCATCACCAGGTTGGCGATCACGATCACGAGCGCGGCCATCGCACCCGCCGCGGGCAGCGCCCGCGCCTGGCGGGCGTACAGCAGCGTGGTCGCCGTGCTCGAGGCCAGGCCGCCGAAGACACCGACGAAGGCCGCACCGTAGCGCACTCCCGCGATCTTCAGCGCGGCATAGCCGGCCAGCCCGACCCCCGCGATCAGCACCACCATCCACCAGACCTGGCGCGGGTTGAGCGCTCCGTAGGGCCCCATCTCCTCGTCCGGCAGCATCGGCAGGATCACCAGCGAGAGCACGCCGAACTGCAGGATCGAGATCCAGTCGCGTGGCTCCAGCCGCGTCGCCATGCCGCGCAGCTGGGCCTTGAAGTAGAGCAGCACGGTGCTCGCCACCGCCAACATCACCGCGAGCCCGGCATGGCCGAGCCAGCTCGCGGCGCCCAGGCAATAGCACAGCACCAGCGCCGCCACCGAGGTCGTGCCGGGGTCGGAGGGGTCGGGGTGGCGCAGGTAGGCGGCGATGATGGTGAGGCCGACCAGCACCAGGCCGGCGACGAAGGGCGCGGGACTGCCGAGCTGTTCGCCGAGCATGGCCACCAGCGCGCCGAGCATGCCGACCAGGCCGAAGGTGCGCAGGCCGGCACGCGCCGAGGGCACGCGCTCGCGCTCGAGCCCGATCAGCAGGCCGATTCCGGTCGCGATCAGGAAGGCTTCGATCTGTTCGGCATCGAGCGGCAGCATGTCCGACATGGCGGCAGGCCGGGCGCAGCCCCGGCAGAGGGCGATCGACAGGCCGATGATACGCCCCGGCACGCGCGACGATGCAAGCGTGGCCGCGCCGGGATAGGATTCGCTCCACACGACGCTTCGGGCGGCGCGGCGGACGCGGGGTCCGCCCGCAGGGTCCGGCATGGAGACGCAAGGATGAGACTTTTGTTGGTCGAAGACGATCCCGCACTCGCGGAGGGCATCGCCGAGTTCCTGCGCGGCCAGGGCGACGAGGTCGAGGTCGAGGAGGACGGCATGCGCGCCGACCGCCTGCTGCAGGACAACGGCTACGAGTTCGTCCTGCTCGATGTCGGCCTGCCCGGCCTCGGCGGCTACGAGCTGGTGCGCCGCATCCGCAAGCGCGGTCAGCGCATGCCGGTGATCGTGATCACCGCGCGCGACGCGCTCGACGATCGCATCTACGGCCTCGACCTCGGCGCCGACGACTACCTGGTGAAGCCCTTCGAGCTCGCCGAGCTGAGCGCGCGCATGCGCGCGGTGCAGCGGCGCGGCGGCGGCGCCGGGGCGAGGCTGGCCTTCGGCGCGCTCGTCCTCGATCTCGACGGCCGCCTCGCCGAGCTAGACGGCGTGCCGATGGCACTCAGCGGTCGCGAGTGGGAGGTGCTGGAGGCGCTGGTACGTGCCGACGGCCGCACGGTCACGCGCGAGAGCCTGCAAGGCGACGGCAGCGGCAACGCGCTCGAGGTCTGCATCTCGCGCCTGCGCCCGCGAATGGAGGCCGCCGGGCTGCTGATCCGTACCGTGCGCGGCTTCGGCTACCGCCTCGAACGCAGCAAGGAGCCCCGCGAAGGTGCCGACCAGCCTCCGGCGTAAGCTCCTCAGCAGCCTCGCCGCGCCCACCGGCCTGTTGCTTGCGATCGCCGGCGCGGTCGCCTACGGCACCGCCAAGGGCATGGTCACCGACGCCTACGACCACAACCTGCTCAACCTCGCCCACGCGATCGCCACCCATGTCCACCCGGAGGCCGACGGGCTCAGCCTGAGCCTGTCCTCGGAGGTCGAGGCGGTGCTGCGCAGCGATACCCAGGACCGCATCTACTTCCGCGTCCGCGACCTGGGCGGGCGATTGCTCGGCGGCGACGCGGCCCTGCCCCTGCTCGACGACAGCGACGCGGCGTCGGCGCTGCCGGTCCCCTACGCCCCGGTGGGCCGCGAGACGCCGCAGCCGCCGCGTGCGCCCGCCACCCGGCCGCTGTTCCGCGATCTCGTATACACGGAACAGCCGATCCGGGCCTTGCGCCTGTATCGCGAAACGCCCGCGGGGGGCTACTACGTCACCGTCGCGGAAACCCTGGTCAAGCGCGAGGCGGGCATGGATCGGCTGCTCCTCGGCTTCGTCTCCGCCGGCGCCCTCCTCCTGCTCGCAGCCGGCATCGCCGCCGGACTGGGCATCCCCAGCGGCCTGGCCCCGCTCGAGCGCCTGGAGGAGTCCCTGCGCCGACGCTCGGGCGCCGACCTGTCGCCGATCGACCCCAAGGGCGTGCCCGACGAGGTGCGCGAGGTGGTCGGTGCGCTCAATGGCCTGCTCGAGCGCCAGCGCAACGCCAGCGCCCGCCAGCGCGAGTTCCTTCAGGACGCCGCCCACCAGCTGCGTACCCCGCTCGCCGGCCTGCAGATGCAGCTCGAGCTGCTCGAGTCGCGCCCGCTCGACGAGGCCGCGCGCCACCGCCTGCGCGTCTCGGTGGCGCGTGTGATCCGGCTCGCCAACCAGTTGCTCGCGCTCGCGCGCGCCGAAGCCGGTGGCCGCCTGGTTGCGGACGCTTCGGAGGTGGAGCTCGTCACGCTGATCGACCCTCTGGTCGAGGACTGGATCGAGCGCGCCGACGAACGCGGGATCGATCTCGGCGTCGAGCGCGAGCCGGTACGCATGACGGGCGACCCCACCCTGCTGCAGGAGCTGATCGCCAACCTGATGGACAACGCGCTCAAGTATTGCGACCAAGGGGGCAAGGTCTCGCTGCACTGTGCGTACGAGGGGGAGCAGGTGTGCATCGAGGTCGTCGACGACGGCCCCGGCATTCCGCGCGAGGTGCGCGAGCAGGTCTTCGAGCGCTTCTACCGCCACGCCGGCGCCCGCGCCAGCGGCAGTGGTCTCGGGCTGTCGATCGCACGCGAGATCGTGCGCGGCCACGGCGGCAACATCACGATCGACGACGGCCCCGACGAGCGCGGCACCCGCGTGCGCGTCCTCCTGCCGATCGACGGCCAGCGCGAAAAGACCGCGGGGCGGTGAGCCTGCGCCCACCGCCCCGCGGTCTGCTGTGCTGCCCGGCGGCACCCTCGCGGATGCCGGCGGGCCGCTTTACTGCTTAGTGCGACGAGGCTGACGCCGCGCCGATACCGGTCTCGGAACGCACCTTCTGCGCCATGTAGCCGGCACGGTCTTCCTTGGCACGCGCGCTGTTGTCGAGGATCGAGAACAGCCAGATGCCGATGAAGCCCGCAGCCATCGAGAACAGGGCTGGCGAAGCGTACGGGAACAGCGCCGAACCCTTCGGGTTGCCCAGCGTGGCTTCCCACACCGAAGGCGACACGATGGTCAGCACGACCGCGGTGATCAGGCCGAGGAAGCCGCCGATGGTCGCGCCGCGGGTCGTGCAGTCCTTCCACAGCACCGACATGAACAGCACCGGGAAGTTGGCCGAGGCGGCGATCGCGAAGGCCAGCGACACCATGAAGGCGATGTTCTGCTTCTCGAAGGCGATGCCCAGCACCACCGCGATCACGCCCAGCACCAGGGTGGTGATGCGCGAGACACGCAGTTCGGCGGCCGAGTCGGCGTTGCCCTTCTTGAACACGGTGGAGTACAGGTCGTGCGACACCGCCGAGGCACCCGACAGGGTCAGGCCAGCCACCACCGCGAGGATGGTCGCGAACGCCACCGCCGAGATGAAGCCGAGGAAGACGTTGCCGCCGACCGCGTTGGCGAGGTGGATCGCCGCCATGTTGCTGCCGCCGATCAGGCCGCCCTTGGCATCGAGGAAGCCGGGGTTGGTCGACACCAGCACGATCGCGCCGAAGCCGATGATGAAGGTCAGGATGTAGAAGTAGCCGATCCAGGTGGTCGCCCAGAACACCGACTTGCGGGCTTCCTTGGCGTCCGGCACGGTGAAGAAGCGCATCAGCACGTGCGGCAGGCCGGCGGTGCCGAACATCAGCGCCATGCCGAAGGAGATCGCCGAGATCGGATCCTTGATGAAGGAGCCCGGGCCCATGATCGACTGGCCGATGGTGGAGGCCTCTGCAGCCGTCTTGCCACCGGCGGTCGCGACCTCGGTCTTGACGCGGACCGCGTCGGCAAACAGCGCCTCGGGCGAGAAGCCGTAGTTCAGCAACACCATGAAGGCCATGAAGCTGGCGCCGGCGAGCAGCAGGCAGGCCTTGATGATCTGCACCCAGGTGGTCGCGGTCATGCCGCCGAAGAGCACGTAGATCATCATCAGCGCGCCGACGATGACCACCGCCATCCAGTACTCGAGGCCGAACAGCAGCTTGATGAGCTGGCCGGCGCCGACCATCTGCGCGATCAGGTAGAAGGCGACCACGACCAGGGTGCCCGAGGCCGCGAAGGCGCGGATCGGGGTTTGCTGGAAGCGGTAGGCGGCCACGTCGGCGAAGGTGAACTTGCCGAGGTTGCGCAGGCGCTCCGCCATCAGGAAGGTAATGACCGGCCAGCCGACCAGGAAGCCGATCGAGTAGATCAGGCCGTCGTAGCCGCTCGCCATCACCGCCGCCGAGATACCGAGGAAGGAAGCCGCCGACATGTAGTCGCCAGCGATCGCGAGGCCGTTCTGGAAGCCGGTGATACCGCCGCCGGCGGTGTAGAAGTCGGCCGCCGACTTGGTCTTGGAGGCCGCCCACTTGGTGATGTAGAGCGTGCCGAGGACGAACACGCCGAACATCATGATGGCCGTCCAGTTGGTGGCCTGCTTCTCGGCCTGGCCGAGGTCGCCGCCCGCGGCCAGGGCCACCGAGGACAGCAGGGCGAGCGCGAGGCCGCCCAGGAGTTTCGCGTTGCTACCGATCATTTGCCGCTCTCCTCGACGATCTCGCGGGTCAGCTGGTCGAACTCGGAGTTCGCGCGACGCACGTAGAAGCCGGTAATCAGGATGGTGAAGAAGATCACCCCGAGGCCGACCGGGATGCCGACCGTCATGACGCCCTCGCCGAGGCGGGCCGAGAGAGACTCCTTGTTGAAGGCGATCAGCGCGATGTAGCCGTAGTACACGACCATCATGATCATGGTCAGGATCCAGCCGAAGCTGGAGCGCGTGGCCACCAGTTTTTGATACTTGGGGTTCGCGGCGATTTTGGTCGCCATATCGTTTTCCATATCTCCCTCCTTCGTCGATGAAAGGACCGGACGCTCGCCCGGTTGCGCGCACCTTAGGATCGCAGACTTACATTCCGCTTACGCTCGGATAAAATTTTCTTTTCCAACAGATACTTAACGAATTCTTGCATAAATCTTGCAGAAACCCTGCCGATTCCATCTGAATGAACAGGAACATCGGACGGGCCGTTTCGACCCTGAGGGAGGGGCAAGCAGAGAAGGCGCCCGGATCCGGGCGGCGACGAGACTGAACGCGCGCGTCCGCCCGGCTCAGCCGGGCAGGAATACCGAGAACGCCGCCGGCAGCGGCGCGTGCTCCAGGCTGCGCTGGGTGAACAGGAAGCGGCCGTCGCAGACGAAGCCGAGGTCTTCCCAGTCGACCATGTTGAGCGCGTCGCGGAAGGCCTCGATGCCCACATCGGCGCGGCGCGGGAAGACCGCCAGCACCGCGCCGTCGTAGTCGGTGCAGGGGTGGACGAAGAAAGGCTGGGCGACCCGGGTCTTGCCGTTTACATAGACTCGCGGCTGCGTGCTGCGGTGGTGCAGGCGGCCCCACATCCACCAGTTCGACTCGTCGAAGCGGGTGACCTTGCGCTGCAGCAGGCGCGCCTTGTGAGGCGCCAGCACCGCCGGCGGCGGATCGCCCGGCTCGCTCCAGATCATCCGCCGGGTGAGGCCGGTGCTGACCGTCGACGAGCACACAAAGTCGCGGTTGCCATGCACCGCGTCGGTAAACAGCTCGTCTGCGCCCGACACCGCGCCGACCTTGACGAAGGCGACGTCGGCCAGGCGCAGCGGGTAGTCGCCGCGGGCGAACATCAGGTGGCCGCCGGCCTCGACGAAGTGGCGCTCCTCCCAGGCCGGCGCCGCCAGCCCGGCAGCGAGGTCATCACCGACACCGAGGGCGCAGTAGCGCATCGCGCGCTCGCTGCGCCCCTTCTCGAAGCGCCAGATCAGGCAGTTCGGCACCGCGTCGTCGAACACGCGCGCATCGCCGAGCTCGATCGCGTCGGTGATCGAGCCGGATTCGACCAGCAGTCGGTTGAGCTTCACCGCCGAGGTCGCCTTGAGGAAATCGCGCGGGGTGATGAAGATCAGCTCGCCGCCCGGGCGCAGGTGGCGCAGGCACTTGGCGATGAAGAACAGGTAGAGGTTGGCGCGCCCGTCGAGGACGTCCCCGTAGGCACCACGCTCGATCAGCGCCCGCGTGCTCTCGGCGATGTCCTGGATGCGCACGTAGGGCGGGTTGCCGATGATGGTGTCGAAGCGCTCGCGCTCTGGGTAGGCGAAGAAGTCGATCGCCTGCGCCCCCGGCGGGCAGTGGTCGGGGTCGAGCTCGATGCCGACCGCGCCCGGCAGGTGGCGCAGGAAGGCGCCATCGCCGCACGAGGGCTCGAGCACACGGCCGGCGTTGCGACGCAAAGCGAGCATGGCGCGCACCACCGGATCGGGGGTGAATACCTGGCCGAGCGCGGCGATGTCGCGCAGTCCGAGGGGTAGCTGGGTGGGCGGGGAGGAAGAGGCGGCGATCGGGGAGGACATGGGGCGCGATATTACCAAGCGCACGCGCGTGGAGGCCGGCGACTCCCGGAAATCGCATGAAGGCGCTGCGCGCGCCCGTCGCCGCTGCCGCGGGAGCGGGCCTGCCCGCGAGAACGAGCTCGAGGCGCGCCCCGAGCGCGGCCTTGGCGCGCGAACTCGCGGCCTCAGAGCGCGGCGACCGCGCCACGCAGGCGCGCGATCAGCTCGGGCACCGCCCGCAGCCGCGACGCTTCCTCGTCGAGGATGGCCTCGAAGGCACGCTTGCGGAAGACGCGCAGCTCGGACGCGTCCGCTGCGCCGGGACCGCCGACGGCGCCGGCGACGATGCCGACCAGGCGCTCGGCCGCATGCAGCCGCCCCCACAGGTAATCGTTCTCGCGCGCGGCCGCGCTGAGGAAGCCGCCGAAGCCTGCGAACGCGGTCCCCGCCAGCACCGGGCGCGCCTCCCCCGCGGCGGCAAGCGCGGTCGCGTCCTGCGGGCTGATGCGGTCGATCAGCACCTCCTCCAGCGGTCCGCTGCCGAGCGCGAGCGCCCCCAGCGCGGGACGCAGGATCACGTCCCAGTAGAAATAGCCCAGATAGGCGGTGAGCAGCTGGCGGCGACAGTGCGGCTCGATCGCCCGCACCGCGTCGGAGACCAGCACCGCGTCCATGTTCGCGTTGGCGTCGCCGATCCGGCAGGCTTCGCCGAGGCGCTCGATCAAGGCGTCGAGCGCGTCCGCATGGTGCGCCGCGAACGCGACCGCGTCCGCCTCGGGCCGCGCCACCGCGGCGGCGCTCGCCGGCTGCAGCAGGGCACGCACCGCCGCGGCGGCGGGCGCGTCCACGAAGGTGCAGTCGTCGTAGATCGCCAAGGCATCGAGGCACTCGTGGATGCCGGTCTTCACGACGTCAAGCACCCCCGGAGCGGTGGTGCAGCGGTCCTCGCCCGGCAGGGCGTGGTACAGCGTGTTGAGCTCGTGCAGCACGAAGTTGATGCGGCGGCGCTTGTACTCGATGCCGAAGCGGATCACCACGCGCGCGAAGGCGGGCATGTCGGCATCCTCGCGCACGTCGTCGGCGACGCGGTAGTGCTCGCGCAGGATGCCGGCGTGCGCTGCCCAGGCCTCCACCACCTGCTGCAGCCAGCGCGCGCCCGGCGACTCGCGCGCGCAGCCGCACAGGCTGCCGAGCAGGCCGGCGAGGAAGTCGAGCGCCTCCAGCACCAGCGCGCGCCACCACGGGTCGTACACCAGCGGCATCGCCCCCAGCATGTTGGTCGAGGTCAGCCGCCAGTGGCGCAGCTCGGCGGCGGTGAAGGGCCCCGACAGGGCGCCGCCGGTGGCGCGCTCGACGAGCGCCTCGACCTCGGGCCGGCTCTGCACGATGGTCGCCTTGAGGCGGCGGATCTGGCGATTGTAGCGGCTGATCTCGGCAAGCTCCTGGTGGATCGGCTGGTGACGCGGCAGGTCGGACAGGGCGCTGCGCAAGACCTCGAACCAGCCCGGCTCGCCCTCGCTGCCGGCGCCCTGCCCGGCGCACGCCTCGGCGTGCGGATCGATGAAGATCAGCCGCCGGTCCACCTCGCGGAAGGCGCGGTGGACGCGGATGTAGCCGACGGCGGCGAGGATGGGCTTGTTGTCGAGCACGCTGCCGTCGAGCAGCACCACACCCTCGGGGTCCATGCCGCTCGCGCGGTAGTGCGCGAAGTTGCGCGCCAGGAAGCGCTCGCGCGTGCTCCACGCCAGCCCGCGCGCAGCGAGCAGGGCGTCCATCTCACCCAGCCGGGCGGGCGGGAAGGCGCCCGGGTAGGAGGCCGAGGCGCGCGCCGCGAAGGCGAGCGAGGGCGCGTTGTCGAGGCCGAAGTCGCTGTCGAGCTCGCCGGTCTTGCGGTGCTCGCAGGCGAAGCGCAGCAGGTGGCGGTGCTCGCGCTCGCGCAGCAGCGGCGGATCGTGGGTGAACAGCGCGCGCTCGATGCCGCGGAAGTCAGTCACCGTGACCGCCAGCGACAGGCAGGTGCCCGAGGGCAGCAGCGAGCCGGCAGCCACCGAGCCGGCCTCCATCGCGAGCAGGCCGTCGAGCAGCTCCGCGCTCAGCAGGGCGCCGTCGAGCGGTGGGCTGAACCAGCGCGAACGCACGAAGGCGAGCGCGCGCTCGAGCGTCTCGGGGTCGGGCTGCGCCTCCAGCATGCCCTCGCGCCGCGCCCACGCCAGCAGCGGCCGCAGCAGGGGGCGGAAGTACCACTTGTCCCACCTCCCGGCGCGCGCCTCCGGGGCGATCAGGCGCTGCATGTCGGCGCGCTCCAGCCACAGCCGCGTCACCGGCGCCAGGCTGAGGTCGTGCGCCAGCGCCCGCGCGAGCGCGATGCCGTTGATCGCCCCCGCCGACGCGCCCGAGATCACATCCACCAGCACGCGCAGGTCCACCGTGCGGCCGAGGCGCTTGAGCAGGTCGAAATACACCTCGGCGGTCCACGCGTCGGCCCCCGCGCCCGCCGGGTAGGCATGGCCGGGCGCCTGCTTGGCGGCCGGGCCCTCGACGCGGTGGTAGGCGCGCGAGGCACGCGCGAGGTTGAGCAGCTCGCGGTTGATGCCGTGCTGGTACACCGCGAGCGAGACGCCGCCAAACAGCACCAGTGCGAGCCGCAGCTCCTTTTCCTTCATCGCCCCCTCCAGCGTGCCGGACCTCGCGCAAGGGCTTCAAGCTCGCACCGGCGCGCGCCGCCGTCAAGCGCCCTCCGGGTCCATGCCCGACGATCCGGGGCGACCGCGCCGCGCGCTTTGCCTATACTTCCGGGGCCCCACCCAAACGAGGAGAACAGAACCGATGTCCACCTGGTACCCCGACAACGCAGAATCCATCGGCCGCACCCCGCTGGTGCGCCTGAACCGCGTGCTCGACGGCGCGCAAGCCACCGTGCTGGCCAAGATCGAGGGCCGCAACCCGGCCTACTCGGTCAAGTGCCGCATCGGCGCGGCGATGGTCAAGGACGCGATCGCCCATGGCCGCCTCGGCCCGGGCCAGGAGATCGTCGAGCCCACCAGCGGCAACACCGGCATCGCGCTCGCCTTCGTGTGCGCCGCGCGCGGCATCCCGCTGACCCTGACCATGCCCGAGACCATGAGCGTGGAGCGCCGCAAGCTGCTGGTCGCCTACGGCGCCAGGCTGGTGCTGACCGAAGGCCCCAAGGGCATGAACGGCGCCATCGCCAAGGCCAGGGAGATCGTCGACAGCGACCCCGGCCGCTTCGTGCTGCTGCACCAGTTCGAGAACCCCGCCAACCCGGCGATCCACGAGACCACCACCGGCCCGGAGATCTGGAACGACACCGACGGCGGCATCGACATCCTGGTGTCGGGTGTCGGTACCGGCGGCACCATCACCGGCATCTCGCGCTACATCAAGCGCGTGCGCGGCAAGGCAATCCAGTCGATCGCGGTCGAGCCCACGGCCAGCCCGGTGATCAGCCAGACCCTCGCCGGCCAGCCGCTCACGCCCGCGCCGCACAAGATCCAGGGCCTGGGCGCCGGCTTCGTGCCCAAGGTGCTCGACCTGTCGCTGATCGACGCGGTCGAGCAGGTGACGAACGAAGACGCCGTGCTCTACGCCCGCCGCCTGGCGCGCGAGGAAGGTATCCTCGCCGGCATCTCCTGCGGCGCGGCGGTCGCGGCCGCGGCGCGCATCGCCAAGCAGCCCGAGAACGCCGGCAAGACCATCGTGGTGATCCTGCCCGACTCGGGCGAGCGCTACCTGAGCTCGATCCTCTTCGAGGGCCTGTTCGACGAAAAGGGCATCGCAATCTGACCAGGCCATGACGATCCGCGTGCGCCGCGCGTACGACCCGCCCGCAGCCGAAGACGGCTGCCGGGTGCTGGTCGATCGCCTGTGGCCGCGCGGACTCGCGCGCGGGAACGCGTGCATCGACCACTGGCTGCGCGAGCTTGCACCGTCCGGGGAACTGCGCCAGTGGTTCGCCCACGATCCGGCGCGCTGGAACGAATTTCGCCTCCGCTACGCCGACGAGCTGAGCGCGCCCGCGGCCGCCACGGCGCTCGCCGCGCTGCGCGACCTGCTCGCCGCGCACCCCGTCCTCACCCTGCTGCACGCCGCGCGCGACACCACGCACAATAACGCCGAGGCGCTGCGCGCGTGGCTGGCGGGCGGCGGCCCCTCCTGACCCGGCAGCCGTCGGGTGCTCCCGGATCCCTCGCGCTCGCATCCAGTATCCCGTGCGCACGGCTGTAATCCGGGCTGCATGATAATCTGCATTGTGCAGCGCACAATCCGATCCTGTCGCCTGCCGCACAGGCACCACCGGGGTCCCGTGCTGTCCGTCCGGATCGGGAGGGGGTTTCGATGTTTCGCTTGCCATGGTCAACCAGGAAGAACGCTTCCGCCCCCCTCGCCCTCGCGCTGCAGGGCGGTGGCGCGCATGGCGCCTACACCTGGGGCGTGCTCGACCGCCTGCTCGAGGCGGGCGTTCCCATCGAGGGCATCAGCGGCACCAGCGCCGGGGCGATGAATGCCGTGGCGCTCGCCGAGGGCTGGACCACGGGCGGGGCGGATGGCGCGCGCGCCGCGCTCGACCGCTTCTGGACGGCCGTCGGCGACAGCGTTCCCTTCCATCTGGAGCTGCTGCACAACCTCAATCCCCCGGGAGACGGCAGCCTCCCCTCGCCGATGAACGTGATGCTCGGGCTCGCCCGCGTGTTCTCGCCGTACCAGCTCAACCCCTTCGACCTCAACCCGCTGCGCGACGTGGTACGCGCGCAGTTCGACTTCGAGCGCATCCGCCGCGCGTGTCCGCTCAAGCTTTTCATCGCCGCCACCGCCGTGCGCACGGGCAAGGTCAGGCTGTTCCGCACCGCCGAGCTCGGCGAAGCAGCCGTGCTGGCCTCGGCCTGCCTGCCCACGTTGCACCACGCGGTGGAGATCGACGGCGAGCACTACTGGGACGGCGGCTTCACCGCCAACCCGGCGATCTACCCGCTGCTCTACGAATGCGACACGCCGGACCTGCTGATGGTGCTGCTGAACCCCCTGCAGCACCAGCAAGCCCCCCGCAGCGCCGCAGAAATCGCCACGCGCAGCATGGAGCTCGGCTTCTCCACCACCTTCCTGCGCGAAATGCGCATGATCGCCCACGCCCGCCAGTTCATCGCCGAGCGCCCGCGTTGGGCGCCGATCGGCCGCCTCGAGCGCAGGCTGTTGCACGAGCGCTTTCACCTGATCGACGCTCCCGAGCTCGGCGATGCCGACAGCGCGAGCAAGCTCGATGCCACCGCCAGCTCGCTGCTCCGGCTACGCGAACTCGGCCGTGCACGCGCCGAGGTCTGGCTGCAGACGCATGCCGGCGGGGTCGGCCGACGCGAAACGATCGACGTCGGCACCCTGTTCCAGTGAGACCCGTAGCCCCGTGGCGTCTCGCTAAGGTGTTTCCAGCCCGTTCCAGGCCTCACTCGCACTCGCATAGAAGTGCGCGGGGATACGCCGTTTCTCGAGCTCCACGCCGAGCTTCATGCGCAGGAAGCCGTTGGCGGTGTAGCGGGTCACGGTGTGATAGTGGGCATCCATCAGGCCCTTCACCATCCCGACGTAGTCGTCCACCAGTTCCGGCACGATCGAGAAGCGGTCGTAGTTGACCACCGCATCCACCTTGCGCCCGAGCGGAGCGAGCGCGGCGCTTACGCCGTCGCGAATCGCGGCGATGTCCTGCGGCGTGCGCACCGACAGCCCTTCGAAGTCAACGAAGAACACGTCCTGTTGCGCGTCGTAGGCCAGCCGACGCTCGAGCGGAACGTCGAGCAGGTCGTGGCGCAAGCCCATCGGCGCGTCGACGAAGATCCGCGCATCCATCAGCGAGGGCGGGCGCTTCATCACCGGCACGAAGTCCATGCGGTCGAGGATGTCACGCTGGAGATCGACGCCGGGGGCGATCTCGATCAGCTCCAGCCCCTCCTCGCACAGGCGGAACACACAGCGCTCGGTGACGCAGAGCACATCCTTCTTCCATTTCACCGCCTGGGCGCCGCTGAACGTGCGGTGCTCGACCGCGTCGACGAACTTCCTCGCCGTGCCCTCGCGCACGATGCGCAGACGTCCGTGCTCCACCGCCACCTCCAGCCCGCCCGCGCTGAAGGTGCCGACGAAGACCACCTTCCTGGCGTTCTGCGAGATGTTGATGAAGCCGCCGGCGCCGGCGAGCCGCGAACCGAACTTCGACACGTTGAGGTTGCCCTCGCGGTCGGCCTGGGCGAGCCCGAGGAAGGCGACGTCCAGCCCGCCGCCGTCGTAGAAGTCGAACTGGCTGGGCTGGTCGATGATCGCCTGGGTGTTCACCGCCGCTCCGAAGCTCAGCCCGCCGGCGGGAATGCCGCCGATCACGCCGGGCTCGGCGGTGAGCGTCAGCAGGTCGATGACCTTTTCTTCCGCGGCCACGGCCGCGACTCCCTCCGGCATGCCGATGCCGAGGTTCACCACGGCATCCGACTGCAGCTCCATCGCGGCACGGCGGGCGATGATCTTGCGCTCGCCCATCGGCATCGCACAGATCGTCGACATCGGCACGCGGATCTCGCCGGAGAAGGCGGGGCTATACTGTTCGGCGTAGGTCTGCATGTGGTGCTCCGGACGATCCGCCACCACCACGCAGTCGACCAGCACGCCCGGCACCTGCACCTGGCGCGGGTTGAGCGAGCCGCGCTCGGCGATGCGCTCGACCTGCACGATGACGATGCCACCCGAGTTGCGCGCCGCCATCGCGATCGCGCGCGCCTCCAGGATCAACGCTTCCTTCTCCATGGTGACATTGCCGTCGGGGTCGGCGGTGGTGCCGCGGATGATGCCGACGTGGATCGGGAAGGCCTTGTAGAACAGGTAGTCCTCGCCGTCGATCGGCATCAAGCGCACCAGGTCCGCGCTGGTGCGCGCGTTGAGCTTGCCGCCGCCGAAGCGCGGATCGACGAAGGTTCCCAGGCCGACCCGGGTCAGCGTGCCCGGCTTGCCCGCCGCGATGTCGCGGAACAGGTGCGTGATCACCCCTTGCGGCAGGTTCCAGGCCTCGATGCGGTTATCCACCGCGAGCGCCTGCAGGCGCGGCACCAGCCCCCAGTGGCCGCCGATCACGCGCGCCACCAGGCCCTCGTGGCCGAGGTGATTGAGGCCGCGCGTCTTGCCGTCGCCCTGCCCGGCCGCATACACCAGGGTCAGGTCGCGCGGGCTGGCAAGGGCGCCCTCCGCCTCCAGGAAGCGTTGCTCGAGCGCGATCGCCACGCTCTCGGCAAAGCCGATGCCGACGAAGCCGCCGGTGGCGACCGTGTCGCCGCTGCGGATCAGGCGCACCGCCTCGCGCGCCGACACGATCTTGCCGGTGTCGGCGGCGCGCAGCGACGCGACCATCGGGTGCGTTTTCCTTGCCATGGCGGATCTCCCTTTCGCCGCGCCCGCATGCGGACGCACCGCAACCGGGGATCGACCTCCCCCTTCTTGTACGGCGAACGAAAAGATTACCGCATCCGCAGCGTTCAAGCCGCAGGCGGCGCGCCCCCCGGGGTGCTCACCTCCTGGTCAACGCCACATGTCGCGCATCTTCGCGGCGAGGTCGATCGCCGCCTGGCGCGAGGCCGGCGAACCCTGCAGCTCGGGCGGAGGTGGCGGCCAGCTCGTCTGCTCGAAGTGCCCGAGCAGGCGGTTGGGGATGAAGCGGCTGCGCCCGGCATAGACATGACGATCGCCCAGGCCCATCTGCTGGGTGACGTGGAAGCGCTGCGGCACGATCAGGTCGAGGGCGTCCTTCGCGCGCGTCATCGCCACGTAGAGGAGGCGACGCTCCTCCTCGATCTCGGCGCTGTTGCGCGTGGCGACGTCCGACGGGATGCAGCCGTCGACCACGTTGAGCACGCTCACCGCGCTCCACTCCTGGCCCTTCGCGGAATGGATGGTCGACAGGATCAGGTAGTCCTCGTCGAGCAGCGGCATTCCGGCCTCGGCGCTGGTGGCGCTGGGCGGGTCGAGGGTGAGCTCGGTGAGGAAGCGCTGCCGGCTCGGGCTGGTGGCGGCGATGCGTGCGAGCTGCTGGATGTCGAGCGCGCGCACCGCGAAGTCATCGTAGAGTCGCGGCATCTGCGCCTCGTACCAGCGGCAGGCGAGCTCGAAGTCAGTCGGCCAGGGCAACCCGCCCACGCCCCTCTCCGCACGGACATTGGCGGCTGCCGCCGCTCCTGCATCCAACGCAGGCGGGGTAGCCGTATTCGCGCCTGGCGGCGCTCCTACATGGGCTGCGGCCACGCTGCTTACTGTAGGAGCGCCGCAAGACGCGAACGCAGTGTTCGAGCCTTCCTCCCGCCCGGCGAGCCGGTCGAGCAGCGTGGCGAACTCCAGCCAGCCCGCGCGCGCCGCCTCCGGCACGGGCTGCTCGGCGAGCAGCGCGCAGCCCGGCGGCGCCGCGCAGACGTTGTCGAGCACGCGCCCGGCAGTCTTCGGGCCGATGCCGGCGAGGAGCTGGATGGCGCGGAAGCCGGCGATGCGGTCGCGCGGGTTCTCGGCCCAGCGCAGCAGCGCGAGCACGTCCTTGACGTGGGCGGCCTCGAGGAACTTGAGCCCGCCGTACTTCACAAAGGGGACGTTGCGCCGGGTCAGCTCCAGCTCCAGACGCGCGCTGTGCGCCGAGGCGCGGAACAGCACCGCCTGCTGCTTGAGCTTGAGCCCTTCCTCGCGGCGCGCCAGCACGCTGTCGACCACGAAGTCCGCCTGCGCGGCCTCGTCCTTCACGGTCACCAGGCGCGGGCGCTGCGCCGAGGCGCGCTCGCTCCACAGGTTCTTGGCGAAGCGCTCGGCGGCGAGCGCGATCACCGCGTTGGCGGCGTCGAGGATGGGCTGGGTGGAGCGGTAGTTGCGCTCCAGCGTCACCACCCGCGCCGGCGGCGCGAAGGCCGCCGGGAAGTCGAGGATGTTGCGCACCGTGGCGCCGCGGAAGGCGTAGATCGACTGCGCGTCGTCGCCGACCACGGCCAAGCCGCGGCCATCCGGCTTCATCGCGAGCAGGATCGACGCCTGCAACGCGTTGGTGTCCTGGTATTCGTCGACCAGCACGTGGTCGAACAGGCCGCCGATCTCGGCGCCGAGCTCGGCATCGGACACCATCTGCGCCCAGTACAGCAGCAGGTCGTCGTAGTCGAGCACCTGCTGCGCCTGCTTGGCCTCGACGTAGGCGCGGAACAGGCGCTTGAGCTCGTTCTCCCACTCCGCGCACCACGGGAAGCTCGCCTGCAGCACCTCGGCGAGCGCGGCGCGGGTGTTAACCACCGCCGAGTAGATCGCCAGGCAGGTGCCCTTCTGCGGAAAACGCCGCTTCGTCGCCGACAGCCCGAGCTCGTGGCGCACCAGGTTCATCAGGTCGGCGGAGTCCTCGCGGTCGTGGATGCTGAAGCCGGGCTCGAGCCCGATGCGGCCGGCGTAGTCGCGCAGCAGGCGTGCGCCGATGGCGTGGAAGGTGCCCGCCCACTGCAGCTCGGCGCGCGCCAGGCCGGGGCGGTCGGCGGCGGCCTGCACGAGGATGCGGCGCACACGCCGACCCATCTCGTCCGCGGCGCGGCGCGAGAAGGTCAGCAGCAGGATGCGCCCGGGGTCGGCGCCGGCGGCGACCAGGCGGGCCACGCGGTGCGCGAGCGTGCCGGTCTTGCCCGAGCCGGCACCGGCGATCACCAGCAGCGGCCCGGCGTCGATGCGGCCCTCGGCGCCGATGCCGTGATCGACCGCGGCGCGCTGGGCGGGGTCGAGCACAGCGCGCGGATCGGCGGCCGGCGGCCGCGGGGAATCGGTTTCGGAGCGGGACGCGGAGTGTGGACCGGAGTGGGGCCCGGAGTGGGGCCCGGGAAGGGTCTCGTTAGGGGTCGCCATGGCTGTAAGTATATTCAGCCTCAAAGCGCGCCGATAGCCGCAGCCGGGGCGATCGCTCCAGAATGGGCGCAGCACCGATCGACCACCGGAGACCCGCAATGCCCGCCCCCGACCCCGTCCTGCCGAGCTGCCTGCAGCCGCGCCGCGTGATCCTCTTCAGTGGTCACATGATCGACGCCCCCGATCGCGCCGAGCCGCGCTTCCCGCCCGCGCTCGTGCCCGCGGCGGCGGTGCGTATCGCCGCGGCACTCGATCACCTGGAGGCCGGCCCGCTCGACCTCGGCCTCACCCAGGGCGCCGCGGGCGCGGACCTGCTGTTCGCCGAGGCGGCGCAGGCGCGCGCGCTGCCGCTGCTGTTCCTGCAGCCCTTTGGCGAGGACGAGTTCATTGCGCGCTCGGTGCGCCCGGTGAGCGAGGGCGAGCAATGGGTGGCGCGCTACCGCGCGGTGGCCGCCCGCCTCGCCAGCCCACCGCATGCCATGCCGCCCGCATCCGCCGTCGCCGAAGTGCCCGACAACCCCTTCGAGCGCTGCAACCGCTGGCTGCTCGACACCGCCCTCGCCTGCGGCGGCGACCGCGTATGGCTGCTGTGCCTGTGGGACGGGCACCGCGGCGACGGCGCCGGAGGCACCGCGCACATGGTCGAGGAGGTGAGCCGCCACCACGGCCACGTCCTCCACATCGACACCCGCGACCTGCAAGCACACGATCCGGCTGGCAGCCGCCCCGATGCTGGACTAGCCTGAATCGAGCCGGGCACGTCCGTGCCCGCCGTCCGGACGTCCAGCGGAGAATCCCCATGAGCATCCCGCGTTTCCGCCTGCGCGGCAGCATCGCCCCCTCGCCGTCCCCTGCGACCCAGCCCACGCCCGCCGACGACGCGGTCACGATCACCGCCCGGCGCACGCTGATCCCCGGCCGCGCACGCGACGGCGTCAGCGGCGAGCTCGAGGTCGCCGGTGACGAGGTGGTGCGGGTCGAGCTCGACAACGGCTTCGTGCTGTGGACCCGCGCCGACGCCCTGGTGCGCGAGCACGGCCGCCGTAGCCGCGCCCGCGACGGCGGCGACGCCTGGGAGATCGACGCGCTGGCCCCCTCGGCCAACGCGGCCACGGCCGAGCGCGGCCTGCTCGGGCTGGGCGTGCGCGTGCTCGAGTTCTTCGGCGTGCGCGTCAAGGAAGGCGCCGCGCGCAAGCTCGGCGAGCACTTCGAGGCGCGCCAGCTCAAACCCTTGGCCCCCGGCCTGCACCGCGTGAGCCTCGGCGACGGTTTCGCGCTCGCGCCGCTCGCGGTGGACGCGAAGCTGCCCGGCGGCGGGCCGCTGCTGGTCTTCCTGCACGGCACAGCTTCGAGCTGCGAGGGCAGCTTCGGCAAGCTGTGGGATGCGGGCAACGCCGCCGGCGCGGCCGCCCGCACCCGTCTCGTCGCCGCGTACGGTGAGCGCGCCTTCGCCCTCGAACACCGCAGCCTCACCGAAAGCCCGGTTGCAAACGCGCTCGCGCTCGCGCGCCGCCTGCCGCAGGACGCCGAGCTGCACCTGGTCAGCCACTCGCGTGGCGGCCTCGTCGGCGAGCTGCTCTGCCTCGGCCAGTGCGAGGCGGTCCGCCGCCTGCTCGACGCCGACGGCCTGCGCACGCTGTTCGCCGCCGACCGCACGATCGCCGAACAGCTCGGCCTGCAGCCGCTGTCGCCCAAGGAGGCGAAGGCGCGCGACCACGCCTACGACGCCGACCGCGAGGCGCTCGCCGAGCTCGTCGAGCTGCTGGTCGAGCGCAAAGTCCGCGTCACCCGCTTCGTGCGCGCCGCCTGCCCGGCGCGCGGCACCACGCTCGCCTCCGGCCGCCTCGACCGCTGGCTGTCGATGCTCGACTTCCTCGCCGGGCGTGCGCTCGGCGGCGGCCTGTTCGCCGACGGCCTCGACTTCCTGCTCGCGGTGGTGAAGGAGCGCACCGACCCGCGCACCCTGCCCGGGCTGGAGGCGATGATGCCCGGCTCGGCGCTGACCCGGCTGCTGCACCACCCCGACCTCGTCACCGCGGCCGACCTCAGCGTGATCGCCGGCGATGCCGAGGGCGACACGGTGTGGCAGAAGCTCAAGCTGCTCGTCACCGACTGGTTCTACGGCGCCGACCACGACCTCGTGGTCAACACGGGCTCGATGTCCGGGGGCCTGCGCCGGCCCGACGGCGGCGCGCGCTTCCGCCTGGACCGCGGTGCGCGGGTCGACCACTTCAGCTACTTCCGCAACGCCGACAGCGTCGGCTGGCTGCTCGCCGGGCTGACCCGCGGCGATCACGAGGACGGCGGCTTCCGCCCCCTCGCCGAGGCGCCGCAGACGCCGCCGCGCTGGCGCGAGGCGGTGCGCCGTGCGCGTGGCGGCGCTCCGCGTCCGCTCACCGTGATGCTGCCGGGCACCATGGGCAGCGCCCTGAGCGCCGGCGGGCGAGCGGTGTGGCTGCACTACTTCACCCTGTTGCGCGGCGGGCTCGGCAAGATCGCCCTGGGCGCACGCGAGGTCTCCGCCGACGACCTGCTCGACGACTTCTACGGCCCGCTGCTCGAGTTCCTCGCCGAACACCACCGCGTCGAGATCTTCCCCTACGACTGGCGGCTGTCGGTACGCGCCGCCGCCGCCCGCCTCGCCGAGGCGCTCGAAGCCTGGCTGCCGCAGGCCGAACGCGAGGGTCAGCCGGTGTATCTGGTCGCGCACTCGATGGGCGGCCTGGTGGCGCGCGCAATGATCGCCGACGGCGGGCGCGGCGCCGCGGTGTGGCAGCGCATCACCCGCCTGCCCGGCAGCCGCCTGCTCATGCTCGGGACGCCCAACCTCGGCTCCTACGAGGCGGTGCGCTGGCTCACCGGCTTCAACCCCACACAGGCCCGCCTCGCCCTGCTCGATTTCACCCGCAGCACGAACGAGATCGTCGACCTGGTGCGCGAATACCCCGGCCTGGTCGAGCTGCTGCCCTTCGCCCCCGAGGACCCCGACTTCGCCGATCCGGCGCGGTGGACGCTGCTGCGCGAGTCCCTCCAGGCGCGCTGGAAGATCCCGCCCGAGGAGGCCCTGCGCAGCGCGCGCGAGACCTGGAGCCTGCTGCGCGCAGCGCCGCCCGAGCCGGCCTACATGTGCTACGTCGCCGGCTGCCAGCGCGCCACGGTGATCGACTACGAACTGCAGGACCACGACGAGGACAGCTGGCTCTCCGGCCGCAAGCGCATCGCCTTCATCGCCGGGCGAGAGGGCGACGGCACGGTGAGCTGGGGCTCCGGCCTGCTGCCCGGGGTGCCGACCTGGTATGTGGACGACACCGCCCACGACGCCCTGTGCGTGCAGCGCAAGGCCTTCGCCGCCTATCTCGACATCCTCGCCAAGGGCGCCACCACCCGCCTGCCGAGCGCACCTCCGCAGCGCGCGCGCGCGCTCGTCGACGAGCCGGCGCGCTTCGAGCTGCCGCCGCTGCCGCCCGCGGACGGCATCCCCGCGCCGTCCGAGCTGCGCAGCCTCGGCTTCGGCGGCGGCGTGCCCGCCAGCCCGCCGGAGAGCCGCCCCGCGACGCCTCCGATCGAGCTCTCGATCCGCCACGGCGACCTGTCCTATGCGCGCTTTCCGGTGCTGGTCGGGCATTACCGCGGCGACACCATCGTCAGCGCCGAAGCCGCGCTCGACCGCCGCCTCGACGGCGCGCTGTCGCGCCGCCAGGCGCTCGGCCTCTACCCCGGGCAACACGGCAGCAGCGCGCAGTTCTTCAACCCGCGCGCCAATGGCCAGCCTGGGGGTGCGATCGTGGTCGGCCTCGGCGACGTCGGCGAGCTCACCCCCGGCCTGCTCGAGGCCGGGGTGCGCGGTGCGCTGCTCGACCACGCCCTGCAGATCGCGCAATGGCCGGACGAGCGCTTCGGCCCGGCCGGCGGTCCGCGCCGGGCCTCGGTGTCCTGCCTGCTAGTCGGCACCGGCGCCGGCGCGCTGTCGGTGCGCGACTCTGTCGAGGCGATCGTGCGCGCAGCGATCGCCGCCAACGCCCGCCTGCACGAGACCGCGCTCGACGGCCGGGTGTGGATCGACCGCATCGAGTTCGTCGAGCTCTTCGCCGACGTGGCGATCGGCGCCGCCGAGAGCCTGCAGGCGGTGCTCGCCATCCCGCAGCTCGGTGCCGCGGCGCACTGGCCGGCGCAGACCATCGAGGCCGGCCGCGGCGGGCGTGTGCGAGTGCGCTTCGATGAGGCCCCGGAATGGTGGCAGCGTCTGGAGATCATCGAGGACGAGGGCCGACGCGACAGCCTGCGCTTCATCTTCGTGACCGATCGCGCGCGCGCGGAGGAGACCCTGGCGAGCGGTCAGCTCACGCTCGCCGACGCCTTCATCCGCGAGGCCTCGGCCTCGCCGGCGGCCAACCCCGAGGCGGCCTACACGCTGCACGAGATGCTGCTGCCGGTGAGCCTGCGCGAAGCCGCCTCGCGCCAGGGCAACCTGGTGCTGCTGGTCGATCCGCGCTCGGCGCGCTACCCCTGGGAGCTGCTGGAGAACCGCTGGAGCGACAGCGGCCGCCCGCCGGCGATCGCCGCCGGCGTCGTGCGTCAGATCCGCACCACCCAGTACCGCACCCGGCCGGTACATGCGGACGAGGCCAGCATCCTGGTCGTCGGCAATCCCGACCTCGACGGCTGGGACGACTTCCCCGACCTCCCCGGCGCGCGCGCCGAGGCGCGTGAGGTCGCCGAGCGCTTCGAGACCGCCGGCTGGCGGGTGGAGCGCTGCATCGACCCGCCGACCCACGAGGTGCTCGCCGGCCTGCATCGCAGCCCGTGGCGCATCCTCCACCTCGCCGGCCACGGCGAACACGACTTTCCCCTGCCGCGCCCCGCAAGAACGCCTGGTGATCCATCGGCGGCGGCGCCGGAAACCGTTTCCGGCATGGTCATCGGGCACGGCATCTTCCTCACCCCGGGCGACGTCGAGCAGATGCGCTGGGTGCCCGAACTGGTCTTCATCAACTGCTGCCACCTCGGCAGCATGCGCGGCGGCGACAAGGGCGCGCTCGCCGCCAACCTGGGCATGCAGTTCATCAAGATGGGCGTGCGCGCGGTGGTGGCCGCCGGCTGGGCGGTGGACGACGCCGCCGCGCTCGCCTTCGCCAACACCTTCTACCGCCTGATGCTCGCCGGCGAGACCCTCGGCGAGGCGGTACGCGCCGCGCGTGAGGAGGTATGGCTGCGCTTCCGCGGGGTGAACACCTGGGGCGCCTACCAGTGCTACGGCGACCCGTCCTACACCCTTCTGCGCGGACGAGCCGCGCCGCGGCCGCAGGCGCGCCGCTTCCACTGCCCGACCGAGCTCGGCGTGGAGCTCGACAACCTCACCCAGGCCCTGCGCAGCAGCGGCGGGGACGATGCCGTGACCCGCATCGGAGCCCTCCTGGAAGGCATCCCGGAGAACGGCCGCGCGGAATGGCTCGCGCGCGCCGACCTGTGCGCGGCGCTCGGCTTTGCCTGGGCCGAGGCGCGCGCCTGGCCCGAGGCGATCGAGCAGCTCGATCGCGCGATCCGCGCCTCCAGCGGCGATTGCCCGCTGCGCGTACTCGAACAGCTCGCCAACTGCCGCGCCCGCCTGGCCGCCGATGAGGCCTTGGCCGCGCACCGGCGCGGCGCCGCTGCGGACGCCGCGCAGGCGAAGGCACGCGAGGCGCTCGTGCAGTCGGCACTGGACGAGCTCGAGCCACTGTGCCGGCGCGCACCCACCGTAGAGCGCCTGAGCCTGCTCGGCAGCACACGCAAGCGCCAGGCGCTCGTCGCCACCACGCCCGCAGCCCGCCTGGAGGCGCTCGACGCCTGCGCCAAAGCCTATCGCGAGGCCTTCGAAGCCGGCGGCAGCCAGGACGCCTACCCCTTCACCAACTGGGCGAGCGCGGTGTTGCTCGCAGCGCACCTCGACACCGCCCACCAGGGGCTGCAGCCGTCCGTGCTGGAGAAGGAGCTCACGCGGCTGCGCGCCGGCCTGCAGAAGCGCGGCGGGCGCAATCCCGACTTCTGGACCGCCGCCAGCCTGGCCGACCTCGACCTGGTGATGCTGCTCGCACACAGCCTGCCCGCGGCCGAGCCCGCCCCGCGCGGCCGCAAGCGCGCTGCCGAAGCGACCGACACCTGCGCCGCACTCACCGAGCAGATCCTCGCCACCTACCGCGACGCCCTCGCCCGTGGCGCCAGCCCGCGCGAACGCGCCTCGCTGGTGGAGAACCTCGACGCGCTGCGCGCGCTGCTGGAAGGCGGCCCGCCTGTGCTCGGCGACCGCCTGCGGCGGATCCGCGACACGATCTGAACCCCCGCCCCCTCCCGGGGGCGGGTCGCCCGCTCAGCCGCGCACGCCCCCGCGCAGGAAGCGCCCGGTGTCGAGGAAGTGCAGGGTCTGGATCAGGCAGGCGCGCGACCACAGCATCTGCATGTGGGTCACCGCCAGCACGGTGTGGTCGCGCGCGCCCGGCCAGCGCGTCTCGGCCACCGTCACCATGCCGTCGTTGGGCTTCTCCATGCCGGGCACGATGCGCCCCACGCCGACCGGCCGGTTGCCGGCGACGACGCCGATCTCGTAGCCGGGCGGCACCTCGGGCAGCGGCCGCGCCAGCCACTGCGGCAGCACCCGGCCGAGGGCGCCGCGCAGCACCGGGACGCGCAGGATGCGCTCACCCGCATACGACCCGCAGCACGGCGAACCGAGCAGGACCGTCCGACCGATGCCTTCCGGGTGATGGCGCGCGAGCATGTTCAGCACGACGCAACCGCCCAGGCTGTGCCCGACCAGATGCAAGGGGCGGCGGCCAAGGTCGACGATGTGCGCCGCCAGCTCGTCCGCCGCGCCGTCGAGCGAGCCGAGCAGCGAATGCCAGGAGAACACCCGGCTCTCGCGCCCCATGCGGTTCAGCTGGCGGCGGTGCGCGGCGAACACCGCGCCGTGCATCCACAGGCCGTGGACGAAGAGGATCAGCGGCTTCTCGGTCTCCATCGCGGCGAGCTCAGTTGCCCTTCAACTGTCGCGCGGTCAGCGCGGGGTTGTCGCCGCTGTAGGCGTCCTTGATCAAGCCCCAGGCTTCATCTGCGGTCTCGGCGTAGTGGAAGAGGTTCTTGTCCTCCGGGCTGATCACGCCGTGCTCGACCAGCACGTCGAAGTCGATCAGGCGCTCCCAGAAGTCGCGCCCGACCAGCACGATCGGGCGACGGCGGATCTTGCGCGTCTGCGTGAGCGTGAGCACCTCGAACAGCTCGTCGAGCGTGCCCAGCCCGCCGGGGAAGCTCACCAGCGCCACCGCGCGCATCAGGAAGTGCATCTTGCGGATGGCGAAGTAATGGAACTGGAAGCACAGCTCGGGGGTGATGTAGGGGTTGGGCGCCTCCTCGAAGGGCAGGAAGATGCTCATCCCCATGCTGCGCCCGCCGGCATCGAAGGCACCGCGGTTGCCCGCCTCCATGATCCCCGGGCCGCCGCCGGTGGCGACGATCACCGGCTCGCCGAGCGCCTCGGACTCGCGCGTCACCAGCTCGCCGAAGCGGCGCGCCTCCTCGTACCAGCGCGCGTTCCTCAACATCTGCTGCGCGCGCCGGATCGCGGCCTCGTCGCCGCTCGCCACCGCGTCGCGCAACATGGCCTCGGCCACATCCGGCGCCTTGAAGCGCGCGCTGCCGAACACCACCACGGTGGACTCCACCCCCTGCTCCTGCTGCACCAGCTCGGCCTTGAGCAGCTCGAGCTGCAGCCGCACCGGGCGCAGCTCCTCGCGCAGCAGGAAGTCGGAGTCGGTGAAGGCCATGCGGAAGGAACTTCCGGGGCCGTCATAGCGGCCGTGGGGCTGGGCGGCCTTGGCCTCGTCCTCGGCGGAGGGGAAGTTGCGGGCGCGGATGGGGGGTTTGTCGCTCATCGGGGAGTCCATGCGGTCGGAGAGGCCGCATCATCGCATCCGCACGTGACGGGAAGCGAGCTCCGCCCCCGGATCAGCGGCCGTCCCAGCACGCGACGGATGCGGTCGACACGCCCTGCTCGAGCGCCGCACGTGCCTGGGCTTCCAGCGCACGCAGGAAGCCCGGTCGCGCCCGCAGCCGCTGCCAGTACGCCAGCGTCGCCGGCTTGAAGCGGTCCTGCAAGCCGATGTCCGTGGCCAGCATCAACGCGTAGCCGACCGAGACGTCGGCCGCGGTGAATCGCCCCGCGCACAGGAAGTCGCGGGTCGCGAGCCGGGGTTCGAGCGTACGCAGGCGCGACAGGAACCAGCGCGTGTAGTCCTCGGCCGCCTGCGCCAGGCGGCGCTCGGGCGGCTCGAAGCGGCCGTAGCGCAGGATCAGGGTCTGCGGAAAGGTCAGCGTGGCCTCGCCGAAATGCAGAGCGTTGAGGTAGGCGCCGAAATCCGCCTCATCCACGCCGACGTCGAGCACGTGCGGGGAATGCCGCGCCGCCAGGTACTGGCAGATCGCCGCCGACTCGCTCATCCACACGTCGCCGTCGAGGAAGGCGGGGATGGTGCCGAGCGGATTCACCTCGAGGTACTGCTCGTCCCGGCTGCGCGGCGGAAAGGGCAGCACCTTCAGTTCATAGGGCAGGCCGAGCTCTTCCAGCATCCACAGCACGCGGAAGGATCTGGCGTTGATGCAGTGATAGAGGGTCATCGTCATCGGCGTTGCGCTCCGGAGAAATGCAGCCATGGCCACGCACTCTGGATGTGCGAAGGGGCTGCAATGATGGCAGGATCTCAACCCAGCAGCGCCACCGACTTGATCTGCGCCCACATCCGCCGCCCGGGGCGGAGCACCAGTTGCTCGGCGGCGCGGCGGGTGATGCGGGCGATCAGCGCAGTGCCGCCGGCGTCCAGTCCCACCAGCACGTGGGCCGGCGAGTCGGCGCCGACCACCTCGGTCACCGTCGCCGGCAGCAGGTTCTGGATGCTGCTGCCCTCGACCTGGTGGTCGGCGAGGCTGACGTCGCGCGCGTGGATGCGAAAGCGCAGGCGGCGGCCGAGGTCCACCTGCTGACGCTGCACCCACACCGCGCCGCCGGGAAAGTCGAGCCGGGTGAGGTGGTAGTGGTCGTCGTGCACGGCGACCGTGCCGTCGATGACCACGCCGGCGTCTTCGGTGAAGGCGGTGGGCAGGTCGAGGCGCGCCATCGTGGCGTGCAGCTCGCCGGCGGCCATCACCCTGCCCTCGCCGAGCATGACGACGTGGTCGGCGAGGCGCACGACCTCGTCGGGCGAGTGGCTGACGTAGAGCACCGGGATGTCGAGCTCGTCGTGCAGGCGCTCGAGGTAAGGCAGGATCTCCTGCTTGCGGCGGTGGTCGAGCGCGGCGAGCGGCTCGTCCATGAGCAGGATGCGCGGGCTGGTGAGCAGCGCACGCGCCATGCCGACACGCTGGCGCTCACCGCCGGACAGTCGGTCCGGCATGCGTTCGAGCAAGGCCTCGATGCCGAGCAGCGCCACCGCGTGGTCGAGCTGCACCCGGCGCGCCGCCGCCGGGATGCGGCGCAGGCCGAACTCCAGGTTGCGCCGCACCGTCAGGTGGGGGAACAGGCTCGCCTCCTGGAACACATAGCCGAGCTCGCGGCGGTGGGTCGGCACCAGGATGCGGCGCGCGTCGTCCTGCCAGCATTCGCCATTGACCACCAGGCGGCCGCGCGCCGCCGGCTCCAGCCCGGCGACGCAGCGCAGCAGCGTGGTCTTGCCCGAGCCGGAATGGCCGAACAGCGCGGTGACGCCGCGCCCGGGCAGGCGCAGGTCGACGTCGAGGCGAAAGCCGGCGTAGGCCACCGCGAAGCGCGCGTCGATGCCAGCGGTCGGCGGGGTGGCGCCTTGGACGCCTTGTGTGCCGCCGATTCCGCCGGTCGCAGCGGTGGCGACAGGACTTGCGGCAATTGCAGTGCTTGCGCCGGTTGCCAGCGGATGGTCGGCCATCAGCCCACCCCTCCGCCCGCGTTGCCGCGCCGCCGGCCGTAGAGCGTGAGCAGCACCACGAAGCTGAACACGAGCATGCCGCCCGACAGCCAGTGCGCCTGGGCGTATTCAAGCGCCTCGACGTGGTCGTAGATCGCCACCGAGACCACCCGCGTCTTGTCGGGGATGTTGCCGCCGATCATCAGCACCACGCCGAACTCGCCCACGGTGTGGGCGAAGCCGAGGATGGTGGCGGTGACGAAGCCCGGCCGCGCCAGCGGCAGCGCGACGTTGAAGAAGCGGTCCCAGGGCCCGGCGCGCAGCGTGGCGGCGACCTCCAGCGGGCGGCGGCCGATGGCCTCGAAGGCGTTGGCGAGCGGCTGCACGACGAAGGGCAGCGAGTAGACCACCGAGCCCACCACCAGGCCGGCAAAGGAGAACGGCAGCAGGCCGAGGCCGAGCGCCTCGGTGAGCCGCCCGAGCGGCCCGTTCGGCCCCATCGCCACCAGCAGGTAGAAGCCGATCACGGTCGGCGGCAGCACCAGCGGCAACGCGACAAGCGCCCCCACCACGCCCTTCCAGCGCGAGCGCGTGCGCGCCAGCCACCACGCCAGCGGCGTGCCGAGCAGCAGCAGCACCGCGGTGCTGACCGCGGCGAGTTCGAGGGTGAGGAGGATGGCGGACCAGTCGGCGCCGGTCAGGGTGGGCATGGAGCGGGCATGGAGAGGGGGCAGGATCGTCGAGGCGGCACGCCCGTGCGGCGGCGGCCCCCATTGTGCCGCGCCCGGCGCGCGGATTGAAAGCGCACCGCACCCCGCAAGGTCTCATGACGTCGAACCCGGACGGGCACCCGCAAGTCGAAGTTCGCGCCTGGCGGCGCTCCTGCAGAAACCCGCGCGGGCCGGGGCCGAATGTAGGAGCGGCGCCAGCCGCGAACCGGGCGGCCGGCGATCGGCGCGTGTCGAGATCTTCACCGCCGCATTCGCGCCTTGCGGCGCTCCTACAGGAACCGGCGCGGTTCGGGACGATGTCGACTCGGTCCGGGGCGATGTAGGAGCGGCGCCAGCCGCGAACCCTGACGCTCCGCGGCGGCGAGCTGCGCCAGCCCCCTCAACGCCCCGCGGGCGCCGCAGGCAGCTCGAACCCGTAGCGCCGCAGCACGGCGCGTGCGGACTCGCTGCCGATGAACGCGGCGAACGCGCCGGCGAGCGGCTTGCCGGCGGCGGCGCGGGTGAGCATGAAGCCCTGCTCCAGCGGTGCGTGCAGGCTCGCATCGATAAGGTGGTAGCCGCCTTGCGCAGCCAGCGTCGGGTTGAGCGCGAGCGAGAGCGCGATGATCCCCACCGCCGCGTTGCCGGTCTGCACGAACTGCGCGGTCTGGGCGATGTTCTCGCCCTGCACCAGGCGCGGCTGCACCACCTCCCACACGCCGGCGGCGCGCAAGGCCTCCTCGGCGCGCTTGCCATAGGGCGCGTGACGCGGGTTGGCGATGGCGATGCGGCCGAGCGCGGGGTCGGCGAGGTCCTTCAGTCCCAAGGTGCGCGCGTCGCGGATCGCGCTCCACAGCACGATCCGGCCGAGCGCGTAGGGCCGCGTGCTGCCGTGGGCGAGGCCCTCGGCCTCGAGCGCGCGCGGGTAGGCGATGTCGGCGGAGAAATAGAGATCGAAGGGCGCGCCCTGGCGGATCTGCGTGGCGAACTTGCCCGAGGAGCCGTACACCACCTCGACGACATCGCCCGGATGCGCGCGGCCGAACTCGGCGACGATCTCGTCGAGCGCGAACTTGAGGTCGGAGGCCGCCGCCACCGTGATGCGCTCGCCCGCCGTGGCGGTCGGCGCGAAGACGCCCGCGGCGAGCGCGAGCAGGACGCCGAGCACGCGGCGGCGTGGCTGCAACCTGGATGAAACCATCGATCCTTCTCCCTTGTAGAGACAGTGCATCGTGCACGAGAGGCGGAAGCGGCGGACATCGGCGCGGGTGTTTTGCACCACCTGGCGCCACCGGCGATCCGATGCCCGGTTCGCGTGGACGCAGGCGATCTGCGCCATCGCGCTCTTCAGTGTCGGATTCGCGCCTTCCGGCGCTCCTACACAAACCATCTTCACCGCCAAGCGCGGGCAGAAGACCCAGGCGCCTCACGCCGTACGCCTCACTCCTCACTCCTCACTCCTCACTCCTCACGCCTCACGCCGTACGCCTCACTCCTCACTCCTCACTCCTCACGCCGTACGCCTCACGCCTCACGCCTCACGCCTCACGCCTCACGCCTCACGCCCCCCAAGATTCGCCTGCAAGAAGCGCCAGATCAGCGTGGAGGCGTCCGGTCCCTTGGGGTCGCTGAAGGGCTCGCCGGCGACGCCGCCGCTCCAGGCGTGGCCAAGGTGCTCAACCTCGCACACGCGGACGCACACCCGGCGCTGTGCGCGCCAGTCGCTCACCGTCATCGCGTGGCGCGCCCCGCGCTGCACCCGCCGCGGTGTGGCGGCACGCGCGCCGAGCGCGGCCGCCCACTGCTCCGCGGCGGCGTGGGCGTTGCGCACCGACACCACGTGGTCTTCGCTGCCATGGATCACCAGCAGCGGCGGCCGGTTCCCGCGCTCGACCGCGGTCGGGGGCAGGCTGCGTCCGCGCATCGCGGCCAGGACCCCGGCCGCCGAGTGCGCCGCGCCTGGCGCGACACCGGCGTGCATGGCCACCGCGCAGAAGCGCTCCGGCCAGTGCACCGCGAGCAGGGCCGCCATGCTCGCGCCCGCCGACAGCCCGGCCACCGCGACCGCGCCGCGGTCGACCGGGTAGAGCAGGCAGGCCTGGTCGATCGCGGCGATCAGGGTCGCCGCCTCGGCCTCGGCGCGGTGGCTGCGCGTGTCGTACCAGTTCCAGCAGCCCTGCGGGTTGGCGGCCAGGTCCTGCTCGGGGTACAGCACCAGGAAGCGCTCGCGCGAGGCCAGCCGGTCCATCCGCGTGCTGCGCGCGAAGGCCGCGGCGTTCTGGCCGCAGCCGTGCAACATCACCAGCAGCGGCAGGTGCTCGCTGCCGCGCACATCGGCGGGGCGGAACAGCCTGAACCGCAACAGGCCCGCCGGCCCGATCGCCTGGCCGGTGATCCAGTCGCCGGTCGACGCCGGCAGGCGGAAGGGCGCAGACATCGCCTCGACCCCGCGCGCCGCGGCCTTGCCGGCTGCATCCGCGCCGGCGCGGAACGCGCGCCGGGTCATCTCGGTGGTGGCGCGCTCGATGGCGCGCGCGAGCGAGGAGGAGCGGATTCGTCGGCTCATGCGCGAAGGGTCGCACACTCGCCCGTGGGAAAGCCCCGATCCTGTCGGATAAATTTACAGTTTCGCCCCTTTCTAGCCTTCATATCATTGATTTTAATAGAAACCCTTATTGGGCACATTTCATGCTTTGAGGCAAGAAGACAGTCGGAGGCGGTGCTCTGCGCCTGTCGTGCTCCCGCATCCCAGCACATAGCCGGCCCAAAATGAGGAGATCGATCATGAAAACAACCCGCCCGCAGCTGCCGGGCCGCCCATCCCGCCGCCTGAGCACCCTGCTCGGTGCCGCAGCCTTGTGTGCGTTGGCGTCGTCGCCGGCGCAGGCCACGCTGATCAACTACCAGAACTTCGACAACCTCTCGGCATTCACCCTGAACGGCATCACCCAAACGATCAACGGCAGCAGCCAAGGCGTCATCGGCCCGAGCGGCGCACGCGTGCTGCGCCTGACCAACGATTACTGGTCGTCCGGCAGCGCCTTCCTCACCAACGCGTTCTCGCTGGCGGCAGACGCCTCCTTCAGCAGCTACTTCGAGTTCCAATTCACGGGCCAGAAAGGCGGCGGCGCCGACGGCATCGTGTTCGCCGTGCAGACCGTGGCCAACACCGCGGGCGGCGCAGGCGGCGGCATCGGCTACCAGGGTCTGAGCCCGAGCGTCGGCGTCGAGTTCGACAACTGGAACAACGGCGGCGGAGACGGCAACAACGACAACCATGCCGGTATCAACATCAATGGCGACATGAACTCGGTGGCCCGCGCCGACACCCTTCCGGCACAGTTCGACGACGGTGGAGTCTTCCACGCCTGGGTCGACTACAACGGCGCGACGGACCTGCTCGAGGTCCGCCTCGCGCTCAGCGACACCCGCCCCACCGCCGCCCTGATGAGCCACACGGTCGACCTCGTGACCCTTCTCGGCACCACCGACGCGTTCATCGGCTTCACCTCCGGCACAGGCGCCGCGGCCGCAAATCACGACATCCGGCGCTGGGTGTTCACCGGCGAGTTCGCCCCCATCGACGACCCCGACGATCCCGTAGGTCCGGGCAATGGCACGGTCCCCGAGCCGGGCTCGCTCGCACTGCTGTCACTCGGCCTGCTGGGCGTGTTCGGCGGACTACGCCGCCGCGCACTGGCGACCTGACCCACTCGACGCGGGCGGTGCCGATACGCCGCCCGCAACACTCAGCCCCGACCGCCGCCGCGCTCCTCGCGCGCCACCGCGGCCAGCTCGCGCAGGTACCAGGCCGCGTAGCCGTAGCCGGCGAGGGCGACCAGGGCAGAATAGACCAGCTCGCCTTCGAGCGCATGGCCTGCGAGCATGTTGGTGACGACGACGAAGCTCAGATAGAGCGCAGCGACCATGCCGCCGAAGATGCGGATGAGGGCGAAGGTCTTGCGCTGCTTGAGGGTGGGCTGGGCCATGGAGAGACGGGGCGGGACGTGGAGACAGGCCGCAGGGTAGCCGATTCCGGCCCGGCTGGCATCGCCGGACGATCCTCGGCTCGGGCAATCGGGGTAAGGCATCGCGGGAGCGGAGTGGCCCGCGAATGAATTCCGCTACAAACCCCTTTCGCGGACAGGCGTCCTCCCATGCCCGCAGTACCCGGTCAGCGCGCGCTGGCCTCGGGCGGCCACGCGCCGGATAATCCGACGCACCCAGCCCTCTTCCCGCGCGAGGATCTCCGCGATGCACGCTCCGGCCCCCGGCCGGCCGGGGGCCGCGCCCGCCGCGCTGTCACCCGCCCTGCTCTTCCTGCTCGTCTTCGTCGAGGGCTTCGTCTCGCTCGGCGCCGAGATCCTCGCCCTGCGCCGGCTGGTGCCGCACGTGGGCAGCGCGATCACGGTCACCGCGCCGACGATCGCCTTCTTCCTGCTCGCGCTGGCGCTCGGCTACCAGGCGGGCGGGCGCGTGACCGGCGACTACCTCGCGCGCGTGCGGCGCAACTTCCTGCTCGCTGCGGCGCTGATCGCGCTCGGGCTGGCGGGGCCGGTGGTGGAACTGGCCTTCGCCCACCTGCAGCCGGCTCCGGTGGCCTGGGCGGTGGTGGTGTGCGGCGTGCTGAGCCCGGTGGCCTGGCTGCTCGGCCAGACCGTACCCATCCTCACCAACCTGCTGCGCCACGAGCGCGTCGGCGCGCGCAGCGGGGCGGCGCTGTACTGGTCCACGCTGGGCTCCTTCCTGGGTGCGCTGACGCTGTCGATGGGCGTGATGCAGTGGCTGGGCGTGGGCGCCGCGGTGCTGGTGTGCACCGGCCTGCTGCTCGCGGCGGTGCCGGCGCTCGGCCGCGTCGCCGGCGCTCGCCTGCCGTCCGCCACCGCGGCACTCGGAATCGCGGGCGTGGCGCTGGCGGTCAACCTGGTGCTGCCGCAGCAGATCGAGACCGCCTACGCCACCTACCGTGTCGAGGCGGTGGAGATCCCCGGCTACGTGGCCCCGGAGGTGTTCCGCATCAACAACTCGCCGGCCTCCATCCTCGACGCCGGCGAGCCGCCGCGCTACGCGCGCTACATCCGCCGCCTGCGCGGCCTGCTGCTCGACGAGCTGGGCTTTCGCGGGCGCAGCGTGCTGGTGCTGGGCGCCGGCGGCTTCACGCTGTCGCACCGCGAGCCGCTCAATCATTACGTGTATGTCGACATCGACCCCGCCGTGAAGGAGATCGCCGAACGCGACTTCCTGCGCGAGCCGGTGCGCGGCGAGTTCATCGCCGCGGACGCGCGCGCCCACCTGCGCGAAACCGCCGCGCGCCACGACGCGGTGGTGGTCGATGTCTACAGCGCGCTCACCAGCATCCCGGCCCACCTGGTGACGCGCGAGTTCTGGCGCGCGACCCGGGACGTGCTGAAGCCGGGCGGCGTCCTCGCCGCCAACCTGATCCTCGACCGCGGGCTCGCCAGCCCGTACGCGCGCAATCTGCTGGCAAGCATCCACGCCGAATACGGCGCGTGCGCGGTCGAGGTGCTGTTCCGCGACCGCCCGCAGGGCAACGTGCTGGTGATCTGCACCGCCCCGTCCGCGGCACGGCCGGAGCCCGCCCGCCCCTACACCGACGAGCGCAACCGCGCCGACCTCGACGTGCTGCGCGGCGGCTGATCAGCCCGGCGCCAGCGCGGCCTCGAACACCTCGAGCGGCACCGGCCGGCCGAACAGGTAGCCCTGGTAGTCACGGCAGCCCTGGGCGGCGAGGAAGTCGTACTGCTCCTCCGTCTCGACCCCCTCGGCGATCACCGCGAGGCCGAGGTTGCTGCCGAGGGCGAGGATGGTGCGCGCGATGGTGGCGTCGTTCGGGTCCGACATCACGTCGCGCACGAAGGACTGGTCGATCTTCAGTTGCACCAGCGGCAGGCGCTTGAGGTAGGCGAGCGAGGAGTAGCCGGTACCGAAGTCGTCGAGAGAGAAGCGGATGCCGAGGACGCGAAGCGCCTCCATGCGCTCGATCACCCCCTCCGCATCCTCGATCAGGCTGCTTTCGGTCAGTTCGAGCTTGAGCCGCTCGGCCGGCGCACCGGTCAACTCGAGCAGCGCGCGTACCTCGTCGGCAAAGCGGGGCTGGCGGAACTGGCGCGCACTGACGTTTACCGAGAGCTGCAGATGGGCGGTCTGCGGTCGCTGCGCCCAGCGCGCGAGCTGGCGGCACGCGATCTCCAGCACCCAATGCCCGATCGGCACGATCAGTCCGGTTTCCTCGGCCAGCTCGATGAAACCGCCCGGGGCAAGCAGGCCCTTGTGCGGATGCCGCCAGCGCAGCAGCGCCTCGGCGCCGGAAGGCCGGCGCTGCGCATCGACCTGGACCTGGTAATGGAGCTCGAACTGGCCGCTGCGGATGGCCTCGCGCAGGTCCGCATGCAGGATCGCGCGCTCGGTGACTGCCGCCTGCATGGCCGGATCGAAGAAGCAGATCGAATTGCGCCCCGCCGCCTTGGCCTGGTACATCGCGGTATCGGCGCGCCGCAGCAACTCGGCTGCACCGAGCTCGGCGCGACCGAAGGCACCGACGCCGATGCTCGCCGAAACCTGGTGGGTGATACCCTCGCCGTCCTTGCCACAGCGCAGATGGAAGGGGCGTGCGAGCTCCTCGCAGATGCGGTAGGCGATCGTGCTCGCCTGCGCAATCCCTTCGAGGTCCTCCAGGATCACCACGAACTCGTCGCCCCCCAGCCGGGCGGCAGTGTCGCCCTGGCGGATGCAGGCGTTCAGACGCATCCCCGCCTCGACCAGCAGCTGGTCGCCGGCGTCGTGGCCATGGGAATCGTTGAGGTCCTTGAAGTGGTCGAGATCGATCAGCAGCAGCACGCCCTCGGTGCCACGGCGCGCGCTTGTTCCCAGCGCATGCTCGAGGCGGTCGAACATCAGGCGCCGGTTCGGCAGGCCGGTGAGAGGGTCGAAGAAGGCCAGCTCGTGGATCTGGCGCTCCTGGCGCTTGCGCTCTGTGACGTCCTGGTTGAAGCCGAAGATCCCCACGACCTCGCCACCCACCCGGATCGGCGCCACCAGGCACTGGTAGATCCTGGATTCGCCGTCGATCTCGTACTCGACCTCCTTGTGCACGGTCTCGCCCGCATAGGCAAGGCGGTTGCTTTCCGCCCAGTCGGCACTCACCGGCTCGATCTCGCCCGAGTCCTCGACGCGCTTGCCGAGCAGGTCGCCCCAGTGCGCCGCGGTCATCGCGTTCTGCATGATGCAACGGCCCTGCAGGTCGCGCGCCCAGTACTCGACCGGGGTGTTGTCGACCACCGCGCGCAGCAGCGACTCGCGCTCCTGCAGCGCCTGCTCCATCTTCTTGCGTGCGGTGATCTCGCGCGAAAGCACGTTGAAGCGCTGCGGCTCGCCCGCGCTGCGCACCATCCGCGCCACCGACAGCTCGAACCAGCGCGTGCCGCCCGGGGTTTCGACCTTGAACACCTTGCCGCTGGAATGCCCCCTCTCTTCCGCTTCACGCAAGGCCTCGAGACAGGTCTCCGCCTCCGCCGGCGGCAACACCTCGCGCACCGTGCGCCCCATGAACAACGCGGGCGGCGCCGCCAGCAGGGCCTCGCTCGGCGTCCGGTAGGACAGGCAGCGCCCTTCGGCATCGAGCACGAACAGGGGATCGGGCAGGGCCTGGAGGATCGCCGCGTAGTCGTTCTTGACCGCGACGAGCTCGCGCTCGGCACGCTTGCGCGCGGTGATGTCGATGGTCAGGCCGGCAACGCCTTCGGGCTGCCCTTCGGCATCGAAGAGGGGCTGCTTGATGCTGAGTCCCCAGCTCATCTCCGGATGGCCGGGGAGCCTGAGCCTCTCCTCCGCGATCACCGGCTCGCGGCCGGCAATCGCGCGCCGGTCGTGCGCCTGCATCGCATCCGCGAGATCCGGCGGAAACAGCTCGGAATCGGAGCGCCCGAGCACGTCGGAGCGCAGGCGCTCGAGCAGCTCGCAGGCGAGGTCGTTCGCGTAAACATAGCGCCCTCGCGGATCCTTGATGTAGATGGGCACCCGCAACTTGTCGATCGCGGCCCTCAGACGTGCGTTATCGTCCTTCATCTGCAAGCGCTCTCCTCCCCATCGAAGTCGGGATCGTTCGCGCGCCCCGAGTCGGACCATTTTGACAGCCTCCTTGCCGCGCGGGCGGCTCCCGATGCCGAAATGCATTCACCAACACGCATCCTCGCAAGATGACCACCCTCCGTCTGATCCTCGGCGACCAGCTGAACGCCGCCCACTCCTGGTTCCGCAGCCCGCACCCGGACGTGCTCCACGTGATGATGGAGGTGCGCAGCGAGACCGACCATGTCCGCCACCATGCGCAGAAGGTGCTGGCCCTCTTCGCCGCGATGCGCGCCTTCGCCTGCGCGCTGGAAGCGGCCGGGCATCGCGTGCGCTATCTGCGTATCGGCGATGCGGACAACCACCAGACCATCGCCGCCAACCTCGCTCGGGTGGCAGCCGAGTGCGGCGCAACGCGCTTCGAACGCATGGAGGCGGACGAATGGCGGGTGGAGCAGGCGCTCGGCCAGGCGGCGGCCGCACTCCACCTGCCGCAGGCGGTCGTCGGCAGCGAGCACTTCCTAGCCGATCGCGCCGAGCTCTCTCAGCGCCTCGCCACCAAGGTGCCGCGCATGGAGTTTTTCTACCGCGACATGCGCCGCCGCCACCGCATCCTGCTCGACGCCGAGGACGGCCCGGTCGGCGGGGTGTGGAACTTCGACGCGCAGAACCGCGAAAAATGGCCGGGCGACCCGCCTGCGCCCGAATGGCCGTGGGTCGGCCACGACTTGCGTGCGCTGTGGGACGAGATCACCGCTGCCGGCGTTCAGACCATCGGCGCGCCGCACCCCGAGCGCGTGCGCTGGCCGCTCACCCGGCGTGAGGCGCGCGCCGGCCTGGCGCACTTCATCGAGCACGCCCTGCCCTGGTTCGGCCCCTTCCAGGATGCGATGAGCACGCGGTCGACGACCCTGTTCCATTCCGGGCTGTCGTTCGCGCTCAACGTCAAGCTGCTGCATCCACGCGAGGTGATCGACGCCGCGGTCGCGGCCTGGCAGGCGGGCAGGGTCGAGCTGGCGAGCTGCGAGGGATTCGTGCGGCAGATCCTGGGCTGGAGGGAGTTCGTGCGCGGGGTGTATTGGGCGCGCATGCCGGGCTACGCGCAGGGTAACGCGCTCGACGCCCAGCGCCCGCTGCCCGCGTGGTACTGGAGCGGCGACACCAGGATGGCCTGCTTGAGCCACGCCATCGGCCAGTCGCTGGACACCGCCTACGCCCACCACATCCAGCGCCTGATGATCACCGGCAACTTCGCCCTGCTTGCGGGCTGCAACCCGGATGAAGTCGACGCCTGGTACCTCGGCATCTACGCCGACGCCTTCGAGTGGGTGGAGATGCCCAACACCCGCGGCATGAGCCAGTTCGCCGATGGCGGCGTGATTGCAAGCAAACCCTATGCCGGCGCGGCGAGCTACATCGGCAAGCAGTCGGACTACTGCAAGGCCTGCGCCTACGACCCCAAGCGCCGCCATGGCAGCGATGCTGGCAAGAGCGGCAAGCCCGCCTGCCCCTTCAACAGCCTGTACTGGGATTTCCTGCTGCGCCACGAGGCCCGCTTTGCGCGCAACCCGCGCATGGCCATGCCCTACAAGGCGTGGGCGAAGATGGACGCGGCCGAGCGCGCCGCCACCCTGGCGCAGGCGGTGGACTACCTTGGCAAGCTGGACGCGTTGTAAGGGTGCGGTGCGCGAGGCGCGCGCATCGCCTGCCCGGCAGCCGTGTTCGCGGCTTGCGCCGCTCCTACAGGGGCGCGTCGGTTCATGTAGGAGCGCCGCGAGGCGCGAAGGCGGCCGTGCCGACGGTAGCGTACGTCGCTTGCCGGAGCGCCCGCTTCGCGGCTTGCGCCGCTCCTACAGGGGCGCGTCGGTTCATGTAGGAGCGCCGCG